>Ga0076930_100006_pt1 | contig 507670 bp, 498 predicted proteins | sample HotLakConsoUCCRE_FD_71149 | JGI IMG/M metagenome (GOLD analysis project Ga0076930, IMG submission 71149) | Hypersaline microbial mat communities from Hot Lake, Washington, USA - Hot Lake Consortium UCC-RE (version 3) (version 3) ... | reverse complement strand
CGGTCTCGAACAAGGCGGTCTTCGTGGCCTTGGCGGTCCTTCCGGACGGCACGCGAGACGTTCTGGGCCTGTGGTTCCAGGCTAATGAGGGCGCCAAGTTCTGGGCCAAGGTGCTCAGTGACCTGCGCAACCGAGGCGTCCAAGACATCCTCATCGCCGTCGTGGACGGGCTGAAGGGGTTCCCACAGGCCATCGAGGCGGCATTCCCGCAGACCCGGATCCAGACCTGTATCGTTCATCTGCTGCGCCATTCCATGAACTTCGCCAGCTACAAGGACCGCAAGGCCGTCGCCGCCACCCTCAAGGCGATCTACACGGCGGTGGATGCCGATGCGGCCGAGCTGGCCTTGGCAGAGTTCGAGGACAGCGATCTGGCCAAACGATATCCGGCGATCGCGCCGAGCTGGCGGCGGGCCTGGAACGAGGTCATTCCGTTCCTCGATTACCCTCCCGAGGTCCGCAAGCTGATCTACACCACGAATGCCATCGAGGCCTTGAACTCGAAGATCCGGCGCGCCGTCCGCACCCGGGGCCACTTCCCCAGCGACGACGCCGCGGCGAAATTGATCTATCTGGCGCTTAATGCTACGTCGACCGAGTGGAAGCGCTCGGTGCGCGAATGGCACGCTGTCAGATCTCAGCTCGCCATCATGTTCGAAGACCGCTTCCCAATGGCCTGACAAATGACGTCAGAGCACAAAATATCTGACAGTCTCCAGTGAAGGCGCTTTGAACGTCCGCTAACCAAGTTGGCGGCTTGGGGTCGTTGCTAAATATGTAGAGCTTTGCTTCCTCACCTAGGCCTGATCCGTCAAAAACTTGGACTTCCCCAGCCTGCACTCTTTCGGCTGCTGTCGGAGTAAAGACTTGTTCGAAATCAGCAATAGCTTGCTTTAGCAGGAACAGGGTGTAGGTCTTAGTGTTGCTCATCGCACTCTATCCACAAAATACAAATCATTCCAAAAGATTGGGAAAAGATCAAGTTGCGCTACTACTACGGTACGACCACCTATATTGACCTTTTCAGTCTATAGGATGAGACCTGTACCGTCTCCCGCGACCAACGGCGGGGTGAACCCCGCCCTACGCCTCCGGGTCTACCGAGCCCCGCAACCCCTTCACCTCCCCCCGCACCTTCTTCGCCTTGATCCGCCGCTCCACCGAGCCCTTCGTCGGCTTCGTCGCCACGCGACGCTTCGGCGCCACCGTCGCCCTCGCCTCACCCGCGCCCCACATCCATCCGTTGATGCAACACGCGCACCACCGTCACCGCCGCCGCATCCTCGCGGAAGAACACCACGTGGCGGCCCACCAGCGCCCGCCGCAGCCCCGGCGCGACCTCGTCGGCCGCGCGGGATACAGTGCGGCCTGTCGTCAGGCCGATCATCCGCGTATCCAGATCATCAAGATATTTGTTGGCCTGCGCCTCGCCCCATGCCTGGAACGTGTAGGTCCAGATGCCGCGCAAATCCGCTTCGGCGTTCGGCGAAACATCGAGCCGTTTCACGATGCCTCGCGCTTGCGAGCCTCGGCGATCCATTCAGCCCTGCGCGCGGGCCAGTCCCATTCGCGTGCGACCCCGCTCGCCTCACCCTCTGCAATCAACTCCTTGAGCCGCGCCAGCTTCACCTCTTCCTCTTCCAGCAGGCGCAGCCCCGCCCGGATCACGTCGCTGGCCGACCCATAGCGCCCTTCGCGCACCTTCTCCTCGATGAAGCCCGCGAAGTGGTCGCCCAGAGAGACCGATGTGTTCTTGCCCATGCCCTTCCTCCAAACCGATATACCAATATTTGGTATTCGGGGCGGGTCTGTCAATCCGGCCCCTCACTCGGGATCGACCGATCCCCTCCCCGCCTTCACCTCCCCCCGCACCTTCTTCGCCTTGATCCGCCGCTCCACCGAGCCCCGCGTCGGCTTCGTCGCCACGCGCCGCTTCGGCGCCACCGTCGCCCGCCGCACCAGCTCCGCCAGCCTCTCCCGCGCGATCTCCCGGTTGCGGGCCTGGGACCGTTCCTCCGACACCTGGATCACCACCGCCCCCTCCTTGGTCCAGCGCCGCCCGGCAAGCCGCTTCAGCCGCCGTTTGACCGCCTCGGGCAGGTTCGGGGAACGCTCCGCCTCGAAGCGCAGTTCGACCGCGCTCGACACCTTGTTCACGTTCTGCCCGCCGGGGCCGGAGGATCGCATGAAGCTTTCCGTGATCTCCCAGTCGGCAAGCGTGATCTGATCGGTGATGAAGAGGGCCATGGCGGATGGATACACGGGCTGCGGTCAAATCGAAAAGGGCCGCCCATCGGACGGCCCTTCGAGAAATCAGGAGGCGGGCATTCGGTTAGAGATGCTCCACCTGGGAGGGGTCATACCCCCAAGGGCTGCCCTAGAGGCGCACCTCCCAAGCTGTCCCGACGCCTTTCTCCAATACCTCTCTAGACACTGGATCACCTCCTTTCGCTTGGTTGCTGTTGAGGTGAGCCTGCCACAGATTTCGTGGTTGTCAAAACTTTTTACGCTACCTGTGGCATCAATTTTCGCGTGATGAGCCGGAACGGGATCAGCGCGACCAGCGCGATGGCCAGTTTCACCAGCCAGTCGGCAAAGGCCAGAGACACCCAGAGCGGAGCGACGGGCCCCACGCCCAGCATCGGCAACACCTCCCCCGCCCAGGACACGTCATTGGCGGGCTCGATGAAGGCAAGCGAGGCCGAGAAGGCGATGGTGAAGAACAGCGCCGTGTCGACGGAGGACCCGATGACGCTGGAGATCACGGGCGCCTGCCACCATGTCGCGGCCCGCATCCGGTCGAAGATCGCCACGTCCAGAAGCTGCGCCGTCAGGAAGGCGATGCCCGACCCGACCGCGATCCGCAGCGTCACGAGCGGCCCGAACTCTCCCATGATCTGGGTGCCGATCAGCGAACAGGCGACGCCCACGAGGAACCCCGCGAAGACGACGCGGCGCGCGGCCTGCACCCCGTAGACGCGGTTCATGATGTCGGTGACGAGGAAGGCCAGCGGGTAGGTGAACGCCCCCCAGGTCAGCCATTGGCCGAACAGGAACTGGACGAGGATGTTGGAGGCGACGACGATTGCCGCCATCGCCAGGATACCTGGCAGATACTTGGAATTCATGTGCTTTTTCCGTTTTGACAAGGTAGTCGGAGACTTGGCCGCAACCGGCAGGCCTGTCGTCTACGCCGTCACGCCGGTCTATGCAAGCACCTCGGCCAGCGCCTTGGCCACGCGCGGGATCGTCCCCGGCGTCAGCCCCGCCACGTTCATCCGCCCGTCGCCCACAAGATAGATGCCATGGGTTTCGCGCAACAGGTCCACCTGCGCCGGGCTCGCGCCGGACAGCGAGAACATGCCCCGATGCGCCGCGAAATGGCCGAACCGGTCCGACCCGGCCTCGGCCCTCAGCGCCTCGGCGAGTGCCGCGCGGTTGGCCTGCATCGTCTCGCGCATCGACCGCAATTCATCGCGCCAGACGTCGCGCAGTGTCGGGTCGTTCAGGATCGTCTCCACCACCCGCGCGCCGTGGTCGGGCGGGAAGGCGTAGTTCTGCCGGTTGAGGTTGGCGAGCGTGCCGAAGGCGGCCTCCCTCGGGGCGCCTTCGCCGGTGACGACGAGGACCACGCCGGCGCGCTCCCGGTAGAGGCCGAAATTCTTGGAACAACTGGCGGCGATGAAGACCTCCGGCAGGCTCGTGGCAAGATGGCGCGTGCCCTCGGCGTCGGCCTCGAGGCTTTCGGCAAACCCGAGATAGGCCATGTCGACGAAGGGAATGGCGCCGGTGCGCTGGCAGATCGCGGCGATCTCGCGCCAGTCGCCCGGTGTCAGGTCGGCGCCGGTGGGGTTGTGACAACAGGCGTGCAGCAAGATCACGTCACCGGCCTGCGTTCGCGCCAGATCGGCCAGCATGCCGTCCCGATCGATGCCCCCCGTCTCGCGGTCGTAGTAACGGTAGGTTGCGCTTTTCTGGGCGAGATGCCCGATGATCGCCGGGTGGTTCGGCCAGGTCGGGTCGGAGATCCAGACCGCCGCATCGGGCGACAGGCGGCGGGTCATTTCCAGCACCTGCCGCACCGCGCCGGTGCCGCCGGGTGTGCCGCAGGCCGCGACACGCGCCGCGGGAACGGCGTCGCCGAGGATAAGCCCGCGCATCGCGTCGAGAAAGGCGGGATCACCGGAGAGGCCGACATAGCCCTTGGTCTCCTGCGCCTCCCATATCCGCTGCTCGGCCGTCTTGACGGCGGCCATGACGGGCGTCTTGCCCTCGGGTGAGCGGTAGACGCCGACGCCGAGGTCCACCTTGTCCGTGCGCGGATCGGCGGCGAACATGCCCATGAGGCGCAGGATCTTGTCCTGTTCGGGGGGAACACGGTTCTCGAACATGGCTTGACCCCTTCAGGCCGGATGCAGGGAGGTATCGCGGTCACGGTGGAGCACGCGGGTGCGATCCTCGGTCGCCACGGGGCGAAACCCCGCCTTCTGGTACAGGTCCAGCGCGCGCGGGTGGTCCAGCGTGCAGGTGTTGACCGTCATCTTCGCCACACCGGGCCTCCAGCCCTTGGCAATGGCACTCCGCAGGAGCGTGCCCCCCAGACCCGTTCCCACAGCCTCCGGGACCAGTCCGAAATAGGCGAGGTCGCAAACCCCTGCCGCGCGCCAGTCCAGCATGAAGAATCCCTGCGGCCAGCCCTTCGCGTAGGCGACCCACATCTCAACCGACGGGTCCGACACGAACGCGGCGAGAGTCTCGGGGTCTTGCTCGGCCTGATCGAACCGGTCGCGCCATTCGTAATCGCGCCCGACAGCGTCGTACATCGTGAGGAAGAACCAGACGGGTGGTGTTTCCGCGTGCTCCAGCCGCACACAGCTGGGCAGCCCCGGCGCGTTCAGACCGGGGTTTTCGGGCATCTCGAGATAGGTGACCGTGAACGAAACCTCCGTCCCCGCGGGGATCACCGTCATCCGGTTTCGACCTTCAGCTGCTCGAACTGGCCCCACTCGGACCACGACCCGTCGTAGAGAGACACGTCGCGATTGCCCAGCCGCTCCAGCGCCAGCATCACGATCGCTGCGGTCACGCCCGAGCCGCAGGAGGTGATCGTGCGTTTCGTGACGTCGGCGCCGGCGGCCTCGAACACAGCGCGGAGCGCGTCGCCCTGTTTCATCGTGCCGTCCTCGTTCAGGAGCGTGGCGTAATGCACGTTGATCGAACCCGGGATATGCCCCGACCGCAGGCCGGGGCGCGCCTCGGGTTCCTCGCCCTTGAAGCGCGCGGGGCTGCGGGCATCGAGGATCTGCCAGTCGCCCAGCTTGGAGGCGGAGGCGACCTGGGTCACATCCTTGACCAGATGCGCCTGCCGCTGCGCCGTCATGTGCCGGTCGCGCAACATCGGGGGCATGTCCTCGACCGGGCGGCCTTCGGCCTGCCACTTGGGAAAACCGCCGTCCAGAACCGCCACGTCGGTCTTGCCCATCAGGCGGAAATTCCACCACACCCGCGCAGCGGAAAAGATGCCGACGCCATCATAGACCACCACCTGATGTCCGTCGCCCACGCCCATGGCGCGCATGCGGCTCATGAACTTCTCCACCGGGGCCGCCATGTGGGGCAGCGTGCTGCGCGCGTCCGCGATCTCGTCGATGTCGAAGAACCGGGCGCCGGGGATATGGGCGGCCTCGTATTCGGCCCGCGCGTCGCGGCCCATGTCGGGCAGATAATAGGAGGCGTCGAGGATGCGCAGGTCCGGGTCATCGAGATGCGCGGCAAGCCAGTCGGTCGAGACGAGCGTTTTGGGATCGTCTCCGACGATCGGCCCGGAATTGGAGTTGGCCATGACGTGGTCTCCCGGCTGGCGACTGACGGGGCTTAGCCCTAAGGCCGCACCGTGTCGCGTGCAAGTCCCAGCGTCGCAACGGGGCCGGAGGAGACGCTAGCCGTTCTGCTTCAAAAGCCGCTGCTTCTGCCGGTTCCAGTCGCGCTTGGCCGAGGTTTCCCGCTTGTCGGCGGTCTTCTTGCCCTTCGCGATGCCGATCTTCAGCTTCGCGATGCCCTTGTGGTTGAAATAAAGCACCAACGGCACCAGCGTCATCCCCTGCCGCTGCGTCGCGTTCCAGAGCCGCGAGAGCTCCTTTTTCGAGGCCAGCAGCTTGCGGCGGCGCTTCTCCTCGTGGGGGAAGGTCTTGGCCTGCACGTAGGGCGCGACATAGCTGTTCACCAGCCACAGCTCCCCGTCGTCGATGATGGCGTAGCTTTCGGCGATATTGGCCTGCCCTTCGCGCAGGGATTTCACCTCGGAGCCCAGCAGCATGATGCCGACCTCGAGGTCCTCCTCGATGGCATAGTCGAAGCGCGCGCGCCGATTCTCGGCGATCACCTTGTAGTTCGGATTGTCCGCTGCCTTGGCCATGGGGGCGGGATATAGGGGCTCAGGGCTCCGGACGCCAGCCGGGCGGCACATCGACAGTGGAAATCCACGGCTTGATGTCGAGCACGGGCGTCCCGTCGAAGGCATCCGTCGCGTCGATGCCGATGATCCCGGCCTCCGCGTCCAGCGAGGTGATCACGACGGTGCCCAGCGCGATCGGGTTGGGCCGGACAGGAGAGCGCAGGGCGAAGACGCCGCGCGGTCCGTCCGTGTGGCGCGGCGACTGCACGATCAGGTCGCGCTGGCCACGGTCGACCCAATAGAGCACCTGGATCGCCTGACCCACGCCGAGGCCCGCAAGACCCGGCGCGAAACCGGGCAGAAGCTCGATCCGCGCGGAACGCCCCGTTTCCCGCGCGGCGCGGAGGTTCCTGGGCGCCGTTCCCTTGGCCCATGGGGACCGGATGTGCCCGATGACGCACAGCGAAGCATCGGCGCGGCTTCCGGGATCGAAACCGAGCGCGACCTCGCCCTCGCGGGGGCCGTCCTCAGCTGATGAGCCCGGCATGACGCATCGCGGCCTGAACCTTCTGCTTGGTGGTGTCCTCGAGACCCGTCAGCGGCAGACGCACCTCGTCCGAGGCATGGCCCAGCACCGACAGCCCGTATTTCGCGCCTGCCACCCCCGGCTCGGCAAAGATCGCCTCATGAAGCGGCATCAGCCGGTCCTGGTAGTCGAGCGCCTTGGCATAGTCGCCGGCAAGTGTCGCCTCCTGCATCTCGGCGCAAAGCCTTGGCGCGACATTGGCCGTGACCGAGATGCACCCCACCCCGCCCTGCGCGTTGAAGCCGACGGCGGTGGCGTCCTCTCCCGACAGCTGGACGAATTCCTTGCCGCAGGTGATCCGCTGCTTCGGCACGCGGCTGAGGTCGCCGGTGGCATCCTTGACCCCGATGATGTTGGGCAGCTTGGCAAGCTCTCCCATCGTGGCGGGCAGCATGTCGATCACCGACCGGGGCGGGATGTTGTAGATGATGATCGGGATCCCGATCTCGTTCAGCGCGCTGAAATGGGCGATCAGCCCCTTCTGCGTCGGCTTGTTGTAGTAGGGCGTGACGACCAGCGCGGCATCGGCGCCCACGGCCTTGGCGTGTTCCACGAAGCGGATCGCCTCGACCGTGTTGTTGGACCCCGCGCCCGCGATCACCGGAACCCGGCCCGCGGCGGTGGCGACGACGGCCTCGATCACCTTTTCATGCTCGTCATGGGTCAGCGTGGGGCTTTCGCCGGTGGTGCCCACCGGCACCAGCCCGTGCGATCCTTCGGCGATCTGCCATTCCACCAGCGATTTCAGGGCGCCGAAATCCACGGCACCTTGCGCGAAGGGCGTGACGAGCGCGGGCATCGATCCTTTGAACATCGCTGTATGGTCTTTCGTGGCTTGGCGAAAACTGGCGCGGACCCTACTCCCCGTCGACGGAATTGCCAAGTTCGTGAGTTGCGATGGCGCGGGCGCCCTATATCCTGTGAAATCACAGCCCGAACCGGAGGATCCGGATGCGCCGTCCGTTGCTTGCGATTTGCCTCCTTCTGCTGCCTGTTCTGCAGGCCTTGCCCGCGCGCGCCGACGCCGATGCGCTCAGTCTCGCGCTTGTCGCACTGAGCGCGGGGGACGACGCACTCGCGGCCGAGGCTGTCGCGGAACTCGACGATCCGGTGGCGCGCGACATCGTCGAATGGACCCGGCTCAGGCGCGGCGGGGCCCCTTTCGACGATTATGTCGATTTCCTGAACCGCAACCCGGACTGGCCGGGCCTGCCCTACATGCGGGCGCAAGGCGAACCTTCGGTGCCTCGCAACGGCGACCCGGATCGCGTGATCGCCTATTTCGGAGGACAGCCGCCACGGACGGGCCCCGGCGCGCTGGCGCTGGCCAACGCGCATATGGCGCGGGGCGACACCGAGGCCGCACGCGCCATCGTCACCGACGCTTGGACCGGCCTGACCATGTCGGGGGACGCGGCGGCCGAATTGCGGTCCGGCTACCGGTCGCTTCTGAACGAGGACGATCTGCATATCCGGCGGCTCGACCACTTGCTGTGGGAAGGCGCGGAAGACCGCGCGCGCGCCATGTTCCCACTGGTCCCGGAGGCGTATCACCCGCTGGCCGAGGCGCGCCTTGGCCTGCGCGCCCGTTTGCCCGGCGTGGACGCGTTGATTGGGGCCGTGCCCGACTCGCTCGGCGACGACCCGGGCCTTGCCTTCGAACGCTTCATCTGGCGCATCCGGTCTGGCTTCTGGGACAGCGCCGGAGAACTTCTGGCCGAACGCTCGACCTCCGCCGAGGCGCTGGGCCGTCCTGCGGCCTGGGCCGACCGGCGCGCCGACCTCGCCCGCGACGTGATGCGCGAGGGACAGTTCGGGACCTGCTACGACTACGCCTCGCGACATTTCCTCGACCGGGAGGCGGACTCCGTCGCCTTCGCGGAACTGGAATGGCTTGCGGGCTATTGCGCGTTCCGCCTCGGCCGGCACGAGACGGCGCTGGGCCATTTCGAAGCCTTCCGCGACACGGTGCTGAGCCCGATCTCCGTCGGCCGCGCGGGCTACTGGCTGGGCCGCACCCACGAGGCGCTCGGCAATGCCGAAGCCGCCGCCGAGGCCTATGCGCTGGGGGCGCGGAACCAGTCGAGTTTCTACGGGCAGCTCGCCGCGGAACGGGGCGGTATCGCGGCAGACCCGGCCTTTCTCGGCGAGGAGGCGTTCGGCGACTGGCGGCAGGCCTCCTTCACCACGTCGACCGTCTTCCATGCGGCCCTTCTTCTATACGAAGCAGGAGAACGCGATCTTGCCGAGCGCTTCCTCACCCATCTGACCGAGGGGCTGTCGCGCACCGATGCCGGGCGGCTGGGAGATTTCGCGCTGGAGCTCGGCGATCCCCATATCGCGCTCGGCATCGCCAAGCGCGCGGCGCAGAACGGCCATGAGATCATGCGCGCCTACTACCCCGTCACGGATCTGGCGGAGGGGGACTGGCCCGTCGATGCGGCGCTGGCCCTGTCCATCGCGCGCCGCGAATCCGAGTTCGACCCGAGCGTGATCAGCCACGCAGGCGCCATGGGCCTGATGCAGGTCATGCCCGGCACAGGCCGCGACACGGCGGCGGAACTCGGCATCGACTACGACCTCGACCGCGTGCTGGCCGACCCGGACTACAACGCGCTTCTGGCCACCAGCTACATCGCCGGTCTGAACGAACGCTTCGACGGCAACGTGGTGCTGGTTTCCGCCGGCTACAACGCGGGCCCGCGCCGCGCGTCGGAATGGATAGACCGCTTCGGCGATCCCCGGCGGGAGGATGCCGACGGGATCATCTACTGGATCGAGGCGATCCCCTTCACCGAGACGCGGAACTACATCATGCGCGTGACCGAAAGCCTCGCCATCTACGAGGCGCAACTGACCGGTGACTTGCCCGAACTGGTCCTGACCGAGCGCTTGCTGCGCTAGCCCTGCACCTGCCGCGCCCGCCACAGCGTGAAAAGGCCCGCCGCAACCACCAGCGCCGCGCCGAGAGCGACGTTTGTCTCCAGCGTCTCGCCGAACACCAGCATTCCCAGCGCCGTGGCGAAGACGAGCTGGAAATAGGCGAAGGGCTGCACCTGGCTCGCCTCCGCGACCGAGTAGGTCTTGATCAGAAGCCAGTGCCCCGATGCCCCCGTGACACAAAGCAGCGCCATCCACGCCCAGTCATACGGCGTCATCGGCTCCCAGAACCAGACGCCGATGACGGTCATCACCACGGCGCCCACGGTGCCCGTCCAGAAAAAGCTGGTCTCGGTCGTATCCCGCCGCGACGCGTAGCGCGTCAGCAACCCGTAAAGCGCGAACATGAAGGCCGAGGTCAGCGCCACCAGCGCCGCGGGTTCGAACACACGGAAACCCGGCTGCAGGATGATCAGAACGCCCACGAAGCCCACGCCGATCGCCACCCAGCGGCGCCAGCCCACGCGCTCGCCCAGAACAGGACCGGACAGGGCCGCGATCAGCAGCGGATAGACGGCGAAGACCGCGTGGCTTTCCACGAGGCCCAAGAGCGTGAAGGCCAGGACCATGACGCAGATCTCCAGCGCCAGCAGCGCGCCGCGCCCGGCCTGCAGCCACGGTTGGTCCGTCCGCGCCGCCCGCGCGAGGCCGCCCTTCGCCCGCGCCGCCACGGCCATGACGAAAGCGGCGAAGAACCAGTAGCGGATCATCACCACCATCAGGACGTTGTATTCCGAAGCAAGATAGCGGCTGATGCCGTCCTGCATCGCGAAGACGAAGGTCGTCGCGATCATCAGGATGATGCCGAGGCGCGCGTTGTCCCCGCTCATCTCAGGCGGCCCGCGGTCATATGGCGCTTGCGACCGAAGCCGGGACGCCGTTCCACCGCGAAGCCCGCGGCATCGAGCGCGCGGCGCACGGCACCGGCGGCCGAATAGGTGGCGCAGGTGCCGCCCGGCGCGGTGCGCGCGGCGACGGCCTGCATCAGCGCCTCCTCCCAAAGCTCGGGGTTGCGGGCCGGCGCGAAGCCGTCGAGGAACCACGCATCGGCGCGCCCCTCCCAGGCCGGAACCGTCTGCCGCGCGTCGCCCACTTCAACACTTAGCGTAATACCTAAGTCATCCACACAAGCCCTGCCATCGAGCGCCGCCTCGATCGTCGACGCAAACGGGACCGTCTCGGGGAAGTCGCCCAGCGCCTGCCGTACATCTTCCACGGCCATGGGAAACGCCTCGAAGCTCGTGAAGAACAGCCGCCCCGTGACACCGGCCTGCTGCCATGCCAGCGCAGTCGCGGCGAAGTTCAGCCCAGTGCCGAAACCGAGCTCGGCTACGTGAAAGCCGTCCCGGAACCTCTGCGGAAGGTCGTTGCCGCCGAGGAAAACGTGACGCGCCTCGGCCAGCCCGTCCTGCAGCGAATAGAACGGGTCGTCGAAACGGCGCGAGACCGGCACGCCGTCGCGCCAGTCAAGGTCATGTGGCTGGTCAATCGCCATGGGCCGGTCTAGGTCGGGTCCATCGAAACAGGTCCGGCGACCCTCATCCAAGCGCGCGGGAGTTGCAATGCAGATCGTCGTCCACGGCGCGGGGATATTCGGCCTGTCCATCGCATGGGCCTGCGCGGGGCGCGGCGCGCGGGTCAGCGTGGTCGACCCCCATGGCACCGGCGCGGGCGCCTCGGGCGGTGTGGTGGGCGCGCTGGCGCCTCATGTGCCCGAGGCATGGAACACCAAGAAGGCGCTGCAATTCGAAAGCCTCGTCATGGCGGAGGCGTTCTGGGCCGAGGTCGCGGAGGCCTCCGGCCACAACCCCGGATACAGCCGCTCGGGCCGCGTGCAGCCCCTCGCCGACGCGGAGGCCGTGGACCGCGCGCAAGCCCGCGCGACCTCGGCGGCGGAGCTCTGGCAGGGTCGCTACCGCTGGGAGGTCCGGGACGCCGCCGCCTTCGGCGATCTCGTCCACAGCCCCACCGGCCATGTCGTTTTCGACACGCTCACCGCGCGGCTCCATCCGAGGCGCGCCATAGCGGCCTTGGTCGCAGCGCTGGAAAGACGGGGCGCCGTTATCGGCACGGAACCGGCCGAGGGCGATGCCGTCATCCACGCCACCGGCGTCGCGGGACTGCTGGAGCTGAACGGGATCTCCGGCGAGAAGCTGATCGGCGCCGGCGTGAAGGGTCAGGCCGCCGTTCTGGCCTGCGACCTGCGCGGCAGTCCACAGGTCTATGCCGACGGATTGCACATCATCCCCCATGCCGACGGGACCGTGGCCGTGGGCTCGACCTCGGAACGGAGCTGGGACGACCCGGCGGCCACCGACGCACAGCTCGACGACGTCATCGAACGGGCGCGGGCGGCATGCCCTGCACTGCGCGACGCGGACGTGATCGAACGCTGGGCCGGTATCCGGCCGCGCACGCGGTCCCGCGCCCCGATGCTGGGCACCCACCCCCTGCGCCCGGCGGAGTACATCGCCAATGGCGGCTTCAAGATCGGCTTCGGCATGGCGCCCCTCGTGGCCGATCTCATGGCCGATCTGGTGATCGACAGAACCGACCGCATCCCGCCCGAGTTCCGCCCGGAGGCCAGCCTGCGCTAAAGCCCAGCCTCCTTGCGCAGCTCCGCCATCAGCTCCTCGAGGGCGGCGAGGTTGATCTCGTTGGTGAGCCGCCCGTCTGCGTCGAACTGTCCCGCGCACTGGCCAACCAGCACCTCGGGCCCCGACAGGACGCGCGGCCGGAACGGCACAAGGCAGAGCCTTAGGGAGAACTGCGTCCGTTCCCCGCCCGCGCGCCCGCCGGTGGCCGACAGGATCGCGACCGGCTTTCCGCGCCACGGGCCGCCCTTTGTCCGGCTGACCCAGTCGAGCGCGTTCTTCAGAACGCCCGAAAGCCCCTTGTTGTACTCGGGACCGGCGATGATCACCGCGTCCGCTTCGGCGATGGCGTCGGCCAGGTCCTGAACCTCGGGCGGGATGCCGTGTTCCGTTTCGAGGTCGCCATCATAAAGCGGCAGCCGCAGGTTCGCGTCCACGAACTCCGCCGGATCGAACAGCCGCTTCGCCTCCAGCATCAGCTTGCGATTGAACGACCCGGCCCTCAGCGAACCGCAGATCCCCAGAAGTCTACCGCTGGACATGTCCCTTGCCTCCGATCAAAACCGTTGCCGCGGAGATAAGGCGGGAGGCGGACGTGACCACAAGACATGGCGGAAAAATCCTGGCCGACCGGCTGGCGCTGCACGGGGTGGACCGGGTCTTCTCGGTGCCGGGAGAAAGCTTTCTCGCCGCGCTGGACGGTCTTTACGATCACGACATCCAGAACGTGGTCTGCCGGCAGGAGGGCGGCGCCGCGATGATGGCGGACGCGGATGCGAAGCTGACCGGACGCCCCGGGGTCCTCTTCGTCACGCGCGGACCCGGCGCCACCAATGCCAGTTCGGGCCTGCACGTGGCGATGCATGACGCGACGCCCATGGTGGTTTTCGTGGGACAGGTTCCGCTGGCCCATCGCGACCGCGGGGTGTTCCAGGAGGTGAACTACCGCGCGCTCTTCGGGCCGCTCGTCAAATGGGTGGCCGAGGTCGAACGCACCGACCGGTTGGCCGAATATATCGACCGGGCGTTTCGCCTTGCGTCTAGCGGACGGCCCGGGCCTGTCGTCCTCGCCCTGCCCGAGGACGTCCTGTCGGCCGAAACCGCCGCGCCCGGCGCCACGATCGCGGCAGCGCCCCGAAGCGGCGTCGAAGACAGCGCGATTGCCGAGACCATCGACATCCTGACATCGGCGGAACGGCCGATGATCCTGCTCGGCGGCTCCGTCTGGGGGGCGGGGGACGGCGCGCGCGCGGGCGAGCTTGCGCAACGCCTCGGCGCACCGCTCGCCGTCACCTTCCGGCGGCAGGATTTCGTCGACAACGACCATCCGAACTACGCGGGCGATCTGGGTGTGGGGATGAACCCCGCGCTCGGGCGGCGTCTGTCGCAGGCCGACGCCGTGCTGCTTCTGGGGGCGGAGCTGAACGACATCACGACGCAGGAATTCACGCTCATCGACGCGCAGGACCCGCCCGCCATCGTGCAGGTCTCGCCCGACCCCGACACGAGTTCCCGCGTCTATCCCGCGCGCGTCGCGATCACGGCGCGTCCCTCCGACCTTTTGAACGATCTGCTGACTCATCTTCCCTACGTGCCAAGCCATGATCGCGGGGCTGCGGCGGCGCGCGCGGAGTACGAGGCGTGGCAGGACCCTCAGGAGACACCCGGCGCGGTCAAGCTTGAGGAGGTGATCCTGTGGCTGCGCGACCACGCGGGCCCCGACACGATCCTGACCAACGGTGCGGGCAACTACGCCGCGTTCCTGCATCGCTACTACCGCTGGCAGCAGCGCGGCACGCAGCTTGCGCCGACCTCCGGGTCGATGGGCTACGGCCTGCCCGCCGCCGTGGCCGCGAAGCTTCGGCATCCGGAGCGCACCGTGGTCTGCCTCGCGGGCGACGGCTGCCTGCAGATGACCATCCAGGAGCTGTCCACCGCGCGCCAGCATGGCGCCGACATCATCGTGATCATCGCCAATAACGGCCGCTACGGCACCATCCGCATGCATCAGGAAAAACACTACCCGGGGCGCGTGTCGGGGACGGAGCTGTTCAATCCCGATTACGTGCAACTGGCCCGTGCCTATGGCGGCACCGGGCACAGGATCACGGAAACGGAAGCGTTCGGCCCGGCCTTCGAGGTGGCGCGGCAGGGTGGCCTGCACCTGATCGAACTGGTGCTCGACACGAAGATGCTCTCGACCACGAAATCGCTTTCAGGCTGAGGATTTCGTCCCGTCCTCGAGCATCCGGACCTCGCGCTGCGGGAAGGGGATCGAGATGCCGTTGGCTTGAAAGGCATCCCAAAGCGCGAGAAAGACGTTGCCCCGGATATTGGTCAGGCCCCCGGTCGGATCGCTGATCCAGAACCGCAGGATATAGTCGACGCTGGAATCGCCGAAGCCGGTGATGTGGCAAACGGGCGGCCTGCTGCGCAGCACGCGATCGACGCTCTGGGCGGCCTCCACCGCGATGCGGCGCACGAGGTGCGGGTCATCGCCGTAGGACGTGCCGAAATGGATATCGAGGCGGACGAACTGGTTGGAATGGGACCAGTTCACCACCTGGTTGGTGATGAGATCCTCGTTCGGGATCAGGTACTCCTTTCCCTCCCGGGTCACGACGCTGGCGTAGCGGGCGCCGAGGGTCTGGATCCACCCGAACGTGTCGCCGAGGCTGATGACGTCCCCGGGCTTGATCGACTTGTCGAGCAGTATGATGATCCCCGAGACGAGGTTCGACACCACCTTCTGAAGGCCGAAACCAAGGCCGACGCCAATCGCCCCCGACAGAACGGCAAGGCCGGTCAGGTCGACACCGACCGCGCGCAGGCCGATCACGATGGCAGCGCCGTAAAGCGCGACCTGCAGAAACTTCACCGCCAGCACCCGCATCGAGGGCGAGATGTCCTCGTTCCGCTCGATCCGGACCGCCATCGTCTGCGTGATCAGGCGCGCGCCCGCGATCAGCAGTGCAAGGACGATCGCCGCCTGCAGCAGCAGCAGCAGCGAAAGGCGCATCTCGCCGAGGTTGAAGCCGATCCCGTCCAGCATGTTCGACACGTCGTCGCGCAGGTTCAGGATGGCGAGCGTCACGTAGATCCATGCCGCGTAGCGCACGACCGTCCGGACAAAAACGGAACGGATCAGCCGCGTGGCGAAAGTGACGAACAACCATGCGGTGGCGAGCTCGGCGATGATCGTCAACACGTAGCTGCGCGAGGGCCAGGTGACCTCTCGCATGATCCAGACCGTCAGCCAGATCAACAGGACGAAGAAGATCATCAGCAGCCGCCGGTGCACGACGACGAGGATGCGCATGCGCCATGTGGGCCAGCCCTCCCGCCTTGCCATCCAGGCGCGGATACGGGGGCCGAGCACCGCCTTGAGCGCCCATGCGAGGACGAGGACCGCCGCTACGATCAGGAGTTGGTAGGCATTCCAGGGCCGCAGCAATCCTTCGGCAAAGACCAGCACCTGCTGCCCGAGCTGCGTCGACTGCTCCAGCAGGGGGTCGAGCGGGTTCTGACCCGGCCCCGGGCTTTCGTCAGGTTCCATCAGGTTCCTTTCCGGCGGGACGCATCGCGTGCCCGCCATCCGAATTGACCCCGGTCGCGACGCCCTTGGCAAGCCAGATCGAGCGGTATATCCCCGGCGCGATGACCCGGTTTCTCGATATGGACGACCACGCGCGCCTGCCCTGGCGATTCTTCGGTGCGCGCCTTTCGGACCGGGGGCGAACGCGCGGGGCTTGACCCCGACGCAACGCATCGCAACATCCACCGGGCAGAGGACCCTCACCATGACCGGCAAGACGCTCTACGACAAGCTTTGGGACGCCCATCTCGTGCATGAGGCCGAGGACGGCACCTCCCTGCTCTATATCGACCGCCATCTCGTCCACGAAGTCACCAGCCCGCAGGCCTTCGAGGGGCTGCGCATGACCGGCCGCACCGTGCGCGCGCCCGACAAGACCATCGCCGTTCCGGACCACAACGTCCCCACGACGCTGGGCCGCGAGAACCCCGAGAACATGACCGAGGACAGCCGCATCCAGGTCGCCGCGCTCGACACGAACGCCAGGGATTTCGGCATCCACTATTATCCCGTCAGCGACGTGCGGCAGGGGATCGTGCATATCGTGGGCCCCGAACAGGGCTGGACCCTGCCGGGCATGACCGTGGTCTGCGGCGACAGCCACACCGCGACCCACGGCGCATTTGGCGCGCTGGCGCACGGGATCGGCACCTCCGAGGTGGAGCATGTGCTGGCCACCCAGACGCTCATCCAGAAGAAGTCCAAGAACATGAAGGTGGAGATCACGGGGCAACTGGCGCCCGGTGTCACCGCCAAGGACATCACGCTTTCCGTCATCGGCAAGACCGGCACGGCGGGCGGCACCGGCTATGTCATCGAGTATTGCGGCGAGGCGATCCGGTCGCTGTCGATGGAAGGCCGGATGACCGTCTGCAACATGGCGATCGAGGGCGGCGCGCGCGCCGGCCTGATCGCGCCGGACGAAACCACCTTCGCCTACGTCAAGGGCCGTCCCCATGCACCGAAGGGCGCCCAGTGGGAAGCCGCGCTTGCGTGGTGGAAGACGCTGAAATCCGACGACGACGCCCATTGGGACAAGGTCGTGACGATCCGCGGCGAGGATATCGCGCCGGTCGTCACCTGGGGGACCTCGCCCGAGGACGTGCTTCCGATCACGGGCAGCGTTCCCGCGCCGGAGGATTTCCGGGGCGGCAAGGTCTCTGCCGCGAAACGCTCGCTCGACTACATGGGCCTGACCCCGGGAACGCCGCTTTCCGAGATCGAGATCGACACGGTCTTCATCGGCTCCTGCACCAACGGCCGGATCGAGGATCTGCGCGCCGCGGCAGCGATCCTGAAGGGCAGGAAGATCAAGGAGGGGCTTCGGGCCATGGTCGTCCCGGGCTCGGGCCTCGTCCGTGCCCAGGCCGAGGAGGAGGGGCTGGCCGACATCTTCAAGGAGGCCGGTTTCGAATGGCGTCTGGCGGGCTGTTCCATGTGCCTTGCCATGAACCCCGACCAACTCTCGCCGGAAGAGCGTTGCGCGGCAACGTCGAACCGCAACTTCGAGGGCCGTCAGGGCCGCGGCGGTCGCACCCACCTGATGAGCCCCGCGATGGCGGCGGCGGCGGCGGTCACCGGCCGCCTGACGGATGTGCGCGAGTTGATGTGATGCGATCCGTGGCCGGGCCTCTCAGGGTTCGGCCACGATCCGCCGCATGACCGGCACCATCGCCGCGCTCAGCGCCACGCACCACAGCGCCATGAAGATCGCCTGCTGCGGAAAGGACACGCCCCAGTCGATGGCCAGCCCCGTGATCCCTGGCCCAATCGCCGTCGAGACGACCATCAGCGCCGTGGCCATCGCCCGGACGGAGCCGAGGTGGTTCGTCCCGTAGACCTCGGGCATCAGCGTGCCCCATGTGGTTCCCGCAATGCCCTGCGTCACGCCGGTGATGCCAAGCGCCGCGATCCAGCCCAGAGGTGTCTCCGCCGGGCCGATCAGCCAGATGCCCAGCGCCATGGGCACCACCATGATCGGCAGCATTCGCGCGGGCCCGAAACGGTCGCAGGCCCAGCCGGTAATGAAGGCCGTGGTCACGGTCGCCGCGGCATAGGCCGGGTACCCCGGCGCCATGGCCGCAAGGCTCCAGCCCTTCACCTCGGACACGTGAACCTGGTGAAAGAACATCACCGTGCCGATGAAACCCGGCGTCAGCAGCAGAGGCACCAGCGCCCAGAACAGCCAGTGCCGCAACACCTCGGAGCGCTGCCAGTGCCGCCCGCCAAGGCCGGGTGCGCCGGTCGCCTCGGCACTGCCCTGCGGCGCACGGTCCTGCGCCAGCAGCCAGACGAGCAGCGGCAGGATGACCAGCACGATCACCGCCGCGACCACACCCCAGGAGGCGCGCCAGCCGATCGCGGCCAGCATCAGCACCGCCGGCAGCGGCAACAGCACCTCTCCCAGCGGGTAGCCGAGATTGGTCAGCGCCATCGCCCGGCCCCGCGTGGCCACGAACCAGCGCGCCATGGCCGTCATCTTGATGTGGCTGAACATTCCCTGCCCGCAGAAGCGCAACAGGAACACCGCGATGCCCAGCGTCCAGATCGACTGTCCCAGCGCCATGAGAGCCGCAGCACCGGCGAAGGCCCCCGCGATCATCGGGGCCAGAAGGGACAGGCGCACCGTGTCGGCCCATGACCCGCGCCCCAGCAGCAAACCGGCGGAGCCAAGCGTGGCGACCGTATAGATCAGGCCCCAGTCCCCGTCCGACAGGCCGTATTCGGCCCGGATCTCGCCGGCGAAGAGCGAGATGAACCAGGTCTGCCCGAAGGACGACCCGAAGGCGAGCAGCAGGCCCGTGGCGAGCCAGCGCCGGTTCTGAGCCAGAAAGCAGAGCATGAAAATGCCGTCAAGAAAGCGTGCGTTCAACCAGCCAATAGGCCCCAACGGCGGCGATGACCAGAGAGGCCGGGATCGCGATGGCCGTCCGGTACCAGCTGCGATGAATGAACCAGCCGACCAGCGCGAAGGCCATGCCGATGACGGCAAGCTGGCCAACCTCCACCCCGATGTTGAAGCCGATGAGCGCCGCGGCGAACCGCTCGGCCGCAATCCCGTAATCGCCAAGCACCGAGGCGAAGCCCAGCCCATGCAGAAGCCCGAAGGCGAAGACCAGCGCGGTGCGCCCCCGGACATTCCGCCGCCCGACCGTGTTCTCGATCCCGACATAGACGATGGTCGCGGCGATCAGCGGCTCCACGACACTGGCCGGGACGGACACGACCCCCGTGGCGGCCAGCGCCAGGGTGACGGTATGAGCGACCGTGAAGGCCGTCACCTGCCATAGCAGCGGGCCCAGTTTCGTCGCGAAGAAGAACAGCCCCAGCACGAAAAGGATATGATCGAGGCCAAGCGGCACGATGTGCTCGAACCCCGCCCCGATGTAGCGCAGGAACACCGCCCCCGTCCCTTCGGTCAGGACATCGGCCCGCGGCAGGGGCGGGGTCAGCTCGCCACCGGCAAGGAACCCCTCGTAGGCGTCTTCCCCGCCGCCGATCTGGCGCGGGATGAAGGTGCCCCATCCGGGCGCCACCCCGATCACGACCCCGGCCTCGCCGGGTGGCAGCGTCGCCGAAACGGTCAGGATCGAATCCCGCGGCAGGTCGAGGTCACCCACGGCGGGGATCCGCAGGTCGGCGATCTCGGGCGTCAGGCGTGCACCTTCCACGAAAAGGAGCAGCCCGCGGGAGATCCTCGGCCAGGCGTCGCGAAACGCGGCCTCCAGCGCCTCGGGACCCAGCGCGCGCAACCGGTCGTAGATCGCTGCCTCGGGAGCGTTGTCGGTATCGTCCACCGCCGCAAGGTCGATCCCCGCGATCAGCGGCTCAAGCGCGATGCGCAGCGACAGGATCACCACGTCCTGCCCGACCTCCACATCCGCGATGGTGGGGCGGATCTCGTGCGCCTGGACCGGTCCGACCGCAAGCGCCATTGCCATTGACATCAGGACATATCGGCAACAGGACAGGGCTCGGAAGATAAAGGACACGTTATCATGCTCCGTCTGGCGCTGGCCGCATTACTCGCCCTCTTCGCAGGGGCCGACAAGGGCGATGCGCATGAATTCTGGATCTCGCCCGAAGCCTATCGCGCAGCAGCAGGGGATGGCGTGCTCGCCAACCTTCGCGTGGGCGAGGAGTTTCGCGGCGCAGCCCAGAGCTACCTGCCGCGCAATTTCGCCCGCTTCGAGGTCATTACGCCGGAAGGTGCGTTCCCGGTCGAGGGTCGGACCGGCGACATCCCGGCACTCAACGCCGAGGAACTGCCCGAAGGCCTTGCCATCATCGTGCACGAGACCGCAGCGCAGGACCTGACCTGGGACGAATGGGATCGCTTCACAGCCTTCGCGGAACACAAGGGGCTGGGCGACTTGGACGCCATGCAGGACGAGCGCGGCCTCGACCGGATCGACGTGCGCGAGGATTACATCCGCTACGCCAAGTCGCTCGTCGCCATCGGCCATGGGCGCGGCGCGGACAGCGTCGTCGGCCTGCGCACGGAACTCGTCGCCCTCGCCAACCCCTATACCGATGATCTTGCCGGCGCGCTGCCGGTGCAGCTCTGGCTCGACGGAGAGCCGCGCGGCATGTCGCAGGTCGAGGTCTTCGCCCGTAGCGTCAACGAAGACGGCAGCCGCGGCGAGGCGGAGCTTACGCTCTACCAGACCGATGGAAACGGCATCGTCGTGGTTTCGGTCAGTCGCGGCATGGAATACCTGATCAACGCCGTGACGCTGGAGCCGGTGGAGGACGCCGAAGGCCCCGACCCCGCCGAATGGCGCACGCTGTGGGCCAGCCTGACTTTCGAGGTCCCGCGCCTTGAAAGCGCACCCTGACCGGCTTGCCCACCGGGCGCGGGCGAGGTATCGCAACACCCGTCTGACAGGAGAGCCGCCATGGACAAGTTCACCAAGTTGACCGGCGTCGCCGCGCCGCTGCCCCAGATCAACGTCGACACCGACATGATCATCCCCAAGCAGTTCCTGAAGACGATCAAGCGCTCGGGCCTCGGCAAGAACCTGTTCGACGAGATGCGCTATGACGACGACGGCAACGAGATCCCGGATTTCGTGCTGAACCAGCCCGCCTATCGAGAGGCGCAGATCCTCGTGGCCGGCGAAAACTTCGGCTGCGGATCGTCGCGGGAACACGCGCCGTGGGCGCTTCTGGATTTCGGCATCCGCTGCGTGGTCGCCCCATCCTTCGCCGACATCTTTTTCAACAACTGCTTCAAGAACGGCATCCTGCCCATCGTCCTGCCGCAGGAAGACGTGGACAAGCTGATGGACGACGCCAGACGCGGCTCGAATGCCGTGATCACGGTCGATCTGGAAAGCCAGACGATCACCGGCCCCGACGGCGGGTCGATCACGTTCGATGTCGACCCCTTCCGCAAGCACTGCCTGCTCAACGGTCTCGACGATATCGGCCTTACGCTCGAAAAGGCCGCCGCGATCGACGCGTTCGAAACCGAGGCCGCGCAGGCTCGCCCCTGGGTCTAACCCACTGCCCCTGTTGGGGAAGCTCACTGATGCAAATGCGGCACAGTGTGGCGGTCAATCGCGACCGCCTTGGATAAGTGTGGGCCCGCACCTGTTGCGCGCACCACCGAACTTGGGCAGATTTGTGGCAAAAATCGGGCGGTTTGTGTCGCAATCCAGAAGCATTAACGCAATTTTGGACCGAGTGGGACACGCACCGGACTGATTCAATAACTACGAAGTTGGATCAACCGACTTCGAGATTGAGGTAGAGTTCGTGCTGACCCAGCTCGTAGGTGCAGTGGCCCGAGCGCTGATCGCCGTCGTCGTGATCGCGACTCCGTCGCTCTTGATCCCCGGCACAACGCCGGAGGGCAGTCAGGTCGTGACACTCGTCGCGCTGGCGCTCGGTGTTTTCGTGGGCATGGAATACGCCGCGACCTACCCGGGATTGATCGAGTTTCGCGACGCGCCGCCCTTCAACCGCGTGCGCATCCTGTCGCTCTTCGTGACCCTGTTCCTGCTGAGCCTCGTGGTCAGCGCCAATCCCGGCGAAGGGTCCAGCCTCGCGCTCATCGTGAACGCCTTCGGGCTGCTCGTCGCCACGGCGCTGGATTTCCCGTTCAGCCCGGTCCAGATGATCGAGACGCACCTGCCGCCGGGGCTGGAGCCGTTCCAGATCAGCCAGATCAAGGGCATGACCGGGATCGCCACACTGGTGATGCTGTTCTCGATCTTCTGCTTCGCGCTTCTGATCCGGCTGAACCAATGGCCCAATCGCGGAAGCTCCTTCAATGTCTGGATCAACCTGCCGACCTTCGATCCCACCACCGGCGGAGATGTCGTCAAAAGGTTGCGCCGTGACAGCCTCGTTAACGTGATCTTAGGGGTTTTCGCGCCATTCGTGCTTCCCGTGGTGGCCGTCGTGGCTGCCAACCATGTCAAGATCGACGTCCTGTCCTCTCCGCATGCGTTGGTCTGGGGTATCACGCTGTGGATGTTCATTCCGCTCAGCATGCTCATGCGCGGACTGGCGATGTCCCGGGTCGCGGACATGATCGGTCAACGCCGCGCCCGGCTGACCGCATCGGTCGGCTCCGACGGTCCGCCCTCGCCTGCCTTGTCGCGCTGACGGCGCTGCCTGCTTCGGCAGCCGCCGACCCTCTCCGCATCGCGGTTTTCCATACCGGCCTGTCCCGCGCCGGGCCCGGCCTTCTGCTGCGGGACATCGTTGCGGGGGACGACGCGCAGGTTCTCGCGACGCTCGACATCATCGCGGCGGCCGATGCGGATATCCTCCTGCTCCTCGACATGGACCATGACGCAGGGCTCGCGGCGCTGACGGCGCTGCGCGAGGCGTTGCGCGACAGGGGCACGGACTACGCCCACCTTTTCGCCGCCGCGCCCAACAGCGGGCGCCCGACCGGCATCGATCTCGACGGCGACGGGCGCACATGGCGGGCGCGGGACGCCCATGGTTTCGGGCTGTTTTCAGGCGACGGGGGCATGGCGCTCCTGTCGCGGTTTCCCATCGGCGGGGTCCGTGATTTCACCGGCCTGCCATGGGTGGCCCTGCCGGGGAATGCGGCCGAAGGCGTGACGCCGGCCGCAGCACTCCCGATCCTGCGCCTGCACTCCGTCGGGGCATGGGACGTGGAAGTCCTGACGCCTGCCGGCACGCTCAAACTTCTGGCCAGCCATGCCTCGGCGCCCGTGTTCGACGGGCCGGAGGACCGCAACGGACTGCGCAATGCCGACGAGCTTCTGTTCTGGGCGCAGTATCTCGACGGATGGCCCCCGGAGGGTTCGTCCTTTTCCGCAGAGCGCTTCGTGGTGATGGGAACCTTCAACATCGACCCGGAGCGCGGCGAGGGCAGGCGCGAGGGCCTTGCCGCCCTTCGGACACATGCACGGCTGCAGGACCCGGAGCCGCGCCGCCCGGATGGTGGCATGGTCACAGCCGACTGGCCCGAGGACGGTCCGGGCCAGTTGCGCGTGGATTATCTCCTGCCATCGCGGACGCTCGCCGTGACGGACTCCGGCATCCTCTGGCCCGGTGACGCACCACTGCTCGGCATATCGGCCGGGACGGCTTCGGCCGCCTCGGATCATCGCCTTGTCTGGGTCGATCTGGCGTTCTAGCCGTGGCTCCGGCCGATCCACGGGCCGCTGTCGACTTGACCCTCCCCCACGCTGCGACTACGCGATGCGCCAACGGCCAAGACAATACGGGGGACCCCATTCATGACCGACCGCTCACTGCTTATCCTGCCCGGCGACGGGATCGGCCCCGAGGTCATGGCCGAGGTGCGCAAGATCATCGACTGGTTCGGGACGAGAGGACTCGCCTTCGACGTGAGCGAGGACCTTGTGGGCGGGGCAGCCTACGACGCCCATGGAACGCCGCTGACCGACGCGACGATGGCAAAGGCGCAGGAGGTCGATGCCGTTCTCCTGGGCGCCGTCGGCGGGCCGAAATACGACGTGCTCGACTTTTCCGTGAAGCCCGAGCGCGGCCTCCTGCGCCTGCGCAAGGAAATGGACCTCTACGCCAATCTCCGCCCCGCGCAATGCTTCGACGCGCTCGCCGATTTCTCTTCGCTGAAGAAGGACATCGTCGCGGGCCTCGACATCATGATCATCCGGGAACTGACCTCCGGCGTCTATTTCGGGGAGCCCCGCGGCATCCATACCGAGGGCAACGAACGCGTGGGCGTCAACACCCAGCGCTACACCGAAAGCGAGATCGCGCGCGTGGCACGCTCCGCCTTCGAACTGGCGCGCAAGCGTGACAACAGGGTCTGCTCGATGGAGAAGGCCAACGTCATGGAGTCGGGTGTCCTGTGGCGCGACGTGGTGCAGGAGATCCACGACGCCGAGTATCCGGACGTGGAGCTGTCGCACATGTACGCCGACGCGGGCGCGATGCAGCTGACGCGCTGGCCCAAGCAGTTCGACGTGATCGTGACCGACAACCTCTTCGGCGATCTTCTGTCCGACCTTGCCGCGATGCTGACAGGCTCGCTCGGCATGCTGCCCTCGGCCTCGCTGGGCGCGCCGATGGAAAACGGCCGGCCGAAGGCGCTCTATGAGCCCGTCCACGGCTCCGCCCCCGATATCGCCGGGCAGGGCAAGGCCAATCCGATCGCCTGCATCCTCAGCTTCGCCATGGCGCTGCGCTATTCCTTCGACCTCGGGGATGAGGCGGACAGGGTCGAGGCGGCCGTCGAGGCAGTGCTGGCCGACGGGTTGCGTACCGCCGACCTTCTGGGTGAGGAGGGGATGACGCCGGTTTCCACCGCCGAGATGGGCGACGCGATCGTGGCCAGGCTGGCGGCAGGCTGAGCCCGGATGTAACCTCGGGCGGCGCACCTGCAATGCGCGGCCCGGGCCGTTCCGCGCATGTGGATCGTGCAACACGCAACACGGAGTCGCACGGAAATCCTGGCGGCGATATGTCCAGCGCAGACATGGCGCGTTAAGGTCGGGGACAGGAACAGACCCCGACCGACCGGACCAGACCCGTGAACCCGAGTAACAAAGGCGTCCTGCTGGCCCTTGCCGCCTTCGGCATATTCGCCTCGCATGACGCGATCATCAAATATCTCGGCGGCAGCTATTCGCCGTTCCAGATCGTGTTCTTCAGCGTGCTCTTCGGGTTTCCGGTGGTCACCTTCCTGTTGATGCGTGACACGGCGCCCGGGCACCTGCGCCCGGTGCATCCCTTCTGGACGACGCTGCGAACGACCGCGGCCGTCATCTCTGGCAGTGCGGCGTTCTACGCCTTCGCCGCGCTGCCGCTGGCGCAGGTCTACGCCATCCTTTTCGCCGCGCCGCTCCTGATCACCGTGCTGGCCATCCCGCTTCTTGGCGAACGGGTTGGCATCCGGCGCGGGCTGGCGGTGCTGGTCGGGCTCGGCGGGGTGTTCGTGGTGCTGCAACCGGGAGCAACGGAGCTGACACTGGGCCATGCCGCGGCGCTGATCGCGGCGGTCACGGGGGCTTTCGCATCGGTCATCGTGCGCAAGATCGGACAGGACGAGCGGCCGGTCGTCCTGATCCTCTATCCGTTGATGGCCAATTTCGTGCTGATGGGCGCCGCGATGCCCTTCGTCTACGAACCGATGCCCGCGCAGGACCTGGGGCTTCTGGCCGTGATCGCGGTGCTTGCGATCGTCGCCACCAATTTCCTGATCCTCGCCTACCGTTCCGCGCCCGCCGCAACGGTCGCGCCGATGCAGTATTCCCAGATCATCTGGGCCTCTGCCTACGGCGCGCTGTTCTTCGGCGAAGCGCTGGAGCCGGCGACGCTTCTGGGGACATCGATCATCGTGGCCTCCGGCATCTACATCGTCTTCCGCGAGGATCGGGGCGGGCGCTCGACCACCACGCCGGTGCTGCGGACCCGGTCCCGGTTGGGCGCACCGTCCGCGCCACGCGTGGCGCCGTTCCTGTCCGGCGCCCTGCGCGGCACGCAGCGGCGCGAGACGCCCGGCGGCCAGGCGCTGGACAGCGATTGACACCCTTGCAATGCCCCCGCGTCGGCGCTATCCCGCGCGGCACGGTCGGAGTGTAGCTCAGCCTGGTAGAGCACTGTCTTCGGGAGGCAGGGGTCGGAGGTTCGAATCCTCTCACTCCGACCAGATTTCAATGAGACCTCAGGAACGATCAGCGCTGTCGGGTTCATTGAACCCTTGACGCTGATGACGCCCGTTGCACCTGAAAGATCAATACAGATCGAGTTCCTCGTCGATCGCGGACAGCGTGGCGATGCGCTGGCTGACCGCCTCGGCATTGCGGCCCAGATACGCCACCGCAATGAGCCGGAGAATCGAGAGCATCGTCGCGTGGGTCGGCAGGATGCCGTAGCTCGCCACATGGCACGGCAGCACGACCTCGGAAAACCGCTCCGCCTGCGCGGCATAGGCGTGATCGGTGACGGTGACGATCCGCATGCGCGTGGTGCGGGCGTGGGCCAGCAGCGGGCGCAGCACCTTCGGTCGCGGCTCGAACGTCAGCACCATGAGGACATCGCGCGGCCCGGTCATCGACAGTTCCGCGGCCCATGACTGGCCCGACCCCTGCAGCTGGTGGACACCATGCCTGAGGCGGGCGAACACCGAACGCCCCACCGAGGCCACGCCTTCCTCGTCGCCGAAGCCGAGGAACCAGACTCGCGGCGCGATCGTCAGCATCGCGGCCACTTCGGGCAGAAGGTCCGAGCGCATCTCTTCGAAGCTGCGCGTCAGGTTGCGCAATTCGAGTTCGAGGTGATCGGAGATCGTCCGACCCAGCGTCGCGGGTTCGTAGCCCGATTCGGGACCGGCATAGGGCTCGCGCCGGTTACGCTCCTCCCGGGCCTGTAGCCGGACTTCCTCGAAATCGGCATATCCCAGACTGCGGAAAAAACGGGCAGTGGTGGCTTTCGACACACCGGCCAGGTTGGCCAGTTCGGTCGCCGTGTGCGTCTCGATAAGACCTTGGTTCTGCAAGAGAACCTGCGCGATCTTCTTCTCACTTGCGGTCAGGCGCGCGGAACGCTCCTGGATTCGCAGGATCAGTCTCGAAGCCATGGCCGACGAATTCCCTTGACGAATGAAACGTCTGTTCCAGGATGATGAAACACTGAAACGATACGTGTGAGCAAGATGTCGACCTCCAAGGTGATCCGCGAAAAGATATGGACGAAGCTGCGGGATGTGGCGAGGCCGGATACCCGCTTTCATCTGAACTTCGCGGAGGTCATCCCGGATTTCGAAGGCTCCGGGACCGCGACCGACCGGCTGGTGGCGGACCCGTCCTACGCCGCGTCGACCTTCGCTTTCATCACGCCCGACAACTGCCTGACGGACCTGCGGCGGCGCATGATCGAGGCGGGAAAACCCTTCGTGATGTCGACCTACGGCATCTATCGCGGCTTCCTGTTTCTCGACCCCGCCAAGGTGCCGGAGGGTGCGGCGCTCTATGCCTCGTGGCTCGACGGGATGGAGCATTTCGGCGAGCCGATCACCTTGGAACAGATCGCGCGACGCGGACGGTTCGACCACCTCGTGACCGGCGCCTCCGCCGTCTCGGTGAACGGCGTGCGCTTCGGCAAGGGTCACGGTTTCTTCGACCTCGAATGGGGCATGTTCACCGATCTCGGCCTTGTGGACGAAACCACGCCGGTTCACGCGGTCGTTCATGACGTGCAGCTGGTCGAGGATCAGCTTCAGCCCTCCGAGACCGACATCCTCGTGGACCGGATCTTCACGCCCACCCGCACCCATGTGGTGGAGCGGCGTGCGAAACGTCCCCGGGGCGTGAAATGGCCGCTGCTGGAGCCGCGCCAGATCGCGGAAACACCCCCCTTGCAGGAGCTTCAGCGCCTGCAGGGGCTTGCCTGACCCGCCTGTCCACCCGAAACCCGCAACCAGAGGAGCCCTCCCATGAGCCTCAGACTGAACCGACGCCGCTTTCTCGGAACCTCCGCCGCCCTCGGCGCAGCGGCCGCGATGCCCTGGCGCCCGGCCAATGCCTCCACGCCTTTCACCATGCAGGCCGCCTGGATCAACGATGCCGAATTCGCCGGATACTTCATCGGCATCGATGAAGGCTACTATGCCGAGGAAGGCCTCGACCTGACCTATCTTCCGGGCGGTCCCGACGTGATACCCGAAAGCACGATCATCGCCGGCCGCGCCGACCTTGCGCTGACCACGCCCGACACGACGATCCGCGCCATCGTGGAACAGGGCGCGCCGTTCAAGATCATCGGCGCCCAGTATCAGAAAAACCCGATCGGCGTGGTTTCTCTGGCCTCGAACCCGATCCTGACGCCGCAGGACCTTGTCGGAAAGACTCTCGCCGTTCCGCCGGTCAACGTCATCTCGGTCAATGCGATGCTCCAGATCAACGGGATCGATCCGGCGCAGGTGAACATCGTCCCCTATGCCTACGACCCGACCCCGCTGATCCAGGGCGAGATCGACGCGAGCCTCGATTTCACGACGAACGTCCCCTACACCATCAGCCAGCAGGGCGTGGAGGCGGTGTCCTTCCTGCTCTACGATTACGGCTTCACCATCTACAACGACACCGTGGTCGTGACGGAGGAGGTTCTGGCCGAGAAGCGCGACATGCTGGTCGGCTGGCTCAGGGCCTCGCGGCGTGGCTGGGACGTGAATTTCGAGGACCCGAATCTCTGGCCGCCGCGCTGGGCCGACACGTGGTTCGCCGGCACGGGCCGCACCATCGAGAACGAGCTTTTCTTCAACAACGCGCAGGCGCCGCTGATGGAGCATCCGGACGGCTATCTTTCCATGAGCGAGGACGACATCGAGGCGAACCTCAGCGCCCTCGGCGAGGTCGGCATCGTCGGCAGCCGCGACATGTTCGACACGACCCTCCTCGAGGAGATCTGATGACGGCCCCGGATGGGATCGCCCTGTCCGGGGTCTGCAAGACCTTCACCGGGCGGGGCAGGGTGGTCGAGGCCTTGCGCGACGTCACCCTGACCTGCCCGCAAGGGTCCTTCACCGCGATCATCGGCCCCTCCGGCTGCGGCAAGTCGACGGCGATGCGCATCGCCATGGGGCTCGAGGCGCCCGACGCGGGCGAGGTCCGCATCGCGGGCAAGGCACCGCTCGACGCTGCGCGCGACGGGTTGACGGGGATCGCCTTTCAGGACGCCGCGCTGCTGCCGTGGCGCAGCGTCCGGCGCAATGTCGAGGTGCCGCTGGAGGTCCTGCGCCGGCCGCTGTCCGCCGCCTCCGAGCATGTCGCGCATCTGATCGACCTCGTCGGCCTCAAGGGGTTCGAGAATGCCCTTCCGGGCGAGCTTTCGGGCGGCATGCGGCAACGCGTGGCCATCGCGCGGGCGCTTGCCACCCATCCGCGGGTCCTGTTCATGGACGAGCCCTTCGGCGCGCTCGACCAGATCCTGCGTCGCCAGATGAACCTCGAGCTTCAGCGCATCTGGAACGAAAGCGGCTCCACCGCGCTACTGGTGACCCACGGGATCGACGAGGCCGTGTTCCTGGCAGACCGTGTCGTCGTCATGCATGCCGGGCCGGGGCGGATCGTCGACATCGTCGAGATCCCCTTCGAACGGCCGCGCCAGCCCCGGCTTTTCTCCGATCCCGCGTTTCACGAGACCTGCGACCGCATTGCCGGGGTGCTGCATGGCGGGTGAGGTGCGGCTGCCCTGGAGCGGCCTGCGAAACGCCGCGATCCTTCTGGCCTTGTGGGAGATCGTCGGCCGGCTCGACCTCGTGGCCGGCGGGGCGCTGCCGGGGATCACCGAGATCCTCCTGCGTCTGTGGGAGGACCGGGCAGACTATCCAAGGCATATCTGGGCGACGCTCGCGGCCTCCGGCGCCGGTTTCGTCATCGGCAACGTCATCGCCATCGCGGCGGGTGTGATCTTTGCACTGTCGCCCACGGCGCTCAGGCTTTTCCGGGGCGTCAACATCGCCGTCTTCGCATTGCCGCCGATCGCCATCGCTCCGATCCTCGTCCTGACGCTCTCGGGCATGGCGCCGCGCATCGTGCTGGCGGCGCTCGGGGTCTACTTCGTGACCATGACGGCGACCGTGATCGGCCTCAGCCAGGCCGACAGTCGGGCGACGGACCTGATCCGCGCCTATGGCGGCTCGCGCCGGGACGCGCTGCGCCTCGTGCTCTTCCGCGGTGCGCTGCCGTCGATCATGGCGGGCCTCCGGGTCGCCGCCCCCAATGCCGTTCTCGGCGCCATACTCGCGGAATTCGGCGGCGGCGGGCGCTGGGGCCTCGGGGCCTATCTGCTCGGCTCGCTCGGCCGGGGTGAGCCCGACCGGCTATGGGGGATCGGGCTGGTCGCGACCCTGATCGCGGGGCTGAGCTACGGCGCCTTCGCGCTCTTGTCCCGGCGCCTGGTCGGGGCCACGCGGGCCGTGACACTCAACAGCGCCATCCCCGAAGCGCCCGCGCAAACCGGCAGCCGCGCGGCGCGGGTCATGCTGGCCGCCGGCGCGGTCGGCCTTCCGTTCCTGATGTGGTGGGCGTTCATCCGCCTCACGGGGGTGCCGGACCTCATCGCGAAAACGCCCCTGGGGGTCATCGACTACCTGTTCTTCGCACGCACGGCCGAGATGGCGCAGGCGCGCCTTCTCGCGGCCCTGGCCGAGACCCTGCCGATCACCTTGGCGGGCATGCTGGCGGGCCTGGGCTTCGCCTTCGCGCTGGCGATCGCGTCGAAGGTTTTTCCTAGGGCGATCGAGGCCTTCATGCCGGTGGCGCTCATCACGCAGACGATGCCGCTTGTCGCCCTGACCCCGCTTCTCGTGCTCATTCTCGGGCGGGGGCCCTCGCTGACGCTCTGGGTGACCATCTCGGTGACGTTCTTCCCGGCCTTCGTGACGCTTGCGCAGGGCATCGCGCTGGTGCCGCGCAGCGCCGAGGAATTGCCGCGCGCCTACGGGGCGGGACGTTGGCGGGAAATCGGCATGGTGACGATCCCGGCATCGCTCCCCTACCTGTTCGCGGCCACCCGCCTGACCGTGCCGCGCGCGCTTCTCGGTGTCATGATCGCGGAGTGGCTGGCGACCGGGAAAGGTCTCGGCAACCTGCTGAACCAATCGCGCGGCTATCTCGACTACGGCATGATCTGGACGGTCGCTTCGGTCTCTGTGATCCTGTCCGTTCTGTTCTACCAGCTCGTCGTCATCGTGGAGCGACGCGTCCTGCGCCGCATGGGCGTGGCCACGGCCGAGTGACGGGCCCGCCGGCGTTTCCCTTCGGCGATGAAACAAGCCCCTTCGATCCGGCCAATGGTTTGACCGATCGCCAAACTGGCGGCAGGTGGTCCTTCTGTCTCGGTCCGGGGTGCCCGTTCGCCCGGTTTTTGTTCAAGCGCCATGACAAGCCAACTCGAACCCGAGGATACAGGCACTTCCCTTCGCCAACACCTCGAACGACCCGGACCGGGAGTTTTTCTCGGACACCTGCGCATCGATGTTCGGGGTCCTCGTCCTTGCCGGACCGGGCGAAGCAGACCGCGCGGCGAGGCCCGGAAGAAGACGCTTGAAACCGGGCGAAACCAACCGGGAGGTTCATCGGGAAAACAAGGCGGCACGGCCCCGGACGATCGCAGGTCGGACCCATGCGCCGAACGCCTCGGTCGGGCAGATCATGCCCGAACGACGCGCTCCGCGATGTCGAGACCCGCCGCCACGCCCGAGGACCACGCCCACTGGAAGTTGTAGCCGCCAAGCCAGCCCGTGACGTCGACGGCCTCTCCGATGACGTAAAGCCCGGGGACGGCGCGCGCCTCCATCGTCCTGGACGACAGCGCGGCGGTGGAGATGCCGCCTGCGGTCACCTCGGCCTTGGCATAGCCTTCGGTGCCCGTCGGCCGAAACCTGAGGGCCGTCAGGACATCGGCCGCCGCATCGAGGTCGGCATCCGAGCAATTGCCGAGCTCCCGCGTCAGCCCGATGCGCGCCGAAAGCGCGTCGGCAAGACGGGCCGGCACGTGACGGGAGAGCGCGGCCTTCAGGTGCGCGCGCGGCATCTCCTGTCGTGCGGCTCGCAGGACCCCGGCCGCGTCAGGCAGGACGCAGAGAGACACGGGATCACCGGGCGCCCAGTAAGAGGAGACCTGGAGGATCGCCGGACCCGACAGCCCCCTGTGCGTGAAAAGCGCGGCCTCCTCGAAGGCGACGTCACGCACGCGGGCGGTGGCGGGAAAGGCCACGCCCGGAATGGCCTTGAAAAGCGCGTCCTCCTCCCCGAGCGTGAAGGGAACCAGCGCCGGGCGCGGCGTCACCACATCAAGGCCGAAGCGCCGCGCGATGTCGTAAGCCACGCCTGTCGCGCCCATCTTGGGGATCGACGGCCCGCCCGTCGCGACTACCAGCCGGGGCGCCGTGGCGCCCGCCACGCGGAACCGCCCGTCGGCATGGCCGATCTCGCCGACGGGCGTGGAAAGCCGGATCTCGACGCCGCCCCGGTTGCATTCCTCCAGAAGCATGGCGACGATCTGCCGGGCGGAACCGTCGCAGAACAGCTGCCCGAGCGTCTTTTCGTGCCACGCGATGCCGTGACGCTCGACGAGACCGAGAAAGTCCCACTGGGTGTAACGGCTGAGCGCCGATTTCGCGAAATGCGGGTTTTCCGAGAGAAAGTTCTCCGGCCCGGTCCCGGTATTGGTGAAGTTGCACCGCCCGCCGCCCGAAATGAGGATCTTCTTGCCCGGTTTCTCGGCGTGGTCGATCAGGAGCACGCGCGCCCCGGCCTGTCCGGCTGTCGCCGCCGCCATCAGTCCCGCGCCCCCTGCTCCGAGGACGATCGCGTCGTAGTCCCGTTCCGCCATTTACGTCCGCCGCCCCGTCTCGCCCGCCGATCCGGCCGTACCGCCAAGATGTTGTCCCTTGGGCCCGTTTTCCATGCGGCGAAACCGAACATGGTTGGGGCGAAACCGAAAGCGATTGACGGGCACGGCACGCGACGACACGCTGCGCGGGTTTCGGCGTGATCGCCAGGGGGACGGCATGAAAAGCTCCTTTCGGCAGGTGGAGATCCTCGACATCGCCCGGCGCGAGGGCAAGGTCGAGGTGGAGGACCTGGCCCGGCGCTTCGGCGTCACGGTGCAGACCATCCGCCGGGATCTGACCGAACTGGACAGCGCGGGGCGTCTCGACCGGGTACATGGCGGCGCGATCGTCGCCTCGGGCACCGCGAACCTCGCCTATGACGATCGCCGCCGTCATCTCGTCGCGGAGAAGGCGGCGATCGCGCGGCTCTGCGCCTCGAAGATCCCCGATGACTGCTCGGTTTTTCTCAACATCGGCACCAGCACCGAGGCGGTGGCGGCCGAGCTGCGCCACCACAGGAACCTGTTGGTGATCACCAACAACATGAACATCGCCAACACGCTCGCCGGCAATTCCGAGTGCGAGGTCGTCGTCACCGGCGGCACAGTGCGGCGCGGCGATGGCGGCCTGATCGGCACGATGACCGTAAAGGCGATCCGCAGCTTCAAGTTCGACTATGCCGTCATCGGCTGTTCCGCGCTGGACGAGGATGGGGACGTGCTGGACTACGACATCCAGGAGGTGGGCGTCAGCCAGACCATCATCGCGCAGGCGCGCGCCCCGCTTCTGGTGGCCGATCACTCGAAGCTGCACCGCTCGGCGCCCGCGCGCATCTGCTCGCTCGCCGATGTCGAGGCGGTTTTCTCGGATCGGCCCTTGCCCGAGAAACTGCAGACCGCGTGCAGGTCATGGGGAACCGAGGTGTTCGTGGCCGACGGCGCCTGACGCATCCCCGATGCGGGGCTGAGGGGGTCGTCCGCCTCTGCCGGTGCTTCTGCGGCCACCTCGTCTTTCGCGTTCCGGACGGTGACGGGATCGGTCGGAAGCGCCGCGACCGCGGTGTCCTGGTGTTGCTATGGGCTCTGGCGCATGGATATCAGAACTCTCTCCAGGCGACTTTCGCATCCCGTTCGCCATGCTGTTTATTCAGGACCCCCCCGAACGCTACGACCCGTGGCTCGATCTTCATACCCGTCGCTGCGTTCGAGATCGGCGCATCGCCCGTCCTGAGACCCGCCAGCAGGGACTTGAGCGCATTCGCATGGTCGCTGAGCTTCCGCATCTGGTCATTCGTCTGTTCCACCATCGAGGCATTCTGCTGGGTGATGCCGTCCAGCGTCGCGACGCTCGTGTTGACTTCACCCAGGCCGCGGGATTGCTCATCGCTGGCTGTCGAGACCTCGGACGACAGGCTCGCGACCTGTTCGAAACTGCCGCCGAGGTCCTCGAGCGAGGCCCGGGCCGCCGCGACCAGCTTGACGCCGTCCTCGACCTGCCGGCTGCTCGCGGCGATCAGGTCCTTGATTTCCTTCGCGGCTTCCGAGGAGTTCGCGGCGAGGGTCCGGACCTCGCCCGCTACCACCGCAAAGCCGCGACCGGCCTCGCCCGCGCGCGCGGCTTCAACGCCGGCATTGAGGGCCAGAAGATTGGTCTGGAACGCGATGTCGTCGATCAGCCCGGTGATGCGGGAGATCTGCTCGGACGATTTCCGGATGCCTTCCATCGCGGTGGCGGTCTGTCCGACGATATCGGCACTTCGTTCCATCTCGGCGCGGGCGGATTGCGCGACCTCGTTGGATCTCTGGGTGGCCAGGGCGGACTGCTTGATGCTTGCCGTGATCTCTTCCATGGCGGCCGCGGTCTGCTCCAGCGATGCGGCCTGGCTGTTCGTACGCTGCGACAGGTCGTCGGCGGATCCGTTCACCCGATCGACGCTTTCCAGCATGCGGTTCATGGACTGCGTGACCTGTGTCACGATCGAACCCAGGTTTTCCGCGGCCGCGTTCATCTTCCGTCGCTGGGCTTCGTAGGCGGCCGGATAATCGCTTTCCTCGGGGGACGGGACGCGCAGGGAAAGATCGCCCTCCGCCATGGCGTCGATCGCCATGTTCAGGTATTTCAGGGCGAGCTCCTGTTCCTCCCCCCAGACGGCGAAAGCCACCGTGGTCACCTGTTCGATGTCGAACGCGAAGGCCCGGCTGACGACCTCGACCAGGCCTGACGTACCGCTGCCGCGCCGGAACATGCGGCCCTGCGAGGCGTCGACCAGCATGCCGAGCAGCTGTCCCGACGACAGCGCGTAGGCCGACATGTAGACATCCAGCGGAAGGTTGATGCGCGCATGGGTTCGCCCGATGCGATCCACCGACGCCGCATAGCCTTCGCCAAGGTCCCCCGACAGAAGGCGGGTCCAGTGTTTCTTCTGCGCGCTCCGTGCGAAATCCACCCGCCCGTCATCCTTGAAGAAGACCTTCGACACCGGATCCGCAAGGGCGCGCGCGTAGAAATCCTTGAGGATCTGATCGAGCCTCGGGATCAGGATTTCACCGGCCCGGGCGAGCAACGCGGCCTGCTCCCCTCCAAGATCGAACTGCTCGATTTTTCGCACCAGATGGTCCATCGCTCGCCGCCTCTACCTCAATCCGTGCGCACCGTGGGACAGAAACGCGACGAAACGGTTAAGACGCGGGCGGCCGCACTTACATTTTTCGGCTTTCCCAGGCATGCCTTCGGCCGGCAGCGCGGTGCGGTTGCCGGGTCTTTTGGAAAATGGCTGATCGCGAAAGGCCGTGGGGCGCGGCGCGCCCACCTTCGAAACCCGATATCCGCAGGTGTTCCATGGTGACCCCGGCAGGACTCGAACCTGCAACCTATCCCTTAGGAGGGGATTGCTCTATCCAGTTGAGCCACGGGGCCACGCCTGTCGTTCTGGTCCATTTGGCGCGGTGACGCAACACCGGCCAAGCTCCGGGTTGCGGCGACGCGGCGGCGCAGCGTATCAAGTCTGCAACGCTCCTGTTCCGGAACCCCAGATTTGCGCGGACGCAATCCCTTCGACGGCAAGCCTCAGATGACGCTTCGCGACGTTGCCGAAGCGGCGGGCGTGTCGGAAATGACCGTAAGCCGCGTCCTGCGGCAGCGCGGAGATGTGTCCGAAAAGACCCGCGACCGCGTCTTCGCCGCCGCGCGCAGCCTCGGCTACGTACCAAACAAGATCGCCGGCGCGCTGGCCTCGAACCGTGTGAACCTCGTGGGCGTCGTGATCCCGTCGCTGTCGAACATGGTGTTCCCCGACGTGCTGCACGGCATCGGCTCGGTTCTCGACCACACGCCGCTTCAGCCGGTCGTGGGCACCTCGAAATACGACGCCGCGCACGAGGAACACGTGATCTACGAGATGCTGTCCTGGCGACCCTCGGGCCTGATCGTGGCGGGGCTGGAGCATACCGACGCCGCGCGCGCCATGATGGCCAATGCCGGCATCCCCGTGGTGGAGGTCATGGATGTCGACGGGGACCCCGTCGCCGCGGCCGTGGGCATCAGCCATGTCTCCGCCGGCCGCGACATGGCGCGCGAGATCGCGAAACGCGGCTACCGGAAGATCGCCTATCTGGGCTCCTCTTCGAACGCCGACCACCGGGCACAGAAGCGCCTCAAGGGGTTCCGCGAGGGGCTAGCCGAGGCGGGACTGACTGCGGTGGAGGAATGTTTCTACGACGGTGCCTCGGGATTCGGCACCGGCCGGGCGATGACGGAACAGGTCCTGACCCGGCACCCGGAGGTCGATTTCCTCTATTACAACACCGACATCAACGCCGCGGGCGGGCTGCTCTACTGTCTCGAAAAGGGCATGGATATCCCGGGCCGGCTCGGCTTGGCGGGGTTCAACTCCTTCGAGGTGCTCGACGGCCTGCCTCTGCGCATCGCCACCATGGACAGCCGGCGCTACGAGATCGGCCGCCGCGCCGCCGAGCTCATCGCCGCAAACGAACTGACCGAGGAAGTGGTGAAGCTCGACCCGCGATTCCTGCCTGGGGATACGGTTCGGGACGCGTAGAGAGCGCCGAGGAAGGCTTACCCCGCCGCCCTCTCATGCAGCGACGATAGTCAACACTCCGGCAGGTTCACGGCCAGACCGCCCTGGCTGGTCTCCTTGTACTTCGTCGACATGTCGAGCCCGGTCTGGCGCATCGCCTCGATGCAATTGTCGAGCGGCATGAAATGCGTGCCGTCGCCCCTGAGCGCCAGCGACGCCGCCGAGACCGCCTTGATCGCGCCCAGCCCGTTGCGCTCGATGCAGGGCACCTGCACCAGCCCGCCCGCCGGATCGCAGGTCATTCCGAGGTGATGCTCCAGCGCGATCTCGGCGGCGTTCTCGATCTGCGCGTTGGTCCCGCCCAGCGCGGCGCAGAGGCCCGCGGCGGCCATGGCGGAGGCCGAGCCGACCTCGCCCTGGCAGCCGACCTCGGCGCCCGAGATCGACGCGTTGTGCTTGATCAGCCCCCCGATGGCCGAGGCGGTCAGCAGGAAGATGCGCCGCCCCTCCTCCGTCGCGCCGATGCAATGGTCGCGATAGTAGCGAAGTACAGAAGGCACCACCCCCGCCGCCCCATTGGTGGGCGAGGTCACGACACGGCCCCCCGCGGCGTTCTCCTCGTTCACCGCCATGGCGTAGACGGAGAGCCAGTCGTTGACCGTATGCGGCTGCGCGAGGTTCGAACCGCGCTCGGCGATCAGCTGTTCGTGGATCGCCTTGGCGCGCCGCTTCACGCGCAGGCCGCCGGGCAGTTCGCCCTCCATGCGCAACCCGCGCTCGATGCAGTCGTCCATCGCCTGCCAGACGGTGTCGAGGCGGTGGCGAACCTCCGACGGCGACACGCCCGCCGTCTCGTTGGCCCATTTCATCTCGGCGATGGATTTGCCCGTGGCGCGGCCCATCTCCAGCATCTCGGCGGCCGAGCCGAAGGGGTGGGGATAACCGGCGGCGGCCTTTTCATCGTGAAACGCGTCCGCCCCGCCATGGGCCTCGCGCGCAAGCTCGCGTGCAGTCATCACGAAACCGCCGCCGATGGAATAATACGTCTCCTCCATGTAGGGGTTCCCGGCGGCGTCGAAGGCGCGCAGGATCATCCCGTTGGCATGCCCCGGCAGCGGCGGGCCATAGTCGAACACGAGGTCGGTCTCCGGCACGAAACGAAGCGGCGGCAGGCCCGGCGGCGTGACCATCCCGGTGTCGCGCACCTCCGCCTCCAGCAGCTCCGCCCGGTCGGGGTCGAGCGTGGCGGGCTCGAATCCGGACAAGCCCAGGATCACGGCGCGGTCGGTCGCGTGACCCTTGCCGGTGAAGGCGAGCGAGCCATGCAGCGAACAGGCCAGCCCCGCCAGCGCGCCCGCGCCCGGCTCCTTCTCGCGGCCCGAACGCAGATCGTCGAGAAACCGCGCGGCCGCCGTCATCGGCCCCATCGTGTGGGACGAGGACGGGCCAACGCCGATCTTGAAGATGTCGAAAACGCTCAGGAACATGCCGTGCTGCATACCGGATCGCGCGCGGGGAACTCACACGGATTGCGACCGGCCCGGCCCGGATCGCGACACCTGCGCCAACAGACGTCCGCGCGCGGATCGTGTCACTCGCCGTCGGCTTGAGGCGGGAATACGGGCGGCAAATTTGCATTATCCCGCCTCAGCTTATCGGATTGAACGAGTGCCGACCGCGCCTTCTCGGTCAATCCATATCGCTCCACGTATTCCAGAAGCGCCTCCTCGAATCGCTCGATGCAGGCCCGTTCCTTTTCGTTGGCCAATTCATCCTCCGAACCCTTGAGTTTTAGCGCGTTAACCAAGATTAATTTTGATTGACTCAGTTGATTACCGGGAAATATTCTGGCCGGCATGCTCATGCGCCAGATCCATACCCGGGCTGAACGGATCCATCTCTCGCCTCCGACGCTCAGGAGACTCGGGAATGAAACCAGGGGATTCCAGCCTGTGGTGGTAGCCGGACAGAAATGGAAAAGGGGCGAGCCGAAGCCCGCCCCAATCCTGTTTCCGATCCGGGTTGGATCAGAAGGACATGCTCAGGCCCAGCGACCATTTGGAGCTGTCGTTGCGAAGATACTGCTATTCATATTCGGGTTGCGAAAGACTATCCGAAAACATATCAAAACCTATCAGCAGATGCCGAACTAAGTTGGCTTAAGCCACAATGGCGTCCAACGATCCGCAACGTCACGGTCGCGGATCGACTTGCCGCGGAGCGTTTTTTCCGAGGCAGCCGATCCATCTTTTTCATCGGCGCGTTTGAAATCTTTGCACAGAATCAATCCGGTGAGCTCGTCATTCGCTCTTCGATGCGAATTCTGGCTCTTGCACCGGAAGTTGATGAAAACAGGAAGAGGCAAGCATGTCTTCCGTAACGACCGGCATGGACGTCGGCCTCGGGTCCGTCGAGCGCGGATTCTCGTTCTGCGAACCCGCCGAAACGCTCAACGCGTTCTTCGACGACCATTACTATCCGCACTGTTCCGCGACGACGCGCGGCCACAGGCACACGCTTCTGACCTATGACAAGCACCTGCGCGACACGCTCGGGCCGATGCGTTGGGAAGACATGACGCCGCTGTCGCTGAACGCGTGGCTCCGGCGGCAGGTGTCGCAGAAGCTCAAGAGCACGACGATCAACAAGCACATCTTCCTGGTGAACCGCCTCTTGCGCACCGTGCGCGACTGGGGCGCGCTGCCCGAGGGCGTGCGCCCGCCGCCGATGATGCGCAAACTGCCGACCGGGGATTATCGCCAGAGGTTCCTGTCGCAAGAGGAGATCGGGCGCCTGCTCGCCGCTTGCGACCGGATCGACCATCCCTACCTGTCGCTCTTCATCCGCTTCCTGCTGCTGACGGGGGCGCGCAAGGGCGAGGCGCGGACATCGAAGTGGCGCGACATGGAGTTCGCGACGGGGCTCTGGCGCGTGCCGATGACGAAGAACGGCCGGTCGCGCCGGATCATGCTGAGCGACGCGGCGGGGCTTCCGGATGTGCGCATCCACGACCTGCGGCACACCTATGCGAGCCTGCTGATCAACAACGGCGTCAGCCTCTACGAGGTGCAGGAGTTGCTCGGCCACTCCTCCTCCGCGATGACGCAGCGCTATGCCCACCTGCAGCCGAACCAGCTGCGCAGCCGGACGGAAATCGTCAGCCGGCTCGTGGGCGATGGCTTGCTGTCGTGAGGGCGGAGAGGTGGTGAGCCCGGAAGGATTCGAACCTTCGACCAATTGATTAAAAGTCAACTGCTCTACCACTGAGCTACGGGCCCGCTCAGGCGGGCTACCTACGCAGGCGGGCAAGGTGCGTCAAGGGAAAAACCGGGCGCACTTTGCAGGGGCGGGCGGCCCGTGTATACGCGCGCCCATGTCTGACGTCGCACGCCATTCCGGCCTGCCCTTCATGAAGATGCATGGGCTGGGCAACGATTTCGTCGTGATCGACGCGCGTGTCTCCGCGCGCGCGGTCACGCCCGCGCTTGCGCGTGCCATGGCGGACCGGCACCGGGGCGTCGGTTTCGACCAGCTTGCGGTGATCGAACCGGATCCCGAGGCCGATCTGCGCCTGACCTTCTACAATGCCGACGGGTCGCTCTCGGCGGCCTGCGGCAACGCCACGCGCTGCATCGCGCGCCACGAGATGCAGGTGCGCCGGTGTTCCGAGCTGACGATCCGGACGGATCGCGGCATGCTGCAGGCGCGCGACGCGGGCGGCGGCCTGACCTCGGTCAACATGGGCCATCCGATGACCGACTGGGCCGATATCCCGCTGGCCGAGGCCGCCGACACGCTGCACCTGCCCGTCCCGGGCGATCCGGTCGCGACCTCCATGGGCAACCCGCATTGCACCTTCTTCGTCGAGGATGCCGAGGCTGTGGACCTCGAGACGCGCGGCGCGGAAATCGAGGTGCATCCCCTCTTCCCCGAACGTACCAACGTGCAGTTCGTGAGCCTGATCGCCCCCGACCATCTGCGCATGCGCGTCTGGGAACGGGGCACGGGCGTGACGCTGGCCTCGGGCTCGTCCTCCTGCGCCGTGGCCGTGGCCGCCGTGCGACGCGGACTGACCGGGCGCGCAGTGCGCCTGACGCTCGACGGCGGCGAGATCTCGGTGGACTGGCGCGAAACCGGGGTCTGGATGACCGGGCCCACGACCCATGTCTTTTCCGGCGTGCTGACCGCCGAATTCCTCGGGGGCCTCTAGATGGACCGCCGCGCCCCCGTCTTTCACACGCTGGGCTGCCGCCTGAACGCCTACGAGACCGAGGCGATGCGGGAACTGTCCGCCGCCGCCGGTGTCGAGGATGCCGTCGTCGTCAACACCTGCGCCGTGACCGCTGAGGCCGTTCGGAAAGCACGCCAGGAGATCCGCAAGCTCCGCCGCGCGCACCCGAACGCGAGGCTCATCGTCACCGGCTGCGCCGCGCAGACGGAGCCCGGGACCTTCCGCGACATGGGCGAGGTCGACTTGGTGATCGGCAACACCGAAAAGATGCAGCCCGGGACATGGACCGGGATCGCCGCCGATTTCATAGGGGAGACCGAGACGGTGCAGGTCGACGACATCATGTCCGTCACCGAAACCGCCGGGCACCTGATCGACGGCTTCGGCACGCGCGCCCGCGCCTATGTTCAGGTGCAGAACGGCTGCGACCATCGCTGCACCTTCTGCATCATCCCGTTTGGCCGTGGGAATTCGCGCTCCGTCCCGGCGGGCGTCGTCGTGGATCAGATCAGGCGGCTGGTGGATCGCGGCTACAACGAGGTGGTGCTGACCGGTGTGGACCTGACCAGCTGGGGCGGCGACCTGCCCGGCACGCCGCGTCTGGGCGATCTGGTGATGCGCATCCTGCGTCTGGTGCCGGACCTGCCGCGCCTCCGGATCAGTTCGATCGACTCGATCGAGGCCGACGACAACCTGATGCTCGCCATCGCCACGGAACCCCGCCTGATGCCGCATCTGCACCTGTCGCTGCAGCATGGCCACGACCTGATCCTCAAGCGCATGAAGCGGCGTCATTTGCGCGACGACGCCATCGCCTTCTGCGAGGAGGCACGGCGGCTGCGCCCCGACATGACTTTCGGCGCCGACATCATCGCGGGTTTCCCGACGGAGACGGAGTCGCATTTCGCCGCCTCGCTGAGCCTCGTCGAGGCCTGCGACCTGACATGGCTCCATGTCTTTCCCTATTCGCCCCGCCCGGGCACGCCCGCCGCGAAGATGCCGCCGGTCGAAGGTGGCGTGATCAAGGACCGCGCCCGGCGCCTGCGTGAAGCGGGTCAACAGGCCGTCGCGCGGCACCTCTCGGCGCAGCGGGGCCGGATCCATGCGGTGTTGATGGAAACCCCGCGGATGGGCCGCACCGCGCAATTTGCCGAAGCGGTCTTCGACACCGATCAGCCCGAGGGCCGCACCGTCGAGGCGGTGATCACAGGGCAGCGGGACGGGCAGCTTCTGGCGCGGACTGCCTGAGCGGCCCGAGCGCGCCGGGCGGGTTTCGACACGGTCTCGACCGAGTTCGAGGGACGTCTGCCCAAGACGCCATGGACCACACGCAAGACGACACCCGAGGCGATGGACCGGATGATGCGGCAGATCCTGCCGTTCCGCTTTGCCGGCACCGATGTTCAGGGCACGTGGAACCTCGACCAGACCAAGACCGACGCGGCGCGGATGGGCGCGGCGTCGGCGATTGCGTCCTCGGGCGTGGCGCCGGACCTTGCCGACCTGGCCGTCCTGATGCGCAATGGCGGACCGCGCGCGGAAATGGACAAGCGCCGAGCGCTTGCCTACATGTTTCACGACGCACAACCGGACAGGACACGCAACATGGCCCTCCCTCTCGCCCCCATCGCCGGCCTCGCCCTGCGCTATGCCGCCGTCGCAGGGACGGCCTATCTTGTCACCCGCAGGCTGGAACGCGGGCGCCTGTCGCAACCGGTCGAGGACGAGATGGACGACACGCCCGAAGGCGTGACCGCACGGCGCGAAGAGGGGCAGATGAACGCCACCGCGCGCCTGCGTCGTGTGATCCGCCTCGGCCAGTCCGGCCCGGGCGTCGCGGTCGATGCGACCCTGCTCGGCCGTCTGAAGATGGAGCGCGTCTGATGCTGCAACTTCTGGGGTCCGGTGCGTCACCCTTCGTGCGCAAGACCCGCGTTCTGCTGGCCGAGGCCGGTCTCGACGACGTCATCTATGTGGAGGTCGCGGCCTCCCCCATGGGCGGCGAGGACCGGGTCAACTCCGCCAACCCTTTGGGCAAGATCCCGTCGCTGGTGCGGGACGACGGGCCGACGATCTATGACAGCAACGTCATCTGCCGCTTTCTCGACCACCATGCTGGCGGCCATTTCTACCCCGAGGCGCGGCTCTGGGAGGTCCTGACGCTGGAGGCCACGGCCGACGGCATCATGGAGGCAGCGCTCAGCATCATCTACGAAAAGCGCTTCCGCCCGCCCGAACTGTGGTGGCCCGACTGGCACGCGGCGCAATGGACCAAGGTCGAGCGCGCGCTCGACGCCATCGAGCGCAACTGGCTCAGCCATCTGGAGGGGCCCGTCCATATGGGTCAGATCGCGGTGGCCTGCGCTCTGGGATATCTCGACCTGCGATTTCCGGACCGCGACTGGCGTCCGGGGCGTCCGGGGCTCGCGACATGGGAGGCAGGCTTCGCCGCGCGCCCATCGATGACAGCCACCGCGCCGCCAGCCTCATGAGGATCCGGATCGCGGGGGACGACGCCTCCCGGCAAGCGGCCTTCGATATCCGCAGGCGGGTCTTCATCGAGGAGCAGGAGATCCCGGAAGCCGAGGAATGGGATGACGCCGATGCGACGTGCACCCATTTCCTCGCCACGGACGGCGACCGGCCCGCAGGAACCGCCCGCCTGATCGCCGCCGGAGGCATCGCCAAGATCGGCCGCGTTGCGGTGCTGCCGGAGTTTCGCGGCACCGGGCTGGGACGGGAATTGATGGCGCATGTCCTGCAGCATGCCGCGGATCGGGGCTTTGCCGGATCGGTGATCGAGGCGCAGGTCTACGCGATCCCGTTCTACGAACGGCTGGGCTATGTCGCGGAAGGGCCCGAATACGACGACGGGTCCGGCATCCTGCACCGCGTGATGCGACTCACGCTGACCGGTGGAGCGGATGCCTCCCCGCGCGGGCGGAATCATGCCTCGACCGGGCAGCGCCTCGCCTGACGCCTGCAAGCGGAGCTTGCATCCGATACCATGAACTCGCGCAACAGCCGACCAACGGCCGGCCAAAACGCCGAAAAGGCAATTCTCCTGCGACATTTCGTTCCTGCTGCGCGCGTTTGTCCAGTAGACGCCTATCTCCACCAGACATAGACACCGCTGCAGCCGGGTTGCGAGGTTTAAGCGCAACCGTTGTTCTGTTGTCCGGTCCGGCCGCGCGCCAGGACCCAGCTAAGGGGGACGCGAAACCGTGTCACACGCAGAAGACCCATCGGGCACCCGCCGCGACTTTCTGTATTACGCAACGGCCGGAACCGGCGTTGTGGTCACAGGCGCGGCAGTCTGGCCCCTCGTCAACCAGATGAACCCGTCCGCCGACGTGCAGGCCGCAAGCCAGATGCGCGTCGACGTGTCGGGCGTGGCCGTCGGCACGCAGCTGACCGTCCTGTTCCTGGGCAAACCCGTCTTCATCCGGCACCGCTCGGAAGAGGAGATCGCGGAAGCACGCGCCGTCGAACTGTCCGACCTTCCGGACCGCATGTCCCGCAATCCCAATATCGACGAGTCGGCGGATGCCAGTGACGAAAACCGCTCCATGGCCGATTTCTCGGGCGAGAACACCGGCGAGTGGCTGGTCCAGATCGGCGTTTGCACCCATCTGGGCTGCGTTCCCATCGGTGACGGCGCGGGCGACTTCAACGGTTGGTTCTGCCCCTGCCACGGGTCGCACTACGATAATGCCGGCCGCATTCGCCGCGGTCCGGCGCCTGAAAACCTGCACATTCCGGTTGCGGAGTTCGTGGACGAAACCACGATCCTGCTCGGCTAATCGAGGGAGAAACGAGACATGTCCGGAATTCCCCACGACCATTACGAGCCGAAGTCAGACTGGGAAAAGGGTCTGGCAAAGCGGCTTCCGATCATCGGTCTGATGTATGACACGATCATGATCCCGACGCCCAAGAACCTCAACTGGATGTGGATCTGGGGCATCGTGCTGACCTTCACGCTGGTCCTTCAGATCGTCACCGGCATCATCCTGGTGATGCACTACACCCCGCATGTGGACATGGCCTTCGCCTCGGTCGAGCATATCATGCGCAACGTGAACGGCGGATGGGCGATCCGCTACGTCCACCAGAACGGCGCGTCGCTGTTCTTCATCGCGGTCTACATGCACATCTTCCGCGGTCTCTACTACGGGTCCTACAAGGCCCCGCGCGAGATCACCTGGATCATCGGCATGCTGATCTACGTGCTGATGATGGGCACGGCCTTCATGGGCTACGTTCTGCCCTGGGGTCAGATGTCCTTCTGGGGTGCGACCGTGATCACCGGCCTGTTCGGCGCGATCCCCTTCGTGGGCGAGGCGATCCAGACCTGGCTTCTGGGCGGACCGGCGGTGGACAACGCCACGCTGAACCGCTTCCTGTCGCTGCACTATCTCCTGCCCTTCGTCATCCTGGGCATGGTGATCCTGCATATCTGGGCCTTCCACACCACGGGCAACAACAACCCCACGGGCGTCGAAGTGCGCCGCACCTCCAAGAAGGAGGCCGAGGCCGACACCCTGCCCTTCTGGCCCTATTTCGTGATCAAGGATCTCTTCGCGCTTGCCGTGATCCTTGCGGTGTTCTTCGCGATCGTGGGCTTCATGCCGAACTATCTCGGCCACCCCGACAACTACATCGAGGCCAACCCGCTGGTGACGCCGGCTCACATCGTGCCCGAATGGTACTTCCTGCCGTTCTACGCGATCCTGCGCGCCTTCGACGGGGATGTCTGGGTCGTGATCCTCACCAGCTTCCTGACCGGTGGCATCATCGACGCCAAGTTCTTCGGCGTGCTGGCGATGTTCGGGGCGATCGTGGTCATGGCGCTGGCGCCGTGGCTCGACACCTCGTCGGTCCGGTCCGGCCGCTACCGCCCGATGTTCAAGTGGTGGTTCTGGCTGTTCATCGTGAACTTCTTCGTCCTGATGTGGGCGGGCGCGATGCCGGCGGAAGGCATCTACCCCTACATCGCCCTGATCGGATCGGCCTACTGGTTCGCCTACTTCCTGATCATCCTGCCGCTGCTTGGCGTGATCGAGAAGCCGCTGCCGCAGCCCGCGACGATCGAGGAGGACTTCAAGGAACACTACGGCAAGTCCGACAGTGGCGAGGGCGGCGCGACCGTACCCACCGCATCGCCGGCCGAGTGAGGAAAAGGACGACATGAGCATGTTCAGAAAACTTGCCATCAGCGCAGTCACGGCCGCGGCGGTCGCCCTCCCTTCGGGGGCGGCGCTCGCCGCGGGCGGCGCGGGCTACGTCGAGGACTACAGCTTCTCGTTCGAGGGTCCGTTCGGCCGGTTCGACCAGAACCAGCTGCAGCGCGGCCTGCAGGTCTACACCGAGGTCTGCATGTCCTGTCACGGCCTGCAATACGTGCCGCTCAGGACGCTCTCGGACGAGGGCGGCCCGGGCCTGACCGAGGAAGAAGTCCGCGCCTATATCGAGATGAACTTCATCGAGGTCTACGACCCCGAGATCGACGACTGGCGCGCGGCCACGCCGAACGACAACTTCCCGACTTCCAGCCTCGAAACCGCGCCGGACCTCAGCCTGATGACCAAGGCACGCGCGGGCTTCTCGGGGCCTTACGGGCTGGGTCTGAACCCGCTGTTCCGGGGGTTGGGCGGGCCCGAGTACGTCGCCTCGCTTCTTACCCATTACACCGAAGAAGAGCAGGAGCAGTTCGGCACCATTTTCTACCAGAACGAGACATTCTCGTCGGAGTGGATCGCCATGGCGCCGCCGCTCTGGGAGGATGGCGTCGCCTACAATGACGGCACGGCCGCCACGATCGAGCAGCAGGCAATGGACGTCGCCGCGTTCCTGACCTGGACGGCGGAACCGAAGCTGATGGCGCGCAAGCAGATGGGTTTCACCGCAGTCATCATGCTCGGCATCCTTTCGGTTCTGCTCTACCTGACCAACAAACGGATCTGGGCGCCGGTCAAGACCCGCGCAAAGGGCGATACACCGGCGGAGTAATCTCCGCAGACGACCTGAACGACGTCGTGAAACGCGCCCGCCTCCGGGCGCGTTTTTCGTTTCTCAGAACCAGTCGCGGAGCGCGTCGGGCGGATCGTCCCGCAGCCCCTCCACGGGCCGGTCCAGCACCACGCGCCCCTCCTGCAAAAGCCAGATGCGGTCGCAGGACCGTTCCGCATCGCGCAGGTCATGGGTGGCTATCACATAGGTCAGGCCCCGTTCCTGCCAGAGCGCCGTCAGAAGCCGCACCATCTCCGTCCGCAGCCCGGGATCGAGCGCGGCGAACGGCTCGTCCAGCAGAACCACCGGCCGGTCCTGCAACAGGAGCCGCGCCAGCGCCGCGCGCCCCTGTTGTCCGCCCGACAGCTCCCCCGGCCTGCGCGCGCCCATGTCCCCCAGGCCCACATCCGAAAGCGTCTCCTGGATGCGCGCGGTCTGGTCATCCGTGAGGCGCAGATCGCTGCGCAGGGCCAGGCCGACATTCTGCGTCACGGTCAGATGCGGAAACAGGTTGCCATCCTGAAACAGAATGGACATTGGGCGTTCGGCCGGGGCCATGCGGGTCAGGTCCCGCCCCTGCCACGTGATGCGGCCCGCCTCGGGCACGAGGAAGCCTGCCAGAAGCGACAGGAGCGTGCTCTTGCCGCTGCCCGACGCGCCGAGGACGGCCACGCGCTGCCCGCGTGGCACCTGCGCGTCAACGCGCAACCGGAACGCGCCCAGCGTCAACTCGATCGCTTCAAGACCCAGCATCCACGCGCCCCCCTCGGTCGAACACCCAGAACATCCCCAGCGCCAGCAGCATCAGCAGGACCGCCGCGCCCTCGGCGTCATCCGTGCGGTAGGACCCCATCAGCCGGTACATCTCCATCGGCAGGGTCGCGGCACCCGGCGCCGAGAAGAGCGCGATAACCCCGAGATCCCCCATCGAGAAGGCCGCCGCCAGCCCCGCGCCGAAGCCCAGCGGCCGGCGCAGACGCGGGAATATGGCCAGCCGGAGCCGCGCCAACCCGGTCAGGCCCAGCGCATCGGCCAGCCGCCCCTGCGTCGCCTCGGCGCGGCGCAGCTCGGGGATCAGCGCGCGCAGGATGAAGGGCAGTGCGACCAGCGCATTGACGAAACCGGTGACCGGAAGGGCCAGCGCCACGGGATCCGCGACCGGAAACAGGATCAGGAACAGCCCCGTGCCCATCACGAGCGGCGAGACGGAAATGGACAGCGCCGCAAGCGTCTCGACCCAGCCCCGCCCACGGGCGGCGAAGATCGCGACGGGCACGGCAAGCCCGACCGCAAGCGCGGTGGATCCGAGCGCCACGATGATCGACCGAAGCGCCGCCTCCCAGACCAGCGCGGGCATGCCGAGAACGGCCGCGACACCTTCAAGCAGGACCGCGCCGAGGGGCAGAAGCAGGAAGGCACCCGCACCGGCGATGGCGATGCCATCCATGAGGCGCGCGCGTGACGTGTCGCCGGGCCAGTCCAGCGGCGGACGGTCGAGACCCCCGCCCATATCGCCGCCCCGCATCAGCGTCAGCGCAAGAAGACCCGCCGCGACGCAGATCCCCGCCTGGATCAGGCCCAGCAACGCCGCGCGCCCCAGGTCGAACTCGAACCGGAACGCCTGGTAGATCGCAAGCTCCACAGTGGTGGCGCGCGGGCCGCCGCCGAGGATCAGCGCGACGGCGAAGCTCGTGGTGCAGATCAGGAAAATGATCATGAACGCCCCCGGCAGCACCGCGCGCAGGATCGGACGTTCGAAATGGCGCCGCATGTCGGCGTCGGAAAACCCCAGCGACGCGGCCAGCCGGATACGCTCGGACGGAACCGACAACCACGCCTGAAGGATCAGCCGCACGGCAAGCGGGATGTTCAGGAAGGCATGCGCCAGAACGATGCCCGTCAGACCGTAGATCGAGATCGTGCCAGCGCCTGCGGCCTCGAGCCCCGCGTTCAGCCATCCCGCCCGCCCGAAGATCGCCAGAAGCCCGAGGACCGCGACGATCACCGGCAGAATGAAGGGCGCCCCCATCAGCGCCACGAAAAGCCGCCGCCCCGAAAAGCGCCGGCGCGCCAGCGCCCGCGCCACCGGGATCGCGCCCAGAACGCTGACCAGCGCCGACAGCGCCGCCTGCAAAAGCGTGAAGCGGATCGCCGCAAGGTCGGCCGTGCCAAGCCGCCCCGGCGCCTCAGCCGCCAGCGCGACGGCCAGAAGCGGGCCCAGAACGGCAAACAGGACGAGCGCGGTCAATGCCGCGCCCGTCCATGCCATGGCGCTCAGCGGCTGAGCGCGGTCTGCCATGTCTCGATGGCGTCGGCGCGGATCGCGGCGGCCTCCTCCGGGCTCAGGATCAGGGCGCGCTCGGGCGTGATGAGCGTGTCGAACCCATCGGGCAGCTCCTCTGCCGGAAGCGCTGCCGGGTACATCCAGTTCGTCGTGGGGATCACGGACTGGAACGCCTCGGTCAGCATGAATTCGAGGAACTCCCGCGCCAGGTCCGGCTGGTCGGAGCCTTCGAGGATGCCCGCCACCTCGATCTGCATGTAATGCCCTTCCGCGAAGGGTGCCGCGGCCTTTGTCGTGTCCTCCTCGGCGATCAGGTGATAGGCGGGCGATGTCGTGTAGGACAGCACCATGTCCGCCTCGCCGTCGAGGAACAGGCCATAGGCGTCGGACCAGCCGGGGGTGACGGTGACGATGTTGTCGGCAAGCGCTTCCCAGATCTCTCCGGCGCGGTCGCCATAGGCCTGCTGCACCCACATGACGAGGCCGAGGCCCGGCGTGGACGACCGTGGGTCCTGGATGACGATGGAGAGGTCGGAGGCCGCGAGCGCCTCGAAATCTCCGGGCACGTTTTCGAGGCTCGTGTCATGGACGAAGGCGAAATAGCCCCAGTCGAAGGGCAGGAACAGCGGGTCGTCCCACGCGACCGGCAGGCTCAGCCCCTCGGCCGTGATCCCGTGCGGCGCGAAAAGCCCCGTCTCCGCGGCCGCCGCCGTCAGGTTCGTGTCGAGGCCGAGGACAACGTCCGCCTCGGACCGCGCCCCCTCCAGCCGGATGCGCGACAGAAGCGCCGCGCCGTCGCCCGCGCCCACGAATTGCAGATCGCAGCCGCAGGTTTCCTCGAACGCGGCCTCGACGGCCGGGCCGGGGCCCCATTCGGGGATGAAACTGTCATAGGTATAGACCGTGAGCACGGGGGTCTGCCCGAAGGCAGCGCCCGAAACCAAGGTCAATCCCGCTGCAAGTATGGTGTGTCTCATGTTCACTCCTCCATGCGACGGGCGAAGTGAAGCCGAGACCTGTCGTGCATCTGCGTGGCACGTCCCGAAACCTTCCCTCCGCCGGTCCTAACCGGTTCAGGTTCAACGGGTTCGCGCATCGCACTGCGCATCTCAGGCCACGTCCGGCCACCCCGAGGTGTTGCAAGACCTATGCCAGCGAAACGACGACGACAAGAGGCGACATGGCTTGGCATTCCGCGCCGGTGGCGATAACCCCGGGAAGCGAAACGAAAGACGGGGTCCCATGTCCTTCAACACCTTCGGCCACCTCTTCCGCGTGACGACATGGGGCGAAAGCCATGGACCCGCGCTTGGCGCGACAGTGGATGGCTGCCCGCCCGGCGTGCCGGTGAGCGCGGAGGCGATCCAGCGCTGGCTCGACCGCCGCAAGCCCGGGCAGAACAAGTACACCACGCAGCGACGCGAACCCGATACGGTCGAGATCCTGTCGGGCGTGTTCGAGGGCCAGTCCACCGGGCATCCCATCCAGCTGATGATCCGCAACACCGATCAGCGCTCCAAGGACTACGGCGATATCGCCGAAAAGTTCCGTCCGGGTCACGCCGATATCACCTACTGGCAGAAATACGGCATCCGCGACTATCGCGGCGGCGGGCGGTCCTCGGCCCGCGAAACCGCCGCGCGGGTGGCCGCGGGCGGTGTCGCGCGCGCCGCACTGGCCGAGCTCTGCCCGCAGGTGAAGATCACCGGCTACATGGTTCAGATGGGCCCCCACGGGATCGACCGCGACCGCTTTGACCCCGACGAGATCGAGCGCAACCCGTTCTGGACGCCCGATGCCACCGCCGCCGCCGAGTGGGCCGAGTATCTCGACACCCTGCGCAAGTCGGGCGACAGCGTCGGCGCGATCATCGAGGTCACGGCGCAGGGCGTGCCTGCGGGCCTCGGCGCGCCGATCTACGGCAAGCTCGACACCGATCTGGCCGCCGCCGCCTTGTCGATCAATGCCGTCAAGGGCGTCGAGATCGGCGATGGCATGGCAACGGCCGCGCTGACCGGCAGCCAGAACGCCGACGAGATCGCCATGGGCGAGGATGGGCCGGTCTATGCCTCGAACCATGCCGGCGGCATCCTCGGCGGAATCTCGACCGGGCAGGACATCGTGCTGCGCTTCGCGGTGAAACCCACCTCGTCCATCCTGACCCCGCGCAAGACCATCACCAAGTCGGGCGAGGCCACCGACATCGTCACCAAGGGTCGCCACGACCCCTGCGTTGGCATCCGCGCGGTGCCGGTGGGCGAGGCGATGATGGCCTGCGTCCTGCTCGATCACCTGCTGCTGCATCGCGGACATGTGGGCGAAAACCGCGGCCATATCGGCTAGGCGGGTTTCTGCCACGGCCCCAAATCGGCCGTGGACAGATCACAGGCGTCTCAAATTCTCGCCGCATTCGATTCGCATTGTCACCCGTGGGGCGCACTTGACCGGAGCGCATGCAAATGCTCGCGACATTCTGCCAGAGCGAAGACGGGGCGATCACCGTCGACTGGACCGTCCTGACCGGCACACTGGTCGGGCTCGGGCTGGCGGCTGCGGCGGTTGTCGCCAACGGGGTGTCGTCGCTGTCGACGGATATCTCGGACGTGCTCGGCGGCGTCATGGAGGAGGCGGCCGAAGCGCTCTACTTCAGCGGGTTCGACCTCGGTGCGCCGGGATGGGTCAACGGCGTCGTGAGCAACGACTCCGGCTTCGGGTCGCTGCTCGGGCCCTATGGCGGCACGAACGGTGAGCAAGCGGTGCATTCCGCCTTCGACATCCCGGACGGAACGGACTTGGCAAGCTTCACCTTCGACATGGTCGCCATCGACAGCTGGGACAACGAGCAATTCATCGTCTTTGTCGACGGCGCCCCCGCCGCGTCCCTGCGGTTCCACTACGGCACCGATGGGGTCACGGGCGAATGGGTCAGCGACAACCCCGACTACACGTTCCAGGTGCTCGAGACCGGACCGCGTGAACACAGCGGCTACAATGCCGACTGGCCTGACCAGAAGGCGTCGGTGCAGCTGGACGTCAGGAACCCCGGGCAGACAGTGACACTTGGCTTCGGATCGACCCTCGATCAGGGAATCGGCGACGAATCCTTCGCCGTGGACAACGTCTCCCTGACAGCCAACTAAGGCGGCGAAAGGGCGGACTGTCGCGCAGGCGGGGCCAGTCCTAGCTCACCACGAAAGCTGGTTCGCCAGCCGCCACAATGCTGCCATTCTTCCCAAACTTTGCCATTTTCCTGCCATATTTGACCTCAATTACGGCGGAACTGGGGAAGAATTAAGGATGTCTGATGGACTCGCCGCTTATTTCAAGCGCGTCCGCTCGCTATATTTCGGTGGATTGGTCGCTTATCGCAATGACAGCCGTGGCCGTGGCGCTTCTGGTCGTCACCACGGTCAGAACGGCCCCGACGCTCGAGCCGGGCACGCCCTTCCGCTCCGGCGGGTTGGAGGTTCTGAGCACGCATGAAACGCTTGTGGCGTTCGAGGATTTCAGCTTCGGCGCTCAGGGCTGGACGACAACGGCGGCAAGGGCGGCCTCGGGGTCCCGTGGCGTCTATGGGCCCTTCGATATGGGCGCAATCGCCAAACGTTTCGATCTGCCATCGGACACCGCGCAGGTTCGCCTGGCCTTCGACCTGCACTTGCCCGCGACCGCATCCGGAGATGGGTTTTCCGTCCGCGTCAACGGCGAACCCGTGATCGAGGGCGCCACGCCGTTCGGGTCATCGAACGCCGTGATCCGGCAGCGCGGTGCGGCGGGGGATTACGCCGTCTGGATCCTGCTCGATCAACCGGGCGATGCCGTGTCGCTGGAGGTCGAGGCGATGCCGGGACCGAACGCACCCTGGGCGATCGACAACGTCTCGGTCGTCGCCTCGGCCGGCACGTCCTAGGCCAGCGCCAGGTCCATCAGCGCCCGGATACTGTCCCGCCGCGTGTCGGCGACCACGGTGCCGAGGATGCCGTCACCGCGCATGAGGATCAGCGTGGACCGCCGCTGCACCCCGAGGCTACGGGCGTAATCCGACGTGCCGTAGGTGCCCCAATCCATGCGGATGAAGGTGATCGCCGCGTCGTAGGGGCGGGGTTCGCGGCGCGCAGATCCTCCATCGTCCGTGTGCCGCCCGTCAGCTGCGCACGCGCGACAGTTGCACCGTCAGAATGCCGACCGTGATGACGAGCACGCCCACCAGATCCCACCACGACAGCCGTTCCCCCAGCAGCGCGGCCGCGATGGCCACTCCGAAGACAGGGTTGAGGAAATGATAGGTCGCCGCCCGCGTCGACCCGATCCGTCCCACCAGCTTGAACCAGATGAAGGTCGCCGTAAGCCCGGGCATCAGCGTGGTGTAGATGAAGGCGGCGATGAACTCCCACGACCAGTCGACGACGAAGGTCTCCAGAACCAGTGCAGGCGGCAGCAGCGCGACGGACCCCACCATGAGCTGGAGCCCCACGACCATCAGCAGGTTGGCGCCGTCCGAGCTAGCACTTTTCACCGTGAGCGTCGCGACGCTCAGCGCGACGACGCCCAGCACACACAACACCACACCGGTCACATCGGCGCCGCCACCGAACCGGTCCGCCATGATGATCGCCACGCCGGCGAAGCCCGCGATCAGGCCGAGGATCCCCGCCACCGAAAGGCGATCCTGAAACAGGCCCCAGTTCGCGGCGGCCACGAGCAGCGGCATGATCGAGGCGATGATGGCCGCCAGCGAGGCCTCGACCGTCTGCATCCCGACGAAGTTGAGCCCGAGATAGAGGGCATTCTGGCAGATGCCGAAGATCAGCACCGCCCGCCATTGCCCGCGCGACAGGCGCAACGACTGGCCCAGCGCAAGCGCGATGCCGATCCCGAGCAGGCCCGACAGGAAGAACCGGAACGAGAGCGCGGTCAGCGGCGGTGCCGCCTCGACGATGATGCGTGCCGATGTGAAGGCCGAAGACCAGATGAGGGCGAAGATCAGCCCCAGAACTATCGCGCGAAAATCCATTTCCGTCCTGAAAAGAGAAAGGGCCGCGCCCTTCGTCCGGGCGCGACCCTTTCACGATTGGTTCGGGACGGCAATCAGCCGTTGACGCTGTCCTTCAGCGCCTTGGCGATGGTCACCTTGACCTGCTTGTCCGCTTCTTTCTTGATCTGCTCACCCGTGGCCGGGTTGCGTACCATGCGCTCGGGCCGCTCGCGGCAGTAGACCTTGCCGATACCGGGGATCGTGACGGCACCGCCGCCGGCGACTTCCTTGGTCACGATCGCGGTCATCGCGTCGAGCGCTGCACCGGCTGTTTTCTTGTCGCTGCCCATCTCGTCGGCCAGAGCGGCGACGAGCTGCGTCTTGGTCATAGGTTTCTGTGCCATGTCGGTTCTTCTCCTGATACTGCCCGAGCCCTTGAGCCCGTTGGCGTGAAAATAACCGAATATTGTAGGTGCACACAACGCCTCGCGTGCGCTGGGGGCGGAAAAACGGGACATTTGTTACGATTTTTTGTCGATTTCGACGGATCAGAGGAATGCGGTCTCCTCGAAAGACCGCAATTTCCGGCTGTGAAGGCGCTCCAACGGCATGTCGCGCAGCTTTTCCATGGCACGAATTCCGATCAGAAGGTGCCGTGACACCTGTGTCTTGTAGAAGGATGAGGCCATCCCCGGCAGCTTCAGTTCACCGTGGAGCGGCTTGTCGGAAACGCACAGAAGCGTGCCGTAGGGCACCCGGAAGCGGAACCCGTTGGCGGCGATCGTGGCGCTTTCCATGTCCAGCGCGATGGCGCGGCTCTGGCTCAGCCGCTGCACCGGGCCGGCATGGTCGCGCAGCTCCCAGTTGCGGTTGTCGACGGTGGCGACGGTGCCGGTGCGCATGATCCGCTTGAGGTCGTAGCCCGACACCTCGGCCACGTCCTCCACCGCTTCCTCAAGCGCGATCTGCACTTCGGCCAGCGCCGGGATCGGTACCCAGACGGGCAGATCGTCGTCGAGCACCCGGTCCTCGCGCAGATAGGCATGGGCGAGCACGTAATCGCCGAGGCTCTGCGTGTTCCTCAGGCCCGCGCAATGGCCCACCATCAGCCAGACATGCGGGCGCAGGACGGCGATGTGGTCCGTCGCCGTTTTCGCGTTCGACGGACCCACCCCGATATTGACCAGCGTGATCCCCGCCCCGTCGTCGCGGGTCAGGTGGTAGGTCGGCATCTGCGGCAGCTTGGACGGCGGATTGAGCGGCTGGTGCGCCTCGGTGATGACGTCGTTGCCGGGTCCCACAAGCGAGCGATACCCGCTGTCCGGATCTGCCAGCGCCTCGCGCGCGAAGGCGACGAACTCGTCCATGTAGAACTGGTAGTTCGTGAACAGGACATGGTTCTGAAAATGCTCGGGCAGCGTCGCGGTGTAATGCGACAGCCGGGCCAGCGAATAATCGATGCGCTGCGCGGTAAACGGCGCCAGCGCGCCCGAGCCGTCTTCATGCGTGAAACCGAAGCCGTTGACGATATCGTCATGTGTCGACTGCAGGTCCGGCACGTCGAAGGCGTCACGCAGCGGAAAGGCCAGGGCGCCTTCCTGCGGCACCTGAACCTCGGCGTCGTTCAGGACGGCGAAATGCACCGGGATGGGCGTGGTCGAGGGGCCGATATAGACCGGCTGCCCATGGTTCTGGATCAGAAGCCCGATCTGCTGTGTCAGGTAGTTTCCGAACAGGTCGGGCCGGGTGACCGTGGTCATGTAGGTGCCGGGTTCGGCCACGTGACCGAAGGCAAGCCGCGTGTCCACCTGGCTGTAGGTGGTGGTGGTGATGCGGATCTCGGGATAGTAGGCCCGGTAGCGCGCGTCCGGAATGCCGCCATCCTGCACGACGGCGCGGAACCTCTCGCGCAGGAATGCCGTCGCGGCGTCGTAAAGCTCGACCAGATAGGCCACGGCCTCGCCCGCGTCGGTAAAGCGACGCTCGCCCTGCGTGTCGGGCGTCTCGATGGGCAGATGCTTTCGTGGCGATGTCATGGTCGGATCCCCGGTCGGTCGTGCGGCAGGCTTGCAGAACGCCCCACCTTCATCAAGGCCGGATCGCTCGTGCCGCCAAAGCTTCATAGACCGGCAGGGCGCGCGCGACATGGTCCGCATGTTCCGGCGCGACGGGCGGCAGGCGGCCCTCGGCGGGGGCGAAACCGGTCGAACGGTGCACCGCCCCGTACCAGTGCGGCCCCCATGCGCCGTCAAAAGGTTTCGGACCGGCAGGCCAGGACAACATGCGCTCCGTGAAAGGCAGGCCAATCTCGGCGCAAAGCCGCGACAGCATGGCCGCCGGATCGCGCCGGATATCGGCGCTGTCGACCACCGGGCCGGGGAACATCTCGTAGAACGCGGCCTGCTGGTCGAAGCCGATCTCCTCGTAGTTCACCTTGTCATGTTTCGCGGAATAGCTCGCCAGAACGCGGGCGGGGTGGCGGATCAGGTGCGCATGCACGCAGCCCTCGGCCCAGCCCAGCGGAAACTCCGGCAGCATGTGGTGCGGCATGTGCTTCATGTAGAGATGCGCGTGGCCATCGGGCGGCGGCGCGGCGCAGGCCTCGGCCACGCGCAGCGGGTCGGTCTCATGGCCCGCCATCACGGTCCCGGCCATGGGATGCGCGCTGCCCGAGGCGGCGAGGAAGGCGGCGTAGAACGGCTCGTCCCGAACCGCGCAATCGCCGCGGGCGGCAAAGGCATACATCATCGCCGTCGACAGGTTTCGCGGCCCCGACCACATGGCGATCTTCATTTTCCCGTCCCCCTCGCTGCGGTGTAACCGACTTCAACGTCCCGTGATCTCACGGCCATGTGCCTTGCATCGCGGCCGTCGTCGCGCGAGCCATGGCACAGACTTGGAGGACCCGCCATGCCCCGCATGCCCATTCGCGACCGGTTCAAGCTGATCGCGCTGACTGCCGCGATCACGACCGCGCTGTTCCTCACGCCACACCGCGCCCATGCCGAGGACATCCGCACGACGGTGGTTGCGGGGGGATGTTTCTGGTGCGTGGAGGCCGATTTCGAGCGCGTGGACGGCGTGATCGAGGTCGTGTCGGGCTTTGCCGGCGGCTCCGTGCCCGATCCCAGCTACCGCGAGGTCGTGAACGGCGGGACCGGGCATCTGGAGGTGGTCGAGATCACCTATGACGCGGACCTGCTGCCCTATGCGCAGCTTCTGAACCTGTTTCTGCGCTCGATCGACCCCACCGACGCGGGCGGCCAGTTCTGCGACCGCGGCGAGAGCTACACCACCGCCATTTTCGTCGAGACGCCCGAGGAACGCGCCACGGCCCAGGCCGCGCTGGCCGAGGCCGAGGCCACCATCGGGCGCGATGTGGTCACGCCCATCCGCGATGCCGCGCCCTTCTATCGGGCCGAGGACTACCACCAGGATTACTATCGATCGGAGGATGTGATCCTGACCCGGTTCGGCCCGCGCCGGAAATCCGTGGCCTACGACCTCTACCGCACCGCCTGCGGGCGCGATGCGCGCGTGGCCGAGATCTGGGGCGCGGAGGCGCCTTTCACGAACTAGGGTCTTACAGGAAGAACGCCGCGTTGTTGGTCAGGATGATCCTCAGCGCGTAGATGGCGATGAACACGACCAGCGGTGCGAGATCCAGCCCCCCCATCGCGGGCAGGGCCCGGCGGATCGGGCCGTAGACGGGCTCCAGCAGGCGATTGAGGCCGTCCCAGATCTGCGCCACGATCGGCTGACGCAGGTTCAGCACGCCGAAATTGATCAGCCAGCTCAGGATCACATGCGCGATCACGATGAAGAACGCCACATCGAGAAGCAGCATGAGGATCTGGAACAGAGACGTCATCGGCGGGGCCTTTTCGTGACTGGGCTGACTGCATCGTGACATAGGCGGGGGAGGCCATCCGTGCAAGCGGACGCGGGGTGACGCCACGGCGCGCTTGATCCCGGGGCGGGCGTTGCGCTTGAAGGCGTCCATGTATCCGTTCCTGCGAATGACGCTTGTCCTCCGCTCCGAGGCGCGCAAGCCGCCGCTCGGCATCTTCGACACGCATCAGCGCTCGATGCTCTGCCTGCCCTCCGACGCCGACATGTTCTGGGAGATGAACAATGGGCGCATCCTGACCTTCTACGACCTCGGGCGTGTCGGCCTCGCGCAGCGCACCGGCCTGATGCGGACGCTCAAGGCGAAGGGCTGGGGCCTTGTCGTCGCTGGCAGTTCGGTGCGCTACCGCGCCCGGGTCCGTCCGTTTCAGCGCTTCGACCTCAGGACCCGACTTCTGGGCTGGGACGCGCGGTTCATCTACCTCGAACAGGCGATGTGGCGGGGCGACACCGCCTGCAACCACGCGCTTCTGCGCACCGGCGTGACCGAGCGCGGCAGACTGGTCGCCACCGACCGCGTCGCGGACGCCATGGGGCTGTCGCAGGTGTCGCCGCCCCTGCCGAATTGGGTAACCCGTTGGACCGACGCGGATACCGCGCGGCCATGGCCGCCCGAGGTCTGAAAACGCGCCATATCGCGTCGAATGCGGCGTTAATCATTAACATCTGATTACCGTTTACAAAACGTGAACGGAGACGGACAGTGCACGCATGAGCGCGCTGACCGACACCAAGACTCGGACCGGACTGGCCGATCTGCCGCTCGCGGCGCGACGGCGCATCTGGGGCTGGTGGGCGTTCGATTGGGCCAGCCAACCCTATCTCACGCTCTGCCTTACCTTCGTCTTTGGCCCCTATTTCGCATCCGTCGCCACGGAGAGTTTCATGGCGTCCGGACTGACCGAACAGGTGGCCGACGCCCGCGCCCAAAGCCTCTGGTCTCTGGGGCAGACGGTGTCCGGCATCTTCATCGCGCTTCTGGCGCCGATCCTCGGGGCATTCGCCGACAATACCGGGCGACGGATGCCGTGGATCGTGCTCTTCTCGATCTTCTACATGGCGGGGGCAGCCTCGCTGTGGTTCATGCTGCCGGACGGGTCTTTCCTTGTCGGGGCGCTGATCGCTTTCGGGATCGGGCTCATCGGGGTCGAGTTCACGACGATCTTCACCAACTCGATGCTCCCGGAACTGGGCGACGGAAGCGCCATCGGGCGGCTGTCGGGCACGGGTTTCGCGTGGGGCTACGTGGGCGGGGTGCTCGCGCTGTTCGTGATGCTGATCTTCTTCGCCGAAGACGAGAGTGGGCGGACCTTTGTCGGGATGGAACCGGCACTGGGCCTCGACCCGGACATGCGCGAGGGAACCCGCTTCGTCGGGCCGCTCGTGGCGCTTTGGTACGCCGCCTTCATGATCCCGTTCTTCCTGTGGGTGCGGGAGCCACGCCGGCCGGCCACGCACCCGAGTTTCGGCGCCGCCCTGCGCGACCTGTGGCAGACGGTGCGCGGCCTGCCCCGGCGCATCAGCCTGTTCGCCTATCTCGGCTCCTCCATGTTCTATCGCGACGCGCTGAACGCGCTCTATGCTTTTGGCGGGACTTATGCGGTGCTCGTGCTCAACTGGTCGATCACGCAGGTGGGCATATTCGGCATCGCGGGTGCCATGACCGCGGCGGTGGCCACATGGCTCGGCGGCAAGGCCGACAGCGCGTTGGGCCCCAAGCCGGTGATCGTCGGGTCCGTCGTGACGCTGATCGCCGTCTGCACGCTGGTGCTCGGGATGACCCGCGAAAGCCTCTGGGGGATCGCGCTGGCCGAGGGGTCGGCCGTGCCCGACATCACCTTCTACATCTGCGGAGCGATCATCGGCGGAGCGGGCGGCATTCTGCAATCAGCCTCGCGCTCGATGATGGTCCTTCATGCGCCCCCCGCGCGCCCGACCGAAGCCTTCGGCCTCTACGCACTTTCGGGCAAGGCGACGGCCTTTCTCGGGCCGGCCCTGATCGGCCTGACCACGTGGCTGAGCGAAAGCGCACGGCTCGGCATGCTGCCGCTTATCGGACTCTTCGTGCTGGGGCTCGTCCTGCTGCTGTGGGTGAACCCGAAAGGCGAGGTGGCACCGGCATGACGCTGCGACGGATCTCTCTCGCGGCCGCGGTGCTTTTGGCGGCCTGCGTGCCCTCGGGCCCGCCGCTCGACCCGACGGTCTCCGGCATGCAGGCGCGGGAGTTCTTCGGCGCCGAGAACCTCGGCTCGCCGGACGAGCCCGAGGTCATCGGCTTCTACTCCAACGGTTGCGTCGCGGGGGCACAGGCCTTGCCCGAGTCCGGGCCGACCTGGCAGGCGATGCGGCTGTCGCGCAACCGCAACTGGGGCCACCCCGAGCTGATCGACTACGTCACCGGCCTGAGCCGGCAGGTGGCCGCCACGACCTCCTGGAACGGGCTTTACGTTGGCGACATGAGCCAGCCGCGCGGCGGGCCGATGCGCACGGGCCATGTCAGTCACCAGTCCGGCCTCGACGTGGACATCTGGATGTTGCCCGCGCGTGACCTCAGCCTGAGCGTGCAGGATCGCGAGAACCTCAGTTCCATCTCGGTCCGGTCCCAGCGCGGGGCCTGGATTTCCGAGAACTGGACCGAGGATCACGCGCAGGTCCTGCGCCTTGCCGCCTCCGACCCCCGCGTCGAGCGCATCTTGGTGACGACCGGCGTCAAGGTCTGGCTCTGTCGGAACGAGACCGGCAACCGTGATTACCTCAACCGCATCCGGCCTGCGAACGGCCATCATTACCATTTCCACGTGCGCCTCGCCTGTCCTGCCGGGTCGCGCGATTGTGAGGAGCAGGAGCCGCCCGAACCGGGCGATGGCTGCGCCGAGGCAGAAGCCCGCCGCGCCGCCATTCTGAACCCGCCACCGCCCGTCCCGGATGATGGCGTCCGTCCTCCACCCGGCCCACCCCGGGGCAATCTCGTGACCCTCGACCAGGTGCCACGCCAGTGCCTCACGCTCCTCAGCGGCCTCTACAGGAAAAATTAGACATGAAATTTCGTAGTACTTTCGTCGGCCTCGCGGCCGTAATCGCCGCCTTTTCGGCCACGCCCTCCCATGCCAGCGGCCTGCAACTGCTGACCGATGTCGCCATCGCGATCCCCGGACAACCCGGTTTCGGCGGGCTCTCGGCGATCGAGATGGATCGTGACGGGCGCGGCGCCGTGGTCGTCTCGGACCGCGGGGCGATCTTCGGCATGGAGATCATGCGCGACGGCGGCCCGGTCTCCGGCGTCGGGCTCCGCTCGGCCAGCCCGCTGACCGATGCCGCCGGAAACCTCCCCGCGCGGCCCGACCTGATGGACAGCGAGGGGATCGCGCGCCTGCCCGGCGGAGGGCTGGCGATTTCCTTCGAAGGCCGGATGCGCGTGGCGATCCACGGCCTCGACGGGCACGAGCGGCGCCACATCGACCCGCCCCCCGGATCGGGACGCCTGCCCGGCAATGGCGGTTACGAGGGGTTGGCGGCGGATGCGCAGGGCAACCTCTACACTCTGGCCGAACAGGCCCCGGGCAGCACGACCCCGCTCTACCGCCATTCGGGCGGTGCGTGGCGTCACTTCGCCAGCCTTCCTCGCAGCGCCGGCTACCGGCCCGTGGGTCTGGATTTCGACGATCGCGGGCGGCTTTACGTGCTGGAACGGCGCTTTTCGCTGGGCGGCTTCGCCTCGCGCATCACGCGTTACGCGGTGGGTGCGAACGGGCTCGGCAATGGCGAGGTGCTGCTGCAGACGCGGATGGGCACCCACGGCAATCTCGAAGGGATCAGCCTCTGGCGCTCGGGCGGCAGGCTGATCGCAAGCGCCGTGGCCGACAACAATTTCCGCCAACCCGGTGCGACGCGCCTGGTCGAGTACATCATCCCGGATTGAGGCCTACCGCCCCGGAATCTCGCCGCGCTTGCCGGTCAGGGTCCAACCGTCGATCACGGCGAGGGCATCCTCCGCCGTCTCGACGAAGCGGAACAGGTCGAGGTCGGCACGCGCGATCGTGCCGGCCTCGGCCAGCGCGTCCCAGTTGACGATCTCGCGCCAGAACGTCTCGCCGAAAAGCAGGACGGGCACCTGCTGCATCCGGCCCGTCTGGATCAGCGTCAGCGACTCGAACAGCTCGTCGAGCGTGCCGAAACCGCCGGGAAAGACCGCGATGGCGTTGGCACGCAAAAGAAAATGCATCTTGCGGATGCCGAAATAGTGGAAGTTGAAACACAGCTCCGGCGTCACGTACTCGTTCGGCACCTGTTCATGGGGCAGCACGATGTTGAGCCCGATTGAACAGCCGCCCGCCTCCGACGCGCCGAGGTTTCCGGCCTCCATCACGCCCGGCCCCCCACCTGTGACGATGACGTTCTCGGTGCAATTCGTCTCGACGCTCCGCTCGGTGATGGCGCGGGCGAACTTGCGCGCCTCCTCGTAGTAATGGCTGAGGCCGCTGAGCTTGTCGTTCTGTCCCTCCTCGCCGGGACGCGGCACGCGCGCGCCGCCGAATAGCACGACGGTCGAGGTGATGCCCCGCGCGTCGAGCTCCAGCTCGGGCTTCAGAAGCTCCAGTTGCAGGCGCACGGGGCGCAGCTCGTCGCGCAACAGGAAATCGGCATCGGCGAAGGCGAGGCGATAGGCGGGCGACCGCGCCTGCGGAGAATCCGGCGCGTGCCTGCTGGCGTCCAGATCCTCGTGCGCGTCGCGGAATGTACCGTGCCTCGGGTCGTCGCGCATGATCGGTCCTCTCGTCCTGATCGCGTCACCCGAAAGCCCTATCCCGGATCGCGGCATCTGACCAGCGGCAGCGCCGAAGCGTTGCCCCGATGCGTTGCCCCGATACATTGCAACGACACGCCCGTCGCTCTATAGCCCGGCGCGACAACCCGCCCCGATCCCGACCCGATCCCGCCCCCGATCCCGATCCCGACGCAGAGAGGCCGCACCCCATGTCCACCACCCATCTCGAGACCGCCATCGAAGCCGCCTGGGAGGCGCGCGACACCATCACACCCGCCACCAAGGGCGAAACGCGCGACGCCATCGAGGCGACGCTGCACGCGCTCGACCACGGGCAGCTTCGCGTGGCCGACCGGGGCGAGGACGGCACGTGGCACGTGAACCAATGGGCGAAAAAGGCGGTTCTTCTGGGCTTCCGCCTGCAGGACATGGAGGTTCAGACCGGCGGGCCGCAGGGCGGCACATGGTGGGACAAGGTCGACAGCAAGTTCGCCCATTGGGGTGAGGCGCAGTGGAAGGCCGCGGGTTTTCGCGCGGTGCCCAACTGCGTGGTGCGCCGGTCCGCGCATATCGGCAAGGGCGTTGTCCTGATGCCCTGTTTCGTGAACCTCGGCGCCTTCGTGGACGAGGGCACGATGGTCGACACATGGGCCACGGTCGGGTCCTGCGCCCAGATCGGCAAGAACGTGCACCTGTCGGGCGGCGTCGGCATCGGCGGCGTGCTGGAGCCGATGCAGGCCGGTCCCACGATCATCGAGGACAACTGCTTCATCGGAGCGCGGTCAGAGGTGGTCGAGGGCGTCATCGTGCGCGAGGGCTCCGTCCTCGGCATGGGGGTGTTCCTCGGCCAGTCCACCAAGATCGTCGATCGCGAAACCGGCGAGGTCATGTATGGCGAGGTGCCGTCTGGTTCCGTCGTCGTGGCGGGCTCCATGCCGTCGAAGAACGGTGTGCACCTTTACTGCGCCGTCATCGTGAAGCGCGTGGACGAAAGAACGCGCGCCAAGACCTCGATCAACGAGCTTCTGCGAGACTGAGGCGATTGCCTACCCGATGCGGTGCGCCTCCGCAGGCCGCCGCACCGGACGATGCCCTTTCACACACGCCCTTTCCCGGCCACCCCGGGGTTCGGGGCTCCACTGCTCGAGGCCAGCATGACCGACGACGCCGAAAGAAACGCCGAACACACCGCCGCGATGAAGGCCCTCAAGGCCGAACGCGACGAGATGATGAAAGAGAAGAAGATCCGCGAGAAGGGTCTGATCATCGTCCATACCGGCAACGGCAAGGGCAAGAGCTCCTCCGCCTTCGGGATGATCATGCGCTGCATCGCCCATGGCATGCCCTGCGGCGTGGTGCAGTTCATCAAGGGCAACTGGATCACGGGCGAAAAGCGGTTCCTGCGCGAACGCTTTGCCCAGGAATGCAGGTTCGTCGTCTCCGGCGAGGGCTTCACCTGGGACACGCAGGACCGCGAGGCCGACATCGCCGCCGCGCGCCACGGCTGGGAAGAGGCGAAGGCGATGATCCTCGAACCGGGCATGAAGATGGTGGTGCTGGACGAGATCAACATCGCGCTGCGCTACGACTATCTGCCGGTGACCGAGGTCGTGGAGTTCCTGACCACGCAGAAGCCCGAGATGACCCATGTCGTCCTGACCGGCCGCGACGCCAAGCCCGAGCTGATCGCGATCGCCGACCTTGTGACCGAGATGGCCGAGATCAAGCACCCGTTCCGCGAACAGGGCGTCGTCGCCCAGCGCGGCGTGGAGTTCTGAGCCGGATGGTGCGTGCCGTGCCGCAACCCGTCCGGCCCGGACGCTAGCGCCTTTGGCCCGGGTCACGCGCTATACCATCGCCGGGCTTCGCGACGTGGCGGTGCCGCGCCTGCGCATCGCGATCCTGTCGGATTTTCACGCCAACAGGCCGTTCATGGGGGCGGCGCGGCTGGCCCGGCTGGCCGCGCAGGCGCAGGGCTTGTCGGCCGACCTCGTCCTGTTGCTGGGCGACTATGCGGGCCATGTCATCGGCGGGCGCAGCCTGTCGCCCGCCGAGGTCGCGACCGCGCTCGCGCCGCTCCGCGCGCGCCACGGTGTCTTCGCCGTCTTCGGCAACCACGACTGGCGCAATGACCCCGATCCGCAGCCCGACGCCGAGCATCCGACGATCTGGCACCGCGCCTTTGCCGAAGCCGGCGTGCCGGTGCTCAGCAACGCGGTGACGACACTCGAGGCGCAAGGCGTCCCGTTCCAGCTTGCGGGACTGGAGTCGCAGCGCGCGTTCAAGTTGCGCAACCCGCGCCGGGTGCGCGGCGCCGACGATCTGCCCGCCGTCATGCGCGGCCTCGATCCGTCGGTCTTCTCGCTTCTGATGGCCCATGAGCCCGACGTGTTCCCCGATCTCGACGAGACCGTCGACCTGACCGTGTCGGGCCACACCCATGGCGGGCAGATCGTGCCTTTCGGGCGGCCGTTGGTCGTGCCGTCGCGCCATGGCACGCGCTATGCCTATGGTGCGTTCACGGAGGGGCGCAAACAGCTGGTCGTGTCGGGCGGGCTCGGGAACACGACGCTGCCCTTTCGCATCGGCCGACCACCGGAGATCGTGCTGATCGACCTTGCGCCCCCCGGCGACGCCGCTTGACAGACCGCGCGCCCCGGACCATCCCCGCGCCATGACCAAGACACCCTCCACGCCCCGCCGCCACGACGTCTACACCCTTGTTGTCGAGGTCGGACGCAAGTCCGGCGACGGCCTGCCCGATGGCGCGACGGGCGCGGCTCTGCTGTGCTATGCCAGCGGTGTCGACGAGGCGGAGGCCGTCCGCGAGACGGTCGCCGTTCTCAAGCAGGCCGACCTCGCGCCGCTCGGCGTGTCGGGCTACGGGACGCGCACCGACAGGGAGGAAGCGGGCGAGGAGATCACCGACGAGGATGCCGCGCTCATGCAGCGCGCGCTCGACGACAACGCGGTGATCGTGGTGCAGATGACGCCGTTCTTCGACAAGAACGACTGAGGCCGGACGGGCCTTCAGATCACGAAGTTCCGCGCGCCGGAATCCCGCGCCAGCAGTGCCCGCGCGGCGGACCGGTCGAGCAGCGGCAGCGACGGTTCGCAATCCTTGGCGTGCGGGCGCGCGGCCGACCATCCCCCGTCCTCGGCGGACAGGACCTCCGACAGGAAGGCCGTCTCGACCCGGCAGCGCCAGACATTCAGGCAGGCCGGATCGTCGAGCATGATGTGGTGGAAGCGCCGGAGCGGTCGGCTGCGTTCGAACCGGGCCGCAGGACCCGAGACGAGGTCGGCGGCGGTGACCAGAACCGTATCCGTTCCGGCAAGGTACTCCACATCCGCCCCGTGCCGCATCAGCCGGGTCCGGGGCGTGACGCAGGTGTCCGCGCCCAGCCCGAAATAGGGCGCGCGCAGAAGGACGGGCGCGGAGCGGCCGACGCAGAGCCGGTCGCGGGCATCGGTCCAGCGAACCACATGCGCCGTGCCATCGGCACCGAAAACGCGCATGCCGGGCCTGATCGTTTCGACCGGCAGGTCGCCATCGGGGGTCGCGACCCGCGCGCCGCTTTCGAGACCGGGCAGATCGCTGGCGGGCACGACATGTGTCGCGATCGCCGCCACGCTCGCCAGCCCGGCGAAACCGGGATCCGCCGGCAGAGCATCCGCGAGCCGGGGGGCCGAAGCGAGCCCGTACCGCACCCTGTGCCGCGCCCCGGTATCGGCGTTCAGCGCATCGATCACGTCGCTGCGCCCACGGGCGCAAAGCACCATCCGCAGCACGAGCGTCTGCCCCGGCAGGAGAAACCCGGGCGCCGTCTCGACGTCGAGCGTCTCGCCGCGAAGCACCCGCAGAGCGCCGTTCGGCATCAGGTAGACGGAGATCCCGCCCTCGCCCCCGGCCGCGCCCTGCCAGAGCCGCAGGGGAATGCGCCGGCGCGCGGGCATCGCGATTTCCAGCCACAGCGTGAGCGTGTCCAGTCGCGCGTCGTGCGCCCCGCGATAGGCCGCGAAGCCATCCAGCGGCTGCTTTGCGCCGTTCTGCCAGATCGCCGCCCAGGCCATGCCGCTCAGCCCCCGGCGCCCAGCGCTCGCGCTTCGAAGGATTTCAGAGCCGGCCGCACAGGGGGCCCATAGCCCTCGTAGCTGCCCGGGTCGATTTCGGGAAAGAGCGCAAGCACCTCCTCGCGCACCTCGTCCTCGAACTCGTTCATCACGCAGGGGCCGGGCAGGAAGCTTTCGGTTTCCAGACCGTCCGACCAGACGATCTGGTGACGGTCGAAGAGAAGGTGGAAATACTCCACCGTGCCACCTTCGAGGATCCGTACGGAACAATCATTTACAAGATCTTTCGCAGCGACCAGCACCTCGTCCTCCCCGAACATCAGTTCGGCCATCCAGTGCGTGAGCAAGACACGGTGCTGCGGCGAGACGACGAGACGGCGGTGAAACCCGAAGGTGCCCGCCTCGATCACGACCGGCGCGAAACGCCCCGTGGCCGGCACTCTGCGCGACCCCAGCCAGCGCAGGGGTTGCGGTCCGTGATCGCGCGTGTCGACCAGGTCGCCCGGCGCCAGTGTCTCGACCGGCCTTTCCCCGTCCGGCGTCCGGATCATCGTTCCGCGGGCAAAGCACGGCAAGGCGGTCACCACGACAAAGGCCGTGTCGGTGATGCCGGAGGCGTCCTCGACCGTGTAGGTGAAATTCATCGTCTCGGGCCCGGTCAGGCCGCTCTGGCTGGCAGGTGGCTCGATCTCGAGATCACCGCTCGCCAACAGCGTGATGGTGTGGCCCGAGTTCAGAACCACCGATCCGCCCGGCGCGATCTCGGTGCCGTTGACATGGGTGATCTGCATCACGCCACCGGTTCCGTCATTGGCCAGAACGTCCAGCGTGACGGTCCGTCCCTCGAAATGGGTGATGGCGTCGTCCTGCGCGATCAGGGTCGACTGCGCGCTGCCGCCCGAAATCAGGATGTTGCTGTCATAGGCGGTGTCGGCGACATCGGCGATCCCGATCCGGAGCGTGTTCACTTCGCCCACGTCGACCGGCATGGTGACGGACAACGTGACGGTGATGCCGTCCATCTCGGTGTTGAAATCGTCGCCCGTATTGTCCTGAATGAGGTTGGGCGTCGATGCCTGGTTGATCGAATTGACCTGCGTGACGTTGAAGATCGGCGAGGTCACGAGGTTGCCGTTCATCCAGATCGCGAAAAGGTCGTTGAAGGCCGAGCCGGTGAATTCCGGGTATTCCTCGGACGCGAACTGGAACTGCAGCGACATCACGTTGCCGGTGGGGATGAAGTCGACCTCGAGGATCGCCGCGTCGAAGGTCGATGTGCCCGCCGCCGCATTGAGCAGAGGGTCGTTGTTCGGTCCTGGAGTATTGGTCGAGGTGCTTGGGCTGCGGTTGGGGTCGCCGTTCGACTGGGTGTAGTCCCTCACGCGACCCGTCGACAGGATGACCCCTGTATCCGAGGGCGTCGCGCCCGGCGCGATACTGTCCCCGCCCGAGTAGATGGCCGAAGACAGCGACCAGCCGGAATAGGTCGCGTCGACGACCACCGTGCCGGCGCCGAAGATCTCCAGCGCCATGTCCAGCGCGCTTGCACCGGTGTTGTAATTCAGTTCCTGCCCGGTCGCCATGTCATGTCCTGCCCCGCCCCGGTCAGGCTACGGCAGACACGGGACACGGCAACCACGCGGGCCCGAAGGTCCTTGCGCGCAATCCGTTCGTCATGTGGTGTCGCCCGTGTATGTCCCGCGATCTTCGCCGCGCCTGCCTCGGAGTTTTCTTGTTTATTGCCCGCACGGTATCAGTCACCCCCCGCCTCGCGCTACGGGCCAGTCCACCGAGAGCGCGGCATTGTGCCTTTCGCGCCACGGCGCTACCCAAGGCGCGACGCTCATCACCCGGGGAATTCGCATGACCACAGATCCCGTAGACCTGACCGCCGCGCTCGTCCGCTGCCCCAGCGTGACGCCCGAGGAAGGCGGCGCGCTGCAACTGTTGGAACAGCTGCTCGGCGCGGCCGGGTTCGACTGCACCCGCGTGGATCGCAACGGCACGCCCAACCTTTTCGCCCGTTGGGGGCAGAGGAACGCGCGCAAGGTTCTGGGGTTCAACGGCCATACCGACGTGGTCCCCGTGGGCGACCCCGCCGACTGGACGCATCCGCCTTTCGCGGCCCACCGTGAGGATGGCTGGCTTTACGGGCGCGGCGCGACCGACATGAAATCCGGTGTCGCGGCCTTTGTCGCGGCAGCCATCGACCTCGTGGCCGAGGCCCCTCCCGAGGGCGCCATCGTCATCACGATCACCGGCGACGAGGAAGGCCCGGGTCGAGACGGGACGATCGCCATCCTCGACTGGATGGAGGTGAACGGAGAACGCATGGACGCCTGCATCGTGGGCGAGCCGACGTCCCGCACGGAAATCGGGGACATGATCAAGATCGGACGCCGCGGGTCGATGACGGCGCAGTTCGAGGTCGTCGGCAAGCAGGGCCATTCCGCCTATCTCCACAAGGCGCTGAACCCGATGCCCGCCGTCGCGGCGCTCGCGCACCGGCTGTCGACCCATGTCCTCGACGAAGGGACCGCGCATTTCGACGCCTCGACGATTTCGGTGACCACGATCGACACCGGCAACCCCGCCTCCAACGTGATCCCGGCCCGCACGCGGATGACGGTGAACATCCGCTTCAACGACCTGCACACCGGGGAGGGTCTTGGCGACTGGCTCCGCGCCGAGGCGGCCGATGTCGCAAACGCGACAGGAACGACGATCACGACCGATATCCGGATTTCGGGAGAGGCCTTCCTCACGCCGCCGGGGCCGTTGAGCGATACGGTCGCGAGCGCGGTCGAAGCCACCACCGGCCGCAAGCCGGTCCTGTCGACCACCGGGGGCACGTCGGACGCGCGCTTCGTCAAGACGCATTGCCCCGTGGTGGAGTTCGGACTGGTCGGCCACCGCATGCACGAGGTCGACGAACGGGCGTGGGAACAGGACATCCGCGACCTCAAGGCGGTCTACACCCGCGTGATCACCGACTTCTTCGCGTCCTGAGGGAGCGTTGGCAGTGCCGCCTTTCGGATGGGGCTCCGCCTGTCGTCCTTGTCGCCAGGACCAATGGCGCAGCAATCCCCCTCGGAGTTCTTTACCCGGATGAAGTGACGCCTGTGGATCAAGCGGCGTAATCGGGCTCCTCGGCGTCGAGGACCGCGCGCATGCCGTTCAGGAGGTCCGCTTCGGCCTGGGCGTCGCCTTCCTGTTGCTGTGCCGTCTTTTCCGCGATCTCCGGAGAAAGCTCCCTCAGGGGGCGCTGGGTCTGCAGCGCGAGGATATAGGTGCGCGCGGCGCGTTCGAAATAATACATGCGTGTGAAGGTCTCGGCGACGGTCTCGCCGATGAAGAGGACGCCGTGATTGCCCATGATCATCGTCCGCACGGACGGATCCTGGAAGAGCCGCGCGCAACGCGTGCCCTCCTCCTCCAGCGCGAGGCCGCCATACTCCTCGTCCACGACCTGGCGGTTGTAGAAGATCGCCGATGACTGGTCGATCGGGGGCAGGCGGCTGTCGGCGAGGCAGGCCAGAACCGTGGCGTAGGTCGAGTGCACATGCATGGCGCAGCGGGCATGGGGCACGTGGCGGTGGAGGCTCGCATGAAGGCCCCAGGCGGTGGGGTCCGGCGCGTCCTCGCCGGTCGCGCTGTCGGGGTCGTTGGCGTCGATCACCCAGAGGTCGGAAGCCCTGATCCGGCTGAAATGCTTCTTGGGATTGATCAGGAACTCCGTCCCGTCCTCGTTGACCGCGAGCGAGAAGTGGTTGGCGACGCCTTCATGCATGTTCTCGCGCGCGGTGAGCCGGAAGGCCGCGGCCAGGTCGGCGCGGGCATCTGCGTGATCCATGGTATCCTCCGTGGTGAGCGGTCAAAGGGTTGCGTGCAGCCTAGCCGCCCGCCGGCGCGGGGCAAGTGCGATGTGATTGTCGCGATTTCTGTTGCTGCGCCACGAACGATCCGTGCAAATTCCCGCCTTTGGACAAGGCCGGACCCCAATGGCGCCTCAATTGGGCGCGACGGTTCTGCGTAAGACGATTTTCATGATGCAGGTACATCGATGGACCGATTGACGGAAATGGAAGCCTTTGCGACGGTCGTGGACCAGGGCGGCTTTACGGATGCGGCCAAGAAGCTGGGGATTTCCAAATCGGCCGTCTCCAAGCACGTCTCGAGCCTCGAGGCGCGTCTGGGCGCGCGGCTTCTGAACCGGACCACGCGTCGAGTCAGCCCGACGGAAATCGGTCTCGCCTATTATGACCGCGCGCGCCGTGTGCTGAACGACGCGGGCGAAGCCGACGCATTGGTGACCGCTATGCAATCCGCCCCTTCCGGCACGCTGCGCGTGTCCATCGCGACCGATTTCGGCGTGAACCACATCTCGCCGATTCTCGGCCGGTTCCTGCACCAGTATCCGGAAATCACCGTCCACATGGAGCTCAACAACCGTTACGTGGAGCTGATCTCGGAAGGCTTCGACATGGCCATCCGCGTGGGCGAGCTGGAGGACAGCTCCCTTCGGGCGCGCAAGATCTGCGAGACGACGCAGCGCATGATCGGCTCGCCCGCCTATTTCCAGACTTACGGCAAGCCGAAGCGGATCGATGACCTGAACGATCACAAGCTTCTGCATTACTCGACCTCGTCGTCCAGCAATGTCTGGAAGGTCACGGCCCCATCGGGCGAGCAGCGCCAGGTGCGCACAAGCGGCTCACTGACCGTGAACGACGGTCAGTCGCTGCTGAATGCGGCCATCGGCGGGCTCGGCATCGCCTACCTGCCCAGCTTTCTCTATGCCGAGGCAATGCGCGAAGGTCTGCTGGAGGACGCGATTCCCGAGTTGCCCGTCGAGGTTCTGGGCATCTACGCTGTCTATCCGCCGGGCCGGTTCATCCAGCCCAAGGTGCGGTCCTTCATCGACTTTCTCGTTGACGAGTTTCGCGAAAAGGGACCGGCCGACTGGTAGGGTGTCCGCCCGTCATCCACCGCTGAGAAGTACCACTTCGACCCGTCGATTGGCCTCGCGCCCCTCGGCGGTTTCGTTCGTGGCGCGCGGTGCGAGATAGCCGATGCCCGCTGCGTCGAGTTGCGCAGGGTTCGCATCCAGCTCCTCGATCAGGTGACGCCGGACGGCCTCGGCGCGCGCCTGGCTCAGCGCGATATTGCTGTCGCGGCCACCTTGGGCGTCGGTATGGCCCACCAGCACGACACGCCGGGCGGGGTTCTCGGCGAGGAAGGCCGCGAGAGCCACCAGCGAAGGATAGTCATTGCCCGACAGTTCCGAGGCCCCGGTCCGAAAGCTCAGGTCGTCGAGCGGGGCGGCACCCAGATCGACCAGGCGCATGATCGGGTCCGTGAGCGAGACGCCGGGGGCGATGTCGGCCGCCCGCGTATCGCCTGGGGACGTGCGGCTCGACGGCGTGACCCAATCCGCAACGTCGGCGGCACCCCCGATCTGCACGGCATGGATGTAGAGCGTCTGGCCGCCGCGCGAGACGGTTATGGCGGCGGCCTCGCCGTCGCTGTCACCACTGGCGGAAATGTAGTGGAAATTGCCGATATCCACATGCATCTCCGGGCTCTGGCCCATGTCGAGACTGCGCCGGAAATCGAACCCGCCACAGGCCCTGTCGGCGCAGCTCAGGTCGATCCGGTAGCCCTGGTCGCGCAGCTGCCGCTCCAGCCCGGCGGCGACGGCGCCGATGGCAAGATCCCCGGCCTCCGGCACCTGCCAGACGGCGGCGCGCAGCACCCCCGTGACATCGGTCGTCGGAACGCCCTCGCCATCCCAGGGTCCCGTGGCGATCCTGTGCGTATCCGTGCCGGGCGACGTGGCCGCAACGATCGCGGCGCCCTCCGGCAGAGCGATATCGAGGGCGGCGGCGGGGCCGGAGACGGCGACGACCGCAAGGGCTGTCATGCACAAGCTGCGTAGAATGCTGGCGGCTCCTTTTTTGGCGCGGGGTTTGGCACGGGGTTTGGCGCGGGGGCTCATGGGGTGCCGTTGGAGTTCATTTCACGCGATAATGATAGTTTTCCACAGGTTTCAGTCCCAAGGAAGCGTAAAGCCCCTGCGCCGCGCCGTTGTCGCGCGTCACGAGCACGGCGAAGAGGCGGGCGCCATGGTCCCGTGCCCAGGCCGCGCCGGCCCGCACCATGAGGCGCGCCAGCCCCTTCCGGCGGGCGGGTCCGGCGATTTCCAGTGCGTGGAGCATCGCGAGGTCGCCGTGGACCGCGATGAAGGCTGTGCCGGCGGGGCGGTCGTCGACCCGCCCGAAGAGCGAGGTTCTCGGCCCTTTGGCCCGGTCCATGATCGCGCGCCGCTCTGGCCCGATGCCGCCCTGCGTCCAGATATCGTCCTGCACGGCGAGGGGGGGCCAGATGTCGAAGCAGCTGACAGGCGGCGGCGTCTGCGCAAGTTCGGCGCTTGGCGCGACAAGCAGGACGGTTTCGTCCCGCGTGGCGTATCCCTCCGCCGCGAGCGTCCGGTCGAGCGCGTCCTGCCAGCCAAACACCATGAAGAGCCGTTCGTCGCCACGAGCGCTCTGCCGCGCCGCCACGCGCGCGATGTCGTCGGGCGTGACCGTGCCGCCGTCTGATGCGGTGTCGCGAAGCTGCGCGGCGGAGACGCGGTTGCCACCGCCCGCGCCCTCACCGAGGACGAAGGCGCCGATATGGTCGACCGCTTCAGGCGGCCAGGTGGCGCTGATCGCGGCCGGGATGTCCTCGCGCGAGATCATCAAGCCTCCGGGAAGAGGCGCACCAGCTCGGCCATCACACGGTCCACGGCCGTGCCGTCCTGGCTGCGGACGACCACGTTCGACCCGTGTGCGCCGTCGTGCTGGAACGGGTAGGAGCCGATCGAGACCTCGGGGTTCGCTGCCGCCAGATCGCCGAGGACGGCCGCGATGTCGCCCTCGCCGCGCTGGACGCGGAGCGATTGCGACAGCATCGGCGGCCCGCCGGTCAGGGTGGGAAGAATGCCGGCCAGCATCGCCTCGAAGATCGAGGGGACGCCGGCCATGACATGCACGTTGCCGAGCGTGAAGCCCGGCGCGGCGGAGACCGGGTTGTCGATGAGCGTCGCCCCGTCCGGCACGCGTGCCATGCGCAGACGCGCGGCGTTCAACTCCTGCCCCGAACGGTCGTAATGCGCCTGGAGGATGGCGCGCGCATCTTCGCGGATATCCAGCCGCGCGCCCATCGCCTCGGCCACGGCATCGGCGGTGATGTCGTCATGGGTCGGCCCGATACCCCCCGAGGTGAAGAGGTGATCGTAGGCCGATGACAGCGCCCGGATCGCCGGGACGATCCGCTCGTGCACATCGGCCACGACGCGCACCTCTTCCAGCCGGATGCCGTGATCGGTCAGCGCCTTGGCGAGGTGGTGCATGTTCGCGTCCCGCGTGCGGCCCGACAGGATCTCGTCCCCGATCACCAGCATGGCGGCGGTGGGCATGGCTTGGCTTGGCATCTGGGCGGTCCTCGTGACTTGGCTTCGTGTTGCCTCCCGGTATAGGGGCGGGATCATGCGCTTTCAAACGCCCCTTCAGCCCGCGCGGCTTGTCCGCCGCTACAAGCGGTTCCTCGCGGATGTCATCCTCGGGGACGGGCGCGAGGTCACGGCCCATTGCCCGAACCCCGGCGCGATGCTGGGGCTGGCGGAGCCGGGCATGCGCATCTGGCTGGAGCCCAATGACGACCCGCGCAAGACGCTGAAGTTCGGCTGGCGGCTGGTCGAGCTGGACGCTGGCCACATGGCCGGGATCGACACGGGCGTACCCAACCGGATCGTGGGGGAGGCCTTGGCGGAGGGTCGGATCGCGGCGCTTGACGGTTACGGATCGATCCGGCCCGAGCAGCGTTATGGCGGGAACAGCCGCATCGATTTCCTGCTCGGCGCGCCGGGGCGTCCGGACGCCTATGTCGAGGTGAAGAACGTGCACCTTCGGCGCGAGGGCGACTGGGCGGAGTTTCCCGATTGCGTGACGGCACGGGGCGCCAAGCATCTGGCCGAGCTTGCCCGCATCGCGCAAGGCGGCGGACGCGCGGTGATGCTTTACGTCGTGCAGCGCACCGATTGCGCGCGCTTCCGCCTCGCGCCCGATCTCGACCCGGCCTATGCGCGCGCCTTCAACGCGGCGCGCGCGGCGGGAGTCGAGATGCTGTGTCACGGCACCGATATTTCGCCCGCGGGCGTGTCGCTTGCCGGGCCGCTGCCGGTCGATGCCTCCCCGCAGGCGGGCTGACTGGAAATCCTCGCGCAAAGTCCCTAGCTTGACGTCGAAGCCCTGCCCCGGAGATGAGTTTTGGACGACTTCAAGGGCCGCCTGACCAAGGACGGTATTCGCATTCACAAGCCCGAGGATTTCGCCGGCATGCACGCCGCCGGGCGGATCGCGGCCGATATTCTCGACCGGATCGCCCCCATGGTGGTGCCGGGCGAAACGACGGGCGCGATCGATGCGGCCATCGAGAAGATGGTGGAGGACGCCGGCGCGACCTCGGCCACCATCGGCTATCGCGGGTACGAACACGCAAGCTGCATCTCGGTGAACCACGTGGTGTGTCACGGCATTCCGGGTGACGGCATTCCGATGCACGCGGGCGAAACGGTGTCGAAGAACCTGGAAAAGCGGCGCAAGTACGATGACCTCAAGGACGGCGATATCCTGAACATCGACGTCACCGTGATCGTCGACGGGTGGTTCGGCGATTCGTCGCGAATGTATGTCGCGGGGACCCCCGGTTCGCATGCCGCGAAGCTGATTCAGGTGACCCATGACGCGCTGATGAAGGGGATCGAGGCGGTGCGACCGGGCGCGACCTTCGGCGATATCGGCCACGCGATCCAGACCTATGTCGAGGCGCACCGCATGTCGGTCGTGCGCGACTTCTGCGGCCACGGGCTGGGGCAGGTGTTCCACGCGCCGCCCAATGTCCTGCATTACGGCCGTCCGGGGACCGGCCCGGTTCTGGAGGAAGGCATGTTCTTCACCATCGAGCCGATGGTGAATCTCGGTCGGCCGGAAACCAAGGTGCTGGCCGATGACTGGACCGCCGTGACGCGCGACAAGAGCCTGTCGGCCCAGTTCGAGCATTCCATCGGCGTCACCGCGTCGGGCTGCGAGATCTTCACGCTGTCGCCGGCGGGCAAGTTCCACCCGACTTGGTTTTCCAATACCTGAACAAACAATTCTAAAAAGGGAAACCTGCGGCTAACTTTCTCTTAACGGGTTTGCCCGATACAGAGGTATGCCCAATAGAGATTTATTTGATTTCAGTGATATGCCGGATGCGCCCAAGACCCACGCGCCGTTGTTGGCGAAGCACGCAAAGCCAAAGCCGCCTGAAGCGAAAGAGCTTTTCCGAAAGGCACACCGACAACGCCTGCGACAACGATTCATCGAAGGTGGCGCCGATGCCGTTCCAGATTATGAGCTGTTGGAGATGGTGCTCTATCGTGCGGTCCGGCGGGGCGATACGAAAATTCTCGCAAAGATGTTATTAAAACGATTTGGCGATCTGAATCGAGTTTTCGCAGCTTCGCCCGCCCGCCTGAAGGAGATCGACGGCGTCGGGGACCAGGTGGTGTTCGAGCTAAAGCTAATGGAGGCCGTGGCTCATCGCATGGCGCGCGCGCGCGTCCTGAAAAAGCCGATCCTGTCCTCCTGGGACGCGCTACTGGAGTATTGCCAGACGGCGATGGCCCATCGCGATATCGAGCAGTTTCGCGTCCTCTACCTCGACCGCAAGAATGTGCTGATCGGAGATGAAGCTCAGGCCGAGGGCACCGTGGATCACGTCCCGGTTTACCCGCGCGAGATCGTCAAGCGGGCGCTTGAACTGAACGCCTCGGCGCTGATCCTCGTGCACAACCACCCGTCCGGCGACCCGACGCCCAGCCGGTCGGACATCGACATGACCTTTCAGATCCGGGATGCCGCCGAGCTGCTGGGCATCGTTCTGCACGACCACCTGATCGTGGGAAAGGCGCGGGAGGTGAGCTTTCGCGCGGAGGGATACCTGTGACCGGCGCTACTCGACCCAGACCTCGACCCGGCGGTTCACCGCGCTGCCCCAGTCGGTATCCTCGCAGGCCATGGGCAGCGCCTCTCCGAAGGCCTCCGCCCTCAGCGTGACGCGGGCATCCGCGCTGTCGGTGGCGGCGCGCACGGCCTCCAGAACGGCCTCGGCCCGGTTCTGTGCAAGCCGCATGTTGACCTGGGCCGAACCCGCGCTGTCGGAAAACCCGACAAAAAGCAGTGTCCTGCCGTCGAACAGCCCCGCCTCGATCGCGGTGACCAGCCGTCCGATGGCCGCGCGGGACTGGGTGTCGAGCTCGGTCGCGCCCCCCGCGAATCGGAAGGTGGGGGACAGCCGTTCCGCCCCCGCCAGCCGCCGCAGCATGGCCTGCAGGGTCTCGAGGTTCACCTCCTCCCCGGCCGCAAGGACGGCATTGCCGAGGCGCTCTCCCTGGAGGGACAGCGGCGTGCGCGTCAGCGACTGGTTCACGTAGCCGGCCGCCTGCACGACGCGCTCGGCCTCGGAGGTTTCGGTGAAATCGAGGAACTGCCGGACAAGCTGCGGCAGGCGGTAGGGGGCGAGGTAGAGATAGACGGGCGCCGTGAGAGGATAATCCTCGGACTTGATCGCGTCGGGCGTGGCGGATTGCGAGAAGCCGCAGGGCCCGGTCAGCGGCAGGCTGCGCGCCGCACCGACCATCGACCGCGAGGAGATGCCGATAGCGAAGGCGTCCCGCGCCACCGCACGGGCGAGGTCGGCGGCGCTCTCGTGACGGATGATGCCGTCAGCCAGCGGCCGGTCCGTCGCAAGCAGGATGCGGCCGGCGAAATCCTGTGCCGGCCCCAGCCCGGGCGCCAGAAGATGCAGCGCAACCGGCGCGTCGGGCCCGCCCAGCGCCGCCCAGCTGTCGATCTCGCCCGAGAACAGCCGGGCAAGCTCGGACATGTCGATCGAGGTGACGGGGTTGTCGGGCGATACGATCGGCACGAGCGCGTCGAGCGCGAGCACCCGGACACGGCGCGTCAGCGGCGGATCATCGGGTGCCTGGTCGCGCGCCGCGATGCGTTCGGGCGCGTCCGGCTCGCGCAGGCTCAGCGCGATATCGACCTCCCCGTTCAGAAGCGCGAGAAACCCCCCGTCGGTCGTGGTGGGCCGGACGAAGAAGCGCGCCGCCGGCTGATCGTCAGGGCGCATGAGCGTGTAGACGAGGCCGTCGCCTTCATCCTCGCGCTGCAGGCTCAGGTCCTGCTGCGCGGCGAAGGCCGACAGCAGGTCGGGCAACAGCCCCTCGGCCACGGTCGCGGCGCCAGCGATATAGGCTTCGGCCACGAAACTGGTCAGATCGGGGCAGCCGGGCCCGGCGCAGGACACGCCCTCGGCCGAAACCGTCAGCGGGCCGTAGACCGTTTCGATCTGATAATAGGCGCCGTCATAGGCGATGAGGTTGCCCTCGAGCTCCACCGTACCGTCGAAGGACCGCAGCTCCACGTCCTGGGCCGGAGCGGTCTGGGGGATCGTTGCGAGGAGGAGGGCGACCGCCGCGATGGCCGCCCGTGCGCGCTGGAGCATGACATCGTGGTGTTTTGCTTCAATTGGCCGCGAGTCTCAGGTCGCGAAAGACATTTTGCAACACCAGAGTATCGCCGACCGCGTCGCAGCCGGGATAGGTCAGGCCGAGCGGCACCACCTCGGCGCGGCCCGCAGCCTGGACGTGGAGCATGCGCGCTTCCGCAGCACGGGCGCAGTTGGCCGCCGTGATGGGCGCATCGACCGACACATCCGCGCGCGTCGGGCCGGTCCCGCGGGGCATGGTGTAGACCTGCGCCATCATCGGTGCGTCGAGCTCGGCGTCACCGAGGACCGCGAGGAACCCCGCGCCGTTTCCCACGGCCTCGGGCCCGCGCGGTGCGCCGGGATGCACATGACCCTCGGACATCCAAGCCGCGCCGTTTTCCATCACGTGAAGCTCCACGCCCAGATCGCCACGCCACGCCAGCGCGACGCGGTCGTAATCGGCAAGGTCAGGCACCGGAACGAGGATGTCGCTTTCGCTGCCGTCGGACAGGGAAACGGTGACGAAGGCCGGCGTCTCGAGCGCGGGCAGGTCCAGCGTCATGAGCCCCACGGCATCCGTGCGCTGCCGGATGCTCATGCCGGAATGGGTGACGGTGACCACCGCATCGGCATGGCAAGGCGCAGCGACGCCGAGAGCGATCATCGCCGCTTCGGTGGCCTCGGCCGTGACGTCCAGACCGCAGGGCAGGCCGAAGGGACTGAGGGTTTCGGCGACCTCGGTTTCCGGTGGCTCGGTGACCGTCGCCGGGACGCCCGGCAGCGGAAGGGTGGCGGCGGGGCTGAAGGCGGCGGGCCGCAGATGCGCGGTCGTGGCGCGGCTGGCAAGAGCGGGCAGCGCCAGCGCGATCTCGGGCGCGGCGGCGAAGCCGGACATGTCGGGCAAGTCGTGGGTCTGCGTGCGCACGAACGCGTCGGCGGCCTGATCCTTGTCGGCCGGCGCCCGTGCGACCGCGGCGAGCGCTTCGGGGGGCTGGGCCGCCGGCTGGGCCGCGCCCGGGGTCGCGGTCTGCGTGCCGAAGTCCAGACCCGGCAGAACGCCCGCCTGAGCCGCGTAAAGCGCCATGGCGCCGCCCATCATAGCCAGCGCGCCGACGCGCATCACCAGTTGCTTCTTCGCCATGATCCAGGATCTCCGCTAATGGTCGGAGTCGCAGGATGCACGGCGAATGCGGCGGGATTTGGGAGGCAATCGTGACTTGCCGCGATGACTGTATCGCGGATTTGAACGATATGCCCTGTCAGGCCAGCCGGCCGTGGCAATGCTTGAACTTCTTGCCAGACCCGCAGGGGCAGGGGTCGTTGCGGCCCGGGTTGCCCCATGTGTCCGGGTTGGAGGCGTCGAACCCCTCGACCAGCGGGGCGGGCGCATCGGCGGGGACCGGCGCGCCGCCGGCGCTGACATCGGCGGTTTCCAGTTGCCTTTGCTGCGCGGCCTGCTGGGCCTGAAGCTGGCGGATGATTTCCGCCTGCTGTTCCGGCGTCAGCGGCTGGATGCGCGCCAGCTTGCTGCTGACGTCGGCGCGCAGGCTGTCGAGCATGCGTTCGAAAAGCTGGAAGGACTCCGTCTTGTATTCGTTCAGCGGATCGCGCTGCGCGTATCCGCGAAAGCCGACGACCGAGCGCAGATGTTCCAGCGTCAGCAGATGCTCGCGCCATTTCTGGTCGATGGTCTGCAGCAGAACCTGCTTTTCGATGCTGCGCATCTGCTCGGGGCCGAACTGCGCGGCCTTGGAGGCCATGTATTCGTCGGCCTTCGTCTCCAGCCGTTCGCGCACGACCTCCTGATCCACGCCGTCCTCGTCCGCCCAGTCGGCGATGGGCAGGTCGAGACCGAGCGTTTCCTTCACGGCCGTGGTCAAACCTTCGGTATCCCACTGATCGGCGTAGCTTTTCGGCGGCATGTGCGTGTCGACAAGGTCCTCGATCACCTGGTGGCGCATGTCGCGCGCGACCTCGGCGATATCTTCTGCGCCCATGATCTCGTGGCGCTGCGCGAAGACCACCTTGCGCTGGTCGTTCATCACGTCGTCGAATTTCAGAAGCTGCTTGCGGATGTCGAAGTTGCGCGCCTCGACCTTGGCCTGCGCGCGTTCCAGCGACTTGTTCACCCAGGGGTGGACGATGGCCTCGCCTTCCTTCAGGCCCAGCGTGCCGAGCATCTTGTCGAGCCGGTCGGACCCGAAGATGCGCATCAGGTCGTCCTCGAGGCTGAGGAAGAAGGACGACCGGCCCGGGTCGCCCTGCCGGCCCGAGCGGCCGCGCAGCTGGTTGTCGATGCGGCGGCTTTCGTGGCGTTCGGTGGCGAGCACGTAAAGACCGCCCGCGTCCTTGACCTTCTGTTCGTCTTCGGCGTGCTCGGCCTCGATCCTGTCGCGGATCGCCTGGTGGTCGCCCTCGGGGTCCGCGGCGATGGCCTCCATGATCTTGAACTCGACATTGCCGCCCAGCTTGATGTCGGTTCCGCGCCCGGCCATGTTCGTGGCGATGGTGATCGCGCCCAGCTTGCCCGCGTCGGCGACGATCTGCGCCTCCTGCTCGTGCTGGCGGGCGTTCAGGACGTTGTGGGGCAGCCCGGCCTTGGTCAGAAGCTGGCTGAGCATCTCGGACTTGTCGATCGACGTGGTGCCGACCAGCACCGGCTGCCCGCGGTCATGGGCGCCCCGGATGGCCTCGACGATGGCGTCGTATTTTTCCTTGCCGGTGCGGTAGACCTGATCGTCCTCGTCGATCCGGGCGATGGGCCTGTTAGTCGGGATCTCGACCACGCCAAGCCCGTAGATCGACATGAATTCCTCAGCCTCGGTGACCGCGGTGCCCGTCATGCCGGCAAGCTTGTCGTAGAGGCGGAAATAGTTCTGGAAGGTCACGCTCGCCATGGTGACGTTCTCGGGCTGGATCTTGCAGCCTTCCTTGGCCTCGATGGCCTGATGCAGGCCGTCCGACAGGCGGCGGCCCTGCATCATCCGGCCGGTGAATTCGTCGACCAGAACGACCTCGCCGCCGCGCACCATGTATTGCTGATCCTTGGTGAAGAGCTTGTGCGCCCGGAGCGCGTTGGTCACGTGGTGGACGATGGTGGTGCTTTCCGGGTCGTAGAGGCTCTGCCCCTCCGGCAGGATCTCCATCTCGTGAAGCTTGTCCTCGAGGAAATCGTTGCCCTCGTCGGTGAAGGTCGCGCTGCGCTGCTTCTCGTCGAGGGTATAGTGTTCCTCGGTGAGATGCGGGATCACCTTGTCGATGGAAACATAGAGATCCGAACGGTCCTGGCTGGGCCCCGAGATGATCAGCGGCGTCCGCGCCTCGTCGATCAGGATCGAGTCGACCTCGTCCACGATGGCGAAGTTGTGCCCGCGCTGGGCCATTTCCTCGAGGCTGGCGCGCATGTTGTCGCGCAGGTAGTCGAAGCCCAGTTCGTTGTTGGTGGCATAGGTGATGTCGGCGGCGTAGGCCTCTTTCTTCTCACTGTCCGGCTGACGCGGATAGACCACGCCGGTGGTCAGGCCGAGCGCGGCATAGACCTGACCCATCCATTCGGCGTCCCGCTTGGCGAGGTAGTCGTTGACGGTGACGATATGCACGCCCTTGCCCGACAGCGCGTTGAGATAGGCCGGGAAGGTCGCGACCAGCGTCTTGCCCTCGCCCGTCTTCATCTCGGCGATGTTGCCGCGGTGCAGGAAGATGCCGCCGACCAGCTGCACGTCGAAGGCGCGCAGGCCCAGCGCGCGCCGCGCCGCCTCGCGGCAATTGGCGAAGGCTTCGGGCAGAAGATCGTCGAGCTTCGCGCCATCCTGCGCGCGTTTGCGCAGCTCGGCCGTCTTTTCGATGATGCCTTCGTCGGAAAGCTTCTCGAATTCGGGCTCCAGCGCGTTGACCTGCTCGACGATGGCGCGAACGCTCTTGACCTTGCGGTCGTTCGAGGAACCGAACACCTTCTTCGCGATAGATCCCAAACCGAGCATGCCAAACGCCTTCCTGCCAGACCGCCGTGTCCCGGCGTCTGCATTACCTCAAATCATCGTGTGGGGCATCCGGGTTGTTCGGCCCATCGCGGCGGTCTATCAACGGCAGCAAGTCGGCCGAAGCCCCGATGCGACCCAGAAGGGCACATAAGGGCGCGCCCGAAAAGTGTCAACGCGGCCCCTCGACAAGCTGTCGGGGGGCCAAGTCATGAAGGAAAGACCCATGAAGAAGCTACTCGCCAGCGCCGCAATCATCGTCGCCGCAACCCTGCCGCTTTCGGCTCAGGAACCGGAGGTCGACGCCGGCACCGTTCTTGCCACGGTCAATGGCAACGACATCACCGTGGGCCATCTGGTGGCCATGCGTGCGCGGCTGCCCGCCGAATACCAGGAACTGCCGGCACAGGTTCTGTTCGACGGCATGCTCGAACAGCTGGTGCAGCAGCAGGTCCTTGCCGATGTGGCGTCCGACGACATGTCGTCGGCGACGCGGCTGGGGCTCGAGAACGAGCGGCGCGCGTTTCTTGCCGCCACCTATGTCGAAGACGTCGCGATGGCCGAGATCAGCGACGAGGAACTGCAGGCCGAGTATGACGCGCAATACGCCGACGCCGATCCGGTCGAGGAGTTCAACGCCAGCCACATCCTCGTCGAGACCGAGGAAGAGGCGCAGGCGCTGATCGACGCGCTGGCCGATGGCGCCGATTTCGCGGAACTCGCCGCCGAAAGCTCCATCGGGCCGTCGGGTCCCAATGGCGGTCAGCTGGGCTGGTTCACCGCCGGGATGATGGTTCCCGAATTCGAAACCGCCGTGTTCGAGCTTGAGGCCGGCGAAGTCTCGGTTCCCGTCCAGACGCAGTTCGGGTGGCACGTGATCCTGCTCAACGAGGTGCGCGAGCAGGCTCCGCCGACGCTCGACGACGTGCGCGCCGAACTGGTCGAGGGTCTCCGCCGCGCCCGTGTCGACGACCGCATCGAAGAGCTGATGTCCGGCGCCGAGATCGAACGTCCGGAGCTTGACATCGACCCCGCCGTGATCGCGAATACCGACCTCCTCAACGAGTAGGCACAGGCGCGCGATGGCGAAGTCGGACAAGAAGGCGAAGAAGTCGAAATCATCGAAGTCCGGCAAGAAGGCCGCGAAGGTGGCCAAGGGCGGGCCGTTGGTTTCGCCCCTCGCTCCAGCGGCCTTTCCCGCCATCCCGCCCATCGACGGCGTGCTGTTTAGCACTGCCGCCGCCGGAATCCGCTATGCCGGGCGCACCGACCTGATGCTGGCCGATATCGCGCCGGGCAGCACGCTGGCCGGGGTGTTCACGCGCTCTGCCACGCGGTCGGCCGCCGTGCTCGACTGTCAGGACAAGCTGGCGAAGCTGCCGGAAACGGCCCGGCACGGCTTCGCCATCCTCGTCAATTCCGGCAATGCCAACACCTTCACCGGTGAGCGCGGCGCGCGGGATGTCGACACCATCGCCTCGGCCATGGCGCAGGCGGTGGGTATCCCGCCCGAACATGTCTTCACCTCCTCCACCGGCGTCATCGGTGAGCCGCTGGAGCCCGGCAAGATCACGGATGCCATCCATGATCTGGTCGCGGGCCTTCACGCCGACGGATTCGAGGCGGCGGCCCGCGCGATCATGACGACCGACACCTTCCCGAAGGGCGCCTTCGAGCAGGTGGAGATCGCGGGCAAGACGGTCACCATCGCGGGCATCGCGAAAGGGTCGGGCATGATCGCGCCCGACATGGCCACGATGCTCGCCTATGTCTTCACCGACGCGCATGTGTCGCGGGACGGGCTGCAGGCCATGCTGTCCGCCGCGACGAAATCGAGTTTCAACGCCATCACCGTCGACAGCGACACGTCCACTTCGGACACGGTGCTTCTGGCGGCGACGGGGCGGTCCCATTCGGTGCCGATCGCCTCGGGCCGCAGCGCCGAGGGCAAGCTGTTCCAGGCCGCGCTTACCCGGGTCATGCAGGACCTCGCGCTGCAGATCGTCCGCGACGGCGAGGGCGCCACGAAGCTGGTGGAGGTGCGCGTGACCGGCGCGAAGACCGCGCGCGACGCCGACAAGGTGGCGCGGTCCATCGCCAACTCGCCGCTGGTGAAGACGGCGATCGCGGGCGAGGACCCGAACTGGGGCCGCATCGTCATGGCCGTTGGCAAATCCGGCGCCGAGGCCGACCGCGACCGGCTGACCATCCGCTTCGGCGACGTGCTGGTGGCCGAAAAGGGCTGGGTCGCCGAGAGTTACCGGGAGGAAGACGGCGCGGCCTACATGAAGCGTGACGAGCTTGCGGTGTCGGTCGACCTCGGCCTCGGCCGTGGTGCTGCGACCGTCTGGACCTGCGATCTCACGAGCCGCTACATCGAGATCAACGCGGATTACCGGTCATGATCGGCCTGACAGGGGCTGCCGCGTGAAGATCGTTCTCGTGTCCGCCGTGGCGCTGATCGATGTCGAGGGCCGCATCCTTCTTGCGCAGCGGCCCGAGGGCAAGTCCATGGCAGGCCTGTGGGAGTTTCCGGGCGGCAAGGTCGAGCCGGGAGAGACGCCCGAGGCCGCACTGGTCCGTGAACTGCACGAAGAGCTCGGCATCGAGACATGGGACAGCTGCCTCGCGCCCTTGACCTTCGCCAGTCACAGCTATCCCGGGTTCCATCTCCTGATGCCGCTTTTCGCGTGCCGCAAGTGGGACGGCATCCCGCAATCGCAGGAAGGGCAGGCGCTGGCCTGGGTGCGTGCACGGGATCTGCGCGACTACCCGATGCCCCCCGCCGACGAACCGCTTATCCCGATCCTTCGCGACTGGGTTTGATCCCGGGGTTTTTTCGGCCCAAGATCGGGGGCCCAGGATCGGGGGCCCAGGATCGGCGGTTTTTCGCGCATCGCCTGAAAAACGGTCAGCAAAATAGCGATTGTGACGTTTTCTTGATGATTTGTGAAATACTCCGACTAATGTTGATGCATCAGTCAAAAGGGGGACAGGCTGTGCTTACGACGATCTTACTCGGGACATGCGTTGCCGTTCAGGGCACGTTCGTCCAGAAGCTTGCCAACGGATATGTCACCGTGCGCGTGGGCCAACAGCTCTACACTGGCCGGCCCGTGAGCGTCGGGGCTGCCGCGTAGCGCGACGGCGCGGCTCAGATCCACCCCCTGAGGTTTTCCGAAACGACCGCGGCCAATGCATCGATATGCGCCTCGTCGTCGTTCAGGCAGGGGATATAGGTGAACTCCTCCCCTCCGGCTTCCTCGAAGCTTTCGCGGATCTCCTCGTTGATCTCCTCGAGCGTTTCGATGCAGTCGGCGCTGAAGGCGGGCGCGATGACGGCGATGCGCTTTTTCCCCTGTTCGGCCAGTCGCGCGACCTCTTCGACGGTGTAGGGCTTGAGCCATTCCTCCGGGCCGAACCGGCTCTGGAAGGTCGTCACGATATCGGTGTCCGGCCAGCCCAGACGCTCCTTCAGCAGGCGTGAGGTCTTCTGGCACTGGCAGTGGTAGGGGTCGCCCTCCATCAGGTAGCGCTTGGGCACGCCGTGATAGCTTGCCACCAGCACGTCTGGGCGGTTCTCGAGCCCGGCATAGGCACGCTCCACCGATTGCGCGAGCGCCTCGATATAAAGCGGTTTCTCGAAATAGGGCTCCACCGTGCGGGCGATCGGCTGCCACTTGATGTTCTGCAGCGCGCGGAAGAACTCATCGCAGGCCGTGGCCGAGGTCGCACCGGCGTATTGCGGGTAGAGCGGGAAGAACAGGATCCTGGTGCAGCCCTGCGCGACCAGTTCATCGACCTTGGATTTCGTCGAGGGGTTGCCGTAGCGCATGCAGAAATCCACCACCACCTGGTCGCCATAGGCCTCTTCCAGCCGCACCTTCATCTTGGCGGTCTGGTCCTTGGTGATGGTCATCAGGGGGCTTTCGTTCGCCTCCTCGTTCCAGATCGACTTGTAGGCCGCTCCCGAGGAAAACGGCCGCTTCGTCAGAATCACCAACTGCAGAAGCGGCTGCCAGATCCAGGGCGAGTAGTCGATGACGCGCCGGTCGGAAAGGAACTCGTTCAGGTACCGGCGCATCGCCCAGTAGCTGTAGTGGTCCGGGGTTCCGAGATTGGCCAGCAGGATACCGATCTTGCCGAAGGTGACCTTCGGGTGATCGGCGGGCGCATGGGCCAGCGCGGTGTCCTGTGCCGTGGCGGTTTGCGCGGCGTCGGTGGTGTCAGGTTTTTGCAGCATGTTCATCTGTGGCTGACCTCAATCGTCGGCCCGGTCAAGGGCTGTCACGGGATTGTCCTGGACATGTGTGGCGTTCAGCGCCTCGGCGAGGCGTGTCTGCGCGCTGCCGGGACGGAGGGGTTTCTGCTGGCTCTCGTGTGGGGCCCAGCCGGTGAGGAAGATCACCTCGAATGTCGCGCGAATGCGGCCTTCATCGTCCGCGAAACGGTCCTGATAGATCGCGGCAGCGCGCGCGAACAGGCTGCGCCGCGCCGGCGTCTTGTGACGGTCGACCAGGGCATTGGTTTCGCCCATCGCACGCAGATCGCGCATCAGGGCGAAGATGTCGCCATAGCTCGCGGTCATCCGCAGCGCGTCGGCCACCGGCAGGGCAAGGCCCGCCCGCTGCAGCAGCGCGCCCATCTGCCGGACCTCGGCCATCGGCGCTACGCGGGGGCTGAGCCCGCCCGTCTCGGCGATCTCGGCCTCCGCCAGCGCGGTACGAAGCTCGTTCAGCGTCTCGCCACCGAAACCCGCCGCAAGGAACAGCCCGTCGGTCACAAGCGCGCGGCGGCATTGCACGATCTGGCCCACCGGGTCATCGGCCCAGTGCAGCGCCATCGCGTGCACCACGAGGTCATGGGCCCCCGGCCGCAGGTCGAGCACCTCACCGGGCGGCACGCAGACCGCCCCGGGCACGGCATCGGCCCAGATCTCGGGATGCGCGGTCACGATCGCGGGCGCCGTAAACGTTCTGTTAACGTCCCTGAGCCTTTCCTCGATCTCGTCCGCCGCATTCCGGTGGATGAAGTCAGCCTCCCGCAGCCGCATGCTCCACCGCGCGCGTGCGCGGTGCAGGGACAAGGCTTCGTGATCCACGAGGCGTGGTTGCGGGATGTTCAGAGTCAAGGGTTCGCGCGTCCTGTTCGATGACCCATGTCAACTTAGGGGCCCGACATGAGAATGCAAACGGTGCTGCATGCGGTCTTTCCGCCCGAATGTCTCAATTGCGGGGCGCGGGTGGATGAGGATTTCTCGCTCTGCGGCGCCTGCTGGTCGGCCACGCCCTTCATCTTCGGCGCCGCCTGCGATCTCTGCGGCATGTCGCTGCCGGGTCAGAACGCCGATGGCGAGCGGCTGATCTGCGAGGAATGCCACACCATCGCGCGCCCGTGGGAGGCCGGGCGCGCCGTCATGAGCTACGCGGATGTCGGTCGAAAGCTGGTGCTTGGCCTCAAACACGGCGACCGGGCCGAGATCGCGCGCGCCGCGGGGCCGTGGATGGCACGGGCGGGTGCCGATCTGCTGCGGGACGATCCCATCCTCGTCCCGATCCCCCTGCATCCGCTGCGCCTTGCGTCCCGGCGCTACAACCAGTCGGCGCAACTGGCGTGGTCGATGGCCGCCGTCACCCGCAGCGACGTCGCCGTGCGTGCGCTGGTCAGGTCGCGGTCCACCCCGTCGCAGGACAGGCGGGACCGCTTCGCACGGTTCGAGAACCTGTCGGACGCCATCCACCCTCATGGGCGCTTTGCCACCGCGATCAGGGGGCGTTCCGTCCTTCTGATCGACGACGTGATGACATCGGGCGCCACCTTCGCAGCTGCGGCCGAGGCATGTTGGCGGTCCGGCGCGGAACATGTTCGCGTGATCGCTCTGGCGCGGGTAGGCATGGATGCATAGATTGCCCGAAACCGACCGAATTCAGGGTAGAGAACCATGTCCAACGTCGAGATCTACACGTCCCCGCTTTGCGGCTATTGCCACGCCGCCAAGAGACTTCTGGCGGACAAGGGGGTGAGCTTTGCCGAATACGACGTGATGCGCGCGCCCGACAAGCGGCAGGAGATGCTGGGCCGCGCCAACGGACGTCACACGGTGCCTCAGATCTTCATCGGCGAGCGGCACATCGGCGGTTACGATGATCTTGCCGCGCTGGACCGCGAGGGCAAGCTCGACCCGCTTCTGCAGGACGCCTGACGCGCGCCCGCGACGCGCTGTCCCTTGAATGCGGCGGTGTGCAGCGATGTAATCGCCGCATGTCGGACCCCCCCTCCATCCCACCGCCAACGCCGGGCCCGGATGATCCGCCGCGCGCCGAAGATCCGCTGTCGGTCGCCCTGTTCAGCGAGATGTTCATGGCCGACCAGCTGGCCCGGAACCGGCTGAGCAAGGCCCTGCCCAAGGGGATGGAGCTCAGCCATTTTTCGGTGCTGAACCAGCTGGCGCGGTCGAACGCGGAAAAGACACCGGCACAGCTGGCGCGGATCTTTCACGTCACGCGCGGGGCGATGACGAACACGCTCAACCGTCTGGAATGGGCGGGGCACATCCACGTGCGGCCCGACTGGGACGACGCCCGCCGCAAGCGCGTTTCCATCAGCCCGGCCGGACGGCGCGCCCGGGACGCGGCGATCGCGGCCATCGCGCCGATCCTGTCCGACACGATCAGCGAGATCGGCGCCGACCGCGTGCGTCAAGCGCTTCCGGTGATCCGGGAAATGCGGCTCCGCCTCGAGGAAGACGGCGGCGGATAGCCGTCAGTCTGGCTTGGTCGAGGCTGTCACGTAGTTCACAGACAGGTCGCGGTCCGAAAGCCGCCAGTTCCAGCCGACCGGGTTGAACACGAAACCCTTGCGGTCCACCGGCGTCAGACCGGCCTTGCGGATCAGGTCGTACAGCTCGTCGGGCGTGATGAATTTCGACCACTCGTGTGTGCCCTTGGGCAGCCAGCGCATGACATGCTCCGCGCCCACGATCGCCATGAGGTAGCTTTTCGGGTTCCGGTTGATCGTCGAACAGATCATCAGGCCGCCGGGCTTCAACAACTCCTGACAGGCGGTCAGGTAGCCCTGCGGGTCGGCGACGTGTTCGACGACCTCCATGTTCAGCACCGCGTCGAAGCGTTCACCGGCGGCGGCCATCGCCTCGGCCGTGGTGTGACGGTAGTCGATGGTCAGGCCCGACTGTTCGGCATGGACCCGGGCCACGGGGATGTTGCGTTCGGCGGCATCGGCGCCGACCACATCGGCGCCCAGACGTGCCATCGGTTCCGCCAAGAGCCCGCCGCCGCAGCCGATATCGAGGATCCGCAGGCCCGCGAAGGGCTTGTCCGTCTTCAGGTCGCGCCCGAACTCCGCCGCGATCTGGCTGGTGATGTAGTCCAGCCGGCAGGGGTTGAGCATGTGCAGCGGCTTGAACTTTCCGTTGGGGTCCCACCATTCGGCGGCCATCGCCTCGAACTTGGCGATCTCGGCGGCATCGACGGTTTGCGTGGTCCGTTGGGTCGCGGTGTTCATGGACATCTCCCCGGCTTCCTGCGAATGTTGGGCGGTATGACCCGCCCGTGGGGGTCTATATAGGATGCAGATGGACAAGTTCTCCGGCCAAAAGCGCGCAGCGGCGCATCTGTTTCCGCCGATCGACCCGTTCGATCAGCGCATGCTGGACGTGGGCGACGGCCATCAGCTTTACGTGGAACAATGCGGCAATCCCGAGGGCGCGCCGGTCGTGGTGCTCCATGGCGGGCCCGGAGGCGGGTGTTCGCCCGCGATGCGGCGTTATTTCGATCCCGCAGACTGGCGCATCATCCTGTTCGATCAGCGCGGCTGCGGCCGGTCGCGTCCCCATGCCAGCGTGCGGGGCAACACGACCTGGCACCTCGTGGCCGATATCGAGCGCATTCGCCACACGATGGGGATCGAGCGCTGGGCGGTCTTCGGCGGGTCCTGGGGCGCCACGCTGGGCCTGATCTATGCCGAGACGCACCCCGATCACGTGGCCTATCTCGCGCTTCGCGGCGTGTTCCTGGCCATGCAGCGCGAGCTTGACTGGTTCTATGGCGGCGGCGCGGGGCAGTTCTGGCCCGATCAATGGACGCGCTTCGTCGCCATGGTTCCCGAGGAAGAGCGTGGCGACCTGATCAAGGCCTATAACAAGCGGCTGTTCTGCGGCGACCTGATGGTCGAGACTCGCTATGCCCGCGCCTGGGCGTCATGGGAGAACGCGCTTGCCTCGATGGAAAGCGATGGTGGCGGCGGCGACAGCCCGGCGGATTACGCGCGCGCCTTCGCGCGGCTGGAAAACCACTATTTCCTGAATAGGGGTTTCCTTGAGGAAGACGGCCAGATCCTGCGCGACGTCCACCGCATCGCGCATATCCCCGGCACCATCGTGCAGGGCCGCTACGACATGATCTGCCCGCCGAAATCGGCCCATGCGCTGGCCTCGGGCTGGCCGTCCGGACGGCTGCACATGATCCGGCAGGCGGGCCATGCGCTCAGCGAGGCTGGGATCAGCGAGGAACTGGTGCGGGTGATGAAGATCGTCGGTCAGAGACGCGCGAAGTACGGGCTTTGAGCGCGCCATAGATCTGGCGCCGCCACCTGTCATCCCCGTCCTGCGGGCGGCGCCTCCAGCCACCTCGCATCGATCCCCGGGCTCAACAGGTGCCGGATCAGCGCCACGGGATGCGACCGGAGCGTGAGCCGCATGGCGACGTAATCCTCCACCACCTCCTCTCCTTCGGTCATCTGCGGCAGCGTCACGGCGCCCTCCACGATCCCCTCGCCGTCGAGATCGCCCGCGAAAAGCGGCAACTCCCCCTTCGGCACCAGCGCACGCGCGGCCCAGAGCGCCTCTCGCCGGGTCAGGCCGAGACCAGCGAAGGCATCCGCCTCGGCCAGGATCGTCAGCGTGCGCGCATCCAGCCCCGCGCGGCGCCACACATCCGCCACCGCCGTGTAGCCGTTGCCGCGGGCGGCGGTGATCCAGTCGGCCTCTTCCTCCCGCATGGACTTGATCTGCCGGAAGCCCAGCCGCAGGGCCAAATCGCCCGTCTCGGTCCGTTCCATCACGTTGTCCCAGTGTGAGCGGTTGATGCAGACGGGCCGCACCTCCACCCCGTGTTCGCGCGCGTCGCGCACGATCTGGGCCGGCGCGTAGAAGCCCATGGGCTGCGAATTCAGCAACGCGCAGGCGAAGATGCCGGGGTGGTGCCGCTTCAGCCATGAGGACGCGTAGACCAGGAGCGCGAAACTGGCTGCGTGGCTTTCGGGGAAACCGTAGCTGCCGAAGCCCTCGATCTGGGAAAAGCACCGCTCGGCGAAGTCTTCGTCATAGCCGTTCTGGCGCATTCCCCGCAGGAACCGGGTGCGGAAATCGCTGACGGACCCGTGCTTCTTGAAGGTGGCGAGCGACCGGCGCAGGCGGTCTGCCTCTTCCGGGGTGAAGCCCGCGCCGACGATCGCGATCTGCATCGCCTGTTCCTGGAACAGCGGCACACCGAGCGTCTTGGCCAGCACGCGCCCCAGTTCGTTGGAGGGAAAACTCACCTCCTCCTCCCCGTTTCGGCGTCTTATGAACGGATGCACCATGTCGCCCTGGATCGGGCCGGGGCGGATGATCGCAACCTGGATCACGAGGTCGTAGAAACAGCGCGGGCGCATCCGGGGCAGGAAGTTCATCTGCGCCCGGCTTTCGACCTGGAAAACGCCAAGCGAGTCGGACCTGCACAGCATGTCGTAAACGGCCGGGTCCTCGGGCGGGAGCGTGGCGAGCGTGTAGTCGGCCTGATGGTGCGTCTGCAGAAGCGTGAAGGCCTTTCGGATGCAGGTCAGCATTCCCAGCGCCAGCACGTCGACCTTGAGGATGCCGAGCGCGTCGATATCGTCCTTGTCCCAGCAGATGACGGTGCGGTCCTCCATCGTGGCGTTCTCGATGGGGACCAGTTCGTCGAGCCGGCCTTCGGTGATGACGAAACCGCCCACATGCTGGCTGAGGTGCCTCGGGAAACCGATGATCTCCTCGATCAGGCGGATGGTCTGTTTCAGCCGCGGGCTCTCGGGGTCGAGGCCGATCTCGCGCATCCGGTCGAGTTCGGGCCCGGTCTTGGACCACGACCCCCAGATCTGCGATGACAGCGCGGAAAGCACGTCTTCGGACAGCCCCATGGCGCGGCCGACCTCCCGCACGGCGCGCTTGCCGCGATAGTGGATGACCGTGGCGCAAAGGCCCGCGCGGTGGCGGCCGTAGCGTTCGTAGATATGCTGGATCACCTCCTCGCGCCGCTCATGTTCGAAATCCACGTCGATATCGGGGGGCTCGTTGCGGGCCTCCGACACGAAACGTTCGAAGACCATCGTCCCGATCTCGGGGGAGACACTGGTCACCCCCAGCGCGTAACAGGTGATCGAATTCGCCGCCGACCCACGCCCCTGGCAGAGGATCCCGCGGGAGCGCGCGAAGGCGACGATGTCGTGCACGGTCAGGAAATAGGGCTCGTAGTTCAGCTTCGCGATCAGACGCAATTCGTGGTCGAGCTGTTTTTGAGCGCGCTCCGGGATGCCCTCGGGATAGCGCCATTCAAGCCCCTCGCGCGCCAGCCGGGTCAGCCGGTCGGACGCGCTTTCACCATCGGTGATCTCGGAGGGGTATTCGTACCGCAAGCTGCGGATGTCGAATTGCAGCCGCGCGGCGATCTCGACGGTGCGGTCGACGGCCTCCCCGTGACCGTCGAAGATGCGCCGCATCTCCGCCTCGCCGCGCAGGCGCTGTTCGGCATTGGCCTGCGCCGCGGTGCCCAGCGCCTCGACCCGCAGGCCCTCGCGAATGCAGGTCAGGATATCGGCCAGCCGCCGCCTTGACCCGTGATGCATCAGCGGCCGGGCGGAGGCGACGGTCGCAAGGCCCAGATCGCGCGCCAGCCGGTCGGCCGCGGCGAAGCGCAGCTTGTCCTGCCCGTCATAGCAGGGCGCCATCAAAAGGCTGATCTGCGGACCGCGCGCCCGTGTCAGGCGAGTCGCGGCGCGGCGCCAGTCCCGCGTGACGGCGTCGGGCGCGTGCAACAGCAGCTCCAGCCCCCCGGAATGCGCCAGCAGATCGTCGATATGCAGGATGCAGTTGCCCTTTTGTGCCCTCAGCCGTCCGACGGACAGCATCCGGCAGAGACTGGCCCAGCCGGTCCGGTCCCGCGGCAGCGCGGTCAGGCGCAACCCCTCGCTCAGGTGCAGGCAGGCGGCGGGCAAGAGGCGCGGGACATGGTCGAGCCTCGCGCGCGGCGGATCGGGGAGATGCGCAGGCTTCGGCGGGCCGATGGGGTCACGCATCGCCTCGGCGCGGTCGGCGATCTCGTCGGCGATCTTCTTCAGCTCCGACCAGGCGCGCACGACACCGGAGACGGAATTCACATCGGCGATCGCGATGGCCTCGATCCCCAGAAGCGCGGCACGGCGCACGTAGTCCTCGGGATGCGAGGCGCCCGTGAGGAAGGTGAAGTTGGAGGTGATGGAGAGTTCCGCGAATCCCATGACCGGAGTTATATTCACGTTTTGTTCTATTTTGGAGTCGTGGAATGCAAAAGGTGTAGCGCCCATGTCGCGGCTGGGTCATGGTCTTGCCATCATTTGTCAGCAAAAACAGGGCCATGTCTCAGGATACATTCACCGGCCCCGCGCCACACCCGTTCTACACATTCGGCCTTTGGGCCGTGCTGACCGGCGGCCTCGCGCTGATCATGGTCTTCGTGCACATCGTGGCCCCGTCATTGCAGCCGCAGCCCTCCGCCGCGAGCCAGATCGGCGAGATCGCGGGCGAGATCCGCCGCTCCGCCTGGGCGAGCTTCCGCGGAGAGCCGGATCCCATACTGGCCGAAGAATCGGTCCAATGGTGGATCTACCTCGCCTTCGTCGGCCCTGCGCTCGGCGTTGTCGCGCTGGTCCTGTCGCTTGTCTCGGGGCTGCGGCGCGAAAACTGGCGCTACCCGGCCTATGGCGCCGGGCTCGCGACGGCTGCCATCCTGTTCCAGTTCTTCTGGATGGTCGCAGTTCTGATCGCCGGGGTGGTTCTGCTCGTCGCGATCATCGAGAATATCGGTGACATATTCGGCGGTGGGTTCTGGCAGTGACGGCAAGCCGCCCGGCGCCGTCTGTCACATCAACGCGAATTCCTTCAGCACGCCCTCGTAGATCGGCCGCTTGAACGCCACGATCGCATCGAGAAGCTCCGGCCCGGTCATCCAGCGCCAGTCGGAGAACTCCACGTCCTTGTGGTTGAGGTCGATCACGCTCTCCGGTGCGGTCAGCTCCATCAGGAACCACATCTGCTTCTGTCCGCGAAAGCGTCCGTTCCAGCGCGTCGCGACGATCCGGGGCGGCAGGTCATAGCGATACCAGCCTTTGGTCTGGGCGCGCAGCGTCACATGCGCCGTCTCCACGCCCGTCTCTTCCAGAAGCTCCCGGTAGGCCGCCGCGAGAATGTCCTCGCCCTCCTCCACGCCGCCCTGAGGCATCTGCCAGGCCGGCGTGTCCATGTCCGCCCGTTGCCCGGCAAAGACACGGCCCCGCCCGTCCGTCAGGACGACACCGACACAGGGCCGGTAGGGCAGGGCCGCGATCTGTTCCGGCGTCACTTGGCGATCCGGGGCGCTTACTGGACGTCAGGGCCCAGCGCGGTCAGACCGGTGAGGATGTCGATGGCATAGGCCAGCTGGTAATCCTCGTTCCGGAGGCGGGCGGAGGCTTCGGCGATGGCCTGTTCCTCTTCCAGTTGGCGCACCTGATCCTCGCTCAGCGTGGAGTTCTGCAACGCGCCACGCAGGGACGCCTCGTTGCGGCGGAAGACGCTTTCTTCTTCCTCTTCGCTGAGCTCGATCGGGTCACGCTGCTCCACCAGGATATCGGGCGCCACGCCCAGCGCCTGGATCGACCGGCCCGAGGGCGTGTAATAGAGCGACGTGGTCAACCGCATCGCGCCATTGCCCGGCAGCGGCATGACCGACTGGACCGAGCCCTTGCCGAATGTGTTGGTTCCCACGATCACGGCGCGGCGATGGTCCTGGAACGCGCCGGCCACGATCTCGGAGGCCGACGCCGATCCGCCGTTGACCAGCACGACCATCGGCAGACCCTCGATCATGTCGCCCGCCGTGGCGTTGAACCGATCGCCGTCCTGCGGCTCCCGCCCGCGGGTCGAGACGATCTCGCCCTGGTCGAGGAAGGCGTCGGTGACGCGGATCGCCTCGGACAGCAGGCCGCCGGCATTGTTGCGTAGGTCGATCACCACGCCGTTGAGGTTCTCGAGGCCGCCGACCTCCTCGATCATCTCCTCAAGCCCGTCGCGCAGGTTCGGATAGGTCTGGTCGTTGAAGGTGGAGATACGCAGGATCGCCGTATTGCCCTCCAGCCGGGAGCGAACCGCGGTCAGGCGGATGCGGTCGCGGACGATGGTGATGTCGAATGGCTCCTCCGCCCCTTCGCGAACGACGGTGATGACGATTTCCGAGCCGACCGGCCCGCGCATCAGGTCCACCGCCTGTTCCAGTGTCAGGCCCAGCAGCGCCTCGCCGTCGACATGGGTTATGAAATCCCCGGCTTCCACACCGGCCTCCATCGCGGGCGTGTCGTCCATGGGCGTGATGACGCGCACGAAACCGTCTTCCTGCGTGACCTCGATGCCGAGGCCGCCGAATTCGCCACGGGTCTGCACCTGCATCGAGTCGAAATCGCGCGGGGGCAGGTAGCTTGAATGCGGGTCGAGCGAGGTGAGCATGCCGTTGATCGCCGCCTCGATCAGGGCGGCTTCGTCAACCTCCTCGACATAGTTCGAGCGGATGCGTTCGAACACGTCTCCGAACAGGTCGAGCTGCTGGTAAACGGATGAGTTGCGCCCCTCTTCCTGCGCGATGAGCGGGCCGGCGACCTGCGTGCTCAGGACAACGCCACCTGCGAGTCCGGCGATGGTCGCCACGATCAGCTTGTTCATGTGCTTTCGTCCTTCGTGCGTCTTGCGTCTTGCGTCCTGTCCGCTGGCGCGGCGGGCCCGTTCAGTCGAGTGCGAACCAGTCAGATGGGTCCACCGTGCGCCCGGAATGTCTGAGTTCCAAGTAAAGCGTTTCGGAGAGGATAACACCCCCTCCACTTGATTCCGGAAGGATCAACTCTTCGCCAGTCGCGGCCGGTCCCGGCATCAATCCGACAGGCGCATCACCTTGCAGGAGTTCGCCGGCCTGAACGAAGAGTGTCGCAAGCCCTGCCATGACCAGCAGGTAGTCCGCCTCGGGCTCGAGGATAATGACATTTCCGTAATCGAGAAGCGGCCCGGCATAGCGGACCGACGATGGCCACGGAGTCGTGACCAGCGCGTTGGGGCGCGTGGCCAGCACCAGGCCAGGGCGTGCGACACCGGCGGCGTCCTCCTCGCCGTAGCGCCTGAGGACCGTGCCCAGAACCGGCGGTTGCAGACGCCCCTCTGCGGCGGCGAAATCGGGCAGATCGTCGGGCGCGGTCGAGGGTTGTTGCCGCAGGGAGGCGGCGAAATCGTCCAGTGACAGCGCGCTTTCCAGGATCTCCTGCATCGCCTCGGCATTCAGCGCGAGCGGCGACGGCAGCATCCGGCGGTCGGCGATGGCCTGCGACAGGTCGGCCCGCGCGGTCTGCGCCCCGGCCAGCCCGTCGGTGAGTTGCGTGAGCGCCGCATCCTGCAGGCCGCGCAACAGGGCCAGTTCCTCAAGCCGGGCGCGCAGCTCCTGCGCCTCGCGGGCCACGGAGGGCGTGATATCGGCCACGATCATGCCCGCGCGCGCCGTGCCCACGGGCCCCTCGGGATGCAGCATCAGGATCGGCCCGGGCGCGGACTGGATCGATTGCAGAACCCCCAGAAGACGCGCCAGCCGGTCGCGTTCGGCCTCGAAGGCCAGCAGGATCGCCCGTTCCCTGAGCGCGGCCTGACGCACGCCTTCCCGCAGCGCAAGAAGCCCTTCCTCGTAGGCGCGCACGGTTTCGGTAAGCGCCTCGACCCGGTCGCGGGCGCCATCGGCCTCGGTCAGCGCGGCCGCGGCCTCCAGCAGCATCTCCGCGGCGCGCGTGGCCGTCGCGGCGGCGTCGGTCTCCGCCACGCCCGGGGTCGATGCCAGCAGCACCGCCAGTGCCATGGCGGGAAACAGCCTCATTCGATCAGGCTTCCCCCGGTCATTTCGGGCGGCTTTTCCAGCCGCATCAGGTCCAGCAGCGTCGGCGCGAGATCGGCAAGGCGCCCCTTGCGCAAGCCGGCGCCCTCGGGCCCGCCCACGAGGATCAAGGGGACCGGGTTGAGCGTGTGCGCGGTGTGCGGGCCGCCCGTCTCCGGGTCGATCATCGTCTCGCAATTGCCGTGATCGGCGGTGACCACCATCGCGCCGCCGACCTCCTCCAGCGCCTGTAGCGCCCGGCCGAGGCCCTCGTCCACTGCCTCGCATGCGCGGATCGCGGCCTGCAGATCGCCGGTATGCCCGACCATGTCGGGGTTCGCGTAGTTCACCACGATCAGGTCGTAGCGCGCCGCGATCGCCTTCACGAGCTGGTCCGTGACCTCCGCCGCGCTCATTTCGGGGGCAAGGTCGTAGGTCGCGACCTTGGGGGAGGGCGCCATGTAGCGATCCTCCCCCGCCTCGGGCGTTTCCTTGCCGCCGTTGAGGAAGAAGGTGACATGCGGGTATTTCTCGGTCTCCGCGAGGCGGAACTGTCTCAAGCCATGCTGCGCCACCCAGGCGCCGATCGTGTTGACCACCGGCCGCTTGGGGTAGGCGGCGGTCATGAAGCGGTCGTGATCCTCGGAGTAGTCCACCATCCCCAGCATGGTCAGGTCGGGCCGGTCGCCTCGGTCGAATTCGTCGAACTCCGGCTCACCCAGCGCGCGCAGGATCTGGCGCGCACGGTCGGCGCGGAAGTTCAGGCAGAAAAACCCGTCGCCATCCTGCATGCCGGCGTAGTCGCCGATGACGCGCGGCGGCAGGAACTCGTCGGTTTTGCCCTCGGCATAGCCGTCCGACACGGCCTCGGACGCCGTATCGGCGCGGTTGGCCTCGGCATGCACCATCGCGTCATGGGCCAGCGCGATCCGGTCCCAGCGGTTGTCGCGGTCCATGGCGAAGTAGCGCCCGATCACGGTGCCGACGCGCGCGCCGTCGGGCAGGCCGTTTTCGAGCTGTTCGATGAATGGTCCCGCGGATTTCGGCGGGACGTCGCGCCCGTCGGTGATGGCGTGAACGACCACCGGCACGCCGGCGCCCGCGATCATCTTGGCGGCGGCGATGATGTGGTCGATATGCCCGTGCACCCCGCCGTCGGAGGCGACGCCGAACAGATGCGCCGTGCCGCCGCTGTCTTTCAGCGTGTCGATGAAAGCCAGGATCGCGTCGTTTTCGAAGAAATCGCCGTCCTCGATTGCAAGCTCGATCCGGCCAAGATCCATCGCGACCACGCGACCGGCGCCGATATTGGTGTGCCCGACCTCGGAGTTGCCCATCTGGCCATCGGGAAGCCCCGCGTCACGGCCATGGGTGACGAGCGTCGCATGGGGACAATCGGCGAGGATGCGGTCGAAGTTCGGCGTCCGCGCGAGGAGCGGCGCGTTGTCGGCCTCGGTCGGGCCGATCCCCCATCCGTCGAGAATGCAAAGCACGACCGGTTTGGGCGGGGCTGACATGGTGCGGATGCTCCTCGAGGACCTGAAAGCGTTCTAGTCACGCGTCCTTTGCGCCGCAAGGTGCTCGGCCTCGGGAACGCCCCTTCAGATCAGCGAACTGCCCCAGCCATAGCCGAAATTGCGAAAATCGGCCTCGTAGATCCGGCGGATGAGCATGGCCTCGCGCTCGCCCACATGGCTCCGGACCTTGGCGCTGGCGTCGGTGGCATGCCACGTCGCGGGCAGGTCGCCGGCATGGGCCTCGATCCCCAGATGGGCGCAGACGCGGGCGAACTCGGCGCGAAAATGTTCGAAGCGGCCGATAAAAGCGTAGCGGATGCCGTGAGGGTTCAGCAGATGGGTCTGCGTGGCCCAATGGGGGTCGCGCTCTGCCTCCGGCTGATCGGCCACCGCGGCGAGGAACGCGTCGAGGCCCGGCGGCCTGTCCGGGTCGAGACCCAGCATCGGCGCAAGACGCGCGCGCTCCACCTCGTTCGCGACCATCTTGTCGAGCCAGCAGGACAGGGCCCTTCCATAGGGGTTGCGCACGAAGCCGAAGCAGAAGCCGCCTGCGTCCGTCAGGGCCGAGACGAAGCCATCCGGGTCATGCCCCGGCGACAGCAGCGGCGACGTCGCGCGATCGTGGACGTCTTTGGGCAGCTCGCTTGAGCCAACCGGCCCGAGTTCCGCGCTTTGCAGGACGCGTTTGATCGTGGTGCAGGCTACCTTGGGCGTCTCCACATAGATGCAGCCGACACGCCGGGACCAATGGCAGATGTATTCGGTCAGATCGGGGTGCTGATCGAACAGTTCCGCAGGCGATGGGCCCCTGTGGGTGGCTGTCGTGTCGCCCGCAAGGGTCGTGGCGGCCAAGGGTGTCATTGATTGCCCCGTGTCTGGCGCGGCCGGCCTTCCGCCCGGCCGTGAAGGATGAAATGCATGTAGCCCGTCGCGAGTTGCCCCTCGCGCACTGCGACGGCGACATCGGGGTTGTTGCGCAGATAGCCGTCCTCGTCGAAATCGTTGGGCGCGCGAACGGCCTGCCCCGATCCGCGCAGGCGTTTGACCAGATCGTCCCAGGAGACATCGGCGGGAATGGGTGGTCCGCGCCGGATCCGGCGCCAGACCCCGCGCCGGCTCAGCGCCGCGTTCAGTTCGGCAACGCACCAGAGCCGGTCGTCGCAGCCCTGCGGCGCGCGCGCGGGCGGCGAGGCCTTGGGGTCGCTGTCCTGGCCGATGCGCCCGCGCAGGTCGCTGACCGCGTAGCCCATGGCGAAGGAGGCCGCCACGCCGGCCCGGTCGCCATGACGGCGCAGGAAGGCGTTGCGGGCCACGGCGGCGAATTCCTCGTGTTTCGAGACGCCGCCGATCACCGAGTTCGCGTAGGCCGCCGCGGTCGCGCCGCCGCGGTCGCGGTGGTGGTAGCGCGCCAGCGGCTCGGGCAGGACGGCGATGTCGTCCTCCAGCAGAAACTCGAGATTGAAGAACCAGTCGCCGAGGACGGGAAGCGCCTCGTTGTACCCACCGATGCGGTCCAGCACCTTGCGGCGGAACACGAAGGCGATCGGCGGAAAGAAATTGCCGCAGGCCATCTCGGAAAGGTGCACGTTGCGCACCCAGTCGTTGTAGGGGCGCGATTCGTGTTCCGTCACGGTCTCGCCGCGGATTTCCTCGGAGATGTAGAGGCTGTGCGTGACGACCCCGCCGTAGCGCGCGCCTTCGGCACTGTCGAGGAAGGCGACGGTGCGTTCTAGGAAGCCCGGGCACCAGCTGCCGTCGTCATCGTGGATCACGACATAATCGCTGTCGCAGGCGCCGATCCCGGCGTTGGAGGCGGCCTCCATCCCCTGGCTCGCCTCGTGCGAAACCAGCCTCATCCGGCGTGGATCGATCGGCGCCGCGCGCATGATCTCGACGACCTCGCCGGCATCGCCGCCATCGTTGACGACGGTCCAGACGATATCGGTGAAGCTCTGGTCACCCACGCTTTGCGCTGCGCGGCGCAGCAGCGCGGGCCGGTTCTTCGTGCGTGTGATGACGGCCACGCGGGCAGGCCGCGAGGGCGCGGCCGGCCTTGCGTCGCCGGCCAGCAGGGGCCCGGCCGGACGGAGGTCGCACGCACTGCCGCTCGCGCGGTCCTGCAACTCGCGGGCGGTAGCGGGGGGATATTCCAGCGCGATCTGCCCTTCGGTCCAGAGCGCGCGCGCGATGCGTCCTTCGCGATCCTCGACGCCGCCGTCAGCGGGGTCGCTGATCACCGGAACGATGAGCGATTTGCCGAAATCGGCGGAGCGCCCCTTGGCGGCAAGAACGGAAACTTCGGCCGCGTTCGGTCGCACGATCATGCGCGCCAGTTCCGGCATGGCGGCGGAATGGGCGGCGAGGATGCGCGCCGGGCTTTCTCCCGCATGATCGGCGACATAGCTTCGCACCGCGAGATAGAGCGGGTCGGTGACCAGATCGGGCGGGGCCGAGCGGCAGGCGTCGATCATCCCCTCGACCGCGGTGTTCGCGGGGCCGCCGCGGACATCCTCGATCGAGGGGGCGTCGGGTTCCAGAAGCGCCTCGATCAGGTGGCGGTGGCGGACGAAGGCCGTCTCCGGCGTCTGCGGATCCCAGCGCTCGGCCTCGAACATCAGGCCGATGCAGTCGGGTACGATGCCGGGGTCATGGCCTTGTGTCAGGATCCGGCCGAAGTAGAGGCCGCGCCAATGGATATCCGGATGTGCGGCGGCAAGCAGGCTTTGCGCCGTGCCTTGCCAACCGCTGTCGATCAGGAGCGCACGGCGGCGCCCGCCCAGAGTTGCGTCGATCTCCGCCTCGAAGGCCGCGGTGCTGGCCTTGAGGTAGTCGCGAACGCGGCGCTGCACCGTGCCGTTGACGGTCAGCCATCCGGCGAAGTTGTGGCCATGGGCGTCGAGCGCCCGGTCCTGCAGATCGATATCCGCCAGCAGCTCGGGGCATTGGCGCATGACGCCCCGAACCAGATCGCGCAGGGGCTGATGCCGGTATTCCCGCGTCAGAAGGGCGATGCTGCGTGCGTGGCCACCGGGCGTGCCGAAGACGCCCTTGGCCACGGCAATGCGCGAGATCCACAACATTTCCCTGTCCGGTCCGCTGCCGTCACGGCCCGCGAGGAACAGGTCATAGAGCTCCGCGATCCGGACGCCCGCCCGCGCGCAGAAAAGCGCGACCGTCGATCCGTCGTCATGGAACTGCAGATGCTGGTGCAGCGCCAGCAGCCAGCGCTGCACCACCGGTCCCAGCAGGTCGTAGCCGACATGATGCGCGAGGTCCGCCTTCCGTGCGTCCTGGGCCTTCGGGGTCCATGTCTTCATGCCGCGATCTCCCCCTCGAGGTTCAGTCGGTGTTTCTGCCACAGTTCCGCGATGCAGGCGGCGTGATCCCTGCGCCGTTCGTCCAGCAACGCATCGGGCACCGGCAGCAGCATCGCCCGCCAGCCGAATTCCCGCGGCTTGAGGAAATCCCCGCGCAGGCTGTCCCCGACATGCAGCACCTGCGATGTTTCCGCGGCTTCGGTCACGCGGCCGAATATCCCGCCCGAGGCTTTCGAGACCTTGGCGTCGGCGGAGGAATAGAGCGCGTCATAGAGATCGGGGCGCACGCCTGCGCGGGCCAGCAGTTCGGCGATCTGGTCGGCATGCATATACATGTCGCTGATCAGAACGGTCTTTCCGCCGCGTGCCTGATGTTTCCTTATATAAGAAACGAGAAGCGTGTTGGGAAAAACGCGCCTTGCTTCGCAGGCGATCTCCGCCTCGATGAAGTCTTGCGCCATCGTTGCGGGCAACCCGAGTATCCGCGCGGCGGTTTGGTGGATCTCGCGGAGCGAGCCTTCGCCGCAGCCATCGACACGGGGGCCCGCGCGATAGCTGGCCTTCGTGCCGAGGTGACGGGCGACCAGCGCGTCGATGGCCTGGGTTCCCCGTCCCGCGATCTGCGCCATGCGCGCGCCGATTTCACCGAAGCGCCGCACCTCGCTGGACCCGTCGCGCAGCAGAAGCGTGTCGAAGACATCGAGGCTGAGGAGGCCGGGTTTGCCGTCCTCGGCGCCGAGCATCCTGTCCAGCCTGTCGAAGACACTGCGCCGGAAACGACGGTTGCCCAGAAGCGCCTGCCGATCCTTCGTCGTCGTGAGTTCCGCCTCGATCGCATCGAACCGGATCAGGTGTCGTCCGGGGCATAAGACGGTGGCTTGGCTGAACGGCATCAACGGGCGCTCCTTCTGGACCGGCGAAAGGCCGGGGGTCAGATCGCGCCACGCCACCAAGGGGCGCAGGCCTGCCGCGTTCCATCCCCGGTTCTGGCACTCTGCCTGTCCTTCAAAACAGGAAATCGGTTAAATCGAGGTTAGCGAGGGACTGTCCGGCGACAAGAATCTCGCCCTCGCCCGTGTCGATGCGGAGGCCTTCGGGGCTGTCGGTCCCGGCGCTGTTCTGCAAGTCCTCGAAACGCGTGATGGCCGATACCGCGCGAAGGTCGATCCGGTCGCCATCGCTGAAATCCGATATGGTATCGGCGCCCTCGCCATCGGCGAAAACGAAGACATCCGCGCCGACACCGCCGAACAGGATATCGTCGCCGCCCTGCCCGCGCAGGACGTCATTGCCCTCGCCGCCGATCAGCGTGTCATTACCTTCCCCGGCCCAGATCTCGTCGCAGCCGGCAAGCCCGGAGAGGGTATTGGACCCGCCGCTTCCCGAAAGAATGTCGTCATGGGCGGAGCCCTCGGCGTTCTCGATATCGACCAGCCGATCGCCGGTGGCATGGCCACCCCAACCGTCCCCGGCCCAGAGCCGGACGGTCACCCCGGCGGGCGATCCCGCGTAACTGGCCGTGTCGGACCCGTCCTGCCCGCGCAGCGTGTCGCTGCCCGCGCCGCCTTCGAGCGTGTCGTCGCCCCCGTTGGCCCAGATATCGTCGTCTCCCGCGCCGCCGGTGATGCGGTTGGCGCCGCCATCCCCGACCAGCCTGTCGTCATGGTCGCTGCCGCGGAGGTTTTCGATACCGCCAAGAGTATCGCCCTCCGCATGGCCGCCGGCCCCGTCGCCGGCCCATAAACGGACGAAAACCGCGGCGTCCGAGGTCACGTAGCTGGCCCAGTCCGCGCCGTCCTGTCCCTGCAGCAGGTCCGCACCGGCGCCGCCCTCCAGCGTGTCGTCGCCTGCATTGCCCCAAAGCGCATCATCGCCCTGCCCGCCCCGGAGCGCATTGCCACCCGCGTCGCCCACCAGCGTGTCCGCATGGTCGGAGCCGATCAGCGCCTCGATCCCGAAAAGCCGGTCACCTTCAGCATCGCCGCCCATGCCGTCACCCGCCCAGAGGCGCACCGCCACCCCCACCGCCGAGCCCTCGTAGCTTGCGGTGTCCATGCCGTCCTGACCGTGCAGGGTGTCGGCGCCCGCCCCGCCCCGCAGGATATCGTCGCCGGCATTGCCCCAGAGCGCATCGTCGCCGTCGCCGCCGTCCAGCCGGTTGGCGCCGCCATCGCCGACCAGCGTGTCGGCATGGGCCGATCCCGTCAGATTCTCGATACCCGCAAGCGTGTCGCCTTCGGCATCGCCGCCGCGCCCGTCGCCCGCCCAGAGGCGAACGAAGACACCCTCGGGCGAGGCGGAATAGGACGCGCTGTCCCGGCCGGGACCGCCGTCCAGAGCGTCTGCGCCTGCACCACCGGTCAGCCTGTCGTCACCGGGGCCGCCGAACAGCGTGTCTTCGGATCCCGCGCCGAAAAGCGTGTCGTTTCCGTCCCGCCCGAACAGCCTGTCCATGCCGGGGCCGCCCTCGAGCGTCTCGTCCTGCACGCTGCCGTCCAGCATGTCTCCGGGCCCGCCGATGAGGTGCAGGAAGGGCTGCCTCAGCGGGGCGTCGATGATCGCGGACAGGATCTCGGCCTCCGGGATCGGGCCGCCGCCGGCGCGCGTGAGCGTCAGCGTCTCGTCGCCCCAGACGATCCGCGCGCCCGACGCCGTGGTTTCGATGCCGATCTGCGCCGCGTCGTGGAGCATCGGCCATGCGGACAGGTCGAGACGATCCTGCCCAGGCTCGAAATCGGCGATCTCGTCCTCGCCCCCGTCGGCGGAGAGGATGAACCTGTCGGCACCGGCCCCCCCGAAAATCGTGTCGCGCCCGGCCCCGTCGGCGAGAATATCGTCGCCGTCCTGACCGACGATCACGTCATCGCCGAAGCCCCCGGCGATCATGTCGTCATCGGGACCTCCGGTCTTGGTCCCGCCCGTGTCGGGCGCGCTCAACGTCACGCCCTGACCGGCGAGCGGCGCGGTGAACGCCGCGATCCCGCTGTCCGCCTCGGTGGTCGCGAAAACGCGGAGCGCCGCCCCGTCCCACCAGCCTGACAGCGCCGTGACGGTTCCGGGACCGAAACCCGCGCCGGCGGGCATCGCGTCGATCAGGTGCAAACGCCCGTCCGGCAGCAGCACGAAAAGCGTGATGCCGTCATCGGCCCCGGCGGCAACGACATAGGCCCTGTCGCCCGCCTCGATGACATCGAGCGCCAGAAGCGTGTCGAAGCGCGTGTCAGCCGTGTCGGTCACGTGATCGACGGGCAGCAACGCGCCGCTTTCGCGCAGTTCCATGACGCTGAGCGCGCCGCCCTCTCCCGATGCCGCCGAGGAACCCAGGATGATGAAATGCCGGTCACCGACCTCGGCCGAGGCCATGTCGGTCGGAACCATGACGCCGAACCCGTCGTCCGCGCCGAGGCGTCCGGTCGCGGCAAGACCTGATTCGGTGTCGGCAAAGGCGGAGACGCCGTTTTCCGACCGGCTCGCCGTGACAACGTAGCGCTGCCCGTCCCGGTCGACCGACAGCAGCCTCACGACGTCCTGAGCGTGGTAACCGGGCGCGTCCACCACGGTTTGCGCCAGTGCGTAGCCGCTTCCGGTCCAGTCGAAGGCATGAAACCCGCCGGTCAGGGCGTCGGCGAGATAGGCGCGGCCAGTCCCGTCCTGGGCCAGATCCGTCGCGGGCCCCGTGTCCGCCCCGAGGTCCGACAGGAGCGTGGCGGTCCCGAGCTGCGCGTTGGCGTCAGGTGCGTAGGTCCAGAGGCCGGTCTCCCCGCCGGCTGCGACCGCGATCAGGGGGGTGCCGGCGGGGGACAGGACACGGATCTGAGGCAGCGCATCGCCGGCCCACATGTTGTCGAAATAGGCAAAATCCGCGAGCGTCGCGGGCCCGGGCGTGAGCGTGTAGGAGGCGACACCCCCGCGTGGCCCGCTGGTCGAGAACAGAACGGCGCCCGATCCCGTCTCCAGCACGGTCAGCCCGTCTATTCCCCGGTCGATCGCCACATGCCCCGAGGACAGCCATTCGTCGAAGCTCAATTCCGGCATCTCGTCGCCTCCACCACGCGCCCGCGGACAGTGTCCCCCGGATCGGTCGATCCCGGGTTCGAATTGCGGAGGCCGGATGGCGCTTTCAGAGGATTTTTCCCGTCTCCGCCGCTCCCGGTCCGTGCGGCTGCCGGCCCCTCGGCGCGCGCGCGCTGCGCGCTGTCAGGCGCGATCTGCGACCCCGAGATGCGCGCGATGGGCCGCGATGCCCTCCTCCACGCAGGGGTAGAACCGCGCCCGGCCGCCCTCCAGCACCAGCGCGGCGTCGCAGAGCCTGCGCAACTCCTCCATGTTGTGGCTGACGATCAGGGCACCGGCCCGTTCGATCCGGTCGCGAAAGACCGCCTGGCTTTTCTCGCGAAAGGCAGCGTCGCCGGTGGCCGTCACCTCGTCGACGAGGTAGGTGTCGAAGGCGATGCCCATGGACATCCCGAAAGTCAGCCGCGCCTTCATCCCATGGGAGTAGGTGCGTACCGGCATGGCATAATGGGCGCCAAGCTCGGCGAAATCCGCGACGAAATCCGTCAGGCCCTCTGGGTCCACGCCATGGATGCGCGCGACGAAACGCGTGTTCTGGACGCCCGTCAGTTCCGGGTGGAAGGTGCCGGCGAAGCCCACGGGCCAGGATACGCTCCCCTCGGTGACGATGCGCCCGGCGTCGGGTTTCTGGTTGCCGGCGATCATGCGGAGAAGCGTCGACTTGCCCGCCCCGTTCCGCCCCAGAAGCGCGATCGCGCGGCCCGGCGGCAGGGTGAGCGTCAGGTCATCGACGATCACCGTGCGCGCGCCGTCGGTGGCGAACCCCTTGGTCAGATGCTCGAACCGGATCACGGGACCCTTGCCTCAGCGTCGGTCGAGAATGGCGCTTCGCGTCAGTGCCGCAATGGCCCAGACAAGACACAGGAACAGCGCCGCGAGGCCGATCACGCCAAGGGTCCGGGCGTGATCGGCCCGCTCGGGCAGGGTGGGCTGCACGTAGACGGCGAGATAGAGATCGAGCCGCGCCGCCTGTGCAAGTGTCACGTCGAGGGCCGTTCGCGCGGTCCGGTAAGCCGCTTCGGCGAAATCCCGGTCCGCTGTCAGGCGTTCATGCATGGCCAGGAGCGCGGGATAATCGAGACCCTCCGCCCCCGGCGCCCGGACGAGACGGGTGCGTTCCGCCTCGATCCTGTCGCGCAGGGCGGCGATGCGCGGCGCCTCGGTCACGCCCATGCCCGCGATGTCCTGCTCGACCAGCGCCTGCGCAAGCTGGCCCTGCAGGTGCCGCAGGACGCCCGCGCGCCCCTCGAAATCGGCACTGGGATCGAGGATTCGGCTTTCCGTCCGAAACGCCGTCAGCGCCGCGCGCGCCGCGCCCAGCCGCTCCCGCGCGGCGGCAAGTTCCGCCTCGGCCTGAGCGGTCGCGCCGGTGCGTGCATCGGCGTTGAGCTCGTTCAGGAGCGTACGGCTTTCGACCAGCAGCTCGCGTGCGATCAGTTGCGCCATTTCCGGCGAGAAGGCGTGGATGCGCAATTCCAGAAGCCCGGTGGCCGGGTCGCTTTCGACATGCAGCATGCGCCGCCAGTGGGCCAGGCGCGCCTCGATGGAGGCCGAGGGCGCAAGCGCAAAGAGCGGGTCGCGGTCGAAGGGGGCCGCGTAATGGCGCACGAGGTCGAGCCGCCCGTCGAGCCGTTCCAGAAGCGTCTGGCTTTGCAGGAATTCGGCAAGGATCAGCGCGTCCGTGTTGCGCGATGCGCCAGCGAATTGCACGAAGCCGGTCAGCGCATCGGTCATTCCGCCCTGCTCGGCCGACCGTACGGTGAAGGCGACCGTCGAGGTGAATTGCGGGCGTGCGAGGGCGCTCATGTAAAGCGCCAGAACGCAAAGAGGCAGCAGAACCGCAAGGGCGAAGCCCCGGCCATGTGTGTAGCGGACGGCAGGGTGCTTGCGCCTGCGGGCGGCCTGCGTGCGCGGCATTTCGGCGTCCGGCGGCCTTGGGGATATCCGGCGTTTCCGGATGGCCACCGGCGCCGGTGGAGTGCCCGCCTCCTCCTCCTCCGGTTCGGGGCGTTGGCCTCGGATCAGCCGGGCCATTGCACCCCGCGACGACACGAAGGCCGCGAGATCCGTCGTCTCGCCGCTTTCCGGCGGGCGCTTCGCCATCTGAAACCTGTCGTGCATCCACGGCCTCTGTTCACGTTTGTTCCACCAAATGCCGCGATAAGGTTACGGGTCGATTAAGCATGGGAAGGAGGTTCCGAACCGGCCATGTCAGTTGATACCGACAAGATCGCCGCGCGCGCCTTTGCGCCGCCGCTTGCGCCCTTGCCCGTCGCCGCGGCGCCATGGGCCGCCTGTCTGCGCGTCATGCACGCCCTGATCCTGCGCGAGGTCGCGACGCGCTATGGCCGCACGCCGGGCGGGTTCGTCTGGGCGATCCTCGAACCCGTCGCGGCGGTTCTCGTTCTGTCGGCGGCGCTGTCGATGGTCGTGCAGGCCCCGTCGCTGGGCCGCAGTTTCGTGATCTTCTACGCCTCGGGCTACCTGCCGTTCCTGTTCTACGCGACGCTGCAGGGCCATGTGCAGCAGGCGCTGGTCTATTCGCGCCCGCTTCTGGTCTACCCGTCCGTGTCCTGGATCGACGCGATCGCCGCACGCTTCGCGCTGAACGCGGTCACGGGCCTTGCGGTCGTGGCCATCGTGCTTTCGGGACTTGCGCTGATCACGGGAGACCTGCGGATCGTCGCGCCGGGGCTGGTCGTGCTCGCCCTGTCGCTTGCCGCGCTGCTCGGTCTGGGGCTGGGGGTGCTGAACTGCCTTCTGACCGGCCTTTTCCCACTCTGGGGTCAGGTCTGGACGATTCTCTCACGCCCGCTGTTTCTGGTGGCGGGGGTCATTTTCGTGATGGAGGATCTGCCGGCCCGGCTGCAGGACTGGCTTTTCCTGACGCCCTGGATCCACATCACCGGGCTGTTCCGCGCGGGGCTCTACCCGGGGTATGACGCGGACTACGCCTCCGTTTCGCTGGTGCTGGTCTGGGCGCTGGTGCCGCTGGCGCTGGGGCTGGTCTTCCTGCAGCGGCATCGCCACGAGATCCTGCAAGCGCCCTGAGCAGGCCCTGCCGCGATCACGCGCGGTGGTAGGGCCCGCCGGACAGGATCGTCGCCGCGCGATAGAGTTGTTCGCAGAGCATCACGCGCGCCAGCATGTGCGGCCAGACCATGGAACCGAACGAGATGGTGCGCGTGGCCTCGGACCTGAGCGCGGGGTCGAGACCGTCCGCGCCCCCGATCATCAGCGCAAGATCGCGCCGGCCGCTGTCGCGCGCTTGCGCCATGGCATCCGCGAAATCCGGGCTGGTCATCTGCCGCCCCCGTTCGTCGAGCACCCAGAGCTCGGCACCCTCGGGCATCGCCTTCCGGAGCAGGTGCGCCTCACCCTCCGGCCCCCCGGACTTGCGGTCCTCGACCTCGGCGACGCCGCCAAGGGTCAGCCCAAGGCCACGCCCGGTCTTTTCGAATCGGGAAAGGTAGTCGTCGACAAGCGCGCGCTCGGGGCCGCCGCGCAAGCGGCCCACCGCCAGAAGATGCACGCGCATGGCCTTGGCCTACGGGGCCTTGGCGCCGGCGGAAGCCCCCGTCGGAAGCCACATCTTCTCGAGCTGGTAGAAGTCGCGGACTTCGGGGCGAAAGACGTGGACGATCACGTCGCCCGCATCGATCAGCACCCAGTCACCGGTCTCCTTGCCTTCGACCTTGCAGGCGACGCCATGGTCCTGCTTGAGCCGCTCCACGAGCTTTTCCGAGATCGCGGCCACCTGCCGGGACGAGCGGCCCGAAGCCACGACCATCCAGTCGGCAATGGACGACTTTCCGCGCAGATCGATCCGCACGATATCCTCGGCCTTGTCGTCGTCGAGAGAAGCAATGACACGCTCCAGCAGCTCATCGCTGGTGAGTGTGTCGATCTGCGGCGCCGTCTGCGCCATGGTGGCCCTTGTGGCCACCGCCTGTTGCGGTCCGGTCAGGACACAGTCCTCCTTGGCTGTGCGCCGGACTGCGCCCCGGCGCTGGACGTAGACGTAATGTAGCATCGCACCGGCGCCATCTCAATGTTTGCGCCTTGTGGATGGCGAAAACTGTTGCAGGCGACATGAAAAAACCGCCCCTCCGGGATGGAGGGGCGGTGTCTTGGCGTGTTTGCGGGGTGGGCGTCACTCTGCCGGGACGGCCGCCTCGGTCGGGATGGCGCGGAAGTGCTTGGTGGCGAGCATCCAGACCAGAACGATCATGGAGAGTTGCAGGGCGAGCGCGATGGCCGAGATGCCCCAGTAGGCGACCGAGAACTTGTCGACCAGTCCGGCTTCCACGAGGCCCTTGTTCAGCCAGAAGTGGGTCATCACCGACAGCGCAACACCGGGGCAGACCAGCGCGTAGGAGCCGGGCGACGTCTCGGGCCCGGTCACGAAGCGGGCGAGGTAGCCGACGCGCGCGAGAACGGCCAGACCGAAGAGCGCGAAGATGACCTGCACCGACAGGAGCTGCGTGAGCATCCGCAGGGTTTCGCCCGCGCCGCCTTGCACGTCGAAATGCACGTGCAGGCCGTGGTTCTGGCGCATCAGGGCGATACCCACCACGGTGATCAGCGGGATCACGACCATCAGGGTCGGCGCGGCCTCGACGTTGACGCCGTTTTCCAGCATCGGGCGGATCGACATGACCATGACGATCAGCGCGATCAGCACGGCGGCCACGACGAAGAAGGTCGACAGGACAAGGCTGATCCCCGCGACAAGCGGCGAGGTCGACATGGCCGCCGGCGCGGCGAGGCCCACGCCGATCATCGACAGCGCGAAGGCCGGCAGCATCTGCGCGAAGGAATTGTTGGCCGCACAGTTGAAGCCGCCTTTCTGCAGTCGCGCGCCGACGAAATGGCCAAGCTCACGGAAGGCGATGTAGCCGATGGCGAGGAACGCGAGGATCGCGGCGGGGAACAAGTATTCGACGATGTTCCAGAGCCCCGGTACGAAGGTCAGGCCGATGATGAAGCCCACGTTGACGCTCATGGCGAGCGCGAGCGGCATGGCCAGAACCTGGCTGCCGGCGTTGGAATCGGCGAAGGCCTGGTACTTGTCCGACCGGCGGAAGGCCGCGAAGCTGCGCAGGTTGAACACCAGAAGCTTGATGTTGAGATAGGCGAACACGGCGATGCCCGCCATGGCGCCAAGAACCATGGCCTGCTGCAGAAGGGAACCGCCGGTCAGGATGGCCCAGTTGTCCTCGAAGATGGGCACGGGCTGTCCGGGGTGGGGAACCCAGAACATCATCCACATGAAGAAGGTCACGGCGAGGCCGCCGGCCCCCAGTGAGGCGAGAAAGTAGAGGGGCGAATATTCGCGAGAGGCACGGGTCATGTGTCGACTCCTATATTTAACATTGCAAACTAAATGGCAGAACAGAAACCGGATGGCAATGCACAGATCGTCGCACTTGCGCGCAGAACTGTGCGCATTTTTGAAGCATGTTCCTCGTCTAGATTTGGTCCGAATACCGATATCTTGGGGATAATGGGTGCCCCGAACCAACATGCTGCAAGGCGTCGATTGACAGGGGTGCGCGCACCCGCAGACACTGCACCCCCAACGGAATCGAAAACTCCGAGGCAGGCGCGTGCGGTTCAACAAGCTACGACTCAACGGATTCAAGTCTTTCGTCGATCCGACCGACCTGGTCATCGGCGACGGGCTGACCGGCGTCGTGGGCCCCAACGGCTGCGGCAAGTCGAACCTGCTGGAGGCGCTGCGCTGGGTGATGGGCGAAAACCGGCCCACCGCCATGCGCGGCGACGGGATGGAGGACGTGATCTTCGCCGGGGCGGCCACGCGGCCCGCGCGCAACTTCGCCGAGGTGCATGTCCAGATCGACAATGCCCAGCGCCTGGCGCCGGCGGGTTTCAACGATGCCGACCAGATCGACATCGTGCGCCGCATCACGCGCGACGCGGGCAGCGCCTACAAGCTCAACGGCAAGGATGTGCGGGCGCGGGACGTGCAGATGCTGTTCGCCGATGCCGCGACGGGCGCCCATTCCCCGGCGCTGGTGCGGCAAGGGCAGATCGCGGAACTGATCAACGCCAAGCCGAAGAACCGCCGCCGCGTGCTCGAGGACGCGGCCGGGATCGCGGGACTTTACCAGCGCCGGCACGAGGCCGAGCTGAAGCTGCGCGGCGCGGAGCAGAACCTCGCCCGGATCGACGACGTGCTGGAGCAGCTCTCGGGCCAGATCGCGACACTGGCGCGGCAGGCGAAGCAGGCGGCGCGCTATCGCGAGATCGGGGCGGAGCTGCGCGCGGCCGAGGGGCTGCTTCTGTGGCTGCGCTGGCGCGATGCGGACGCCACGCGGCTTTCGGCCGAAGAGGTCCTGCGCGCGGCGCTTTCCGATGCGGCCCGGGCCGAGAAAGCCGCGCGCGATGCCTCCGAGGCGCGGGAGGCCGCCGAAACGGCGCTGCCCCCGCTCCGGGAGGAGGACGCGATCGCGGCCGCCGTGCTGCAGCGGCTTTATGTCGAGCGCGACAGCATCGATGCCGAGGCCAGACGCGCCGCCGAGGAGGTCGCTTCGCTCGAGGCGCGCATCGCGCAGCTTGCCCGCGACCTGGACCGCGAGACGGCGCTGAACGCCGATGCGGGCGAAACGATCGCGGGTCTCGAGGCGGAGGCCCTGACCCTCCGCGAGGCGATGGAGGGCCATGCCGAGGCTTTGGAGGCCGCAAGCGCCGAGGCCGTGGCGGCGAACGACATCCTCGGCGAACGCGAGGGCGCGCTTGCGCGGGAGACCGAATTGCAGGCCGATCTCGCCGCGCGCCATCAGGCCGCCGACCGTCGGATCGCCGAGGCGCGGCAGGCCCGCGCGCGGCACGAGGCCGAAGCGGAAAAGGCAACGCGCGCCGCGCGCGAGGGGGTGGACCGCCTCGCCAGCCTCAGCCGGGACGTGGAAGCCGCCGGCCAAGCCCTGCAGGAGGCGACCGACCTCGCCGCGCGGGCCGAGGCCACGCTTGCGGAAACCGAGGCCGCCCGCGCCGAGGCGGAAGGCCGCGAGGCCGAGACACGGGCCGCGCGTGCCGAGGCCGAGGGTCGCGCCGCGACGCTGTCCTCCGAGGTCGCGTCGCTGACCCGGCTGCTGGACCGGGACCGCGGACCACAGAAGGCCATCGTCGACGACATGTCCGTGACCGGCGGTTTCGAGACCGCGCTGGGCGCGGCGCTGGCCGACGACCTGAACGCGCCGCAATCGGGCAAGGCTGGCGAAAGCGGCTGGTCCGTGCTGCCCGACTATGACGAGACGGCGCCCTTGCCGGCGGAGGCGGAGCCGCTTGCCTTCCACGTCGATGCACCCGCAGTCCTCTCGCGCCGACTGTCGCAGATCGGGCTGGTATCCGCTGCCGACGGTCCGCGCCTGCAGGCGTTGCTCCGGCCCGGTCAGCGTCTCGTCAGTCGCGAGGGCGACCTCTGGCGCTGGGACGGCTACACGGTCGCCGCGGCCGACGCCGTGTCGGGCGCGGCGCGGCGTCTGGAACAGAAGAACCGTCTGGCCGTCCTGACCGACGAGGCCGCCGAGGCGGAGGGGCAGGCCAGCGCCGCGCGCGAGGCGCATGAGACATGGGCCAAGCGCCTGTCGGACCTGAACGGGGCCGACCGTCAGGCGCGCGACGCGCGGCGTCAGGCCGAGACGAACCTCGCCGCAGCCAGCCGGGCCCAGACCCGCGCGGAGACCGAACGCGCCACGCTCGATGCGCGGCTCGACACCCTGCGCGATGCCGCGCGGCGTCATGCCGAACAGGTGGAGGCCGCGATCGCGGAGGTGGCGGAGGCCGAGGAAACCAAGGCGTCGCTCGAGGATCTGGAGATCGTGCGCGCAAGGCTCGGCGACACGCGCATGACCGTGGATGCCGCGCGCATCACGATGATGGCGCGGCGCGGCGAACATGACGAACTCAGGCGCGAGGGAGAGCGGCGCGAAAAGCGGCTGACGCAGATCGCCGATGAGCTTGGCACGTGGCGCAACCGTCTGGCCTCGGCCGAGACGCAGCTGGGCGACCTCTCGCGCCGCAAATCCGAGGCTGAGGACGCGCTGGAGGTTGCGCGGACCCGCCCGGCCGAGATCGAGGCGCGGCGCAGCACGCTGGGTCAGGGCATCAGGGACGCCGAGGCGCGTCGGGCGAAGGCCGCCGATGCGCTGGCCGGGGGCGAGCGCGCGAACACCGAGGCCGTCGCCGCCGAACGCGCGGCGGAGCGCGCCGCCTCCGAGGCGCGGGAGGCGCGCGCCGCCGCCGAAGCGCGCCGGGATGCCGCCGCCGAAGCGGTCGAGGCCGCCGCCGCGCGCATCTCGGAAGAACTGGAGGCGACGCCCGGGGACCTGCGCGAAAAACTGGGCGATCTGCCCGATCCGCTGCCGCGCGCCGACCGGATCGAGGCCGACGTGCACCGCCTCCGCCGTCAGCGTGACGCGCTGGGCGCCGTGAACCTCCGCGCCGAGGAGGACGCCAAGACCGTGCAGGAGGAACATGACACCCTCCTGCACGAGAAGGAGGACCTGGAGGCCGCCATCGCCAAGCTGCGCAGCGGGATCGCGTCACTCAACCGCGAGGGGCGCAGCCGCCTGCTGACCGCCTTCGAGCAGGTCAACGTGAATTTCGCCAAGCTCTTCACCCATCTCTTCGGCGGGGGCGAGGCGCGGCTTGTGCTGGTCGAAAGTGACGATCCGCTCGAGGCCGGGCTTGAAATCCTGTGCCAGCCGCCGGGCAAGAAGCTCTCGACCCTGTCGCTTCTGTCGGGGGGGGAGCAGACGCTGACGGCGCTGGCGCTGATCTTCGCGGTATTCCTCGCCAATCCCGCACCGATCTGCGTGCTCGACGAGGTCGACGCGCCGCTCGATGACGCGAATGTGGGCCGGTTCTGCGACCTGCTGGACGAGATGACGCGCCAGACCGAGACGCGGTTCCTGATCATCACGCACCATGCCGTGACGATGGCGCGCATGGATCGCCTGTTCGGGGTGACGATGGCCGAACAGGGCGTGTCGCAACTGGTGAGCGTGGACCTCAAGAAGGCCGAGGCGATGGTTGCCTGAGCCGGTCGTGACGCGATCGTGACGCAATCGTGACGCGATCGTGACGGGGGCGTGTGCGAAACCCGTGCTAGCACCCCGGGAATGCGAATACTGATCCTCCTCGGCGCGCTTCTGTCCGGTACTGCCACGGCCCAGATGCTGGACACGCGTCCGGGCGATGCCGTGATCCCCTCGGCCGAACTCGACGCCCGTCTGCGGGGGCGGGAGCTGATCTTCTTCGACGACGGCGTGTCGCATTTCTACAATGACGGCCGCTACACCTTTGCCTACGACCTTGGCCGGGGCGGCTATGCCTACGGGTATTTCGAGGTGGCGGAGGACAGCACGGTCTGCATCACCTTCGTCAACGGGCTGTCCCGCTGCGACGCCTATGTGGAAAACGCCGGCCGCCTGATCCTGATCAGCGGTGAGGGCGACCGGTTTCCGATCCGGGAAGCGCGCGATGCGGGGCCCGATCCCGCGATGGAATAGGCCCCGCCGAGGGTATCACAGCGCGTTCAGAAGCTCCGCTGTCGGCCAGGCATCGGCGGGCAGGCCGAGGCGGCGCTGTTCGAGCCGCACGGCCATGCGCGTCCCCGCGCCGAGAATACCATCGATTGCCCCGACGTCATGGCCGCGCGCGGCGAGACGGCGCTGAAGCTCCCGCATGGAATTGCCGTCGAGGCCGGGCGTGGGGTTGCGCGCGTCGAAGACCGGGGCGCCCTCAAGCCGCGTCGCGAAATAGGCGGCGGTGAGCACATAGGTGAAGCTCTGGTTCCACTCGAAGAGCACGTTGAAATTGGGATAGGCGATGAAGGCGGGCCCGTTGCGCCCCTGCGGAATGATGATGGAGGCCTGCGCCGACGACATCGGAAGGGTCCCGCCCGACCGCGCGCGCACGCCGTCGCGTTCCCATTCCGCCACGCTGCGGGACGCGTGCACACCGGTCTGGAACCAATCGAGATTGTCGGGCAGCGTTACCTCGATCAGCCACGGCTCGTTCGGGCGCCAGCCCAGCGAGGACAGGACATTCGCGCCGCTCAGCAGCGCGTCGGGCGCCGAGGTCTGCAGCGTGACATGCCCGTCGCCGTCGCCGTCGATCCCGTGGTTCACGATGTCCTCGGGCAGCATCTGGACCATGCCGATTTCGCCAGCCCATGCGCCCACGGTGTTCACCGGGTCGAAATCGCCGTTCTCGAACAGCGTCAGCGCGGCGAAGATCTGAGGCCGGAAAATATGCGGCCGGCGGCAGTCATGGGCCAGCGTCACCAGCGCGTCGAGCGTGTTGTAGTCGCCCTGGAAGGCGCCGTAATCGGTCTCGAACGCCCAGAAGGACAGGAGAATACCGCGCGACACACCGAAACGGCGCTCGATCTCGTCGAAGACGGGGCGCCATTGCTCGGCGTTGCGGCGGCCGTTGTCGATCCGGTTCTGCGAGATCAGGCGGCGGGAGAACTCGGTGAAGGGCACGGTGAAGATACCCTGCCGCCGGTCGGCGTCGATCGCCCGCTGGGAATAGCTGGCATGCTGAAAGAACGCGTCGATGGCCGCCTGCGGATGGCCGCGCATCTGTGCCTCGGTCCGCAGGTCCTGCACGAACTGGCCGAAATCTCCGCCGCATTGCTGCGCCTGTGCCGCGCCCGCGACAAGCGAGGTCGCGACGATTCCCGCGAAAACGTGTTTCTTCATGAAAGGGTGTCCTCGTTCCTGACCTCAAGCCGTCGCCGGGAACACTACCAAGGCTGACCCACCCCGCAAACCTCAGATCGCAGCGATCAGGAGAACGGTCAGGAATACCCCACCCCAGACGCGCCAGAGCACGCCGATGGCAGCCTCGATGTCCTGCGCAGTCGCGTCGCGCCGTCCGCCTTCGTTCAGGATCGGGTCGGAGGTCATGGCACCGGCGTAGCTGCGCGGACCCGACAGGCCGAGGCCGAGCGTGCGGGCCATGGCGGCCTCGGGCCAGCCCGCGTTGACCGAGCGGTGCAAGGGTCCGTCCCGCGCCGCGACGCGCAGCGCGCCCGCGTCGGCCCGGACCAGCGCGATGAGCATGGCCGTGATCCGCGCCGGCGCCCAGTTGAGCAGGTCGTCGAGACGCGCGGCGGCCCAGCCGAATTCGCCGTGCCGTTCGGTTCTGTGGCCGATCATGGAATCCGCGGTGTTGACGATCTTGTAGAGCAATATGCCCGGCAGGCCGCCGATCAGGAACCAGAAGGCTGGCGCGACCACGCCGTCCGACAGGTTTTCCGCCGCGCTTTCGATGGCCGCGCGGGACACGCCCGCCTCGTCCAGCGCGGCCACGTCGCGGCCCACGATCATCGAGACGGCGCGGCGGCCCTCGTCGAGAGAGACGCGCAGCCCGCCAGAGACCGCGCGGACATGCTCCACGAGGCTCTTTTGCGCCAGCAGCACGGCGGCAAGGGCGACCTCCCACACCGGACCGCCGGGCAATTCCGAGATCATGACCCCCAGCAGAACCGCCCCGAGCCCCAGCGCCATGACCGCGGCGATCCCCCTCGCCCTCCGGCGCGCGCCCGCGTTGAACCGCGTGTCGCACCAGCCGACGAGACGCCCCATGAGAACCGCGGGATGCGGCAGCCGGGTCCACAGCGCCTCGGGCTCACCGAAGACGGCGTCGAGGGCCAGCGCGATCATCAGGAAAACGGCGTGGTCGCTCACGCCAGGGCGTCCCACAGGCGGCGCCAGTCATCCTCTCCCCCCGGCAGGCCGAGGCGCACCCATGTGCCGGAATAGGGGAAGATCCGGACCCAGATCTGCGCGCGGGCAAGCCGGGTCTGGAACGCCTCGGCATCCTCCACGTTGTAGGTCCGGAAAAGCGTTGTCCCGCCCACAAGCGCCGCCCCGCGCGACGCCATCATCGCGTCGAGCCGCGCCGCATCGCGCGCCAGCCTGCGCCGCGTCGTCTCGGCCCATGCACGGTCTTCCAGTGCGCGCGCCCCGATTTCCAGCGCGGGACCAGACACGGCCCATGGGCCGAGCGACTCGGCCATTCGGGCGCACAGGTCAGACGTGGCGATCATGGCCCCGAGGCGCAGGCCGGCCAGCCCCCAGAACTTGCCGAAGCTTTTCAGCACAACGACGCCCGGATCGCTTGCGCACGCGACATGCGAGGCGTCGGGACAGGTGTCGCAGAAACTTTCGTCGATGATGGTGACGGGGGTGGTGCCGATTTCGCGCTCGGCCATGCGGCGGCCGTCGGGATTGTTGGGATGCACGCGCACCTGTGCGTCGGCCTCGCCTTCCGGCACGACGCGCCACCCCGCCGCGCCGAAGCTCGCGGCATGTTCGTTGTAGGTGGGGCCGGGGATGCGGACGCGGTGCCCGTCGATCAGCGCAGGCAGGCGGGCGATCAGCGCGCTGGCGCCGGGCGCGGGGAGGATGGCGGCACCCTCAGGCACGCTCCAGAAGCTGCGCGCCGCAATGATGAACCGCTCCGCCGCGGCGCGATCGGGTAACTCGGCCCAGGCCGCTTGCGTCACCTCGCCCACCGGGTAGGGCAGCGGGTTGATGCCCGTGGACAGGTCGAGCCAATCCTCGCGCGCGCCGCTGAAGGCCGCCGCCGCAGCGTCGAGGCCGCCGCCATGGTCGCGGGATTGCATGGGTCGGGTCATCGGGCCTCGCGTCTGCTGCGCCGGCCCGATCTAGACCCGTTCCTCAGGCCGCCTTCAAGACCTCGCGGCCATGGGGCGCCCACCAGTCGATCTCGGGGTTGATCGGAATGATCCGGTGCGGATTGATGCTGTCGTGGCTGTAATGATAGTGCCGCACGATGTGATCGAGGTGCACCGTCTTTGCCACGCCCGGCCATTGGTACAGTTCGCGCGTGTAGGCCCAGAGGTTCGGATAGTCGATCACCCGCCTGCGGTTACACTTGAAATGCAGGTGATAAACGGAATCGAAGCGCACCAGCGTGGTAAAGAGCCGCCAGTCGGCCTCGGTGATCCGGTCGCCGGTCAGATAGCGGTTCTCGGCGAGAATGCCCTCCACCCAGTCGAGCGCGTCGAACAGCGCATGTACGGCCTCGTCATAGGCGTCTTGAGTGGTGGCGAAGCCGGATTTGTAGACGCCGTTGTTGATGTCGGAATAGACGCGCGCGTTGATCTCGTCGATCCGGGGCCGCAGGTCCTCGGGGTGGAAATCGAGCGTGTTGCCCGTGATCCCGTCGAAGGCGGAATTGAACATGCGGATGATCTCGGCGCTTTCGTTCGAGACGATGCGACCGGTTTTCGTGTCCCACAGCACCGGCACCGTGACGCGGGTCGTGACCTCGGGGTCCGCGCGCAGATAAACGTCGCGCATGTAGTCCGAGCCGAACAGCCTGTCGCCCGTTGCGCCGTCGAAATCCGTGTCGAATGTCCAGCCGTCACCCAGCATGTCGGGATGCACGACCGACACGCCGATGTGATCCTCCAGCCCCTTGAGGCTGCGGAAGATCATCGTGCGGTTGGCCCAAGGGCAGGCGTGACTGACATAGAGATGGTAGCGCCCGCTTTCGGCCGCGAAGCCGCCATCGCCGCTGGGCCCCGGTGCGCCGTCATGCGTCACCCAGTTGCGGAACTGCGCCTCCTGGCGCTCGAACGCCCCTCCGGTGGATTTCGTGTCGTACCATTGGTCGCGCCACTCGCCGTCGATCAGGAGGCCCATTATTTCATCCTTGCTGTTTGGAACTCCCCGCACGTAATGCGCCATGCCGCTGAGTAAAACCGAAGCCGACGCAGGCCCGATCCCGCATCCGCGCACATCCCGCGCAATGGGTGGTCAGGCGGAGGCCCGGCGCCGGTCGCGAAAGCCCTGAGCCTTTGCGCGGTTGCCGCAGCGGGTCATGGAACACCACCGCCGTCCCGGTCCGCGCCCGCGATCGATGAACAGATGTGTGCAGCGGCGGCATTCCCTCAGGCGGGACAGATCGCCGGACTGGAGCAGATCGAGGATTGCGAGGACGAGGTCGTCGTAAAGGCCGCCCAGGGGTCCGGGGCGGAACAGCGGCCCGGCGGCGCCCGGCGAAAACGAGGCATCCGCTATGGCGGACTTGATCGCGGACTCCAGCATGAGCCTGTCCTCGCGCGACGGGCGGCGCCCGGCGGCGATTGCCGAAAACACGCTGTATGCAGCCTCCCTCAGCTCGAGGATGGCGTGCAACTGGACGCCCACCGGCGCGTCGCTGTGGGTCGTCAGACCACCCGCGCGAAGTTGATCGAGCAGCGTCTCGCCGATGTCGAACGTGTCGACGGTCCGGGATTTTCCGTCGTCGGAGACCGTGTTGAGGAACGCGAGCGCCGGATGCCCCGCCTCCGTGACGGCATCCGGCGGCGTCGTGTTCGTCCCCGTTTCGGTCATCCAATCGCCCCCATCGCAACGGTCTTCTGCCAAGTTCAGGCTGTATGAAACCATGGCCCAACCGCGGGCGCCATGGAAACCGGAAAAATGCAATTTTCAAGTTACGCCCGAAACCACTTGGCCAATGCGACCGTCCGGCGCGATGCCGGGGCTTCCGTGTCCGGTGGGCCACAGGCCCCTGGCAGGCAGCGCTTTGTGTTGACCGACGCAGGGCAATGGCCTTCATCTGATCGTCGGCAAGCCAGCCTACGGAGACGCGCCGCATGACGGACTTCCTGCCGAAGGACCTTCAGGACCAACTGGCCTCGGCCCGCCGCCAGGCGAGGCGGAAGGCCGCCACGCGCGTGGTGCATGTGGGCGACGAGGCGTTCCCGATCCTCGATTATTCCGACACGGGGTTTGCCGTCGATGCGGGGGATGCGTCCCATCTGCGCGGGTTGATCGACATCTACGAAGGCCCCACCCATCTGACGCAGGCCCTGATCGTGGCCTCGGCCCGGGATGGCGACCTGATGCGCTACGAATTCAAGCGCAACACGCGTGCGTCCGGGTCCGCACCGATCGACTTCGAACGCGATGGTGTCGTGCCGAAGGGGCTGCTGCCCCGCGACTGAGACTTGGCTGGATGCATGTTTCTTGCGCACCAATGTCCCGGTCTGCAAGAATTTCCGGAAATCCGCGCTCGGTGCCGTCGGGTTTCCCGCAATCCGGCGTCGGACCCGCGCTAGGCTTGCGCCGAATCCACCGATCCGACGGAGCCTGCGATGATCGAGACGCCTTATCTTCTGTTTCTCGGCGATGCGCCGGATCAGCTTGCCGCCAAGGTCGCCCAGGGCATTCGCGACTGGCGACCCGACAATGCCGTGGGCCAGTTCCGGATGGAGGGCTGCAAGGCTGATCTGGGCCTGCCCGACATGACCCTGACCGAGGCGCGGGCAGCCGGTGCGAAAACCCTGGTGGTCGGTGTCGCGAACCGGGGTGGCGTGATCTCGAAGGACTGGAAAAAGGTGCTCGTGACCGCGCTGGAGGAAGGTTTCGACCTCGCCAGCGGGCTCCACAACCTGTTGCGCAACGAGGAGGACCTTGCCGCCGTCGCCCGCGCGACGGGCCGTGCGCTCCATGACGTGCGCGTGCCCGAGGTGGAGTACCCCATCGCGAACGGCGTCCCGCGAAGCGGCAAGCGCTGCCTTGCGGTCGGCACGGACTGTTCCGTGGGCAAGATGTACACCGCGCTTGCCATGGATGCGGAGATGAAGGCGCGCGGTCTGAAATCCTCGTTCCGGGCCACGGGGCAGACCGGCATCCTGATCACCGGAGAGGGCGTGCCCCTCGATGCCGTGGTGGCGGATTTCATGGCCGGTGCCGTCGAGTGGCTGACGCCCGACAATGACGACGACCACTGGGACATGATCGAGGGGCAGGGGAGCCTGTTTCACGTGTCCTATTCCGGGGTGACCATGGCCCTGATCCACGGCGGCGCGCCCGATGCGCTGATCCTCAGCCATGAGCCGACGCGGCGGCACATGCGGGGCCTGCCGGGCTACGGGATGCCCTCGCTGGAGGCGCTTCGCGACCTGGCCCTGCCCGTCGCGCGGATCGCCAATCCGAAGGCCGAGGTCGTGGGCATCTCCATCAACACCGCCGCCCTGTCCGAGGACGAGGCGCTGTCCCACCTCGCGGATGTCGAAAAGCGCATGGGTCTGCCCGCGGTCGATCCGTTCCGGCAGGGCGCCGGGCGGCTCTGCGACGCGCTGGAGGCGCTATGATCTCGGTCACGCGCGACGCCTTCCCGCTGGCCGAGGTCTTCACGATCTCGCGCGGGTCCCGGACCGAGGCGCAGGTCCTGACCGTCCGCGTGATGCACCACGGCGCCACGGGGCTGGGCGAATGCGTGCCCTATGCCCGCTACGGCGAAACGCTGGAGAGCGTGACCGCCGAGATCGAGAGACTGCCCGAGGACATCTCGCGGCAGGATCTGCAGGACGCGCTGGGCCCCGGCGCAGCGCGCAACGCGGTCGATTGCGCGCTATGGGACTGGAAGGCGAAACGCGACGGCGCGCCGGTGCATCAGTTGGCCGGCCTGCCGCCGCCGCGCCCGGTGGTCACGGCCTTCACCCTGTCGCTCGACACACCCGCGAACATGCGCGCGGCCGCGGCCCGCAACGCCCACCGCCCGCTTCTGAAGATCAAGCTGGGCACACCTGACGACATGCCGCGGCTGGAGGCGGTGCGGGAAGGCGCGCCTGATGCCTCCCTGATCGTGGACGCGAACGAAGGCTGGACGGCGGAGGTCTATTCGGATCTGGCGCCGCACCTGCTGCGCTTGGGCGTGAAACTGGTGGAGCAGCCCTTGCCGGCGGGCGAGGACGATCTTCTGGCCGAGATCGACCGCCCCCTGCCGGTCTGCGCCGACGAAAGCTGCCACGACCGTGCGACGCTGGCCGCGTTGGAGGGCAAGTACGACATGGTCAACATCAAGCTCGACAAGACCGGCGGCCTGACCGAGGCGCTCGCGCTCAAGACGGAGGCCGAGGCGATCGGCTTTGGCGTCATGGTGGGCTGCATGGTCGGATCGTCGCTGGCGATGGCGCCGGCGCTCTTGGTGGCTCAGGGGGCGGAGATCGTGGACCTCGACGGGCCGCTCCTGCTGGCGCGCGACCGGGACGTGCCGCTGCGGTTCGAAGGCTCCACCCTGCACCCGGCCGATCCGGCGCTTTGGGGCTAGGAAGGCGGCCGATGGGCCTTGACGGGCGCCGTCGCAGGGTCGAAATCGGGATGCGCGAAAAGGAGATCCGCCCATGTCCAGAACCGTCTACGTCAACGGCGACTACATGCCCGAGGAAGAGGCCAAGGTGTCGGTTTTCGACCGCGGTTTTCTGTTCGCGGACGGTGTCTACGAGGTGACGAGCGTGTTGGGCGGCAAGCTCATCGATTTCGAGGGGCACGCGCGTCGGCTGCAGCGGTCTCTGGCGGAGCTCGAGATGAAAGCGCCCGTGGAGGCCGATGAGCTTCTGGAGATCCACCGGGAACTGGTGACGCGCAACGGGATCGAGGACGGGCTGATCTACCTGCAGGTGACGCGTGGTGCTGCGGATCGCGACTTCGCCTATCCTGCCGCGGATACGGAGCCGACGCTCGTCCTGTTCACGCAGGCCAAGCCGGGTCTGGCCGAGAGCCCGGCCGCAAAGACCGGGATCAAGGTGATCTCCATCCCGGACCGACGCTGGGGCCGGCGCGATATCAAGACGGTGCAGCTTCTCTATCCGTCCATGGGCAAGATGATGGCGAAGGCCGCCGGATGCGACGACGCCTGGATGGTCGAGGACGGGCAGGTGACCGAGGGCACGTCGAACAACGCCTATATCGTGAAGGGCAACGCGATCATCACGCGCCACCTCGGCACCGAGATCCTGCACGGGATCACGCGCGCCGCCGTCCTGCGCTTTGCCCGCGAGGCGCAGATGCAGGTGGAGGAACGCCCCTTCACCATCGAGGAAGCGCAGGGCGCGGACGAGGCCTTCATCACCTCGGCCTCGGCCTTCGTGATGCCGGTGGTGGAGATCGACGGCACGGCCATCGGGGATGGCAGGCCGGGGACCGTGACGGCGCGGTTGCGCGAGGTCTATCTCGACGAGATGCGCAAGGCGGCGATCTGAGCGGCGCGGTGCCGTCGCCTTCGGCGCCGGGTTTTGTTTTCTTGTCGACGCCTTCGGCGCCGATGGGTGCGAGGGGGTTTCACCCCCTCGCGCTCCCCCGCGTATTTTTGGAAAGATGAAGAGGATCAGGGTGCGCGCAGGCCCGGGTGACAGGCCATGGGTCAGACCGTGTTGCCGTGCCTTTCCGTCATGTCCCCTCACCCGAAATCGCCATGGGCGAACCAGCCGGCTCCCGTGCCTCCGGGCCCCGTGCGGCCATGGGCATAGTATAGCCATAGCATCGTGCCGTCCCGCGTGACCACGCGCCAGTAGTCGCGCACGCCCGAGCGCCAGTCGGGATCGTCCAGCCACCATTCCGGCGCGATGCGTTCGGGGCCGAGACCCGAGCGGGTTTCGAGGCGCCGGCCGCGCCAGGTGAAACTGGCGGGGAGGTCGGGGTCATCTGCGGCGCGTATGGGTTCGGGGCGAAACAGCGTGAGCGGACGGTCCCGGGGGGCGCGCGGCCAGTCCATGGCCCGTTCCGACCAGGCGGCGGCCAGCGGCGTGGCGGTCTTTTCGGGGATATGGCTGTCGGCGGGACGCGCGCGGGTGATCGCTTCCAGCCCCACGCGCGCGCCGATCCGGGCGATCAGATCGGCCACCGCCTGATCCTCGCCGCGCGGGCCGGTGGCTTCAGCGCTCACGGCCCAGCCGCCCTTGTGTTCCGTGGCGTGGAGCGGCTCGGTCAGGGGTGCGGAGAGGCGCAGCCGGTCGATGCCGAAGCCCGCGTCGATATCGCCGGTCCTGAGCGCGAAGAGGGGGCGGAGCTGATCGGGGCGGTCGGCGGGACGGGCGAGGCCGACCTCGAGCGTCTGGGTATCGCCATCGACGCGCGACAGCTCCAGCCGCACGCGCCGCGCGCCGCGCCCCTGTGCGCGGAGCTTGTCGCAGAGCACGGGGGCGAGGCGGTCGAGGCCTGCGAGGATGTCCGCCTCCAGCCCGATGGGCTCGGGCAGGCTCAGCCGCACGGCGAAATGAAGCGGTGCCGCGGCCGGCGTGATCGGCTCGGGCTCAACCCCCAGGGCCTGGTCGAGGCGGCGCACGAGGTCGGTGCCGAAGCGGCGGGCGAGCCCCGCGCGCGGCATGCCGAGAACGTCGCCGATATGCCGCAGGCCCAGCCGCGCCAGGCCTTCGGCGGTCTCCGGCCTGATGCGCAGCGCGGCGACGGGCAGGGGGCCAAGCGCCTGGCGGGTGTTGCCGGCGGGGGCGATCCTTCGCCCGGGTGCGGCGTCTCGCGCGATGCGGGGGCCGGGTCCATCGGGCGCAGGCGGCACCGGCGGGGCGGCCCCGCCCTTGGTCCAGTGGCGCTTGCCTGCGCGGGAGCGGGTGGCGCGCGCCTCCTGCTCGATGGCGTCGCCGTTGCGCGTGGGGCCGGTTGCGCCGGTTCCGCCGAAGCGCGCCAGGGCCCAGGCCGCGCCGGCGGTGTCGGCGATGCCCGCGCGGACGGTTAGGCCGAGATCGGTGCAGTCGGCCTCCACCTGATGAAACAGCGCCGCCTCGCCGCCGAAGAGATGCGCGCAGCCCGTGAGGTCGATCATCAGGCCGTCGGGCGGGGCCTCGGCCACCCAGGGGCTGAACTTGCCGGCCCAGCGGCGGAGCGCGGTCAGGAACGCGGCCTCTCCCGACGGGTCCGCGACGCGGGTGACGAGGTCGGGGCAGAGCGCCACGGCCTCGCTGAGCGGCTGTCCCCGGTGGAGGCCACGCGCCTCGGCCAGCGGGGTGAGTGCTGCGACCTGGCGGAGGTTGCCGACCTCCGAGATCACGGCAAGCGGCGTTTCGCAAAGGCCGGGCTCAAGCCGCAGCACCCGGTCCGCAGCGAGGCGCGGGAACCAGAGCGACAGGATGCGGCGGGACCTGTGATCGGGGCGTTTGGCGGCAGCGGGCATTGGCGAGCAGGATGTTCATATTTTGTTCCAATCTAGGGGTGACAGGTCTGGGAGTCGAGTCCGGCGCGCGCTATGGGATGGGCATGGAAAGCATCGCCACACTGACCGCGCGGCACGCAAAAGACGGCAGCCTCGACTGGATCGGGCTGCGGCCTGCGCGGCTGGCGCCGGTCGAAGGGGTGGCGCGGGCCGATGTCACCCAGACGGGGCTTTCCGGCGATCACGGGCGTCCGGGCAAGCGTGCCGTCACCCTGATCCAGGCCGAGCATCTGCCGGTCATCGCCGCGCTGGCGGGGCTGAGCCATGTCGATCCGGCAACCCTGCGGCGAAACCTCGTGATCTCGGGGATCAACCTCGGCGCGCTGCGCGGGCGTCATATCCGGATCGGGGCGGCCGTTCTACGGATCACCGGACCCTGCGCGCCCTGTTCGCGGATGGAGAGGGCGCTGGGCCCGGGCGGGTGCAACGCCATGCGCGGCCATGGCGGATGGTGTGCGGAGGTGGTTGCGCCCGGGATCATCGCGCCGGGCGACCGGGTCAGCGCAGACGTTCCAGCAACCTGAGCGACGCGTAGCCATCGGGCACGACCCCGGCTGACCGCTGGAAGCCGCGAACGGCCTCGGTCGTGTTGGGGCCGATGATGCCGTCGATTCCGCCGGTGGAAAAGCCCGCCGCAGACAGCCGCCGCTGCAGCTCGCGCCGTTCTTCGCCGGTCAGCGCCCTGTCGCCGCGCGGCCAGCTCGCGCGGAAGGCGGGGCCGCCCGCGATCCGGTCGGACAGGTGGCCCACGCCGATCACATAGGCATCGGCGGGGTTGTAGCGCTCGATGACACGGAAATTGTCGAAGACCATAAGGGCCACGCCCTCGGCGCCCGCCGGCAGAAGGATCGAGGCGTCACCATGGTCGGGCACCTGCCCGCCATCGGCCAGCCTCACGCCCTGCCTGCGCCAGAACCCCGCGCCGCGCCGGGTCCGTTCGCCGGTCAGGGCATAGTCGAACCCCCGCGGCAGCTGCACCTCCACGCCCCAGGGCTGGCCATGGGTCCAGCCGAAATTCCGCAGATAGGCGGCGGTGGAGGCGAGCGCGTCGGTGGGATCGTCCGACCAGATGTCGCGCCGCCCGTCGCCGTTGAAATCCTGGGCGTGCTCCAGGTAGCTCGTCGGCATGAACTGCGTGTGGCCCATGGCGCCCGCCCATGATCCGGTCATCTGCCGGGGCGGCACGTCGCCCGATTGCAGGATCTGAAGCGCGGCGATCAGCTGCGCCTCGAAGAAGTCCCGGCGCCGCCCGTCATGGGCCAGTGTCGCCATGGCCGAGATGATGTCGGTCGAGCCGCGCCGCGCGCCATAGGCGCTTTCGAGGCCCCAGACCGCCGCGACGACCTCGGCCTCGACGCGGTACTGGCGCTCGATCCGCTCCAGCGTCTCGCGATGTTGGGCCAGCGCGGCGCGTCCGTTGGCGATGCGCGTGTCTGACACGGCGCTGTCGAGATAGTCCCACAGCGTGCGGCTGAACTCCGCCTGGTTGCGGTCGCGCTCGACCACGCGCTCCTGCAGCTGGACGCCGGCAAACGCGCGATCAAAGGTCTCGGCGGAGATGCCGATGGACAGGGCGCGCTGTCGGAACCCCGCGATCCAGCGGCGGAACTCGGGGTCGGCCACGGGTGCAGGCCGGGCGGCGGCGCGCGCGCCCGGTGTGCCGCGCAGGATCGGCCGGAGAGAGCGGCTCACGGCCTCCACCGAGGGCGCGCGGCGTTCGACAGACACAGGCAGCGCCTGCGCCTCCGGCCGCAGTTGCGGGACGACAGAGGCCACGGGCGGAAAGGCCGCCACGGGTCCCGCCGTCAGAAGGATACAGACTATCGTGGTTGCGATGCCGCGCATGGGGCGGTCCGTTCTTGCTCGATCTTTTGCGCATCCTAGCGGAATTCGCCGCCCGCGTCACATGGCCCGCCCGCGATGGGCGGCGGATTGCCGGAAAGTGGCGGGATGCTGCCGTCAGCCGCGCCGGGCGGTCTTCTTTCTCAGCTTCACGCGCTTCTTCGCGGATTTGCCCGCCATGCGCTTCGGCGAGGGGCCGGACCGGCCGCGTGCGGCCCGTTTCGGCATCTCCTTGTTCTCGAACCCCACCAGTTCGAGCGTCAGCCCCCCCGTCACCGGGACCGCCTCGGCCAGACGCACCTCGACCTTGTCGCCGATCGCGATCACCAGCCCGGATTCCGCGCCCATGAGCGTCTGGGCCTCGGCGTCGTGGTGGAAATATTCGCTGCCCAGCGAACGGATCGGCAAAAGCCCGTCCGCGCCGGTCTCGTCCAGCTTCACGAAGGCGCCGAAGCGGGCAATGCCGCTGATCCGGCCGGTGAAGGTGGCGCCGACGCGGTCCGACAGGAAGGCCGCGAGGTAACGGTCGGTCGTGTCCCGCTCGGCGGCCATGGACCGGCGCTCGGTCTCGGAGATGTGCTTGGCCGTCTCGTCCAGGCGCTCGATCTCTTCGGGTTTCAACCCGTCATTGCCCCAGCCATGCGCGGCGATCAGCGCGCGATGCACGACAAGGTCGGAATAACGCCGGATGGGCGAGGTGAAATGCGCGTATTGCTTCAAGGCGAGGCCGAAATGCCCGAAATTCTCGGGGCTGTAATAGGCCTGCGTCATCGACCTGAGCGTGGACATGTTGATCAGCTCGTCATGCTCCGTGCCTTCGGCCTGCCGCAACAGGCGGTTGAGCTGCGAGGTCTGCAGCACCTGCCCCTTGGCCAGCGTGAAGCCCGAAGCCTCCGCCGTTTCGCGCAGCGCCTCGATCTTCTCGGGCGCCGGTTCCTCGTGCACGCGATACAGCAGCGGGGTGCGTTTCGCGGCCAGCGTGCGGGCGGCGGCGACATTGGCCAGCACCATGAATTCCTCGATCATCCGATGGGCATCGAGCCGGTCCTTGAAGGCCACCGAAGCCACGCGCCCGTCCTCGGTCAGCTCGATGCGCCGTTCCGGCAGGTCGAGGTCCAGCGGCTGACGGTTTTCCCGCGCGCGGCGCAGCGCACCGTAGGCCGCGTAGAGCGGCGCGATGATGTCCGCGACACGTTCCGCCGTGCGCTCCGACGGGGCGCCATCCTGCGCGGCCTGAACCTCGGCATATTCCAGCGAGGCACGCGACCGCATCAGGCCGCGAAAGAACGCGTGATCCCGCAGCGTGCCATCCTCGGACACCGTCATGCGCACCGCGATGCAGGCGCGCGGCACCTCCTCGTGCAGGCTGCACAGATCGCCCGACAGCCGGTCGGGCAGCATCGGCACGACCCGGTCGGGGAAATAGGTGGAATTGCCCCGCCTTTTCGCCTCGCGGTCAAGCGCGCTTCCGGGGCGCACGTAATGGGCGACATCGGCGATGGCGACCCAGATGACATGGCCGCCGGGGTTCTTCGGATCGTCGTCGGCATGGGCATGGACGGCATCGTCACGGTCCCGCGCGTCGGCCGGATCGATGGTGATCAGCGGCAGGTCCCGCAGGTCGGTGCGCCCGGCAAGCCCCGCGGGTTTGCAGCGATCGGCCTCCTCGATGACGGCGTCCGGAAAGGCGTCCGGGATCCCGTGCTCGTGGATCGCGATCAGGCTGACGGCCTTGGGCGCGCCTGGGTCGCCCAACCGGTCGGTGATCCGTGCGCGCGGCAGTCCCATGCGCCCCTTCGGCCCGGCCTGTTCGGCCTCCACCAGCTCGCCGTCGCGCGCGCCATGGGTGTCACCCGGGCGCACCTGCCATTCCTTGTCGGCGCCCTTGGAGATCGGCAGGATGCGCCCGCCCTCGGCGCCCTTGCGAAAGACGCCGAGGATGCGGCGCGGGTTGGTGCCGATGCGCCGGATCAGGCGCGCGACGTACTGGTGATCCTCGCCCTGCACCTCCTGCAGGCGGGCGAGAATACGGTCGCCGCCACCAATGGCGGGATCCGTGGCCCGGGCCGAGAACAGGACCCGTGGCTCCGGTCCCTCGCCATGCCATTCCAGCGGCTTGCAGAAGAGGTCGCCCAGATCGTCGGGCGGCAGCACCTGCATGACCGCGACCGGCGGGAGCTTGTCCGGATCGCGGTAGGTCTTGCGCTTCTTCTCCAGGTGCCCCTCTTCCTCCAGCTCCTTCAGCACGCGCTTGAGGTCGATGCGCGCCGCACCCTTCACGTGAAACGCCTTGGCGATATCGCGCTTGGACGAGGCGCCGGGATTGGCGGCGATGAACTCGAGGATCTGTGCCTTGCTGGGAACTCCGGACATGGGCCCGACCTAGCACGCGGCGCGCGGCGGGTCAGCCTCAATCACGCGAACCGCGCCCTTCGTCCTGGCAAAAACCTCCGGGGGAGGCCGCAGGCCGGGGGCAGAGCCCCCTCCCGAGCGTCAGCGACACGAAAGGCGCACGCCGAAGGCGTTCCTCGAGATCGGTCTGGCGGATCGCTCAGCGGGCCGTCTTGCCCAGAACGATCAGCCGGTACTCATGCTCCCGCCCGAACGTCTCGGCGCGGCCCGTCCTGCGGCCCAGCTTGTCCAGGCTTCGGCCCAGCATCTTCTCCAGCGCCCAGGCCCGCCAGGGATACTCGGCCTTCAGAGCCGCGCGGAACCGCTGTACGAAGGGCGCGACCTTCTCGTTCTTCAGATGCTCGTGGATCACGAAGGTCGGCGTGATCGCCTCGGTCAAATCCTCGTCCGACAGGATCCTGAACACGCCCTGCCGCGACACTTCCTCAAGGAACGCCGCGTGGGTTCCGCGCGTCCCGTCGCCGTGCTCGTAACCCGGGCGGCGGAAATAGTCGAAGATCACCAAGCCCTTGTCGGCGAAGCGCGCGGCCTGCCGCAGTCCCGTCTCCAGATCGATATAGTGAAAGCTCTCCGCGAACAGGCAGATATCGTACCGGTCCCCGGTTTCGAACGCCTCGAAGGTGGCGTCGCTCACCTGCGTGCCCTCCGGTAGCTTGGCCCGCGCCATCTCGTTCATCTGCGCCGAGGGCGAAACGCAGGAGACATCGTAGCCGCGCCCGACCAGCGCCCGCGCGTTGGCGCCTGTGCCCGAGCCGACATCGAGGATGCGCGCAACACCCCCCGGAACCGTGCCAATCGCCTGTTCGAGCCGCTCGAAATAGGCGTGCTGCGCCGTACCGAGCGCGGCCGCCGACAGGACCTCGGGCACGCCGTCGGGAAAATAGCCGTAATGCGCGTAGCCATGGCCGAACATGACTTCGGACATCAGCGCGGTCAGGTCCAGCTCGACAGATTTCAGTTTCATGCCTCGCCCTTAGCCGAGCGACGTCCTATGGCCAAGTCGAAACCGGACCACGGCCAGACTTGACCATGCGGTCGGTTTTACTCAATCATCCCGACGCCAGACTGGTCCGGGGAGGGGATCCGATGACGCCGCAGGAACGGGCGACCCGCGCCGCAGAGGCGATGTGGGCAAGCGACGCGGCCTCGGCCTGGGTCGGTCTGAGGCTCGACGCGGTCGGACCGGGCCATGCGCGCATGTCCATGACGGTCGAGCCCCATCACCTCAACGGGCACGGCATCTGCCATGGCGGGATCATCTTCACCCTTGCCGACAGCGCCTTCGCCTTCGCCTGCAATTCGCATAACCGCGTGGCCGTCGCCCAGCACAATTCGATCAGCTATCTCAGCCCCGGCCGGGGTGGCGAGGTCCTGACCGCCGACGCAAGGGAAGTGTCTCTTACCGGCCGCTCAGGGCTGACCGACGTGACGGTGACCGGCGGCGACGGGCGCATCGTCGCCCTCTTCCGCGGGGCCTCGCGCCAGATCGGCGGCAGCCATTTTCCCGAAGAGCCAACCGATGAGGCCGGCTGATGCGCGACCTGACCCCCAAGCCCTCCGACCTCGACCCTATCGAGATCGCCAGCCGCGACAAGATCGCGGCGCTGCAGCTCGACCGCCTGCGCTGGTCGCTGGCCCATGCCTACGAGAATGTCGCGCATTACCGGCAGGCCTTCGACGCGGCCGGGGTGCATCCCGACGACCTGCACGAGCTGTCCGACCTCGCCGAATTCCCGTTCACGGTCAAACAGGACCTGCGCGACAACTATCCGTTCGGCATGTTCGCCGTCCCGCGTGAGCGGATCGTCCGCGTCCATGCCTCCTCCGGCACCACCGGCAGGCCGACCGTCGTGGGTTATACCTCGCGCGACATCGATACATGGGCCACGGTTGTCGCCCGGTCCATGCGCGCGGCGGGCACGCGACCGGGCGACGTGGTCCACGTGGCCTATGGCTACGGCCTTTTCACCGGGGGCCTCGGCGCGCATTACGGCGCGGAAAAGCTCGGCTGCACCGTCGTTCCCGTCTCCGGCGGCATGACGCCGAGACAGGTGCAGCTGATCGAGGATTTCGGCGCCTCCACGATCATGGTGACGCCCTCCTACGCGCTTTCGATCCTCGACGAGTACCGCGAGCAGGGCCGCGACCCGCGCGAAAGCCCGCTCACGGTGGGCATCTTCGGCGCGGAGCCATGGACCAACGCCATGCGGCAGGAAATCGAGCAGGCCTTCGACATGCACGCGGTCGATATATACGGCCTTTCCGAGGTCATGGGCCCCGGCGTCGCCAGCGAATGCGTCGAGACCAAGGATGGCCTGCACATCTGGGAGGATCACTTCTATCCCGAGGTGATCGACCCCGCGACCGGCGCTGTCCTTCCCGATGGCGAGATCGGGGAACTCGTCTTTACCTCGCTCACCAAGGAGGCCTTTCCGATCATCCGCTACCGCACCCGTGATCTGACCCGTCTGCTTCCCGGAACGGCGCGGTCGATGCGGCGGATGGAGAAGGTGACGGGCCGCTCCGACGACATGATCATCCTGCGCGGCGTGAACGTCTTCCCGACCCAGATCGAGGAACAGCTGATGGCGACCAAGGGACTTGGGCCCCACTTCCAGCTGGAACTGACGCGTGAGGGGCGGATGGACGCCATGACCGTACATGTGGAGGCCGCCGAGGGGCCCATGGGCTCCGACGCGCTGACGGCCGCCGCCGATGCGCTGAAGCGGCGGATCAAGGAACGCGTTGGCGTCACCGTCGAGATCGCCGCCCACGGCTCGGGCGGGGTGCCGCGCAGCCAGGGCAAGGCGGTGCGCATCGTCGACAACCGGCCCAAGGGCTGATCCCGTGCCAAGGGGCCTCGCGCGGGATCACGCGGAAAAACGCGACGCGCTCCGCCGGGGGGCGGCGGCGCATTTCGCCGCGCATGGCTATGACCGCGCGTCCATGGCCTCGGTCGCGGCGGCCTGCGGCGTGTCCAAGGCGCTGATCTACCACTATTACGACAGCAAGGAAGCGCTGCTTTACGATCTGCTGCACGAGCATCTGTCGAGCCTGGCACGCGTGATCGAGGACGCCGGCCTGCAAGGTCCACCCGAGGCGCGGCTGCGCGACACGATCCGCGCGATCCTGCTGGAATACGAAGATGCCGACGACGCTCACAAGGTGCAGCTGGAAACGCTCGACACCCTGCCGGCGGACCGGCGCGAGCCTCTCCTGCGCCTGATGCGCGGCATGGTGGATCGGCTGGGCGAACGGCTGGAGGCAACGACCGAGGATAGCCTCGGCGAGCGGCGCCGCGCCGTCACCATGAGCGTCTTCGGAATGCTCAACTGGTATTACACGTGGAACCGCCCGGGGCGCGGCATGGACCGCGGCGCCTATGCCGATCTGGTCACCGACCTCGTGCTTGGAGGACTGCAGGGATTGGGACGAAGGTCCTGAGCGCGGCCGTTTTCGCCGCGTCTCGCCAGAACGCCCGTTTCGGTCGAACGACGCACCGTCAGGCGTACCTTGGGTGCGACCCGCCGGGACCCATGTGGACTATACACACGCACCCACAACGCCGTTCGACCGAACGGACATGACCAAAGACATCCCCTCAATACGCCACCGGTTGTAACCCATTTTCCGCAAACCCCAACATCATGTTATCCACAGGCACTTGTCTGTGTTCCATAAGCCACATTCGGCGGACCGGGCCGGACACCTCACCCGGATGCATCCGCCCGATGCACGCGATTGTATCGCGGGCCGCGATGCGTATGCTGACGGCCAATGGGCAAAAGACCCGCAGAGGCAGAATGGCAAGGACCCGTCGGAAACGGACGAAAACCACGCGTGGTTCACGGCTGCGGCGCCTTTTGGCGGGGCTGCGGCGGTGGATATTCCGTCTGGTGCTGGGTGCCGCCGCGCTGATCACCGTCTGGGTCGCCGCCTACGCCATCCTGCCCGTGCCCACCACGCCCTACATCCTGTCCGAACGCATGCGCCTCGGCGCGGTGGAGCGGGCGTGGGTGCCGATCGACGATATCGCGATCCATCTGCAACGCGCCGTCGTCGCGGCTGAGGATGCCAATTTCTGCCTGCACTGGGGCTTCGACATGGCCGCGATCCGCGCCGCCATCGACGCGGGCGCCACGCGCGGCGGCTCCACCATCAGTCAGCAGACGGTGAAGAACGCGTTTCTCTGGCACGGCAGATCATGGCCGCGAAAGGCGCTGGAGGCCGCGATCACGCCACTGATGGAGGCGCTCTGGCCCAAGCGGCGGATCCTCGAGGTCTATCTCAACGTGGCGGAGTTCGATGAAGGCGTATTCGGCGCCGAAGCCGCGGCGCGCCGTCACTTCGGCGTTTCCGCCGCCGATCTGACGCAAGTTCAGGCCGCGCGGCTGGCCGCCGTCCTGCCCGCGCCGCAGGCCAGATCCGCCAGCCAGCCAGGGCCATTCGTCCGCGACCGCGCCGCCGCGATTCTCGACGGCGTAGCGACGATCCGAGCAGACGAGCGCGATGCGTGCTTTGCGAATTGAATTCCAACCCGGTTTTCGGCATCAAGTCCCACATCCCGGAGCAAGGCCGCATCCCGCATGACACGCCTCTACCACTTCGCGCTCTCTCCTTTCTGCCGCAAGGTCCGGCTGGTGCTTGCGGAAAAGAAGATCGACGTCGAACTGGTGGACGAGAAATACTGGGAACCGTCGACGGAGTTCCTGCGCCGCAATCCGGCGGGCAAGGTGCCGATCCTCAAGATCGACGGTTTGACGCTCACGGAAAGCGGGGCGATCTGCGAATATATCGAGGAAACGCGTCCCGATCCGGCGCTCATGCCGACCGATCCGCGCGCACGTGCCGAGGTGCGGCGCCTGGTGGCGTGGTTCGACGACAAGTTCCATCACGAGGTGACGAAGAACCTCGTCTATGAACGCGTGAACAAGAAGATCATGCGCGCGGGCTACCCCGACGGCAAGGCGGTCAAGACCGGCGCGGCGGCGATCAAGTTCCACCTGCGCTACATGGAATGGCTGCTCGACCATCGCCGCTGGCTTGCGGGGGACCGCATGACGCTGGCCGATTTCGCGGCCGCGTCCCATATCAGCTGCCTCGACTACATCTCGGACGTGGACTGGACGGCGAGCCAGCCGGTCAAGGACTGGTACGCGACGCTGAAATCGCGGCCCGCGTTCCGGTCGATCCTGTCCGACCACGTGCCCGGCTTCGCGCAGCCGCCCCATTACGCGAACCTGGACTTTTGACCGATCTGAAGGCGAGGCTTTGGACAGAGGCCCGCGCTGCGGGGTTCTCGAAAATGGGCATCTGCCGGCCCGACGCGATCCCGCAGGCGGCGGCGCGACTCGCGGCCTTCGTCGACGCCGGCCGTCACGGCCAGATGGGCTGGATGGCCGAACGGATGCACTGGCGCGGCGATCCAAGGATGCTCTGGCCCGAAGCGCGGTCGGTCGTCATGCTGGCCGAGGCCTACACGCCCGCAGAGGATCCGCTGGCCAATCTCGACAAGCCCGAGGTCGCGACGGTCAGTGTCTACGCCCGCAACCGCGACTACCACGATCTCGTGAAAAAGCGGCTGAAGCGGGTCGGGCGCTGGCTGCTGGATGCGGCGGGACGCGAATCGTCCGTCCCCCCGGAGATCAAGGTCTTCGTCGACACCGCGCCGGTGATGGAAAAGCCGCTGGCCGCCGCCGCCGGTCTGGGCTGGCAGGGCAAGCACACCAATCTCCTGGGCCGCGATATCGGCAACTGGGTCTTTCTGGGCGCGATCTTCACCACGGTGGACCTGCCGCCCGACGCCCCCGAGGCCGACCATTGCGGCAGTTGCCGTGCCTGCCTCGACATCTGCCCGACCGATGCGTTCCCCGCGCCCTACCAGCTGGATGCGCGGCGGTGCATTTCCTACCTCACCATCGAGCACAAGGGCCCGGTCGACCCCGAGTTGCGCCCGCTCATGGGCAACCGCATCTATGGCTGCGACGATTGCCTTGCGGTCTGCCCCTGGAACAAGTTCGCCGTCGCGGCCTCCGAGACAAGATATGCCGCGCGTGACGACCTGAAGGCGCCGGCGCTGGCCGAGCTGGCGAGTCTCGACGACGCGGGCTTTCGCGCGCGGTTTTCCGGGAGCCCGATCAAGCGCATCGGACGGGACAGATTCGTGCGCAACGTGCTCTATGCAATAGGAAACTCCGGGTCCGAGCGATTGGCGAACGTCGCGGCCAACCTGACGAATGACCCCGATGAGGCGGTGGCCGACGCCGCCCGCTGGGCAGTGGAGCGGTTGAGATGAAACTGGTGATCTTCGGCATGGGCTATACCGCGCGGGCGCTACTGGACGAATGGCCCGACGACTGGCCTTGCGACGTGGTCGCGACGACCCGCAGCAGCGACAAGGCGCAGGCGCTTGCCGGCCAAGGCCTGACCGCCCGCGTCTTTCCCGGCGACGACCTTGCCGCCGATCTTGCGGGCGCGAGCCACGTCCTTGTCACGGCAGGACCCAGCGACGGGCGCGACCCGGTTCTGGCGCACCTTCGCGATGCCTTCGCCAATGCCGCCCCGCATCTCGACTGGGTCGGATACCTGTCCACCACCGGCGTCTATGGCGACCACGCGGGCGGCTGGGTGGACGAGGAGACGCCGCTTGCCCCCTCCACCGCGCGGGGCCGCGCCCGTGTCGCGACAGAGGCCGAATGGCAGGCGCTTCATCGCGACCACGGCCTGCCGCTGCACATCTTCCGTCTTGCGGGCATCTATGGCCCGGGACGCGGTCCGTTCGAACGGGTTCGGGACGGCACCGCGCGGCGCATCATCAAGCCGGGACAGGTCTTCAGCCGCTGCCATGTCGAGGATATCGCGCAGGTTCTGATCGCCTCCATCCGCCAGCCGAACCCGGGCCGCGTCTATAATGTCTGCGACGACGACCCGGCGCCGCCCGAGGACGTCATCGCCCATGCCGCCGAGCTTCTGGGCCTGCCGCTTCCCCCCGAGATCCCGTTCGAGGAGGCCGACCTCAGCCCCATGGCGCGCAGCTTCTATGCCGAGAGCAAGCGGGTCAGCAATGACCGCATCAAGACGGAACTGGGTGTGCGCCTGCGCTATCCCGATTACCGGACCGGTCTGGCGCGGCTGTTATCCGCCGAGGACGCGGAATGATTCTCCAAAGAGTCACGAAAAGCATGTATGCGATCGAGAATCGCGCCCGAGAGGTCCCGACGCCATGAAATCCCTGCTTTCGATCTGCCTGTCGCTTGCCCTGCTTCTGGGCGCCGGCTGTTCGAAATTCGTCGCGTATACCGGCCCCGAGGTCACCCGCGTCGAGGTCAGCAAATCGACCCGCAGCATGACGCTTTGGCACCATGACGCAATCCTCGAAATCTACGAGGTCGAGCTTGGCTTCGAACCGCTTGGCCACAAGTCGGCGGAGGGCGACGGCCGTACGCCGGAGGGTGACTACATCGTCGACCGGCGCAATCCGAACAGCGAATTCTACCTGTCGATCGGTATCGACTATCCCAACGCCGCCGACATCGCCGCCGCGGAAGATGCCGGCATCGATCCGGGGGGCGACATCTTCATCCACGGCACGCCGCGGCCCTTCGCGCGGGTGGATGACTGGACCGCTGGCTGCATCGCCGTGACCAACCGCCAGATGCGCCAGATCTACGCGATGGTGCAGGACGGAACGCCGATTACCATCCTGCCCTGATCCCGGGCGTTCTTCCCGGGGCACGTCAGGGTTGTGGAACGGAACCCGGACGAGAGAATCATCCCCCCGAGATGCCCGGCGCATCCACTCGGAATTGTTGGGAATTCGCGCGCCGCGGCGGCAGAACCATGTCAACCATGGGGACATGGTGCCCCAAGCCCTCCGCAAGTGTTGCTTATTTGACGACACGGGGCCGAACCTGCCAATTCCGGGCAGGCGGCAGGATTGCAATCGCGGGGTTTTGCTGGTTAAACGATCTCACGAGGTACAGTCTTGGGTGCCCTAATCCTGTGCATGACGCACAAAAAGGGGCGTATCTTGGAGGATATTATGAAGAAACTCGCACTCGCCGCCGCTCTGTCGGTTGCTGCCACCGGCGCTTTCGCCGGCGGCATGGTGGAACCCGTCATCGAGCCTGTCGTGATCGCTGAAGACACGTCCAGCTCGGCCGGTGGGATCCTTGTGCCCGTCCTGGCACTGATCCTGATCGCAGCAGCGATCCACCACAACTAATCCTTTACGGGTTAGACGGTACAGGAAAGGCGGTCCGTACTCCGGGCCGTCTTTTCTTTTTGATACGGCTCAAGACGCTGCCGGTCAGGGCGTGACACCTGTTTCCGCAGCGATCTCGGCCCGCGACTTGCGCGCGCGTTCCGTCGCGGATTTCAGCTGACCGCAGGCGGCCATGATGTCCTCACCCCGAGGCGTGCGGATCGGTGAGGCGTAGCCGGCCTTGTAGATGATGTCGGCGAACCGTTCGATCCGGGTCCAATCCGACCGAACGTAGGGGGCGCCGGGCCATTCGTTGAACGGGATCAGGTTGATCTTGGCCGGGATGCCCCTGATCAGCTGCACCAGGCGCCGCGCATCCTCATCGCTGTCGTTCACATCCTTCAGCATCACGTATTCGAAGGTGATCCGCTCCGAATTCGACACCTTGGGATAGGCGCGAAGCGCGTCCAGAAGCGTCTGGATGTTCCAGCGCTTGTTGATCGGCACCAGCCGGTCGCGCACCTCGTCCGTCGTGGCATGGAACGACACCGCCAGCATGCAGCCGATCTCCTCGGCGCAGCGTGCGATCTCGGGCACCACGCCGGATGTCGACAACGTGATGCGGCGGCGCGATATGGCGATGCCTTCGCCATCCATGGCGATCTTCATCGCATCGCGCACATTCTCGAAATTGTAGAGCGGCTCTCCCATGCCCATGAGGACGATGTTGGAAATCAGCCTTGGCCGCTCGCCCGACCCCTCGCCGGGGCGTGGCCATTCGTCGTGATCGTCGCGCGCCACCATCACCTGGCCGATGATCTCGCCTGCGGTCAGGTTGCGCACCAGTTTCTGCGTGCCGGTATGGCAGAACGAGCAGGTCAGCGTGCAGCCCACCTGGCTGGAGATGCACAGCGTGCCGCGATCCTCCTCGGGGATATAGACGACCTCGACCTCGTGGCCGCCCGCGATGCGCATCAGGTATTTGCGCGTCCCGTCGAGACTGACCTGCTTGGACACGACCTCGGGCACGGCGATATCGAATGTCGCCTCCAGCTCGGCGCGGTAGGCCTTGGCGAGATTCGTCATGGCCGAAAATTCTCGCACGCCCTTCTGGTAGATCCATTGCCAGATCTGCCCCGCGCGCATGCCGGCCTGCTTTTCCGGGGTGCCCGCCTCGATCAGCGCCGTGCGCAACCCGTCGCGCGTCAGGCCGACAAGGTTGACGCGGCCGCCCTCGGGCGTCTTGCGCGGGATCGTCAGAAGATCCTGCGTGATGGGGGCGTGCGGAATCGGGGCCGTCGCGGTCATGGTCATGTGCCTCGGATGGATCGGGGTCACATATATGCGCCGACGCCTTTTGGCAAATCCCGTCAGTTCGTGCAGCGCGCCTCGGCGTCCTCGACCGACGCGGTGAAGCCGAACAAGGAGAACGTGTCGCTCGTGGTCGTTCCCCGCGCCGACACCCCGGTCACGATGGCGTTGCTGCCGCGTTTCATCGCGGCGATCAGGCGCGCGTCATCCTCTGCCGTCGGCGACCAGGCGAAGCCCACGTTTCCACCATCGACTTCGCGGTTCTCGGTGTAGAACTCGAACGTGTCGTCGCCGATCTCGACGGTCACCACGTGTCCGTCGGGATAGGGATATCCGCCGGTGAAGGACACCTCCCCCATCCGGCCCTGCTCGGGCCAGTAGCTGACGAAGATCAGGATATCGCCGCGATTGACCTCGACCTCGTTGCCATCGCGCGTGTTTACCGTTTCGACGGGTTGCGACACAACCCAGCATTGCCTCGGATCGTCCTCGACGAAGACGCTCCAATCGGTTTCCGTCGCTACACGATTTGTGCTTTCGTCTTGTGCCAGCACGCCAAGGGGCGATACCGCCAGCCCCATCGCCGCGACGATGCCCATAATGGAGAATTTGTTGAACACGTCTGCCTCCAGCCCCGACTGCCTCCGCCCGGCACGTCCCGGTCACGACACCGGGTGTGCAGGCTGTTATGGACGAAACAATAGGGGATCAAACCGGCCAGCGAAAGTCCCGAAGCGGAAAATCGCCCAGCGCGCATCACATCGGTGAGGGAAAGCCCATGACAGGACAAAACAACGCAGTGGATCTGCTGCACGTCATTCGCGACCCGTTGATCGAATGCACCCATCGCGGCCATGCGGCGGTCTGGCGCCATGGCGATGGTCTGGTGACCGGCTGGGGCGACGTGACCGGCCGGATCCTGCCGCGCAGCGCGATGAAGATGATGCAGGCCCTGCCGCTGGTGGAAAGCGGCGCGGCGCGTGCCGCAGGGCTGTCCGATATCCGGCTGGCGCTGTCCTGCGCCTCGCATCGGGGCGCGGCGATCCACACCGACACGGTCACGTCGTGGCTGGCCGATCTCGGGCTGTCCGAGCCCGATCTGCGCTGCGGTCCGCAGATGCCCTCGGACGAGGCAGCGCTCCATGCCATGATCCGCGCCCATGGCGCGCCGGACCAGCGGCACAACAACTGTTCGGGCAAACATACCGGTTTCCTGACCCTGTCGAAGCATCTCCGCGGCGGGCCCGAATATCTCGAGATCGACCATCCCGTGCAGCAGGCAATCCGCACCGCGGTCGAGGAGCTGACGGAGGAGACCTGCGACAGCTACGCCATCGACGGCTGTTCCGCTCCGAACTTCGCGCTGTCACTGGAAGGCTTCGCGCGCGGCCTCGCGGCCTTCGCGGCCTCCGGGGACATCGGCGACGCGCGTGGCGCTGCCATGTCACGGCTCGTGTCCGCGATGATGGCCCATCCCCAATACGTTTCGGGCGAAGGGGGTACCTGCACCCGCCTGATGCGCGCCATGAACGGGCGCGCGGCGATCAAGACAGGGGCCGAGGGCGTTTTCGCGGCGATCGTGCCGGAACACCGCCTCGGCATCGCGGTCAAGATCGAGGATGGCGCCACGCGCGCTTCGGAGGCCGTGATTGCCACTCTTCTCGTGGGGGTGGGCGTGCTCGACCCGAACCACCCTGCGGCGCGGGCGCTGATGCATGGGCCCGTCCGGAACCGCCGGGATATCGTGACCGGGCATATGGAACTGGCGCCGGGCATCGCGGGCTGGAGCCTGTAGTCCTTCGTCACTCCGCCCGAGGCGCGAAGGCCTCGATCCGCGCAAGCAGCGCCTCCTTCTTCAGGGGTTTCGTCAGGACATCATCCATGCCGGATCCGAGGAATCGCTCCCGGTCGCCGCTGACCGCGTGGGCGGTCATGGCGATCACGGGCACACGCGGCAGGCCGATCTCTGCCTCGTAGCCGCGAATGAGACTCGTGGCCTCGAGGCCATCCATCCCCGGCATCGAGATATCCGTGAAGACGATATCCGGCGGGTCATGCTTGTAGGCCGCCACAAGCGCCGATCCGCTGTCGACAAGCGTCAGGTCCACATGCTGCGACTTAAGCATCGTCCTGAACACCAGCTGGTTGGTCTTGTTGTCCTCCGCCGCGACGATGCGAACCCGCGCCCGTTCCGGCATTTTCGCGGGCTCTTTCGGCGTGCCCTGTGCGTCGTCCAGGAAAAGCCTCAGAAGCGCGGCGTCCGTTTCGGGCGGCACCAGCGGCCGAGTTCCGGGCGCGGCGTTCGCGGGATCGTCGCAGAGGTGCAGGATCGTCCGGCGGCCGCGCGCCGCGCGCAGCATCCCGACATGGGCTGCCGCCTCGTCGGGATCGAGCGTCAGGATGACCACGCTGTCGGCCTGCGCCGCCGCATCCGCGTCAGGCTCCGGCATGGCGCGGATGCGCGCGCCCAGATGCGCCAGCCGCGCCAGCAGGTCGCGCGCACGCTCCGAAAACAGGGGGCCGATCAGAACCACGTCCCGGGCCTCCGGCGCAAAGGCGGGCGCGGCTGGCGGCATCGGCTCGGCGTGTTTGAGCGTCACCGAGGCGACAAAGGTTGATCCGCGGCCAAGCTCGGATTGCAGCGAGATGTCCCCACCCATCATCCGCACCAGCCGCTTGGTGATGGCGAGGCCCAACCCCGTTCCATCATGGTTGCGGTTCTTGTTTTCCTCGACTTGGTTGAATTCGCCGAAGATATGGGCCTGCATCTCGGGCGCGATGCCGATGCCGGTATCTTCCACCGCGATCCGCAGCGGCAGTCCCGGTTCCGAGGCCGGAGCGGCGGAGGTGACGGTGACGCAGACATGGCCGCGCTCGGTGAACTTCACCGCGTTTCCGATCAGGTTGAACAGGATCTGCCGCAAACGCCCGCAATCGCCCACCAGCCTGTCCGGCCATGGCACGTCGATATCGAGCTTGAAGGCAAGGTCCCGGCCCTCCAACCCCGGGCGGAGCAGCCTGAAGATTTCGAGGATGACCTCGAGCAGGTCGAATTCCGCCTCGTGCAGCGCGAGCTTGCCGGCTTCGATCTTCGAATAGTCGAGGATGTCGTTGATGATGACCAGCAGCGCCTCGCCGGAATGCCGGATCGTGTCGGCATAAAGCCTCTGGTCGGCGTCGAGAACGGTTTCGCCCAGAAGCTCGGCCATCGAGACGACGCCGTTCATCGGCGTCCTGATCTCGTGGCTCATGTTGGCGAGGAAGGTCGACTTGGCATGGCTTGCGGCGAGTGCGGCGTCCCGGGCCTTCTGCAACTGCCGTTCACGGCGGATCGTGGCGGTGATATCGACGCCGAGACAGACCGTGTCCCCCTGCGGCGTGCGTTTGTCGATCAGGCGCACGTAGCTGCCGTTCCAGAGGCGGACGTCGACCTGTGGAATGTTCGCGCGTTCCCAGCGCTTGAGCATCCGTTCCAGCCAGTGATCCGGTTCCTCCCCCTCGATATCGACGATGCCCTCGTCGACGGCGACCCGCAGGATCGCGTCATAGCTGGCGCCGGGGGCGATGTCGCTGATCCCCTCGAAGGGGGAGAGGAAGGCGGGGTTGGCGGCGACAAGGCGGCAATCCCGGTCGAAAATGGCGAACCCGTCCTCGACAGCGGTCAGGGAATCCCATAGCCGCTGCTCGGCCTGCGCGGCACGGTCGGTGGCGACCTCAAGCTCGGCGGCGACCTGCGTGCTCCGGCCCTTGAGCGCGGCGTTTTCCTCGCGCTGCTCGATCACCTGGTGCGACAGGGCGTGGGCATGTTCGGCCAGTTTGCGGTTGGCCGAATAGAGCTCCTCCGAGCGCAGGGCGAGAAGGCGCTCGGCCTGAAGCCGCGCGCGGCGTTCCTTCGCCAAGCGTGCGTCGATCCCGCTGATTGCCATGCCCGGCCCACTCATGGCGCGGGGTGCTGCCACGCCTCTCTTCACCTCGCTCCGACTATGGGAGCGGGCGTTGAAGATCGGGTTAACCGGGCGCGGCGCGGATCAGACGCGTTCGATCGCCAGCGCGATGCCCTGCCCGCCGCCGATGCACATGGTGATGAGCGCGCGTTTTCCACCGATCCGTTCCAGCTCGTACATCGCCTTCACGGTGATGATCGCCCCCGTGGCCCCCACCGGATGGCCCAGCGCGATGGCGCCGCCGTTGGGATTCACCTTTTCCGGGTCGATGCCGAGGCCCTTGTTGACCGCGAGCGCCTGCGCCGCGAAGGCCTCGTTCGATTCGATCACGTCGAAATCGCCGATCTCCAGGCCGATCCGCGCCAGAAGGTTCTGCACCGCCGGCACGGGGCCGATGCCCATCACCTCGGGGCGCACCCCGGCATGGGCGTAGCCCAGCACGCGGGCGCGGGGTTTCAGACCGGCCTTTTCCGCCGCATCGGCGCGCGCCAGCACGATGGCAGCCGCCCCGTCGTTGATGCCGCTGGCATTGCCCGCGGTGACCGAGCCGTCCTTCCGGAACACGGTCTTCAGACCCGCCAGTGCCTCGGGCGTGGTGGCCTTGGGGTGTTCGTCGGTGTCGAAAGCCACGACTTCGCGTCTGACCTTCACTTCGACCGGCACGATCTGCTCCTTGAAGCGCCCTTCCTCGATGGCGCGGGCGGCGCGTTTCTGGCTTTCCAGCGCAAAACCGTCCTGATCGGCGCGGGTGATCTGGTGCTCGTCCGCGACGTTTTCCGCCGTCACGCCCATGTGTCCGGTGCCGAAGGGGCAGTGCAGCGCGCCGATCATCATGTCGAGCGCGCGCACATCGCCCATCTTCTGGCCCCAGCGCGCCTCGGGCAGGATGTGGGGTCCGCGGCTCATGCTTTCGGCGCCACCTGCCAGACCGTACTCCGCATCGCCCAGCGCCAGCGACTGGATGACCGAGACGATGGCCTGCGCACCGGACCCGCAGAGCCGGTTCACGTTCATCGCGGGCGTCGTGTCGGGCACGCCGGCCTGCATCGAGGCCACGCGGCTGAGATACATGTCCCGCGGTTCGGTATTGATCACATGACCGAAGGCCACGTGCCCGATCCGGTCGCCCTCGACCCCCGCGCGGTCCAGAGCGGCCTTCGCGGCCGTGGCGCCAAGCTCGATGGGGGGCACGCCGGCAAGCGTCCCGCCAAAGGTTCCGATGGCCGTCCGCGCGCCGGACAGAATGACGATATCGTCCATGGGCTCTCCCTCCCGAATGTCTCGGGACCATAGAGCCTCAGCGCGCGGACCGCGTCCAGTGCGACCTGACGTAGCCGCCCCGCTCAGGCGGTCGCGAACTGCAGCGTCCGCACCTGCTGGAACAGACCCGTGGCCGTGAGCTTGTCGAGCACATGGGCCGGCGGCTGTTCGTCGAGATAGAGCAGCGCGATGGCCTCCCCGTCCCGCTCGGAACGGCCAAGGGTGAAGTTGGCGATGTTGACGCCGTTCTCGCCCATGGTCTGGCCGAGCGTGCCGATGATGCCGGGCACGTCCTTGTTGGTGGTGTAGAGCATGTGCGCCCCGATCTCGGCATCGATGTTGATGCCCTTGATCTGGATGAAGCGCGGCTTGCCGTCCGAGAACACCGTGCCCGCGATCGACCGCGTCTTGTGCGGCGTCTTGACCACGAGGCGGATATAGCCGTCGAACACGCCGGTCTTGTCCTGCGTCGTGGTGCTGAGCTCGATCCCGCGCTCGCGTGCCATCACGGGGGCGGACACCATGTTGACGTCCGGATTGGCGGCCTTCATCACACCGGCGATGGCGGCGGCGTTGAGCGCGTGGAGGTTCATCTCCTTGGCGACGCCGTTGTAGACGATCTCGATCTCGTCGATCGATTCCTCGGTGAGCTGACCCACGAAGGCACCGAGATGCTCGGCAAGTTTCAGCCACGGGCCCATGATCCGGGCCTCCTCGGCGGTGACGGAGGGCATGTTGAGCGCGTTCGACACGGCCCCGGTCAGCAGGTAGTCCGACATCTGCTCGGCCACCTGAAGGGCGACGTTTTCCTGCGCCTCGGTGGTGGCGGCGCCCAGATGCGGGGTCACCACGACATTGGGCAGACCGAAGAGAGGGTTCTCGGTGGCCGGTTCCTCCGCGAACACGTCGAAGGCCGCGCCCGCGACATGGCCGGTCTCGATCAGTTCGGCCAGCGCCGCCTCGTCGACCAGCCCGCCGCGCGCGCAGTTGATGATCCGCACGCCCTTCCTGGTCTTGGCGAGGTTCTCCGCCGACAGGATATTCGCCGTCTTCTCGGTATAGGGGACGTGCAGCGTGATGAAATCGGCCTTCTGCAACAATTCCTCGAGCTCGACCTTGCTCGCGCCGATCTCGCGCGCGCGCTCCTCGCTCAGGAACGGGTCGTAGGCCAGCACCTTCATCCGGAGGCCCAGCGCACGGGCGATCACGATGGACCCGATATTGCCCGCACCGATCACGCCCAGCGTCTTGCCGGTCAGCTCGACACCCATGAAGCGGGACTTCTCCCATTTGCCGGCATGGGTCGAGGCGTTGGCCTCGGGGATCTGCCGGGCGACGGCGAACATCATCGCGATGGCATGCTCGGCCGTCGTGATGGAATTTCCGAAGGGCGTGTTCATCACGATGATGCCCTTCTTGGACGCCTCCGGGATGTCGACATTGTCGACACCGATCCCGGCACGGCCGATGACCTTGAGGTTGGTCGCGGCGGCCAGCACCTTTTCCGTGACTTTCGTGGCCGACCGGATGGCGAGGCCGTCATACGCGCCGATCACCGACAGGAGCTTGTCCTTGTCCTTGCCGATGGAGGGGTCGAAGGTGACGTCGATGCCGCGGTCACGGAAGATCTGGACAGCGGTTTCCGAGAGCTTGTCGGAGACGAGAACTTTTGGGGCCATGTCAGGCACTCCCTGCTTGCAGACCGGCCACCCCGTGGCGGGCCGGGTCATGCGTATTTGGAGAAAGATGAAGGGGGATCAGGCCGCCGTGGCCTGTTCCTCGATTTCCATGTGAAAGGCCCAGTCGAGCCATGGCAGCATCGCCTCGATATCCGAGGTCTCGACCGTCGCGCCGCACCAGATCCGCAGACCCGGGGGCGCGTCGCGGTAGCCGCCGACATCGAGCGCGACACCTTCGGCCTCCAGCCGCTTGGCCACGGCCTTGGCGAACGCCGCGCCATCGGCGATCCGGTCATCGGTGAACTTCAGGCAGACGCTGGTGTTCGACCGTGTCGCCGGGTCGGCGGCGAGATTGTCGATCCAGTCACGCGCCGCGCAGAAATCGAAGATGGCCTGCGCATTGCGGTCGGCGCGCGCCATCAGTTCTGGCAACCCGCCGATGGCCTGCGCCCAGTCCAGCGCCAGCAGGTAATCCTCGACCGCCAGCATCGACGGCGTGTTGATCGTCTCGCCCACGAAGATGCCCTCGATCAGCTTGCCCCCCTTGGTGAGGCGGAAGATCTTGGGCAGCGGCCATGCCGGCGTGTAGCTTTCCAACCGTTCGACGGCGCGGGGGGACAGGATCAGCATCCCGTGGGCCGCCTCGCCGCCCATGACCTTCTGCCAGGAGAAGGTCGTGACATCGAGCTTGTCCCATGGCAGGTCCTGCGCGAAGGCCGCGCTGGTCGCGTCGCAGATCGTGAGGCCCGCGCGGTCCGCCGGGATCGCGTCACCGTTTGGCAGGCGCACGCCGCTGGTGGTTCCGTTCCACGTGAACACCACATCCGTGTCGAAATCGACCTCGGCCAGATCGACGATCTCTCCGTACTCGGCCGTCTTCACCTCGGCCTCGAGCCTGAGCTGCTTGACCGCGTCGGTGACCCAGCCCGCGCCAAAGCTTTCCCAGGCCAGCATGGTGCAGGGCCGCGCGCCCAGCATCGACCACATCGCCATCTCGACGGCGCCGGTATCCGAGGCCGGGACGATGCCGATGCGGTACTCCTGCGGCACGCCGAGAACAGCGCGGGTCGTCTCGATCGCAGCCTTGAGCTTGGCCTTTCCCACGGCCGCGCGATGCGAACGGCCAAGCGGCGCGCCCGAAAGCTTGTCGAGGGAGAATATGGGGGGTTTGGCGCAGGGGCCTGACGAAAAACGCGGGTTCCTCGGTTTCGAGGACGGACGCGTGATGTCCGGCCGCGTGGCCGGTTGTGCGAGTGTCATCTCTGGATATCCTCTCAGATATGCGCCCCTCGTTGGGGAGGGGTGTCCCGTCGCCGGGCATACGCCGCGCGCGCCTCGCCCACAAGCCGCAAAAAGGGCGCAGAGGGTCGCAAATGACACGCCTCTCGTTCGCTGTGTTCATCATCGGAAACCAAAGGCCACGTTCCGGTCGAAACGCCGCGACAGGTTGCGATCGCGAAAGGGCGCCTCGACGAAACAACGCCGTCACTATGCTACCGGTTTCCTTGAAATATCTATCCGTCTGGACAGTTTGCATGTCACATCATCCAGACATTTGGGCTTGCGCGAAACCGGATTGCGTTAGTACACTCTAAGGCGAGTTACACAACCTGAAAGGATTGTGGCGCGTGAAAGATCAGGCCCAATCCCTCACCTTCGATCTGGGTGAGTATCTTCCCTTCCAGATTTCGGTGATCGCCAGTCGCGTGTTCCAGCGCGTCATGGAGGATGCCGGACTTCAGGTCCCCGAGTGGCGCATCATGATGGCGCTTCCGGCCAATCAGCCCTGTTCCTCCCATGATCTGTGCATCCTGACGGCCATGGATGCCGCCCGGGTCAGCCGGGCGCAGCGGCGGCTCGAGGATCTGCAGCTGATCTCCGTCATCCGCGACAAGATGGACCGACGCAGACTCGTGGTGCGCCTGTCGGTCAAGGGCACGGAGGAGGTCCTGCGCCTGCGCACGGCCGCCCGCGATGCAGAGAGCAATCTGCTCGATTCGCTCGGACCGGAAGACCGCGCGCAGCTCAGAACCGCCATCGGCGCGATCTACGAACAGATCTGATCCACCCGCTCCGTCCCGCTTCCCTTGCCCCTGCTCTGGCGGCTCTCCGTGCAGCTTGCCGGCAGGATCAGCGCAACCGAAGAGGCACCTTGGACAGGTGGCAATTCTGGATCGACCCTCGCGGCACCGCCACCGATATCGTCGTCCGGAGCCCCAATGGCGCGTTCGTCACCACGGAGCTTCCGTCCGAAGACCCCGCGCATCACGCCGATGCCGCCACGGAGGGGATTCGTCGCCTCGGGGGTGACGGCGACGTCTTGATCGCAAACGTCGAGATGGGCACGACCTTTGCCACGAACGCCCTGCCGGAGTGCAAGGGCTCTTCTGCTGATCGACGAGGGGTTCGGCGATCTTCCGATTGTCCGCAGGCATGCCCTTCCGCGTCTGTTCGAGTTGGCGATCAGGCTGCCCGAACTGCTTTGCGAGGACGTGGCGGAAATCCCCGGCCGGCTCATCGCGCCGGCTCGGGCAGGACGGGCCAACGGCGCGGCGGCGAGATGCTCACCCCCGGCGGCTGGGGCACGCCCGACTGACCCCTTCCTCTGGTCAAAAATATTCCTCCGGGGAGCGCGAGGGGTGGAAAACCCCTCGCCTGCGCCGGCCTCCCCCCGTCCTGCGGCATTTCGGTTTCAGACCCCGATGCGTCGCCCGCGCCCCTTGCCCGACTCGGACACAGCGCGTAGCCAAGAGGGGCTTCGGTCCGGGCGTTTCCATGCGTCCGGTGAAAAGGGAACGTGGTGCGAATCCACGACTGCCCCCGCAACTGTAAGCGGCGAGCGCGACCGGCACATGCCACTGGGGAGAGCCCCGGGAAGGCCCGGTTCACGCGACGACCCGCGAAGTCAGGAGACCTGCCGAAGTGATCACCCTGTCCGGGCGCGGAGGGCGCCATGGGCAACGGACCTTTCCGTAGTGGTGGCGACAATCACCGTCTGCGGAGGGGCAATCCCTTCAAGGACAACTTGGACAGCGGGACCGGGCATCACACCCGTTCCGCTCGCTTTGGGGGAAGCCATGAAATCTATTCTCAACGGAACCGCGATCCTGGCAGTGCTGGCCGCGCCCGCGATGGCGCAGGACGCCTTCGTTCTCGACGACATCGTCTTTTCGGCGGGTCTGACGCCCTTGCAGGAGGGCCGGACCGGTGTCACGGTCGAGGTCGTGACCGAGGACGAGCTTGCCGAGGCTGGCGACATCCAGCTTTCCGACTACCTGGCGACGCTGCCCGGTCTCACGATCGCTCAGAACGGCCCGACCGGCACCAGCACGTCGATCCGCGTGCGGGGCCTCGACGGACGCTACGTTCCCGTACTCGTGAACGGGATCAACATCACCGATCCGTCCTCCACCCAGACCAGCCTGAACTTCGGGACGCTGACCGTGGGCGGCATCAGCCGGATCGAGGTGCTTTACGGCTCCCAAAGCGCCATCTACGGGTCGGAGGCCATCGCCGGCGTCATCAGCATCACCACGGTCGAACCGCCCGACGATCTGGGCACCGACATCACCGTCGCGCTCGAGGCGGGGAGCTATGAAACCTTCTATGGTTCCATCGGGATCGGCACCCGGTTTGAGCGCGGAACGCTGAACTTCTCGGCCAGCCGGACCGTGACCGAGGGTTTTTCCGCGGCCGAGGAAAACGACGGCAACACCGAGGCGGACGGCTTCAACGACACGACCCTGACTTTCGGCGGCACTTTCGATGTGACGGAGACCGTGACACTCGGCGCGGACCTCTTCTATCAGGACAGCTTTTCCGAGTTCGACGCAGGCGCCGGGCCGGGCGGCGACGATCCCGACCGGTATCTCGAATCCGAGCGTCATGGAGCCCGCGCGTTCGCACGGATCGAGGGAGGCGTGATCGACCACGAATTGTCATACGTGTTCTCCGAGACGACGCGCTACGATCCCGGCGGGTTGACCAGCGACTTCAACGGCGAACGGCAGGAGCTGCGGTATCTCGGGACCGCCGAGCTCGGCGCATCCGGCACGCTGACTGTCGGTCTGGAGAATGTGGCGGAGGACATCCTGACCACCAGCACCGCGGGTTCGATCGAGACCAACGCCATCTTCACCGATTATTTCACGGCGCTTTCCGATGATCTCGACCTCGCCGCCTCGCTTCGCTACGAGGATCACTCCCGATTCGGAGGGCAGGCCACGGGGCGACTTGCCTTGGCCTGGCGCCCGGATATCGACACTGTCGTTCGGGCCTCGGTTGGAACCGGTTTTCGCGCACCATCGCTTTTCGAGCTTTTCAGCAGCTTCGGCGACCCCAACCTGCAGCCCGAGGAAAGCCTGAGTTTCGAGATCGGAGTCGAGCGCGCCTTTGCCTGGGGTGAGCTTGGCGCCACGGCCTTCTACACCGAGATCGACGATCTGATCGATTTCGACGGCGGCGCAACGGCCTGTGGTTCCGGTTTCGGATGCTACAATCAGGTTCCCGGAACCACCGTCAGCCAGGGGATCGAACTGGCGGGCACCTACGACTTCACGGGGCAATGGACGGCCTATGGCAACTACACCTACACCGACGCCCGCACCGATGGGGCGCGGCTGCCGCGCGTCCCACGCCATCATGGCGTGCTTGGACTGCGCGGCGACATCACAGATGAGATAAGCCTCGACATGCGGGCCCAGGCAGCCGTCGACACCGAAGTGTCGGGCTTCGCGAGCAACCCGCTCGACGATTATGTCGTCTTCGACACCTCCGTCGGCTATGCCGTGAACGACAGCACCGAACTTTATCTCCGGGTGAACAACGTGTTCGATGAAGAGTATCAGACGGCCCCCGGCTACGGGACGTCGGACAGGGCGTTCTACATTGGCCTTCGCGCGCGGTTCTGATCGCGCCATCTGCGCGCTGACGGCGGCGGGCCTTGCGCTTGCCGCCGCCACGCCCCTGCGTGCCGATCCGCCCGCGCGCGTGGTCTCGATGAACCTCTGCACCGACCAGCTCGCGCTGATGCTCTCGCGCGAGGGGCAGCTGATCTCGGTCAGCGACATCGCGCAGGACCCGCTGACCTCGGCCATGCATGAGGAGGCGTCGGCCGTTCCGGTGAACCACGGCGGCGCGGAGGAGATATTCCTGCTCCAGCCCGACCTCGTTCTGGCCGGCGTCTGGTCCGATCCCACCACCGTCTCGATGCTGCGCGGCCTCGGGATCGAGGTCGCACAGATCGATGTCGCCAACAGCCTTGCGGATGTGCCGGAGCGGATACGGGAGGTCGGGGCGCTCTTGGGCCGTGAGGACGCGGCACAGGCTCTGATCGGCCGGTTCGAGACGGATCTTGGCCGCCTTGCGGGGCCGGGGGACGGGCCGCGCGCGGCGTTCTACTACCCCAACGGTTACACGCTGGGCACCGGAACGCTGAGCCACGACATCGTCACCCATGCGGGGTTCTCCCATATCGCGGAGGAGCTCGGCCGCGACACCTCGGGCCGCGTGGCGCTCGAGTTGATGGTTCTGGCCGCCCCCGATCTGGTCATCGGCACGGAACCCTATCCCGGCGCCTCGCGATCCGAGGAAATCCTGCGCCATCCCGCGCTGCGCAGCCTGACGGAAACCGCACGCGGCGCCGAAAGCGGGCCGGACTGGATCTGCGGCACGCCCCATGTCCTGCGCGCGCTGGCGGAGATGGCCGCGATACGCGCCGAGATCGAGGCGCGCGAGTGAGCCGCCGCGCGATCTTTTCCGGCCTCGCACTGGTCGTTCTGGCGCTTTTCGTCCTGTCGCTTCTGACCGGTCCCGCGGGGTTCGGCCCCGGCGAAAGCCTGTCCGCGCTGCTGACCGGGCAGGGTGAGGCCGTGAGCCTCGTCATGCGGGAAATCCGGCTGCCCCGCGCGCTTCTGGCGGTGATGGTGGGCGCCTCTCTGGGCCTCGCGGGGGCGGCGCTTCAGGGCTACCTGCGCAACCCGCTGGCGGAGCCGGGCCTGATCGGCGTGTCGGGCTCGGCCGCGTTGGGCGCCGTCATCGCCCTGCAGACGGGTTTCGCGGCGATGTTCGCGCTGGCGCTGCCCTTCGCGGCGCTGACCGGCGCGCTGATCGCGGTTCTGCTGATCCTCGCGCTGGCGGGGCCACGCGGCGGGTCGCTGACGCTCATCCTCGCCGGCATCGCGATCTCGGCGCTGGCTGGCGCGTTGACCTCGCTGGTCCTGAACCTGTCGCCGAACCCCTTCGCCGTGTCGGAAACGGTGTTCTGGATGCTCGGCTCTCTCGCGGACCGGTCGTTCTGGCATGTGGGCGTCGCGCTGCCCTTCATGGCCGTCGGCTGGGTCCTGCTTGGCCTGACGACGCGCGGGCTCGACGCGCTGACGCTGGGCGAGGACGCGGCGGCCTCTCTGGGGATACGGCTGAGCCGCCTGAGGTTGATGGTCATCTTCGGAACCGCCAGCGCCGTGGGCGCGGCGACGGCAGTCGCCGGCGCGATCGGCTTCGTCGGACTTGTCGTGCCGCACATGCTGCGCCCGCTGCTGGGCGCGCGCCCCGGCCTGCTGCTGCCGGCCTCGGCCTTGGGCGGTGCCGCTCTGGTGCTGGCCGCCGATATCGCCGTGCGGCTGGTGCTGCCGGACCGCGACCTGAAGCTCGGCGTCCTGATGGCCATCGTGGGCGCGCCGCTCTTCCTGCACCTGATCTACAAGACGCGGAGGCAACTGGCGTGACGCTGCTGTCTCTCGAGGGACTCACGGTGCGGCGCGGCGAATGCCCGGTGGTGGATGACGTCACGCTCAGCATCGGCACGGGCGAGGTGGTCGGCCTGATCGGTCCGAACGGCGCAGGCAAGACGACGCTGATGCGCGCGGCACTCGGGCTTTTGCCGTCGAAGGGCGAGACGTCTCTCATGGCTCTGGCCCCGGCCGAGCGCGCGCGCCGGGTTGCGTGGCTGCCGCAATCGCGCGAGATCGCCTGGCCCGTCGCCGTCGAGACGCTGGTCATGCTGGGCCGGGTGCCGCACCTGTCGGGCGGCCAACGCCCGGGTCCTGCCGACGAGGCCGCCGTAAGCGCAGCGTTGGCGGCGATGGACCTTACCGCCTTCGCCGCGCGCCCCGCCACGGAGCTGTCGGGCGGGGAACAGGCGCGCGTCCTTATCGCGCGGGCGCTGGCGCAGGAAACGCCCCTGATCCTTGCCGACGAGCCCACGGCGGGCCTCGACCCCGGGCACCAGATCGCAACGCTGGAGCGGTTCGGGGATCTGGCCCGCGACGGCAAGTCGGTGCTGGTCTCTCTCCATGATCTCGGCATGGCCGCGCGCCATTGCAGCCGGCTGATCCTCATGGATCGTGGCCGGATCGTGGCCGATGGCGCGCCGGACGCGGTTCTGTCGCCCGAAAGGCTCGCCGATGTGTTCGGCATCAGGGCGCATCTGTCGCGCGGGGCCGACGGTCTGGTGTTCCAGCCGCTTTCGGTGATCGCATGATCGAGGTCGCGCTCGATCCGCCGTGGCTGACGGCGCGGCTCGTGACGCCCTTGCGGATGCTCAGCTGGGCGCCCCGTCATCCGGGCTTCGTGACGACCGACCGCGTCATCTGGCGCGAGGTGCGGGACGCCGACCTGACCGAGGAATTCGACGCGCTGGCATGGCTGGCCGAGAGCCTGACCGCGCGCGGCGAGGCACGGGCCGTCGGGCTCATCACGTCGCGGGATCTGTCGCGATATCGTCTCGAAACCGCATCTTCGGGTCGAGTATCGGCTTCCTGCCTCGCCACGGTGGGCCTCACCAACGCCGAACGTGTCGGCACGCGTCTGGCGACCGCCCATGGCGCGGCCGGCACCATCAACCTGCTGGCCGTCACCGACGCGCCGCTGTCCGGTACCGCGTTGATCGAGCTGTCGTCCATCGCGACCCAAGCCCGCACCGCCGCCGTCATGGACCATGGCCCCGACCTTTCCGGCGGGCGCGCGACGGGCACGGGGACCGATTGCATCGTCGTCGGTGCACCGCCCGGAGACGCGCCCTTCGCGGGCCTTCACACCGAGGTCGGCGAGGCCATCGGCGCGGCGGTCTACGCGGCGGTATCGAAAGGCGTGATCGACTGGATGGCCGAGCAGGCGCAGGAATAGGCTGTCCCGGACGCGATGTCCTGCTACATGGCCCGCCATGAGCGAGCCCGTCCTCCAGATCGACCAGGTCACCAAGCGCTATCCCGGTGCCGATGCGCCCATCACCGTGCTCGAAGGTGTCTCGGTGCAGTTGGACCGGGGCGAGACGCTGGCGTTGACCGGGGAAAGCGGGTCGGGGAAAAGCACGCTGCTGCATCTCGCGGGTGGGCTGGATGCGCCGGACGCGGGCCATGTGCGACTGATGGGCCATGACCTCTCCACCCTGTCGGACGGCGCGCGGGCGCGGGTGCGCGGGCGCCATGCGGGGCTGGTGTTTCAGCAGTTCAACCTCGTCCCGTCGCTGACCGTGGCTGCGAACGTCGCGATTCAGGCGCGGATGAGCGGGCGGCACGATGCCGCGCGCGACGCGGCCCTGATCGAGCGGCTGGGCCTTTCGGCGCTGACCCATCGCTATCCCGAGCAACTCTCGGGCGGCCAGCAGCAGCGCGTCGCCATCGCACGCGCGCTTGCCGGGCAACCCGACCTGATCCTCGCCGACGAACCCACCGGCAATCTCGACGAAGCGACGGGGGACGCGGTTCTGGCGCTGTTGCTGGAGCTTGTGACCGAAACCGGCGCGGCGATGCTCATGGTCACCCATTCCGAGCGTCTGGCCGCGCGGCTCTCGCGGCGCTTGGCGCTGTCTCGCGGGCGACTTGTCGCGTGAGGGGGATGGGACCCGCGCTGGTCAGCCTGCTGTCGCACTGGCGGCGCAACCCGACGCAGCTGGCCATGCTGTGGCTGGGGCTGGCGCTGGCCACAGCGCTGTGGTCCGGGGTGCAGGCGATCAACGCCGAGGCACGGTCGAGTTACGATGCCGCCGCCGCGACGCTGGGGCAGGATCAGCTTGCGCGGCTGGTGGCGCAGGATGGCGGGCCGGTCGCGATGACGGATTACGTGGCGCTCAGGCGTGCGGGCTACCGCGTGTCGCCGGTCATCACCGGGGAGGTACGGGACGAGAACGGGCGTCTGCGGCTGATCGGGATCGACCCGTTCACCACGCCCGAGGCGTCGAACGCGCCCGCTCTGGGCGGCGAGGGCGTGGATGCGGTGGCGTTTCTGGGAGAGCCCGGCCTGCTCCTGATGTCCGAGACCACCGCGCAGGGCGCCCTGCCGGAGGGCTTGCCCCCCCTCGCGGTGGTGGACGCCGTGCCACCCGCCGCCGCGATCACCGATATCGCCACGGCGGCGCGTCTGCTGGGACGCACGGACCCCGATTACCTGATCGTCGCGCCGGAACAGCCCGCCGGCCTGCCACCGCTTCCCGGCGAGTGGCCCCTGAGGCTCGAGCCGCCGGAAACCACCGGCGATGTGGCGCGGCTGACGGACAGCTTTCACCTCAACCTGACGGCCTTCGGGCTGCTGTCCTTCGGTGTTGGGCTCTTCATCGTTCATGCCGCCATCGGGCTGGCCTTCGAGCAGCGCCGCGCGATGTTCCGCACGCTGCGCGCCGTGGGCCTGCCGCTGCGCACGCTGATCGCGGCGCTGGCCGTCGAGGTCACGATGATGGCGATTCTCGCCGGTGCCATCGGGATCGCGCTGGGCTATGCCATCGCGGCGGCGCTGATGCCGGGCGTGGCGGGGACGCTGCGGGGGCTTTACGGTGCAGCCGTCCCGGGAACGTTGGCCTTCGACCCGATCTGGGCGCTTTCGGGCCTTGGCATCACCCTGCTGGGCGCTGCTGTCGCCTCGGCGCAGGCGATGCTGCGCACCGCGCGCATGCCGTTGCTCGCGCCCGCACAGCCACGCGCCTGGGCGCAGGCCTCGGGCCGGGCGATGCGGCGACAGGCGCTTGCCGCACTGGGCCTTTTTGCCATCGGCGTTCTCGTCGGCTGGCTCGGCTCCGGCCTTCTGGCGGGCTTCACCCTTCTCGGCGGGCTCCTGCTTGGTGCAGCGCTGGCCTTGCCGCTTTTGCTGAGCCTCGCGCTTGCCGCGCTGGGCCCGCTCGCCCGGGGACCCTTCGCCGAATGGGTGCTGGCCGATTCGCGGCAGCAGCTTCCGGCCCTGTCGCTTTCGCTCATGGCGCTGTTGCTGGCGCTTTCGGCCAATATCGGCGTGGCGACGATGGTGGGGTCCTTCCGCACGACCTTCACCGGCTGGCTGGACCAGCGCCTCGCCTCCGAGCTTTACGTCTTTACCGCAGACGAGGCCGAGGCCGCGCGGCTGGAGACATATCTCGAGGGGCGGGCCGACGCGCTCCTGCCGATCCTGTCGGCCGAGACGCGGCTTTTCGGGCTTCCTGCGGACGTGTTCGGCATCGTCGATCACGACACCTACCGCGCGGCCTGGCCGCTTCTGTCCGGGGTCGCGGACCCGTGGGACAGGCTCTACGCCGGCGAGGGCATTCTGGTGAACGAACAGATGGCGCGGCGGCACGGCCTGTCGCTGGGCGATCCGGTGACCGTGTCGCCCGACCTGACGCTGCCTGTGGCGGGGGTCTATTCGGACTACGGCAACCCGGCGGGGCAGGCGATCGTCGCTCTGGACGTGTTCGAACGGCTCTATCCCGACGCGCGCGCCACGAATTTCGCCATACGGGTCGACCCCGAGGAGGCCCCGGCGCTTGCCGCCCTCCTGCGCGAGGATTTCGGCCTGCCGGAGGCGTCAGTGCGCAACCAGGCGCAGATCAAGGCGTTTTCGCTCGAGGTGTTCGAGAACACCTTCCTCGTGACCGGCGCGTTGAACATCCTGACGCTCGGGGTGGCGTCGCTGGCGCTTCTGACCAGCCTTTTGACGCTTTCGGCATTACGCCTGCCGCAGGTGGCGCCGGTCTGGGCCATCGGCACGTCGCGCGCGCGGCTGGCGTTGACCGAGGTCTGGCGTCTGCTCCTGCTGGCGCTGCTGACGTTCCTTCTGGCGGTGCCGGTCGGACTGGGCCTCGCGTGGGTTCTGCTGGCCGTGGTGAACGTGGAGGCCTTCGGCTGGCGCCTGCCGATGCAGGTGTTCCCGGGCGAGGCGCTGCGGCTTCTGGTGCTGGCGCTGATCGCGGCGGGCATCGCGGCGGCGCTGCCGGCGATCCGGCTCTGGCGCATGCCGCCCGCCCGCCTGTTGCAAGTCTTTTCGCAGGAACGCTGATGACCGACCTCCCCGCCCTTCTCGATTTCGTCTGGTCCCGGCTGTCGCATGGCGTGGGCGACCGGACGCACCCCGCACGGCATCCGACCTTGGCCACCATCGGTCCGGATGGACCGGAGCTGCGCACCCTCATCCTGCGGCATGTGGACCGCGACGCGGGCGTGCTGGAGCTGAACACCGACATGGCCTCGCCCAAGGTGGCGCAGATCGGGGCGGACCCGCGCGTCGCGCTCCATGTCTGGGTGCCAAGCGACCAGCTGCAGATCCGGATGCGCGCGACGGCGGTCGTCAGGCAGGGCGACCCGGAGCTTTTCACGCGCCTGCCGCCGCAGGTTCGTGCGAATTACGGCGGTGCGGCACCCGGAGCGGAGCCCGGCCCGGCGCCCGCTGACGAAGACCCGGCGCGTTTCGCCGCGATCCGGCTGAAGCTGCACCGGATCGACGCGCTTGTCCTCCACGAGCCGCGCAGGCGTGCCGTGTTCACCGCCCCCGACTGGCGCGGCCGCCGGGTGGCGCCCTAGACGCCGGGATCGAACATCGGAAAGGTCACGCCCAGCGCCCAGCCGAGGATCAGGCCGAGGCCGAGGCCCATGGCCATGACCGACCCGGTGCGCTTGCCCACCCAGGCCCCCATCAGGCCGAAGCTGAGATAGAACAGCAGGATCACCGGCAGGATGATCATCAGGAAGAAGAGCCTCTCGAAATCGAGCGCGACGGCAAGCCCGAGAGAGGCGAGGAACAGAAGCCGCGCGGTCCAGCGCCGCCAGAGCGTGGCGCGGCCCGCCTCCTGCAGGATCGCGTCGGCCAGCATGGCGAGAACCGCGCCGGGCAGGATGATCGCCATGATCGGGATCCGCCCCGCGACGGGCACGAAGCTGGCGGCGTAGCGATCCAGAACGCCGCCGAAGGCGAGCAGCCCGTAGGCGGCGAGCGCGAGGCCCCAGACCCATCCCCGCAGGCGCGGCAGGGCGCCCGCCCACGCCGCCAGACCGAGGGTGAGCACGCCGTAAAGCGCAAGATGGACGGCAAGGTAATCGGCCACCAGCACCGGCAGGAACCGCGTGTCGAAGGGCGCGAGGATGAGCGGCGTGGCGAGGGCCGGAAGCACGGCCAGCGCAAGGAAGCGCCCGTTGCCGACATGATGCGGCGCGGGACCCTCGGGAAGGGCCTGCGCAAGGCTGCGGGCCAACAGGACCACGCCGAACAGCGCCAGCAGGATCGCGGGACCGATGGACGCCACGGGGCCTTCGGTCACCTCGCGCCCGAAACTCCGGTCAAGCCATGCGCGCGCCTCCCGCAATCCCGTCGGCGCATAAAGCACGCCCAGATGTTCCACGAAGGGCGAGGAAACCGCACGCCGCGCGAAACCCTCTCCGGGGGTGCCGACGGTCTCGCCCTCGCCCACGCCGAGGGGGGCCATGGCCTCCAGCGCGGCCTCCCGCAGCATGCCTTCGAAGGCGCCGTTGATGATCAGGAGGTTCTGGGGCCGATCCTCCGTCACCGCCTGCGAGAACAGGGAAATGCCGACGATGGCCTCGACCCTGTCATCCGCGATACCCTGCCGCACGACGATGTCCGAGGCCATGGAGTGACCCAGCAGCGCCACGCGCGGCTCGGCCCCGGTGGCCTCGAGCACGGCATCGGTGACGCGGCCGGTTTCGTCCATCAGAAGCTGCGTGGTCCCGTCCACGGAGGTGACGTCGCCCGACATCGGCACCGGGTTGCGGCCATGCCCCTCGAAATCGAAGCTCGCGGTGACATAGCCCGCCTGCGCCAGCGTCAGCTGCCACGCCGCCATCAGCTGGCGCGATCCGGCGAAACCGTGGGCGATGACCACAAGCGGCCCGTCGGCGCCGGGCTGCCGCATCACGGTGACGGGGGTACGGCCCGCGTCGAGATGCGTGATCTCCAGCCCCGCGCGCGGCCGTTCCAGCAGGAAGATCCCCGCCACGAGGGCGAGCACCGCGAGCATTGCTACGACGATCCGTCCTGTCACCACGCCGATCCTTCCTGTCGCATCTGGACTGGACCTAGCCCCGCGCGGCGCTCCTGCCAAGCGTATCGCCACTGGTCCTTGCGCGGCGCGCGTGCTTTATCCCGCGTCATCACGGCTCGGAGGCAGGATGCATACCGTCACGCTCATCACCAACCCGGCGATGGTTCTGGACCCGGCGCTTGTCGCGAACCTGCGCAACGCGATGGGCGGGGGGGACGTCGTCTGGCTCGATCCCAACCACGCGGCGGAATTCGAGGTGGCGCGCCTGCCGAAAAACCTCGACCAGGTGTGGGACAGTCTTCAGGCCGAAGGCGTGGACATGGTCGCGCAGCCCTCCGAAGGGCGGAAGAAGAAGATGCTGCTGGCCGACATGGACAGCACCATGATCCGGCAGGAATGCGTCGACGAACTGGCCGAGGAGGCCGGCGTGGGCGAAGCCGTCAGCGCCATCACGAAACGCGCCATGAACGGCGAGCTGGATTTCGAGGCTGCGCTGATCGAACGGGTCGGACTGCTGAAGGGGCTGTCCGAGGACACCATCGCCAAGGTCCTGTCGGAGCGCATCACGCCGATGCCGGGGGGTGCCACGCTGGTGGCGACGATGAAGGCTCATGGCGCCCGCGCGGTGCTGGTCTCTGGCGGGTTCGTGTCCTTCACCTCCGTCATCGCGGAGCAGCTGGGCTTCGACGAGCACCGGGCCAACACGCTTCTGGCCGAAAGCGGGGTTCTGACCGGCGATGTGGCGCGGCCCATCCTCGGGCGCGACGCGAAGGTGCAGGCGCTCGACGAGATTTCGGCGCGGCTCGGGCTGACGGCGGAGGATGTGCTGGCCATCGGTGACGGGGCCAACGATCTGGGCATGATCGAACGCGCCGGAACCGGCGTGGCGGTCCATGCGAAACCGTCGGTGCAGGCGGCGGCGCGGCACCGGATCAACCATGGCGACCTGACGGCGATCCTGTATCTTCAGGGGTATTCGCGGGACGCCTTCGTCACCGTCTAGGCGACGAGAACGCGGGCCTCGCGGCCCCGCACGTGCGGGCGGGCAAGGGGCGCGGTGCGCATCTGCGCGGACAGCGCCGCGAATTGCGCGGGCATCTGGCGACGGATCTCTTCCTCGTGGCGTTCGATGCTGGCGCCGGGGAAATAGCTTTCGGACCACGTGCCCGCGCTGCGGATGATCTCGTGACGCTCCATGAGGACATGGACATAGGTCACGCGGACGGGCGGACGGCGGCTGACGCCCGGCAGGCCCACGAGATGCACCGCCGAGACCAGAACCTCGGGCTGGCCGAAGTTCAGCTCCGCCTGCCAGCCCGCGATATGGATGCGGTGCTGCGGCGAGACGTCGAACGCTTCGGAATTGCCGATGGCTCCCACCTCGAAGCGGACAGGCGCGTGTTTCGCGTCGGCGCGCAGGTCGCTCTGTCCCACCCACAGGACCGGGCGATAGCCGCGGTCCAGCGTTTCGACCATCGCACCCGCCGTCAATGTTTCGACGCGCACGCGGCCTGTCTGCGTGTCGATCAACACGCCCGGCGTGAAGCAAGGCGGACCCAGATCGCCGCCACCGCCGGAGACATCGAGCGGGCCTTGCGTGGTGACGGCGCTTGCGCCGGAAAGCGTTCCCGTCTGCAGGATCTGGCCGTCGGTGGGCGTGAACACCTCCCGCCCATCGGCGAGATAGAAGGTCGTGCCGGTATAGGTGACGGTGGATCCGCCCGACATGTTCACCGTGACGGTGTCACCGGGATAGGAATTCGTGACATCCCACCCGTCGATACTGTCGTTGTTGAACCGGTCGATGTCGCCGTCGTCGTTCTGGTCGACCAGATCGAAGCGCTGCGCCACCAGCGTCGTGCCCACGGGCGGCGGCGCGTAGGGGTCGATCACGTAGAACTGGTCGTTGAAGGTCGTGGGCATGCGCGAGGCCGAATCCGAATTCCGTTCGGTCGGTCATGCCGCATGATTCGGCCCGGTTTCGGGAACGAATGCGGTTTTGGCGTGGTTTTTCTTCGCAATTCGATTGAACCGGGCCCCGATCCGTCGGGGCCCGGCATGTTGCGAACAGGTTACTCCGCCGGGATCGCGGCCATGTCCTCGGAGATGGGATGGGCGAGCTTGTTCAGCATCTCCTTCGGGCAGACCTGCACGAAATTCCGAAGCTCGAGGTCCCAGTTCTGCAAGATACCCTTGGCCTTCTGGCTCTCGGTTTCCCGCGCATGGGTCGCGATCAGGCCCCTGAGCTGGGTCTCCCAGTGTTCGACCGTCACGGGGACGGTCACCAGCGTCTCGAGGTTCATGTTCGTCAGCGCGACGCCGTCGGGATCGTACAGGTAGGCCATCCCCCCGGTCATGCCAGCCCCGAAATTGGCACCGATGGAGCCCAGGATCACGGCGACGCCGCCGGTCATGTATTCGCAACCGTTGGAACCCACGCCCTCGACGACAACCCTGGCGCCGGAGTTGCGCACGGCGAAGCGTTCGCCGGCGCGGCCCGCCGCGAAGAGATACCCGTCCGTCGCGCCGTAAAGCACGGTGTTGCCGATGATGACGTTGTCCTCGGCCCGGAGCGGGCTGACCTGCGGCGGCTTCACCACGATGATCCCGCCCGACAGGCCCTTGCCGACATAGTCGTTTGCGTCCCCCGATACGATCAGCTTCAGGCCCGGCGCGGCGAAGGCGCCGAGGCTCTGGCCCGCCGAGCCTTCCAGCGCCACGGTCAGGTGATCGGGTTGCAGCTGATTGCGCATCCCGAAGGCCTGCACGATATGGCTCGACGTGCGCGTGCCGATGGTACGGTAGGTGTTCTGCACCGCGTAGCTCAACTGCATCTTCTCGCCATCCTCGAGGAAGCGATGGGCGTCCTTCACGATCTGGGCGTCCAGCGTGTCGGGCACGGCGTTGCGCGGCTTGTAGCGGTCATAGACGATCCGGTCCGCGCCATCGACGGTGATGAGCATCGGGTTGAGGTCCAGATCGTCCAGATGCGCGGCGCCCCGGCTGACCTGCGTCAGCAGATCGGCGCGCCCGATCACGTCGTCGAGCGACCGCGCCCCGATGGACGCGAGAGTCTCCCGCACCTCCTGCGCGTAGAAGGTGATGAGGTTGACGACCTTGTCCGCCGTGCCGGTGAATTTCTCGCGCAGGCTTTCGTCCTGCGTGCAGACGCCCACGGGGCATGTGTTGGACTGGCACTGGCGCACCATGATGCAGCCCATGGCGATCAGCGCGGCGGTGCCGATGCCGTATTCCTCGGCCCCCATCATCGCCGCCATGACGATGTCGCGCCCTGTGCGCAGACCGCCATCGGTCCTGAGCGTCACCCGGTCGCGCAGGTTGTTCATGGCGAGCACCTGATGCGCCTCGGTCAGGCCCATCTCCCACGGCAGGCCGGCATACTTGATCGACGTCGCGGGAGAGGCGCCGGTGCCACCGTTGTGGCCCGAGATCAGGATCACGTCGGCCTTGGCCTTGGCCACGCCGGCGGCGATCGTGCCGACGCCCGAGCTTGCCACCAGCTTGACCGTGACCTTGGCGCGCGGATTGATCTGCTTGAGGTCGTAGATCAGCTGCGCGAGGTCTTCGATCGAGTAGATGTCATGATGCGGCGGCGGCGAGATCAGCGTAACGCCCTCGGTCGAGTGGCGCAGCCGCGCGATCAGCTTGGTGACCTTCATGCCGGGCAGCTGTCCGCCCTCGCCGGGCTTGGCGCCCTGCGCGACCTTGATCTCGAGCTCTTCGCAGTGGTTCAGGTATTCCGCCGTCACGCCGAAGCGGCCCGAGGCGACCTGCTTGATCTTGGCCGACGGGTTGTCGCCGTTGGGCTCGGGCACGAAATGCGCCGGGTCCTCGCCGCCTTCGCCCGAGTCCGACTTCGCCCCGATCCGGTTCATCGCCACGTTCAGCGTCTTGTGCGCCTCGGGCGACAGCGCGCCCAGCGACATGCCGGGAGTGACGAAGCGCTTTCGGATCGCCGTGATGCTTTCGACGTCTTCTATGGGAATGGCCGGGCCCAGCGGCTTGATGTCCAGCAGATCGCGCAGATGGATCGGCGGGTTCGACTTCATCTTGGCCGAGTACTGCTTCCACAGCTCGTAAGAGGCCCTGTTGCACGCCATCTGCAGCATGTGCATGCTCTGCGCTTCCCAGGCGTGCTTCTCGCCCGACCGGCGCGCCTTGTAGAAGCCGCCGATGGGCAGCACGTCCTGCCCGCGCAGCCAACCGCGCGCGTGGACCTCCTCGACCTTCTTCTGCAGGCCCGAGACGCCGATGCCCGAGATGCGCGAGATCATGCCGGGGAAGAACTCCGCCACCATGGCGCGCGACAGGCCCACGGCCTCGAAGTTGAGCCCTCCCCGGTAGGACGAGATCACCGAGATCCCCATCTTCGACATGATCTTGAGCAGACCCTGGTCGATGGCGGTGCGATAGCGCGCCATCGCCGCGGTCAGGCTGCCGTCGATCAGCCCGCGGGAAATCCGGTCGGCGATCGAATCCTGTGCAAGATAGGCGTTCACGGTCGTCGCGCCACAGCCCACGAGAACGGCGAAATAATGCGGGTCGATGCACTCGGCCGAACGCACGTTGAGCGAGCAGAAGGTGCGCAGGCCCTGCCGCGTCAGCCAGGAATGCACGGCACTCGTGGCCAGGATCATCGGCATCGGCACGCGGGATTCACCCTGGCCCTGGTCGGTCAGGATGATGTGACCCGCCCCCGAGCGCACGGCGTCCTCGGCTTCGGACCGGATGCGATCCAGCCCGCGACGCAGCGCGCCGGCCTCACCACCCGCGTCGAAGGTGCAGTCGATGGTCACGACGCTGTCGCCGAAATGGCCGACCATCTCCTCGAACTGCGCGTTGGCGACGAACGGGCTGTCGAGCACGAGGATCTCCGTCTGGCTCGAGTCCTCGTCCAGCACGTTCTTGAGATTGCCGAAACGGGTCTTGAGGCTCATCACACGGTATTCGCGCAGGCTGTCGATCGGCGGGTTCGTCACCTGGCTGAAGTTCTGCCGGAAATAGTGGCTGAGCGGGCGATACTGGCTGGACAGAACCGCCGCCGGCGTGTCGTCGCCCATGGAGGCCAGCGCCTCCTTCCCGTCCTCGGCCATGGGGGCGAGGATCTGCTCCAGCTCCTCGATGGAGTAGCCCGCCGCCACCTGACGGCGACGCAGCTCCGCACCGTCGAACAGCGCTTTCTCGGCTACGCTCTCGGTCTCCTTGGCGAGGTCGGTGATCTTGCCAACCCAGTCGCCGAAGGGGCGTGCGGCGGCAAGCGCATCCTTGATCTCGGTGTCGTGGAAAAGCTTCTGCTCCTCCATGTCCACGGCGATCATCTGGCCCGGGCCCAGCGCGCCCTTCTCGACGACGGTCGCCTCGTCCACGGGAACCATGCCGGTCTCCGACCCCGCGATCATCAACCCGTCACCGGTGACCACGTAACGCATCGGACGCAGCCCGTTCCGGTCGAGCCCCGCGCAGACCCAGCGCCCGTCGGTCATGGCCAGCGCGGCGGGACCGTCCCAGGGCTCCATCACCGAGTTGCAGTAGGAATACATGTCCTGCCACGCTTGCGGCAGTTCGGTCGCGGTCTGGGACCACGCCTCGGGCACCAGCATCGTCTTTGCCATCGGCGCGTTGCGGCCGGCGCGCACCAGAACCTCGAACACCGCGTCGAGCGCGGCGCTGTCGCTGGCGCCACCCGCGATGATCGGCTTGATGTCCTCGGCCATCTCGCCAAAATACGCGGACGACAGGCGGATCTCGTGGGACTTCATCCAGTTGATGTTGCCCTTCAGCGTGTTGATCTCGCCGTTATGGGCAAGCATGCGGAAGGGCTGCGCCAGCCACCATTGCGGGAAAGTGTTGGTGGAATAGCGCTGGTGATAGATCGCGAAAGCGCTCTCGAAGCGTTCGTCCATCAGGTCGGGATAGAACTCGCCAACCTGCTCGGCCAGCATCATGCCCTTGTAGATGATCGACCGGCAGCTGAGCGAACAGAGGTACAGTTCCTTGATGCCGGCGCTCGCGGCGGCCTTCTCGATCCGGCGGCGAATGACGTAGAGCTCGCGTTCGAAGGTCTCCTCGTCCACGCCCTTGGAGTTCGAGATGATGATCTGCTCGATCTCGGGCCGGGTCGCGTTGGCCTTTTCGCCCAGGACGGTGACGTTCACCGGAACGTGGCGCCAGCCATAGATGTAGTAGCCCATGCGCAGAACCTCGGATTCCACGATGGTCCGGCAGGCCTCCTGCGCGCCGAAATCGGTGCGCGGCAGGAACACCTGGCCCACCGCCATCAGCTCGTTCTTGCGCGGCTCGTGCCCGGTGCGGACAACCTGATCGTAGAAGAAGGCGGGCGGGATCTGCACATGGATACCCGCGCCGTCGCCGGTCTTGCCATCGGCATCCACGGCACCCCGGTGCCACACGGCCTTGAGCGCGTTGATCCCGTTTTCAACGACCTTTCGGCTGGGCTTTCCGTCGATGGACACGACAAGGCCCACCCCGCAGGAGGAATGCTCCTCCGCCTCGGAATAGAGCCCGTTTTCGGCCATCCACTCGCGCTTCGCGGCCTCGGCGGCGGCCCAGTTGGCGTCATACTCGGTCATCATGTTCTCTCCCGTTCGGGCCGGGTCCGTTTTCCTCGAGGAAAACGTCCCGGAAAACTCGAGTTTTCCGGCCCCCCTGAAGGGGGCGTCGATCATCTGCTCACACGCCAAACTGTGTCATCACCCAGCCCGCTCATCATGTCGCCGCAATCGTACAGCGGCTGCATGCTGAGGAACCCGGATTCCCCCGGCTCCGCGAATTCCATCGGGCTGTAATTGCCCTCGAATGTCTCGCCCGAGGGCAGTGTCACGGTTTCCAGCCCACCGAAGAACAGCCCCCAGCCCTCATGCACGAACTGGTTGCCCTCGGTCCGGCGCGGCCCGTCCGGCGTGCCGTATTCATAGGCGAACTCGGTCACCTGCAGCTCGTGGCCATCCACGGTGACGCTCTCTCCGGTCAGCCGGTCGAACCCGGTATAGTCGCGCTGGGACGTGCCCGTGGCGGTTTCCTCGCGGATCGAGAACACCATCGTGTCGCGGCCGGTTTCCAACAGTTCGCTCAGGCTGGCCGGGTCCTCTTCGGGCTCGATCAGCGTATCGGTCCCGCCATCCCGCAGGCTCCACGACCGGAGCCAGCGAAACTCCGCGTCGGTAAAACTGAGGTAGAAGGCGCCGTCCTGATCCAGCGTCGCGCGCCAGTGGGTGCCTTCGGGGTCGGCCTCGCAGCTCCAGTGGTGCGACACGAGGCAGGACCGTGACTGCACCGTCAGGAACGCCGTGCAGCCCTCGGGCACCTGGAACAGGCTCGGGCCGTCCTGCGCCAGCGCCGGAGCGCCTGGCACCGCAAGGATGGCGACGCACAGAAGGGTTCGCAGCGATGTCATTCCGCCGCCACCCCGGCACCCTGCGCGCCGATGCCCGGAGCCATGACCTTTTCGAGGATTGCCTCCGCCGCCTCGCGCCCGTCGCGGATGGCCCAGACAACAAGGCTCGCGCCGCGCACGATATCGCCCACGGCATAAACACCCGGCAACGCAGTCTCGTGGCTTCGGAAATCGGCCTTGATCGTGCCCCAGCGTGTCACCTCCAGATCGGGACAGTCCCAGAGCGTCGGCAGGTCCTCGGGCTCGAAACCCAGCGCCTTGATGACAAGATCCGCGTCCTCGACATAATCGGCGCCCTCGATCAGTTCCGGGGCCTGACGGCCGGTCGCATCGGGCTGACCGAGGCGCATCTTCTGCACCATCACGCCTTCGACGGCGTCGCCGGTGAAGCCCTTGGGCGCGGTGAGCCAGACGAATTCGACGCCCTCCTCCTCGGCATTGGCGACCTCCCGCTGGGAACCGGGCATGTTCGCCCGGTCGCGCCGGTAGAGGCATTTGACGCTGGTGGCCCCCTGCCGGATGGCGGTGCGGACGCAGTCCATCGCCGTGTCGCCGCCACCGATGACGACCACGCGCTTGCCCTCGGCGTTCAGTTCACCGCTCGTGTATTCGAGCACATCGTCGCCGAAACCGACGCGGTTGGAGGCGGTCAGGTAGTCGATGGCGCGCACGATGCCCGTCGCGCCGACGCCGGGCGCGGGCAGATCGCGGGACTTGTAGACGCCGGTCGCGATCACGACAAAGTCGTGCTTCGCGCGGATCTCGTCGAAACCGATGTCCTCGCCCACGTTGCAGTTCATCACGAACGCGACGCCGGCATCCTCGAGCTGGGCGTTGCGGCGCATCACCACGTCCTTCTCCAGCTTGAAGCCGGGGATGCCGTAGACCATCAGCCCGCCCGACCGGTCGTAGCGGTCGTAGACGGTGACCTGCAGGCCCGCGCGGCGCAACATGTCGGCCGCGGCGAGGCCCCCGGGCCCTGCGCCGATGATGCCGACCGACTCGGGGCGCTCCGATACGGGCCGGATCGGCTGAACCCAGCCTTCGTCCCACGCGGTGTCGGTGATGTATTTCTCGACCGAGCCGATGGTGACCGTGCCGTGGCCCGACTGCTCGATCACGCAATTGCCCTCACAAAGCCGGTCCTGCGGACAGATACGGCCACAGATCTCGGGGAAGGTGTTGGTGGCCTGGCTGAGCTCGTAGGCCTCGCGCAGGCGACCCTCGGCGGTCAGCTTGAGCCAGTCGGGGATGTTGTTGTGCAACGGGCAATGGGTCTGGCAATAGGGCACGCCGCACTGGCTGCAGCGGCCGGCCTGCTCGGCGGCTTTCTCACGCGCGTATTCGCCGTAGATCTCGTCGAAATCCTCGGTGCGCTGGTCCGCTTCCCGCTTTTCCGGCATTTCCTTGCCGACGGTCACGAATTTCAACATGGGTTGCTTGGCCACGGAACTTCTCCCATTCTCAGACGGTCCGTATATCGAGCGTCGGCCTGGATAAAAAGACAGTACTACTGACCTAATAAGGAATTTTCTTCTCTGCCCACGCCCCGCTCGCCGGCCATACCTGCAGATAAAGGTATCAGATCGGCCCTAGTTCCAAAAAACCCTTGAAAACCATTTCTCTAAAGACAGGCGGATTCGCCGTTCATGAGCCTCTTTCATCTCCTCCTCGTTGCCCTGATCCAGGGCATCACCGAATTCCTGCCGGTCTCCTCTTCCGGGCACCTGATCCTTCTGCCGAATCTCTCGGGATTGCAGGATCAGGGCCAGGTCATCGACGTCGCCGTGCATGTCGGAACGCTAGGTGCCGTGGTTCTCTATTTCTGGCGTGACGTGAGACTTGGACTGTCGGGCATCCCGCGCATGCTGACGGGCCGGATCGACACGCCCGGATCGAAGCTTGCCTTCCTTCTGGCGGTGGCCACCGTGCCGGTGATCGTTGTGGGCCTCATCCTTCAGGTCACCGGCCTCGCCGATGCCATGCGGAGCGTCACGGTCATCGGCTGGACCATGCTGATCTTCGGCATCGTCCTTTACTGGGCGGATCAGCGCGGGCCGCAGACCAAGCGCGACGGCGACTGGAGCTTGCGCGACGCGATCAACATGGGGCTCTGGCAGGCGGTCGCGCTGATCCCCGGCACGTCGCGGTCGGGCATCACGATCACGGCGGGCCGGATGCTGGGCTACGACAGGGAATCGGCCGCGCGGCTCGCCATGCTGATGTCGATCCCCACGATCGTCGCCTCCGGTGTCCTTCTGGGGGCCGGGGTCATTGCCGAGGCCGACGTGCAGGCCGCGCGGGACGGGGCGATCGCGGCGGGCATGGCCTTCGCCGCCGCGCTGGCGGCGCTGGTCCTGATGATGCGGCTTCTGAAAACAGTCAGCTTCACGCCCTACGTGATCTACCGCGTGATCCTGGGCGTGATCCTGCTATGGCTGGGATACAGCGGTGCGCTTACGACCGCTTGAGCCTTTTGGCGCTTTCCTTGCTCACGTTGAACTGGCCGGACGGGCGATAGGGCCAGAGGTAGTCCTCGATCACCAGTTCCATGGCCGTGGGGTGAATCCCGAGGTCATCGAACGTCTTCCGGCCCTCGGCCACGACATTGTCCTGACGCAGGTTCTTCACCTGGTCCCGGGTCAGAAGCCCGTTGTGGAACAGCCCCAGCGTCACGGACTGCAAAAGGTCGAACGCCGCGCCCATGATACCTGCGATCCAGAACGGCACGCCCACGATCAAACGGCGGCGGCGGATCACCTTCAGCATCATCTGCATGAGTTCGCGGAAGGTTCGGATCTCGGGGCCGCCAAGCTCGTAGATGCCCGGCTGCGCCCGACCGGTGACACCCATGACGGCGGCCTGGGCCACGTCATCGACATAGACCGGCTGAAACCGGGTGTTTGCGCCGACCACCGGCAGGACCGGGGACATGCGCGTCATCTGCGCGAATCGGTTGAAGAATTCGTCCTCCGGGCCGAACACGATCGACGGACGCAGGATCACGGCACGCGGAAACGCCTCCAGCACCGCGGCCTCGCCCAGCGCCTTGGTGCGGGCATAGTCGCTGCGGCTGTCCTCATCCGCGCCGATGGCCGAGATCTGGACGAACGTCTCGGCGCCTTCCTCGGCCGCCAGTTTCGCGATCCGGGCGGCGCCGTGATGCTGCACCAGGCCGAAGGTGTTCTTGCCCCGCGCGGCGAGGATGCCCACGCAATTGACCACCGCGTCCGCGCCATGGATCGCCGCGCGGACGCTGTCGTCGTCGCGGATATTCGCGAAAATCGGCTCCACCTGCCCGACGGTGCCGTAGGGGCGCACGAAGATCGCCTCGTTCGGGCGGCGCACGGCCACGCGCACGCGCCAGCCTTCCTTGGCCATGCGACGTGCGATGTAGCGCCCGACGAAGCCTGATCCGCCGAAAATCGTGACGAGTTTCGTCATGCCCGAGACCCTCCGCAATGAAGCATGGCCGGTGATAGGGGCAGCCATCTGGTGTCACAAGGCGCAAATCGTCCCAACCGAACCGGCATGGGCCTGCGCCGACTCGAACTTGCGGGGCGTGTGCGTTAGGTATGTTCGAATGACGGTTGTATACAGATTCATTGTTCTTTGCGTTCTGTCCCTGAGCGCGAGCCTTGCCGCGACCGCGCAGCAGGTGGAGCTTTCCGCGCCGGGCGCGGAGGAAGAACTTGTCGCCGCGCTGCGCGCGAACTCCCTCCTGCTGCGCGATAACGAGGAAACGGTGCCCACGTCGCAGGACATCGTCGCGAGCGCGCGCGCGGACTATCGCAGGCTCATGGCCACGCTTTATCAGTACGGACATTTCTCGCCTGTCGTGCGGATCACGCTGGACGGGCGCGAGGCCGCGGACCTGTCGCCCTTCGCCGTTCCCGACCGGATCGGACGGATCGAGATCAGCGTGGATACCGGCCCGGAATACACCTTCGGCTCGGCCGAGATCGGGCCGCTGGCCGGGAACACGCAATTGCCCGAGGCGTTCCGGCCCGGCGGAGCCGCAACGACACCCGTACTGCAGGAGGCCACGCGTGTCGCTCTCGAGCGCTGGCGGGAACAGGGGCGCGCGATCGCGGAAGTCTCGGACCAGCGCATCACCGCACGCCATGGCGATGCGACACTCGATGCCGCCATCACGATCACGCCGGGGCCTGTCGTCAGCTTCGGTCAGCTGATCCCCCGGGGGCAGAGCCGGATGCGTGCCGAGCGGATCATAGAGATCGCGGGCCTGCCGGAAGGGGTCACCTATTCGCCGGCACTGCTGGACAGGGCGACGGAACGGCTGCGCGACACCGGGGTCTTTTCCGCGGTCGCGCTGGGTGAACAGCCGCTTGGGCCGGGCGACACCATGGATATCGTCGCCACGGTGGCCGAATCGCCGCCGCGCCGCTTCGGCTTCGGGGCCGAGCTGTCGACGGATTCAGGCGCGCGGGTCAGCGCCTTCTGGCTGCACCGGAACCTCTTTGGCGGCGCGGAACGCCTGCGCCTCGACGGCGAGATCCGCGGCATCGGGGAGGGCGAGCTGTCGGTCGATGAGGTGGACGGGGTCGATGTCATCCTGAGCGCGAGGATATCCCGTCCGGCGACCTTCACGCCCGATACGCTGGCCTATGCGGAGATCGAAGTCGCAGGTCTGGACGAACCGTCGTATCGCCTTGCGGGTATCGGCGTGGAGGCAGGTGTCGAGCACTGGTTCTCGCCCAAGCTGGAGGGGGCGCTTGGCGTCGGTCTGCGGACGACCCGCTTCGAGGACGCGCGTGGCACGCGGAACACCACCTTGCTCTTTCTTCCCGGTGAGCTGACCTGGGACAATCGCGACGACGCGCTCAACCCGACCAGCGGCGTCTACATGATCGGGACGGCGAAACCCTTCGTCACGCTCGACGATGGGGCGGGGGCGCGGCTGACCGCGGATGCGCGCGGCTATCTCGGGCTCGGGGCGGAGGACCGCACGGTTCTGGCGGCCCGGGGGCAGCTCGGCGTGCTCTTCGGCGGCGATGTCGATCTGATCCCGCCCGACGACCTGTTCTACTCGGGCGGGTCCGGGACGGTGCGCGGACAGGATTACCAGTCGCTCGGCGCGCTGCAGCGGGGTGTGCCCTCCGGCGGGCGCAGCTTCGGCGCGCTGTCCGCCGAGGTGCGTCAGTCGCTGGGCGACAGCAATCTCGGCCTCGTGCTGTTTGCCGACGCCGGTTACGTGGGATCGGATGCGGGGTTCCGGGACGGCGACTGGCATGCGGGGGCGGGCATCGGCCTGCGCTACGACACACCGTTCGGACCGATCCGCGTGGACCTTGCGACACCCGTGCGGCGCGGTGCCGTGGGCGAGGACATCTTCCTCTATATCGGCATCGGGCAGGCGTTCTGATGCGCGGTCTCGTCCTTGCCATCCTGTGTGCCGTCACGCTCGCCCATCCGCTCCAAGCGCAGGAGGACGATGACCGCGGCCGGTTGATCCGGCTGATCGAGTCGCAACTGTCCGAGGGTGAGAACCGGCAGGTCCGCATCGACGGCTTTCGCGGCGCGCTGTCGTCCGAGGCGTCGCTCGACCGGCTGAGCATCTCGGACGCGGACGGGGAGTGGCTGATCCTCGAGGATGCGCGGCTCAACTGGCGGCGTCTGGCGCTGCTGTCGGGCGCGCTGGAGGTCGATGCGCTGACTGCGGAACGGTTGACGGTCGTCCGGCCACCCCTGCCCCCCGAAGGCCCCGACCTGCCCGCGCCGGAGGCCACGCCCTTCGCCCTTCCCGACCTTCCCGTGAGCATCAATATCGGCGAGATCGCGATCGCCGAGGTGGAGCTTGGCGAACCGATCATCGGCATTCCCGCCACCCTGTCCGTCGCGGGTTCCGCGCAGCTCGCGGGCGGGTCGGGCAGCGCCGATCTCCGGATGGAACGGCTGGACGGTGCGGAGGGGACCTTCGTCCTCGATGCCGGCTTCGACAACGCGACGCGCGTTCTGGACATCGACCTGCTGCTCGACGAGGGCGAGGGCGGCCTCGCAGCGGAGCTTCTGAACATCCCCGACACACCGGCCCTGCGCCTCGCGATCGCGGGCGAAGGCCCGCTGGAGGATATCGAGGTCGACCTCGGTCTGGCGACGGATGACGTCGAGCGGGTCGACGGTGTGCTGCGCAGTTCGGTGATGGAGGGCGACGCCGGCCAGCGCATCGTGATCGACATCGCCGGCGACCTCCAGCCGCTGGTGGAGGCGCAATACCGGCCATTCTTCGGTGGCGAGAGCACCCTGTCGGCTCGCGTGGAACGTCCCGAGGACGGATCGACCCGACTGAGCGACTTGAACCTTGCCACCGCGGCGGTGCTTCTGGAGGGCGGCGTCACGCTCGATGCGCAAAACCGTCCGAGTTTCATCGAGATCACGGGGCACATCGAACCGCCCGGTGGGGCGGAACGAATCCTGCTGCCGGTGCCCGGTGCGGCGACCAGTCTGCAGGCGGCCGAATTGAGCGTGAGTTTCGATGCGGCCACGGGCGACACCTTCGTGCTGTCGGCTGCGCTCGACGCTCTGGATGTCGATGACTTCGCGATAGATGCGGCACAGATCGAGGCCATGGGCCGGATCACGCCCTCCGAGACCGGTATCGCCGGGGTCAACGCCGATCTGGAGGTCGGCCTGAACGGCATGTCGCACACGGACCCGGATCTGAACGAGGCCATCGGCACCACGACGTCCTTCAGCACAAGTGTGGACTGGTCCCGGGATGCGCCGCTCCGTCTGAGCGAGATCACATTGGCCGCCGGCAACCTCTCGGCCACGGGCGACGTCTCCGCACGGCTGGAGGAAGCGGCGCTTCCGGTGGATTTTGACCTCGAGGCGGAGGCTGCGGACCTCTCGCGATTCTCGGCGCTGAGCGGTCAGCGTCTCTCCGGCGCCCTGGAGGCAGGGCTTTCCGGCAGTACGGAGGCGCTGTCGGGCGCATTCGACATCCGCCTTGCCGGCACCGCGCAGGATCTGCGCGCCGATCCTGCGGTTCCGGCGGCGCTTCTTGCCGGGGAAACGCGTCTTGATCTGCAGGCGTCGCGCGACACCGGGGGCGTGCGCATCGACGCGCTGACCGTCGATGGGACCCAGATCGCCCTCGATGCATCTGGCGATCTGTCGTCGCAGGGCGGCGGGCTTTCCGCGACGGCGCGCCTTGCGAACCTCGGACTCTTCACCTCCGCCGTCAGCGGCCCCGCCAGCATCACCGCCGAGATCGCCAGCGCGACCGAGGGCTGGACCGTCGACGCCACGCTCGACGGGCCGGGCGGGATCAGGGCCCAGACTGACGGGCGCGTGGGCCTTTCGGGTGGGCGCGTGGATCTCAGGGCCGTCGGATCACTGCCGCTGGCGCTGGCCAACCAGTTCATCGCGCCCCGGTCCGTCAACGGGCAGCTGAGCTTCGATCTCGGCGTTCAGGGCGAACCGGGCCTCAACGCAGTGTCGGGACGGCTCTCGACCAGCGGCGCACGGCTCGTCGCCCCGACGTTCCGCATCGCCCTCGACGATGTCGCGCTCGACGCGTCGCTCAACGGTGGGCGGCTCGACCTCGATGGGGGCGCCGCCGTATCCTCCGGGGGCCGCATCGGGCTGGGCGGCAGGATCGATCTCGGCGGTCCGGGCATGCCGGGCGGGATCGACATAACGCTCGACGCCGTGCGCCTCATCGATCCAACCCTTTACGAAGTGCTTGTCGCACGGGGAAACCTGTCCGTCACCGGGCCGCTTGCGCAGGCCCCACGCCTTGGCGGACAAATCGACCTCGGCCCCTCGGAGCTGCGGGTTCCCGAAGCCGGACTTGGCGCCGCACCGCCGATCCCGGAAATCGCCCACGTGGGGGAGACCGCGGCGGAACGCCGGACCCGCGAGGCGGCGGGACTTCTGGCCTCGCAGACAGATTCGGGCGGCTCCGGCGCAATCGGTCTCGACCTCGAGATCAACGCGCCCGGCCGGATCTTCCTGCGTGGGCGCGGGATCGACGCCGAGTTCGGCGGCGCGATCCGCATCACCGGCACCTCCGCCGCCGTCATTCCAGCTGGCCAGTTCGATCTGATCCGGGGCCGCATCTCGATCCTCGGTACGCGGCTCGACCTCACGGAAGGCTCCGCGACGCTTCAGGGCGATTTCGATCCGTTCCTGCGTCTGCGCGCCGAAAGCCGGGCGGGCGCCTATCGGATCATCATCTCTGTCGAAGGTCCGGCCTCCGAGCCCGAGATATCGCTCAGCTCCGATCCCTTCCTGCCCGAGGACGAGATCCTCGCGCAGCTCCTGTTCGGGCGGTCGGTGTCGGCGCTGTCCCCGGTGCAGCTTCTGCAACTGGCCGACGCGGCGAGCTCACTGGCGGGGGGGAGCACCGATGGCGGTCTTCTGTCGAACATCCGCGAGGGGCTGGGGCTGGATGACCTCGACCTTCAGACCGATGAGGAAGGCAACGCCGCGGTGCGCGCCGGGCGCTATCTGTCGGACAACATCTATACCGATGTGACCATCGGCGCGGAGGGCGAAAGCGAGCTGTCGCTCAACATCGACCTGACCCCGGACATCACCGCGCGCGGCAGTTTTTCATCGGACGGCAGCAGCGGCCTCGGCGTGTTCTTCGAGCGCGATTACTGACCGCTTGCCGGATTGCCGCGACGGCGCGCGGCAGCTTGTTGACACGTCCCCGACCCCGCGATATCAGCCGCATCCACGACACCTGCCCAGGTGGCGGAATTGGTAGACGCGCTGGCTTCAGGTGCCAGTGGCCGCAAGGCCGTGGAGGTTCGAGTCCTCTCCTGGGCACCATTCTTCTCTGGCCTACCGCCCTTCGGGCTACTTGAGGCTGGGCTACTTCTACGGCCTACCGCCCTGCGGGCTACTTGAGGCCGGGCTTCTTCTCTGGCCTACCGCCCTGCGGGCTACTTGAGGCCGGGCTGCAGGTGCCAGGGTGATCCTCTGGCGGGCGCCATCCCTCGCGTCGACGGGTCGGGAAAAGGGACGCATATTGGCCAATCATCTCCACCACCGTGATCTGCCCGACGACCTGGATCTTGGCGACGTCGTCGCCATCGACTGCGAGACCATGGGGCTGAACCCGCATCGCGACCGGCTCTGCGTGGTGCAGCTGTCGGCGGGAGACGGCAACGCGCATCTGGTCAAGATCGAACGCGGCCAGCAGGAGGCGCCGAATCTCTCCCGCCTGCTGACCGACCCGAACGTCCTGAAACTCTTCCATTTCGGCCGTTTCGACATCGCGGTGCTGGATCACACATTCGGCGCGCTGGCAGCACCTGCCTATTGCACCAAGATCGCCTCGAAGCTCATCCGCACCTACACGGATCGCCACGGGCTGAAGTACCTGCTGCAGGAGCTTCTGGACGTCGACATCTCCAAGCAGCAGCAGAGCTCGGACTGGGGCGCGCCCAGCCTGAGCGAGGCGCAGCTGGCCTATGCCGCCTCCGACGTGCTTTACCTGCACCGACTGCGCGATGCACTGAACACGCGGCTGGAGCGTGAGGGACGCATGGATCTCGCGCAGGCCTGTTTCGACTTCCTGCCGACGCGGGCGCGGCTCGATATCGCGGGCTGGCCCGAGATCGACATCTTCGCGCACTGACCGGTCAGGGCAATGGCGCGGCACAATCGTTATTCCAGATTTGTCAGCGGGTTGAAGGTGGTGCTGCCCCTCGCGGCGCTCGGGATTCTGTCCACGTTGTTCCTTTTCTCGGACCCGCCGGACCCCGACCGCGCGCTGCCCTATGCCGAGGTCGACGTCGCGCAGTTGGCGCGGGAATTGCGCCTGACCGAGCCGCGCCTGGCCGGCGTGCTGCCCGACGGGCGCGAGGTCACGCTGGTCGCCCGGGCCGCCGCGCCCGATTTCGAGGAAACCAACGTCATCGTCACGGACCAGATCGAGGGACGCATCGCCCTGTCGGAGGACGGCTTCGTCTTGCTCGACGCCGGCGAGGGGCGGATCGACGTCGCGGGACGGATCGCCAGCCTGTCGGGCGGCGTTGAGGCGGAAACCACCCAAGGCTACCGCGTCGTCTCCGACACGATGCGGTTGTCGCTGGCCGATCTCGGGATGACCACGCCCGAGGCGGTCCGCATCGACGGGCCGGGCCTTCGGCTGGAAGCGGGCGCCATGGTTCTGGACGGTCCCGGCGGGGCCGCGGTTCTGAGTTTCACCGGTGGCGTCAGGGTGTTATACGAGCCAGTAGAGTAGGACCCTTGATGCTTCGATATCTCCTGACCGGTCTTGCGGGGGCGACCCTCGCGCTCGGCCTCGCCGTTTCCGCGGCGGCGCAGGTCGCGATCGGGTTTGGCGGCGTGGCCTATGACGCGCGCCAGCCGGTCGAGGTCACGGCGGACAGCCTGACCATCGACCAGAGCACGGGCGAAGCTGTGTTTTCCGGCAACGTCATCGTGCATCAGGGCGACCTGCGGATGGCGGCGGGACAGGTCCGGGTGCTCTACAGCGAAACCGACGGTCGGCGCGCGGTCGACGAGGTCGTGGCTTCGGGCGGCGTGCTGGTGACACGCGGTGCCGATGCGGCGGAGGGGCGCGATGCGCGCTTCGACGTGGCGAGCGCGCTTCTGACGATGGCGGGCGGTGTGCTGGTCACGCAGGGGCCGACGGCGGTCGCGGGCGACCGGATGGTCGTCAACATGAGAACCGGAAGCGGGTCGGTCGAAGGGCGCGTGCGCACCGTCCTCGATACCGGCGACAACGAATGAACGCGGGCACAGCTTTCACCGTCACCGAGGGCAGCAGCGGTCTGCGCGTCGACAAACTCAGGAAAAGCTACAAGCGCCGTCCTGTCATCCGCGACGTGTCGATGAATCTCGACCGTGGGGAGGTCGTGGCGCTTCTGGGGCCGAACGGCTCGGGCAAGACGACGTCTTTCTACTGCATCGCCGGTCTGATCACCCCCGATGGGGGTACCGTCACCATCGATGGGACCGACGTCACGGTCTACCCGATGTACCGCCGGGCGCGTGCCGGGATCGGCTACCTTCCGCAGGAAATGTCGATCTTTCGCGGCCTGTCGGTCGAGGACAACATCATGGCGATTCTCGAGATCGCCGAGCCCAAGCGCGGGCGCCGCAAGGAACGGCTGGAGGAACTTCTGTCGGAGTTCTCGATCGAGCATCTGCGCCGGGCGCCCGCCCTGTCCCTGTCGGGCGGCGAACGGCGCCGCGCCGAAATCGCGCGCTGCCTTGCGTCCAACCCGCGTTACGTGCTGCTCGACGAGCCTTTCGCGGGTGTCGACCCGATCGCGGTGGGCGATATCCGGCATCTCGTGTCCGACCTCAAGACGCGGGGGATCGGCGTTCTGATCACCGATCACAATGTTCGCGAAACCCTCGAGATCGTCGACCGCGCCTATATCCTGCATGACGGAACGATCATCATGTCGGGAACGGCGGACGAGGTCGTTCGGGACGAAACGGTGCGGCGCGTCTATCTCGGCCAGGGTTTCCGCATCTCCTGAGACGCCGTATCCCTTGATGGTCCGCCCGGCATCGGGCGATAGAATGTCTGCAGACTTGGCTGTTGGCGTTGACATCCCCCGCAAAAGCGTCGCCAAATAATTGTGATGTTCGCATTCGCCACATCATCGACCCGACCCTCAGGGCCCAGCGACCGGACAGGATTGCGGCGCTGGAGCCGGGGTTTTCAAGACACCATGGACCGGACCGAAGGCGTATTCGCGCCCTGACTGCACGTGCCCATGGCGCCATTCTTGTCGGAGGACACATGCGCTATCAGATCAGCGGAAAACAAATCAACATCGGCGAGGCGCTGCAGACCCATGTGAAGGACAGCCTCGGCGCCGTCATGGAAAAATACGCCCAGCGCCCGACCGACGCGACGGTGATCTTTTCCCGCTCGGGCGCCGAGTACAATTGCGAGGCGACCGTGCACCTGTCCACCGGCCTCACCGCATCCGCGAAGGCCGGCGCCCATGAGATCTACGCCGCGTTCGAGAAAACCGCCGACAAGATGGAAAAGCAGCTTCGCCGCTACAAGAGACGCCTGAAGGACCATCACCGAGACAGGACGCAGCCGGTTGATGTTTTTGGCGCGGCCACGTATATCCTCGCCTCGTCCGACGCGGAAAACGAAGACGCAGAGCCGGAAACCCTTCAACCAATCATCGTGGCCGAAATGGAGACGAAGGTCCCTTCGCTCTCGGTTGGTGAAGCCGTGATGCAGATGGAGCTTGCCGGTGCGCCGCTTCTGGTTTTCCGCAACGAGGGACATGACGGGGTGAATGTTGTGTATCGGCGCGATGACGGCAATATCGGCTGGATCGACCCGCGTCGCAGCTAGGTGACTTCCGCAGAGGCGGGCCGGTTGGGGCGGCCCGTCTCCTGCGCGACCGAAACAGGGGAAGCGGCATGGATCTCTCGTCATTGCTGAAGCCGGAGGCCGTGCGCGTGCTGTCCGATATCAGCAGCAAGAAGCGACTCCTGCAGTCGATCGCGGACATGGCCGAGGGCCTGATCGGCCTTCCGATGTCGCAGATCTTCGACGCGCTTCAGGAACGCGAAAGCCTGGGGCCGACGGGCGTGGGAAATGGCGTCGCCCTGCCCCATGCGCGGCTTTCGGCGCTGACCAAGGTGCATGGCGCGTTTATCCGGCTCGAGAAACCGGTGGACTTCGAGGCGGCGGACAAACAGCCCGTCGATCTGGTCTTTGCGCTTTTTGCGCCGACCGATACGGGCGTCGATCACCTCAAGGCGCTGGCGCTGGTATCCCGGACGCTGAGGGATCAGACCCTGTGCAACAAGCTGCGTGCCAACGGCGATCCTGCGACGCTCTACACCATCCTGACCGAAGCGGCCGAGACCAAGGCAGCGTGACGTATCCCCGTCACGCCGTCTCGGACATCGAAAAACCGAACTGTATGAAATCCTTTCGGTAGGCGTCGAAGACGGCCTTGCGCAGATCATGGTTCGCCAGACAGGCGCGCCACGCAGCGTCGGTTTCAGCGTCGTCCGGCCAGCCGGGTGCCTGTAGCCCCATCGCGGCGGCCAGATGCGCAAGGCCTGTCGCCGCGTCCCTTTCCCGGATGATGCGCTGCGGCAGGACCACGAGGGCGGCGGCCTGCAGCAGTGCGGCCTGCGTCGTCCACTCGGCCTGCGCCTTCAGGCTGTCCCGACCCGTCAGGCTGCCTTTCAAACCCGCGACGAACGCCAGCATCGCTTCGGGCGCCGGGCGGGTGAAATCTACCTTGTGACGCTCCGACAGAATAGCGCGGATTTCCGCGCCGCGCGCGTCCCCGGCCTGCTGCAGATCGCGATAGGCCCGCAACACCCTGAGCAGCGGATGACGCACGAGGGTGAAGCTTGCGAAGCCGGGATGCGTCCGCATCCATTTGCGCAGGTCCTTCTGGGTCATTCCGGTCAGAAGACCCTCGCGCCCCACGCCACCGATCTCCGCCAACCAGTCCAGCACCGGTTCGACCGGCGCGCCGGCGACCGGCAGGAAGAGCAGTCCGGCGTCGGGATGGGCCACGAAACCGGGCACGCCGGGCGGGCGCGGCACCTCGCCATCGGTGATCCGATCCAGTCCGAACCGGTCGATCCGGGCAAGCGCCGCCTCCATCTCGGCCGCGTTCTCGACCTTGTCCCGGATCGCGCCGGGGTTCTGGCGTTTCAGCCGCTGAGAAGCCGCCTCCAGACGGTGACCGGACCCAAGAAACCCGGCCAGCCCGTTAAGGATATCGGCGTCGTTTATGTCGTCGTACCGGATGTGGAACGCGGTTTGCCCGGTGACCTGCAGCCCGTGGCGAAGCCTGTCGCGAAATCCGGCCCAGTCGGCCAGCATCTGGCCGAATTCACCCGCGTCGAAGGTGATCCTGTCGGTTTTCGCGTGTTTTACGTCCGTCAGCCGCCATTGCCCCGTGGCCGTGGCGATCTTGCGGCTGACATAGCTGTCGAGCGGGTTGCGCGTGAGAAGCACCTTGGCGATGCGACGGTCGGTCAGGATGCGCTCCAAGACCCTCGGGTCATGGTCGTGGAAGAACCGGAACCCCGGCAGCGGGCCGTTTTCGGCGATCATCGCGTCCACGAGACCCACCGGATCACGCTCCCGCCGGGCCATGTCGAAGCCCAGAAGCTCGAACTGGTTGTGCCGCCCGATGAAGACCGGGTTGAACAGCTCCCCGTGACAGCGGATGTCCGCAAGTCCATTGAGGCTTTCCTCGAGGTGGTTCGACCCTGTCCGCATCTCCGCGAAGATCACGAAGGCATCGTATCGCCGGTCCATGTCCTACCTCACCAGGTAAGGACGGTGGGTGTCGGCCGGGCGCGGATCGTCGCCGTATCCTTCCTGCGGGAAATCACCGACGAGGAACGGGTTCATGCCCTGGTTTCTGAGGCTTTGCAGGAATTGCGGGAAACCTTCGAGTTTGGCCATACGGGGCGCCTCGGTCAGCCGCTGGACGGGCGCGCCTTCCATGGCGTCGAGAATGCCTTGCAGGTTTTCCATCGGTTCCTCGAGGAAATCGGCCAACGTCCAGATGCGGATATCGGCGCGGCGGCTGCGGTCACGCAGGGTTTCCACGAATTCCGCCTCGGTCCGCTGCAGGCGCGCGGCCTCGGTCCGGATATGCGAGAAATTGCGGTTCGACGCGAAAAGCCGCACCGCCCAGGCGCCCGTGATGACCGAGATCTGCGCATTGTGGTCATTGGCCATGAAGACGCAGGGGCGCTGGTTGTCCTGCGGGCCGAACATGAACACCTGCCGCTCGCCCCGCGTGTTCCAGATAAGGTTCGTCAGGAACGCCTCGGGGTTGTAATCCCGCAGCTTGGCCGACGCGCTCAGCCCGCCCGCATAGGTGTCTGCACCCCCGGCGAACCGGGCGCGGCGCGGCGCGAAAAGGTTGGCATGCACCGTCGTGCCCAGCCGGCGCGACAACCACGCCTCGAAATCCTGGAACAGGTCGTTGAAGCCGTGAAACACTGAATAGGGTCCGGCGGTGACCCCGTTTTCCCAGCCTGGGTTGGGGAAACGGCTATGCATATAGAGCCCCGGACGCCCCCGCGTGCGCCGCTCCAGCGCCTTGGAGAACACGCGGTCGATCTTGCCGGGCGCCGGTTCCGCCATCCGGTCGCCGCTATGTTCCGCGCTCAGGAAGGTGCGATAGAGCCGGTCGGCCCGTGGCCAGACCTTGCGCGCCACGAAACAGTCGGACCGGCGCAACAGGTGAAGGTGATCGTCGTAGAAGACATGGGGTTTGCCCTGGAAATCGAATTTCGACAGGGTGAGCGACCGGCTTTCGATCCGGCGGCCGTAATTGCGCACCAGCGTCTGGTAATAGCTTTCGTCCGGGATCCAGACATACTTGAAATACCGGTCCAGTTCCCTGCGGCGCGGATCTTCGAGGATCGCCGAAAGGGTCTGCCGGGTCAGGCACCACCACTGGCTACCCAGGTGCGGCGTGATCCCCTCCGGCACCTCGCGGCGGCGACCGGTCTTGCGCTGAAACTCCACGTAGCGGTCGAAGAGAAAGCGCTGGCGCTTCCACGAGAACGGAAAGCGGAATTCGAAACGCTCCTCGTTGAGGCCGCCGACGGTCCAGTCGACCTCGCTGATGGTGACGCTCTCGATGAAATCCGTCATCGGGCGCGCGGCGAGGTAGGAGCGCAGTTCCTCCACCGGGCGCAGCGGCAGACAGGAGCCCGAGGCAAGATAGACATGCCGGACCGAGGGAAACTCCGCCAGAAGCATCTCGCTTGCGGTCTGGCTGGCCTTCACCAGGGACCAAGTCCCCCATTCGCAACGGTGGCGCTTGCAGAAGCGCACATTGTCCAGATCGCTCAGGGATTGCCGAAACTCGTTGAACGCGTCACGGGGAACCGACCGATCCACATGGATCACGATGGGGCACTCGCGTTCCGCCCAGTGCCGCGCCACCTGTGCGGCGCGATGCAGGGCGGTGTGGCAGATCATGGCGAAGCCCAGCGTGCTCATGCCCAGTTCCCCTTGGACATGAGGCCGAGGATCTCGAGCTGGCGCCAGTTGATGTAGCGTTCGGACCACCGGGTCCAGAGATCGGGGTTCTGCGACAGCCCGTCGTAATAGGCCTTGTATTCCGCGCTCGCCGCGTAGTGCTGGCCGCGCTCCATCTCTTCGGCGGCCTTTTCGGGGAAGGTCGACAGGAACTTCGCGTGCAGCAGGACACCCGAGGTCTTTTCCCCGCCCCATTCGTCGAACACGAGGTTCAGGCCGCGCGGCAGAAGCATGTGGGTGGAGCTTGAATAAGCGAAACCCTTCTGCCAGCGCACCAGCGGGATCTTGTTGAGCGCCGGCGCGCGTTCGGGGGTTTCGGCGAAGAACTTGCGCGCGCGCGGACCGCCCTGGATCCAGAGGTTTCCGTAGGTCCAGTTCCGTTCGATCATGTAATTGCCCGCGTCGAACCAGCAGGCGATGTCGAACGGGTTCTGCCCGTCGGCGCAGGGCTGCGCGGTGATCGGACCCTTGGGATACATGTCGAGCACCATGGCGCCGAAGCTTTTCACCGAGGACGCATCGAGCCAGTCGCAGAGCGCGGGCAAGGGCCGCGTGTCCGAGAACGGGTAGACGAGGAATTCATCGGGATCGACCGTCAGGCACCAATGCCCGGTGCCATGCAGCCTGAGCAGGCGGTTCATCCAGTCGATGCCGAACCGGGCGCGCTTGTAGCTTTCGGGCGTGGTCCAGACGGAACAGTCGGGCTGTTCGGCCAGATATTCGCGCGATCCGTCGTCACTGTCGTTGTCGACGAAGAGGAAATGGGACACGCCCCGCTCGCGGTAGTAGCCGAGGAAGTATTTCAGGCGCGGCCACTCGTTGCGCAGGGTGGCGAAGCACAGGATGTCATCGGGGCGGATCGCGTCGGTCCGGTCGGCGACATGCAACAGGGACTGCCCCTTCCGCCATGCGCGGACGAGGTACTTCTTGCGCTCGAGGCGCAGTGCATAGCGCTGCACCGCCTTCATTCATGGCCTTTCTGCTCGATCCCGCGACTCAGCCAGGGCCGCGGCTACCGTTCCGAAGTGATCCTGCCATCCGGGCCGTCCGGCGGATCGTTCTCCTGATCCGTCCAGATTGCCCGACATCCGTTTTTTTATCGTTTCAACCCAAGAATAGACGTCGTTTGGCTCCACGTAAACGGCATCCGCGCCCAATCCGGACCGCAGGACCGGCAGATCGGAACAAATCGGCAAGAGACCATGGGCCAGCGCCTCGTGAGGGGGCAGGCCGAAGCCTTCGGCGAGGGACGGATAGAGGAGCGTGTCTGCCAGCCGGTACGCCTCCGCAAGCGCATCGTCCCCGGCCGCGGTGTCAAGGAAAACGGTCTTTCCGAACTGCGCGTGCGCCCCGATCTCCTCAGCGATCTCGGCGCCGCGCCAGCCCGTCTGGCCGAGGATATCCAGCCTCGGCAGCTCTCCGGGGGGCAAGTCCTGCGCGAGGATACTCCACGCCTTCAGAAGCACCGCGTGGTTTTTCCGGGGCTCCAGGGTGCCGACCATCAGAAAGCGTCCCGCGCCCGATTTCATAGCCACGGGCATGGCTCGCACCGGCACCCCGATCTCGGCGCGGATGACCCGGGGGCCGCCGGACGGCCAATGGGCCGCGAGCGCGCGCTCCGTGTCCTCCGACACCGCGACGACCAATGAGGCGTTCCCAGCCACCTGGGCGATCCGCCCGGCGAGCCGGGCGGGCTGTTTCGGGGGAACGAGCTCCGGGTGAGTGACGGGGATGAGGTCGTGGATCAGGACGATCACCTCGGCGCCGCTCCGACGCATCGCGCCCAGAACCCGCGCGGTGTGATTGCTGTGACCCGGATTGACGTAAATGGGCGCCCCGTGCCTCCGGGCCATCGCGGCAAGCCCCCAAGGCGGACAGCGGTCGATCGCATGACCGCGCAGCATCGCCTCGGCCCTGTGCCTCGGGCGCGCGCCGCGTCCCGTCAGGCGTGACCACGCATCGGCGCGGCCCAGTCCCGCGCCGCCGTCCCGCATCCGGTCGACAAGCGCGCGCACCCCGTCCGGCGGCAACAGGAGAAACCCGCGCGTCGTGCGGCAGAGCCCGCGCATCTGCGGGTTCACGGTCAGCAGGTGATCCGCCCAGGCAAGTTCGACACGGTCGATGCCGGTGGGCGCGGCCTGCCCCACCCGCGTCAGCGTCCGTGTCAGATCGAGCCAGACCGCGCCGTTCGAGAGGGCGTCACCCGCCGGCACCAAGCCCTGCCCGTCATTGCGCGGCGTTGCGTACCGACAGCATGTCGGTCAGGAAATCGGTGAACTCGTCCCGCAGATCCTCGCGCGCCATTGCGAAGGCCACGGTCGCCTGAAGGAAACCGGCCTTGGACCCGCAGTCGAACCGCTGGCCCCGGAACCGGAACCCGTAGACGTTTTCGGAATTCTCGATCTCCTGCGCGATGGCATCGGTCAGCTGGATCTCTCCGCCGGCGCCGGACTTGAGCTTGTTGAGGTTCGACATGACCTGCGGGCTGAGGATGTAGCGGCCGATCACCGCAAGGTTCGACGGCGCCTCGCCGATCTTGGGCTTCTCGACCATGCCCTTCACGGAAACGACCGAGCCCATGTCCTCCTTCACATCGAGCATGCCATAGGCGTTCGTCCGGTTGTCGGGCACTTCCATCGCGGCGACCATGTTGCCGCCAAGCTCTGCATAGGCCTCGACCATCTGTTGCAGGCAGGGCGTTTCGGCGGCGATGACGTCATCGGGAAGAATGACCGCGAAGGGCTCGTTGGCCAGAAGACGGCGGGCGCACCAGACCGCGTGGCCGAGCCCCAGCGGCTTGTGCTGCCGGATATAGGCGATGGCGCCACTGTCCATGTTGGTCGACTTGAGCGTTTCCAGAAGCTCGGTCTTGCCCTTCTTGCGAAGCTGATTTTCGAGTTCGGGAGAATGGTCGAAGTAATCTTCCAGCGCGGACTTGCCCCGGCTGGTCACGAAGATGAATTCCTTGATGCCCGCCGCCCTTGCCTCGTCGATCGCGTACTGGATCAAAGGTCGGTCGACGAGGGTCATGATCTCCTTGGGTACCGATTTCGTCGCCGGCAGGAACCGCGTTCCCAGACCCGCGACCGGAAAAATCGCTTTCGTGACCCGTTTTTTCATTTTCGCCTCGTACTGGTGAGCGTGACAAACGAACCCTGTGCCGTTTCCACGCGATAATTGGCCCTAGTTACCGAATCGTTAACGCATCCGGAACTCCACATGCGGATCATCCGCGAACCTTGTGGCAGCGATGCGGCGAAGTTCTTCGGAGAGCCGCGTTTTTGCGCTCCAAAGCTGAAATCTTGACGATTTCCTGTCGGACCGACCATAGAGGCCTCCCCTCTGCTCCCACCATCCGCCCTCGGTAAAACGCACCTTGTGCGCCCTTGGTGTGGGGTCGAACAGAAACACAGTGACACGACTGCCCGCCCTTGTCAGCCTCTCAGCCTCGGCGCGAAGGCGGGCGGCATGCACCCACCATCCGCCAAGCACCACGTCACCCTCGACCGGCATTTCGGTCACGGGAAGAAAATCCCCGGTTCGGTTCGGGATCGCCTGCGTCGAGTGCGCGCGTGTCCGCCCGTCCTCGATCCCCTCACCCAGGCTGTGCATGAGCGTTTCGACATCCCGCGCCCCGAGCTTGCGTTTGCGCACCAGCCGGAACAGTCGCGCGCGCTGATCCTCGGCCAGTTGCCGCAGTGCCGGATCCATCTCGTCCGGGGCATGTTTTCGCAGGAAGACGGTCGTCGACGCGCCGATATCATGGAGGCTCAACGGCACCCGGTCCTCCGTGCGCCGCGCGCTGGCCGCGAAGGCGTGATGCACCTGCGCCGAGGGTAGCCACGTGGCCGCGTGTCCGGCTTCGGCGAGACGCAGGGCGAGGTCGGTGTCGTCGAGAAAGAAGCGGAACGCGGGATCGAAGCCGCCCAGCGCGTCGAGGACGTCGCGGCGAATGGCCATGTTCGTGCCGTGAAGCTTCAGGACCGTTCCATCCGGCGTGGGGCCGTCAGGATCGTCGAGCGGCGTATCGCGCCCTTGCCGGTCCACCGCCACCGGCCCCCATTGCAGGGAAATCCCGTTCCGACCCAGAACGGGGCCGGTCACCGCGGCACGGGCGGGCGAGGCATGAAAGGCGCGCGTGATCGCCTCGGCCCAGGTCGGTTCGGGCACCGCGTCGTCATCGATGAAGGCGACAATCTCGCCGGCGGCCTGCGCGATCCCGTCATTGCGGGCCTGCGCGAGATTCGGCTCGACCTGAAGGATCGTCCTGATCCGCCCGGCATCGGGCAGTTGCGCGACGGCCTCCAGACCTTCCTTGTCGGCGACGACGACAGCCTCCGGCCCGACCCGCGCGCTTTGAGCGAGCGCCGTCAGACACCGCCGCAGCGCACCGGGCCGCCCATGGCTGGCCACGACCACGCTGAGCGGCGGCCCATCGGTCATTCCATACCCATCTCGGCCATCATCGCCTCGATCCGGGGAATGTCCTCGGGGTTGTTCAGCTCCCAGAACTTGCGCCCGCGGGCCTCCACCTCGACGCAAAGGACCTTGTGGCCCGCCTCGAGGAACCGCAGCTGTTCGAGGCCTTCGAGGTCTTCCAGCGGTCCGACTGTCCAGTCAGGATAGGCATGCAGCGCCCAAGGCCGGTAGGCATAGACCCCGACATGGTGAAAGACCGGAGTCTCTTCCGCGTCGGCGTAGTCCTGCGCGGTGAAGGGGATTACCTCCTTCGAGAAGTAAAGCGCGCGGCGTGCGCTGTCGCAGACCGCCGTGGTGCCGCCGACGCGACCCGCGGCCCGGTCGGCCTTGAGCGCGCGAAGCGTCGCCCCGTCGCAGCGCAGGATCGGCGTCGCCAGCGCGGCCTGGCTGTCGGCGCCGAGGCCCTCGATCAGCGCCTCGAGAAACCAGGCCGGGGTCAGCGGCGCGTCGCCCTGCAGGTTCACGACCATCTCGACCCCGTCGCCCAGAAGGCCCAGCGCCTCGGCGCAGCGCTCGGTGCCGTTGCGGCAGGTCTCGGACGTCATCAGGACATCGGCGCCAAACCCGCGGGCGGCTTCGGCGATCCGGTCATCATCGGTGGCGACGTAGACGGCATCGAAGCGGTCGACTTCAAGGGCGGCACGCCATGTGCGATCGATCAGGCTCCGCGCTTCACCACCTGCGCCCCGCAGGAGCGCCAGCGGCTTTCCGGGGAACCGGACCGACGGATAGCGCGCGGGGATGACGCAGACGGTCGTCACGGCGTCTTCAGCTCGACGCCGGGGGCGTGGGCGATGAAGAACCCGTTGGCGAAACCGGCCTTGCCATAGTCGAACGGTGCGTGGTCGTCGAAGCGGACGACGGTTCCCCCCGCGCCGCGCAGGACGGCGTCGCCCGCGGCCGTGTCCCATTCCATCGTGCGGCCAAGACGCGGATAGAGATCCGCCTCACCGGTGGCCACGAGACAGAATTTCAGGGAGCTTCCGGCGCTTTTCAGGTCCGCGACCCCGTATTTCGCGATGTAGGCATCCGTCGCGGCATCGCGGTGCGACTTGGACGCGACGACGAAAAGCGCGCCATTGTCAGGCGTGCGGACATGGATCGGCTTGGCATCGCCCGGGGTTTCGGCGTCGAACGGGCCGATTTCTTCGACGCTTTCACCATCGGCCGTCGTGTAGAAAAGCCGCCCCTTGGCCGGCGCATAGACGACGCCCCGCGTTGGTACGGCGTCCTCGACCAGCGCGATGTTCACGGTGAAATCGCCGCGCCGCTGCACGAATTCCTTGGTGCCGTCCAGCGGATCGACGATCAGGAAGGTGCGCGCCTCGATGGCATGGCTGCCGGCCTGTTCCTCGGTCACCAGCGCGATATCCGGGAACGCGGCCCGCAGGCGCTCCGATATCAGCGCATCGGCGGCTTCGTCGGCCACGGTCACGGGGCTGTCGTCGGACTTGGCGCGGACCTCGAAATCGTCGGCCTCGTAGACCTCCATGATACGGTCCCCGGCCAGAAGGGCCGAGCGCCGCAATTCAACCATTAATGCGTTGTAATCCATTTCTCGCCTATCTCCCGGCATGCCAATTGAACGCGCGTCGCCCCCGCGTTATCGTCTGGCATGGGCTTTCGGCAAGGGTGTAGGCACCCCGGGGGCCACGTGGCGCGCCAAACCGCGCCGAAAAACACGGGGCAGGGCAACACCGCGCCGCAAGACCAAGAGCAGAGGCAGATGTTCGAAACCGCCCGACGCACCAGCACAGGTTCGCTCCTGCTCAGCCTGCTTGGCGTGACTTACCACGCCTCGGTGCGAAAGGTGCGCAAGACCCATGGCAACGCGCTTGTCGCGATCGGGATGAGCGTCTTCCAGAGTGTCCTGTTCCTTGCTGCGTTCTACCTGATCTTCACCATCATGGGTGCCCGGACGATGGCGATCCGCGGCGACTTCATGCTCTACCTGCTGTCCGGCATCTTCCTTTACCTCGTGCATATCCAGGCCCTGACCTCGGTGATGAATTCCGAGAATTCGACCTCGCCCATGATGCAGCACGCGCCGATGAACACGCTGGTGGCGATCCTGTCCTCGGCGCTGTCGATACTCTACGTGAAGACCATCAGCATCCTGGTGATCCTCTTCGTGCTGCACACATTGTTCCAGCCGATCGAGATGGACGACTGGTCCGGCGCGATGCTGATGTATCTGCTGGCCTGGGGTTCGGGCTGCGCGATCGGCCTGATCCTGATGGCGTTCAAACCCTGGGCGCCGGACGTCGTGTCCATCATCCAGCTGGTCTACGTGCGCGCCAACATGATCGCCTCGGGCAAGATGTTCGTCGCGAACACGCTGCCGGGGTTCATGCTGGCCATGTTCGACTGGAACCCCCTGTTCCACATCATCGACCAGACGCGGGGCTTCGTCTTCGTCAACTATTTCCCGCATTATTCGAACTGGCAGTATCCGCTCTATGCAACCTTCGCGCTGATCATGATCGGCATGATGGGCGAGTTTTTCACCCGCAAGCGCGCTTCGGCCAGCTGGGACGCGCGCCGCTGAACCTGCGGTCAGTCCACCACGCGAAGCGTCAGGTTGATCCGCCCACCCCTGGGCAGAAGCGTGGAACTGCCCGGGCGGATGCGGTCGATGCCGTGATACGCAAGCCGCGCCTCGCCCGACAGCACCGCCACGTCGCCCGAGCCTAGCCAGACCGATTTCGTCGCACCGCCACGCTCGGTGCCACCGATACGGAACAGGGCGTCGTCACCCAGCGAAATGGACACCACGGGCATGGCGAAGTCGGCCTCGTCCCGATCCTGATGCAGCCCCATCTTCGCGCCCGCGTCGTAGAAATTCACCAGACAGCATTGCGGCGCCCGCTCCACGCCCGACACTGCGCGCCAGATCCCGAGCACCCGGTCCGGGATGGCGGGCCAGGCCATGCCCTCGGGGTGGCGCGTCTCGTATCGATAGCCGGACCGGTCGGACACCCAGCCGTAGACTCCGGCCGACGTCATGCGCACCGACATGGGCCTGCCGCGCGCGGTGACGGGCCGGAACAGGGGTGCGGCGGCTACGACACGACGGATGTCGTCGACAAGGGCCTCCTGCCCCTTCCGGTCGATGAACCCGTGCCAGACACGCGCGCCCGGCCTCAGCTCCATGGGATCCCGATCCATCATGCGCACCGCGCCTAAGACGCGAAACGGCGCGGGACAAGACCGCCCGGGCCGAGACCCGGGTTTTGCGGTTTCGCTAAATTCGTGGGCCTGCACGCGCTTGCAGCCGGTTTGACCCCTACTTATATACCCTCCGAGCCGGTCGGAGCGTGCTTTCCGGCCAGATATCACATAGCCAAGACAGGGCGGCTCGGGGGCCTTAGCGGGACTCGCATCCGTCCGTTCGCTTTAAGAAAGGGACCGTAGCATCATGGCCAAAGTGATTGGTATTGACCTCGGAACGACGAACTCCTGCGTTGCCATCATGGACGGCAGCCAGCCGCGGGTCATCGAAAACGCCGAAGGCGCGCGGACGACGCCGTCGATCGTGGCCTACACCGATGACGAGCGCCTCGTGGGCCAGCCCGCGAAACGGCAGGCCGTCACCAACCCGGAAAACACGATCTTCGCCGTCAAACGCCTGATCGGGCGGCGCCTTGGCGACGCCGAGGTGGAGAAGGACAAGGCCCTTGTGCCCTACAAGATCGTCGATGGCGGCAATGGCGACGCCTGGGTCGAGGTGAATGGCGAGAAATACAGCCCCTCGCAGATCTCGGCTCAGATCCTGACAAAGATGAAGGAAACCGCCGAAAGCTATCTGGGCGAAGAGGTCACGCAGGCGGTCATCACGGTGCCCGCCTATTTCAACGACGCCCAGCGTCAGGCCACGAAGGACGCGGGCAAGATCGCGGGCCTCGAGGTGCTGCGCATCATCAACGAGCCGACGGCGGCCGCGCTGGCCTACGGGCTCGACAAGAAGGAAACGCGCACCATCGCGGTCTACGACCTCGGCGGCGGCACCTTCGACATCACGATCCTGGAAATCGACGACGGCCTGTTCGAGGTCAAATCCACCAACGGCGACACGTTCCTTGGCGGTGAAGACTTCGACATGCGGATCGTCAACTACCTTGCGGATGAATTCAAGAAGGCCAACGGCGTCGACCTGACCAAGGACAAGATGGCGCTGCAGCGTCTGAAGGAGGCGGCCGAAAAGGCGAAGATCGAGCTGTCGAGCTCGTCGCAGACCGAGATCAACCAGCCCTTCATCTCGATGGGCTCGGACGGTCAGCCGCTGCACATGGTCATGAAACTGACGCGCGCCAAGCTCGAAAGCCTCGTGGGCGACCTCATCACCAAGTCGATGAAACCCTGCGCCGCCGCCCTCAAGGACGCGGGTCTTTCCAAGGGCGAGATCGACGAGGTCGTTCTGGTCGGCGGCATGACCCGGATGCCCAAGGTCATCGAGGAAGTGACGAAATTCTTCGGGAAAGAGCCCCACAAGGGCGTGAACCCGGATGAAGTCGTCGCCATGGGCGCGGCCATTCAGGCGGGTGTTCTGCAAGGTGACGTCAAGGACGTCGTCCTGCTGGACGTCACGCCCCTGTCGCTGGGCATCGAGACGCTGGGCGGTGTGTTCACCCGGCTGATCGACCGCAACACCACGATCCCGACGAAGAAGGCGCAGATCTTCTCGACCGCCGAGGACAACCAGAACGCGGTGACGATCCGCGTGTTCCAGGGCGAGCGCGAGATGGCGGCCGACAACAAGATGCTCGGCCAGTTCAACCTCGAGAACATCCCGCCCGCCCCGCGCGGCGTGCCGCAGATCGAGGTCACCTTCGACATCGACGCCAACGGAATCGTCTCGGTCGGCGCCAAGGACAAGGGCACCGGCAAGGAACAGAAGATCACGATCCAGGCCTCCGGCGGTCTCACCGATGAGGATATCGACCGGATGGTGCGCGAGGCCGAGGAAAACGCGGAGACCGACAAGGCCCGCAAGGAACTGGTCGAGACCCGGAACCAGGCCGAAAGCCTCGTGCACGCCACCGAGAAATCGCTGGAAGAGCATGGTGACAAGGTCGATCCGTCGACGGTGGAGGCCATCGAACTTGCTGTGAAGGCCCTCAAGGAGCAGCTGGAGACCGACGACACGAGCAAGATCAAGGCCGGCATCCAGAATGTCAGCGAAGCCTCCATGCGTCTCGGCGAAGCCATCTACAAGGCGCAGCAGGACGAGGCCGACGGCGGCGACGGCGCGGATGAGGACGAGGCCCGCCCGGTGGACGACGACATCGTCGATGCCGATTTCGAGGACCTCGATGACGACCGCAAGCGCTCGTAATCGTCCCTGACACCAATGCCCTGGCCGGCCGGGACTTCCTTGGCCGGCCAGCGCGTTTCCGGAGGCTGATGCACGCAGATGGCCAAACGTGACTACTATGAGGTTCTGGGAATCGCGCGGGGCGCATCCGGCGACGAGATCAAGAAAGCCTATCGCATCAAGGCGAAAGAGCTTCACCCCGATCGCAATTCCGACAATCCCGAGGCAGAGGCCCAGTTCAAGGAAGCGAACGAGGCCTATGACGTCCTGAAGGACCCCGACAAGAAGGCGGCCTATGACCGGTTCGGACATGCCGCCTTCGACGGTGGCATGGCAGGCGGCGCGCGCGCCGGCGGCTTCGGCGGCCCGCAAGGGCAGGGCGACTTCGCCTCTGCCTTCTCGGACGTGTTCGAGGATCTCTTCGGCGACTTCATGGGCGGCCAGCGCGGTGGTCGGCGCAGCCGGGCAAGCCGCGGCGCGGACCTGCGCTACAAACTCGGAATCAGTCTCGAAAATGCCTATTCGGGTCTGCAGAAACAGATCAACGTCCCTACCGCAGTTGCCTGCGGGTCCTGCAGCGGAACGGGGTCGGAGGGCGGGTCGGAGCCCGTCACCTGCCCGACCTGTTCAGGCATGGGCAAGGTGCGCGCGCAGCAGGGCTTTTTCACCGTGGAGCGGATCTGCCCGACCTGTTCGGGCGTCGGCCAGATCGTCAAGAACCCCTGCAAGGCCTGCGGCGGCGCGGGGCGCGTGCAGAAGGACCGCGCGCTGAGCGTGAACATCCCCGCGGGCGTTGAAACCGGCACGCGTATCCGCCTGTCGGGCGAGGGCGAGGCGGGACTGCGCGGCGGGCCGTCCGGCGATCTCTACATCTTCATCGATGTGGAGGATCACCCCCTGTTTCAGCGTGACGGCATGGACCTCTACTGCCGCGTGCCTGTCTCGATGACCCGTGCGGCCCTTGGTGGAGAGGTCGAGGTTCCCAGCATCGATGGCGGCCGGTCGCGCGTGAAGGTGCCGGAAGGCTCGCAATCCGGTCGCCAGATGCGCCTGCGCGGCAAGGGCATGCCGGCGCTTCGCGGCACCGGCATGGGCGACATGTATATCGAGCTTGCGGTGGAAACCCCGGTCAAGCTGACGCCCGAGCAGAAGGACCTGCTGCGCCAGTTCGAGGAAAGCTGCGCCAAGTCGAACAATCCAGACGCCAGCGGGTTCTTCGACAAGGTGCGCAAGTTCTGGGACGACCTGGCGAACTGAGCCGTCAGGTCCGCCCGATCTCGCAGGCCGCCATCACCGCCATGTTCAGGATGTCGTTCGCCGTGGACACCGTCGACGCGATCTGAACCGGCCGGTCGAGACCGGTCAGGATCGGACCGATCACGGTGGCCCCCGCCATCTCCTGCATCAGTTTAACGCTGATGGACGCTGAATGGCGCGCGGGGACGACCAGAACATTGGCGGGCCCGGTCAAACGGCAGAACGGGTAATGCTCCATCACCGCCGGGTTGATGGCCACGTCCACGGTCATCTCGCCATCGTATTCGAAATCAACGCCTTTTTCGTCCAGCACCTGCGGCGCGCGGCCCATCTTCTCGGCCCGTTCGGAAACGGGGTAACCGAAGGTCGAGAAACTGACGAAAGCCACGCGTGGCTCCAGCCCCAGTTCGCGGGCCACATGGGCGCCGCGTTCCGCGATAAGCGCGAGGTCATCGGCATCGGGCCATTCATTGACCAGCGTATCACCGATCAGGACAATCCGCCCCTTGTGCAACAGCGCGGTGATCCCGACCGCCCCGTCCTGCGCGGTAACGTCGAAGACCTTGCCCATCAGCTCCAGCACATGCGCCGATTTCCGCGTCGCCCCGGTGACAAGCGCGTCGCCATGGCCATGGGCCAGCATCAGCGCCGAAAACACGTGCCGGTCGCGCGCGGCGAGGCGATGGACATCATGCCAGTCAAAGCCCTTCCGCTGCAGACGCTGGTAGAGAAAGCTCTTGTAGCTTTCAAGATGCGTGGTGTTGGCGGCGTTGACCACCTGCAACTCCCGCACCGCGTCGCCGAGGCCAGCGGCCTCCAGCTTTTCCTTCACGTCCGCCTCGCGCCCGACCACCAGCGCCTTGCCCAGTCCGTTGCGCTGATAGGCGACGGCGGCGCGCAACACGCGGACATCGTCGCCCTCGGCAAAGATCATGCGGGCCTGCGCGTTGCGCGCGCGCGCGTAGATGCCCTGCAGGATCGAACTAGTCGGGTCCATACGGGCGCGCAGGGTCTTGGCATAGGCGTCGAGATCGACGATGGGCCGCCGCGCCACGCCGGTGTCCATGCCCGCGCGCGCCACGGCGGGCGGAACGGTGTAGATCAGCCGCGGATCGAAGGGCGTGGGGATGATGTAGTCGCGCCCGAAGCTCAGCTTGCGGCCATAGGCCATGGCGACCTCGTCGGGCACATCCTCCCGCGCCAACGCGGCCAGCGCCTCGGCACAGGCGATCTTCATCTCGTCATTGATGGCGCGAGCGTGGATATCTAGTGCACCACGAAACAGATACGGAAAACCAAGGACATTGTTGACCTGATTGGGATAATCCGACCGGCCCGTCGCCACGATGGCGTCGACGCGCACTTCATGCGCCTCTTCCGGCGTGATTTCGGGGTCCGGGTTGGCCATGGCGAAGATCACCGGGTTGTCGGCCATGGATTGCACCATCTCCTGCGTCACCGCGCCCTTCACGCTGACGCCGAGGAAGACGTCCGCGCCCTCCATCGCCTCTTCCAGCGTGCGCAGGTCGGTCTTGACGGCATGGGCCGATTTCCACTGGTTCATGCCCTCGGTTCGGCCCTGCCAGATCACGCCCTTTGTGTCGCAGACAATGCAGTTCTGCGGCTGTGCGCCCATGGATTTCAGAAGCTCGATACAGGCGATGCCAGCCGCCCCGGCCCCGTTCAGGACGATGCGGCACTCCTCGATCTTCTTGCCCGACAGGTGCAGCGCGTTGATGAGACCGGCGGCGCAGATCACCGCGGTGCCGTGCTGGTCGTCATGGAAGACGGGGATGTCCATGATCTCCTTGAGTTGCTGCTCGATCATGAAACACTCGGGCGCCTTGATATCCTCGAGGTTGATGCCCCCGAAGGTGGGGCCCATGAGGCGCACGGCGTTGACGAATTCGTCCACGTCCTCGGTGTCGAGCTCGATATCGATCGAATTGATGTCGGCGAAGCGCTTGAAGAGCACGGCCTTGCCCTCCATCACCGGCTTGGAGGCCAGCGCACCCAGATTGCCGAGGCCCAGCACCGCCGTGCCGTTCGAGATCACGGCGACCATGTTGCCCTTGGTCGTGTAGTCATAGGCGGTTTCGGGGTTCTCCGCGATCACCTCGCAAGGGACGGCCACGCCGGGCGAATAGGCGAGGCTCAGGTCACGCTGCGTGGCCATCGGCGTCGAGGCGGAAATGTCGATCTTGCCCGGGCTCGGCTCCAGATGATAGGCCAGCGCCTCGTCCCGCGTGATGCGCGTCTTGTCGACCATGTCTCCCCCCTTCGCGTCTGCCGGACAGGATTATCCCGGCAATGCCGCCGCCCGCAACCGACGGAATTGCCGCTTCAATCCCGGCGGCGCGCTTTGTAGGCTGGCCCGGGCGCATCAGGGGGATGGCATGAACGCGCATGTGACGCCGATGATGGCGCAATATCTGGAGATCAAGGCGCAGTACCCGGACGCGCTTCTGTTCTACCGGATGGGCGATTTCTACGAGATGTTCTTCGACGACGCGGTCGCGGCGGCCGAAGCGCTGGATATTGCCCTGACCAGGCGCGGCAAGCATGGCGGTGAAGATATCCCGATGTGCGGCGTTCCCGTGCATGCCGCCGAGGGTTACCTCCTGACGCTGATCCGAAAGGGGTTCCGCGTGGCCGTCTGCGAACAGATGGAGGACCCGGCCGAGGCGAAGAAACGCGGCGGGTCCAAGGCCGTGGTCCGGCGCGACGTGGTCCGGCTGGTGACGCCCGGAACGCTGACAGAGGATGCGTTGCTCGACGCGCGCACGCATAACTACCTCGCCGCATGGGCCGAGGTCCGGGGCGAGGGCGCGCTGGCCTGGACGGATATCTCCACCGGCGATCTGAACGTGATGCCCTGCCCCGCCGTGCGGCTCGGCCCGGAGCTTTATCGCCTCTCGGTGCGCGAGGTTCTGGTGCGCGCGGACATGGATGTCACCCGGCAGGACGCCCTGGTCGAGGCGGGCGCCGCCGTGACGCCGCTGGGGCCGGGAAGCTTCGATTCCGCCTCCTCCGAAAAGCGTTTGGCGCAACTGTTCGGGGTGGCATCGCTCGACGCGTTCGGGAGTTTTGGCCGGGCGGAGATTTCCGCGCTCGGCGCGCTCTCCGATTATCTCGAGCTTACGCAGAAAGGGTCCCTGCCGCTTCTGCGCCCGCCGCGCCGGGCCAGTGGCTCGCGGCTGATGCAGATCGACATGGCCACGCGGCGCAACCTCGAACTGACGCGCAGCCTGGCGGGCGGCGGCCGGCAGGGGAGCCTGCTGGACGTTCTCGACCGGACGGTGACGGCAGGCGGCGCGCGTCTGCTGGAACGGCGCGTGTCAGGCCCCGCGACCGATGCCGGGGAGATCGCCCGGCGGCATGATGCGGTGGCCCATTTCGTCTCTGACAGGCGGGTCAGAGACGATATTCGGGCCGCCCTGCGGCAATGCCCCGACATCGAACGCGCGCTGTCGCGGCTTGCGCTGGACCGGGGCGGGCCGCGCGATCTGGCAGCCCTTCGCGACGGTCTGGCGCAGGCCGCCGCCATTGCCGAGCGCCTGCTGGACAGCGACCTGCCCGGGATCGTCGCCGAGGCGCGCGCCGACTGCCTCGGGCACGAAACCCTGCGCGACAGGCTGGATGCGGCCCTCGTGGCGGAACCACCCGTTCAGGCCCGGGACGGGGGTTTCATCGCGCCGGGCCACGACGACGATCTCGACGCCGCACGCAAACTGCGCGACGAGGGGCGCGGCGTCATCGCGACCCTGCAGGCCGATTACATCACCGACACCGGCGTTCAGTCCCTGAAGATCAAGCACAACAACGTGCTGGGCTATTTCATCGAGACCACCGCGACCCATGCCCAGAAGATGCTGTCTCCACCCCTGTCCGAACGGTTCATTCACCGCCAGACCACGGCGAATGCCGTCCGCTTCACGACATTGGACCTTTCCGATCTCGAGACCCGGATCCTGAATGCCGGTACGCGCGCGCTGGAGATCGAGATGGCCCTGTTCCGCCGTTTGCGCGAGGTAGTGCTGGAAGAAAACGACCGCATCGGTCAGGCGGCGCGCGCGCTGGCGGAGCTTGACGTGCAGAGCGCGCTTGCCACGCGCGCCAGCGAAGGCGACTGGTGCCGCCCCACGATCCACGACGACCGCCGGTTCAATATCGTGGCCGGACGTCATCCGGTGGTGGAGTCAGCACTTTCCCGGACCGGTGCGCCCTTCGTCGCGAATGACTGCGCCCTCGATCCCGAGGGCGACGGCGCTGCCATCACGCTGCTGACCGGGCCGAACATGGCCGGCAAATCCACATGGCTCAGGCAGAACGCGCTGATCGCGATCCTTGCCCAGACCGGCAGTTACGTTCCCGCCGAAACAGCCGAGATCGGGCTGGTGAGCCAGGTCTTTTCCCGCGTGGGCGCGTCGGACGATCTGGCGCGTGGGCGGTCGACCTTCATGGTGGAAATGGTCGAGACCGCCGCGATCCTGAACCAGGCCGACGACCGGGCGCTTGTCATCCTCGACGAGATAGGGCGGGGGACGGCCACCTATGACGGGCTGTCGATCGCATGGGCCACGGTGGAACATCTGCACGAGGCGAACCGCTGCCGCGCGCTTTTCGCCACCCATTACCACGAGTTGACGGCGCTGGCGGAGAAACTGACCGGTCTGACCAACGCCACGATGACCGTGCGCGAATGGGAGGGTGAGGTGATCTTCCTCCACGAGGTGCGCGCAGGTGCCGCCGACCGGTCCTATGGCGTACAGGTGGCGAAGCTGGCCGGTTTGCCGCAATCGGTGGTGGAGCGTGCGCAATCCGTGCTGGAAGCGCTGGAAAAGGGAGAGCGGGAGGGCCCCGAACGCAGTACGCTGATCGACGATCTGCCGCTCTTTTCGGTCAAGCCGCAGGCCGCACCGATACCGAAGAAGGGTCTGCACCCGGTCGAGGCCCGGCTGGCCGATATCCATCCCGACACGCTGAGCCCGCGCGAGGCGCTCGACCTTGTCTATACGCTCAAGACCCTGATCGAGGAGTGATCAGGACGCGGTGTTGGAGGACACGCCGACCTGCGCCGGCCGCAACAGGCGGTCATGCAGCATGAAACCCTCGGCCATCACCTGGATGATCTCGCCCGCCTTGGTGCCCGGCACCGGCGCTTCGAACATGGCCTGATGCAGCTGCGGGTCGAAGGTATCCCCGACCTCCGGGGCAACGGGCGTCATGCCATGCTTGCCGAAGACGGAAACCAGTTCGCGAAGCGTAAGCTCGACCCCTTCGATCACGCCACTGGCGGCGGCGCGCTGTTCCTCACCGGCGGCGTCGAGCGCGCGGCGCAGGTTGTCATAGACAGGCAAGAGATCGCGCGCGAGCCGCGAGCCGCCGTATTGCTCGGCCTCGCGGCGGTCACGCTCGGCACGTTTGCGGCTGTTCTCGGCGTCGGCCAGCGCGCGCAGCATCCTGTCACGCAGCTCGTCACGTTCTGCGCGCAGAAGATCGAGCTCGACGGTGGACTCCGGCGTCTCGTCTCCGGCCAGCTCTTCGGTGGCGTCCTGTTCGTCCACGATCTCTTCTTTTTTCGGCTCTGCCATCTTTTCCTCTTACGATCGGTCGGAAATCATGCGTCCGACCAACTGCGCAGTGTAATCCACGATCGGCACGATACGTCCATAGTTGAGACGAGTCGGTCCGATGACGCCAACGGCGCCCACGATCTTTCGGTCAGCGTTCATATATGGCGAGACGACCAGACTGGAACCCGAAAGTGAGAATAACTTGTTCTCCGATCCGATGAAAATCCGCACGCCATCTCCGGCTTCGGTCAGTTCGAGGAACTCCGCGATGTCTCGCTTGCGCTCGAGGTCGTCGAACAGCATCCGGATACGGTCAAGCTCCTCCGCCTCGGCGCTATCGCTCAGAAGGTGGGATCGCCCCCGAACGATCAGGCGCTCTGTCTGCTGACCGGCGTTATCCCAGACGGCAAGGCCGTTCTCGATCAGCGAATTGGCCAGCGCATCGATTTCGCGGCGCCGCGTCTCGATCTCCTGCGCCATCGCGTGCCGCAGGGACGACACCGTCTGACCCGCCAGCCGGGCGTTGAGGAAATTCGCCGCCTCGCGCATCGCGCTGGGCGTGGTGCCTTCCGGTGGGTTGAAGATCCGGTTTTCGACATGGCCGTCGGAAAACACCAGCACGACAAGCGCCTGATCGGCCGAAAGCGGGACGAAGTCGATATGCTGGATCGGTGCCTCGTGCTTGGGCGCGAGAACAAGGCTCGCCCCTTGCGTCGCGGCAGACAGGGCCAATCCCACGCGGTCCAGCACCCCCTGGATATCGGCGGAGTTCGAGTCGAGCGACTGGTCGAGGGACTGGCGGTCGTCCTGATCCAGATCTCCCACCTCGAGAAACCCGTCGACGAAAAGGCGCAGGCCCAGCTGCGTCGGCACCCTGCCGGCGGAGGCATGCGGACTGCCCAGAAGGCCCAGGAATTCAAGGTCCTGCATGACGTTGCGCACGGTCGCCGCCGATACCTGTTCCGTCAGAGACCGCGTCAGTGTGCGCGACCCCACCGGTGTCCCGGTATTCAGATAGCCCTCGACCACCCGGCGAAAGACCTCGCGGGAGCGGTCGTTGAGTTCCTCGAGTATGCGGCCTTGTTCTGTCATTGCAGTGCACTTCATGTCGGGTCAAATGCGCTGTCTTGCAAGGTCTTTCACCCTTGCGACCGCTGCAAGATGCGGACTATGCCTCGCCCAGGCAATCAGGAGAGAGTTATGCGTCCTTCGGGCCGGAACCTAGACGAAATCCGCGACGTATCCATCGAGATCGGCGCGACGAAGCACGCCGAGGGATCGTGTCTGATCAAATGCGGCGCAACCCATGTCCTGTGCACCGCGAGCCTCGAGGAACGAGTGCCTCCGTTTCTGAAGAATACCGGGCTGGGCTGGGTCACGGCGGAATACGGGATGCTGCCGCGCGCCACCCATACGCGCATGCGCCGTGAGGCGGCGGCGGGCAAGCAATCCGGCAGGACGCAGGAAATTCAGAGGCTTATCGGTCGATCCTTGCGCGCGGCCATCGACCGTTCGGCACTGGGCGAGCGGCAGATCACCATCGATTGCGACGTGATACAGGCCGATGGCGGAACCCGCTGCGCCGCGATCACCGGCGGTTGGGTCGCGCTGCGCCTTGCGGTCAACAAGCTCCTGAAGGCGGGCGACATCGTCTCGGACCCTATCACCGACCACGTCGCCGCCGTATCTTGCGGCATTTACGCGGGCCAGCCGGTGCTCGACCTCGATTACGCCGAGGACAGCGAGGCCGGCACCGATAGCAATTTCGTGATGACGGGACAGGGCGCGCTGATCGAGGTTCAGGCCAGCGCCGAAGGTGCGGCGTTCAGCCGGGTCGAGTTCGACGCGATGTACGATCTGGCAACCCAGGGCGTCACCGCGCTGGTTGCCGCGCAGAAGATCGCCGTCGCCTGACATGCGCCGTTTCACGGGAAACACGCTTCTGGTCGCGACGCACAACCAGGGCAAGCTGGAGGAAATCGCGCATCTGCTGGAGCCTTTCGGCATCGCGGTAACCTCCGCGAAGGAGCACGACCTGCCGGAGCCCGAGGAGACGGGAACCAGTTTCGTCGAGAATGCGCGGATCAAGGCCCACGCGGCGGCGAAGGCCACCGGCCTGCCCGCCCTGTCGGACGACAGCGGGATCGAGATCGACGCGCTGGACGGCGCGCCCGGCGTCTACACGGCCGACTGGGCCGAGACACCGGACGGGCGCGACTTCGTGATGGCGATGACCCGCGCCCATGACGCGCTGGAGGCCGCGAACGCCCCGGAACCCCGCACCGCGCGGTTCTGTTGCACCTTGGTGCTGGCGTGGCCCGATGGGCATGACGAGGTCTTTCCCGGCACCGTCGAGGGGCGGATCGTCTGGCCGATGCGGGGCGCGCAGGGGCACGGCTATGATCCGGTCTTTCAGCCCGATGGCCATGACATCACCTTCGGCGAAATGGACCGCTGGGAAAAGAACAGGATCAGCCACCGCGCCGATGCCTTCGCCAAGCTGGTGAAGATCTTTGGTCCTGCCTGACGCGACACGCCCTCGGGATTTCGGGCTTTATGTCCACTGGCCGTTCTGTCAGGCGAAATGCCCCTATTGCGACTTCAACTCCCATGTCGCGGCGCGGATCGACCACGACCGGTGGCTTTCGGCTTATGTTTCTGAAATAAAACGTGTTTCGGAGGAAACGGGCCCGCGCCTCCTGCGCAGTATCTTCTTCGGTGGGGGAACGCCCTCCCTGATGCAGCCCGAGGTCGTCTCGGCCATCCTCGACGCCGCGCGGCAAGGCTGGTCCTTTGCCAACGATATCGAGATCACGCTGGAGGCCAACCCGACCTCCATCGAGGCCGGCAGGTTCAGGGAGTTCCGCGACGCGGGCGTCAACCGCGTTTCCGTGGGTATCCAGGCGCTGAACGACGCCGATCTGCGCCGCCTTGGTCGGCTTCATTCGGTCGCGGAGGCCCGGACCGCCTTCGATATCGCACGCGAGACGTTCCCGCGCGCGAGTTTCGACCTGATCTATGCGCGTCAGGACCAGACCCCGGACCAGTGGCGCGCGGAACTGGCCGAGGCGCTGGCAATGGCCGCCGATCACCTGTCGCTCTACCAGCTGACGATCGAGCCCGGTACGGCCTTCGGCGACCGCTTCGCCAAGGGGTCGCTCCGGGGCCTGCCGGATGAAAACGCCGCCGCCGATATGTATGAAATCACGCAAGGCATGTGCGAGGAAGCAGGGCTGAGCGCCTACGAGGTCTCGAACCACGCGCGGCCCGGCGCGGAATCGCGCCACAACCTGATCTACTGGCGCGGCGACGACTGGGCGGGCGTCGGGCCGGGCGCCCATGGGCGCCTGACCCTGGACGGGCAACGCTGGGGCACCGAGACGGAACTGGCGCCGACCGGATGGCTTGACCGCGTGGAAACCAGTGGCTCCGGTGAAACCGCTCGCGTTGCGGTGTCTGCGCTGGAACAGGCCGAGGAATACGTGATGATGGGACTTCGCCTGTCCGAGGGCATCGACGTCGACCGTCTGCGCGAGATGGATGTCGAGGTGCTTCGGGCCGATCGTATCGCGTCACTGGCGGAGCTTGGCCTGATCGACTGCGACGGCGAGACGCTCAAGACCACGCAAGCGGGGCGTCCCGTGCTGAACGCGATCCTGCGGGAGCTGTTGGTTTAGGCCTTCGTCAGCCGGCGTTCAGGCGGCGGATCAGATCGTCCAGACCTTCTAAATCTTTGTATTTAATAATTAATTTTCCACCGCCCGCCTTCTGGTCGTGGCTGATCGCAACCGGCATTCCCAGCGCTGCCGACAGATCGCCCTCCAGCGCGCGGGTATCCGCATCCTTCTCCGGTACGGAACGGGCGCCGCCGGACGAACCACTGTCCTGACCCGTCTTGGCAAGCTTTTCGACCTCGCGCACCGACAGACCGCGCGCGACCGCCTGTCTGGCCAGCGCCGAGGGATCGTCTGTCGTGACAAGGGCGCGCGCATGTCCCGCCGTCAGTCGACCGTCGCGCAGCATCTCCAGCACATCCTCGGGCAGTCCCAGCAGTCGCATGAGGTTTGCGATATGGCTCCGGCTTTTGCCCATGGCGGTGGCGAGCTGTTCCTGCGTGTGGCCGAACCGGTCCATCAGTTGGCGATATCCCTGCGCCTCTTCGATAGGATTGAGGTCGGAGCGCTGGATATTCTCGATGATCGCGACTTCGAGAACTTCGGTATCATCGAAATCCCGCACGATGACCGGAACCTCGTGGACCTGCGCCCGCTGGGCGGCCCGCCAACGGCGTTCGCCGGCGACGATCTGATAGCCGTCACCCCTCGGGTTGGGGCGGACAATGAGAGGCTGGATCACGCCCTTTTCTCGGATCGACGCCGCGAGTTCCTCGAGCGCATCCTCGGAAAAGGAGCGGCGGGGCTGATCGGGGTTCGGGAAAAGCTGCTCGACCGGGGCGTTCCGGTCCGCGAACCCTTGCGGCACGGCCTCGGCCGGTGTGGCGCCCTCGGACGGCTGGATATCCGCCATCAGCGCCGACAGGCCACGGCCCAACCCCTTGCGATCCTTCTTCACGACCATCACACACCCTCCCTCGCGAGGTTTCGTTCAAGGAACTCCTGCGCAAGTTCCAGGTAGGCTTCGCTTCCCCTGGAGGCAGGGTCATAGTCGATGACCGGAAGCGCGTAGGAGGGTGCCTCGGACACGCGCACATTGCGGGGAATCCGCGTGCGATAGACCAGATCGCCCAGCGTCTCGCGCGCGTCCTCCTCGACCTGGCGGCAGAGGTTGTTGCGCTGATCGAACATGGTCAGCACCACGCCATCCACGCGCAGGTCCGGATTGGCCGATTCCCGCACTTGCCGCACGGTCAGGAGAAGCTGTGATAATCCTTCGAGTGCGAAGAACTCCGTCTGCAAGGGTACAAGCGCCGCATCCGCCGCCACCAGAGCATTCACCGTCAGGAGACTGAGCGAGGGCGGGCAATCGATGAGGATGATATCGAACTTCAGGTCCGTCGCATTGCGCAGCGCGTCGCGCAACAAACGCACACGGTTTTCGTGATCGACGAGGTCCACATCGGTGGAACTCAGATCAGTCGTGGCCGGCGCGATGAATAGCCCTTCGAACTGCGTCGGAAGCACCACATTTCGAAGGGAGGCATCATCGACCAGAAGGTCATATGTGGTGAGCATTCGGTCGGATGGCACAATACCCAGCCCGGTCGAGGCGTTTCCTTGCGGATCGAGGTCGACGATCAGCACACGTTTGTCCAAGCGTGCCAGCGCCGCCCCGAGGTTGATCGCCGTGGTCGTCTTGCCCACCCCGCCCTTCTGGTTCGTGACGGCGAGGATACGGGCGCGATGATCATGCATGGGTCAGGTTCCGAATGCGGAGGATGACGGAATCCGGTGCCGTCACGGACGGATGGATCTCGACATCCATCTGCCAGTCGGCGCGCGCGGTTTCAAGCTCCAAGCCATGGCCGGCACCCTTTTGCAGAAGGCAGGTGCCATCCGGTCGCATATGGCGGTGAACCCAATTCAGAAGCCGCGGCAACGGTGCCAGGGCGCGGGCGGTGACGATCCCGGCGGCCGCGGGGACAAGCGCTTCGATTCGCGAATTATGGACGGTCACATCGGCTTCGGTATGGCGTGCGACCTCTCGGAGGAAGGCGCATTTGCGCGTGTCGCTTTCGACAAGCTCGAACTGCCCGTCAATGCCGTAGTCTTCTGCACAGATCGCACAAACGAGGCCCGGAAAACCACCTCCCGACCCCAGATCGAGCCAGAGAACGGCCTCCTTCGGCGCATGTTGGAGAAGCTGAATTGAATCGAGGAAATGGCGGGACCAAAGCTCTGGAAGCGTGCCGTTGGAAATCAGGTTCACCCTGGGTTGCCATCTCCTGAGCAGCCGCTCGTAGGTTTCGAGCCGCGCCAGTGTTTCACGTGAAACACTGGCCACGATCCTGTCCTTCGCCTCGCTCTCCGTCACGCGGATTTCCGTCCGTCCCGCCGAAGTCGCGTGAGGATCAACGCCAGTGCCGTTGGGGTCATCCCGTCGATACGACCCGCCTGCGCCAGGGTCCGCGGCCGGATACGTGCGAGTTTACCGCGCAACTCGGCGGACAGGCCGGTCAATTCGCTGTAGTCCAGCGTGTCGGGAATTTCCTGCGCTTCGTCCCGCGACAAAGCTTCCGCATCACGTTGCTGCCGCGCGACATAGGTCGCATAAAGCGCCTCGTTCTCCAGCTGGGTCAGCGCCTCGCCCGAGATGCCATCCAAGCCGGGACAAAACGGTCGTACATCGTCGATCCCGATGTTCGGAAACGCCAGAAGCTGTAGGCCGTTGCGGCGCTGCCCATCCTGGCTGACCGGAAGCCCGTGAGCCATGGCCTCCGACGGTGAAACGCTGATGGACATCAGGGCATTTCGGCCACGCTCCAGCATTGCCATCTTCTGGTCGAACAAGGCGCGCCGTTCGTCGTCGAGGATACCCAGCGCTTTCGCTATCGGCATGAGTCGCTGATCCGCATTATCCGCACGCAGCGTCAGTCGATACTCCGCCCGGGAGGTGAACATGCGATAGGGCTCGGAGACGCCGCGGGTGACCAGATCGTCGATGAGGACACCGATATAGGCCTGATTGCGCGCGAAATGCACGGGTGGTTGTCCCAGCACCCTGCGTGCCGCGTTGAGGCCCGCGACCAGTCCCTGCGCCGCCGCCTCCTCGTAGCCCGTCGTTCCGTTGATCTGGCCTGCGAGATAAAGCCCCTCCTGCGCCTTCAACTGAAGTCCGTCATCGAGGCTTCGCGGATCGACATAGTCATATTCAATGGCATATCCGGGCTGCAGGATCCGTGCGTTTTCCAGGCCACGGATGGACCGGACATAAGCCTCCTGCACATCGGCGGGCAAAGAGGTGGAAATTCCGTTGGGATAGACCACGCCGCTGTCGAGACCTTCGGGCTCGAGGAAGATCTGGTGCGACTCCTTGTCGGCAAACCGCACGATCTTGTCCTCGATGGACGGGCAGTACCGCGGACCGACGCCCTCAATATGCCCTCCATACATGGCCGATTTCGAGAGGTTCGCGGAAATGATCTCATGTGTTCGTTCATTTGTGTGCGCGATGCCGCACGCGATCTGTCGAACATAGGGCCGTTGGGACAGGAATGAGAACATCGCGGGATCTTCATCGGTCGGCTGCATCTCCAACAGATCCCATTCGATACTGTCTGACGCCAGCCGTGGCGGGGTGCCCGTCTTGAGACGTCCAAGCGGAAGGCCCATCGAATCGAGGCGCTCGGCAAGTTTCACCGAGGGCTTGTCACCCATGCGCCCACCCGGCCGGGACACATCACCTATATGGATGACGCCTCGCAGAAAGGTGCCTGTCGTCAGCACGACCGCCGAGCCTCTTACTTCAGCGCCATCTGCGAGCGTAACGCCGTCGATCCTGCCACCCACGACGAGAAGATCGGCCACCTCGCCTTCGACGACCTTCAGGTTCTCCTGCGCGTCGATCGCTTCGTGTATCGCCATTTGATAGAGCTTCCGGTCCGATTGCGTGCGCGGACCACGCACTGCGGGACCCTTGCGACGGTTCAGCAGACGGAACTGTATGCCCGACTTGTCCGCGGCCAGACCCATGACACCGCCAAGCGCATCGATCTCGCGCACGAGATGCCCCTTGCCGAGGCCGCCGATCGCCGGATTGCAGGACATCACGCCGATGCCATCCCGCGACAAGGTCACAAGCGCCGTGGACGCGCCAGCCCGCGCAGCGGCGCATGCGGCCTCCACCCCGGCGTGGCCACCGCCGATCACGATCACGTCGAAGCGCGCATGTTTCACGTGAAACACTCCTACTTTCCGATACAGAAGGACGAGAAGATTTCGCCCAGCACGGCCTCTACATCGATGCGACCCGTCAGCGAGTCAAGCGATCGCGCCGCGCTACGGATCTCCTCCGCCGCCAATTCCGGCGTTTCCCCCAGCGTTTCGATCACCTCTTTCGCCGCCTCGAGCGACTGAACCGCCGACATCATGGCCATGCGGTGCCTCTGGTGGGTCGCGGTGCCCACCCGCGCCATGCGGTCCGACAAAACGACCTTGATCCGCGCGAGCAGTGCGTCGACCCCCGCCCCGGTGCGCCCCGACACGCCGCCTTCCACAATGCTGTCCTGCTTTCCCAGAACCACGATATCATCCGCCGATAGAAGATCGCTCCCCCCCAAGTCACCGTCAGACCTGATCCAGACGCGGAGGTCGGCGCCCTCGGCCCGTTGCCGCGTCCGGTCCACGCCAATGCGTTCGACCGTATCCTCCGTCTGCCGCAGACCGGCCGTATCGAGGAGCGTAACGGGCAAGCCATCGAGATCGAGCCGCACTTCGATCACATCCCGCGTCGTTCCCGCCACATGGGACGTGATCGCCACATCGCGCCCGGCAATCCAGTTGAGAAGCGTGGACTTTCCTGCATTCGGTGCACCCAGAATCGCAACCTCGAACCCATCGCGCACGCGTTCGGCAACGTGAGAGCCCCTGATCTCCGCTTGCAGTTCCTGAATCACTTTATCAATTTTTTCAATTACTTGAGGTGCAACATCCGTCGGAACTTCCTCATCGGCGAAGTCGATCGTCACCTCGACCAGCGCCAGCGCCGTCAACAGGTCGGCGCGCCAGTCCTCGGCGCGGTCTCCCAACCGCCCCTGCAGCAGTCGCGTTGCCTGAAGCCGTTGCGCCTCGGTTTCCGCCGACAGCAGATCGCCCAGGCCTTCGACCTGCGCGATATCCAGCTTTTCATTCTGCAAGGCGCGCTTGGTGAATTCCCCGGCCTCAGCGGGCCGGACCAACCCGGTCTCTGACAAAAGACGCTCGCAAGCGGCGATCACCGCGACGCTGCCATGCAGGTGGAGCTCGACCACGTCCTCACCGGTGAAACTGCGTGGGCCCTCGAACGTCAGCACCAGCGCTTCATCGACAATATCGCCCGACATATCCCGGAGTTTGCGTAGCCTTGCCCGTCCTGGCAACGGCAGATCGCCGGCAAGCCGCGACGCCGCGTCGAAGGCACGGGGCCCGGAAATCCGGATGACGGCCACGCCCGCTCTGCCCCGGGCCGTCGCCAAGGCAAAGATCGTGTCCATTCCCGGCGTCTCCGTGGCTGTGTCAGGTGTTCATCGAGTCGAAGAACTCGGAATTCGTCTTGGTCTGTTTCAACTTGGAAATCAGGAACTCGATGGCGTCCGTCGTGCCCATCGGGTTCAGGATCCGGCGCAGGACGAAGGTTTTCTGCAGGTCGCCCTTGTCGACAAGCAGTTCCTCCTTCCGGGTGCCGGACTTCAGGATGTCCATCGCCGGGAAGACGCGTTTGTCGGCGACCTTGCGGTCGAGGACGATTTCCGAATTACCGGTGCCCTTGAACTCTTCGAAGATCACTTCGTCCATGCGGCTGCCAGTGTCGATGAGCGCCGTGGCGATGATCGTGAGGCTTCCGCCCTCCTCGATGTTCCGCGCGGCACCGAAGAAACGCTTCGGCCGCTGGAGCGCGTTGGCGTCCACACCGCCGGTCAGAACCTTGCCCGACGACGGCACCACCGTGTTGAAAGCACGACCCAGACGCGTGATCGAGTCGAGCAGGATCACAACGTCGCGCTTGTGTTCCACAAGGCGCTTCGCTTTCTCGATGACCATCTCGGACACGGCCACGTGCCGCGTCGCGGGTTCGTCGAAGGTGGAGGATATGACCTCTCCCTTCACGGACCGCTGCATGTCGGTGACTTCCTCCGGCCGTTCGTCGATCAGAAGAACGATCAGGTAACATTCCGGATGGTTGGTCTCGATGGAATGGGCGATGTTCTGCAACAGAACCGTCTTGCCGGTTCGGGGCGGAGCAACGATCAGCGCGCGTTGTCCCTTCCCGATCGGAGATACCAGGTCGATGATCCGGGCCGAGCGATCCTTGATCGTCGGATCCTCGATCTCCATCGTCAGACGCTCATCGGGGTAAAGCGGGGTGAGGTTGTCGAAGGCCACCTTGTGCCGTGCACGCGCCGGATCCTCGAAGTTGATCTTGGTGACATTCGTGAGCGCGAAATACCGTTCGCTTTCACGCGGCGCCATGATCACACCTTCGACGGTGTCTCCGGTTCTCAGGCTGTGCTGGCGTATCATGTCCGGGGACACGTAGATATCGTCGGGACCGGGCAGGTAGTTCGCCTCGGGGCTCCGCAGGAAGCCGAACCCGTCCTGAAGCACCTCCAGAACGCCATCGCCCGAGATTTCCCAGCCCTCGTCGGCGCGTTCCCTGAGGATCTCGAACATCATGTCGCCTTTGCGCATGGTCGAGGCGTTCTCGATCTCGAGCTCCTCTGCCGTGGCAAGCAGGTCCTTTGGGGACTGTGCCTTCAGGTCGGCAAGGCGCAAGCTGTTCTCTGTCATGGAAATCACCCGTCTCGAGCAGTGACCCGGTCGGTCCTGCGAGGTCGTTCTCTGTATCTGAATATTTATCTGAGCTTTCACACCGGACGGTGCGACGTGTGGCAGCTAAGCAGGGGCCGTCCAATTGTCAAGCGAGCCGTCTGTCCGCCGTCCTGCTCTTCAATAGGAAAGAGAGAAAAAGAGTTGTTGAATCTTGTAGTGCACTGAAGAACTCGGGAAGCTGCGTTTTGTGCAAATGGAACACACTGATATCCACCTGTGGAAGGATCCTGTCGATGTGCTGTCAGTAACCGAGGAATAATGATTCATTCATATTTATCAAAATTTTATTGGTCTGGCGTTCAATCATGAACCTGTGCGCAGTTTCCTGAAAACCTCGACAACACGACTTGCCGACAGGACAGCGATCAGATTGCATGCCCGGGGGGAACTCGGGGGGGAACTCGGAGTAACCGCATCATCCTTTGCCGCCTCGCTCGAAGGCGCGGCTGACGGGTGGCTTTTCAGCCATCCCTTCACGACCTATCAACAGAAGAACCCAGAACGCAGTGATGGTTTTGCCCCGACTTGTCCTCGCCTCCAGATCGGAATCCCGCTCCCGGATCCTCGTTGGCGCGGGCGTTGCCTTCGATCGGGAGCCGGTTCGAATCGACGAGGCCGCGATTCGTGCCTCTCTGGAGGCCGACGGCGCGTCCCCCCGGGACATCGCGGACGCCTTGGGCGAGTTCAAGGCGCGCAAGGGTCATGACAGGCACCCGGACGCGGCGGTCCTGGGATCCGACCAGGTCCTTGCGCTCAAGGGCCGCGTCTTCGGTAAAGCGGCCGACCGTGAGGCCGCGGCGCATCAGCTCTCCGAGCTTCAGGGCCAGACTCACATGCTCCTGTCGAGTGCCGTGATCTATCACGACGGCGCGCCGGTCTGGCGCGCCATCGGGCAGGCCCGTATGACGATGCATACTCTCACCCCCGCCCAGATCGACGGCTATCTCGATATGGCATGGCCAGAGGTGTCGTCCTCGGTCGGCGCGTACCATGCCGAGGCCTACGGCGCGCGCCTGTTCAGCAGGATCGACGGGGACTGGTTCACCGTTCTTGGCCTGCCGCTTCTGGATGTGCTTTCTTTCCTGCGATTGCGAGGCTGGCTCACGCCATGAAAAAAGACATTCCATTGGCCGGTGTCATCGGCGACCCGGTAGCCCACAGCCTGTCGCCAAAGCTCCATGGCCATTGGCTTGCGCGGTACGGACTGCGGGGACATTACATCCCGATGCGGGTCGCCCAGTCGGATCTTGTACAAGTTCTTCGCACCCTGCCGCTGATGGGATTCAAGGGCGTGAACGTCACGATCCCGCACAAGGAACATGTGTTGTCTCTGGCCGACACGGTCACGGATCGCGCCGCGCTGATCGGGGCGGCCAATACGTTGACCTTCACCGGGCAGGGCAGGGTACAGGCCGACAATACCGATGGCAGCGGCTTTCTGTCCAATATCCGCCAGTCGATCCCGGGATGGAACGCAACGCAGGGGCCGGCCCTCGTTCTCGGCAGCGGGGGTGCGGCCAAAGCCATCGTCTGGGCGCTTCTCAACGACGGCGCGCCGGTCGTGCATGTCGCCAACCGCACACGCGCCCGCGCGGACGGTCTGAAGGAACAATTCGGCGCCAAGGTCGTGCCGCAGGACTGGACGGCGATCCCGGCGCTTGTCCGCGACGCGGCGCTGATCGTGAACACGACTTCACTGGGGATGCAGGGGCAACCACCTCTTGCCGTGAGCCTTTCTGGCGTGAAACCCGTGACGGTGGTCACGGACATCGTCTACACGCCCCTGCGCACCCAATTGCTTGAAGAGGCGGAAAAGCACGGATGCCAGACCGTCGACGGCCTCGGCATGCTGCTGCACCAGGCCGTGCCCGGCTTCGAACGCTGGTTCAGCTATACGCCGACCGTGGACGACGAGTTGCGCGCGGCGGTGCTGGCGTGACCCGGACGATCCTTGGTCTGACAGGTTCGATCGGGATGGGAAAGACCACCACGGCGCGCATGTTCGCGCAGCTGGGCGTGCCGGTCTGGGATGCAGACGCGGCGGTGCACCGTATCTATGCCCCCGGCGGTGACGGGGCCCGCGCCCTGTCGGATATCGCGCCTGACGCGATCAAGGAGGATGGCGGCGTCAGCCGTGCGGCGCTCAGGACTGCGATCGCGGATAACCCCGATCTCCTGAACCGGATCGAGGCGCGCGTTCATCCGCTCGTGGCGGAAGACAGGGCCGCGTTCCTGGCCGAACACGAAGGCGAAGACATCGTCGTTCTGGACATTCCCCTTCTGTTCGAGACGGGCGGCACGGGTCTGGTGGACCAGGTTGCCGTGGTTTCGACCTCGGCCGAGGAACAACGCCGCCGGGTTCTGGAACGACCGGGGATGGATGCCGAGACGTTCGAGCGTTTGCTGGCCCGACAGGTCCCCGACGCCGAAAAACGCGCGCGCGCCGACTTCATTATCCGGACGGATGACCTTGCGACGGCCCGCGCGGACGTGGAACACTTGCTGAGATCAATTCGGGCGGAAAAGAACCATGCGTGAGATCGTACTCGACACCGAGACCACGGGACTCAACCCGTTCGACGGCCATCGCATCGTCGAGATCGGGGCAGTGGAACTGTGGCATCAGGTGCCCACCGGGCGCACCTATCACCAATATATCAACCCCGAACGCCCCATGCCGGAAGAGGCCTTCGCCGTCCACGGTATCGGTGACGCGTTCCTTGCCGACAAACCCGTCTTCACGGCCATCGCGCAGGCTTTCATCGACTTCATCGAGGAGTCGAAGCTCGTCATTCACAACGCATCCTTCGACATGCGTTTCCTGAACGCCGAGCTTGAATGGGCGGGGCTGCGCCCCATCCCGGGCGATCAGGCCATCGACACGCTGGAGATCGCCCGCAGGCGGTTTCCCGGATCGCCGGCGTCGCTCGATGCGCTCTGCCGGCGGTTCGGGATCGACAATTCCATGCGCGACAAGCACGGCGCGTTGCTCGACTCCGAAATCCTAGCTGACGTCTATCTGGAACTGATCGGCGGCCGGCAGTCGGGGTTCGAACTGGACCAGGGCTCACGCGGCTCCGCCACGACGGCGCAGCCCAACTGGCGCCCCGCCCCACGTCCCGCGAAGCTTCCCGCGCGGGTGACCGAGGCCGAGACCGCCGCCCACGCGGCGTTCATCGAGGAACTCGGACCGGACGCGATCTGGACCCGGTCCCGGTCCGGGTCCTGATCCGCCTCAGGCGTTCGTCGGCTGTTGCTGCTGTGCCGCGCGCTGCGCCAACTGCTGACGATAGAGCGCGACGAAATCGATCTGGTCGAGGTTGAGCGGCGGGAAGCCACCGTCCCGTGTCACATCGGCCACGATGCGGCGCACGAAGGGAAACAGCATGCGTGGGCATTCGATCAGCAGATAAGGGTGCAACTGCGGCTCCGGCACATTCTCGATCTTGAAGATGCCGCCATACTCGAGTTCCAGCAGGAAGACCGGCTCGGGGGTGTCCCCCTTCGTCTTGCTTTCGATCTTCAGCTTCATGACGATATCGTACTGACCCTCGGCCTCGCGCTTGCGCGCATCGAGAGCGACCTGAACCTGAATATCGGGTTGGGTCTGGCCCTGTAGGGATTTCTGTGCCGCGATGTTCTCGAAAGACATGTCACGGATGAACTGTCCCAGGACCTGCATGCGCGGAAGCTCGACCTGCGCCTGTTGCGCCGGCGCTGCGCCGTTTCCGGAAGTCGCGCCGTTTTCGCCGCCGTTCGTGTCGGACATCTTGGTCTCCATCTGATCTGTCGGCGGACCTCTAGCAGCAGGCGCGGCCGGTCTCAATGCCGTGTCCAGCCCGAAGGCCCGTTACGTGGCGACGTGTCCTTGACCTCATACTCGCCTTCAATGATGTCGCTGTCCATCGGATTGGAGGGCCGCCAATGCGGATTTCCGCCCGACACGGTGTGGATCTCCACGCGTTGCTTGAGCCTCCGCAAAAGGAAATTCCGAACCCCGGGCACGAGCAGCGCGAAGCCCACGGCGTCCGTGAAGAAGCCCGGCGTAAGCAGAAGCGCACCCGAAAACAGGATCATCGCGCCATGGGCAAGCGTGTCCGTAGGGTCCCGCAATTCGTCGAAACTCCGCCGCAGACGCTGCAGCGCCTGACTTCCCTGCGACCGGACCAGCACCGTTCCCGCAACGGCGGTCGCGACCACGATGCCCAGAGTCGGCCAGAGGCCGATCCAGCCACCGACCTGGATGAACAGGGCGATCTCGATCAACGGAACGAGCAGGAACAGAAAAAACAGCCACATGTTTCGGCTCTCCGGCGTTTGGGACAAAAACGACCGCCTTGCCTCGCGATTCCCCGCGACCAAGGGGCAATGGACTTGATGATCACCCTCACCTACATATGTGGCCTGTAGCTCACGTTCAAAGCCCCTTCCGCCCGTCGAGGTCCCCAAGATGAATTCATCCTTGCTGTCGCTCCTTGTGCTGGCCGGCATTGCGATCTTCCTGATCCTGCGTTTGCGCAGCGTGCTCGGCACCCGCGACGGGTTCGAGAAACCGCAGGCGCGCACGACGCCGGAACGCTCCGGTCCCCGCCGCGATTTCGAGGTGATCGAAGGCGGACCCGATGACGACATCATCGACCACGTCGAAACCGACAGCGATGCGGCCAAGGCGCTTGCAGCCATGAAGATGGCGGAGCCCGGCTTCAATGTCCGCGAGTTCCTGCAAGGCGCGCGCGGCGCCTACGAGATGATCCTGATGGCGTTCGAAAACGGAGACGTGAACACGCTGCGCGACTTTCTCGCGCCCGACGTGCTGGAAACATTCGAGACCGTCATCGACCAGCGCGCCGACCAGGGCCTGCGGATCGAGGCGGAATTCGTCGGCATCCGTGAGCTTGCCCTGCAAAACGCGAGTTTCGACAGGGAAACCGGCGAGGCGGAGATCACCGTGCGTTTCGTTGGTGAGCTGACCTCGGTCGTGCGCAACAGCGATGACGAGATCATCGAGGGCAGTGCCAGCGAGATCAAGCGCCAGCGCGATATCTGGACTTTCGCGAGGACCATGGGACAGGACAATCCCAACTGGCTCCTGGTGGCGACCGACGTATGAGCCATGCCGCGCGCGCGAAGCATTCTCGCGATGCTGGCACTCGGGGCCGCCTTCCAGGCCACGTCCGGTGTGGCTGAGACGCCTGCGCGACTGATCGATTTCGCCGAGTTGGACGGCTGGGCATCCGACGACCATGCCGAAGCGCTCGCCGTATTCCGCAACACCTGCATGGATTTCGACGAACCTGACTGGCAGGGGCTGTGCGCCATCGCGGCCACGGCCCCCGACGCCCGGACCTTCTTCGAGCTCTTCTTTCGCCCGGTCCTGATCGGCGGGGACCGGACCGCGCTGTTCACCGGTTATTTCGAGCCGGAGCTTGACGGCTCACGCACCAGAACCGCCCGTTTCCGCCATCCCGTCTATCGCGTGCCACCCGAACTTGGCGAGGGCCCATGGCTCAGCCGGGCCGAGATCGAGACGACTGGCGTTCTTGAGGGTCGTGGCCTCGAAATCGCTTGGGTCGATGACGCGGTGGAGCTGTTCTTTCTCCAGATCCAGGGATCGGGACGCATCCGCCTGACGGATGGAACGATCATCCGCGTGGGCTACGGCGCGCGCAACGGCCATGAATACCGGTCAATCGGGCGGGAGATGGTGCGCCGGGGGATTTACCAGCCCCATCAGGTTTCGGCCCCGGTGATCGCGAACTGGGTGCGGCGCAACCCCGATGCCGGGCAGCAATTGCTGCACCACAACCCCTCCTACATCTTCTTCCGCGAGGTCGACCTTCCCGACCCGGATATCGGGCCGTTGGGCGCGATGAACCGGTCGATCACGCCGCTCAGGACGATCGCGATCGATCCGACCTACACGCCGTTGGGCGCCCCGGTATGGATCGAGAAAGCGGGCGCCGCGCCGATGCACCGGCTGATGATCGCGCAGGACACGGGCGGTGCGATCCGGGGACCGCAGCGGGCGGATATCTTCTACGGGTTCGGGGATGACGCCGGCAGCGCCGCCGGAACGATCCGGGACCCCGGGCGCATGGTCGTGCTGCTGCCGATCGAACGCGCGCACCAGGCCGTTCCGGACGCGTGAGATCATGGCGCGTCGGAAAAAAGGCCTGTCGAGCGAGGACCGGGACCTTTGGGACCGCGTTAAACGGACGGCCAAGCCACTTGCGCCGCCCAAGCTGCACACGCCGTCCAGCGAGGCGCGCTCGCCACCGCAAGCTCGCCCTGAGCGGACGCCCCCGGACGCCCCCGCATCGATCGATCCGTTTCGCATCGGGCAGGCCGCGACCGCGCCGTCATCGCCGCAACCGCGGCACGATCTGTCGGACCGTCTGGCGCAGGCGCCGATCCGCATGAAGCAGACCGCACATCGCAGGATGATCCGCGGCAAGCTGAAGCCCGAGGCTCGCATCGACCTCCACGGCATGACCCTGTCCGAGGCACATCCCGCGCTGGTGGATTTCGTGATCGGCGCCCATGCCCGTGGCCAACGCCTGTTGCTGGTGATCACCGGCAAGGGCCGGAGTGCCGCCGCGCAGGAGGATCACGGCCCGATCCCGATCCGGCGCGGGGTTCTGAAACAGCAGGTTCCCGGCTGGCTGACGGCGCCGCCGCTCGGGCCGCTGGTCCTCGAAATCCGCGAGGCGCATCAGCGTCATGGCGGCGGCGGCGCCTATTACGTCTATCTCAGGCGACCGCGTTAGGGTCAGAGAACGTAACGGCCGAGATCAGCACTCCGCGTCAGCTCGCCCAGGTTCGTCTCGACGAAATCCGCGTCAACGGTGACACCATCGCCGGCGCGATCCGGCGCGTTGAAGCTGAGGTCCTCGAACACGCGTTCCATCACGGTATAAAGACGCCGGGCGCCGATATTCTCGATCGACTGGTTCACGTCCGCCGCGATCTTGGCCAGCGCCGCGATCCCGTCCTCGGTGAATGTCACCGTGACCTCCTCCGTCGCCATCAGGGCAGTGTATTGCCGGGTCAGCGCGTTGTCGGTCTCGGTCAGGATGCGCACGAAATCCTCTTCGGTCAGCGCGCGCAGGTTCACGCGGATCGGCAGACGCCCCTGCAGTTCCGGCAGCAGGTCCGAGGGTTTGGCGATGTGAAACGCGCCGCTTGCGATGAACAGGATATGGTCCGTCTTGACCGGACCGTGCTTGGTGGAAACCGTTGTCCCCTCGATCAGCGGCAGCAGGTCGCGCTGCACGCCCTCCCGGCTGACGTCGCCGCCGCGCACGTCCTGCCGCGTGGCGACCTTGTCGATCTCGTCGATGAAGACGATGCCGTTCTGTTCCACGGCGCGCACTGCTTCCTTGGTGACCATCTCGGGGTCGAGCAGCTTGTCGGCCTCCTCCTGCAGAAGCACCTCGTAGCTGGCCGCGACGCTCATCCGGCGGCGCACGGTGCGCTGCCCGAAGGCCTTTCCGAAGATGTCGCCCAGGTTCATCATCCCCCCGCCCATTCCGGGCGGCTGGCCGGGGATCTCCATCCCCTGAAGTGGGTTCGAGGTGTCGGCTACCTCCAGCTCGATGATGGTGTCGTCAAGCTCGCCGGAGCGGAGCTTCTTGCGGAACATCTCGCGGGTCTGGTCGCGGGCGCCGTCACCGGCCAGCGCCTCGATCACGCGTTCCTCGGCGGCTTCATGCGCCTTGGCCTTGACCTCCTCGCGGAGGTTCTCGCGCACCATGGCCTGCGCGGCATCGACGAGGTCGCGGATGATCTGTTCCACGTCCCGGCCGACATAGCCGACCTCGGTGTATTTCGTGGCCTCCACCTTGATGAACGGCGCGCGGGCGAGCTTGGCCAGCCGCCGCGAGATCTCGGTCTTGCCGACGCCGGTGGGGCCGATCATCAGGATGTTCTTCGGATAGACCTCCTCGCGCAGGTCGTCGCCCAGCTGCTTGCGCCGCCAGCGGTTCCTGAGCGCCACGGCCACGGCGCGCTTGGCGTCCTTCTGGCCGATGATGAACCGGTCGAGTTCCGAGACGATCTCGCGGGGGGTCAGGTCGGTCAAGCTGGCGTTTCCTTTTGCAGCAAATCGTAGGGGGGAAGCCGGGTCTTGCCCGGGAAGGTCGGCAGGGCGCGCATGATGGCGCGGCGCAGCAACTCCCATTGAGCACCCAGCAGGACGAGGCCCGCGCCCAGCGTGAGGATCACGAAGAATGCCTGCCCCTCGGCCACTGCGACGGCAAGCGCCACCACGTAGCCCACGCCCGAGACGAGAAAGGACCGCCGGTCGATCACCACCGCCACGACGGCCATAAGCGCAACGAAGGCCGCCAGCATGATCTGCGCGGGGATGGTGCCCGCATCGAACAGCGTCAGCGCGATGGTGTTCACGATGGCCGGCGCCGCGATCACGTGCAGCCAGAAGCCCGAGGCCGCGCGCCGGGTCACGCGGTGCGGGTCGGACATGTCGAAGGACATGGCGACGATCAGGCCGATCAGCCCAAGCGCCATGGTGACGATGGCAAAGGGTCCATCCGCGCTGAGCAGGAAGATGTCGCGCGGCGTTTCGGGGAAGGACCCGCCAAGCGTGGTGATGCCGAACACGGTCGCATAGACGGCGGCCGCGATCAGAGCGACCGTGAAGGGCACCCGGAACAGCGCGTAATAGCCGCTCAGTGCCACGCAGGCGATGGCCGCCGCGCAGGTCAGCGTCTGCGGTGTGTTGAGGTCCAGCATAGCCGAAAACGCCATGCCGAACTGTCCCGCCAGCAGCCCGAACATCACCGACAGCGCGATGGAGGGCGCCACCATGCGCCGCGTCAGCGTGAAATACCGTGCCAGCAGGATCACCGCCCCCATGCCGAGCACCGCGTAGACCATCCCGAGGATATAGCCGCTGGTGGTGCCCAGAATGGTCATCCCGGTGACGCCGGCGAACCCCATGTAGAGGATGACAAGACCCACCACGATGAAGATCTCGTTGAACCCCTTGAAGAGCTCGAAGGGCTCATCACGGCCATCAAGATGCGCCCGCACGCCCGAACGCTGCTCGGAAAGGACCACGAGCGAGGCCGCCTGCGCCTCGCTCAAGGTCCCGGAGGCGACGGCGGCCCTCAGATCGTCGCGGGAAATCCCGGTCATCCGCCGATGCGCTCCACGGTCAGGTTTCCGTTGGTGTAGACGCAGATATCGGCCGCGATCGCCATGGCGTCGCGCGCGATGGTCTCGGCGTCCTTGTCCGTCTCCATCATCGCCCGCGCGGCGGCCAAAGCGTAATTGCCGCCCGACCCGATGGCGGCGATCCCGTGTTCGGGCTCCAGCACGTCGCCCGCCCCCGTGATGATGTATAGCTCGGCCCCATCGGTCACGATCAGCATCGCCTCGAGCTTCTGGAGGTACTTGTCGGTGCGCCAGTCCTTGGCCAGTTCGACGCAGCCGCGTTGAAGCTGTCCGGGCGTCGCCTCGAGTTTCGCCTCAAGCCGCTCCAGCAGCGTGAAGGCATCCGCCGTGGATCCGGCGAAGCCCGCGACCACGTCATGGCCGCCGGGCGACAGGCGCCGGACCTTCCGTGCGCTGCCCTTGATGACGGTCTGGCCAAGGCTCACCTGGCCGTCGCCGGCGACGACCACTTCGCCGTTCTTCCTGACGCCGATGATTGTCGTGCCGTGCCAGCCGGGGAAATCGCTGTCTGCCATGGGGCCTCCATCTTTGGGCCTATATGGAATGCCCCGTCCCGTGCCGCAACCATAGGGCGGGTCTTGACCCGCCGCCCCTTGTCCTCAGCGGCCCCTCAGAACCACCCCGGCCACCCCGGCCTGCGGGGCACACGGACGGCCAGCATCGGCATCAGCCACGGGCCCCGGAACCGGTTGAGGTCGAGCGCCTCGTGCACGCCCACGGTTTCCTCGCCGTTGATCTTGGTGCGCACGGCGGAGCGGTTGTAGAACGGCGCGTCCAGCATCGCCTTGACCTGTTTCGGGCGATAACCGGTGTCAGCGCGGGTTTCCCGCTTCACCATCCAGCCGGGTCGGCTCAAACGGGCCTTCGGCGGCTCCTCCAGGGGCCTGATCGACCCGTCCTCGGCAAATCCGACCGCCACCGACAGCTCCGTGCCGTCCCGCCGCGTGGCGTCGTAGAAACAGGCCGCGCCGTCCCGCAGGGGGAACCGCCCCCAGGTCCAGTAGTTGAAATCCGCCTCCAGCGCGCGCGTGCCGAAATTCGCGTCGAAATAGCCATGTCCGTGCCATGTCCAGCCGGGGCGGTTCAGCTCCACGCGAATATCGGCCTTGGGCGCGAAGGGCCGCCAGATATGCGCGCCGTCCTCGGTCAGGGGCAGCTCGACGCTCGTCAGGGCCGAGGGCGTCACGATCACGCGGCCCTTGATCTTCTGCGCATGGGGTGTCGACATCTCGTCGATCTCGATGATCAGCCGGTCGCCGTCCCAGACCATGGCCGACGGCCCGATCTGGATGCGGTCCCGCGACAGGCCCAGCGCGTCGGCGCCCCGGTCGGTCATCGTCCAGCGGCCGCCGCGCCCGTAGGTCACCACGTTCAAGCAGCAGTGATTGGCCGGGTTCCTGCGCCCGCTCCAGCGGTACCAGGGCGAAAAGACGGACCCTATGAAACCGATGATCGAGATGGCGCGTTCGCCATCGTCGGAGATGCCGTCGACATACCACCACGCGTAGCCGTCCGGCGGGACGTCGATGTCGAAGCAAGGTCGGTCACGATCGCCGCGGCCGCGTGCTTGCCGGAGAGGCAGGCCATGGGGATCCCGGCGCCCGGATGCGTCCCGCCCCCGCAGAGATAGAGCCCCGGGATCGCCGTCCGCGCCCCCGGCCGGTGAAACGTCGCCATCATCCCATGCGGGCTCCGCCCGTAGAGGGAACCGTCCGACGCGGGAAAGTCCCGGTCGAAATCCGCGGGCGTTGTCAGGTGCCTGTCGTCCGGAACCGGCGAAAACCTCAGCCCCATCTTCTCCAGGCTGGCGAAAGTGCGTGTCCGGCATGTTTCCCGTTCCTCGTCCGTGGCCGTGTGCCCCGGGGGGCCGTTCATGATGATCTCGAAGCGCTCGGGGCCTTCGGGGCGGGCCATGCCGCCGCGGTCCTGCGCGCAGACATAGAGCGTCGCGTCGCGCGGCATACGGCCCTTGGCGATATCGCCGAATTCCACCTTCGGATCGGCGCAGAAGAAGATATTGTGATGGGCCAGATCGACGCCCACGGGTTCCGCCGCGAAGCCCCAGACGAAGGCCGACAGGCTCCGCTCCGCCACGGCGCGCCTGGGGACCGCCGCGCGCGGCCCCGACCCGAGCAGCCCGTCATGGAGCGCCTTGGGGTCGCCGTTGAACAGCACGGTATCGGCCCGCAGGCGCGTGCCATCCGCCAGATGCACGGCGGCGCAGCGCCCGTCCTGCATCTCGATCCGGTCGGCTCTTGCGTTGAACCGGAAGCTCACGCCCTTTGCGGTGGCGAGACCGTGGAGCGCTTCGGCCAGCCGGTGCATGCCGCCTTCGATGGCCCAGACGCCGCGCGCCTCGGAATGCCAGATCAGGCCGAGGATCGCGGGGCTGAGGTAGGGCGACCCGCCGACATAGGTCGCGTACCGTCCGAATAGCTGCTGCAATCGTGGGTCGGAGAACTGCAACCGCAACTTCTGCGCCAGCGTCAGGCCCGGAGCCATTGCCGGGATCAGAGCGGGCGTCTTCATGACATGGGCGGTGAGCGCGCCGAGTTTCGGCGCGGGTTCCTGCATGACGGGGGCGTCGAAGGCCTCGAACAGGCGGCGGGCCTTGTCGGAAAAGCGGCGGAATTCGCGTTCCGCCTTCGGCCCGGCGAAATCGCGGATCGCCGTCGCGCTCAGTCCGGGGTCGGCATGCAGGTCGAGGCTGGAGCCATCCGGCCACCAGTGCCGCGCGAGGATCGTGTCGGCATGAAGCGTGACGTGATCCTCCAGCCGCGTTCCCGCGTCCGCGAAAAGCTCCTCGAACACATGCCGCATGGTCATGACCGTGGGGCCGATATCGACGGGTCCGGCGACGGAGGAGCGGGTGCGCATCTTGCCGCCCGGACCGCCGGCCATATCGACGACCTCCACCGACAGACCGCGCTGGGCCAGCCGCAGAGCGGCGGACAAACCGCCGATCCCGGCGCCGATGACGACGACATGTCTGGTCTGAGGGTCTTCGCGGTCTGACACGAGATTGGTCCCTGTAGGTGTCAGTTATAGTTGACAGATTGGCCAGACATGTCCAGTCTAATTTACACGCCACCTGTCAATCTTGAGTCGTGGCGACCAGATTCCTTTTGCGATCGGGGGCCTCATGGCTTTGAAAACAAGGATCGAAACTGCGATCGCCGCCGCCATTGCCTCGGCGCAGGGCGGGGCCGCTCCGCCCAGGCTCGCCTCGGCGCTCGATTACGCGGTCAATCCCGGTGGCGCCCGGATTCGCCCCACGATCTGCATGTCGGTGGCCATGGCTTGCGGGGATACCAACCCCGCCATGTCCGACGCGGCGGCCACGGCGATCGAGTTGATCCATTGCGCCAGCCTCGTCCATGACGACATGCCCTGCTTCGACAATGCCGACATCCGGCGCGGCAAGCCTACCGTGCACCGTGCCTATGGCGAACCCCTGGCGCTTCTGACCGGGGACACGCTGATCGTGGCCGCCTTCGAGGTTCTCGCCCGCGCGGCCGGAAGCGACCCGGACCGCGCCGTCAGCCTGATCCGCATTCTCGGCGAGTCGACCGGCATGCCCGGCGGGATCTGCGCCGGTCAGGGCTGGGAAAGCGAAAGCAAGATCGACCTCTCCGCCTATCATCGGGCCAAGACCGGTGCGCTCTTCACCGCGGCGACCCGCATGGGCGCCGCCGCCGCCGGCGAGGAGCCCGACGCCTGGACCGAGCTTGGCGCGCGGATCGGGGAGGCCTTCCAGGTCGCCGACGACCTGCGCGACGCACTTTATGACGAGGTGGCGCTGGGCAAGCCCGCCCATCAGGACGAGATCAACGGCCGCCCCAACGCGGTGGCGCAACTGGGCGTGAAGGGTGCGATCCGCCGGCTTGAGGATATCCTGTCCGGCGCCATCGCCTCGATCCCCTCCTGTCCCGGCGAGGCCGCGCTTTGCGACATGGTGCGCAAGACGGCGGAGCGGCTGACCCCCGTGGTTCCCGCCCAGCAGACGGCCTGACCCTTGTCGATCAGCGACGACACGCAAGCCCCGCGTCCGAGCCTCTCGGACCGGGTCTATGCCTGGCGCACCGCGCTTTTGCGGTCGCGCGCGTTCCAGAAGGCCGCCGCCCGCGCGCCCTTCGCCGCACGCGTGGCGCGCAAGGACGGGGAGGCGCTGTTCGACCTCGTCGCGGGCTTCGTCCATTCGCAGGTGCTGCGCGCCTTCGTCGACCTCGACCTCGCCGCGCGCCTTGCGCACCGGCCGAAGCGGGCCGAGGAACTGGCGCTCGAGGCCGGTCTCCCGCCCGAGCGGATGCGCGTTCTCTGCCAGGCCGCCGCGTCGCTGAACCTGATGCAGCGCCGCCGCGACGGCCGCTTCGCGCTGGGCCGGCTGGGCGCGGCGTTGCCGGGCATCCCGGGTCTCGCGCAGATGATCGCCCATCATGACGTGCTCTATCGCGACCTCTCTGATGCACGGGATTTCTTCACCGATGGCTCGAACACCGAGCTTGCCGAGTTCTGGCCGTATGTGTTCGGGGCCACCGGCGCGGTGACCGCCGACACGGCCGAGACCTATTCCGAGTTGATGGCGCAAAGCCAGACACTCGTGGCCGAGGAGGCGCTGCGCGTCGTCGACCTTCGCGGGGTGAAGACGCTCCTCGACGTCGGTGGCGGGACCGGGGCGTTCCTCACGGCCGCGGGGCTCGCCCATCCCGATCTGCAACTGCATCTCTTCGATCTTCCGGTCGTGGCCGAAGGCGCCGCGGCGCGGTTCGCCCGCAGCGGCCTGACCGAACGCGCGACCATCACGGGCGGAAATTTCCGGACCGACGCGATTCCCGCGGGCGCGGACGCGATCAGCCTCGTCCGGGTGCTTTACGATCATTCCGACGACACAGTGCGCATGCTTCTGGCCAAGGCGCATGCGGCGCTTGCCGATGGCGGACGCCTGATCGTGGCCGAACCGATGTCGGGCGGCGCCCGTCCGATGCGCAGCACCGACGCCTATTTCGCGGTCTACTGCATGGCGATGCGCACGGGCCGCGTCCGCAGCGCCGAGGAGATCGCCAAGCTTCTGACAGAGGTGGGTTTTTCCGGTGCAGCGCAGGTCAGGACCTGGCGTCCGTTCATCACCTCCGTGGTGACCGCGCGAAAGTCCTGAAAGATGACATCGGACATGTCCATTCATGTTGACATCCCAAAGTGTCAGGTTAAACTGACACTCAAGATGGACGATACACGGGATTCTGTTCGCCCCATCCCACCGACGACCGATTGGATCTGAACCGTGAACTGCACTTCCGTCATTCTAGAGGCTCCGAAGACCATCAGTCTGGGTGAGCTGAACCTCCCCGATCCGGGGCCGGATGAAATGGTGGTCGACATCCAGTATTCCGGCATCTCCACCGGCACCGAAAAACTCTTCTGGTCCGGCCAGATGCCGCCGTTTCCCGGCATGGGCTATCCGCTCGTGCCCGGCTACGAGGCGGCCGGAGAGGTCGTCGAGGCCGGCAGCGCCACGGGCTTTCGTCCCGGCGACATCGTCTTCGTGCCCGGCGCCAATTGCTACGGCGACGTCAAGGGCCTGTTCGGCGGGGCGACGAGCCGCCTCGTCACGGCCGCCGATCGTGCCGTGCGCATCGATTCGTCCATGGGCGAGGCGGGCGCGCTCCTCGCGCTGGCCGCGACGGCGCGCCATGCCATCGCCGGTATCAACACGACGCTGCCCGACCTGATCGTGGGCCACGGCGTTTTCGGCCGCCTTCTGGCGCGTCTTACCATCGCCGCGGGCGGAACCGCCCCCACGGTGTGGGAAATCGACCCCGACCGGCAGACCGGTGCAGAAGGCTACCAGGTCGTCCATCCCGACGATGACGAACGCCGTGATTACCGCTCGATCTACGACGCCTCGGGTGTGTCCGGCCTGCTCGATACGCTCATCGGCCGTCTCGCCAAGGGCGGGGAGGTCGTGCTGGCCGGGTTCTACCCCGAGCCTCTGTCCTTCGCCTTTCCACCCGCCTTCATGCGCGAAGCCCGCTTCCGCATCGCGGCGGAATGGACCCGCGACGACCTGGTCGCCACCCGCGACCTGATCGACCACGGGGCGCTCAGCCTCGACAACCTCATCTCGCACCGGGTTCCCGCGGCCGATGCCGCGCAGGCCTACCAGACGGCCTTCGAGGATTCCGCGTGCCTGAAGATGATCCTGAACTGGGGGCCCTCAAGCAGCGATGCGTCAGGGCCGAAAAGGGAGAACGCCGCATGAGCCTCGATGTGCCCAACCTCAAGGACTACGACAACAAGCTTCGCGAGGAGGCCAACGAGCCCACGCTGGAAGTTCCCCAGGGCGAGCCCACCAAAAAGACGCAGATCATCGCGATCTACGGCAAGGGCGGCATCGGCAAGTCCTTCACGCTCGCCAATCTCAGCCACATGATGGCCGAACAGGGCAAGCGCGTGCTGCTGATCGGCTGCGACCCGAAATCCGACACCACCTCGCTGCTCTTCGGCGGCAAGGCCTGCCCGACGATCATCGAGACCTCGACCCAGAAGAAACTGGCCGGCGAGGAAGTGAAGATCGGCGACGTCTGCTTCAAGCGCGGCGGCGTCTTCGCGATGGAACTTGGCGGTCCCGAAGTGGGCCGCGGCTGTGGCGGCCGGGGCATCATCCACGGCTTCGAGCTGCTGGAGAAGCTGGGCTTCCACGACTGGGACTTCGACTACGTTCTGCTCGATTTCCTCGGCGACGTGGTCTGCGGCGGTTTCGGCCTGCCGATCGCCCGCGACATGGCGCAGAAGGTGATCCTCGTCGCGTCGAACGACCTGCAATCGCTCTATGTCGCCAACAACGTCTGCTCGGCGGTGGAATATTTCCGCAAGCTGGGCGGCAATGTCGGCGTCGCGGGCCTTGTCGTGAACAAGGATGACGGCTCGGGCGAGGCGCAGGCTTTCGCCAAGGCGGTCGACATCCCGATCCTCGCCTCGATCCCGCAGAACGACGACCTGCGCAAGAAATCCGCGAATTACCAGATCGTCGGCACCGCCGAGAGCGAATGGGGCCAACTGTTCGCCGGGCTGGGCGACAACGTGGCCGAGGCGCCGCCGATGCGGCCGACCGCGCTGAACCAGGATGAGCTTCTGGCGCTGTTCGACGGGTCGGAAACGGGCGCCGGATACGAGCTTGTGCCCGCCACCGACGCTGACATGCGCGGCAAGGACGCGAAGCCCAAGCAATCCCTCGAAGTGATTTACGACGAGGCGTGAGAGAAATGACCCCAATCGACGACCAACCCAGAGAAATCCGCTACGACGACGCAGCCGATGTCGAGGTGATCCGCGGCGAGGCGCGTGTGGATACCGCCCCCGAAGGCGCACCGGCACAGGGCGGCGACGGAATGGGCTGTCACGCAGGCGCAGCCGAGATGGAAAAGGCCGCCCGCATGGCCGGCAAGTCCGAGATCCTCGACCAGTACGCCAAGGACTATCCGCAAGGCCCCCACGACAAACCGCAGAGCATGTGCCCCGCCTTCGGCTCGCTCCGCGTGGGCCTGCGCATGCGCCGTGTGGCCACGGTCCTGTCGGGTTCGGCCTGCTGCGTCTATGGCCTGACCTTCGTCAGCCATTTCTACGGCGCCCGCCGGTCGGTGGGCTATGTGCCGTTCAATTCAGAGACCCTGGTGACGGGGAAACTCTTCGAAGACATCCGCGACGCCGTGCACGAGATGGCCGACCCCGGGCGTTACGACGCCATCGTGGTCACCAATCTCTGCGTTCCCACCGCGTCCGGTGTGCCTCTCCGGTTGTTGCCGGATGAGATCAATGGGGTCCGGATCGTCGGCATCGACGTCCCGGGCTTCGGAGTGCCGACCCATGCCGAGGCCAAGGATGTCCTCGCCGGGGCGATGCTCAACTATGCCCGACAGGAGGTGGAGGCCGGTCCAGTTCAGGCCCCTGTCTCGGGTAAATCAGACCGTCCGACAGTCACGCTGTTGGGCGAAATGTTCCCTGCGGATCCTCTTGGAATCGGAGGGATGCTCGCGCCACTCGGTCTGGCGGCAGGTCCGGTCGTTCCCTGCCGTGAGTGGCGTGAGCTTTATTCCGCGCTGGATAGTCAGGTGGTGGCCGCGATCCACCCCTTCTACACCGCCGCCGTTCGTGAATTCGAGGCCGCGGGCCGCACGATCGTCGGGTCAGCGCCCGTCGGACATGACGGAACCGCCGCATGGCTCGCCGCCATCGGGGACGCCTATGGCGTGGACCCCGACAAGGTTGCCGCCGCGCAAAACGCCTTTCTGCCCGCCATCAAGAGCGCGCTCCAGGCGACGCCGATCAAGGGCACCATCACGCTTTCGGGCTACGAGGGCTCGGAGCTTCTGGTCGCGCGCCTGCTGATCGAGAGCGGGGCGGACGTGCCTTATGTCGGTTCCGCCTGTCCCAAGACGAAATGGTCGGCGCCGGATGTGGAATGGCTCGAGGCGCGCGGCGTCAAGGTCAAGTTCCGCGCCAGCCTCGAGGACGACTGCGCCGCGATGGAGGCGATCCGCCCCGATCTCGCCATCGGCACGACGCCCGTCGTCCAGAAGGGCAAGGAACTGGGTATCCCCAGTCTCTACTTTACCAACCTCATCTCGGCCCGCCCGCTGATGGGTCCGATGGGCGCCGGTTCGCTCCAGCAGGTGGTCAACGCGGCCATGGGCAACAAGGACCGCATGGATCACATGAAAGCCTTCTTCGCCGGCGTCGGCGAAGGCGACACGGCCGGCATCTGGGAAGGCGCGCCGAACCTGCGTCCCGACTTCCGGGCGACGAACCTCAAGAAGCTGGAAAAGGCCGAAAAGGCCCGCATCGCAGCCAACGGGGGTGTCAAATGCTGATCCAGGATCATGACCGCGCCGGCGGCTACTGGGGGTCGGTTTACGCCTTCACCGCCGTGAAGGGCCTTCAGGTCATCATCGACGGTCCCGTGGGTTGCGAGAACCTGCCCGTCACCTCCGTTCTGCATTACACCGACGGGCTACCTCCCCATGAGTTGCCCATCGTCGTCACCGGCCTCGCCGAAGAGGAATTGGGCCGCGACGGCACCGAAGGCGCGATGAAACAGGCCTGGGACACGCTCGACCCCGCGCTGCCCTCGGTCGTCGTCACCGGCTCCATCGCCGAGATGATCGGCGGCGGTGTCACGCCGCAAGGCACGTCCATCCAGCGCTTCCTGCCGCGCACTATCGACGAGGACCAATGGGAAAGCGCCGACCGCGCCATGACCTGGATCTTCACCGAGTTCGGCATGACCAAGGGCCGGATGCCGCCAGAGAAGAAGCGCGAGGAGGGCAGCCCGCCCCGCGTCAACATCCTCGGGCCGATGTACGGCACGTTCAACATGCCGTCCGACCTGCACGAGATCCGGCGCCTTGTCGAAGGCATCGGCTGCGAGGTCAACATGGTGATGCCGCTGGGCTCCCACCTGGCCGAGATGCGCAACCTCGTGAACGCCGACGTCAATATCTGCATGTATCGCGAGTTCGGCCGCGGTCTCTGCGAGGTACTGGGCAAGCCGTATCTTCAGGCGCCCATCGGTGTGGAAAGCACCACGAAGTTCCTGCGCATGCTGGGCGAGATGACGGGCCTCGACCCCGAGCCGTTCATCGAGAAGGAAAAGCATTCGACCATCAAGCCGGTGTGGGATCTCTGGCGGTCCGTCACGCAGGACTTTTTCGCCACCGCCTCCTTCGGGATCGTCGCGAACGAAACCTACGCGCGCGGCGTGCGCAATTTCCTCGAGACCGACCTCGGCCTGCCTTGCGCCTTCGCCGTGGCCCGCGTTGCCGGTCGCAAGACCGACAACGACAAGGTCCGCGCCATGGTCAGCGAAAAGCGTCCGCTGATCCTGATGGGGTCGATCAACGAAAAGATGTACCTGGCCGAGATGGCCGCGGGCCACGGCCCGAGACCGGCCTTCATTCCCGCCAGTTTCCCGGGTGCCGCGATCCGGCGGGCCACGGGCACGCCCTTCATGGGCTATGCCGGGGCGACCTACATCCTTCAGGAGGTCTGCAACGGTCTCTTCGACGCGCTCTTCCACATCCTGCCGCTGGGTAGCGAGATGGACAGCGCCGAAGCCACGCCCACGACCCTGCGCCGCGATTTCCCATGGGACGACGACGCGCAGACGCTGCTCGACCGCATCGTGGCCGAGCACCCCATTCTGACCCGAATTTCCGCAGCCAAGACCCTGCGCGACGCCGCCGAGAAAGCCGCGCTCGCAAGCGGTGCGGAACGGGTCGTCAAGGATACCGTCAAGGCGCTTGCGCCGGCCGGTTTCGAAATCACCGAGGGAGAGTGACATGACGGACTACACCTCAAACGCCCCCGTCACGCGGCACAAGCCACCGAAGACGGAGTTCATGATCTACTTCGCGATCGTGTTCCTTGCGACGCTGCCATTGGCGACCCTGACCTGGGCGCTGGCGGCGATCCGCGCGGGCAACCTGACCGAGAAGGGCCCGATCAAGCGGGCCTGGAGCCAGGCCCGGATCATCACGCCGATGATCTTCTCGGCCTGAGGCCTGCCCGCCCCCGCGACACGCGTCGCTTCAGACCCGGCGCGCGGGGGACGGACCACGCGACATACTCGGCGTGACGACCGGAGCCGAGACTGAATTCAGCCTGAGGGGCCACGGCCTCGATGGGTGAAAAGCCGGCAGGGCAATGAGGCCTTGTCGGGGCCCGGCCGCGGGGAACGCGGCATCGGTCTAACGTTCCGGAGGAAAGTTAATGGCTGATAATTCCGACCTGTCCTTCACAGGTCTTACCGACGAGCAGGCGCAAGAGCTGCACGCGGTGTACATGAGCGGGCTCTGGCTGTTCTCGGCCGTCGCCTTGGTTGCTCATCTCGCCACGTACATCTGGGCGCCCTGGTTCTGAGGAAGGAGCAAAAACATGGCTAAGTTCTACAAGATCTGGCTCATTTTCGACCCCCGCCGCGTATTCGTGGCGCAGGGCGTCTTTCTGTTCCTTCTCGCGGCAATGATCCACCTGGTGGTTCTGTCGTCCGGTCTGAACTGGTTCGAGTCCGCCGCAATGACTGCAGGCTTCGGCAACTAAAGCCGAGACCCGTCCTTGACGGCAAGAACATCGCTGCGGGCGGCACGCCCGTTCCGCCCGCAGCCAATCGACGATTTCACTGACGGCTGACCGCACAGGGGATATGCCGCCACACGCGGAGACAGACGCATGGCTTTGCTAAGCTTCGAGAAAAAGTACCGCGTCCGCGGAGGGACGCTGATCGGCGGCGATCTGTTCGACTTCTGGGTAGGGCCCTTCTTCGTGGGTTTCTTCGGGGTCACGACAGCCTTTTTCGCCTTGTTGGGAACAATCCTTATCTTCTGGGGAGCTGCCATGGATGGCAACTTCAACCCCTGGACGATCAACATCGCGCCACCTGACCTTAGCTACGGGCTCGGGTTTGCGCCGCTCATGGAAGGCGGTCTTTGGCAGATCATCACGTTCTGCGCGATCGGGGCCTTCGTGTCCTGGGCCCTGCGCGAGGTCGAGATCTGCCGCAAGCTCGGCATCGGCTATCACGTGCCCTTCGCCTTCGGCGTGGCGATCTTCGCCTACGTGACGCTCGTGGTGTTCCGGCCGCTCCTGATGGGCGCCTGGGGCCATGGTTTCCCCTATGGCATCTTCAGTCACCTCGACTGGGTGTCGAACGTCGGCTACGCTTACCTGCACTTCCATTACAACCCGGCCCACATGATCGCGGTGACGTTCTTCTTCACCACGACCTTCGCGCTGGCGCTCCATGGCGGCCTGATCCTGTCGGCCGCCAACCCCGAGAAGGGGGAGGAGATGAAGACGCCCGATCACGAGGACACGTTCTTCCGTGACTTCATCGGCTATTCGATCGGAACGCTGGGCATTCACCGTGTCGGACTCCTGCTGGCGCTGAACGCCGGCTTCTGGAGCGCGATCTGCATCATCATTTCCGGCCCCGTCTGGACGGCAGGTTGGCCCGAATGGTGGAACTGGTGGCTGACGCTGCCGATCTGGCCCGAGCCCGAGCTGCTCTATGACAGCACCGGCCTCGCCACCTACGGCACCAACGCGCCCGCGACCGTGGGAGGTAACTGAGCCATGGCTTACTTCGAATACCAGAACATCTTCACCCAGGTTCAGGTTCAGGGCGAACCGGAAATGGGGATGGAGCAGACCGGGGAGAACATCCTCGGCGGCGAACGCACCAGGAAGGCGGGGTTCTCGACCCTGCTGGGCTGGTTCGGCAACGCGCAGCTCGGGCCGATCTACCTGGGCTGGGCGGGTGTCGTGAGCCTCGCCACGGGTCTGTTGTGGTTCAATATCGTCGGCTTCAACATGCTCAGCCAGGTGGACTGGTCGATTCCGGAATTCATCCGGCAGCTGTTCTGGCTGGCGCTGGAGCCGCCGGGTCCGGAACACGGGCTCAGCATGCCGCCGCTCAATGACGGAGGCTGGTACATCATCTCCAGCTTCTTCCTGCTGGTATCGGTGATGGCGTGGTGGCTCAGGACCTATCTGCTCGCCGCGCAGCACAAGATGGGCAAGCATATCGCCTGGGCGTTCCTTGCCGCGATCTGGCTGTTCCTCGTGCTCGGCCTGTTCCGTCCCATCCTGATGGGCAGCTGGTCGGAGGCGGTGCCTTACGGGATCTTCCCGCACCTCGACTGGACCACGGCCTTCTCGATCCGCTACGGGAACCTCTACTACAACCCGTTCCACGCGCTTTCGATCGTGTTCCTCTACGGCTCCGTGCTTCTCTTCGCGATGCACGCGGCCACGATCCTCGCGGTTTCCCGCTACGGCGGCGACCGGGAGCTGGAACAGATCGCCGACCGGGGAACGGCGTCCGAGCGTGCCGGTCTCTTCTGGCGCTGGACCATGGGGTTCAACGCCACGATGGAGGGCATTCACCGCTGGGCGTGGTGGTTCGCGGTCCTGACCCCGATCACCGGCGGTATCGGTATCCTTCTCACCGGCACAGTCGTGGACAACTGGTTCATCTGGGCCATCGAACACAACTTCGCACCGGACTACCTGGGCGCCTACGGCTATGAGGCCTACGGAACCTACGGAGACTTCGGCGGCGTTCAGGGCGCGGGGGAGTAACCGATGTTTCCCAAGTGGTTTGACAAATGGAACTCGGACAACCCGACCAACATCTTCGGGCCGGCCATCGCGGTCGGGGTCGCTGGATCGGCGGTGTTCGTGGCGGCGATGATCGTCGGGTGGGGGCAACCCTTCCCCACGGACAGCCAGCAGACGGGTCCGCGCGGTACCGGCATGAGCGTGCCGGAGTTCGTGTCCGATCTCGAAGCGGGCGATCCGGCGATCGACGACTTCGTCACCTCGGAGCCGATCGTTCCCACGGCAGGGTCCGCCCTGGCGATCGACACCCTCGAAGGGGTTCCGGACTCGCTGGCGAATGTCACGGTCGAGAACTACGAGCGCCTGCTCGAGGCCATGCGGTCCTGGACCGGGATCGAGGATCTGCTGGAGCCCGGCAACGACGGCTACCAGACCGAGGTCGCCTGGTCGATGATCGAGATGACCCAGAACATAAACCAGAACTGGGCGGCCCATGTTCAGGCCAACGCGGAGGTGGGAGTGACCTGTTACACCTGCCACCGCGGAGAGCCGGTGCCGAACAACATCTGGTTCCGGGTCGGGCCGGTCAACAACAACGCCGCCGGGTGGCCCGCCATCCAGAACCGGGTGACCATGACGTCCAACTTCACGTCGCTGCCCTCGACCTACCTGGAGCATTTCCTGCTGCAGGACGAGGACGGCTTCTACGGCGTCGCGCAGGTCCACGACCTCGCAAGCCGGGTTGAGAACCTCGAAGGCGATCCTCTCATCCAGCAGGCCGAAATGACCTATGCCTGGATGAACTACTTCTCCAATTCGCTGGGTGTGAACTGCGTGTTCTGCCACAACAGCCGCGCGTTCTACGACCCAACGCAGGTCACGCCGCAATGGTCGACCGCAAGCCTCGGCATCATCATGGTGCAGGAGCAGCTGGAACAATACATCCTGCCGCTCGAAGACGTTCTTCCGGCCGAACGCCTCGGCCCGATCTACGCCGATGTGCCGAAGCTCGCCTGCCGCACCTGCCACCAGGGCGAGCAGCAGCCTCTCAACGGTCTGAACGTCATCGCCAACTGGCCGGAGCTGGCCGTCCTCGACGACGTGCCCGACTACTCGGCCTTCGAGTGAGGCGATGGGGCCCTTGAGCCATACCGAATACGGCCGCGGGCGGGTCATCCTGCCCTGGGCCATCCAGGAACCTTACGTCCCTTCGTAGGTCAACTGGAACCGCGGACAGGTGTCAGACCCTGCCCGCGGTTTTTCTTTTTCAAGACCCGGTTCGGGAGGGCCGACACATGAACGACCAGATCCACACCCCCATTCTTGATCGCGTGCGCTACCCTTCGGACCTGCGCCGCCTGAGCGACGCCGAACTGGCCCAATGCGCCGACGAACTGCGCGCCGAGACGATCAGCGCCGTTTCCGTGACCGGCGGTCATCTGGGCTCTTCGCTGGGTGTGGTGGAACTGACGGTCGCCATCCACGCGGTCTTCAACACGCCGTATGACAAGCTCGTCTGGGACGTGGGCCACCAATGCTACCCCCACAAGATCGTCACCGGCCGCCGCGACCGCATCCGCACCTTGCGCCAGAAGGGCGGCCTGAGCGGGTTCACCAAGCGCTCCGAAAGCGATTACGACCCGTTCGGCGCGGCGCATTCCTCGACCTCGATCTCCGCCGCGCTGGGCTTTGCGATGGCGAGCGACATGGGCGAGGCCACGGGCGACGCCATCGCGGTCATCGGCGACGGGTCGATCAGCGCGGGCATGGCCTATGAGGCGCTGAACAACGCGGGCGATCTGGGCCGTCGGCTGTTCGTGATCCTCAACGACAACGAGATGAGCATCGCGCCGCCCGTGGGGGCGATGTCGCGCTATCTCTCGGGGCTCTACAAGGGCTCGCCGCTGCATACGCTGAAGGACATCGCCGACGGCGTCGCGGCGCATCTGCCCGAGCCGCTGCGCCACGGAGCCGAGCGCGCGAAGGAACTCGTGACCGGTCACCCGAAGTCGGCCACTCTCTTCGAGCACCTGGGCTTCACCTATATCGGCCCGGTCGATGGCCATGACATCCCGCAGCTCTTGCAGGTTCTGCGCGCGGCGAAGGCGCAGGCGACGGGGCCCGTCCTGATCCATGCCGTGACCGTGAAGGGCAAGGGCTACGCGCCCGCCGAAGGCGCCGACGACTGCTATCACGGGGTGGCGAAGTTCGACGTGAAAACCGGCGCGCAGAAGAAATCCCAGCCCAACGCGCCCAGCTATACCGGCGTCTTCGGCAAGACCCTGACCAAGCTGGCCGAGGCGGATTCGCGGATTGTCGGCGTGACGGCCGCCATGCCGGGGGGCACCGGCCTCAGCACGCTTCAGAAGGTCATGCCCGAACGTGTCTTCGACGTGGGCATCGCCGAACAGCACGCCGTCACCTTCTGTGGCGGCCTTGCGGCGGGAGGGCTCAAACCCTTCTGCGCGATCTATTCCAGCTTCCTTCAGCGCGGCTATGACCAGATCGTGCATGACGTGGCGCTACAGAACCTGCCCGTCCGCTTCATGATCGACCGCGCGGGCCTTGTGGGCGCGGATGGCCCCACCCATGCCGGTGCCTTCGACATCGGCTATCTTGCCGCGCTTCCCAACATGACCGTGATGGCCTGCGCCGACGAGGCGGAACTGGTGCACATGATGGCAACGGCCGCTGCCCATGACGACGGGCCCATCGCGCTGCGCTATCCGCGCGGCGAGGGCGTTGGCGTGGAGATGCCCGAGACGGGTGAGGTGCTGGAGATCGGCAAGGGGCGCGTCTTGCAGGAGGGTCATGACGTGGCGATCCTGTCCTTCGGCGCGCATCTGGCCGAGGCACGGGAAGCGGTGAAAGACCTCGAAGCCAAAGGCGTGTCGGTCACGCTTGCCGATGCGCGTTTCGCCAAGCCGCTCGACACGGGGCTGATCGACGATCTGATGGCGAACCACCGGGCGCTCATTACGGTTGAACAGGGCGCGATGCTGGGTTTCGGCGGGCTCGTCCTGCATCACCTCGCCGCGACGGCGCAGCTCGACGGGCGCTGCGCGGTGCGCACGCTGCACCTGCCCGACCGCTTCATCGACCAGGCGAGCCCGGCGGAGATGTATGCCGAAGCCGGCCTGACCTCCGCCGATATCGCGGCCGCCGCGTTGCAGGCGATGGGCATCGCGACGATCCGCGAGCCGCGCAAGGTCAGCGTCTGAACCGGCACGACCCGGCAAAAGGAAAACGGCGCTCCGATCGGGGCGCCGTTTCTCGTTCGGGTGGAGGTTGGCTCAGGCGGTCACACCGCCGAAGATCGACCGCGCGTGATCCCGCAGATAGATCTGCAGCCACGGCGTGAAGCCGGAGGGTCGCTGCGCGACCTCTTCGGCCAGTTCGTCGAGCGGTTGCCAGATCGTGTCCATGACCTCGTCGGTGTTCGGCTCCGGCTCGATCCCCGGCGCGACCTCGCCCACGAAGATGTCGACGACCTCGTGCTCGATCAGCCCGCCGCCCACATCCGCGCGGTATTCCACAGTATCGCGGTATTCGAGCGCCATGCCGGTCAGGCCCAGTTCCTCCCCCAATCGCCGCGTGGCGCAATCCAGCGACGCCTCACCCCAGAACGGGTGCGTGCAGCAAGTGTTCGCCCAGAGCCCTGGCGTATGGTATTTGCCCATCGCCCGGCGCTGCAGCAGAACCTTGCCGTCCCGCATCAGGAAGACCGAGATCGCCTTGTGCCGGAGGCCGCGCCGATGCGCCTCCAGCTTTTCGATGGGCTGCAGTTGTCCGTCCACCCAGGTGGGGATGTCGATGCTCATACGCGCGTGGCCGATACCAGTCCTGTCAGATGGGCCAGATTCTTCACGCCGATCTTCAGATGCGCAAGGGGGCGGGCCTTGACCAGCTCCTTGTTCATGTAGGCCTCGAAGGTCAGGCGCTGCACATCCACGTCATGGCAGAGGCTGACGAAGCGTTCGCGCCGCTCGTCGGACTTGTAATAGGCGTCCTGCATCGCGCCGAGGATCTTGAAGACGTTCTTGTGCTCCCGCATGAAGAGTTTCCGCGCGAGCTTGAGGTCCTTGATCATGCCGGTCTGGAGCTTTGCTGCAGCGGCAATCGCGGCGACGCGGCCGCCCACCATGGCGTAGTAGATGCCTTCGCCCGAGGACGGCGCGACGACGCCAGCCGCGTCCCCGGCCAGCACCACGTCGCGGCCATTGTCCCACTCGTCGAGCGGCTTGAGCGGGATCGGCGCGCCTTCACGGCGGATCGTCGGGCAATCGGCGAGGCCCGATGCCTCGCGCAGATCGGCGGTCGCTTTCTTGAGGTCGACTTCCCTGACGAAGCTGCCCATGCCGACGCTGGCGGATTTTCCGTGCGGAAAGACCCAGCCGTAGAAATCGGGGCTGATCCGGCCGTCATAGATCACGTCGCAGCGGTCGGGATGATACTCGCCACGGGGTCCGGGGCTTTCGATGATCTCGTGATAGGCGATGACGTAGGGGATCTTGTCGCCGTCCTTCACCTCTGTCCGCGCGACGTTCGACCGCGCGCCGTCGGCACCGATCACCATTTTCGTGGTCAGGACCCTGTCCTCACCGCTTTCCTTGTCACGGTAGTGGACATGGGTGCCCGCCTTGTCGCGGGTGATGCGGGTGTAGGTGCCGGTAAAACGCTCGGCCCCGGCCTCCTGCGCCCGGTTGCGGAGAAATTCGTCGAAATGCTCCCGGTCGACCATGCCGACGAAGCCGTTCTCGATGGGGATGTCCACGCGGCGGCCCGTGGGCGAGATCATGCGCGCCGTGGTGATCTTGGCGACCAGTTGCTCCTCGGGGATGTGGAAATCCCGGATCAGGCGCGGCGGGATGGCACCGCCGCAGGGCTTGATCCGGCCCGCACGGTCGATCAGCGCCACCTTGTGGCCGGACCGCGCGAGGTCTTCGGCGGCCGTGGCACCCGAGGGTCCACCCCCCACAACGACGACATCGTAAAGCATGGTCATTCTCCCGGAACAGCCGCGCCGCCCGGCGCGAGGGTTGGATCGCGGTCCATGATGCGGACCGCCATGACGGCCGAGGCGATGTAGAGCATGGCCTCGAGGACAAAGACGGTGCCGAAGGCGCTGGGGTTGGTCATGACCGTGCGCATGGCATCGGCCAGCGCGGCGCCCAGAAGGCCGCCGAAGCCTGCGGCGATGGCCTGCGCCGCGCCCCACAGACCCATGCGCGTGCCTTCGCGTTCGGCCCGGCCTTCACCCGCCAGCGCCATCATGGAGCCGATGGCGGCCACCGCGAACATGCCGTTGAAAAAGCCCATGAGGACGACGGCGGGCACCAAGGGCGCGCTCGGCCCGATCTGGCCCAGCGCGCTGATCAGCGCCAGCGCACCGGCGGACCCGATGCATCCCGCCACGACCCATTGGCGCAGGGTGCCGATCCGCAGCGCGGTTCCGGCGATCCCCACCAGCACCATGCCGAGAAAGACGCCGCCGTTCTGCGCACCCGACAGCGAGGTCGACTGACCGGGCGTGAATCCGAAGACGAGGCCGGAATAGGGTTCGAGGATCAGCTCCTGCATGAAATAGGCTGTCATGCTCAGGAACACGAAGATGGTGAACATCCGCGCCCTCGGTTCGGCCCAGACCTCCCTCAGACCTTCGAGAAACGGCGCGCTGTCCCGGGCGGGACGGGCGACCACGCGGCGTTCGATGCCCCAGACGGCGAGGCAGGTCGCACCGAAGGCAAGCGCGGTGACGACGGCGACCACGCTCATCAGCCGCGCCGGCGTGTAGGGGTCGAGGAACTGCCCCGAGACCCCCGCCGTGACGGCGATGCCGAAGATCATCATCAGCCATGTGATCGTCGCGGCGGCAGGCCGGCGGCGCGGCGCGGTGGCCGTGGCCAGAAGCGCCAGCAGCGATGTGCCCGACGCGCCCACCCCGACACCGATGGCCGTGTAGGCGGCGATGGAGACCGTGAGGCCAAGGGCAAAGCTGCCCTCCATCAAAACGACGCCATAGGCCGCCGACAGACCGCCCAGCGCCAGGATCGCCATTCCGCCGATGATCCAGCGCGTCCGGTGCCCGCCGGTGTCGGACTTGTAGCCCCATTGCGGGCGCGACAGCTGGATGCCGTAATGAAGCGCCACGAGGAAGCCCGGCAGGACCGCGGGCAGGGCAAGCTCCACGACCATCAGGCGGTTGAGCGTCGAGGTGGTCAGAACGACGATCGCGCCCAGCGCCATTTGCACGACGCCGAGGCGAACGATCTGCGCCCAGGACAGCGTCGCGGCCCCGTTCATGGCCAACTCTCCAGCGAGCGCACCGCGAAGGCCGTGACCATCATGCCGGAGACATAGAGCGTGACGCCGACGCCGTTATACCATGGCGCCTTGCCTTTCGGGTCGCGCAGCAGAACCTGCATCGCGTAAAGCTGCGCGATCAGGGACATGGCGATGACGAGCCCGTGCCACGGGCGGTCCCAGACCATGTAAAGCAGGACGAAGACGATCAGCTGCGGGATGGCCATGACCACGCAGGCCAGTTTCGCCGCGCGTTCGGGGCCGAGCGTGACGGGGAGGGAGTTCACGCCCATCTGGCGGTCGCCCTCCAGCGCCTTGAAATCGTTGAGCGTCATGATCCCGTGGGCACCGATCCCGTAAAGAACCGCAACGATGATGACCGGCCATGACGGCGCGCCTGCGGCCAGGACGGCGGCGCCGGTGAACCATGGCAGCGTCTCGTAGCTGAGACCCACGAGGCCCGGACCCCAGAGACCCGAACGCTTCAGGCGGACCGGCTCGGCGGAATAGGCCCAGGCGGCGGCGATGGCGACCAGCGTCGCGCCGAAGCCCCATGGGCCAAGCGCCAGGCCGATAAAGGCGGCGAGGATCGACATGGCAATGGCGATCCAGAGACCCCAGCGACCGGGAATGCGCCCCGAGGGGATCGGTCGGTCGGGTTCGTTGATCGCATCCACGTGGCGGTCGCACCAGTCGTTCGCCGCCTGGCTCATGCCGCAGACGATGGGACCGGCGAGAATGACCCCGAGGATCAGCACCAGCCAGTTGCCGCCCGGCGCGACACCTGCGGACACCGCGCCGCAGAGATAGGCCCACATGGGCGGGAACCACGTGATGGGCTTGAGCAGGGTGAGCACTGCACGCGGTTCGGGCATGCTCCCGCTGCGGGCGGGGGTGAGGTCGGTCGTTACACTCATGAGTGTCAGGATAAGTTGACACAACCCGACTCGGCAAGTGTAAAATCAAGTTGACGCACACGAAAACGACCGGCGCATTTGCCGGCGCTTCAGGGATGTTCGGGGGAGCGTCAGTCGGCCGGGTCGTTCTTGCTCAGAAGACCGTATTTCCGCAGCTTCACGTAAAGCGACTGGCGCGACAGGCCAAGCATCTCGGCGGCCGCGACGCGGTTGTTGTTGGTCAGTTCGACCGCCGTCTCGATACACATCTTCTCGACCACATCCGTGGTGGCCGAAACGATATCCTTCAGCGGTGCGGACCCGACAAGGTCCATCACGTTGCGCATCGCATCATCGGACATCGGCGCGGCACCGGGCTGGTTCGATCCCTGCGGCGCGGTGTCCCGCATCACCTCGAGCCGCGAGGTGTCGCGCAGGACGACTGCGAAACCGGTGCCCGGCATGTGGGTCACCGAAAGCTCCACCGCCAGTTGCGAGCCGAACGCGCCCTCGAGCCGCGTGGAGTAGAGCCGCATCTTTCCCGACCGGGTCGCGTTGTCGATCATGACCTTCAGATCGACGCTGCCGCGCGACAGGAACTCGCCCAGCGACTTGCCCTTCACATCGCTCAGCTGGCCGGCATCGGTCAGGCTGAGAAAGGCGTCGTTCGCGGAGCGGATCACGCCGTGGACATCGGTGAAGACCATTGCGTCGGGCCCCTCGCGATAAACATGCGAAAGGGTCCGGGTCAGATCGGCGGCCACGGTTTCCGCGGTTTCCGACGTATCGATCCGGCACAGAAGCACCTTGTCGCCCGCGGCACGGAACACGATGGGTTCCAGCGCGACCTCGTTGCCGGACCGGCGCGCCTGCGCGGTCACCTGGCCCAGAGTCTCGTCGCCGGCGGCAAGAACCAGACCTTCGATGAATTCGCCGCGGCGCCGCCCGTCGAATTCCTGGGCGAAAGGGCTGCCCGTCAGAACGTCGGGATCGTCGCCAAGCAACCGCCCCGCGGCGGTGTTGAGGTCGAGGATCCGCCCGCTGGCCACTTCAACCAGCACGAAGGCGTCCCTGGTCGCCTCCATCACCACACGATAGCGCGTCTCGTAATCCCGGTGGGTCTCGTAATCCTTTTCGAGCGCCAGCTGCGCCTTGACGAGGCGATGCTGCAACTCGGCGATCGGCCGCAGGTCGCGTCCGAGCATAAGGATGATGTCGGGATTGCCCGTCTTGTGGATCGTGTAGCGGATCGGGAATTCCCAATTCGCGTTGTCATAATGGTTGACCTCGATCGCGTCGGCCTTGGTCTTGCGGCCTTCGCGATAGGCCTCCAGCTGCGTTTCGAGCTTTGTCAGGCTGTCATCGGCCATGAATTCGCGGATGTCGCGATTCTTCCAGTGGTCGAGCTGCCCCAGCGTCGGGTTCAGCGGATTCGTGATGACCGATTTGACGGTCCCCCGGGTGTCGAGCACGATGGCGATATCTGCCGCCGTGGTCACGATCTCGCTGAACTGGTCCGGCCCGATCTGCGGCGCCGAAGGCTGATCCCAGAAGTCTGATCCTCGCGTGTTCGTACAGTATTCCCTGGCGGTCCGACCCGCGCTTGCAGAGACTCTCCGGGCGCCCCCGGCGCCCCGTCCTCGTTCCGTTTCATCAACCCGCAAGCCCTCAGAGCCGAAGGGACATCACGCACCACGTGGTCCACGCCGGTCATCGCCTTCAGGTTCCCCCCTCCTTCGACAACGCTTCCGCCGAGTACGACAGGTGTCACACGTGTGACGGAAGCCTTGATGGTCTCCACCAATTCCCTTGTCGCTGCAAGGGTCCTGCGCCCCGCAGCCGTTATCCCGATCATCTGATAGCGGCTTTTGCGCACCTTTTCCGCGACCTGGCGCGGGTGCATGTCCATCGCGATGTCGACCGAGCAGCCAAGGCGGCGCATCTGGTCGGCCACCACGAAGGTGCCGAGCGTGTGGTCCTCGACCCGAGGAATAATCAGCAGAACCTCAGGCTGTGCGACCACCGGTCGTGCGCTGGCGGGCCGGGCCTCGATCTCGCGCCGGGGAGACGGGCCGTCGCGCAGCCCGCGCCCGAGGGCGCGCACGGTTTCCTGCAGCCGCGCGGTGACGATCGTGACATCCGCGAAACTGATGTCGTCTGCCATCCACCGCCGCCCGGCATGCTGCGCGATCTGCGGCAGGACCGTGTCGATGATATCCTCGGCCGGCACCCCGCCCTGTCGCATGCGTGCAAGAATGGCATGCCGGGTTTCGTCACGGTCGGACAGGAACGCGTCCCCCAGCAGTTGAAGCTGCTGCTCCATCGAGGGCTGTTTCGCACCCTTCTCGGACAGCACGACCGAGATGGCCTTGATGGCAAGGCGCCCAACCTCGGCGTCGGGCAAACCGGATAGGCCGGCAGCATGGATTTTCGATTGTGCCGTCATGTTGGGTTCACCACGATCATCGCACGTCAAAAAGGTGGGTTTTCCGTCTCGTACGTAATCGCGTGCAATGCGTTTCCGTTTCATTCTCTGCCATTCACCCCAAGCTGTCAAAGAAAATGGACACCTGTGCGGTTTTGGAGCGGGGGCCCGTTCGTCGCACTACCGGATATGGCGACAAACCTCCATATTTCAAGGGAAATGCGAAAAGTCTATGTGCTCGCCTGCCACCAGGAACGATCCGCGAAGAGTGTAAGTTTTGATTGACACTATCCCCGTTTGCCCGCAGATTCCGGAGACAGACCAAGGGAATCGACACATCCATGGCGAGCGACACACTGGCACAGGTGCCGTCCAGGCAGCTTTACACACCCGAGGAGCGCGCGCGACGCGATGCAACGGTCTGGACCACCGTCCAGGGTGTGCTGGCGCCGCTTCAGTTCCTTGTCTTCCTGGCGTCCCTGGCGCTCGTCATCCGGTTCATGGTGACTGGCGCCGGCTATGACGCCGCGACGATCTCCATCATTTTCAAGACCTTCATCCTGCTGACGATCATGGTGACCGGCGCGATCTGGGAGAAGGTCGTGTTCGGCCAGTACCTCTTCGCGCCCGCCTTCTTCTGGGAGGACGTGTTCAGCTTCGCGGTCATCGCCCTGCACCTGACCTACGTTTGGTCGCTGCTGGCCGGCTGGCCCCACGATCAGCAGATGTGGATCGCGCTCGCGGCCTACGCCGCCTACGTCGTCAACGCCGGGCAGTTCCTGTGGAAGCTCCGCGTGGCCCGCCTCGAAGCGGAGGGCGCGTCATGAACAGTCCGGCGAACATCAAGGGCACAAGCTGCCGGGACGCCCCCGTCCTGAAGGAGCGCGGCCAGCGCGAGGTCTTCTGCGGCCTCACCGGGATCATCTGGCTTCACCGCAAGATGCAGGACGCGTTTTTCCTCGTGGTGGGCTCGCGCACCTGCGCGCATCTCCTGCAATCGGCCGCCGGAGTGATGATCTTCGCCGAGCCGCGCTTCGGCACGGCGATCCTCGAGGAAGGCGACCTGGCCGGCATGGCCGACGCCCATGAGGAACTCGACCGCGAGGTCGAAAAGCTCCTCAGCCGCCGCCCCGACATCAAGCAGCTGTTTCTCGTCGGCTCCTGCCCGTCGGAGGTCATCAAGCTCGACCTCGCGCGCGCGGCCGAGCGCCTGACGCAGGTGCACGCGCCCCATGTGCGGGTGCTGAACTATTCCGGCTCCGGGATCGAAACGACCTTCACGCAGGGCGAGGATGCGTGCCTCGCCTCCATGGTGCCGGTCTTGCGCGCCACAGAGGACCGCGAGCTTCTGCTGGTCGGCGCGCTGCCCGACGTGGTCGAGGATCAGGCGGTCTCGCTTCTGACGAAAATGGGCATCGGCCCGATCCGCGTCCTGCCAGCCGCCCGCAGCGCCGAGGCGCCCGGCGTGGGCAAGAACACCGTCTTCGCCTGCCTCCAGCCCTTCCTCGGCGATACTGCCGCGGCGCTGGAACGGCGCGGCGCGCGCATGATCCAGGCGCCCTTTCCCTTCGGCGAGGAAGGCACCACGCTCTGGCTCAAGGCCATCGCCGATGAGTTCGGCGTCGACGACGCGACCTTCGACGCGGTCACGGCCGCGCCCCGCGCCCGCGCCCGGACAGCCATCGCCAACGCGTCGGAGCATCTGCGCGGCAAGACCATCTTCTTCATGCCGGACAGCCAGCTCGAAATCCCGCTCGCGCGCTTCCTCGTCCGTGAATGCGGGATGGAAGCGATTGAGATCGGCCAGCCCTACATCCACAAGGGCCTCGTGGGTCCCGATCTCGACCTGATCCCCACCGGTCCGACGATCTCGGAAGGGCAGGATGTCGACCTGCAACTCGACCGCGTCCGCGCCGCGCGGCCCGACCTGACGGTCTGCGGTCTCGGCCTCGCCAATCCGCTCGAGGCGGAAGGGCTGACGACGAAATGGGCGATCGAACTGGTCTTCACGCCGGTCCATTTCTACGAACAGGCCGGCGATCTCGCGGGCCTCTTCAGCCGCCCGCTGCGCCGCCGCGCCCTTCTCAAGCTGGAGGCCGCCGAATGACCGACCGAACCACCCGCTCCTTCATCTTTCCAAAAATCCGCCGGGGTCCGGGGCAGCGCCCCGGGGGTTCGACATGAAGCTCACCGTCTGGACATACGAAGGCCCGCCCCATGTCGGCGCCATGCGTGTCGCCACAGCCATGACGGACCTGCATTACGTTCTTCACGCGCCACAGGGCGACACCTATGCCGACCTGCTCTTCACCATGATCGAGCGGCGCGACCAACGCCCGCCGGTCACCTACACCACCTTCGAGGGCCGCGACCTCGGCGAGGACACCGCCGGCATCTTCAAGAAGACCTGCCAGGACGCCTATGACCGGTTCAAGCCGCAGGCCCTCATCGTCGGCGCCTCCTGCACGGCCGAACTGATCCAGGACGACCCCGGCGGCCTTGCCGAGACCATGGGCATTCCCGTCCCGGTCGTGGCGCTGGAGCTTCCGTCCTACCAGCGGAAGGAAAACTTCGGCACCGACGAGACGTTCTATCAGCTTGTCCGCGCACTGGCGCGACCGATGGACAAGACGCCCGAGATCACCGCGAACCTCATCGGTCCGCTCGCGCTGGGCTTCCGCCACCGCGACGACATCGAGGAGGTGAAGGGCCTGCTCTACGAGATGGGGATCGGCATCAACGTGGTGGCCCCGTTCGGCGCGACGCCCGAGGATCTGACCCGGCTGGGACAGGCGCATGTCAACGTCGTGATGTATCCCGAGCATGCCGAAACCGCCGCCCGCCACATGGAGCGGACGCTGGGCATCCCCTACACGAAGACGGTTCCGATCGGCGTCGGCGCGACCCATGATTTCGTGGCCGAAGTGGCTCGAATCTGCGGTGTAGAGCCGAAAAAGGACCTTTCCCGCCTGCGCCAGCCCTGGTGGTCGAAGTCGGTCGACTCGACCTACCTGACCGGCAAGCGCGTGTTCCTCTTCGGTGACGCCACCCATGTGAAGACCGCCGCCCGCATCGCGCGCGACGAGATGGGTTTCGAGGTGGTGGGCCTTGGCTGCTACAACCGCGAATTCGCCCGCTCCATCCGCGAGCTGGGCCGCGAGTTCGGCGTCGAGCCGCTGATCACCGACGATTACCTCGAGGTGGAGAAGGCCATCGAGGAGGCCTCGCCGGAAATGATCCTCGGCACGCAGATGGAGCGCCATATCGGCAAGCGCCTCGGCATCCCCTGCGCGGTGATCTCGGCGCCGGTCCATGTGCAGGACTTCCCCGCGCGCTACTCGCCCCAGATGGGCTGGGAAGGCGCGAACGTCATCTTCGACACCTGGATCCATCCGCTGGTCATGGGGCTGGAAGAGCACCTTCTGGCCATGTTCCGGGAGGATTTCGAGTTCCACGACGAGGCGGGGCCAAGCCATCACGGCGGACATGCGCCCAAGCCCGTCAGCGCGGAACCGGCAGGCGCCGCGCCCGTGGCGGAGGTCGCCCCCGAAGAGCGTATTTCCGGAAAGATGAAGGAGCCGGGTGGCGCCGAAGCGGCCGGGACCGGGTCCGACGTCATGGTCTGGCTCGCCGATGCCGAGCGCGAGTTGAAGAAGATCCCGTTCTTCGTGCGCGGCAAGGCCAAGCGCAACACCGAGAAATACGCCGCCGAGCGCGGTGTCAGCGAGATCAGCGTGGACACCCTCTACGAAGCGAAGGCCCATTTTGCGCGGTGATGGAGATCATATCCCCGGCTACCGGGTCGTTATCGTCACGCTGGACAGCCACGCGGCGGGACCCGCGGCGCGGGTGTCCGAGCGCCTGGCCGCGGAATTCCCGGGCCTGAACGTGTCCGTTCATGCCTCCGCCGAATGGGCCGAGAACCCGGAGGCGCTGGAAGAGGCGCGGCTGGCGGTGCGCCATGGCGACATCATCGTGGCGAACCTCCTGTTCATCGAAGAGCACATCACCGCGATCCTGCCCGAGTTGCAGGCGCGGCGCGACCGGTGCGACGCCATGATCGGCGTGATCTCGGCCCGCGAAGTCGTGCAGCTGACCCGGATGGGCGAGCTCGACATGATGAAGCCCGCCACGGGGCCCATGAGGCTTCTGAAGAAGCTGCGCGGCTCCAAGGGGCCCTCGGCCAATTCCGGCGAAAAGCAGATGAAGCTGCTGCGCCGTCTGCCCAAGATCCTCAAGTTCATCCCCGGCAAGGCGCAGGACCTGCGCGCCTGGTTCCTGACGATGCAGTACTGGCTGGGCGGGTCGGACGACAACGTGGAGCAGATGGTGCGCTTTCTCGTGGGCACCTATGCGAGCGACCGCGCCTTCAAGGGCGCCAAGGCCGAGGCGCCGATCGACTATCCGGAGGTGGGACTTTATCACCCCGATCTCCCGGGGCACCGGATCACGACTGATGTCGAGGATCTGCCGAACCCCGAAAACCCGGTGGCGACGGTCGGGCTGCTGATGATGCGCAGCTACGTGCTGGCCTCCGACACGGCCCATTACGATGGCGTCATCCGCAAGATGCAGGATGCGGGCCTTGCCGTCATTCCGGCCTTTGCAGGCGGGCTCGACGGGCGCCCCGCGATGTCCGCCTATTTCGAGGGCGGGCGCATCGATGCGCTGGTCTCTCTCACCGGGTTCAGCCTGATCGGCGGGCCGGCCTACAATGACAGCGCCGCGGCCGTGGAGGTCCTGAAGGGCCTCGACGTTCCCTATATCGCGGCGCATCCGATCGAGTTCCAGACGCTGGGGCAATGGGCCTCGTCCGAAGGGGGCCTCGGGCCGGTCGAGACGACGATGCTGGTGGCCCTGCCTGAGATCGACGGCGCGACGAACCCGACTGTGTTCGGCGGCCGTCACGGGCCAGAGGGTTGCAAGGGATGCTCCTACAACTGCCCGCGGTCTTCCGACACCAAGGCGATGGCGCCCTGCCTGGAGCGGATCGACAGCCTTGTGGAAAAGACCAAGCGCCTTGCCCTGCTGCGCCGCAAGACGAACGCCGAGAAGAAGGTAGGCATCGTGCTCTTCGGGTTCCCGCCCAATGCGGGCGCCGTGGGCACGGCGGCCTATCTCAGCGTGTTCGAGAGCCTCTACAACACGCTCACCCGGATGAAGGCCGACGGTTATGACGTCGAGCTTCCCGCCTCGGTCGACGACCTGCGCCACGCGGTCCTGCACGGCAACGCCAGGCAATACGGGCAGGAGGCCAATGTCGCCGCCCATGTCGATGCCGACACCATCGTGCGCAACACCCCGCCGCTGAAGGCGATCGAAAGCGTCTGGGGCCCGGCACCCGGCAAGATCCAGTCCGACGGGCGCGGCGTCTTTGTCCTGGGCCAGCATTTCGGCAATGTCTTCGTGGGTGTGCAGCCGACCTTCGGCTACGAAGGCGACCCCATGCGGCTTCTGTTCGAGAAGGGTTTCGCGCCGACGCATGCCTTCACGCAATTCTATCTCTGGCTCAGGAATACCTTTCAGGCCGATGTCCTGCTGCATTTCGGGATGCATGGCGCGCTGGAATTCATGCCCGGCAAGCAGGCGGGCCTTGGTGCGCGTGACTGGCCCGACCGGCTGATCGGCGAATTGCCGAACGTCTATCTCTATGCCGCCAACAACCCGTCCGAGGCGACGCTGGCCAAGCGGCGGTCGAACGCGGTGACGATCACGCATCTGACCCCGCCGCTGGCGGCTGCGGGTCTCTACAAGGGTTTGCTGGAGCTCAAGGATTCGCTCACCCGCTGGCGGCGGCTCGCCCCTGATGCCGCCGAGCGGACAGAGCTTGCAGAGCTGATCGCGACGCAGGCCGAGGCCGTCGATCTGCAGGAGCGCGACCCGGACCGCCTGTGGCTGACGCTGCTGGAGACCGAGGACGCGCTGATCCCCGACGGGCTGCATGTCGTGGGCCGCCCCATGGAAGAGGCCGAGCTGCAGGAACACCTGCGCGTCATGGCCGAGACCGATGCCGAAACCCGCGCCCGGATCGAGCACCTGCTGCGTCAGCAGACGGAGTTGACCGGTCTGATGCGCGCGCTGTCGGGCCATTTCATCGAACCGGTTCCCGGCGGCGACCTGATCCGGTCGCCCGAGATCCTGCCCACCGGGCGCAATATCCATGCCTTCGACCCGTTCCGCATGCCGACCGCCTTCGCGCTTGCGGACGGTGCGAAACAGGCCGATCGGTTGATCGAAGCGGCGGGCGAGATGCCCCGTTCCATCGCGCTGGTGCTTTGGGGCTCGGACAACATCAAGTCGGATGGCGGGCCGATTTCCCAGGCGCTCGCGCTTATGGGCGCCTGCCCGCGGTTCGACGGCTACGGCCGGCTTTGCGGCGCGGACCTGATCCCGCTGGAACAGCTGGGCCGCCCGCGCATCGACGTGGTGATGACGTTGTCGGGCATCTTCCGGGATCTTCTGCCCTTGCAGACCCGGATGCTGGCCGAGGCCGCCTACAAGGCCGCAACCGCCGATGAGCCGGTGGAGAAGAACTTCGTCCGCGCCCACGCGCTCGACTATGCGCAGCGGATGGGCGTCGGCATGGAGGAAGCCGCACTTCGCGTCTTTTCCAATGCCGAGGGCGCCTATGGCTCCAACGTCAACGCGCTGGTGGACAGCGGAGCCTGGGGCGAGGAGGACGAACTTGCCGACGCCTACCAGGCGCGCAAGAGCTTCGCCTACGGCATGGACGGCAAGGCCAAGAAGAACGCGGGTCTGCTGCAGAATGCACTGAAGGACGTCGATCTGGCCTACCAGAACCTCGAGAGTGTCGAACTGGGTGTGACCACGGTCGACCACTACTTCGACACGCTCGGCGGGATTTCCCGCGCGGTCAAGCGCGCCAAGGGCGGGAAGGAAGCCCCCGTCTTCATCGGCGACCAGACCCGCGGCGAGGGCAAGGTGCGCACCCTCCAGGAGCAGGTGGCACTGGAAACCCGCTCGCGCAGCCTGAACCCCAAGTGGTTCGAGGGCCTGCTGAAGCACGGTCACGAGGGCGTGCGCCAGATCGAGGCGCAGGTGACGAACACGCTGGGCTGGTCGGCGACGACGGGACAGGTGGAGCCTTGGGTCTATCAACGTCTGAGCGAGACCTTCGTTCTCGACGAGGACATGCGCCGCCGCATGGCGGAGCTGAACCCGCAGGCCTCCGCCCGGATGGCCAACCGCCTGCTGGAGGCGTTCGAACGCAACTACTGGCACCCCGACGACGAGACACTCGCCGCGCTTCAGGCTGGCGCGGACGAGCTTGAGGACACGCTGGAGGGATTGACGCCAGGTTTGGCCCCCGGCCTGGCCGCCGAATAGGAGAGGAACGACGATGCTGGACGAAAAGAACCCCCCCGCTGCCCGCGCCGCCATGCGCGAGGCCGCCGGTCTCGCCGCCCGGGGCATCGGCGCACCGCCCATCCTCAGGAAGGGCGAGGATGGCGAAGGCTCGCTTCAGGTGCATCAGGACGCCTCGATGAAGATCGAGGGCGCCAAGGTCTTCGCCGTTTACGGCAAGGGCGGGATCGGCAAGTCGACCACCTCCTCGAACCTGTCGGCCGCGTTCTCCAAACTGGGCAAGAAGGTCCTGCAGATCGGCTGCGACCCCAAGCATGACAGCACCTTCACGCTGACGGGCCACCTCCAGCCCACGGTGATCGACATCCTCAAGGACGTCGATTTCCACGCCGAGGAACTGCGCCCCGAGGATTTCATGGCCGAGGGCTATAACGGTGTCATGTGCATCGAGGCCGGCGGCCCGCCCGCGGGCACCGGTTGCGGTGGGTATGTCGTGGGCCAGACGGTGAAACTGCTGAAACAGCATCACCTCTTGGAAGACACCGACGTGGTTCTTTTCGACGTGCTGGGTGACGTGGTCTGCGGCGGGTTCGCAGCACCGCTTCAGCATGCCGACCGCGCGTTGATCGTGACGGCCAACGATTTCGACTCGATCTACGCGATGAACCGGATCATCGCCGCCGTGCAGGCGAAGTCGAAAAACTACAACGTTCGCCTTGCCGGTTGCGTCGCGAACCGGTCGAAGGACACCGACGAGGTCGACCGCTTCTGCGAGCGCACGGCGTTCAAGCGGATCGGTCACATGCCCGACGTGGATGCCATCCGCCGGTCGCGCCTGAAGAAGAAGACGCTTTTCGAGATGCCCGACGACGAGGACATCGTGCAGTGCCGGGCCGAGTACATGCGTCTGGCCGACCTGATGTGGAAGGGCACCGAAGCGCTGACGCCGCAGCCGCTGGAAGACCGCGACATCTTCGAGCTTCTGGGGTTCGATTGATGGTGGCGACGCCCACATACGGCGCCACGCGTGACCGGGTCGAGGCCTATTTCGACGGCACCGCAACCAAGACATGGGAGCGGCTGACGTCCGACGCGCCCGTGTCCGGCATCCGCCAGACGGTGCGCGAGGGCCGCGACCGGATGCGCGCGATCATGCTGTCGCGCCTGCCCAAGGACCTGACCGGCGCCCGCGTTCTGGACGCGGGCTGCGGCACCGGCGCAATGACCGAGGAACTGGCCCGCCGCGGCGCGCGGGTGACCGCCATCGACATCTCGCCGCAGCTTGTGGAGATCGCCGAGAGGCGCATCCCCGAGACGCTGCACGGCCAGATCGAATTCACCTCGGGCGACATGCTGTCCCCCGATCTGGGCCGCTTCGACCACGTCATGGCGATGGATTCGATGATCTACTACACAGACGACGATCTGGGTCAGGCGCTTGCCGGCCTGTCGGCGCGGGTCTCGACCTCCATCGTCTTTACCGTCGCACCGCGCACGCCCTTCCTGATGGCGTTCTTCACCGTCGGAAAGCTCTTCCCGCGCTCCGACCGGTCGCCCACGATGATCCCCCATTCGCCCCGCCGCATCGCCCGAAAAACGGCTCTGCACGGCGGAACAGGCTCCGTTTCCGAGATCGAGCGCGTCAGCCGCGGGTTCTACATCTCGACCTGTCTGGAGTACCGCGTATGAGCCTGCTCAAGCGCATATCGATCAAGTATCTGCCCTTCGCGGACGCGGCCAGCGACGACTTTCCGCTGAGCCAGCTTCTGCGCCTCAGCCTGTTCCAGGTCTCGGTCGGCATGGCCGCCGTGATGCTGCTCGGCACCCTGAACCGCGTGATGATCGTGGAGCTTCAGGTCTCGGCCTTCCTCGTGGCCGCGATGGTGGCGCTGCCGGTGCTGATCGCGCCGTTCCGCGCGCTCCTGGGCTTCAAGTCCGACACCTACAAATCCGCCATCGGGTGGAAGCGCATCCCCTATCTCTGGTTCGGAACGCTCTGGCAGTTCGGAGGTCTTGCGATCATGCCAGCCTCGCTGCTGGTGCTGGGCGGCGACGTCACGCAGGTGCGCTACGACATCCCCTATGCCGGCGAGGCGCTGGCCGGGTTGGCCTTCCTGATGACCGGGATCGGCATGCACATGACCCAGACCGCGGGTCTGGCGCTGGCTGCGGACCGCGCGACGGATGAGACCCGCCCGCGCGTCGTCGCCCTGCTTTACGTGATGTTCCTTGTGGGCATGGGCGTGTCGGCGGTGGTCATCGGCTACCTCCTGCGCCAGTTCACGCCGCTGGAGCTGATCCAGGTGATCCAGGGCACGGCCGTCCTGACCGTCGTTCTGAACGTCACCGCGCTCTGGAAGCAGGAGCGCGTGCGCCCGATGACCAAGGCGCAGCGAGAAGAGCCGAGCCCAAGCTTCTCCGACGCATGGGCCGACTATTCCAGCGGCGGCACGGCCGGGCGTCTCCTGGTCGTCGTGTTCCTCGGGACCATGGCTTTCAACATGCAGGACGTCCTGCTCGAGCCCTATGGCGGCGAGATCCTCGGCCTGTCGGTGTCGGCAACGACCCTCCTGACGGCCACCTGGGCGCTGGGCGCGTTGGTGGGCTTCGCCCTTGCCGCGCGCTGGCTTGCCGACGGCATCAACCCCTACCGCATGGGTGCGCGCGGCATCCTCGCCGGTCTGGTCGCCTTTTCCGCGGTGATCTTCGCCAACCCCTGGAATTCGCCCGAGCTGTTCTTTGCCGGGGCGGCGCTGATCGGTTTCGGCGGCGGACTCTTCTCCGTGGCGACGCTGACGGCGGCGATGACCATGCCCTCGGCCGGAAAGGCCGGAAAGGGGCTCGCGCTGGGCGCATGGGGCGCGGCGCAGGCCACCGCGGCGGGTGTTTCCATCGCCATCGGCGGCGGTATCCGCGACGTGGTGAACGCAATGGCCACCAGCGGACAGCTGGGCGAGGCGCTGGCCAATCCCGCGACCGGCTACTCGGTCGTCTACCACCTCGAGATACTGCTCCTCTTCATGACGCTGGTGGCCCTCGGGCCGCTGGTGCGAACCGCAACGACCAATTCCAACCGGGCGACGGGCAAGATCGGGCTCGCCGATTTACCCACTTAGCCGGGCCCACATGAAACGCCGAGCCCCGAAAGGACAACACCATGGTTAACGCATTCTTCGGCAACTTCGATCTGGCCAGCCTGTCGATCTGGCTGTTCTGGATCTTCTTCGCGCTGCTGATCTACTACCTGCAGACGGAGAACATGCGCGAAGGCTATCCGCTGGAAAACGAGGACGGCACCGCAGCCCCGAACCAGGGCCCGTTCCCCGTTCCCGACGCCAAGACCTTCGTCCTGCCCCACGGACGCGGCGAAGTGGTCGTGCCTTCGGCCGAGAACGAGGCCGCGCACCGGCGCGACAACCTCGCGATGCAGAAGGCCGCGTTTTCCGCCGGCAACGGCTACCCCTATGATCCGACCGGCGACCCGATGGTCGACGGGATCGGGCCCGCGTCGTGGACGCCGCGCGCCGACGTCCCGGAACTGGATGGGCACGGCCATCCCAAGATCGTTCCGATGGGTCAGACCGAGGCCTATCGCGTCAGCGCAGGGCGCGACCCGCGCGGCCTGCCCGTAATGGCCGGCGATGGCGAGGTCGTGGGCACCGTGTCGGACATGTGGATCGACGCGCCCGAACAGCTGGTCCGCTACATCGAGATGGACCTTGATGCGGATCATGGTGGCGGCACGCGGCTGGTGCCAATCCATTTTTGCAAGATCGGGTTCAAGAAGGTGAAGATCAACGCCGTCTTCGGCAAGCACTTCGCCGGCGTTCCGGTGACCAAGTCGCCGAACCAGATCACGAAACTCGAGGAAGAGAAAATCTCCGCCTACTATGGTGGCGGCATTCTCTACGCCTCCGAAGACAGGATCGATCCGCTGCTCTGAGCAGCGGGTCACCGCAACGACCGCAGGAGGACCGAAACGATGCCGCATGACCACGACGACTTTCAGACCGAGCCCGTCCGTGGACTGCCCGAGAACCTGCCTGAGGGCGAACACATCCTCTGGCAGGGACAGCCGAACTGGTGGGCGCTGACGAAGGACTCCCTCAGCTTCTGGTGGGTGGCGGGCTATTTCGTCTTTCTCTTCGCCTGGCGCACCATCGGCGGTGCGGCGACGGAGACATGGACGCAAAGCGCGACCGCCGCGTCGTTCTTCCTCGTGTTGGGGGCCATCGTCTGCGCGATCCTGCTGATCGTGGGCGTGATCCAGGCGAAATCGACCGTCTACACGCTGACCAACCGCCGCATCGCCATGCGGATCGGCGCGGCGCTTACCATGACGCTGAACCTGCCGTTCCGTAAGATCCGCAACGCCAACCTGGCGCTGCGCAAGGACGGTACCGGGACCATCGCACTCGAGATGACGCAGGAGCCGGGCGCGCTTCGCCTGTCTTACGTCATGACATGGCCGCATGTGCGGCCGTGGCGGATGAAGCACACCGAGCCCGCGCTCCGCTGCATTCCCGATGCGGCCGAGGTAGCGAGGCTTTTCGCCGATGCGGCCGAAACCGCCGTGTCCGAACCTGTCATCGAGGCCGTGCCCGAGGCACAGCCCGTCGCAGCGGAGTAAGCGCCATGGCCGAGACCCGCAACTATTCCCGCGCCGAACAGAAGCTCGTCGAGCGCGACAAGGAGATGGTGCCGACCATCCTCGTGCGCGCGATGTTCCTGATGTGCCTCTGCGTCCTGATCATCGTGGGCTATGCCCGCCTGACGGACCGCCCGCTGTCGGCCACGCCGCCGTCCGAGGACGTGACACCCATCGTGCATGAACGGACGATCCGCATCTTCGGGGAAATGGACGGCTCCGCCCGCGTCATCGACGTGGACGGGACCCTGATCGCCGACCTGGCCTCCGACGAGGGCGGGTTCGTCGCAGGTATCTATCGCGTGCTGGAACGCGAACGTGGGGCCGTCGGCCTCGATGCATCCGAGCCTATCCGGCTGGTGCGCTTTTCAGACGGGCGCATCGGGCTTCGCGATGATCACACCGACTTCAGGGCCGAGCTTTTCGGCTTCGGGGCGGACAACGAGGCGGTGTTCGCCCGCCTCCTGGAGGAATGACCATGGGACTATTGACGAGGGAGTTCGAGACCGCGCCCTGCGTGGTGGAGGTAAGTCACCGCTTCGACAGCCTGCACGCGCATGTGAAGTTTCTGAACGGCGCCACGATCAATCCGGGCGACGAGGTTCTGGTGCAGGGCCCGCCGGTGATGGCGCCTTACGGCGAGGTCGTGCGCGAGGAGCGCGTGGCCCGCATCACCCGCGCCTCGAAGGTCGAGCAGTTCTGGACCCGAATGACCGGTGACTTCGAGTTCATGGAGCTCTGCGAGTTCTCGTTCAGCGAAGAGGTAGAGCCGGAACCGGCGCCCGCGCCATCCCGGCCTCAAGTAGCGCGCAGCGCGGTAGGCCAAGAAGGAATCTCGGCATGAAGGATCTCCAGCATTCCGCCGACGCCTCCACCGTCGAAGAGGCGATGGCCGCGCAGAACTACGAACAGGCCATCGTCGACAGCGAGGGCGCGACCGCGCTGGCCATGCAGAACACGCTGCTGACGCCGCGTTTCTACACCACCGATTTCGACGAGATGGACGCCATCGACGTCACCCCCGTCCGCGAGGACTGGGACAAGCTCATCGCGCAGATGAAATCCGACCCCAACAAGGGCCACTTCAAGAAGAACGAGGACTGGGACCATATCGACTGGGAGGGCATGGAGCCCAAGCTGAAGGCCGAGTTCATCGACTTCCTCGTGTCCTCCTGCACCGCCGAGTTCTCGGGCTGCGTTCTCTACAAGGAGATGAAGCGGCGCGGCAACAACGAGGACATCGTCACGCTGTTCCAGCTGATGGCGCGCGACGAGGCGCGGCATGCCGGCTTCATCAACGACGCGCTGCGCGAGGCGGGGATCGCGGTGAACCTCGGGTTCCTGACGCAGAAGAAGAAGTACACCTACTTCCGGCCGAAATTCATCTACTACGCCACCTACCTGTCGGAAAAGATCGGCTACGCCCGTTACATCACGATCTTCCGCCACCTCGAGAAGCACCCCGAGCATCGGTTCCACCCGATCTTCAAGTGGTTCAAGGAGTGGTGCAACGACGAGTTCAGCCATGGCGAGGCCTTCGCGCTCCTGATGAAGACCGACCCGAAGCTGACCCAGAGCTTCACCAACAAGCTCTGGATCAAGTTCTTCCTGACGGCGGTCTATTCCACGATGTACGTGCGCGACCATCAGCGCCCGGCCTTCCATGCCGCCCTCGGCGTCGATCCGGACTGGTATGCCCATGAAGTCTTCACCAAGACCTCCGAGATCTCGAAGCAGGTGTTCCCGATCACGCTCGATATCGATCACCCGCGCTGGCAGAAGGGGCTCGAGGCGCTGCAAAGGGCCAATGTGGACCTCGGGGCGGCGAAGAAGTCGGGGAATGTCTTCAAGCGCGTGGGGGCGAGCGCCCGGGCCGCGATGGCCTTCGTCAGCCTCTACACGATCCCCGCCAAGCAGCACCGCGTTCCGGTGCAGACCCGACTGGAGCCCGCCTACTGATGCTCGGTTCGCCCTGGATCGCGGCGCTGGTCGCCCTGTTTCTGTGGTGGTTCTCCACCGGGGCGATCCTGCTCGCGGTCCGGCGCGTCGACCGTGAAGGGGCGGTGGCCCGGCTCTGGGCGGTTCTGTGGAACCTGCCCGTGCTGATCCTCGGCGGCCTGGGCTTCGTCGATACGCTGGGCAATGACAGCCTCGCCGGGGTCTACGTCGCCTTCCTGTCGGCGCTGGCGCTCTGGGGCTGGATCGAACTGGCGTTCCTGACCGGTGTCATCACCGGCCCTGTGCGCCAGCCGCTGCGTGACGGTGTGCCGGAATGGGAACGGTTCATCCGCGCGTGGGGGACCATCGCCTATCACGAGATGCTTCTGGCCTTCACGCTGATCACGATGATCGTGGCGAGCGTGGGCGCCGAGAACCAGTTCGGCATGTGGACCTTCGCGGTGCTCTTCGCCGCCAGGGTCAGCGCCAAGCTGAACCTCTATCTGGGCGTGCGGAAGATCAACGTGGAGTTCATTCCCGAACACCTCAACCACCTGCCCAGCCATTTCCGCATCGCGCGGATGAACTGGCTGTTTCCGATCTCCATCACCGGCCTGAGCGTCGCCGCGGCCTACTGGCTCGGCCATGTCGCCGCCGCCGGAAGCCCGGCCGAGGCGGTCGGTTTCGCACTTCTGGGCGCGCTGACCGCGCTCGCCCTTCTGGAGCACTGGTTCATGGTGCTCCCCCTACCGGACGAGAGGCTGTGGCGCTGGATGCTGCCCGACCGTTCAACGCCAACCCAAGCAATGAAGACAAGCGAGGAAGCCCCATGAACTTTGACAAGCTGTTTCAAGCCCAGCTCGATCAACTGAAGGACGAGGGCAACTATCGCATCTTCGCCGAACTGCAACGCAAGTGTGGGGCTTTCCCAAGGGTCCGCAACCATTCCGACGGTCAGGACGAGGTGACGGTGTGGTGTTCCAACGACTACCTCGGCATGGGTCAGCACCCGACGGTGATCGAGGCGATGCGCAGCACCGTCGCCGAATGCGGCACCGGGGCCGGGGGCACGCGCAACATCTCGGGCAACGCGTGGCACCACAAGCAGCTTGAGGCGGAGCTTGCCGACCTCCACCAGAAGGAAGACGCGCTTCTGTTCACCTCCGGCTACGTCTCGAACTGGGCGGCGCTGTCGACGCTGGGCTCGCGCCTGCCCAACGCGGTGATCCTGTCCGATGAGCTGAACCACGCGTCGATGATCGAGGGCATCCGCCACGCCCGCTGCCAGAAGGTCATCTGGAAGCACAACGACCCCGAGGATCTGGACCGCAAGCTCGCCGCGCTGCCCGCCAACGCCACCAGGATCGTGGCCTTCGAATCCGTCTATTCGATGGACGGCGACATCGCCCCGATCAAGGAGATCCTCGACGTCTGCGACAAGCATGGCGCCATGTCCTATATCGACGAAGTCCACGCGGTCGGCATGTACGGCCCGCGCGGCGGGGGCGTGGCCGAGCGCGAGGGGCTGATGGACCGCATCACCCTGATCGAGGGCACGCTGGGCAAGGCCTTCGGCGTGGTCGGCGGCTACATCACCGGCTCCCACGCGCTGTGCGATTTCATCCGCAGCTTCGCCAGCGGCTTCATCTTCACCACGGCGCTGCCGCCGGCGGTGGCCGCCGCCGCGACGGCCTCGATTCGCCACCTGAAGGAAAGCTCGGTCGAGCGTGACATGCAGAAACGGCAGGTCGCGCGCCTGCGTGCGCGGCTTGACGCCGAGGGCATTCCGCATGAACGCAACCCGTCCCACATCATCCCGGTGATGGTGAAGGATCCGGTGAAGTGCCGGATGCTGAGCGATATCCTGATGGAGCAGTTCGGCATCTACGTGCAGCCGATCAATTATCCAACGGTGCCGAAGGGAACCGAGCGCCTGCGCTTCACCCCCGGGCCGCTGCATACCGATGAGGACATCGAATACCTCGTCCTGGCGCTCAAGACCTTGTGGAAACAGTGCGCGATCGCCCATGCAGTGGCCTGAGCGAACTAACGTTATCGGATAACAGCGAAAAAGGGGTAGACCCTGCCGCAGCGGCGCTATTTAACTGGCCCGTGAGCATTCCAAGAAGGGAGACTACCCATGCAGAGCAAGTTTGCACTCGCCACAGCGGCAACGCTCCTGTCCGCCGGTATGGCCTATGCCGATGCCCATGCCGCCTCGGGCGATCCTGCCGCCGGTGAGGCCGCGTTTCGTGCCTGCGCCGCCTGCCACAACGTCGTGAACGACGCGGGCGACGTGCTGGTCGGACGTCCCAACATCCGGACTGGTCCGAATCTCTATGGCGTTGCCGGCCGCTTGGCCGGTTCGGTCGAGGATTTCCGCTATTCGCCCGGGCTGCAGGCCCTGAACGAAGCCGAAGTCGTCTGGGTCGAGGAAAACTTCGCGACCTACATCCAGGACCCGACCGGCTACATCCGTGAAACAGCGGGCGACGACGGCCTGCGCGGTTCGATGGCCGCACAGCGCATGCGCGGCGATACCGATGCGGTCGATCTCTACGCCTACCTGGCGTCGCTGGCGGCGGAATAAGCACAGCTTCCGAAGGCATGACATCGAGAAGGGCGGGCGCCTCGGGCGGCCCGCCCTTTTCAATTGTCCGTTTCCGTAACTACTCCGCCGCGGCCTGCGCCCTGTCGTCGAGGAATTTCAGAACCTCGGCCGCCACGCGATCGGGCGCTTCCTCCTGCGCGAGGTGCCCGACACCTGCGAAGCCCACGAGCCGCGCCTCCGGCATCGACGCGGCGGCGCGTTCGGCCACCGAAAGCGCCACGGCCTGATCGTTCGCGCCATGCAGGAACAGCGTCGGCACATCGATGCGCGGCAGTGCTGCGCCAAGCTCCCGCAGGGACCATTGCGCCATCATGGCCAGCGTGCCGTCCACGTGACTGCGCCGCGCGATGAGCCGGGCGTAAACGGCCAGACCGTCCGCATCCAGATTGCTGCCCGTGGCGCCGATCATGCTGCGGACCTGCGATTCGGAACTGCCCCGGCTGAGGAAGAGACCCGTCAGCGGGTTCATCGCCATCACCCGCGCCATGATCGGAAAGACCACGCCTGCGGGGCCCCGGAAATCCTCCAGCGCGCCGTTGATCACGACAAGGCGGTCGAGCGCCAACAGCCCCTGCCGCGCGATCTCCAGCGCGATGGCGCCGCCGGCGGAATGACCGATGACGATGCGCGGCGCGGCCTCCATCGTCTGCATCAGCGCCGCGATATCGCGTGCCACCTGCGGCAGACCCGACCGCCCGCGCGGGCTTTGCGTGAATCCGTGGCCGGGCAGGTCCGGCGCGATCAGGCGATAACGGTCATCCAGATAAGGGATCAGCCGGTGCCATGTGTGCGAGGATGCGCCCGCGCCATGCAGCAACAGGATTTCGGGACCGGTTCCCGTGACCTGCAGATGCCACCGGTGCGGCGCCGAGGCGACGGCGCGGCTGGCCGAGCGGAGCGGCCAGTCCTCGGGTGGCAGCGGCGGGGTCATGCCACATCCAGCGCCGCGTCGACGGCGGAGGATACGGACCTTGCATCCGCACGCGGCAGCGGCAGATAGGGCACACCCATGTCGCGGGCCAGTTCGTCGAGGCCGCGCGTGGGCCTCAGCCCCGTGTCGATGACCAGACCGCTCAGGCCCTTCGCGCGGATGGCCCGCGCCATCAGCCGCGAATCCTCTGCCGCCTGCGCGCGGTTGGCGACGCCCGACAGGTCCACGTTCGCGCGCCCGTCGGTCAGAAGCGCGATGGAGGGCGTCATGCCCTTGCCCTGCGCAAGACCCGCGAGTTCAAGCGCCGCCTTCAGCCCCGAGGCCAGCGGCGTTCCGCCCCCGCCGGGTAGCTGCTCGAGACGGCGCTTGGTCTGCACCAGAGAGCGCGTGGGCGGCAGGAGAACGTCAGCCCCGTCGCCGCGAAACGCCACGAGGGCGACGTGATCGCGGCGGGCGTAGGCCTCGCCCAGCAAAAGCTCGATGGCGCCTTTCGCCTCGGCCAGGCGGGCCAGCGCGGCGGAGCCGGAGGCGTCCACCACGAAGATGATCGCGCGGTCGGACCGTTCCTCGTACTGGCGCACGCGGACGTCGGACATGCGGATGTGCAGGCGGTCGTTCTGCCCCGTGGTCTGCCGGCGCAGCGGTTGCCAGGGTGCCGCGGCCCGAAGCGTGGCCACCAGATCCACGCGCGTGTCGCTGCCCAGCCGCCCGGCGCGCGAGGGCAGGGGCCGGCCCCGGCGGTTGCCCTTCTTCGCGGCCCCGGTGCCCGAGGCGGAGGCCGCGTTGCGCGCGGCGCGACCCGCTTCCATCCGAGCCAGAAGATCGGGGGGCAACATGGCGCGCGCGGCCTCCAGCATCATCTCGGCGGGGACATGCGGCGTGTCGTCCTCGGTTTCGCTGTCTTCGCTGCCATCTTCGGGACTGTCATCCTCTTGCGGCGGTTCGGGCGGTTCTTGCTCGGCGGGCGCCTCGGGCATCTGCGTCGCGCGCGGGGCCAAGACCAGTTCTACCGCCGTCAGAAGATCGGCTTCGTCCACCTCGGTCTCACCCGACAGCGCCGCGCTGGCGCGGGCCAGCGCGAGCGCCTGCAGCGGTGCGCGCAGTGACGTGATGCCGAGGCGAAAGGCGACCTGTGCGAGGTCGGAGATGGTGGTGTCGGGGACAGTGACGTGCGGCAGGATGCGGCGCGCCTCGACCAGCGCATCGGTGTCGAGCTGCAACTCGGGCGCGTCGGACAGCGGCACATCGCCAAGATCGAGATGGATCGCCAGCCGGTCGGCGAGGCTTTCGGGGATGCGTTCCTCTGGACCTGCCCCTTCGTCGAGCGCCAGCAGCGACAGGCCCTTCGAGTCGTCCAGCGCACGGGCGAGACGTGCGGCCAGTCGCGGCTTGGCGCGTTCGGCCATGGGCAGGATCAGGACGCCGGGACGGTCCAGAAGGCCCTTCGTGCGCGTGACGGTCCCGCCGCCCAGCGTGGCGGCAAGGTCGATGCCGCCGAAAAGCGCGTCGTCCCCGATATCGGGATGCAGGCGCGAGACGGTCTTGCCCCGCATGGCGAGGTCGAAGCCCTTGAGGAACCGGTCCCGCACCGGCCCGACGCGGGCGCGCAGCCAGATGCCCCCCAGCGCTGCGGGGTCAAGCGCGAAACAGGCAAGCGCAAGGTTCGCGCGCTGCCAGCGTTCTTCCGCGTGGGGGGCGTCGCTCACGCGAGGACCTCTTCCACGGTGCGGGTGACGCGGGTGGTCGATCCGGCCTCGTCCAGCGGATCGCGGCGGAGCCGGTGGCGCAGCGCCGAGGGTGCGACGCTGCGCAGATGCGCCCGCGTGACCGACGGCGCGTCCTCGAAGGCGGCCAGCGCACGGGCCGCGCGCAACAGCGTCAGCTCCCCGCGCAAACCGTCCGACCCCAGCGCCACGCAAAGCTCGGCGCAATCGCGGAGGATCGCGTCCTCGGCATCGACGCGGGCCAGCGCCGCGCGCGCCGTCACGATCCGGGCGCGCAGGGCCATGTCGTCATCGTGCCAGTCGGCCAGGAAGGCGGACTGGTCGCGGTCATAGGCGTCACGACGGCGGATGACGTCGACGCGCACGTCGATATCCCTGGGGCTCTGCACCTCGACCGACAGGCCGAACCGGTCCAGAAGCTGCGGGCGAAGCTCCCCTTCCTCGGGGTTGCCGGATCCCACCAGCACGAAGCGGGCGGGGTGGCGGATCGAAAGACCCTCCCGCTCCACGACGTTCTGGCCCGATTGCGCCACGTCGAGCAAAAGGTCGACAAGGTGATCCTCCAGCAGGTTCACCTCGTCGATATAGAGGTATCCGCGATTGGCGCGCGCCAGCAGGCCGGGTTCGAACGCCTTTTCGCCGTGGGACAGCGCCTTTTCGATGTCGAGCGCGCCGACCACGCGATCCTCGGTCGCGCCCAGCGGAAGGTCGATGACCGGTGTGGGCTTCTCGACCACGGAATGGTCATGCACATGGGCCCAGTCCGGCACGTCGCCTTCGGCGGCGGAATTCACCGGGCAACCCGCCACGGCGCGGATCGGCGGGAGCAGGGCCGCAAGCCCGCGCACGGCGGTGGATTTGCCCGTTCCACGGTCGCCGAACACCAGAACGCCCCCGATGCCGGGGTCGATGGCGGTCAAGATCATGGCGAGCTTCATCTCGTCCTGGCCCACGATGGCGGAGAACGGGAAGGGCCCGGTCAGCGGCTTTTCGGTCATTCTGCGGCTACCTCGATCGGATCTTGTGTGTGTGGTTCGGGACGGTGCGTCAGGTCTGGTGTGACGCCGTCCCACATGCCCTCGACCGCGTCGACGCGGAAGCGGGCGTAGAGTTCTTCCTTGAACCAGCCACCCTCGCGGACGGCCTTGACGGCGCGGGCATGCGGCCCGTCGGCGCGGGCGAAATCCGCCATGGTCCGGGTGTCGGGCCAGATGGAAAACGTCACCTGCTGCATCCACGGCACCTCGCCGATGCCGATCTTGAACATGACGTTGGGATCGGCGCCGATGGCGCGGGAAACACCGGGCTCCTGCCCCCAGAACTTCAGCGCGACGGAAGGTTTCACGGTGGCGCGCGTGATTGCGGCGATGGGACCGTCGAGGGCGACGTCCTGCGGCACGAAGGGCTCCGTCCCAGCCCATTTGCCGCGCGCGGAGGCCGGCGTCAGGAAGATGGTCATCGCCTCGTCTGCATGGTCGCGATAGGCGCGGAACACCGAGGTTCCCAGCATCGCGCGCCGCGCGGCATCATGATCGGGCCATGTGCCGAGAATCGCGTAGACGGAGGTGTTGGGTATGGGCGTGAAGCCCTCGCCCGTGCCGGAGCCGCAAAGCTTGAACGTCTGCAGGTCGCGAATCTGCCTGAGCGCGAATCGGGCGGTCGCCATCTGGGAAAACGCCCAGAGGCGTGCGGAAACTGAGCCGAAGCGGAACAGGCTCAAGGTGACGGATTGCATGGCCGGTCCTCCATGTGTCAACTTATATTTACATATTATGCCGCAGGAGGGAAGGGAATTCCCGCGTCCTTTTCCTTGGCAAAACGCCGCGTCATGCCATAATGTAAATCAGACTAGACACCATTGGACACGATATGAACGACCATTCTTCATCGTCCCATGCCTCGCGCGCCATCGTCATAGGCGCCGGTCTGGGTGGCCTGTCGGCCGCCATGCGACTGGGCGCGAAGGGCTATCGGGTGACACTTCTTGACCGGCTTGACCGGGCCGGGGGGCGCGGATCCTCGATCACGCAGAACGGGCACCGCTTCGATCTGGGCCCCACGATCGTGACCGTGCCGCAGGTCTTTCGCCAGCTTTGGGCGGAATGCGGGCGCGACTTCGACAAGGAGGTCGATCTGCGGCCTGTCGATCCCTATTACGAGATCCGCTGGCGCGACGGCTCCACCTTCCGCGTGCGGCAGGACGAAGACGCCATGATCGAGGAGGTGCGCCGCCTCTTTCCCAGGGACGAGGCCGGGTACCGCAAGTTCCTGAAGGACAGCGAGGAACGGTATCAGTTCGGCTTCGAGGGGCTGGGCCGCCGCCCGATGAACAAGCTGATGGACCTGATCCGGGAACTTCCCGGTTTCATCCGCCTGCGCGCCGACCGGTCCGTCTATGGCCACGCCAAGGCGCGCGTCCGCGACCCGAGGCTTCGCATGGCGCTGAGCTTTCATCCGCTGTTCATCGGGGGCGACCCCACCCACGTGACGTCGATGTATATCCTCGTCAGTCACCTCGAGAAGGAATTCGGCGTCCATTACGCAATGGGCGGCGTGCAGGCGATGGCCGACGCCATGGTCCGCGTGATCGAGGATCAGGGCGGCCAGGTACGCCAGGGCGCCGAGGTCGACGAGATCCTGACGCGCAACGGCGCGGCCACCGGCGTGCGCCTGACCGACGGGCAGGAGATGGCCGCCGAGATCGTCGTCTCCAACGCCGATCCGGGCCACACCTACAGCCACCTTCTGCGCAGGACGCCGCGCAAGCGCTGGACGGACAAACGGCTGGGCCGCGCGCGCTGGTCCATGGGGCTGTTCGTCTGGTATTTCGGGACGAAGGGCACGCGCGGCAAATGGAGTGACGTGGGTCACCATACCATCCTCAACGGCCCGCGCTACCGGGGCCTGCTGCACGATATTTTCATGCGCAAGCATCTGGCCGATGACATGTCCGTCTACCTGCACCGGCCCTCCGTCACCGACCCGAGCGCGGCGCCGGAGGGCGACGACACGTTCTATGCCCTGTCCCCGGTGCCGAACCTGCATGGCACCGACGCCGTGGACTGGGCCGAAAAGGCGGAAGACTACCGCCAGAACCTCGCCCGCGTGCTGGACGAGAACCTGATCCCCGGTTTCGAGGCGGACCTGTCGGCCAGCGAGCTCTTCACGCCCGACACCTTCGTGTCGCGCTACCTCAGCCCCCATGGCGCGGGCTTCAGCCTGGAGCCGCGCATCTTCCAGAGCGCGTGGTTCAGGCCGCACAACATCTCGGAGGAGGTGCGCAACCTCTATCTTGTCGGTGCGGGCACCCATCCGGGCGCTGGCATCCCCTCGGTCGTGACCTCGTCCGAAGTGCTGACGAAGCTGGTGCCGGACGCCCCGCGCCCCTTCGCCCATGACGTGAGGCTGGCGGCCGAATGATCGATCCTGACGACCTCGACCATTGCCGCGCGGCGATTGCCGAAGGATCCTATTCCTTCCATGCCGCCTCCAAGCTTTTGCCGGCGCGCGTCCGCGACCCGGCGCTGGCACTCTATGCCTTCTGCCGTGTGGCGGATGACGAGGTCGATTTCGGCGACAACAAGCCCGCCGCCGTGCTCGCCCTGCGCGACCGGCTGGAGCTGGCCTATGCCGGGCGGCCGCGCAACGCACCCGCCGACCGGGCCATGGCCGACCTGATCCAGGCCTGCCACATGCCCCGCGAACTGCCCGAGGCGCTGCTGGAGGGTCTCGCCTGGGACGGTATGGAACGGCGTTACGCCAGCCTGTCGGACCTACGCGCCTATTCCGCGCGCGTGGCCTCGGCCGTGGGCGCGATGATGTGCGTCCTGATGGAGGTGCGCGACCCCCACGCGCTGGCCCGCGCCTGCGATCTCGGCGTGGCGATGCAGCTGACCAACATCGCGCGCGACGCGGGCGAGGATGCGCGCGCCGGACGGCTCTACCTGCCGACCGACTGGCTGGAGGCGGAGGGTATCGATATCGACGCCTTCCTCGCCGACCCAAAGCCCAGCCCCCAGATGCGCCGCATCGTCAAACGTCTGCTGGCCGAGGCCAACCGTCTCTATTTCCGCTCCGAGCCAGGCATCGCGCGGCTGCCGGCGGATGCGCGCCCGGGTATCTTCGCCGCGCGCCATTGCTATGACGCCATCGGCCGCAACCTCAGCCGCAGCGGGTATGACAGCGTCAGCACCCGCGCCTACACGACGAAATGGCACAAGCTCGGGCTTCTTGGCCTGTCGATCCTGCGGGCGGGTGCGGTGACCGTGCTGCCTGAGAACCCGGTCATCTATGCACCGCCCCTGCCCGAAGTGGCCTTCCTCGTGGAGGCCGCCGCGCATCCCGAGCGCAGCCGGACGGGGTGGGGCGACAACGTTCTGTCGGTGCTCACGCAGCTCGAGAATCGTGAGCGCAACAAACGTGGATTGGCAGAGACGGCGTGACGCCCTATGTCGTGAGCATGGATTGGGGTTTGTTCACCATCTTTCTGCTGGCCTGTGCCGCTGCGGCGACCACGGGGTCCATGTTCATGCCGGGCGCGTGGTACCGCGGACTCGACAAGCCGCCATGGACGCCGAAAGACTGGATGTTCCCGGTGGCCTGGAGCGTGCTTTACCTGTCCTCGGCCTATGCCGCGGCGCGGATCGCACCGATGGAGGGCTCGGCCTACGGCATGGCGTTCTGGGCCATGCAGATCGCGTTCAACACGCTCTGGACACCGGTCTTCTTCGGACTCCACCGGATCAAGGCGGCATTCTTCGTCATGATCGGCCTCTGGACCGCCGTCGCGGGCACGATGGTGAGTTTCCTGATGCTGGACTGGCTCGCCGGGGCGCTGTTCGTCCCCTACCTGATCTGGGTGACGGTCGCGGGCGCGCTGAATGCCAGCGTCTGGGCGCGGAACCCCAAGGAGGCGGCGGTCGCGGCGGAGTAGGGCTTTGCCCGCAACCTCTCAGCTTTCCAACAAAAAGGGCGCCACACCGGGCGCCCTTTCGCATTTCTGATGCAGGCTCTCACGCCAATGTGCGCTCGACCTCTTCGCGTTCGAAGATCTCGATGACGTCGCCCTTGCGGATGTCGTCGTAATTCTCGAAGGCCATGCCGCATTCCTGACCGGACTGCACTTCCTTGACCTCGTCCTTGAAGCGCTTGAGCGTCTTGAGCGTGCCTTCGTGCACGACAACGTCGTCGCGCAGCAGGCGGACGCCGGCCGAACGGCGGGCGACGCCCTCGGTCACGAGACAGCCGGCGACCGTGCCGACGCCGGAGACGCGGAACGTCTCCTTGATCTCGGCATAGCCGATGAAGTTCTCGCGCACTTCCGCGCCCAGCAGGCCCGAGGCCGCTGCCTTCACGTCGTCCACGAGGTCGTAGATCACCGAGTAGTAGCGGATCTCGACGCCCTTCTGGTTGGCCGAGTTGCGCGCGGGCGCATTGGCCCGAACGTTGAAGCCGATGACCGGCGCGCCGGAGGCTTCGGCAAGGCCCACATCGCTTTCGGTGATGGCGCCGACACCGTGGTGAAGGACGCGCACGCGCACCTCCTCGTTGCCGATCTTCTCCATCGCCTGGATGATCGCCTCGGCCGAGCCCTGCACGTCGGCTTTCACCACAATGGGCAGCTCCGCGACGCTTTCGTCCGCCTTGGCCTTCGCCAGAAGCTGGTCGAGCGTCGTCGCGGCACCGGCTGCGGCGCGCTTGTCCTTGGCGGCCTGGGCGCGATACTCCGCGATCTCGCGGGCCTGCGCCTCGGTCGAGACAACGTTAAGCACGTCGCCCGCCTCGGGCGTGCCGTTGAGGCCCAGAACCTCGACGGGAACCGAGGGACCGGCCTCCTTGACGCGCTCACCCTTGTCGTTCTCCATCGCGCGGACCTTGCCCCACTGTTCGCCGACGACGAAGATGTCGCCCTGCTTCAGCGTGCCCTTCTGCACGAGAACGGTCGCGACGGGGCCGCGGCCCACGTCGAGCTGCGCCTCGATCACGGCACCTTCCGCGGGACGGTCCGGGTTGGCCTTGAGCTCGAGGATCTCGGCCTGCAGAGCGATGGATTCCAGAAGGTCGGGAAGGCCCTGACCGGACACGGCCGAAACCTCGACGTCCTGCACCTCGCCGGACATCTTCTCGACGACCACCTCGTGCTGCAGCAGATCGGTGCGCACCTTGTCGGGGTTGGCGTCGGGCTTGTCGACCTTGTTGATCGCCACGATCATCGGCACGTGGGCGGCCTTGGCGTGGTTGATGGCCTCGATCGTCTGCGGCATGACCGCGTCATCGGCGGCCACGACCAGCACCACGATATCGGTCACCTGCGCGCCGCGCGCGCGCATCGAGGTGAAGGCGGCATGGCCCGGCGTGTCGAGGAAGGTCAGCACGGCACCGCTTTCGGTTTTCACCTGGTAGGCGCCGATATGCTGCGTGATCCCGCCGGCTTCGCCGGAAACGACATTCGCCTGCCGGATCCTGTCGAGAAGCGAGGTCTTGCCGTGGTCGACATGGCCCATGATGGTGATGACCGGCGGACGCGCCCTGAGATCCTCGTCCTTGTCCTCGACCGTGTCGATCACGTCCTCGACGTCGGAATCCGAGACGCGCTGGATGCGGTGGCCGAATTCCTCGACGATGAGTTCCGCCGTGTCGGCGTCGATGGGCTGGTTCTGCGTGACCATCATGCCGTTGTTCATCAGCGCCTTGACCACGTCGGCCACGCGTTCGGCCATGCGGTTGGCAAGCTCGGACACGATGATGGTCTCGGGCACCTGCACGTCGCGGACGACCTTTTCGCGGTCCTGCGCGCCGCCCATGGCTTTCTGACGCGCGCGTTCCTGCTTGCGCTTCATGGCGGCAAGGCTGCGCTGACGCCCACCTTCACCACCGGTCAGCGCCTGGTTCACGGTCAGCTTGCCGGAGCGACGCTCGCCACCCCGGTCCGCACCGCGTCCGCGGCCGCTACGGTCGTCTTCTTCCTTGCGCCGCACGGGCGTCGGTGCCGGACGGCCGGCGCCGCGCACCGGCTTGTCGGCGGCGGGTGCCTCTGCGGCGACGGGTTCCGCCGCGGGGGGCGCGTTGCGGCGCGCCTCCTCGTCGGCCTTGCGCCGTGCGTCTTCCACTTCCTTGGCCTTGAGCGCTTCTTCGCGCTCCCGCTCTTCGCGTTCCTTGGCCTCGGCCTCGGCGCGACGGCGCGCGCGTTCTTCTTCGCGCTCGCGCTCTTCCACGGCGCGGCGTTCCTCGTCCTCGGCCTCGCGGGCCTTGGCGGCCTGCAATGCCTTCAGGCGACGCTCGAGCTCCGCGTCGGGGAGTGCCTTGTCACGCTTGCCACCCTCGGCATTCTGCGCCGCTGCCGATTGCGTGCCCGGCTTGGGCACGACCACGCGCTTGCGCTTCGTTTCCACGACGACGCTCTTGGTGCGCCCGCGCGAAAAGCTCTGGTTCACGCGGCCTGACCGTGCACCGCCAGAGAGGCCAAGTGGTTTCTTTCCGTCCTGATCGCTCATGCGACTCCATCGTCCTTCCCGGCGGACCCTCCGCCGTCTGCCTTGCGCAGGCCCTGCAACTTCGCGGCACCCTCTACAACACGAGGGGCAAGACCGCCAGCGGCAAGCGCGCCATGTATCACACTTTGACGTCCGAATGCCAAACCCAATTCCCGGGCTGTCAGGACGCTGAAATAGCGGGCGCCCGTCGGCGTCCAGAGCTTCGATTTGCCCCGCTCCGACCCGTCGGTCGCCTGCAGCAGGACCTTGACCTGTTTGGTGGCCAGCCAGTCCTTCACCTTCTCGAAGCCAGCCACGGCCTCACCCGCCTTGCGCGAGAGCGCGATCAGGTCGGTCAACCGCCGCGCGAGCCCGGCCTCGACGAGGTCGACGAGGTCGGGCGGCACCGTGACCGGCTGCTTCGCGGCACGCGCGAAGAGGTTCTTCTTCACCGCCAGCTCAAGAGCGCCGCGGTCGGCGCTGACCCAGATGCCGCGACCCGGCAGTTTTTCGGACAGGTCGGGGACGATCTGCCCGTCGGGGCCGACGACGAAGCGGATCAGCCCCTGCTTGGGCTGAACATCACCGGTGGCGATGCAACGCCGTTCCGGGCCGTCCTCCCGATCCTTTTTCCGACCGCCCCGCGTCATCACGGCGCTCCGCGGGCCAGGGGCCTCAGCCCGCGGCCCCGGTCCCTTCGATTTCCGCTGCGGCGGCCTCGGCTTCGGCGGCGGCCTTTGCCTCGAGTTCCTCGATGGTCACCCAGCCCAGTTTGACGCGGGCCGTCATGACCATGTTCTGCGCTTCTTCGAGCGACACGTCGAAAGGTTCGAGCAGGCCGTCATCCTTGATGCGCTCGCCGCCTTCGGTGGTCCAGCCGCCGGCCAGTTCCCAGTCGGCGCAGGTGGCGAAGTCCTCGAGGGTCTTCACGCCGTCCTGCCCGAGCGCAACCAGCATCTGGGGAGTGAGGCCCTCGAATTCAATGAGACTTTCCTCGACGCCCAATTCGCGCGCCTTCTCCAGCGCGAGCTTGTTCTGTTCCTCGAGATAGTCGCGGGCGCGGGCCTGAAGCTCTTCTGCGGTGCCTTCGTCCACACCGTCGATGACCAGAAGCTCGTCCATCTCCACGAAGGCGACTTCCTCGAGCGAGGAGAAGCCCTCGGACACCAGAAGCTGCGCAAAGAACTCATCCAGGTCGAGCGTATCCATGAAGAGCTTCGTGCGCTCTTCGAACTCGGCCTGACGACGCTTGGATTCCTCTTCCTCCGTGAGGATGTCGATGTCGAGATTCGTCAGCTGCGAGGCGAGCCGCACGTTCTGACCGCGCCGGCCGATGGCGAGGGACAGCTGCTCGTCGGGCACCACGACCTCGATCTTGCCTGCATCGTCGTCGAGAACGACCTTCGTCACCTCGGCGGGCTGCAGCGCGTTCACCAGGAAGGTCGGCGCGTCCTCGTTCCACGGTATGATGTCGATCTTCTCGCCCTGAAGCTCGTTGACGACCGCCTGCACGCGCGATCCGCGCATGCCGACGCAGGCGCCCACCGGGTCGATGGAGCTGTCGTAGGAGATCACGGCGATCTTCGCGCGCGAACCGGGGTCGCGGGCCACGGCCTTGATCTCGATGATGCCGTCGTAGATCTCGGGCACTTCCATCTTGAAGAGTTCGGCCATGAATTCGGGCGCGGTGCGCGACAGGAACACCTGCGGGCCGCGCATCTCGTGGCGCACGTCCTTGATGTAGCAGCGGATGCGGTCGCCGTTGCGGTAGCTTTCGCGACCGATCTTGTCGTTGCGGCGCAACACGCCCTCGCCCCGACCGATGTCGACGATGATGTTGCCGTATTCCTCGCGCTTCACGACGCCGTTGATGATGGTGCCGACGCGGTCCTTGAATTCCTCGTACTGGCGCTCGCGTTCGGCCTCGCGGACCTTCTGGAGGATGACCTGCTTGGCCGATTGCGCGGCGATCCGGCCCATCTCCACAGGCGGGACCTCATCGATGATGGTGTCGCCGACCTTGGGATCCTCGAGGTATTGCCTTGCTTGCGCGACGGTCAGCTCGGCCTTGTCGTTCTCGACCTCGTCGTCGCCCACGACGGTGCGCACGCGGGTGAAGGTGGCGCGGCCCGTCTTGCGGTCGATCGACACGCGGATATCGAGATCGGCGCCGTAGCGCGACTTCGCGGCTCGGGCGAGGCTTTCTTCCATCGCCTCTATCACCAGCGACGGGTCGATCATCTTCTCGCGCGCGACGGCATCGGCCGTTTGCAGAAGCTCCAGCTGGTTGGCTGACGTAATGGCCATGGGTCTCAGTCCTCCGCCTCCGAGGTCACTTCCTCGATGTCATCGAATTTCGTTTCATCCACGATGCCCGCCGCCTTGCGGCTCTTGAGCATCTCCTTGATCAGGTCGTCGGTGAGCACGAGCTTGGCATCCGACAGCCAGTCGTAGTGCAGCCCCACCGTCACCGTCTCGCCGCCCTCGTCGAGGTTCAGGAGAACCTCGTCGCCCTCGACACCCGCCAGCACGCCCTTGAAGCGGCGCCGGCCGTCGATCATGTCGGTCGTCTCGATCTTGGCTTCGTAGCCTTCGAACGTCTCGAAATCCTTGAGCCGGGTGAGCGGCCGGTCGATGCCCGGGCTGGACACTTCGAGCGTATAGGCGTCCTCGAGCGGATCCTCGACGTCGAGCACCGCCGAGATCGCGCCGGAGATCTTCGCACACTCGTCCACCTCAATCCCGCCCTCGGGCCGTTCGGCCATCACCTGCAGCGTCTTGGTCTTGCCGCCCATCAGGCGAATGCGCACGACCTCGAACCCCATGCCTTCGATGACAGGGGTCAGGATCTCGGCCATGCGCCGGTCGATGGCGGTCTTGGCGATGAGGTCGGACATCTGGGTTTCCTCGGGACGAACCGGGCACAAAAAAACGGGCGCGCGGCCCGTCGTTTTCTCCGGTGGAGCTTCGGGTCTGGACCCCGACGCGCCGCTGTAGAGGCGCATATAGGGGGAATCGGAGGGGGGCGCAAGGGACAGTAGTTGACGCAACGCCCCGGCTTCGATTCTCATGCCATTCGATATTCGTAAGTCCATGGGTGAGTTGATCTCTTGCACGATAAACACCCTGAAATACTTAAAATGCTCATTGGGGAAATACCTGGTCCCATCGTTGTCGGTCGAGTTTCGAGAGAGCACGCGCGACAGGTTGGAGCGTTACACACCCACGTTTGGCTAAGCCGGGATACTCTGCTGAAACAGCTGTCGCGACATCGGGTCATTCCGCTATCGGTTTATGAGGATCTGAACTGGGTATTCGAAGAAACCAAGCTTTTGGCGACAAACGCGCTGGGCGTTTCCACTTAGTTGCGCCGATGAAGGGACAGGTGGCCGGCCCTGCTCACTTCAAGGTAACGCTTAAGAACGTCCGAAATTCGGAAAGACTATTTCTTTTGAGCGCCCATGGTCTGAGAGAAACGTCTCTCGCGAAACTCGTTGCGAAGTCACAAAAAATAAGGCCCCCCAGCTAGTGGAGGGCCGCCCAAGGAGGGGCCTGCTAAGCACCCCCAATTAACGCCTAGGTTTCCCTAGTGTCACGGTCAGCAGATTTTTCACCGCGTCCCTTGGGTAGACAACAAATAGCATGTCTCTTAAATTCCGTCAAGGATTCCATATACTTAGTTAAGGTGTTGAAATGGAGTCGTTTTCCCAGATTACCCGCAATAGACATCCGTCACGATGCCGGCCTCGTTGTAGGTCACGTTCAGCCGGTTGGGCAGGTAATCCATCGTCACCGCGTCGCCCGGGCCGATCACGCGCATCGGCGCGGGGAAGGTGCTGGCGGCCACGACATCCACCGGCTCGCCCACCAGCCACATCCAGCCCGAGGCGTTGCAGGCGTCGGCCTCCGGCTCGGGCGCACCCGTCTGGCAGGCGGCCAGCAGGACGGGAAACAGGGCGGGCAGAACGGCAAAGCGCATGGTCATCTACATTGCATCGGCGCCCATATTGAACCACGGTTTGGCAAAACAGCCCAGAGGGAGGGACAAATCATGCGCACCCGTGCCGCCGTTGCGACGCAAGCCGGAAAACCGCTGGAAATCATGGATGTGAACCTCGACGGCCCGAGGGCGGGCGAGGTTCTGGTCGAGATCAGGGCCACCGGCATCTGTCACACGGACGACTTCACGCTGTCGGGCGCGGACCCCGAGGGGCTGTTTCCCGCGATCCTCGGCCACGAAGGCGCGGGCGTCGTGCTGGAGGTGGGCGAAGGCGTCACGAGCCTCAAGCCGGGCGATCACGTGATCCCGCTCTACACCGCCGAGTGCCGGGAATGCGAATACTGCCTGCACCCCAAGACGAACCTCTGCCAGAAGGTGCGCGCGACCCAAGGTCAGGGCCTGATGCCCGACGGGACCTCGCGGTTCTCGACGCTCGATGGCGACCCGATCCTGCATTACATGGGCTGTTCGACCTTCTCGAACCACACCGTTCTGCCCGAGATCAGCCTTGCGAAGATCCGGGAGGACGCGCCCTTCGACAAGGTCTGCTACATCGGCTGCGGCGTGACGACGGGGATCGGCGCGGTGATCTACACCGCCAAGGTCGAGATCGGGTCGCGCGCCATCGTCTTCGGTCTGGGCGGCATCGGGCTCAACGTGATCCAGGGGCTGCGGCTTGCGGGCGCGGACCAGATCGTCGGCGTCGACCTCAACCCCGCGAAAAAGCCCATGGCCGAGCGGTTCGGGATGACCGATTTCGTGAACCCCGCCGAGGTGGAGGGCGACCTCGTGCCCTATCTGGTCGACCTGACGAAAGGCGGCGCGGACTACACCTTCGACGCCACCGGCAACGTGCAGGTGATGCGCGCGGCGCTGGAAAGCGCTCACAAGGGCTGGGGCGAGTCGATCATCATCGGCGTGGCGCCCGCGGGCGCCGAGATCTCCACCCGGCCCTTCCAGCTTGTCACCGGGCGTTCGTGGCGCGGGACGGCTTTCGGGGGCGCGCGGGGGCGGACGGACGTGCCGAAGATTGTCGACTGGTACATGGACGGCAAGATCGAGATCGACCCGATGATCACCCACACCATGCCGCTCGAGGACATCAACAAGGGCTTCGACCTGATGCATTCGGGCGAGTCGATCCGCTCGGTCGTGCTTTACTGACCGTCCGCGACCACGTGCGGGACCTGACGATCCGCGAGGCGGGAGAACGGGACGGGGCGGCGATCACCGCCCTCGTCCTGCCGGTGTTCCGCGCGGGTGACACCTATACCGTCGCGCCTGACATTCCGGCGGCGGAGGCGCTGGCCTACTGGACCGCGCCGGAGAAGACGGTGTTTCTTGCCGAAAGCGCAGACGGGGAGGTGCTGGGCACCTATTACATCCGCGCGAATGCCGGGGGTGGCGGGGACCATGTCTGCAATTGCGGCTACATCACCGCCGGCGCGGCGCGGGGCCGGGGCGTCGCCCGCGCCATGCTGGCGCATTCGCTGGAGACGGCGCGCGCGATGGGGTTCTGGGCGATGCAGTACAATTTCGTCGTGGCGACCAATATGCGGGCCGTCGAGACCTGGACGCGGGCCGGCTTCCGCACCGTGGGCCGCCTGCCCGGCGCCTTCCGGCATCCGTCGCAGGGCCACGTGGACGCGCTGGTGATGTGGAAGGATCTGACCGATGCGCCGTGATCGGGCAGTGGCCTGCCTCGGCCTGTGCCTTCTCGCCGCGCCGGTTTCGGCGGAGGCCGTGGTGTCGCTGGGCGTGGAGGGCGCGACGCTCGACTTACCGCCGGCCGCGCTCGCCGAGATCGAGATCTCGGAAAGCGGCGGGATCACGGACGTTTTCCTGCGCCTTATGCCCCGGGCGGCGGAGGATCTGGCGAGACTGTCGGCTGACGCCGCCGGGCGAACCATGACGCTGAGCGTCTGTGGCGCGACGCTGATGGAGGCGGTTGTGCGCGACCGCATCGGCAGCGGCACGGTCTACCTGGCGGGAACGACGATGATCCGGGCGGAAGCGATGCGTGCGCTCTGGCACGGGCGGGCGCGCTGTGACACGCTGGGGCCGGAGGTATTCGAGAATGGCCAATGACACCCCGCTTCTGGCGGTTCTGATCGACGCGGACAACACGTCCCACAAGCATGCGCGCGCAATCTTCGACGAGATCGCCAGTTTCGGCGAGGCGAGCGTGCGGCGCATCTACGGGGATTTTTCCTCGAGCCACATGAAGGGCTGGTCCGGTGTGCAGGCCGAGTTCGGCATCGTGCCGCATCATCAGCCTGCCAACACGGTGGGCAAGAACGCGTCGGATATCGCGCTGGTGATCGACGCCATGGACCTGATGCATTCGGGCCGCTTCGATGGCTTCGTCCTGGTCAGTTCCGACAGCGATTTCACCCGGCTGGCAAGCCGCATCCGCGAGCAGGGGCTGGATGTCTACGGCATCGGCCAGCAGAAGACGCCGGATGCGTTCCGCAAGGCCTGCAAGCGCTTCATCTTCGTGGAGAATATCCTCGGGGAGCCGGACAAGGACCAGAAGTCCCCGGACGCCTCGAAGGGCGTCGACAAGCGCCCGATGCTCGAGGCGCGCGACCTGATCCATCGCGCGATGGAGGGGATCGAGCAGGAGGATGACTGGTATTCGCTGGGCCAGATCGGGCAGTACCTGACGACGGCGAACCCCGATTTCGACACCCGCACCTATGGCAAGCGCAAGCTGTCGGACCTGGTGGAAAGCCTCAAGACGCTGGAGGTCAAGCGCGGTCCGGGCAACCAGCTACTGGTGCGGCGGCTGGACTGAGGCGGGAAGGCGCGGCCTCGGGGCCCCTCCGGGACCCGCTCGCCCGCGCCTTCGGGGGCTCTGCCCCCGGCGCGCGAGGGCGCGCTCCCCCGGAGTTTTTCGCCAGGATGAAGAACCCGGCGGGCGACGCCTCAGACGCGGCGGTAGCGGGCGAGGAAGGTCTTCACGGCCTCCTCGGCGACGCGATCGATCTCGGCCTCGGGCGGGTCCTTCTCGATGCCGAAGAGCACCTTGAGCATGAGGTCGGCGCGGCAAAGCTGCGCGAGCTGGTCCGCGGCGAGCGGGCTGTCCTCGATCTCGAGCACGGCGCGCGCGCCGGGGCTGTCGAGATACTGGGCGATCTTGCGGCCCCATTTCCGCGGTCCGCTGTCGTAGAAGCTGCGGCCGAGCTCGGGAAAGCGCTGCGCCTCGGCCACGCAGACGCGGAACATGTCCTGTCCGAAGCGCGACAGGAAGAAGGTGATGAGCGTCTTGCAGATGATCCGGAGCGTTTCCTCCACGTCCTGATCGGAGGCATGGAGCAGGATCTCCAGCTCCGACTGGTGGGCGCATTCCGTTTCGATCACGGCGAGGAAAAGATGCTGCTTGTCCGGGAAATAGCTGTAGAGGGTGGCCTTGGACACGCCCGCGTCGCGCGCGATCTCGTCCACGCTGGCGCCTTCGAACCCCTCGCGGAGGAAGACGGCCTTGGCGCCTTCGATCACCTGGTCGAACTTGCGGCCCTTCCGGATCCGAGCGTCTGCATTCATGGGCGTCCCCTTCCCTTCCGCAAAGATAAACCGGACGGTTCAGTTTCGGCAAGCGTTTCAACCGCGGCCATCGATGCGTGAGAAACGGGCATCGCGGCCCGTGGTGTCGCCGAGTTCGCGCTGCCCACTGGACAGCGGCGGCCCGGGCGCGTAGCGCTCGGGTGGAGATGGTCGAGATATTCCTGAAAACCCTCCCCTTCTTCGCGCTTATCGCGCTGGGCTACCAGGCTTGCCGGAGCGGGTTCTTCACGTCCGAGGCGGCGGCCTATCTCACCAAATTCGTCTTCTATTTCGCATTGTCGGCGATGCTGTTCCGCTTTTCCGCCAACCTGTCGCTGTCCGAGATCTTCGACTGGTGGTTCGTGGCGGCGTATCTGTGGGGTTGTTTCGTCGTCTACCTCATCGCGACGGCGGTGGCGCTGGTCAGGCGTCTTCCCATCGCCGAGGCCGCGGTCGAGGCGCAATGCGCGGTGATCGGCAATACCGGGTTTCTGGGCGTGCCGATGCTGGTGGTCCTGCTGGGCGAGGCGGCGGCGGGGCCGGTGCTGATGGTGCTGGCGATCGACCTCGTCGTGTTCTCGACCCTGATCGTGATCCTCGTCACCGGCAGCCGCGAGGGGCAGGTGACCTATCGGACGATCCGGAACGTGGGGCTTGGCCTTCTGAAGAACCCGATGATCGTGTCGATCAGCCTCGGGTTGATCTGGTCCTCGACCGGATGGCCGGTGCCCGGGCCGGTGAACGAGTTTCTCGGCATCCTCGGGGCCGCGGCGACGCCCGGCGCGCTGTTCGCCATCGGCGCGTCGCTGGCGGACAAGTCGGCCGAACGGCTGTCGGTCGCGGGTTGGCTGAGCTTCTGCAAGCTGGTGCTGCACCCGGCCGCCGTGGCTTTCGCCGCGCTCTGGCTGTTCCCGGTGGAGCCTTTCGCGGCCGCGGTGATGATCGCGGCGGCGTCGCTTCCCGTGGCGGGCAATGTCTTTATCCTCGCACAGCATTACGGGGTGGCGCCGCAACGTGTGTCGGCCTCGATCCTGGTGTCGACGGCGATCTCGATCCTGACGGTATCGGCGGTGATCGCGTGGGTCGCCGGGATGGGCGGGATCAGCGTTGGCGGCTGACGGGTTGCAGGGCAGGACCCGCACGCGCTACCGATTGACCGACAAGGGGGAGGAGCGTCATGGACACGATCTCGGAAAACCGCTGTTTCGGGGGGACGCAGGGCGTCTACCGTCATCGCTCGGAAGCCACGGACACCGACATGACCTTCGGTCTCTTCCTCCCGGAGGAGGCCGATGAGGCGCCGGTTCCGGTGCTTTGGTATCTGTCTGGCCTGACCTGCACCCATGAAAACGCCATGGTGAAGGCCGGCGCGCAGATGTGGGCGGCCGAGCAGGGGATCGCGCTGGTCTTTCCCGATACCTCGCCGCGCGGCGCGGGCGTGCCGGACCATGACGACTACGACCTCGGGCAGGGCGCGGGTTTCTACGTCAACGCCACGCAGGATCCGTGGGCCGAACATTTCCAGATGTGGGACTACGTGACCGAGGAATTGCCGCGCGCGTTGTTCGCGCGCTTCGCGCTCGACGAGGGCCGGCAGGGCATCACCGGTCATTCGATGGGTGGCCATGGCGCGCTGACCATCGCGATGACCTTTCCGGACCGCTTCGCTTCGGTCTCGGCCTTCGCGCCGATCTGCGCGCCGATGGAAAGCGACTGGGGCCGCAAGCAGTTCACCGCCTATCTGGGCGAGAACACCGCGCTCTGGGAGCCGCATGACGCCACGGTCCTGATGCGTGAAAAGGGTTTCCCGGGCCCCGTGCTGATCGACACGGGCACGGCGGACCAGTTCGGGGACCTGCTCAGGACCGAGGCGCTGGCCGAGGCGATCGCACGGCGCCGGCAGCATGCCACGATCAGGCTGCAGCCCGGCTACGACCATTCCTATTTCTTCGTCTCGACCTTCATGGAGGATCACGTCGCCTTCCATGCCGAGGCGCTTTACGGGGCGGATGCATGAGCGAACCCATCGAGGCCGTCATCTTCGACATCGGCAATGTCCTGATCGAATGGCAGCCGGAACGCTATTACGACCGCACCATCGGCGAGGATCGCCGCCGTGCGATGTTCGCCGAGGTCGACCTGCATGCCATGAACGACCGGGTCGACCTGGGCGCGGGCTTCCGCGAGGTGATCTACGAGACGGCGGAGGCCTATCCCCACTGGCGCGCCGAGATCCGCGACTGGCACGACAACTGGATCAAGTTGGCCACGCCCGCCATTCCGCATTCGGTTCATCTGATGCGGACCCTGCGGGCGAAGGGGGTTCCGGTCTACGCGCTGACGAATTTCGGCATCGAAAGCTTCGACTACGCGCAGACGCAGTACGATTTTCTTGGTGAATTCGACCGGCCATACGTGTCCGGGCACATGGGCGTGATCAAGCCCGATCCGCGTATCTACGAGATGGTCGAGCAGGACAGCGGCCTGTCGGGGGCGCGGCTGCTGTTCACCGATGACAGGGCGGACAACATCGCGGCGGCGCGGGCGCGCGGCTGGCTGGCGCATCACTTCGAGGGCCCGGAGGGCTGGGCGGAGGCGCTGGTCGCGCATGGCCTTCTGACCGAGGAGGAGGCACGGCCATGAGCGTGACGATCGTGGCCGCGGAGGCCGAGGCACGGCTTGACTGGATGGCGCTGACGCGGGCGCTCGAGGGCGGGCACGACCTGCCGCGGGCCGAGATCGGGGATACGTTTCTCTATCGCGGCGACGACACGCTGCTCAGCCGGTCGGCGTGGATCGACGGGATGGGCCTGCTGGTGAAAACGGCGACGATCTTTCCCGGCAATGCCGCAATCGGGGCGCCGTCGATCAATGGCGGCGTCAGCCTGTTTTCCGATACGCACGGAAGGCTTGAGGCGATCCTTGATTTTCACCTCGTGACGAAGTGGAAAACGGCCGGCGACAGCCTGCTGGCGGCGACGAAGCTTGCGCCGCGCAACACGCGCACGATCCTGATCGTGGGCGCGGGAACCGTCGCGCGCAGCATGCGCGAGGCCTATGGCGCGGCCTTCCCCGGCGCGCGGTTTCTCGTCTGGAACCGGTCGCGGGACAACGCGATGCGCCTTGCCTCGGTCTTTCCCGATACCGAGGTGGCCGAGGACCTGGCCGCCGCCGTGGGCGAGGCGGATATCATCACCTGCGCCACCATGAGCACGTCGCCGGTGATCCGTGGCGAATGGCTCCGCCCCGGGCAGCATGTCGACCTGATCGGCGCCTACCGGCCCGACATGCGCGAGGCCGATGACGAGGTGCTGCGGCGCGGGCGGGTGTTCGTCGATGCGCGGCACACGACCATCGGGCATATCGGCGAGATCGCGATCCCCATGGCGGAGGGCGTCATCGGGGAGGATGATATCCTCGCTGACTACTACGATCTCGCGGGCGGCGCCTTTGTCCGGAACGCCGAGGACGAGATCACCGTCTTCAAGAATGGCGGCGGCGCGCATCTGGACCTGATGTGCGCGCGCTACATCCTCGGCGCGGTGCAGAGCGACTGAGCCTCAGGCCGCCTGCGCGGCGGGCGTGTCCAGAGGCCTTTCGCGGATCGGAAGGTGGACCACCGCGCTCAGCGCGCCGATGGCGACGCCGACCCACCAGACCGCGTCATAGGTGCCGTAGAGGTCGTACATCCAGCCGCTCAGCGAGATGCCCATGAAGCTGCCCAGCTGGTGGCTGAAGAACACGATCCCATAGAGCGTGCCCATGTAGCGCAGCCCGTAGATATGGCCCACGAGCCCCGCCGTGAGCGGCACCGTGGCCAGCCAGAGCGACCCCATCACCAGCGCGAAGACGACCACCGTGAGCGGGGTCATCGGCAGGACGATGAAGGCGGCGGCGGCCAGCGTCCGGCCCACGTAGATCGAGGCGAGCAGGTATTTCCGCGGAAAGCGGTTTCCAAGATACCCCGCGAGGATCGTTCCGGCGATATTCGTCAACCCGATCAGCGCGATGGCGACGGCCCCCAGCGCCGATGTCGTCGTGATGCCAAGCCCGTGGAGAACCGAACCCGGCTCGATCGGGCCGCAGACCTCGGTCACGAAGGCCGGGAAATGCGCCGTGATGAAGCCCAGCTGATACCCGCAGGAAAAGAAACCCACGAAGATCAGCGTGTAGGACGGATCGCGGAACGCGCGGCCGAGCGTCTCCGACAGACTGTCCTGAAGTTCCGCGCGGCTGGCCGACGCCGGGCTGCGCAACAGCGGCAGGAAGAGCAGGCTGGCCACGACGAGACCGGCAAACACGATGAACACGCCCTGCCACGGCATCACGGCCAGAAGCCCCTCCGCCAGCACGGGGCCCACCACCTGACCGGCCGAACCCGCCGCCGTCGCGATGCCCAGCGCGAGCGAGCGCTGTTCGTTCGACGCGGCACGGCCGACGATGGCGAGGATGACGCCGAACCCGGTGCCGGCGATGCCGAAACCCACGAGAACCTCGAGGATCTGGTGCTGGCCCGGCGTGATGGCGAAGGCCGAGAACACCAGCCCCGCCGCATAAAGGATCGCCCCCAGCACGATGGCGCGGCGATCCCCGAAACGTTCCGCGATGGCGCCGAAGATCGGCTGTCCCACGCCCCAGGCGAGGTTCTGGATCGCGATGGCGAGGCTGAACTCCGCCCGGAGCCAGCCGAATTCCTCCGCGATGGGGATCTGGAACAGACCGAAGCTCGACCGGATCGCCATGCTCAGGAGCAGGATGAGCGACCCGCCGATCAGGACCGGCGTCAGAAGTGGGGTTTGCCGTGCCATCGTCGTCCCTTTCCGCGATCCCATAGCCGGGCCGGGGCCGGGGGGCAAACGCGATCTTTCGGGGAAACCCCGGTCTCGATTTCCCGGTGGCGAGCGATGCGCGAAAGGCGCTAGGAACGGGCCATGGGTCAGCATCTCCAAGCGATCTACGACACCCGCGTGGCCGAAGGCGTCCTGCGCCCCGACCCGGTGCAGCGTGCCGCACTCCTGAGGCTGGAGGAGTTGCGCGAGAAGCTGGAAGCGCCCGAACGCAAGGGCTTCCTGGCGCGCTTCCGCCGGGCCGAACCCATGGGCAAGCAGGGGCTTTACCTCTGGGGCGGGGTGGGGCGCGGCAAATCCATGCTGATGGACCTGTTCTTTGCCCATGTCGCCACGCCCGCCAAGCGCCGCGTCCATTTCCACGCCTTCATGCAGGAGGTTCAGGGCGCGCTCCACGAGGTTCGAAAGACCGGCGTCGACGACGCCATCAAACCGGTTGCGGAACGCATCTCGGCGGACCTGCGGCTCCTGTGTTTCGACGAGATGCAGATCACCGATATCGCCGACGCGATGATCGTGGGGCGGCTTTTCGAGAAACTCTTCGACGCCGGCGTGGTCATCGTCACGACCTCGAACCGGCCGCCACGCGATCTCTACAAGGACGGGCTGAACCGCGACCTGTTCCTGCCATTCATCGCCCTTCTCGAGGACAAGCTCGAGGTCGACGAGCTGGAGGCGATGACCGACTACCGGCAGGACCGTCTGGCGGGAAACCCGGTCTATTTCGCGCCCCTCGACAAGGACGCGAGCCGCGCGATCAACGAGATCTGGCGCGAACTGACCCATGGCCGGGAAGAAGAGCTGACCCTCGAGGTCAAGGGACGCGCCGTGCACCTCCCGCGCTACTGGGCCGGCATGGCGCGATGCACCTTCTGGGAACTGTGCGGCCAGCCCCTCGGTCCCGCCGATTACCTCGCGCTGGTCGGCGCGGTGAAGCTGCTGGTGATCGAGGGCATCCCCGAGCTCGACTCGTCCAAATTCAACGAGGCCAAGCGCTTCGTCACGCTGATCGACGCGCTTTACGAGGGCCATGTGCGCCTGATCTGCTCGGCCGAGGCGGAGCCGGAAAAGCTCTATCTCGAAGGCGCGGGCAGTTTCGAGTTCGAACGCACCGCAAGCCGGTTGCGCGAGATGCAGGGCGCAGACTGGGGCACGGGGCGCGTGGCCTGACGACAGGGCATGACACGACGCCATGCGACGGCGTTGACCGGGCGCGGCGATCCGCTACGGTCCGCCCCGACATGTCCCATGAGGCCGCCGCCATGACCCCGCTTTCCCGTTCCACCATCCTGACCGCCCTGTTCATCTTCGTCGCCTCGCAGGTCGCGGCGCATACGGGCGAGGGGATAAATACCGGCTTCGCCTCCGGCTTCTGGCACCCGATCCTCGGCTGGGACCACGTGGTCGCGATGGTCGCCGTCGGTCTCTGGGGCGCTTTCCTTGGCGCGCCCGCGATCTGGATACTGCCGATCGTCTTTCCGCTGGTCATGGCGCTGGGCGGCGCGCTGGGCGTGGCGGGCGTGCAACTTCCGGCGGTCGAGACGGGCATCGCGCTGTCGGGTGTGGTGCTGGGCCTGCTGATCGCCTTCGCGGTCAAGGCGCCGATCTGGGTGGCCGCCGTCATCGTGGGCCTTTTCGCGATTTTCCATGGCCATGCCCATGGCACCGAACTGCCCGAGGCGTTCAGCCCCTATGGCTATGCCGTGGGCTTCGTGGTGGGCACAGGCCTGTTGCACATGGTCGGCATCGGCTTTGGCGTCCTGACCCGGTCCGAGGCGGGGCGCATCGCCGTGCGCGGCGCGGGCGGTGTCATCGCGCTGGTGGGCGCGGCGTTCCTGTTCGGTCTCGCCTGACGGTGCGCCGCAGCGCGCTGTCTGTCGCGGTCGCGGGCTTCGCGGGGCCGGCTCAGGCCCATGCCTTCGATGCGGGCGCGGACGCCTATGGTCAGTTCGTCGAAGGCGCGGCCGTGATGCTCACCTTCCCGGGGATCGTGCTGCCGCTTCTGGCGCTGGGGCTGCTGCTGAGCCTCTGGCGCGAGGATGGTCTGCCGAAGGTCTGGCCCGTGTTCCTCGCCGCGCAGGTGGCGGGCATCTTCGGCGCGGCGCTGGTCGGGGCGGTCGTGGCGCTGATCTTCATGGGGCTCGGGATCGTGATCGCCGCCGTGGCCGCGCTGGCGCCGTCGGTTCCGAAAGCGGCAGCCTACGCCTTCGCCGGGCTGGCCGGGGTCTTCGCCATGCTGACGGCCTTCGAGGGGCATGGGTTGTTCGAGTTGCCGGTCTTCACCCATCTCGGGCTGCTCTTTGGCGCGAACCTCGCCACGGCGCTTGCGGCCGGTATCGCGAATCTCGCACTGACGCGGGTCGAGGCGGGATGGATGCGGATCGGCTGGCGCGTCGCGGCCTCCTGGATCGGCGCGATCCTGATGCTGACGCTGGCCTTCGAGGTCGCAGGCCCGGTCAGCTGAGCGGCACGACCGAGTCGCATCTGAGCGGCTCGTCCATCGGGACCGCAGGAAGCGGCGTGTCCGGTTCGATGGAGCTTTCCTCGATCCAGACATTGTCGATGCAGAAATCCTGCGCCCAGTTCCCGCCGTTGAACCCGAAGCCCGGAACGCCGCAATCGTTCACCTGACCGCTGGCGTTCCATTCCTGGTACGACTGTTCCAGGAAGTAGCCGCCCATCGGAAAGGCAATCGCCTTGGTATCGAAAAACAGCGTCCAGCTGGTATCGGTCGTCCTCTGTTCCAGCGACCAGGAACCTACGGGAACCCCGTTGTGATACCCCCAGATGCGGAACTCCGTCACATCGTCCTGGGTGATCATGCCGCTGCCCATGAGCCGCCCGGGAAAGCCGATGATGCCCTCCATGGTGTACCCGTTCGCGCCGATCCAGCAGAACTGGAACCGCGCGGTGTCAGAGGGGGCGGCGGCCGTGGCCGAAAGGGCGACAAGGATCGCGGCGAGGGAGGCTGTGCGCATGCCGTCATAGTTCGGGTCTCGGGCGCCCGGGGTCAAGGCCCGCACGCGCGCACCGGTCTGAACGGCGGCCTAGCCGTTCTCGGCCAGCACTTCACCGGCGAAGTAGAGCGATCCGCAGATCAGGATGCGCGCCTCGGGGGCGATACGGGCGATGGCGGCGATGGCCGCGTTCACGTCCTCCGCCTCGCTTGCCGCGATACCGGCCTGTCGCGCGAACCCCGCCGTCTCGGCGGCGCTTAGCGTGGCCTTCTGCCCGGGGATCGACACCGCCCAGAGGCGCCGCGCGAACCCGGCGAAGGGCCGCATGAACCCCGCGACATCCTTGGTGTTCAGCATGCCGCAGACCAGGTAGGTGGACCGCTCGGGCAACCCGCGCATGTGATCTGCGATGGCGCTGGCCGCGTGGGGGTTGTGCCCGCCATCGAGCCAAAGCTCCGCGCCCGGCGCGGCCTCGACCAGCGGTCCGCGCCGCAACCGCTGCATCCGCGCGGGCCAGACGGCGTCGCGCATCGCGGCCTCGCAGGCGGCCTCGTCATGGCCGAGGGCGCGCAGGGCAGCCAACGCGGTGCCCGCGTTCTCGATCTGGTGCGCGCCGGGCAGCGCCGGCAGCGGCAGGTCCAGAAGCCCGGTTTCGTCCTGGAACACCAGCCGCCCGCGTTCCTCCCAGACATGCCAGTGCTGCCCGTGGGCGAGGACCGGCGCACCGAGCCGTTCTGCGCGCGCTTCGATGACGTCAAGCGCCGCGTCGCTCTGGCGTCCGACGATGACCGGCACGCCGCGCTTGATGATGCCCGCCTTTTCGGCGGCGATATCGGCCAGCGTGTCGCCGAGGAATTGCTGGTGGTCCATGTCCACGGGCGTGATCACCGTGAGGCGCGGGGTCTCGACGACATTGGTCGCGTCCAGCCGCCCGCCAAGGCCGACCTCCAGCAGCGTCATGTCGGCGGGGGTTTCCGCGAAGGCGACGAAGGCGGCGGCTGTGGTGATCTCGAAATAGGTGATCGCATCGGGGCCGTTGGCCACGAGGCAGCGATCGAGGATATCCGACAGCGCCTTTTCTTCTATAAGATTGCCAGAAAGTCGGATGCGTTCGTGGAATCGCACCAGATGCGGCGAGGTGTAGGCGTGCACGCCGAGCCCCGCACCCTCCAGCCCCGCGCGGATCATCGCGAGCGTCGAGCCCTTGCCGTTGGTCCCCGCGATATGAACCACGGGGGGCAGGTCCCGTTCGGGGTGGCCGAGGGCGTCGAGGATACGCCACATGCGGTCCAGCGTCAGGTCGATCAGCTTGGGGTGGAGCGACATCATCCGGTCGAGGAGGATGTCGGATGACTGCGCGCTCACGGCTGGGCGGTTTCCGCGTCGGGCGCGGCGTTCTGCGGACTGCTGGCGGTCTCGCCCGGTCCGGGGGGCGGCAGGTCACCCATGACGGCGGGGCTGAGGCCCATCAGCATCCGGGTGATGCGGATCAGGTCCTCCCGCATGTCCTTGCGATGGGTCACGCGGTCGAGCATGCCGTGGTCGAGCAGGTATTCGGCCCGCTGGAAGCCCTCGGGTAGCGTCTCGCGGATGGTCTGTTCGATGACTCGGGGACCGGCGAAGCAGATCAGCGCCCCGGGCTCGGCGATCTGGACGTCGCCCAGCATGGCATAGGAGGCGGTGACGCCGCCCGTGGTCGGATGTGTCAGCACGACGATGTAGGGCAGCCCCGCCTCGCGCAGCATCTGCACCGCGACGGTCGTGCGCGGCATCTGCATCAGCGACAGGATGCCCTCCTGCATGCGTGCGCCGCCGGCGGCGGAGAACAGGATCAGCGGACGGCGCAGCGTCACGGCGCGCTGGGCTGCGGCGATGATGGCGTTGCCCACATACATCCCCATGGAGCCGCCCATGAACGAGAAATCCTGCGCCGCCGCGACGATGGGCGTGCGGCCCATCTCGCCCTCGGCGACCAGCATCGCCTCGGCCTCTCCGGTCGTCTTCTGCGCGGTGCGCAACCTGTCGGGATACTTCTTCTGGTCCCGGAACTTGAGCGGATCATCGACCGGCGCGGGCACCGCGACCTCGGTATAGACCCCGGCGTCGAACAGCGCCTCGAACCGCAGGCGCGGCGAGATCGGCATGTGATGCCCGCAATTGGTGCAGACGTTCAGCGCGTCGCTGAGTTCGCGGTGAAACAGCATGGTTCCGCATTCGTCGCACTTGGTCCAAAGATTCTCGGGCATCTCGCGGCGCGAGAAGATCGAGTTGATCCGGGGACGAACGTAGTTGGTGATCCAGTTCATGCGCTGCTTTCGGGTGCCACTGCTGCAAGGACCTCTGTCGCGCCCGAAATAGGCCCGGCCCGGAGGAATTGCAATCGTGCGGCCGTCAGGTCGCCTGTCGCCGGACGACCAGCCGTATCACCGCCCAGAGCGCGACCGTTGTGGCGATGTCGAGGTAGAAGAGCGGCCTGATTTCTTCCGAGGACGGCGAGATCGGCGCGACGTAGAGCGCCAGCCCCGAAAGCGGGCCCTCGGTCGCAACCAGAAGGATTGCCAGCGCGTTGTTGACGAAATGCATGGCCCATGCCGCGCCGATATTGCCGGTCACGGCCGTGAGGTCGGCGGCCAGCAGCGCGAAGACGAAGACGGCGCCCATCACCAGCCAGGTGTTGTCGCCCATGATTTCGGGCTGGTAGTGCAGGCCCGCGAAAAACGCCGAGGGCAGCACCATCCAAATGATCGGCGAGGAAAACCGCGCCGCCAGTTGTTGCTGCATGTAGCCGCGAAACAGGACTTCCTCCGCGCCGGTCTGGATCAGCACCCCCACCAGCGCCAGCGGCAGGAAACTCAGCCAGAGCCCGATCTCGATATTCGGACGCGGCGTCAGGGCGGGTGTCGGGATCAGCGCCGTGACGGCGAAGACGGCCACGCAGATCAGGAACGCCAGCCCGAAGTCGCGCAAAAGCTGGCTGGTCGGTCCGAACAGGCTCTGGACCGGGCGGCGGTGGAGGAAGCGGACGGCCAGCATCGGGCCCAGCGCCATGCCGACGAAGGTCGCCAGAAGCAGGATCGTTCCCGTTGGTCCGGCGCTGCCCGCCAGTTCCCTGAGCCAGCTCTGCGCCCCGTCGACCCCGCTCCACAGGACAACCAGTCCGAAGATCGCGGCGACGCCCAGCGCGTAGACGACCGCCGTCAGCAACAGGCCGAGGAACAGACGCCAGAGTTCGGAATTCTGGCGCGCTGGCGCCACGAAGGGCGCATGGGCGGAATACTGCATCTTGGCGTGCCTGCTCGAAGCCTTGCTCCTTCTCATCCTAGCCGACACGGACGCCAGCGTCCATCTTGACGGTCGCGACTTGTCTCGCATTCGACCGGCGTCTATTCCGGACGGCGAAGAAATCGCGCGCGATGCCGAGACACCGAGGGAGACGAGAATGCAGAAGGGCAATCTGGACAAATCGAAACTGCCCAGCCGACACGTGACGGAGGGACCCGCCCGCGCGCCGCACCGGTCCTATTTCTACGCCATGGGCCTGACCGACGAGGAAATCCATCAGCCCTTCGTCGGCGTCGCCACCTGCTGGAACGAGGCCGCGCCCTGCAACATCGCGCTGAGCCGTCAGGCGCAGTCGGTGAAACTGGGCGTGAAGCACGCCAACGGCACCCCGCGCGAGTTCACGACGATCACCGTGACCGACGGGATCGCCATGGGCCATGAGGGGATGCGCTCCTCGCTGGCCAGCCGCGACGCCATTGCCGACACGGTCGAGCTGACGATGCGCGGGCATTGCTATGACGCGCTGGTGGGCCTTGCGGGCTGCGACAAGTCGCTGCCCGGCATGATGATGGCGATGGTTCGCCTCAACGTGCCGTCGGTCTTCATCTATGGCGGCTCGATCCTGCCCGGCCGGCTGGATGGCCGCGACATCACCGTGCAGGACGTGTTCGAGGCCGTGGGTCAGCACCAGGCCGGCAACCTCAGCGACGAGGCGCTCGCGGTGATCGAACGCGTCGCCTGTCCGAGTGCCGGGGCCTGTGGCGGTCAGTTCACGGCGAATACGATGGCCTGCGTGTCCGAGGCGATCGGACTCGCGCTGCCCAACTCTTCCGGTGCGCCCGCGCCCTACGAGTCCCGCGACCAGTATGGCGTGGCCTCGGGCGAGGCGGTGATGATGCTGCTGGAAAAAGGCATCCGCGCCCGCGACGTGGTCACGCGCAAATCGTTGGAGAACGCCGCGCGGGTCGTGGCCTGCACCGGCGGGTCGACCAACGCGGGGCTTCACCTGCCGGCCATCGCGCATGAGGCGGGGATCGAGTTCGACCTCTTCGACGTCTGCGACATCTTCCACGACACGCCCTATTTCGTCGACATGAAGCCCGGCGGCCAGTTCGTGGCCAAGGACCTCTACGAGGCGGGCGGCGTGCCGGTCGTGATGAAGGAGCTCAGGAAGATCGGCCTCATCCACGAGGATTGCATGACCGCCACGGGCCGCGTGATGGGCGAGGAGATCGACCTGATCGAGCGGGAGGCCGATGGCCGCGTCATCTACCCGGCCTCGACGCCGATCACCGAGACCGGCGGCGTCGTGGGCCTGAAGGGCAACCTCGCCCCCGACGGGGCCATCGTGAAGGTGGCGGGCATCGCGCCCGAGAACCAGGTCTTCACCGGACCGGCGCGCGTTTTCGAGTGCGAGGAGGACGCCTTCGAGGCGGTCAAGAACCGCGCCTACGAGGAAGGCGAGGTCATCGTGATCCGCAACGAGGGGCCCAAGGGCGGCCCCGGCATGCGCGAGATGCTGGCCACGACCTCGGCGCTTTCGGGTCAGGGCATGGGCAAGAAGGTCGCGCTGATCACCGATGGCCGCTTCTCGGGCGCGACGCGCGGCTTCTGCGTGGGCCATGTCGGGCCCGAGGCCGCTGTCGGTGGTCCCATCGGCCTGATCGAGGACGGCGACATGATCACCATCGACGCGATCAAGGGCGAGCTTTCCGTCGCGCTCACCGACGCGGAGCTGGAGGCGCGCAAGGCCGACTGGAAAGGTCCGCGCGACACGATCTATGCCACCGGCGCCCTGTGGAAATACGCGCAGCTCGTGGGCGAGGCGCGCTGGGGCGCGGTCACGCATCCGGGCGGTACCGCGGAAAAGCATGTCTACGCGGATATCTGATCGCCTCCGTCCCCTGGCGGTTCTTGCGGCCCTGGCGCTGGTGCCGGGCTGTGTGGCCGGACTGGGGGGCGGAGGCACCGGGGGCGCGCCGGCCGAGGCGGTGGTCACGAGCGACATGGTCGTGATCACCGGCCCGCCGGGTTTCTGCATCGACGAGACGGCCACGCGGGCCGAGAGCGATACGGCCTTCGTCCTTCTGGGCAATTGCGCCGCGATCTCGAATTCCCGGCGCGCCGCGCAGCCCGAGGTGCCCGTGGTCCTGACGGCGGCCATTTCCGAGGCGTCCGACGGCGGAACGATTTCCGAAAGCCTCGAGGATCTCGATATCTATTTCCGGTCCGAGGAAGGGCGCCAGCTGCTCAGCCGGACGCAGGACCCGGACTCCGTGACCGTCATCGAAACCCTCGTCGAGGCCGAGCGATTCATGATCCATGCCAGCGATTCAAGCTCGGGCGCGATGGAGGGTGTGGCGGACGATTACTGGCGGGCCTATTTCGACCTCGGATCGCGGATCGCCACCCTCTCGGTCTTCGCGCTGCAGGGCGAGACCGTCACCCGCGAGGACAGCCTGATCACGCTCAGGAACTTCGCGCTGACTGTGAGTCTCGCCAATGCAGGCGACGGCATGGCGGTGGACGGCACTGTTGCAGGGACGCCGCCAACCGCGACGGCGACGCCGGAGACGCGCGGCGGGCTTTTCAACGTGGGTCTCTTTCGGCGAATATTCGACTGATCGCAGGCCCAGGGCATGGGAACCGGCGCGCCCCGGAGGGACGTAACGATAGGACAGCAATCGGCAGGCTTGTTCGAACGGCTCGGGCTGGGGCATTCCCTCAGGCGCTGGCGCCGTGCGCTCGACTCCGGCACGCTGTCCGCCGCGGAGATCCGCGGCATCCTGTCCGAGATCCGGTCCCTTCGCGGTCGGCTCGATGCGCTGTCGGCCGAGGCCCAGACGGCGCTTTTGCGGCGGACGGACGCCGCTGCCGCCACCATCAATGACATCCCCTGCGACTGGTCCGGGCGTCCGGGCCCATGGAACGCGGCGATGCGCCCGCGCGGGATCGTGCATTTGCCCTCGCCCACGGCGCTGTCGACCGGCGTCACGGTCTATCACGACGCGACCCGCCACGATCTGAGCCTGCGGCAGGACATGGCGACCGGGGGGCAGGGCGACGCGCGCTTCGGTCTGGTCCTCGAGGTCTACCGCTTCGACGGCAGTTTCGTGTCCTTCGTGCATGACCTTCCGGCGGAGGCGATCGCGGGGTTGACGCTCAACCATTTCATCGCCGTCGATATCCGGGCCGAACGCGAACAGCCGCTCGAGGTCTACGCGCGGCTGAACGTGCAGCACGGTCCGAACGTCGAACAGATGGTGCGGCAGGTCGATTTCCGGGGCGAGAGCGGGCGGGCGGAATTCGACCTCGCCTATTCGAGAATCAACGAGCGGCGGATCGAGAAGGCATGGCTGGACCTGATCCTCGAAGGGCCGGAGATGACCCGCATCGCGATCTGGGACGTGGTCGTCATGCGTGCGTCCCGCGCCGATGTCTGAGTGTCACGAGGGGCGGGAATGAGCGAAGAGAAACTGGTGAAGGTCGCGTTTCAGGCAGGACGCTACGAGGGCGAGCTTCACGCGCCGGAGGACACCGGGATCGAGGCCGTCCATGACGGGCGCGTGATCGCCGCCGCCCGCCTCACGCATAGCGAAGACGGCGCGTCCGGGACGCGGGTGAGCATCGATTTCCCCGCCGATATCATGTCCGACGGTGTGCAGGTCGTATCGCTGCGGTCCACGGTGACGGGCGCGGTTCTGGACCGGGTCACGTTTCTGGCCGGTCATATCCTGGACGACGACATCCGCGCCGAGATCACTCTGCTCCGCGACGAGCTGGAGATGCTGAAACGCGCGTTCCGGCGGCATGTCAGCACGGAATCCGGGTAATGTAACCGTTAGAAATCGCTTTCAGGTTACGAAACCCGCCGGTTCCGCGCCGCCAGCAACTTCAGCCTCAGTGCGTTCAGCTGAATGAACCCCTGCGCATCGGTCTGATCGTAGGCGCCGGCGTCGTCCTCGAAGGTGACATGCGCCTCGGAATAGAGGCTGTGATCGGACCAGCGCGCGACCGTCCGGGCAGATCCCTTGTAAAGCTTCACGCGCACCGTGCCGGTGACATGGTCCTGGCTCTTGTCGATGAGAGCCTGCAGCATCTCGCGCTCGGGCGAGAACCAGAAGCCGTTGTAGATCAGCTCCGCATAGCGCGGCATGATCGAATCCTTCAGGTGCCCCGCGCCGGAATCCAGCGTGATCTGTTCGATGCCGCGATGCGCCTCCAGCAGGATGGTGCCTCCGGGCGTCTCGTAGATGCCGCGCGATTTCATCCCGACGAAGCGGTTCTCCACGAGGTCGAGCCGGCCGACGCCATGCTTGCCGCCCAGCGCGTTGAGCTGCGTCAGGATCGCGGCTGGCGACATCGGTTCACCATCGATGGCGATGGCGTCGCCCTTTTCGAAGGTGATCTCCACCATCTCGGGAGTGTCGGGCGCGTCCTCGGGATGCACCGTGCGCTGATAGACGTAATCGGGTGCCTCCTCGGCGGGGTTTTCCAGCACCTTGCCCTCCGACGAGGTGTGCAGAAGGTTCGCGTCGACGCTGAACGGCGCTTCGCCGCGTTTGTCCTTGGCGATCGGGATCTGGTGCGCCTCGGCCCATTCCAGAAGCTTCGTCCGGCTGGTCAGGTCCCATTCCCGCCACGGCGCGATGACCTTGATGTCGGGGTTCAGCGCATAGGCGCTGAGCTCGAACCGCACCTGGTCGTTGCCCTTGCCGGTGGCACCATGACTGACGGCGTCGGCGCCCGTCTCGGCGGCGATCTCGACAAGTCGCTTGGAGATCAGCGGCCGCGCGATGGACGTGCCCAGAAGGTAGAGCCCCTCGTAAAGCGCGTTGGCACGGAACATCGGAAAGACGAAGTCTCGGACGAATTCCTCGCGCAGGTCCTCGATGTAGATCTCCTTGACGCCAAGCATCTGCGCTTTCTTGCTGGCGGGCTCCAGTTCCTCGCCCTGACCCAGATCGGCGGTGAAGGTCACGACCTCGCAGCCGTATTCCGTCTGCAACCATTTGAGGATGATCGAGGTATCGAGCCCGCCGGAATAGGCGAGAACAACCTTCTTGGGTGCGGACATGTCGGTGCTCCGTCGGCGTTTATCGTTGACCGCGCGGGCGATACCGGGTTTTCAGGGGCGGGGCAAGGCGACCGGAGAGTGTGATGGATTATGGGTATCAATTGCTGCGTCATGTGCTGCAGCAGGTGTTCGGCAACCTGCGCGAGGCGGCGCAACTGACGCTGGTGCTGTTTCTTGCGCCGTTCGTGGGGTTTCTGTTTCTGGGCTTCGGCGCGATGACGATGGGGACCATGCCCGACCCGGGGGCGGCGGGCGCGAGCGCTCTGGGCGGCCTGCTTCTCCTGATCTTCGCGGTCATCGCCTATTGCTGGGCCGCCGTCGGCTGGCACCGCTACGTGCTGCTGGAGGAGACCGGGAACGGGGTCTTGCCACAATGGCGCTGGGACAGGGTGAAGGCCTATTTCGGCCGCGCCTTCGTTGTCGGTCTGGTGGTGATCCTCGCCGTGATCGGCGGCGGCCTCGTCGTCGCGCTGGCAGTGGGCCTCACGCAATCGACGGGCATCGCGTTGCTTCTGGGGATCGGTCTTGTCTTCGGCGCGTCCTGGGTGGCTACGCGGATCGGCCTCGTCCTGCCGGCGGCCGCGATCGGGGAGCGCATGACGCTTTCCGAAAGCTGGGCGGCAACGCGCCCGGTGTCGAGCCAGATCCTCCTGCCGCTGATCGTGATCGCGCTGGCCGTGGGCCTGATCGGGCAGGTGATCCTGCTGATCTTCGGGCAGACGGTGACGGTCGACGTGTTCGGCACGATGCAGGAACAGGTGACGCTGACCCTGCCCGGGCAGATCGCCAACGGCCTCGTCTCGTGGCTGCAGATCCTCGTGAACCTCGCGCTCATGACGACGCTTTACGGCAACCTGATCGAGGGCCGGCCCCTCAACTGACGGCTGGACAGGCGCGGCGGCTTGGGGCAGGGCGATTACATGACCGAATTTGCCGATGCCGCACGCGCCGCCGCCCAGGCCCTGCGCGACCTCTTTCCGCCCACGCCGCTGCAGAAGAACGCGTTTCTGTCCGAGCGCCACGACGCCGAGATCTGGCTGAAGCGCGAGGATCTGTCGCCCGTGCGCTCCTACAAGATCCGTGGCGCGTTCAACGCCATGCGCAAGCGGCTGTCCTCCGACCCCGGTCAGGCGCATTTCGTCTGCGCCAGTGCCGGCAACCACGCGCAGGGGCTGGCCTTTGCCTGCGCACATTTCGGCGTGCGGGGCACGATCTTCATGCCGGTCACCACGCCCGCGCAGAAAATCGACAAGACGCGCGTCTTCGGCGGCGACAATGTCGAGATCCGGCTGGTGGGCGATTTCTTCGACGAAACGCTCGCGGCGGCCAAGGCGTTCTGTGCCGATGCGGGCGCCCATTTCCTGCCGCCCTTCGACGACCCCCACGTGATCGAGGGGCAGGCCTCCGTCGCCGTCGAGATGGTGCAGGAACTTGGCGGACCGCCCGATATTCTGGTGCTGCCGGTGGGCGGCGGCGGCCTTTCGGCGGGGATGATCCGCTATCTCGGGGCGACGAACGCCATGTGCGACGTGGTTCTGGTCGAGCCCTGCGGCGGACCGAGCCTGACCGCGGCGTTGAAGGCGGGCGCGCCGAAGGAGGTGCCGATCACCGATACCTTCGTCGACGGTGCCGCCGTGGCCCGCATCGGCGATCTGACCTTCGACGTGCTCAAGGACATCGACCCGTCCTCCGTCCTGCTGGCGCCGGAAAACAGGATCTGCGTCACCATTCAGGAGATGCTGAACCACGAGGGCATCGTGCTGGAGCCTGCCGGCGCGCTGTCGCTGGACATCCTTCCCGAGATCGCCGAGCGCATCCGGGGCAAGCGCGTGGTCTGCGTCACCTCCGGCGGCAACTTCGATTTCGAGCGTCTGCCCGAGGTCAAGGAACGCGCCATGCGGTTCCAGGGCCGAAAGAAATACTTCATCCTCCGCCTGCCGCAACGGCCCGGCGCGTTGCGCGACTTCCTCGAACTTCTGGGCCCCGACGACGACATCGCCCGCTTCGAGTATCTCAAGAAATCGGCGCGCAACTTCGGCTCGGTCCTGATCGGGATCGAGACGCGGGAAGCCTCCGCGTTCCCGGACCTGTTCGCGCGCATCACCGAACGCGGTTTCGCGTTCCGCGACATCACCGAGGACGAGTTGCTGGCCGAGTTCCTTATCTAGCGGCCGACAGTTCCGGCACCTGCAGCCGCGCGCTCTCCAGCGCTTTTTGGTAGCTGTGCACGACAGCGGCGAGATCCGGGGGGCGGCCTTCCCGGCATGCGCCCTCCGCCTCTTCGCAGGCGCGGACCATGGCGACGAAGCCCAGATTGGCCGCGCTGCCCCGGAGGAAATGGAAATCCCCGGCCGACGGTGGCGCGACGGCTGCGCCCATCTGCTCCAGTTTCTCGCCGATCTCCGAGAAGAAGAGCAGCACGATCTCCGTGAAATCCTCTGCGCCGATGTCGTCGCGCAACGACATCAGGCGGTCCAAATCAACACCACTCATCCGAACAACTCCTGCGCGCCCCGCGCCTTTCATGCGGCAGGCGGCGTAAAGGAATCCTTCCGGCAGAGGCGCCTCTTCCCGCGATTTGAGTCATTCACGCAGCGTTAAGCCCTTCTGTGGGACCACGGTCGGATCGCAACGAAGAGGCCTTGATGTACGGCGAACCGAAACCGCCAGAACCGGCCGGCCCCGCCATTCGGGTCCCCTCGGGAACCGTGGGGGATGCACGGCGGCCGCCGCTGATTCTCGTCCTCGACGACAGCGCCGCGCAACGGAAGCTGCTGGTGACGCTCCTGCGCCGATGGGGATTCGAGGCGACGGCCTGCGCCGATCCCGAAGACGCACTGACCATCGCGCAGGATCCCGCGATCGGACTGATCGTGTCCGACTGGATGATGCCGGGCATGACCGGGCCGGAATTCTGCCGCCGCCTGCGCGCCTCGGGACGGGACGGATATCAGTACGTCATTCTTCTCACGTCGAAATCCGACACCAGCGACCTGTCGGAGGGGCTGGCGGCGGGCGCCGACGATTTCCTGACCAAGCCGGTCTCGCCGCACGAGCTGAAGGCGCGCCTGAACGCGGGCGCGCGCATCGTCGCCATGCAGGCGGAACTGATCGAAAAGACCCGGTCTCTGGGCGACGCGCTGGCCAAGATCCGTCAGCTTTACGACGCGATCGAGACCGACCTCGATGAGGCCCGAAGGCTGCAGACGTCCTTTCTGGACGACACGCATCGCCGGTTCGCCTCGGCGCGGGTGTCGCTGTGGCTGAAGGCCAGCGGCCATGTGGGCGGGGACATGGTGGGCTTTTTCGAGGTCTCGCCACAGGTTTTCGGCTTCTATTCGATGGACGTCTCGGGCCACGGCGTCGCGGCGGGCATGCTTGCCGCGCGCGTCGCCGGAATGCTCCGGGACAATGCGCCCGATCTCAATATCGCCCTGTCCTTCATCGGCGGGGGGCACTTCGCGCCGGTTCCGCCGGACATGGTCGCGGCGCAACTGAACGCGCAGATCCTCAACGAGGCCAAGGGCGAGCGATATCTCACGCTGTGCCTCGGGTTTCTGGACCAACGCAGCGGCGTGATCCGGATGGTGCAGGCCGGCCACCCCACGCCGCTCCTGCTGCGCGCGGATGGCGGGATAGAACGGCTTGGAAACGGGGGCATGCCGCTCGGCCTGATCCCGGAGGCCCGATACAGGCAGTTCGAGTTCCTCATGCGCGCAGGTGACAAGCTTCTGCTCTATTCGGACGGGTTGACCGAATGCCCGGTGGCTGACGGCACGTATCTGGAGGAGGACGGGCTGGTTGAGCTTTGCAGACTGCATGGCCAGGCAAGCGGCGAAGACATGATTGCCCGCATGGCGGCCGACCTGGAAGAGATGTCGGGAGGCGTGGATTTCCCCGACGACGCCTCGGCACTCCTGGTGGAGTTCGACGGCCCGAGCGGCTAGCGCCGCAGCTTCAGCCAGCGGGACACGAAATGCCGGTCACCGGACACGGCCAGCAGATCGCAGGCCTCGGCCCATGGCAGGAAGACGGCGCTGTGCCCGTCTTCCGTCGGCTCCGACCGTCGCGGCCCGAGGCGGGCGGCGTAGATGTGGCACTGCTTCTGCGCATGCAGGTCATATTCCGGCATGTAGGTGAACCGGTGGAACATGCCGAGCCGGCGCAGCCCATGGATCGCGTAGCCGGTTTCCTCCATCACCTCGCGGGCAAGCGCGACCTGCGGGCTTTCGCCCGGATCGATACCGCCGCCCGGCAGTTGCAATTCGGGGCGCGGCTCTTCCTGAAAGGTGGCGAGAAGACCATCGCCCGCGTCGATGATCGCATAGACCCCGGGTCGCGGCGTGTAGCGCTGCCCGGTCAAGGGTTGACGGCCAAATCGACGGTTCATGCTGTGCCCTGAAACTGCGCCACCCGTTGTGCCACCCGTGCGGCCTCTCGCCAAGCCGAAAGCCATCGGCTATGGGTCGCGCATGATGAAACCCGGACAAACAGCCAAGACTGATCCCAAGGCGGAGCCGGCCAGCGCGACGGCAGTGCGTGTGCTGCGGATCGAGGGCGCGGCCGTCCTGCAGATGGCCGAGGCGCTGCCCGAGGATTTCGACGCGGCGGTGGACGCGATCCTTTCGACGAAGGGACGCGTCATCCTCGGCGGTATCGGCAAATCGGGCCATATCGCGCGCAAGATCAGCTCGACGCTCGCCTCGACCGGCACGCCATCGGCCTTCGTGCATCCCGCCGAGGCCAGCCACGGCGATCTGGGAATGATCACGCCGGACGATCTGGTGATCCTGATCTCGAATTCCGGCGAGACGTCGGAGCTTCGCGATATCGTCGCCCATGTCGCCCGGTTCTCGATCCCGATGATCGGGATCTCCGGCAAACCGTCCTCGACCCTGATGCAGGCGGCCGATCACAGGCTGACGCTGCCCGATGCGCCCGAGGCCTGCGCGCTGGGCATGGCGCCCACCACCTCGACGACACTCACGCTCGCGCTGGGCGATGCGCTGGCGGTGGCTGTGATGGAACGGCGCGGTTTTCTGCCGGAACAGTTCCGGACCTTCCACCCGGGCGGAAAGCTCGGCGCGCGATTGTCGAAGGTCGCGCAACTCATGCACGGCACGGAGGCACTGCCGCTGGTCGATGTCGCAAGCCCGATGTCGGAGACGCTCGTCGTGATGAGCGAAAAGGGCTTTGGCATCGCCGGCGTGACCGAGGCGAGCCGCCTTGTCGGCGTGATCTCGGATGGCGACTTGCGGCGCAACATGGCTCACCTGATGGAACGCAGCGCGGGTGAGGTCGCAACACGTTCCCCACGCGTCATTGGCCCGGACCTTCTGGCGGCCGAAGCGCTGGCCATGATGTCCGAGAACAAGATCACGGCGCTTTTCGTCACCGATGGCGATGGGCAGCCGGTGGGTCTCCTCCACCTTCACGATTGCCTGCGCGCCGGCCTCGTCTGAGGCACGTCCCAAAAAAGTACGGCCCCACCCCTTTCGGGGCAGGGCCGTCGGGCCGTGACAGGGAGGATCGTCAGGCTCAGTTCGTGTCGTCTGCCAGTCGCAGCTGCTCGAAGATGTCGGCGGCATAGGCCGGCTCGCCCGAGAACACCGTGACGGTTTCCGAGTTCACGCGATCGGCTGCACTGTCGATCGAGGCGTTGAAGTTGCGGACAGCGACGCCGATGGCGTCATCACCCATCGAGGCGACGGTCGTGCCGAGCGCGGGGCCGTTCGGGCCGACAGAGATGCGATCGGACGAGGTGTCGGCGCTCTGGTTGAAGTGCTGGATCGCGAATTGCGTGCTGTCGGCGGCGAATGCCGGAGCTGCGACGGAAGCGGCCAGAGCGGCGGCGGCGACGGTCAGGGAGAATTTCATGGTCTTTCCTTTCGGTTTGCGTTTTCGGGCGCTCGGCCCGCTGGTTCGCGTGGGAGGCTCGATGCCTTCCGATGACTTGAACCTGTACACTCCGGAGCTCTCATTCAATTCACGAAGAAAGGAAAAACGTGAAATGTCGGTGCGAAAATGCACATAAGGTGCAAATCAGCGCACGGCCCTCACGCGGGCGGCATGAATGATGGCGTCCGCGTGAGTGAGTGCACGTTTTTTGTAATGATTACAGTATTTTCACCGATCCGTGAGCGCGAGGCTACATCTCGTAGTAGTCGCGAAACCAGGCGACCCAGAGCGCCACGCCCGCGCGGATGTCCGTTTTCGGGCGGTATCCTGTCAGGGATTGCAGAAGCGTCGCGTCGGCCCATGTCGCGGCGACGTCCCCGGGTTGCATGTCCATGAAGGTCTTCTGCGCGGTGCGGCCCGTCGCCTCCTCGATGGCGGCGATGAAATCCATCAGGCGGACGGGTTCGGAGTTGCCGATATTCACGATCCGGTAGGGCGCGACCGGCGACAGGCTGTCGCCTTCGGGGATCGCGTCGCCGGGCGCAGGCCGGACCGGCGCCACGTCGATCAGCCGGGCGATGCCATCGACGAGGTCGTCGATATAGGTGAAGTCCCGGCTCATGTCGCCATGGTTGTAGACGTCGATCGGGTCCCCCGCGAGGATCGCACGCGTGAACTTGTAGGGTGCCATGTCCGGGCGGCCCCATGGGCCGTAGACGGTGAAGAAGCGGAACATGGTGGTCGGCAGATCGTAGAGATGCGCATACGAATGGGCCATCGCCTCGGTCGCCTTCTTCGTGGCGGCATAGAACGACATCTGCGTGTCGGCCTTGGCGGTCTCGGCATAGGGCATCTCGGTATTCGCGCCGTAGACCGAGGAGGTGGAGGCCAGGAGGCTGTGGCGCGGGGGAAAGGCGCGCATCGCCTCGAGCACGCGGAACGTGCCGATGAGGTTGGCCTCGACATAGCTTTCGGGGTGATCGATCGAGTAACGCACCCCGGCCTGCGCCGCGAGGTGGATCAGCGCGTCGGGGCGGTGTTGCTCCATCAGCTCATGCATGACGCCGGGCGTTTCGATCCGTTCGGTCACGGTGCGGAACCCGGCGGATTGCATCAGGCCGGACTGGCGGCGTTCCTTGAGCGAGACATCGTAATAGTCGGAGAGGCAGTCGATGCCGATCACCTCCCAGCCATCGGACAGAAGGCGCCGGCAAAGGTGATAGCCGATGAAGCCCGAAGACCCCGTGACGAGCGCGGTTTTCCCTGCCATCAGTCGGTTCCCCCCGAATGCGGCCCCGAGATCCAGGCCCAGGAACTGGCGCACATCTCGTCGAGCGTCTTTTCCGTCCTGAAGCCCAGAACATCGGCGGCCTTCCCGGCGGCCGCGACGTAGATGGGCACGTCGCCCGGCCGTCTCGGCGCGATCTCGTAGGCGAGATCCCGGTTCGAGGCGCGCTTGTAGGCCGCGATCACCTCCAGCACGGAATAGCCGCGCCCGGTGCCGAGGTTGACCAGATGCCCCTCGCCGCTCTCGAAGAGCCGTGCCAGCGACAGGACATGGCCGCGCGCGAGGTCCTCCACATGGATGTAGTCGCGAACGCCTGTGCCGTCGGGCGTGTCGTAATCGTCGCCGAAAACCGAGATCTTCGGCAATTCGCCCGTGGCCACCTTCGAGATGTAGGGCATCAGGTTGTTGGGGATATCCCTCGGGTCCTCGCCGATCATGGCCGATCCATGGGCCCCCGCCGGGTTGAAATAGCGAAGAACACCGATGGCCCAGCGCGGATCGGAGGCGGAAAGCCAGTTCAGCATCTGCTCGCCCATGATCTTGGTCTGGCCATAGGGGTTCATGCCACGGAACGCCGCGGTCTCGGGCGTCGGTGTTTCATCCGGCACGCCGTAGACGGTGGCCGAAGAAGAAAACACGAGCCTGCGGCAGTCATGGGCGTCCATCACGCGCAGCAGCGTCGTAAGCCCGCCGATATTCACGTCGAAATAGTCGAGCGGTTTCTCCACGCTTTCCGACACCGCCTTGAGCGCCGCGAAATGCACGACCGCATCGAAACGGCCCGCCGCGAAGGCCGCGTTGAGGGCCTTGGCGTCGCGCACATCGGCCTCGATCACGTCGACCTCGGATCCCGTGATCCGGCCCAGCCGGTCGATCACGCTTTGCCTTGCGTTGGCGAAACTGTCGAGGATCGTCACCTGATGGCCTGCATCGACAAGCGCGAGATAGGTGTGCGACCCGATATAGCCCGCCCCGCCCGTCAGAAGAACTCGCTGCTTCGCCATGCCTCTTCCCGTTCGTGATGCCATTCCCGACCGAATGGCGCGCGGGCCATCGCCCAAGCCAATACGTCATCGAAGCCGGACGGTTAAGGGCAAAACCCGGCATTTTTCGGACATGCCCCAAGCCTGCCGGAAGCATAGGCTCAGCCCGGGGCGAGCCGCGCGTTGGAGGTGACGAGATCGTTGATCCTCTCCACATGGGTGGGCAGCGCCCGCGTGTGAAAGTCGTAGTGCTCCACCACATGCCGGCGCGCGGCGCGGCCGAGCTCGCCATGGCCATCCGGATCGGCGAGCACCTGCGTCACCTGCCGCGCTAGCGCGGAAGGATCGAAGAAATCCACCAGAAGCCCGGTTTCGCCATGGTCCACGACCTCCCGCACCGGGGCTGTGTCCGAGGCCACGATCGCAGCACCCATCGACATGGCCTCCAGCAGGGACCAAGACAGCACGAAGGGCACGGTCAGGTAGACGTGGCAGCGGCTGATCCGGATGATGTTGAGGTAGGAGGAATAGGGCACACGCCCGAGGAAATGGACGCGGTTCCAGTCGATGCGGTCGCCGATCTCGCGCTCCATCATGGCGCGGTATCCGCCGGGTTTGTCGCTGGCCCGGCCATAGGATACCCCGCTGCCACCCACGATGACGGCGCGGGCTTTGGGCCTTGCGTCCAGTATCTCGGGCAGGGCGCGCATGAAGATGTGGAATCCGCGCGCGGGCTCGAGGTTGCGGGCGACGTAGGTCAGAACCTCGTCGGCACGGGTCAGGGGCCGCTCCAACCGGCCGAGGCCGACCGCCGCCCCCGCGTCGGGTGTCAGCACGTCGGTGCGGATGCCGTCGTGGCAGACATAGAGCTTGGAATGAAAGCTTTCGGGGAAAGTGTCGCGCTGCCACCGGGTCGGCGCATAGCCCAGATCGACGGTCTGGATATTGGCGAAGTTCACGGCATTGCGGGCATGCATGGTGAAGGGCGCCTGATCGCTGGCCGGAAACTCGGGGTCGAACCCCACCATGCCGCCCCGGGCGAGATAGAAATACTCGAAAAGTCCGATCACCGGCACGTCCGGCCACACCTGTCTGACGAAGGTCAGCTCGCCCCAGCCCACATGCCCGAGGATGATATCGGGGCGGAACCCGTCCCGCTTCAACGTCTCGAAGGCCTGCGCCGCGCCGTATCCGTTCCCGGCGCAATTCTCCCAGTAGCTCGACAGCGCGTAGGCATCCCCGGCGGCCTTGTGATGGGTCTCGTAGATGACGATCTCGGCGCCCTCCACGGGGCTCACGTCGCGGCGCTGGGTGACGAAGACGAGGTTGTGTTTGCGCTGTGCGATGAGCCATCGGAACAATTCCCGGTATTGGCCGGGGAAATTCTGATGCACCATGAGGATGTTCATGCGGGCAAACGCTCCGGGGCAATCACCGTCGCGCCCATCCTTCGCGCTTGCCGGACGGAGCGCAAGCACCCGGGGTCTTTGGGATTGCGCGACACGGGCCTATATGCAACGGGACGCCGCAAATCGTGCCCGGATACCGTATTCATGACACTGACGACCCGCATCGCATGGGATGACACCGTCCTCCCGTTCCAGCTTGACCGTTCCGACATAAGGGGGCGCGTCGCGCGCCTCGACACGACGCTCGAGCAGATCCTCGACCAGCACGACTACCCCCCGGAGGTGGAGGCGCTGGTGGCCGAGATGGCGCTTCTGACCGCGATGATCGGACAGACGATCAAGCTGCGGTGGAAACTGTCGCTGCAGATGCGCGGCGACGGGCCGATCCGGCTGATCGCGACGGATTTCTTCGCACCGGGCGAGGATGGCGTGCCGGCGCGCCTCCGGGCCTTCGCGAGTTATGACGCCGAGCGCCTCGTGCCGGGCGCGGACCCGTTCGCGCAGACCGGCAAGGGCTATTTCGCCATCCTGATCGACCAGGGCGCCGGCACCGCGCCCTACCAGGGGATCACGCCGCTTTCCGGCGGGTCTCTCCGGTCCTGCGCCGAGACCTATTTCGCGCAGTCCGAACAGTTGCCGACGCGGTTCATGGTCGGCTTCGGCCAGAGCCATGAGCCGGGCAAACCCGTCAACTGGCGTGCCGGTGGCGTGATGCTGCAGCACATGCCAAAGGCTCAGAGGGTCTCGGGCGAAGGCGGTTCGGGCGAGGACGGGCTTCTGGCGGCGGAGGATCTCGTCGATGGGGACGAGGGCGAAAACTGGCGCCGCGCGAACGTGCTGCTGGATACGGCCGACGAGCTGGAGCTCGTGGGCCCCCATGTCAGCCCCACGGACCTGCTGGTGCGCCTGTTCCACGAGGAAACGCCGCGCGTCTTCGACGCCTTGCCCGTGCAGTTCGGCTGCACCTGCTCGGCGGATCGCGTGCGCCAGAGCCTGTCGATCTACTCGGCCAAGGATATCGGGCACATGACGACGGACGAGGGGATCGTGACGGCCGATTGCCAGTTCTGCGGCGCGCATTACGAGTTCGATCCCCGGACACTCGGGTTCGAGGCCGTCTCACCCCCCGGAGGAGAGGATGGGCAGACGGATTGACCTCGACATTCTGCATCGCGCGGTGGTGGATGCGGTGTACGCGTCGGCGCCGTCGTCGGATTTCGACCTGAACCCCGGGGTGCTGCTTTCACCGGACCGGCGGTTGCGTCCGGCGGCGGTGCTGGTCCCCGTGCTGGGCGCGGAGGTCGTGCTGACCAAACGCGCCTCGCATCTGACGCATCATCCGGGCCAGATCGCGCTGCCGGGCGGCAAGGTGGATGCCGGTGACGTCGACATCCGCGCCGCGGCGCTGCGCTAGGCGCGGGAGGAGATCGGGCTCGACCCCGCCAATGTCGAGGTTCTGGTCGAACTGCCGCCCCACGAAACCGTCACGGGCTACACGGTCACGCCCGTTCTGGCCCGCGTGCGCGCGGAGTTCGAAGCGGTTCCCGAGGATGGCGAGGTGGCCGAGGTGTTCCGCGTGCCGCTGGACTTCCTGATGACGCCCGCGAATTATCGCGTCGAAAGCCGGGCCTGGCGTGGGCAGCGCCGCCACTACTATGTTGCGCCTTACGGCCCCTATTACATCTGGGGCGCCACGGCGCGGATCCTGAAATCGCTTGCCGACCGGGTGGGATGACATGCGCCTTGCGACCGAGTGGCTGGACGATCCCCATATCCGGGCGGTGCTGGACGCACTGGAGGCCGGCGGCGCGCGCGCGTGGTTCGTCGGCGGCTGCGTGCGTGACGGGCTGCTGGGCCTTGTGGCGGGCGATATCGACATCGCGACCGACGCCACGCCCGATCGCGTGACCGAATTGGCCGGGGCGGCTGGGCTGCGGGCCGTGCCGACCGGGGCTGAGCATGGCACGATCACCGTGGTGGCGGACCACGTCCCCGTCGAGGTGACGACGCTGCGGCGCGACGTGGCGACCGACGGGCGGCGCGCCACGGTGGCCTATACCGACAAGGTCGAGGAGGACGCGCACCGCCGCGACTTCACCGTCAACGCGCTCTACGCCTCCCGCGACGGGGTTGTCCTCGATCCCACGGGCGAGGGGCTGGCGGACCTCAAGGCACGGCGCATCCGGTTCATCGGTGACCCCCATGACAGGATCGTCGAGGATTACCTGCGCATCCTGCGCTTCTTCCGCTTCCACGCCCATTACGCCGACCCCGGTCTGGGCCTCGATGCCGACGGGCTCGCCGCCGCGGCGGAACTGGCCGATGGGCTCGACCGGCTGGCCAAGGAACGGATCGGGGCCGAGATGCGCAAGCTTTTGGCCGCCCCCGACCCTTCGCCGGCGGTGGCGGCCATGGCGCGGTCGGGCGTCCTGTTGCACGTTCTGCCCGGTGCCGATGACCGGCTGCTTCCGGTGCTGGTGGCGATCGAGGGCGACGCGCCGCCCGACCCGATGCGCCGTCTCGCGGCGCTGGGCGGCGAGGATGTGGCCGTTGCGCTGAGGCTCTCCCGCGCCGAGGCGCAGGCGCTGGCCCGGATGCGCGACGGCATGGCGAGCGCGGCCGGCCCCGGTGAACTGGGCTACCGGCATGGCGAGATGCTGGCGCGCGACATCCTGCTGCTGCGCGCCGCACTGGCCGGCCAGAGTGTGGACCCTGCCGATCTGGCCAAGGCCGCTGCCGGCGCCGAGGCCACCTTTCCGCTGAAGGCCGCCGACCTGATGCCGGATTTCTCGGGTCCCGCGCTGGGCGCGGAGCTTGCCCGGCTGGAACGGCGGTGGATCGACAGCGGCTTCGGACTGTCGGCGGGGGAACTGCTGTCCTGAGCCCACCCGGCTTGACAGGACATCGCGCGCACGGGATTGGATGCGCTCTCACCGGGGCGCGGCGCATGGATCCTCTCTACCTTTTCGTCTTTCCCGGGCTCTTCACGCCGGGTCCGAATGTCATCCTGCTGACGACATCCGGCGCCCGCTTCGGCTTTCGCGCCAGCCTGCCGCATATCCTCGGCGTGGCGCTGGGCGTTGGCATCACCGCCGGTCTGACGGGGTTCGGCATCGGCGCGCTCGTGGCGCAATATCCGGTCGTCAGGACCGGCCTCAGCGGTCTGGCGGCGGCATGGATCCTCTGGATGGCATTGCAGCTGTGGCGCGCGCGGCCAGGTCGCATGTCAGCGGCGGGGGACGCCGAAAGACCATGGGGCGTCGCGCGGGCCGTGGTGTTCCAATGGGTCAACCCCAAGGTCTGGGCGGTCACGCTGGCGGCGGCGTCGGGCTACGGCCTTGGCCTCGCGCCATGGGACGAGGCGCAACGCCTGGCGCTGGCATTTTCGGGGATCAACCTCTTCGTCTGCCTGTTCTGGGCCTTCGCCGGGGCGCTTCTGGCGGGCCTTCTCAAGGACGACCGGGCGTGGACTGTCTTCAGCCGCGTGATGGCGACCGGTCTGGCCGCGTCGGCCGTCATGGTCTTTATCTGATCCGGGAGCTATATGGAGGCCCGAGGACGGCGCCCCCATGATTTCCCGACTGTTCCAGTTCTTCGAAACGCTGGTCGATCCCTACACGGCCTATCCCGACACGGACACGCCGCCGCGTCGGCTGTTCGCGTTTCTGTGGGACTATTCGCAGCCCTTCAAGACGCTCTTCGCGGCGACCGCGATCATGTCGCTGGTGGTGGCGGCCATCGAGATCGGCCTGATCTGGTACATGGGCCGCGTGGTGGACCTGTTGTCCACCGGCGCGCCGTCCGAGGTGCTGGCGGATCACGGGGTCGAGCTGATCCTCGTGGCGCTTTTCGTCCTTCTGATCCGGCCCCTCATGCAAGGCCTCGATGTCACACTTCTGAACAACGCGATCCTGCCGCAGTTCGGCACGCTGATCCGCTGGCGCGCGCATCGGCAGGTCCTGCGCCAGTCGGTGGGCTGGTTCGAGAACGATTTCGCGGGCCGCATCGCCAACCGGATCATGCAGACCCCGCTGAGCGGCGGCGAGGCGGTGTTCCAGATCTTCGACGCGCTCACCTTCGCGCTCGCCTACCTCGTTGGTGCGGCGATCCTGCTCTTTGGGGCGGATCCGCGCCTGCTTCTTCCGCTTCTGGCGTGGTTCGCGCTTTACGGGCTGTTGCTGCGCTGGACGATCGTGCGGATCGGTCCCGCCTCGCAGGCCAGCGCCGATGTGCGCTCGGCCACGACGGGGCGGATCGTCGACACCTACACGAACATCCATGCAGTGAAGCTTTTCGCCCATCACGACCGGGAGATCGAATACGCGAAGGAGGCGATCGAGAACACGCGCCAGACCTTCGCCCGCGAGATGCGGCTTTTCACCATCATGGATATCGTCCTGACCGTCCTGAACGGCCTTCTGATCGTGGCCGTGGTGGGTTGGGCCATCTGGCTCTGGGCCGGGGGTGCTGCGAGTGTTGGCACGGTGGCCGCCGCGACGGCGCTGACGCTCAGGCTCAACGCCATGACAGGCTGGATCATGTGGGCGGTGTCGAGCTTTTTCCGCTCTCTCGGCGTGGTCGCGGAGGGGATGGAGACGATCGCCGATCCCATCACCCTGACCGACGCGCCGGGCGCGAAGCCCCTGCAGTTCGACAAGGGCGAGATCCGGTTCGAGGACGTGTCGCACCATTACGGGCGCGGCGCGGGCGGGATCGACCGGCTGAGCCTCACCATCCACCCCGGCGAGAAGGTCGGCCTGATCGGCCGGTCCGGCGCGGGGAAGTCGACGCTGGTGAAGCTGCTGCTCAGGTTCTACGATCTGGAGGGCGGGCGCATCCTGATCGACGGGCAGGACATCGCGACCGTGACGCAGGACAGCCTGCGCCACAGGATCGGCGTGGTGCAGCAGGACAGCGCGCTTCTGCATCGGTCGGTGCGCGACAACATCCTCTATGGTCGCCCCGACGCCACGGAGGAGGAGATGATCGCCGCCGCGAAACGGGCGGAGGCGCATGACTTCATCCAGGATCTCAGCGACCCTGAGGGCCGCACCGGCTACGAGGCCCATGTGGGCGAGCGTGGCGTGAAACTGTCCGGCGGGCAGCGGCAGCGCGTGACGCTGGCGCGCGCGATCCTCAAGGACGCGCCGATCCTCCTGCTGGACGAGGCGACAAGCGCGCTCGACAGCGAGGTGGAGGCCGCCATTCAGGACACGCTTTACGGCGTGATGGAGGGCAAGACGGTGATCGCCATCGCGCACCGGCTTTCGACCATCGCGCATATGGACCGGATCGTGGTTCTGGATGACGGACGCATCGCCGAGGAAGGGAACCATTCCGGGCTTCTGGCGATGAACGGACTATATGCCGGGTTCTGGGCGCGCCAGTCCGGCGGGTTCATCGGAACGGAGACCGAGGCGGCGGAATGACGACGACGATCCGGAAAACCCTGGCTTGGCTTGGCAGCCTTATCGACGGCTTCCAGCCCGCCGAAGGCGCGCCGCCCCGCATGCTCTGGCCCTTCATCCGCTGGTGCCTTGCCGGGTCGTGGCCGGTCATCATCGTGGCGGCGATCCTCTCGGGTCTTGCGGGCGTGATGGAGGTGGGCGCGGCGTGGCTCCTGGGGGTGCTGGTCGACAGCACCGCTGCGGGCAGCGAGGGGTATTTTTCGGAAAACCTCGGTCTCGTCGTCCTTTACGTCGTGTTCTACCTCGCGCTCCGGCCGCTTTTCTTCGGCACGTCGGCGGCGTTCAACGGCATCGTCCTGCCGCCGAACCTGTCGCCGCTGATCCAGAGCCGGTTGCACCGCTGGTCGCTGGGGCATTCGGTGACCTTCTTCGACAACGATTTCGCGGGCCGCATCGCGCAGAAGCAGATGCAGACGGCGACCGCGCTGGTGAACGTGGTGACCGAGGTCATCAATGCCGGCGCATTCGCCGTCGCCACGCTGATCGGGTCCATCGTCATGCTGGCGGCGATCGACTGGCGCATCGGTTTGGCGCTGCTTCTGTGGCTTGCGGGCTATATCGTGATGATCCGCTGGTTCCTGCCCCGCATTCGCGTGCGGTCCAAGGACCGGGCGGCGGCGCGGGCCAACGTGACGGGGCAGATCGTCGACACGATCACCAACATCAAGACGGTCAAGCTGTTCGGCCATGTCGATCACGAGGACGAGGCCGCCATCGACGCGCTGCAGGGCTATCGCCAGACCGCGCTGGCCTTCGGTTACCTCTCCACCGGCTTCCGCTTCGCGCTGATGGCGACGGCGGGGCTTCTGCCCGTGATCCTCGTGCTGGGCGCCGTCCTGCTTTGGCAGAACGGTCAGGCCACGCCCGGCGAGATCGCGGCGACGGGCGCGATCGCCATGCGCATCGCGCAGATGACCGGCTGGGTCAGTTTCACGCTGATGGCCGTCTACGCGAATGTGGGCGAGATCGAGGACGGGATGCGCACGCTGACCCCGCCCCACACCCTGACCGACGATCCGGACGCGCGGACCCTGCCGCGGATCGAGGGGCGGATCGCCTATGAGGACGTGAGTTTCGCCTATGGCCGGCAGGCGGGCGGCGTCGAGGACATCGACCTGGTGATCGAACCGGGGCAGAAACTGGGCATCGTCGGCGCGTCGGGCGCGGGCAAGTCTACGCTCGTGTCGCTTCTCCTGCGGCTCTACGACACCGAGGAGGGGCGCATCACGCTGGACGGGACCGACATTCGCGATGTGACGCAGGACAGCCTGCGCCACCAGATCGCGATGGTCACGCAGGAAACGGCGATGTTCAACCGCTCCGCGATGGAGAACATCCGCTACGGCCGGCCCGAGGCCACCGACGAGGAGGTCTACGCCGCCGCGAAACGGGCCGAGGCGCATGACTTCATCCTGTCGCTGCGCGATCATCGGGGGCGCGAAGGCTATGGGGCGCATCTGGGCGAACGGGGCGTGAAGCTGTCGGGCGGGCAGCGGCAGCGCATCGCGCTGGCGCGCGCCTTCCTCAAGGACGCGCCGGTGCTGGTGCTGGACGAGGCCACGTCGGCGCTCGACAGCGAGGTGGAGGCCGCGATCCAGTCGACGCTTTCCGACGTGATGGAAGGCAAGACGGTGATCGCCATCGCGCACCGCCTGTCCACGCTGGCCGCGATGGACCGGATCATCGTTCTGGACGCGGGCCGGATCGTGGAGGACGGGACGCACCAGCAGCTGCTTGCGAAGGACGGGCTTTACGCGCGTTACTGGAACCGGCAATCGGGCGGCTTCATCCACGCGGAGGCCGCCGAATAGGCTGGTCGTTCGGCGTGCCCCATGACAGAAACGGCCCGTCCTGAAGGGAAGGGGTCGATGGATCTCGAGACGGTCTCAGCCGCGGATTTCGGGCGCAGCCTCATGGGGCTGGGGGTGAACCTGCTGTCGCCGGATGTGCGGGCGCTGGCGGCGTTTCTGAGCGAGGTCTTCGGTCTCTCCGTCCACCGGCTCAGCGACGATTTCGCCATCGTCATCCATGATGGCGCTATGTTTCAACTCCACCACGACGGGACGTTCCGCGCACACCCCGTGCTTGGCCTCGTGCCCGAAACCCCGCCACGCGGGGGTGGGGCGCAGTTCTACCTCTTCGGCATCGACCCGGACGCGGCGGCTGCGCGGGCGCAAGCGGCGGGATACATGGTACCGGAGCCGCCAGCAGACAAACCGCACGGGCTGCGCGAATGCACCGTGCTGAGCCCCGAGGGCTACGCGTTTTCCCCAGCCGTGCATGTTGGCTGAGCCGTGACGGAGATCGCGATCACACGGCTGGGCCATCGCGGCGACGGGATCGGGGAGGGCCCCGATGGCCGGACGATCTACGCCGCGCGCACGCTGCCGGGCGAGGTGATCGCGGGCGAAATCGATGGCGACAGGATCGAGACGCCCGCCATCGTGGCGCCTGCTGCGGAGCGGGTGAGCGCGCCTTGCCTGCATTACCGGAGCTGCGGGGGCTGCGCCCTGATGCATGCCTCGGACAGCTTCGTCGCGGACTGGAAAACGCAAGTCATCGCAACCGCGCTGGCCGCGCAGGGCCTCGATGCAGCCATACGACCCATCGCGACCTCCCCGCCCCGGTCGCGGCGGCGCGCCACCCTCGCCGGGCGGCGGACGAAGAAGGGCGCGCTGGTGGGTTTCCACGCGCGTCGGTCCGACACGATCGTGCCCATCACCGACTGTCACGTTCTGGCACCGGTTCTTATGGCAGCCGTGCCGGTGTTGGAGGACATCACCCGGCTTGGCGGCTCGCGGGCCGGGGTGCTTTCCTTCGCGATGACCCAGACGGAGAGCGGCGTGGACCTGCGCGTGACGGGGGGCAAGCCGCTCGACGGGCCGCTGCGGGCGGCGCTGGGCGGGTTCGCGGGCCACTTCGTGCGTCTGACATGGGAGGATGAGCCGATCTTTGCCGCCACATCGCCGCTGGTGCGGCTCGGAAACGCGGCCGTCACACCGCCGCCGGGGGCGTTCCTTCAGGCGACGGCGCATGGGGAGGCGGCGCTCCTGTCGGCCGTCGAGGAAGTGACGGACGGAGCCAGCCGCATCGCGGACCTCTTCGCCGGGTGCGGCACCTTCGCGCTGCCGCTGGCGCGGCGCGCCGCGGTCCATGCCGTCGAGGGGGAGGCGTCCCTTCTGGCCGCGCTCGACGCCGGCGCGCGCCATGCGCGGGGGCTGAAACCCGTCACGACGGAGATGCGCGACCTTTTCCGCCGCCCGATGATGGTCTCCGAACTCTCCGCCTACGACGCCGTGGTCATCGACCCGCCCCGCGCCGGCGCGGAGGCACAGACCCGCGCGCTGGCCGAGGCGCGTGTGCCGCGTATCGCGGCGGTGTCCTGCAACCCGGTGACCTTCGCGCGCGACGCCGCGATCCTCACGCGCGCGGGATATCGCCTCAATTGGGTGCAACCCGTTGACCAGTTTCGATGGTCGACGCATGTGGAGCTTGCCGCGTCGCTCACCCTCGCCCATATCGACCTCTGAACCGCGAGAGATGACCCATGTCCGACACAGCCGCCCCCGAGGGTTTCCGCACGCGTCTGGCCGACTGGCTGGACCGGCCGCAGGTGCGCAACACGATCATCGGCGTGATCGTGTTCAATGCCATCATTCTCGGGATGGAGACGTCGGACACGCTGATGGCGTCCTGGGGTCCGATGATCCTCGCCCTCGACCGGGCCTGCCTGGCAATCTTCGTGATCGAGATCGCGCTGAAGCTCGTGGCCCACGGCACGCGGTTCTTCCGCTCGGGCTGGAACCTGTTCGACTTCGTCATCGTGGGCATCGCGCTGGTTCCGGCGGCGCAGGGCCTGTCGGTCCTGCGGGCGCTGCGCATCCTGCGGGTGCTGCGCATCCTGTCGGTGGTCCCGTCGCTGCGCCGCGTGGTGGAAGGTCTGATGACCGCGCTGCCGGGGATGGGATCGGTCTTCCTGCTGATGTCGATCATCTTCTACATCGGCGCGGTCATGGCGACCAAGCTCTTCTCCGACAGCTTCCCCGACTGGTTCGGCACGCTGGGCGATTCGCTCTATACGCTGTTCCAGATCATGACGCTTGAATCCTGGTCCATGGGCATCGTCCGCCCGGTGCTCGAGGTCTATCCCTACGCCTGGGCCTTCTTCGTGCCCTTCATCATGGTCACGACCTTCGCGGTGGTGAACCTGATCGTGGGCCTCGTCGTGAACTCCATGCAGGACGCCCACTCGGAGGAAAGCAACGCAGCTACGGACGCCTATCGCGACGAGGTGCTGGAGCGGCTGAGGCAGATCGAGGAGAAGCTGGAGAAGTAGCGGGTCCCGTCCCGAAAGGGGCTTTCGAACCGGCGGCGGCGATGCTTTAAGCGCCCCTGACCGAGACAGCCGGAGCGGGACCGCGACATGGGTGGATTCGAGCGTTTCCTGTCCCTCTGGGTGCTGGCTGCCATCCTCGTGGGCCTTGCGCTGGGGCAGGTCTTTCCGGGCCTTTTCGCGGCGCTCGCGGCGGTCGAATACGCCTCGGTCAACCTCATTGTGGCGGTCCTGATCTGGGCGATGGTCTACCCGATGATGATCGGCGTGGACCTCGCCAGCCTCGGCGGCATCGGCCGCAAGCCCAAGGGCCTGATGATCACGGTGGTCGTCAACTGGCTGATCAAGCCCTTCACGATGGCCGCGCTGGGCGTCCTGTTCTTCGAATACGTCTTTGCCGACCTGATCGACCCGGCCGATGCCAGCCAGTACATCGCCGGCCTGATCCTGCTGGGCGCGGCGCCGTGCACGGCGATGGTCTTCGTCTGGTCGCAACTGACCAGGGGCGATCCGAACTACACGCTGGTGCAGGTGTCGCTGAACGATGTCATCATGGTCTTCGCCTTCGCGCCGATCGTGGCCTTCCTGCTTGGGGTCACGGATATCGCCGTGCCGTGGGAGACGCTGCTGCTGTCGGTAGGGCTTTACGTCGTGATCCCGCTGGCGGCGGGGCTCCTGACGCGGTCATGGCTGCTCCATCGGGGCGGGCAGGCGGCGGTCGAGGGCTTCACCGCGCGGATCAAGCCCGCCTCCGTCTTCGGCCTGCTGGCCACGGTGGTCCTGCTGTTCGGGTTCCAGGGCTCGGTGATCCTCGCCCAGCCGTTCCTGATCGTGCTGCTGGCGACGCCGATCCTGATCCAGTCCTACGGGATCTTCGCGCTGGCCTATGCGTGGGCCTGGGTCTGGCGCGTGCCCCATCGCGTCGCCGCCCCCTGCGCCCTGATCGGCACGTCGAATTTCTTCGAACTGGCGGTGGCCGTTGCGATCGGGCTTTTCGGGCTGGACTCCGGCGCGGCGCTGGTCACGGTCGTCGGCGTTCTGGTCGAGGTGCCCGTGATGCTGAGCCTCGTGGCCTTCGCCAACCGCACGAGGTCGCGGTTCCCCGCCTAGGCCCGCTTCTCCAGCGTCGCCACGCCAAGCGTCGTCAGCACCTTCTCAACGATATCGCCCGCGTTCATCTTCGCCACCGTGTACATGTCCTCGGGGCTGGCCTGGTCGATGAACACGTCGGGCAGGACCATGGAGCGATACTTGAGCCCCGTGTCGAACACGCCGCGCTCCGCCAGGAGATGCGCGACGTGGGAGCCGAAGCCGCCCACCGCGCCTTCCTCGATGGTGATCAGCGCCTCGTGGTGGCGGGCGAGTTGCAGGATCATCTCCTCGTCCAGCGGTTTGGCGAAACGGGCATCGGCCACCGTCGGGGTCAGGCCGCGCTGCGCGAGCGTCTCGGCGGCCTCCTGCACCTCTTTCAGGCGGGCGCCGAAGTTCAGGATCGCGACGCGGTTGCCCTCGGCGATCATGCGGCCCCGGCCGATCTCGAGGGCCGTGCCGCGTTCGGGCATCTCCACGCCGACACCTTCGCCACGCGGATAGCGGAAGGCGCTGGGCCGATCCTCGATCTCGAGCGCGGTGCGGATCATGTGGACGAGCTCCGCCTCGTCGGCGGCGGCCATCACCACGAAGCCCGGCAGGTTCGCGAGGTAGGCGATGTCGTAGCTGCCGGCATGCGTCGCGCCATCGGCGCCCACCAGCCCCGCGCGGTCGATGGCGAAGCGGACGGGCAGACGCTGGATCGCCACGTCATGGACGACCTGGTCATAGCCGCGCTGCAGGAAGGTGGAATAGATCGCGGCGAAGGGTTTCAACCCGCCCGCCGCCATGCCCGCGCAGAGGGTCACGGCGTGCTGTTCGGCGATGCCCACGTCGAAGGTGCGGGTCGGGAACCGTTCGCCGAAGAGGTCGAGGCCGGTACCGTCCGGCATCGCGGCGGTGACGGCGACGATCTTGGGATCGTCCTCCGCCTCGCGGATCAGGGTGCGGGCGAAGACCTTGGTGTAGCTCGGCGCGTTGGAGGGCGCTTTCTTCTGCTCGCCGGTCGCCACGTCGAATTTCGCGGTGGCGTGGCCGCGGTCGGGCCGGTGCTCGGCGTAGCCCTTGCCCTTCTTCGTGATCGCGTGGATCAGGATCGGCCCGTCGGCGCGCGCCTTGACGGTGCGCAGGACGGCCAGAAGCTGTTCCATGTCGTGGCCGTCGATGGGGCCGATATAGTTGAACCCCAGTTCCTCGAAGAGCGTCCCGCCCACCGTCGCGGCCTTCAGCAGTTCCTTGGCCCGCCGCGCGCCTTCCTGGAAGGGCTCGGGCAGGAGGGAGACGGCCCCCTTGGCCGCCGCCTTCAACTCCTGGAACGGGGCGCCCGCGTAAAGCCGCGAGAGGTAGGAGGACATAGCCCCCGTTGGCGGCGCGATGGACATCTCGTTGTCGTTGAGGATCACGATCAGCCGAGTGCCGAGGTGGCCCGCGTTGTTCATCGCCTCGTAGGCCATGCCGCCCGACAACGCGCCGTCGCCGATCACCGCGATGGCGTCGCCATGGCCGGTGGGGCAGTCGCCGCCCAGCTCGCGCGCAAGGGCGAAGCCGAGGGCGGCGGAAATACTTGTAGAAGCATGCGCGGCGCCGAACGGGTCGTAGGGGGACTCGCTGCGCTTGGTGAAGCCGGACAGGCCGTCCTTCTGCCGGATGGTCAGCATCCGGTCGCGACGGCCCGTCAGGATCTTGTGCGGATAGCACTGGTGGGACACGTCCCAGATCAGCTTGTCCCGGGGCGTGTCGAACACGGCGTGGATCGCGACCGTCATCTCGACCACGCCAAGGCCCGCGCCGAAATGCCCGCCCGTCTGGCTGACGGACCAGATCGTCTCGGCCCTGAGTTCGCTCGCCAGCCGCTCGAGATCCGCGTCGGAGAACCGCTTCAGGTCGGCCGGTGAGGTCACACGGTCCAGAAGTGGGGTCACGGGTCTCTGGCTCATCGCTGGGCTCCCGGGCCTGCCGGCCCCCGGTTTCACATCTCGCGGGCGATAATGTAGCGGGCCAGCGCCTGCAAGGTCTGCGACCTGTCGCCGTATGGCGCCAACGCCTCGCAGGCCTCCTCGACCAGCGCCTTCTCGCGGTCCCGTGCGCCGTCGAGGCCGAGAAGCGAGACGAAGGTCGCCTTGCCCGCCTCGGCATCCTTGCGCAGCGCCTTGCCCGCCTTCTCGCTGTCGCCCGTCACGTCGAGAATATCGTCGGCGATCTGAAAGGCCAACCCGATGGCGCGGGCATAGGTCCCGAGCGGTCCGGGATCGGCGCGGCCGAGGATGGCGCCGGCCTCCGCCGGCCATTCGATCAGGCGGCCGGTCTTGTTGCGCTGAAGAACCGTTATCTCGTCGAGGTCAAGTTGCCGCCCGGCGGTTTCCGCCGCGATGTCCTGCGCCTGTCCAAGAACCATGCCCTCGGCCCCGCTGGCCCGCGCGAGCCCGGACACCAGCGCGATCCGCTGCTCGGCATCCCCCGCCGCCGGGTCGGTCAGAAGCTCGAAGGCGAAGGTCTGGAGCGCGTCCCCCACCAGAACGGCGGTCGCCTCGTCCCATTTGCGGTGCACCGTGGGGCGTCCGCGCCTGAGGTCGTCGTCGTCCATGCAGGGCAGATCGTCATGCACGAGGCTGTAGGCATGGACGCATTCCACGGCCGCCGCCGCATGGAGCGCCTGCGCCTGCGGCACGTCGAACAGACCCGCCGTTTCCAGTACAAGAAACCCGCGCAGGCGCTTGCCGCCCTCGGTCGCGTAGCGCATGCCTTCAGCCACGCGGTCGTCGCCGTATCGCGCAAGCTCCTGCGTCAGGAAGGACGCGATCGCGTCCTGCGCTTGGCCCAGCGCGTCCTGGAACATGGGTCAGAGGCCTTCTGCGGGCTTCGTGCCGGTGGCGTTGCCATTGGCGTCGAGCGTGATCTGTTCGACCTGCTCCTCGGCCTCTTTCAGGCGGGCCTCGCAATGGGCGCGCAGCGCGGCGCCACGTTTGTAGAGCGTGATCGAATCCTCAAGCGGCACGTCCCCCCGGTCGAGCGCGGCGACCACGGATTCGAACTCGCGAATGGCTTCTTCGAAGCTCATCTCTCCGACCGGTTTCTCGTCGCTCATCCGCGCCTCTCCATCAGTTCCGTCACATGCGCCGCAACCGATGCGGCAAGCGCAGGAAGATCATAGCCGCCTTCGAGTGTCGAGACCACGCGCCCGTCGCAGAGCTCATCGGCGAGGTTGCAGATCTCGCGCGTGAGCCATGCGAAATCGGTCTCGTCCCATGTCAGGTTCGCCAGCGGATCGGCGCGATGGGCGTCGAACCCGGCGGAGACGAGGATCATCTCGGGCGCGAAGGCGCGCAAGGCGGGGAAGACGCGCGTCTCATAAAGCGACCGCATATGCGCCCCGTCCGATCCCGGCGGCAGCGGGATGTTGAGGATGTTGTTCGACCCGCCCCGTTCCGAGGCGGCGCCGGTGCCGGGAAACAGCGGCATCTGGTGGCTGGAGACGAACAGCGCGCGCGGCTCGTCCCAGAGGATATCCTGCGTGCCGTTGCCGTGATGCACGTCGAAATCGACCACGGCCACCCGCGACAGGCCGCGCCGTTCCAGCGCATGACGCGCGCCGATGGCGATCGTGCCGAAAAAGCAGAAGCCCATGGCCCGCGTTCGTTCGGCGTGGTGCCCGGGCGGGCGCGTGGCGACGAAGGCGTTGGTCGCGCGACCGTCGAGCACGGCGTCGATGCCCGCGATCATGCCGCCGACGCCCTTGAGCGCGGCCTCCCACGATCCGGGGCTCGCATGGGTGTCGGGGTCGAGCGCGACCAGACCTGCCTCGGGCATTGCCGCCCTGATACGGTCGACATAGGCCTGCGGATGGCCGAGCAGCAGGTCAGCCTCTTCGGCCAGCGGCGCCTCCTGCCGGACAAGCGCGGCGAAGGGCTGCGCGGCGAGCGCGTCCGTCACGGCCTCCAGCCGCGCCACCTGTTCGGGGTGGCCGGGGGGCATGAGGTGTCCCAGCCCCGCCGGGTTCTCTATCAGCAGTGTCGTCATGGGTCTGTCCGTTCAGTCTGGCGCCAGCATGTAACCCGCACCGCGCACGGTCTGCAGGTAGCGCGGTTGTTTCGGATTCACTTCGATCTTCTTGCGCAGCCGCGTGATCTGCACGTCGATGGCGCGTTCCTGCACGTGATCGCTGGCGGCACCCTTGTCGCGGTTGAGCAGGCCCACGAGTTCGCCGCGCGTGAAGGGCTGGTTGGGCTGGCCCGAAAAGATCCGCATCAGCGACGCCTCGGTCGCGGTCAGGCGCACGATGCTCTGCCCGTGCCAAAGCTCAGAACGTTCCATGTCGTAGCGAATGGGGCCCAGATGCAGGACCTGCGCGACCTGCGACTCCTCCGGCTGCTTTGGCATCCGGCGCAGGATCGCGTTGACGCGCAAAAGCAGCTCCTTGGGCTCGAAGGGTTTGGTCAGGTAATCGTCCGCCCCGGCCTCGAACCCGGTGATCCGGTCGTCGGCCTCGCCCTTCGCGGTCAGGAGCAGGATGGGCGTGGTGAGCGTCTGGCGCAGGTCCCGCGTGAGGCTCAGGCCATCCTCGCCCGGCATCATCACATCCAGCACGATCAGGTCGAAATCGAGACCCGCGAGAAGACGACGCGCATGGGCCGCATCCCGCGCGGCGGTGGTCATGAAGCCATTTCGCACGAGGAATTTCTGCAACAGGCCGCGAATGCGCTCGTCGTCGTCGACGATCAGCAGATGCGCACCGATATCGATCATGGCGCCCCGCCCCCGCTTCCGTCCCCGCCATCGAGGTAGTGACGGCGCATGTCCGCGTCCATCATCTCCTCCAGCACCGCGCGAAAGCCCGCCACTGCCTCGGGGCCCGCGTTGCGGAACGCCGCCCGCATCCGGTTGCGCTGCGCCTCGGAAAGCTGGCGTTCCAGATCGGCGCCCGCCTCGGTCAGGTAGAGGTGCCGTTCACGCTTGTCGCGTGTGCCAACACGGCTTTCGACGAGGCCATCGTCGACCAGGGTCCGCAGCACGCGGTTGAGGGATTGCTTGGTGACGCCGAGGATCGACAAAAGGTTGTTCACCGTCGTGCCCGGGGCGCGGTTGATGAAATGGATTGCGCGGTGATGGGCGCGGCCATAGCCGTATTCTTGAAGGATCTTGTCCGGATCGGCGGTGAATCCGCGATAGGCGAAGAACATCGCCTCGATCCCGCGGCGCAGCTGTTCGTCCGTCAGGAAAAGAAGGGTCTCGCTTCTTCCCATCGATGTCTGGGGCGCGCGTTCAGCCATTGACCATGTCCCTTCCCGTGCCGGTTGTCCGGCATCTCGGTCACAGTTTATGTCAGCCTTGTTGACTTTCCAAGAATCAATTGTTAGCTCCGGACCGGTTTGGCGAAATATTCTGTCAGCTTCAGCAATATTTTGCGCAACAATCGAAAAAATGACCGGAAACCCGGGTGATATTGCGAAGGAAGGGATCATGGCAGGAGCCTATGACGATCGCGACGGCTGGATCTGGATGGATGGCAAGCTGGTGGACTGGCGCCAGGCCAATGTGCACATCCTGACCCATGCGATGCATTACGCATCCTCCGTCTTCGAGGGGGAGCGCGCCTATAACGGCAAGATCTTCGAAAGCCGCCGGCATTCCGAGCGCCTGCTGGCCTCGGGCCGGATGCTGGACGTCGATATCCCCTGGACCGTGGACGAGATCGAGGCGGCGAAATACGAGGTGATGAAGGCCAACGGTCTGACCGATGCCTATGTGCGCGCCGTCGCATGGCGCGGCTCGGGTGAGGACATGGGCGTCAGTTCCGCCAAGAACCCGGTCCGGCTGGCCGTCGCGGCCTGGGAATGGGGCAGCTATTACGGCGACGCCAAGATGAAGGGCGCGAAGCTCGACATCTCCAAGTGGAAGCGCCCGAGCCCCGAGACGATCCCCGTCCATGCAAAGGCCGCCGGTCTCTACATGATCTGCACCATGTCCAAGCATGCAGCCGAGGCGAAGGGCTGTTCGGATGCGCTGTTCATGGACTATCGCGGCTACGTGGCCGAGGCCACGGGCGCCAACATCTTCTTCGTCAAGGACGGCGAGGTGCATACGCCCACGGCGGATGTCTTCCTCAACGGGATCACGCGCCAGACGGTGATTGGCATGCTCCAAGAGCGGCAGGTGAAGGTCCACCAGCGCCACATCCTGCCCGGTGAACTGGAGAGCTTCGAGCAATGCTGGCTGACCGGCACGGCGGCTGAAGTCACGCCCGTGGGCCAGATCGGCGACTACAATTTCGAGGTCGGTGCGATGACCCGGGACGTGGCGACGTCCTATGAGGAACTGGTGCGGGCCTGACCGCGAAATTCGATAGGCGGGGCCGGACACCTTGATTTCCGGCCCCGACCCGCCCACCATCCTCTGATGAACATCCAGACCACGCCCTACGGTCAGCCCGAGACCGTCGCCTTCGACCGGAGGGAGCTGGGGCTGATCCTCGGGCTTTACGGGCGCATGGTCGCCGCCGGGGAATGGCGGGACTACGGGATCTCCCATCTCTCCGACGCCGCCATTTTCGCCGTGTTCCGCAGGACGGCGGAGCATCCGCTCTACCGCATCGAAAAGCGGCCGAGGCTGGCACGCGCGCAGGGGCAGTATTCCGTGATCGGCATGGACGGGCGTATCCTCAAGCGCGGCCATGACCTGAAAACCGTGCTGCGGGTGCTGGAACGCAAGCTGATCCGCGCGATCGGTTAACCCGCCGACAGCCGCTTTCGCCGCGTCACCGGTCCCTCGCCGGCGGTTTCGATGCGCGCCGCGGCGTCCTTCAGCGGCTCATAGGCGACGGACATGTGATGCGCGTTGGCGTGCAGCAGCATCTTCGCATCCGCCATCAGGCCGCAATGGCCCTTCCAGAACACGAGGTCGCCGCGTTTGAGCGGCTCATGCGCGTCGATATCCTCGCCAAGGGCTTCGGCCTGCTGGTCGCTGTCGCGGGGGCAGTCCGTGCCGCAGGCCGCGAGCGCGAGTTGCACGAGGCCGGAACAGTCAAGCCCCCAGCGGCTGCTCCCGCCCCAGAGATAGGGCGTGCCGAGGAAAAGGTCGGCCACGCCGACCGGGTCGTCGAAGCGCGCCGCGATAGGCATCAGGTGCTGACGCGGCACGAAATGTCCCGTCTGGATGCGGTGAAACCCCTGCCGTTCCACTGTCACGTTCACCGCCGATCCGAAGAACAGCGCCACCTCCGCCTGCGCCTTGACGTCCGGGCGGGGATAGAGATGCGTGGCCGGCGCGATGACCCAATGGGTTGCCTCCGGGGCCTGGGTCAGCGCCGCCGACCCGACCCAGCCGACATAGCCGTCGCGTTCCGCCTGACCGAAGGCATGGCCGTCGGCCACCTCCAGCACAAGGAACCTTTCCCCGAACAGAAGCTGGCTTTCGCGGGGGCCGCCGGGTTCTCGGGCGAGGTTGGCGATGGGCTGCTGCACCGTCATCCAGTCGCCCTCGACGAAACTCTCCGCCTCGACCTCACCCTGAAGGGACACATGGGCGTAGCGGCCGTTCGAGGGTGTCATGCGGGGATCGCGGGTCATAGGTTCAGGACCTTCGGAAGGATTTCGAAAAGCGCGCGCGCGCCTTGGCCCAGCCCGCCCTTGGGGCGCCCGGGCGCGTCGCTTGCAGACCACGCGTAGATGTCGAAATGGGCATAGGCGCGGGCCTGCGCGGTAAAGCGGCGCAGGAACAACGCAGCGGTGATCGAGCCTGCGAACCCGCCCTTGGGCGCGTTGTCGAGATCGGCGATGCCGGGCTCGATCAGCTTTTCGTAAGGCGCATGGAACGGCAGGCGCCAGACGGGATCGGCCACCTCGCGCGCCGCCTCGGACAGCGCGGCCGCCAGCGCCTCGTCATCGGTGTAGAAGGGCGCGATATCGGCCCCCACCGCCACGCGCGCCGCGCCGGTCAGCGTCGCCATGGAGACCAGCAGGTCGGGCTCCTCCTCCGAGGCGAGCGCCAGCGCGTCGGCCAGCACCAGCCGGCCCTCGGCGTCGGTGTTGTTGATCTCGATCGTCTGGCCGTCCCGTGCGGTCAGGATGTCGCCGGGCCGGAACGCGTTGCCCGCGACGGCATTCTCCACCGCCGGGATCAGCACGCGCAAGCGCAGGGGCAGGCCCTCGGCCATGATCATGTGCGCAAGGCCCAGAACGTTCGCCGCGCCGCCCATGTCCTTTTTCATGAGCCCCATGGACGCGCCGGGCTTGAGGTTGAGCCCGCCGGTGTCGAAGCAGACCCCCTTGCCCACGAGGGTCAGGCGCGGCCCGCTGTCGCCCCAGCTCATGTCGATCAGGCGTGGGGCCTCGTCGCTGGCGCGGCCGACAATGTGGATAAGCGGCAGGTTCGCGTCGAGCAGGCTGTCGCCATGGGTGCCGATGACATGCGCGCCGTGCAGTTCGGCCAGATCATGGGCGGCATGTTCCAGGTCACGGGGGCCCATGTCCTCGGCGGGCGTGTTGATCAGGTCGCGGGTCAGCGCCTCGGCGGTCGCGATCCGCTCGAGCCGGGCGGCATCTATATGCATGGGCGCGACAAGTCGCGCATTGGGCGCCGATTGGTTGCGATAGCGCGAGAACCGGTAGCGCGAGAACAGGTAGCCCAGTGCAATCTCGCTGGCGAGGGGACCGTCGGGCCATGCCTCGATGGCATAGACCGCCTCGGGCAGTTTCGCGATCGCGGCACCGATCGCGAAGCGTGTGCGTTCGCGGTCCGCCGCGTCGCCAGTGCCCAGCAGCACGAGGTCGGGCCGGCCGGACGCGCCCGGTATGGCGCAGGTCTGGCCGAGAGTGCCGGCAAAGCCGTGATGCTCCGCCCAGCCAGAGGCAGGCCCGGACAGCGTGGCGAGAGCGTCTTTTGCGTCGGCCTTGTCGACAAGGCGGATCGGAATGGCGGCGTCAGCCTCGGCGGCGAAGGAAAGCGGCATGTCGGGCCTCGGGTCGGTTCAACCGCCAGCCTAGCGGTCCGCCGCGCCGCCGCAAGCCCGGATCAGCCCGACAGGTCCTCCAGATCCCAGACCGCGTGGATCGAGCGCCTTCCGACCCGCTCCAGACGCGCAAGCGTCGCGGAGTAGGCAAGCCTGTCGCCGGACCCCAGGCAGGCCAGCACGCTGCGCGACACCCGCGCCAGCGTGACCATGCCGATCATGTCGGCGTCCCGGATCAGCGAGCGCAGGGCCGCTGCCAGCAGCGCGGCGTCGGCGTCCGTGGCGAGCGTGTCCAGTGCCGCCACGGTGATGGAGATCCGTTCGAGCGCCCGCGCGACCTCGGCCTCCGCGCGCGTCTCACCGATTCGCCGGCACAGGGCCTCGAGCATGTCCGGATTGAAGCGCGCCGGCTCCTCCGGACACAGGCGGATGACGGCGCCTTGCCGATTCCCGATGCTCGGGGCACGGGCCTTGCCCCTGTCCTCCCCGTTCCGACCGCGACGCACACACACACGCACCGGGTCCCGGCCGTGACCCCGTTTTCCACTCATCTTGCACTCCACCTGCGGCCCCCACCGCGGTGTGCGGACCGTGCGCGAGGCTCCTGAACAAACGGTTGAGGGCGCGGCGAAAAGCTTGTCCAATTTTGGGGCAATGCACGGTATCAACCGAACACTGCGAGGAGACGGCAATGCATCGCGTGAAATCCCTGCCCGAATACCTTCGGGAACGCTACGATCATTGGAAACAGTCGAGTTTTCCGGAACACAGCGACTGGTTTCGCAAGCTCGCCATCGAGGGGCAGCATCCCAGGGCCATGGTGGTCGCCTGCTGCGACAGCCGCGTCGCGGTCAACTCCGTCTTCGGGCAGCGGACAGGCGAGTTGTTCGTGCACCGCAACATCGCCAATCTCGTGCCGCCCTACACGCCGGACGGAAAGCATCACGGCACCGGCGCGGCGCTGGAATTCGCCGTCACCTTCCTGAAGGTCGAGCATATCCTCGTGATGGGCCATTCCCAGTGTGGCGGCGTGCGCGGCTGCATCGACATGTGCCGGGGCGACGCGCCCGCCCTCGACGCGCCCGGCAGCCTTGTGGGGCGATGGCTCGATGTGCTCAGACCCGCCTACGGACGCGTGAGCGATGTGCAAAGCCTCGAAGACCGGCAGACCGCGCTGGAGAAGGAGGGCATCCAGCTGAGCCTCGAGAACCTGTTGGGCTATCCCTTCGTGGCCGAGGCGGTGGATGCCGGGCGCCTGACGCTACACGGTCTCTGGACGGATATCGCGGACATGGATCTCGAGACATTCGACGGCACGGTGCGCCATTTCGTGAAGACCTGAGCTCCGTGGCCCGGCATGCCCCGGCGCGCCCTTGTCCAGGGCCACCGTGTCAGGGCCACCGTGTCAGGACCGCCGTGTCAGGGCCGCCAGTCGAGGATCATCTCCTCCGGCCATGTGAGAGCGACCTCCATCTCGATCCGCGTGGTTTCGCCCGGCGGCACATCGAGCGCCCATGCCGCGACGCCGCGCAGGTCGTCCACGCCCGTTTCATCCGGTGCCCGCGAGAAGCTCACGTCGACGTCGATATCCTCCTGCTCCGCGAAGGGGGTGGCGTAAAGAAGCCGGACGGTTTCGGCTGCATCGGAGGTGTTCTCGACCGAGAACGCGATCCTGCGCCGCTGTTCGTTCTCCGAGATGAAGATCCCGCGGTCGCCCTCGTCCAGCGACAGGTCCTGCCAGGTCAGGCGCAGGTGATCGAGCGGCCCGAACCCCATCTCGACCTCGGCGCCCGGCGGGATGAGGGGCAGCGCATCCTCGCCTACCAGGTCGCCGTCACGAAAGAACCGCGCATCGCCCGGAAGGATCGTCTCGCCGGTGGTGTTCCGCCCCATCGCGATCAGGACCGCGGTGGCGTCGTGGCGCGGGATGGCGCGGTTTTCCAGATCGACCGCGAGGCCGAGGTCGTCGAAGGGCAGGGTCACCTGACCCGATGCGCCGATCGTGACCGGTGCGGTGTAGTCATAGACGACGGACAGCCCGCTGACCGTCATGCGCGCGGCATCCTCCACGATGACGGCCCGTTCCATGGCGGGTGCCATGTCCGCGGTGTTCAGTCCGCCACGCACGGATGGCTCCGGCATGGGCGGGGCGATCCGCACGGGGTCGGGCCAGATGCCCGCGGGCACGCGCCGACGGTCGGGAATGGCCGTCGAGAACCGCAAGGCCACATTGCGCCAGACGGCAGGTCCGTACTCGTGAAGCGTGATCGACCGTTCGATGTCGAGCCGGCCGGCCTCCGTGTCGAGGCGGAGGGCGTAGCTCGGCCGCCATTCCGCATCCTGGGTGAGGTAGGTGATCTCCAACACGCCGTTGACCGCTTCGCCGGTCCGCAGGTCGATGCGGATGCCGCGCATTTCGGTGCCGAAGGGTTCGAGCGCGTCGAGCGCGATCTGAGCCGTCTGCAGGTCGTCCAACCGCTCCGCGAGGGCGTCCTCATCGGTGCGGCGGGCCTCCCGCGCGGTCTGAAGCGCGGTGCCGATGCGCGCCGTCTCGCGCCCGAGGGTCGCCAGAAGCTCCGACAGGTCGGCAGGGTCCGGCGGCATCGCCGCGCCATCTGCGCCGCCCCGCGACAGCGCGGCGAGGTAGGCGAGTTGTGTCTCGAGGCCGCCGATCTCCGCGTCCCGGCGGGCCAATGCGTCCCGCGCCGCCTGCACCGCGTCCTCGGCCGCATCGACCGCCGCCCGCGCCTCGGCCTCGGCCGCGCTGTCGAGGCTGCCCTCGGCGATGGCGATGCGGTCGAGCGGGACGGGCGCACCGATGCTCAGGCCGTCCGGGCCGGTCACCTCGATCAGGGACGCATCGCCCAGATCCCGCATCGGGATGACGATACTGTGGGTGCCCTCGGGCAGGTCCACGGCGACGCGCCGCGTGACCTCCGCGCCCCGGGCGAAGACAAGCGCCTCGGCGATATCGGCGCGCAGCAGAACCTCGTCGGCGAACGCCATGCCGGGCAGGCCGAGGACAAGCGCGGTGGTTGCGAGAAAACGCATCGGGGACCCCTTCCATGTCGATCCTGTGGAAAGGGTCGCCCTTTGTCGGCGGCTATTCAATAACCGACGCGCCTCAGCCCTTTTTCAGCACCCGGTTGCCGAGGGTCTCGGCGATCTGAACGGCATTCAGGGCCGCGCCCTTGCGGAGGTTGTCCGACACGCACCAGAGATTCAGGCCGTTCTCGATCGTCGAATCCTGCCGGATGCGGCTGATGAAGGTGGCATAGTCGCCGACGCATTCGACCGGCGTGACGTAGCCGCCGTCCTCGCGCTTGTCGACGACGAGGATGCCGGGGGCGATGCGCAGGATCTCGCGGGCCTCGTCCTCGTCGAGGAATTCCTCGAACTCGATGTTGATCGCCTCGGAGTGGCCCACGAAGACGGGGACGCGCACGCAGGTGGCGGTGACCTTGATCCTGGTGTCCATGATCTTCTTGGTTTCCGCGACCATCTTCCATTCCTCCTTGGTCGACCCGTCGTCCATGAACTTGTCGATATGGGGAATGACGTTGAAGGCGATCTGCTTGGTGAACTTCGCGGCTTCGCGTTCCTGTCCGGGGACGTACATGCCCTTGGTCTGGTCCCACAGCTCGTCCATCCCGTCCTTCCCGGCGCCCGACACGGACTGGTAGGTGGAGACGACGACGCGCTTGATCGTGGCACGGTCATGCAAGGGCTTGAGCGCCACGACCATCTGCGCGGTGGAGCAATTGGGATTTGCGATGATGTTCTTCTTCGCGTAGCCCTCGACGGCCTCGGCGTTGACCTCGGGCACCACCAGCGGCACGTCGGGGTCGTAGCGGTAGAGCGAGGAGTTGTCGATCACGACGCAGCCGGCCTTGGCGGCCCTGGGCGCGTATTTCGCCGTCGCTTCCGACCCGATGGCGAACAGCGCGATGTCCCAGCCGGTGAAGTCGAACGTGTCGAGGTCCTTCGTCATCACCGTCTTGTCGCCGAACGAGCAGGCGGTGCCGAGCGACTTGCGCGAGGCAAGGGCGGCGATCTCGTCCACGGGAAACTCCCGCTCGGCGAGGATGTTCAGCATTTCGCGGCCCACGTTGCCCGTGGCGCCCGCGACGACGACGCGATATCCCATGATCCTTTTCCTTACATGTCAGGATGCGCGGCGCTTACAGGAGGCGCGCGGCAGTGGGAAGGGGCCGGGCATCGGGGTGTCCGGTGCTGTGGCAAAAAAAATCGCGCGGGCGCGCCTAGTCCACGCGATCCCGGGCGAAGGCGTAGACCGCCATGCCGATGAGGATCACCAGCGCGAAAAGCGCGAACAGGGGACCGAAGGCCTCGGCCGGGCTGCTGTCCCGCGCGAGGCCGGCATAGATGGGGCCCGAAGCGAACTGCATCGCGCCCGCGCCGCCCATGCCGAAGAGGTTCAGAAGCGTCACGCCCCGCCCCGTCAGGTGCGGCGGCAGGAAGCTGCGGCCATGGGAAATGACGATCGGGTAGGACGCGCCGAACAGGCCGATGAGCGCGAAGATCACGATGGCCCCGGTGAAGCCCGAGGGCGGGAACAGCCACAGAAACAGAAGCAGGACCGCGACCGCGAGGTTGCCCGCCATGATCGGCCCCTTGCGCGATCCCACCCACCGGTCGATCGGTCCGTAGACGAAATTTCCCGTCACCATCGCCAGCCCCATGACCAGCGTCGCGGTCCCGATCTGCGCCAGCGCCGCGCCATGCACCTCGGCCACGTAGGGGCTGATCCAGAGGCCGCGCACGCCAGCCGCCGGCGCGTAGCAGACGAACATCGCGATCAGGATCGGCCAGAGCGCGGGCATCTTCAGCAGGTCGAACAGCGATCCGCGCGGCTCGCCTTGCGGCTTGGGGGGATCGCGGACAAGGGCCGCGATGCCCAGCCCGACAAGCGCCGTCAATACGGCGAAGCCCGCCACCGTTTCGCGCCAGCCGAAGACCTCCACCGCCCATGCCATGGGCGCGGCCGACAGGATGTTGCCCAGCGAGGACACCCCGACCGTCAGGCCCGCCAGCGTGCCGAAGATGGCGGCGGGAAGTGTGCGGGCGAAGATGTAATAGGTCGACATCAGGACCGGCGCGCAGCCGATCCCGATCAGGATCATCGCGCCGGTGATGGCGCCCGGACCCTGCGCCATGGCGAAAAGCGCCGCACCCCCCGCGCCGCCGCCGAGAAACAGGACCGAGGCCGTGCGCCGGGGCCCCAGCGTGTCAAGCGCCCAGCCCACCGGCAGCTGCATCAGCGCGAAGGCCGCGAACCAGAGCCCCGAGGCGCGCGCGAGGTCCTCGGTCGTGGCGCCGAGATCGGCCTCCAGCGCCGGGGCGAGCACGGCGAGGAACGCGCGGTAGAACTGGCTGAGCGTGTAGGCGACGATCAGGAACGCGATCCCGGCGCGCATTGGCCTCCCCCCCGAAGTATCCGGCGGACCCTGCACCGGCGGGCGGCCAGCGGCAAGCGGACGCGGTTTCCGATCTTTTTTGTCGGGAATGTTGACAGCGCGCCGGATTCCCGTTTCAACGGCGACAACCTAGCTGAGCGTTTCAGTCAGGTATTCGTTCGGGACAACCAGGGAGACCCACATGATGACCCGTACCCTCGCCGCCCTTCTGGGCACCGCCATCGCCGCCTCCACGCTGACCGCGGCCCAGGCGCAGGAGCTCAACCTCTATTCCTCGCGCCACTACGACACCGACGAGCGTCTCTATTCCGAATTTACCGAGGCGACCGGCATCACGGTCAACCGGATCGAAGGCAATGCCGACGAACTGATCGCCCGGATGGAGGCCGAAGGCGCCAACAGCCCCGCCGACGTGTTCCTGACCGTCGACACCGTGCGCCTTGCCCGCGCCGCCGATCTGGGCCTGCTGCAGTCGATCGAAAGCGACGTGCTGGAGCGTCGCATCCCCGCCTACCTGCAGGATGACGACAACCAATGGTTCGCCTTCTCGCAGCGCGCGCGGATCCTGTTCTACGACAAGACCGACGTCGAAAACCCGCCACAGAGCTACCAGGACCTCGCGAACCCGGAATACGAGGGGCTGGTCTGCATCCGCTCGGCGACCAATGTCTATACCCAGAACATCGTCGCGGCGTTGATCGCGCATCTGGGTGAGGAGGCCGTGCAGGACTGGGCCACGGCCGTCGTCGGCAACTTCGCCCGCGACCCGCAGGGTGGCGACACCGACCAGCTGCGCGGCATCGCCTCGGGCGAGTGCGACATCGCCATGTCCAACACCTACTACTACGCCCGCGCGCTGCGGAAGGGCGACAGCCAGATGTCCGAGGAGGATCTGGCGAACATCGGGTGGGTCTTCCCCAACCAGAACGACATCGGCGCGCACATGAACATCTCGGGCGGCGGTGTGGCGGCCAATGCGCCGAACCGCGAGAACGCGATCGCCTTCCTCGAATACCTCGCCTCCGACCAGGCGCAGGATTACTTCTCGGCCGGCAATGACGAGTATCCGGCGGTCCCCGGCGTGGGCCTTGCGCCTTCCGTGGCATCGCTCGGCATCTTCCGGCCCGACACGATCGAACTGTCCGATATCGCCGACAATGTCGGCGCGGCGGTCGATGTGCTGAACAACGCCGGATGGGAATAAGACCGATCCCGGTCTGACCGATCCAGGCGGGCGCCCCTCGGGGCGCCCGTTTTCGTTCACGTTGGCTCGTTCGCCTGCGTCTCGGTCGCGATCACCGCCTCCCGCGTGGGCCGCCCCTCCCGCCCGAGGCTCCAGCACAGAAGCGCGACGGGCAAAAGCCCCACCGCCACGATCACCAGGCTGGGCACCGCGGCTTCGGCCAGACGTTCGTCGGAGGCGAGCCTGTGGGCCTGCACCGCCAGCGTGTCGTAGTTGAACGGCCTCAGGATCAGCGTGGCGGGCAGTTCCTTCATCACGTCCACGAAGACGATCAGCAGGGCCGTCAGGATCGAGGGGCGCAGGATCGGCACGTGCACACGGCGCAGCATCGGGACGGGCCCGTGACCCAGCGTCCGCGCCACCGCGTCGATATTGGTGTTCACCGTGGCCAGCCCCGCCTCGTAAGTGTTCAGCGCCACGGCCATGAAGCGCACCATGTAGGCCGCGATCATCAGCCAGATGGACCCGGTGATCAGAAGCCCGGTGTCGATGCCGAAACTGGCCTCCATGAAGGCATCGAGCGCATTGTCGAAGGCGGCGAAGGGAAACAGGATGCCGACCGCGATGACACCGCCCGGCACGGCATAGCCGATGCCCGCGATCCGCATCGCCGTCTGCGCCCCGCGCGAGGGCCTGAGACGGACGTTGAAGCCCAGCGCGATGGCCGCGCCCACGGTCAGCAACGCGGCGATGGTCGACAGTGTCAGCGAATGCTGCAGGAACCCGAGGTAACGCGGCGTGAACAGGATCTGCTCCGCCCCCCAGGCGAGGTTAAGCAGGATCGCACCGGGCAGGAGAAAGCCGAAGATCACCGGCAACACGCAGGCCGCAATCGCGCCTGCGGCGGCACGGCCGCGAAGCTGCACCGGCTCCATCCGCTCGAACCGGCGGCCGGCGTCATGATGGCGCTGAAACCGGCGCTGCCGCCGCTCCAGCGTCGCGAGGATCAGTGCCACGACCAGCAGGCAGAGCGCCAGCTGCGCCGCGGCGGGCCGGTCGAACAGCCCGAACCAGCTGACATAGATGCCGGTCGCGAAGGTCTGGACGCCGAAATAGGCGACTGTCCCGTAATCGGCGAGCGTCTCCATCAACGCCAGAAGCACACCGCCCGCGATGGCCGGCCGCGCGACCGGGACGGACACCCGGAAGAACGCCCCCCACGGTCCCTGCCCGAGCGTGCGCGCCGCTATGTAGGCGGTCGCCGACTGCCGCAGGAACGCTGCCCGCGCAAGCAGGTAGACGTAAGGATAAAGCACGAAGGTCAGCATCGCCGCCGCCCCGCCCAGCGACCGGATCTCGGGGAACCAGTAGTCTCGCGGTCCCCAGCCCGTCAGGTCACGCAGCGTGGATTGCACCATGCCCGGATGATCGAGGAAGTCGGTGTAGGCATAGGCCAGCACATAGGCCGGAAAGGCCAGCGGCAGGGCCAGCGCCACCTCGAGGATGCGTTGGCCGGGAAACCGCGTGGCCGTCACCAGCCATGCGGTCGAGGTGCCGATGATCGCCGTTCCGATGCCCACGATCACCACGAGGATCGCCGTGGTGGCCGCGTATCGCGGCAGCACGGTCTCGGCGAGACGGCCGGTCACGTCCCAGCCGCCGGTCAGGGCGGCGAAGGCCACGGCGAATATCGGCAAAAGGCAGATGGCCGCAGCCGACCACGCCAATACCGGGAGCAGGCCCGGCCATCGCCGCCGCGATCCGGGAGCGGGGTTGTCCTGTGGGTCAGATGCCATCCCAAGTGTTCTTGTCGGGTTTTTCCGGGATTGCAATGCGGCGATTAAGATTCCGGCCGTGGCGACAGGCAGGCCGTCGCGAAACCGGCGGGCAGATCGCCGGCCGGCACACCGATAAGCTGCATGACCTGACCGAACTGGTCGGCCTCCGGCCCGGCGGAGGCGATCACATCCTGCAGGGCCTGCGCCATCGGGTCGCCCAGCGGCTCCCCCCGTCCGTCGCGGAGCGTCAGGACGCGCCACCAGTCGCCCAGGACGCGGGATGCGGCGGGCGCCTGAAACCGGTGGTGGCGCAGGATCGGCAGGATCCGCTGCTGCAGTTTCGCGCTGCCGTCCATTGCGATCTGGGACAGGCGGTGCTCCAGCGCGGACACCGAGAAACGCGACGTCAGCGCATCGGTATAGGCGGCGATGTCGTCTTGCCCGAATTCCGGCAGGAGCGGCGCGGCCTCTGCCCAGAGCGCGCGGATATGGGTCATGAGCCGGGCATCCGCCACCGCCTGATGCACGTAGTCATGGCCCCGCAGCAGCCCGCCATAGGCGAGCGCGCTATGCGCCCCGTTCAGCAGCAGGAGCTTGCGTCGCTCATAGGGGCCGACATCCGGAACGAAGGCGGCGCCGGCGCTTGTCCAGTCGGGCAGGGTGCCGCCGGTGTCCTTGATGATCCATTCGGTGAAATCCTCGGTCATCACCGGGGCCACCACGGGGCGACCGGCGGCAGCCTGCATCCGCACCTCGATCGCGGGCGTGGTGGCGGGCGTGATGCGATCCACCATCGTATCGGGGAACCGGACATCGTCGAGCGCCCCGGCGGACTGGCCCGAGGCTTTGAGGAACTCCGTCACGGCGCGGTGCAAGAGGCGACCATTGCCGCCGAGGTTGTCGCAAGACAGAACCGTGATCGCGCCGCCACCGCGCAAGGCCCGCTGCGTCAGGCCCCGGGCCAGCAGACCGATGACGGAGCGGGTCGTGCCCGTGTGGATGTCGGACGCGATACCCGGGTCGTCCGTGTCGAGCGTCCCGTCCGCCGTCAGGTTGTAACCCTTTTCCGTGACCGTCAGCGTGACGGCTGCAACCTCCGGATCGGCGATCGCATCGACCACGAGACCGGGGGTCTCGGCGGCCACCAGCACCCGGTCATGGACCGCGATGCGTTCCACGCGCAGAACCTCTGGCGACATGATGCCAAGGTCATAGGCCCAGCCCTCGGGTTCCATCGCGTCGCGCAGCGCGGGGTTTCGCATGGCGACTCCGGTGATCCGCCATTCCTGCGCGGCACCGATGTTGGCGGCATGGGTGTACCACGCCTGATGCGCGCGGTGGAAATTGCCCAGCCCAAGATGAACCAGCCTTGGCACGGTCAGCCCCCGTTCAGGCGGTAGGCGTCCCGCGCCAGATCGACGGCGAGCGCGGGGGCCAGCCGTTCGGCCTCGGCCCGGCGCAGGACACCGCGCGCGACCTGATCGGCGAGGTGCAGCGCGACGCCGCGCCGCCAGAGGTCGTGGCGCGCCGGGATCGACAGGAAGGCGCGGGTATCGTCGTTGAAGCCCGCGAGGTTGCGGTAACCCGCCGTCTCGACCACCGCGTCGAAATAGCGGCGGATGCCGTTGAAACTGTCATGGAACCACCACGGCGGGCCCAGACGCAGCGCGGGCCAGTGGCCTGCCATCGGCGCAAGCTCCCGCGCGTATGCGGCCTCGTCCAGCGTGAAGACGATGAGCCGGAAACGCGGGTCGTTGCCGACGCGGTTGAGCAGCGCGTCGAGACCGTCCACCCAGTTCATCGCGCGCGGAATGTCGGCGCCCATGTCGGGACCGAAGCGGTCCGCCAGCGCGCGATTGGTGGACCGGGTCGACCCGGCGTGGATCTGCATCACCATGCCGTCCTCGGCGGACATCTGCGCCATCTCGGTCAGGATGTGGGCGTGATAGCGCGCGGCCTCGTCCGTTGTCAGGCCCCCGGTCAGGGCCTTGGAGTGCAGCCCCTCGATCTCGGCGGGAGGAAGCCATGCGGTCATCAGGAGGGGCACATCGTGATCGGTGGCCGTGGCGCCCCGTTCGCGAAACGCCGCGCGGCGGGCGCGGATGGCGTCGAGGAAGCCCCGGAACGTCGTGACATCCGTATCGGTCATCGCGGCCAGCGCCTGAATCGCCCCGGCCTGCCCGGGACGTCCCGGGTTGATCAGGTCGTCGGGGCGGAAGGTCGGAATGACCCGGCCGCTCCAGCCCGAGGCCGCGATCCGGTCATGATGGCCAAGATCCGAAAGCGCGGGATCGGTCGTGGCGAGTGTCTCGATCCCGAAGCTGTCGAACAGCGCCCGCGGCCGGTGCGCCGGGTTGGAAAGCCACTCGGCCACCTGATCATGTACAAGATCTGCGGTATCGGGCGCGAGCTCCGTATCCACACCGATGACACCGTATAGCGTGTGCTCCATCCACATCCGCGTGGGCGTGCCCAGAAACGCGTCCCAGTGCCGCGCGAAGACGCGGAAGATCGCGCGACTGTCGCGGTCCGCGACCGTTTTGCCGACGCCGAGCTGCTCCATCGGTACGCCCTGCGAATAGAGCATCCTGAGAAGGTAATGATCCGGCGTCACCAGCAGCGCCGCCGGGTCGGGGAAGGCCACGTCGCTTGCCCACCATTCCGGGTCGCAATGGCCATGGGGCGAGACGATCGGCAAAGCCTCGATCGCGGCATGAAGGTCGCCGGCAATGCCTGACAGCCTGGGCAGGCAGGGCGCGATCATTCGAAATACGCGCCGTGGGAGGCCTTGAGCTTTTCCATCGCGTCGAGCACGCGGGACAGGTGCCGCTGCATGACGCGCTGCGCGCGGTCCGCTCGCCCCTTGCGCAGGCAATTGAGGATGCGTTTGTGCTCGTCCTCCAACTCGCGCAGGTGGTCCATGTCGTTCATCCGCAGCGCCCTCAGCCGGTCGAGCGCCGTCTTTTCCCGAACCACCAATGTCCGGACCCGCGGCAGGCCCGTCGCCCCGGCAAGGGCTGCGTGAAACGCATCGTCGGCGGCATGGAAGGCGGCGGCGTCGTTGAAGGAGATCGCGTTGCGCTGGGCCGTGATCGCCACGCTGAGCCGTGCGTCATCCTCGGGCGACAGGCCCAGTTCGCAGATCCGGTTGACTGCGGCCAGTTCGAGCGCCTCACGGATGAAATGCGCGCTGCGGATGCCCTCATCGGACAGCGCCGTGACGAAATTGCCCCGCGAGGCAAGCGTCACGATCAGGCCCTCGTCGCGCAGCCAGGTCATCGCCTCGCGCACGGGCGTGCGGCTGGCCCCGAAGCGCGCGCCGGTCTCGGCCTCCGAGACGCGCGTTCCGGGCGGCAGCGCCAGCGACAGAATGGCGGACTTCATCGCCGCGTGGATCTGCTGCGCCGTCGGCTGATCCTCGACCAGTGCGGGAAACGGCACATCCGGGAACGTCACGGGCGTCGATGAGATCTGCACGGTATTGCCTTTCTGCTCTGTTTGCTCCGCTATACCGGACAAGGGACGAGGCGACAATTCGCGGGCACCGTTGGGGCCAGCGAGAGGGAGAAATCACCGATGGCACCAGACGCCGGACCACTGGGCGTCGCGATGATCGGCACGGGCATGGTGGCGCGTACCCATCTCCTGGCGATCCGGGATGCGCGGGTTCCGTTGCGCCTGATCTCGGTCCTGTCGCGGAACCCCGGGCGCGCGCGCGGTTTTGCCGATGACGCGGCGAAGGTTCTGGGCCACGAGGTCGGGGTCTCCGAGGATCTTCAGGAGATTGCCGGGGACGACCGGGTCGATATCGCGCTTGTCCTGACGCCGCCCGATGCGCGCCGGGCCGTGATCGAACCGTTGGCGCGCGCGGGCAAGGCCATTCTCCTCGAAAAGCCCGTGGGCCGCACGTTGGAGGAGGCGCAGGAGGTCGTTGCGCTCTGTGAAGCGGTGAAGGTGCCGCTTGGCGTCGTGTTCCAGCACCGGATGCGGGAGGCGTCCGTCGCCGCGACGGACCTTGTCGCCGGGGGCGCGCTGGGCGCGCTCGGCCTGGCCGAGATCGCGGTGCCATGGTGGCGGGAACAGGCCTATTACGACGAGCCTGGGCGCGGCACCTACGCGCGCGATGGCGGCGGCGTCCTGATCTCGCAGGCGATCCACACCATCGACCTCGCGCTGAGCCTGACCGGCCCGGTCAGCGCCGTGACCGCCATGACCGGAACGACGCCGCTGCACCGGATGGAGGCCGAGGACATGGCGGTGGCCGGACTGCGTTTCGAAAGCGGCGCGCTGGGGTGGCTCACCGCCTCCACCGCCAGTTTCCCCGGCGCGGCGGAAAGCATCACGCTCCATTTCGAAAACGCCAGCCTGCGTCTTGCGGAGGGCGTGCTGCGCGTCGAATGGCGCGATGGCCTGACCGAGACCCATGGCGCGACGGCCACGACCGGGGGCGGCGCCGACCCCATGGCCTTCACCCATGACTGGCACGCCTCGGTGCTGGAGGATTTCGCGACAGCAGTGATGGCGGGCCGGACACCGGCGATCACGGGGCGCGGCGCGCTGGCCGCGCATGAGCTGATCCATGCGATAAACGTGTCGGCGGAGACCGGGCAACAATTCTCATATAACAATTTGAGTGGATCATGAGCCTGAAATTCGCTGTTATCGGCATCGACCATCGGCACGCCTACGGGATGACGAAACACCTGATCGCGGCGGGCGCGGACTGCGTCGGCTGGTGGACGCAAGGCGCGCCCGAAACCGAGGCCGGTTTCGTCAAACGTTTTCCCGACCTTCCGAAGGTCGCGGACCGTCGCGCCCTGCTGGACCGTCCGGACGTTGCGCTTGTCGTCATCGCCGCGATCCCGAGGGACCGTGCGGACCTTGCCATCGAGGCGATGCGCGCGGGCAAGGACGTGATGGTCGACAAGCCCGGCTGCACCACGCCCGAGGACCTCGCGCGCATCCGCGCCGTTCAGGCCGAGACCGGGCGCATCTGGTCCATCGACTTTTCCGAGCGGTTCGAGGTGCCCTGCGTCACCATGGCCGAGGACCTCGTGCAGGGCGGGGCCATCGGCCGCGTCGTGCAGACGGTGGGCCTTGGGCCGCACCGGCTGAACCGCGCGACCCGTCCGGGCTGGTTCTTCGACCGCGACGCTTATGGCGGCGTTCTCACTGATATCGCAAGCCACCAGATTGACCAGTTCCTGCATTTCACCGGGTCGCAGGACGCCGAGATCACCCATGCGGCGGTCGAGAACTACGCCCATCCCGGCGATCCCGGGCTGCAGGATTTCGGCGAGATCGCGCTGCGGTCCGACAAGGGCCGGGGCTATATCCGCGTCGACTGGTTCACGCCGGACGCGCTGCCCAACTGGGGCGATGGGCGGCTGACGATCCTCGGGACCGAGGGATATATCGAGCTGCGCAAATACGTGGACGTGGCGGGACGGACCGGGACGGATACGCTGATCCTCGTGAATGGCGGGCGCTGCGAAGCCATCGACGCGCGGGACGCGGGTCTGCCATATTTCGCGCGGATCATCGCGGATGTGCAGGACAGGACGGAGACGGCGATGACCCAGGCACATTGCTTCAAGGTCATGGAGCTGGCCTTGCAGGCACAGGCCATGGCGGAGGGCACGGCATGATTCGGGTCGCGATCCTCGGCGCCGGGATCGGGGCCGAGCATCTTGCCGGATACCGCGCATTGCCCGACCGCTTTCGGGTGGCGGCGTTCTGCGACCTCGACACAACGCGCGCCAGCGCGGTCGTCGGCAAGGACGACACGGTGCGCATCCTGTCCGACATGGCCGAAGTTCTTGTAGATAATCAAATCGACCTCGTGGATGTCTGCCTTCCCCCGCATCTCCATGCCGAGGTCGCGATCGCCGCCATGGACGCGGGCAAGCACGTGATCTGCGAAAAGCCGTTGGCCCGCAGCCTTGGCGAAGCCTCTGCCATCGGCGACGCCGTGACCCGGTCGGGCCGCAGCCTGTTTCCGGTGTTCCAGTATCGCTATGGCCCCGCGCTCGCGGCGCTGGACGAGCTTGTGGGCTCCGGGCTTTGCGGTCCGCCGGTGATGGCCAGCCTCGAGACCCATTGGAACCGCGCCGCCGATTACTACGCCGTGCCATGGCGCGGGACCTGGGCGGGCGAGGCCGGCGGCGCGATCCTGGGGCATGCCATCCACGCCCATGATCTGCTGTGCCGCTACTTCGGACCCATCTCGAAGGTGCAGGCGCATCTCGCGACCCGTGTGAACCCCATCGAAACCGACGATTGTGCGGCGATCGCCTTGGCGTTCCGGAACGGGGCGCTTGCGACATCCTCGGTCACGCTGGGCGCCGCGCGGGACGAAACCCGGCTCAGGCTCGTGTTTCGCGATCTCACCGCCACGAGCGGGACGGAGCCCTATGCCCCTGCCCGCGGCCCGTGGCGGTTCGAGGCGCGAGACCCCGCGATGCAGGACCGCATCGACGGGATCGTGGCGGGCCATGTCGCCGCGCCCACGGGCTTCGCGGGATACCTCGCCGCGATCGCGGACCATCTGGACGGGGAGGGTTCGAACGCGGTTCTCTTCGCCGACGGGCAGACGTCGATCGAGCTGGTCACGGCGATCTATGCCGCCGCACGGTCGGGACAGGCGGTCACGCTGCCCTTGCCGGCGGATCATCCGATGTGGCGGGGCTGGCTGCCGGAGGGGGTGTCATGAGGGAAACCTGGCGCTGGTTCGGGCCGCCCGATCCGATCACGCTGGCCGAGGTGCGGCAGACCGGGGCCGTGGGCATCGTCAGCGCGCTGCACCATGTGCCCTCCGGCATGGCGTGGCGCACCGATGAGGTGGCCGCCCGAAAGGGTGAGATCGAGGCCGCCGGCCTGACATGGGATGTCATCGAAAGCATCCCGGTCTCCGAGCCGATCAAGACCCGCACCGGGCCATGGCGCGCGCATATCGACGCCTGGATCGCAAGCCTGCGCGCGGTGGCCGAGGCGGCTGGCCCGCGCGTGATCTGCTACAATTTCATGCCGGTGCTCGACTGGACGCGGACGGACCTGAGGCACCCGGTGGACGGCGGCGGGACGGCGATGCGCTTCGACCTCGTCGATTTCGCCGCCTTCGATCTCTACCTGCTGCTGCGCGAGGGGGCCGAGGCGGATTATCCTCCCGCGCTGCGCGAAATGGCAGCCGACCGCGCCGCCGCGCTGGACACCGCCACGTCCGAGGCGCTGGCCGCCAACATCACCGCCGGCCTGCCGGGGTCCACGGAAAGCTGGACGCTGGACGATGTGCGCGCCTGCCTTGCCGCTTACGACGGCATGGGCCCGGAGGATCTTCGCGGCAACCTCATCGCCTTCCTGCGGGAGGTCGTGCCGGTCGCGGAAGAGCTTGGCCTGCGCCTGTGCTGTCACCCGGACGATCCGCCCTTTCCGCTGCTGGGCCTGCCCCGGGTGATGTCGACGCTTGCCGATTACCAAAGCGTTCTGGATGCCGTGCCCAGCCATGCCAGTGGCGCGACGCTCTGCACAGGCTCGCTGGGCGTGCGCGCCGATTTCGACCCGGTGGCTTTCGTGGAGGCGCTGGGCGACCGCATCCATTTCGTGCATCTGCGCAACACGACACGGGACGCTTGGGCGCATGGGGACCGCGTCGGGTTCGAGGAAAGCGCGCATCTGGCGGGCGACACCGACATGGTCGCCACGATCCGCGCGCTTCTGGCCGAGGAGGCGCGCCGCCGGGACGCCGGACGCGCGGACGCGGAGATCCCGATGCGGCCGGATCACGGACATGATCTGCTGGATGACCTGAACCGGCAGGGCCAGCCGGGCTATCCCCTGATCGGGCGCATGCGCGGGCTGGCGGAACTGCGTGGCGTGATGGCGGCGCTGGCCTAGAGCATCCGGATCACGTCCTTGTCGATCGACAGGACGTAGCCGCGCCGCGCGATGTTCTTGATCAGAAGCTCGCTGACCAGCTGGTTGCCCAGCGTGTCCCTGAGCCGCTTGATCCGCGTGGCGCCGGCGGCCTCGTCGGCATCCGTCTCGGGCTTGCCGGACACCATCGCCTCGATCTGCGCGCCGGTCAGCACCTCGTCGTCAAGCCGTGCCTCGGCAAGAACCGAGAGCGTTTCCATCGCCGCCTCGGTCAGCTTGAACTCGAGGTTGTTGATGAGAACGACGCGCTCCTCCCGGCTGAGGATCATCGACGAGACCTGGATGCCGCGACGCTCGATCTCGCCGATGCGGCGGTTCAGCGTGACGATGGTGACAAGAAACACGAGGCACGCGATCAGCAGCGCCGCCGCGAACACCATGAGGACGAACATGACCGCACGATAGCTGGCGAGCACGCCGGAAAAGGTGGTGCCGGTTTCGGCGAGGATCTCGAGCATGCGCGTTGCGTCGGGGTTGCGGACGTCGGCGTTGACGAAGATCTCGCGGATCGCGCTGTTGAACGCGTCGCCATCGGGCAGGTTCACGAACAGAAGCACCGCCGAGATCGCGAGGATCGCGACGATGGCGGCAAGCCCGATCTGGATCACGCGCGCGGAGGCGAGGCGCGTTTCAGAAACGGAGGAAGTAGGCTCCGGCATCGGACCTCCTGGCATCCAGACCGCTCTCGTCGAAGACCGAGATCACCTCCAGCAGCTGCCAGCCGCCGGCGGCGATGCGCCGTGCGATCTCGGGACCGGCGGCTTCCATCGAACAGGCCGCGTCGGGCAGTTCGATCACGCCGTAATGCAGGCCCGAGCCGCCGGTTTCCCCGGCGCGGTAATCGGCGAAGCAGGCCGCCGCGGCGGGGCCCGCCAGAAGCGAGAGCATAGCGGCGAGCGCGATATGACGAATGCGTGTCTTCATGATCCTTGCCTCGTACTCCAAGCCGGGACTGGCGTCCACAAATCTGCAGATCCCTATCCCGCGACCGACCGCCGACAGGCAATGACAGAACGCCCCGGAGGCCGGGTTATCCGATAACGGCGGGCCGTTATTGCTTGGCTTCCCGGTACGGTCGGATGCTGGGGGCATCTTCCGAGAGCGCGCCGAGAGGGCGCCCGTTCGGTCCCGGAAAACCCACGCTGAAGGAGACGACCATGACACGCATCACCCGCACCCTGACCGCCGCCGGACTGGCGCTGAGCCTCGCCATCGGTGCTGTCGGCATCTCGGCCACCCCGGCCCGCGCCAACAATGACGAAGCCGTGGCGATCATCGGCGGCCTGATCGCGCTCTATGCCATCGGGCAGGCGATCCAGAACAACAACCGCAATACCACCGTGACCCGCAACTACGGGCATCGCCCGCCGCAGGCGCATGTTCCGCACCGTCCCCGTCAACTGGTGGCGCCGGCGCGGTGCTTCATCGAGGGGCGGGACCAGAACGGGTTCTATCGCGGCTATGTCCGCCGCTGCATGCAGAACAACGCAGCGCGTCCCGCCCTGCTTCCGCAGAACTGCCTGCGTCGCGTCGAAACCCAGCGCGGTCCCCGGTTGATCTACCGCGGCCGCTGCCTCGCGCAGAACGGCTGGGTCCGCGAGGCGGGCTTCCGGCCCTGAGGGGGCGCACCCCCAACCAAGCAAGACCCCCCATGGACCGGGAGGGCGGCGGTAACCCCTACCGCCGCCCTTTTCTTGTCTAACGGCATCCGGCGTGGGATGAACTGTGCATGACGATCCACCCCAAGCCCGCGCCGGATTTCCGTTTCGAGACCGACCTGATGGCGGCGGGTGCGCGCGTCGTCGCCGGCGTGGACGAGGTCGGGCGCGGGCCGCTGGCCGGTCCCGTCACCGCCGCCGCCGTGATCCTGCATCCCGACCGTATCCCCTCGGGCCTCAATGATTCGAAGAGGCTCAGCGCGAAGCGGCGCGAGGCGCTTCTGGCGGAGCTTGAGGAGATCGCCGAGATCGGGCTGGGCTGGGCCAGCGTGTCCGAGATCGACGCGCTCAACATCCGCAACGCGGCCTTCCTCGCCATGCGCCGCGCGGTCGAGGCCCTGCCCTCGGCGCCGGATCATGTGCTGGTGGATGGCAACGCCTGCCCCCCGGACCTGCCCTGCGCGGCCTCGCCCTTGGTGAAGGGCGACGCGCTTTGCGTGTCGATCGCGGCGGCCTCCATCGTCGCCAAGGTCGCGCGCGACCGGATCATGGTGGAGCTCGACATCGCGCATCCGGGGTATGGCTGGGCCAGCAATGCGGGTTACCCCACGCAGGCCCATCGGGACGCTCTGCAACATCTGGGGGTCACGCCGCACCATAGGCGATCCTTCGCGCCGGTCTACCAGATGTTGTGGAAGTGATCCCTACAACACACTGATTATCAAAAAGAAATTGACCGCGATTCGGGTCTCTGCGATTCTGTGGATAACAATTCGCGCCCAAAGAGGCGCATCATCAGAGGCAGTGATGACCCAAACCAAGACCAAACCGGCAGCGCGGCTGCCGTTGAACGCGATTCTGGACGGCGATTGCATCGAGGTGATGAACGGCCTGCCCGAGGCCTCCGTCGACCTGATCTTCGCCGATCCACCCTATAATCTTCAGCTGAAGGGCACGCTGCACCGTCCGAACAACACCGAGGTGGACGCGGTCGATGACGACTGGGACCAGTTCGACAGTTTCGCCACCTATGACACGTTCACGAAGGACTGGCTGGCGGCCGCGCGGCGCCTGCTGAAGCCCGACGGCGCGATCTGGGTCATCGGCAGCTATCACAACATCTTCCGGGTCGGCGCCGAGTTGCAGAACCAGGGCTACTGGATCCTCAACGACGTGGTCTGGCGCAAGTCGAACCCGATGCCGAATTTCCGCGGCAAGCGGCTGACCAATGCGCACGAGACGATGATCTGGGCTTCGAAATCGGAAGGCGCGAAATACACCTTCAACTACGAGGCGCTCAAGGCGCTGAACGAGGGCATACAGATGCGGTCGGACTGGGTCCTGCCGATCTGCAACGGGGCGGAGCGGCTGAAGGACGCCAAGGGCGGCAAGGCGCATCCGACACAGAAGCCCGAGGCGCTGCTCCATCGGGTCCTCGTCGCCGCGACCGATCCGGGCGACGTGGTGCTCGACCCGTTCTTCGGGACCGGCACCACGGGCGCCGTGGCGCGCATGCTCGGCCGCGATTTCATCGGCATCGAACGGGAGGTCGCCTATCGCGAGATCGCCGAGGAGCGTCTGTCCCGCGTGCGTCCCTACGACCGCTCCGCGCTGGAAGTGAGCCGGTCGAAACGCGCCGAGCCCCGCGTGCCCTTCGGGCAGCTGGTCGAACGCGGCATGCTGCGGCCCGGCGAGATGCTGGTTAATTCGCGTGGGCAGCTGGCCAAGGTCCGCGCCGACGGCACGTTGATCGCCGACCAGGTGAAGGGGTCGATCCACAAGGTCGGCGCCGAGCTGGAGGGCGCGCCGTCCTGCAACGGCTGGACCTACTGGCACTTCCGCCGCGACGGCAAGACGGTGCCCATCGACGTGCTGCGCCAGCAGATCCGCGCCGAGATGGGCTGAGCCTCCGCCAGCGGCCCACGCTTGCGATCCGTCGGCAAGCGTGGTTTTCGGGGTGTCCGAGGCAAGCCGCAGGAAAGGACAGCGCATGCGACTGAACGCCGATTTCTCGCGCCGTGTCGTGATCCGTCCCGAGGACCGTGACTGGGTCGCGTCGCCCGCAGCCGGGGTGGAGCGCATGATGCTCGACCGCATTGGCGATGAGGTGGCGCGCGCCACGAGCCTCGTGCGCTTCGCCCCCAACAGCGCCTTCGACGCGCATACCCATGGCGGCGGCGAGGAATACCTCGTGCTGGAGGGCGTGTTTTCGGACGAGGCGGGCGACTATCCCGCAGGCACCTATGTGCGCAACCCCATCGGCACGGCGCACCGCCCGCATATCGGCCCCGAGGGTGCGACGATCCTGGTGAAGCTGCACCAGTTCGTGGAGGACGACACGGAGCAGAAGGTCGTGGACACGCGCGCCGCCGGTTTCGTGCCGGGCCCGCTTGCCGGGGTGGAGGTGCTGCCCCTCCATTCCGTGCCCTCCGAAGAGGTCACGCTGCAACGCTGGGCGCCGGGCAGCGTGCTTCCGTCGCATGCGCATCCCGGCGGGCAGGAGGTTTTCGTGCTCGAGGGCAGTTTCGCGGATGAGCACGGGCTGTATCCGGCCGGCACATGGATCAGGAACCCCGATGGGTTCGCCCATGAAGCGACCTCCGACGAGGGCTGCCTTCTTTACGTCAAGACGGGGCATCTTCCGCCCGCCTAGGGCGCAGTGGGTTAGACGACGGCGCGCCGAAGGCTAGATCATCCCGAAAGACCGGAGGTCAGCACATGAAACTCACCGTGATCGGCGCCAGCCGGGGGATCGGACGCAAGGTCGTGGACTACGCGCTGGAGCGAGGCCACGAGGTGCGCGCGGTGGCGCGCAGCGCCGACAAGATCGAGATCGACAGCGACGCGCTGCAGAAGATCGCGGGCGACGCGACCGACCCTCGGCTGCTGGCCCGCGCGGTGCCCGGGGCCGATGCGGTGATCCTGACGCTGGGCGTGCCGCGCGATCTGCGGGTGCTGCGGCCCACGACGCTGTTCTCCTCGACCGCGCAGGCGCTGATCCCCGAGATGCAGGCCGCCGGGGTCAAACGGCTTCTGGCGGTGACGGGTTTCGGGACGGGGGACAGCTATGGCAAGCTGTCGACGCCCGAAAAACTGACCTTCAAGCTGTTCCTCGGACGCGCCTATGCCGACAAGGCGCTGCAGGAAGACCTGATCCGCGGCTCCGGTCTCGACTGGACCATCGCGCGGCCCGGTATCCTGACCGACAATGCGATGACGGGGAAATACCAGGTGCTGGTCACGCCCGAGAGCTGGCGGCAGGGCGTGATTTCCCGCGCGGACGTGGCGCATTTCCTCGTCCATGCGGCGGAGGATGGCAGCCATATCCACCAGACGCCCGCGTTGCAGAGGTAAGGCAGGGGCGGCGGGACAAGTCCCGCCCTACGCGCGTGGCAAGGGGTTCAGAGCCTTGTTGTAGGGGTGCCAATCCGTGATTTCTGGATAATGCGCCGCGCGCCAGCGTTTCACGCGGGGGTTCATGATGCGCTTCCACAGCGGCGGGATCATCGCGGCGATGGACATCAGCGGATAGCCATGGGGCAGGCCGGGGGCGACCTCGTCGGCATAGGTCTGCAGGAGCGGATAGCGCCGGTCGGGCTTCACGTGATGGTCCGAATGACGCTGGAGGTTGATCAGGAGCCAGTTCGACATCCGGTGCGCGGCGTTCCACGAATGGTGCGGCTGCGCCCGTTCGTATCTCCCGTCGCCCAGATGTTTGCGGGTCAGCCCGTAATGTTCGATGTAGTTGATCAGCTCCAGTTGCCAGATGGCGACGAAGGCCTGCAGCACGAAAAGCCCCACGCCGCCCCAACCGCCGAGCAGGAACGCGGCGCCGAGGCACAGGCCCTGCAACCCGGCATAGCGCCAGAACGGGTTGCTTGGGTCCCACCACGGGCGATCCTTGCGCGCCAGCATCCGCGCCTCCGCCCGGACGGCCGAGACGGCGCTCTGGCGCAGGACGCGCGGGAAGAACCGGTGAAACCCCTCGTTGTAGCGGGCGGTGACCGCGTCGGCGGGTGTGCCCACATGGCGGTGATGGACCAGCAGATGCTCGGACCGGAAATGGGAATATAGGACCGAGGCCAGCAGGATATCGGCCAACCACCGCTCCAGCCTGTTTCGCTGGTGCATCAGCTCATGGGCATAAGTGATCCCCACGGTCCCGCTCAGGACGCCGACCGCGAAGAAAAGTCCCGCCTTTTCCCATGTCTGGAGTAACGTGGCGTTCTGCACGAACCAGATCAGGCCGAAGATCATGGCGATCTGAACCGGGACCCAGATCATCGTCACCACCTGGTAGAGCCGCAGATCCCGCTCCGGCGTCAGCGGATCGGCATTCGCGGCATAGCTTCCGATGACCAGATCCAGCGCGCCCAGAAGCCACCAGGCCGCCAGCGGCACCAGCAGGAACCACCAGCCGCCCAGCACCGCCGCGATGAAGACCAGCGGCACGATCGCAAGCGACAGCCAGAAGGGCAGGGCATGGGCGGGAGATCTGAGGGCGGCGGCGGAGATCATGCGGGCGGACCCGGTGTTTAACCGTGATGCTGTCGATATAGCGTCGTTCCTGCCGCGCGGCGCGTCAATATCGGCGCATTCGTCCCGTTGCGTCACTCCGGCGCGAGCAGCCCGGCCCATTGGTCGCGCGCGAGGTCGTGGGCCTTGCGCATGACCGTCGGCAGCGCGTTGGGCCTGAATGCATGCTTGTCGATGAAGTCCCCCCGCGTCGGCGCGGCGTCGGGGTCGACCACCGCCAGCCGCAGGCCGAGGCGCAGGTGGAAATGCGTGAAGGTGTGCCGCACCTCGAGGCCGGGATCGTGCCATTCGGCCGTGACTGGCGGCGCGGGCGTCGGATCGGCCGCGACCCAGTCGCTTCCCGGCCAGCCCAGCATGCCGCCCAGCAGGCCCGAAGGCGGCCGCGTCTCCAACAGGAACGCGCCGTCGCTGCGCCGCGCCAGATAGGCGATGCCATTGCGCACGGGCTTGGCCATTTTCGGCGTCTTGGCAGGCAGATCGGCGGCGATCCCCGCGCGCCGCGCCGCGCAGCCCTGCATCAGCGGGCAGATCCCGCAGGCGGGTGATTTCGGCGTGCAGATCGTGGCGCCAAGGTCCATCAAGGCCTGCGCATGGCAGCCGGGGCGCCTGTCGGGCGTCAGCCGCGCGGCCAGCGCCTTCAGTCGCGGCTTGGAGGCCGGCAGCGGCTCGGTCACTGCGAAGAGGCGGGACATCACGCGTTCGATATTGCCGTCGAGAACGGTGGCCGGCCGGTCGAAGGCGATGGAGGCGATGGCGGCGGCAGTATAGGGCCCGATCCCGGGAAGCGCCTGAAGGCCCTCCTCGGTCTCGGGAAAACGGCCGCCCAGATCGAAGGCCACGACACGGGCGCATTTCAGCAGGTTGCGCGCCCGCGCGTAGTAACCCAGCCCCGCCCATTCTGCCATGACATCGGCATCCGGCGCCGCCGCCAGGTCGCCCACCCGGGGCCAGAGCGCCGTGAAGCGGTGGAAGTAGTCGCGAACGGCGGCGACGGTCGTCTGTTGCAGCATGACCTCGGACAGCCAAACGGCGTAAGGGTCTGGCCGAACGCCATGGACGAGTTCCCGCGGCCCCACCCGCCAGGGCAGATCCCTTGCGTGGCGGTCGTACCAGTCCATCAGGGCGGCTTTCATCTCGGCGTCACGCAAGCGTTATCGGCCTTCGGTCAGGGGGTTATTGGTTAACACTTCGTGACCGCATAGAGTGCGGCGAAAGCGGGCAAAGGCAAGGCCCGCGGATCGAACCGGAGACCACAGGCGATGGCCGCGTCGAGACAGGACAGCATGACCCCCGGGGCGCGTCGACGCCGCGGCTTCGAGCGCGCCTCGACGCTGGTCAGGGGGCAGATGAAGGCCCCGGCCGAAAAGCGCGGTTTCGCCGAGGCGCGTCTGCTGTCCCATTGGGGCGATGTGGTCGGCGCCGAGATCGCCTCGATCGCCGTTCCGATCAGGATCACCTATGGCAGGGGCTTCGGCGGCACGCTGGTGCTGCTGACGAACGGCGCCCATGCGCCGGTGCTGGAGATGCGCGGAACCGAGATCGTCGACCGCGTGAATGCCTGCTACGGCTACCGCGCCGTGTCGCGCGTTCAGGTCACGCAGACCGCGCCGACGGGCTTCTCCGAGGGGCAGGTCGCCTTCCGCCCCGCGCCCAAGGTACAAGAGGCCGAACCCGACCCCGAACGCCTGTCGCGCGTGACCGAAGGGTTGAGCAACATCGAGAACGACGACCTGCGTGCCGCGCTCGAGGCACTGGCGCGCAAGGTGGTCAGGGACTAGATGACCGGAAAAGGTCTGGAGGATGACAATGGATCGTAGAGCACTTCTTTTCGGAGCCGCGGGCGTCGGAGCGGCCGCACTGGGCGGCGCAGCCCTGTTGCGGCCGGCGCCGCAGTCGGGCCCGCTCCTGCCGTTCGGCGTGGCGAACGCGCAGACGTCCGACGAAGCGGAGACCGATTTCGAGGTCTTGGAGATGGTCCTTGGCGATCCGGAGTCTCCCGTCGAACTGATCGAGTATTCCTCCTTCACCTGCCCGCATTGCCGCAACCTGCACGCCAACCTCCTGCCGCAGGTGATGGCGGACTACGTGGAGCCGGGCCGCATCCGCTATGTCTACCGCGAGGTCTATTTCGACCGGTTCGGCCTCTGGGCCGGGATGGTCGCGCGCTGCGGCGGGCCGGAGCGCTATTTCGGCATCGTCGACCTGATCTATCAACAGCAGCCGGAATGGACGCAAGGCTCGCCGGCCGATATCGCCGAGAGCCTGCGCCGCATCGGGCGCACTGCCGGTCTGACGAACGACGAACTGGACGCCTGCATGTCCAGCCAGCCGATGGCCGAGGCGCTGATCGCCGCCTACGAGGCGCATACCGAGGAGCACGACATCAGCGGCACGCCGACGCTGGTCATCAACGATGTGATGCATGGCAACATGAGCTATGAAGACCTCTCGGCCCTTCTGGACGAGGCGCTGGCAGAGGCGCAATGACGACACCGCTTGCGGGGGTCCGCGTTCTTGAGCTTGCGCGCATCCTGGCCGGTCCCTGGGCCGGCCAGACGCTTGCCGATCTGGGCGCCGAGGTCATCAAGGTCGAGGCCCCCGAAGGCGATGACACCCGCCGCTGGGGACCGCCCTTCGTCGAGCGTGGGGACGACAGGTCGGCCGCCTATTTCCACAGCTGCAATCGTGGCAAGAAATCCGTCGTCGCCGATTTCCGGACCGAGGCGGGGCGCGCCCGCGTGCTGGAACTGGCCAAGGGTGCCGATGTCCTGATCGAGAATTTCAAGCTCGGCGGCCTCGCGAAATACGGGCTCGACTACGACAGCCTCAGCGCAGCGAACCCCGGCCTCATCTACTGCTCGATCACCGGTTTCGGGCAGGACGGACCCTATGCCCATCGCGCCGGTTACGACTACATCATCCAGGGCATGAGCGGGATCATGTCGGTCACCGGCGACCCGGAGGGGCAACCGCAGAAAGTGGGCGTCGCCGTCACCGATATCCTGACGGGCCTCTATTCGGTGAACGCGATCCTCGCGGCACTCCATCTGCGGGACCGGACCGGACGCGGTCAGCATATCGACATGGGGCTGCTGGACGTGGCCACCGCCTTCATGGCGAACCAGGCAATGAATTACCTGACGACCGGTGTGGCGCCCGCGCGCATCGGCAACGCGCATCAGAACCTCACGCCCTACCAGGTGTTCGATTGCGCCGATGGCTGGATCATCATCGCGACCGGCAACGACGCGCAGTATCGGCGGCTTTGCGGCTTGCTGGGCCTCGACGACATGGCGACCGCGCCGGAGTTCCTGACCAATGCCGACCGGATCGCCAATCGCGACGAGATGACCCGGCGTCTGACCGAGGCCACGCTGACCCGCAGCAAGGCGGAGCTTCTGGCCGCCTGCGAGGCGCATGGCGTGCCGGCCGGGCCGATCAACGATCTGGCCGAGGTTTTCGCCGATCCGCAGGTCATCGCGCGCGGGCTGAGGCGCGAGGCCGACGGCGTTCCGGGCGTGCGCCCGCCGTTCCGGTTCTCCGAGGCGGAGGTCGCGCCGCATATTCCCGCCCCGAAACTGGGCGAAGACGACGACCTCTCCGGCTGGTCGACCGTGTAGGGCGGGACCTGTCCCGCCGCCGCCGTCATGGCGGGATACGCGCCGCCCTACAGAAGGCGATCAAGCAGGCTGTCCAGCGGCGTCCAATCCTCGATCTCGAGCCTTACGGGCACGGTCAGGACGCGCGACCGGAACTCCGGCGACAGGCGAACGGCGTCCTTTTCGGTCGTGACCACCTGCGCCCCGATCGCCGAGGCCTCGCGGAAGATGCGCGCCATGAGCGCATCCGACAGCGGCTGGTGATCGGACAGGGCATGCGCCGCCTTGATGTCGGCCCCCATCTCTCGCAGCGTGACGAAGAACTTCTCAGGGTGTCCGATCCCCGCGAAGGCGAGGACCGGCAGCCCCTCGAAGGGTAGCCCCGTCGGCAGCGGTGCGAGCCGGCCCCGCATCACGGGCACGGGAAGGCCGCGGCCTTCGTTCTCGGCAAATCGCGTCTGCGCCGGCTCGGGACCGATGGACAGGACAAGATCGGCCCGTGCCAGACCGCGCGCCACCGGCTCCCGCAAGGGTCCGGCGGGAAGGACGCGCCCGTTGCCGAAGCCGCGATGCGCGTCAACCACGACGATGGACAGGTCATGGGCGAGCGCCGGGTTCTGGAACCCGTCGTCGAGCACGATGACATCGGCGCCCGCATCGACGGCGGCCCGCGCGCCTGCCAGCCTGTCCCTGGCCACCCATGTCTTCGCGAAGGCGGCCAGCAGCAGCGCCTCGTCCCCGGTCTCCGAGGCGCGGTGCCTGCGTTCTTCTACCAGAACCGGACCGTCGAGCGCCCCCCCATGTCCGCGCGTGACGATGTGAACCGCGCGGCCCCGGTCCCGCAGTCGCTGGGCCAGCGCGATCGCCGTCGGCGTCTTGCCGGTGCCGCCCACGTTGATGTTGCCCACGCAGATGACCGGCACGCCCACCCGTTCCCTCGGACCGTTCCGCAGGCGTCTCGCCGTGCCCGCGGCGTAGAGCGCGCCCAGCGGCGCCAGAACCGCGGAGGCCAGCCCCGGCGGGCGGTACCAGAAAACCGGTGCGCGCATCCTAGAGGCTTTTCTGCAGGGGCCCGGCGTCGAGCCTTTCGAGAATGGCGTCGAGCGCGCGGTCGGTCACCTCCGCGCCCTGCGAGACGACCTCCCACGCCGCATGGGCCATGGCCGCCGCCTTGTCGGGGTTCATCAGCTCGTGCACCGCCTCGGCCAGCGTGTCGGGCCCCGTCACGAGCCTCGTGGCGCCGCTCTCGGTCAGGCGCTGGTAGATATCGACGAAATTCGTGACGTATGGCCCATGCAGGATGGCGGAGCCGAGCGCGGCGGGCTCGAACGGGTTATGCCCGCCGATCGGCTGGAGTGACCCGCCGACGAGGCTGATGGGCGCGACGCGGTACCAAAGGCCGAGCTCGCCCATCGTGTCGGCCAGATAGACCTGCGCATCCGCGTCCGGCATCTCGCCGGCGGTTCGCCGGTTGAACCGCCAACGTTCGGTCTGGAGCATCTGCGCGATCTCGTCGCCGCGGTTGGGGTGGCGCGGCGCGAGGATCAGTAGAAGGCGCGGATTGACCCTGAGCGCGATCCTGTGCGCCTCGAGCACGATGTGTTCCTCGCCATCATGGGTCGAGGCCGCCAGCCAGACGGGGCGGCCGCCCAGATGCTCGGTCATCTCGCGGCGTTCCGCCTCGTCGCAGGGCAGGGCGGCGGCGCCTTCCTTGAGCGTTCCGGTGACATGCATCCGCTCGGCCGGCATGCCCAGCCGCCGCAGGTACATGGCCGTGATGTCGTCCTGCACCAGCGCCTCGTCGAAGCGGTTCAGAAGGCTCCGCGCCATGCCGCGCAGGAAGCGCCAGCGGTCGTGACTGGCCTTCGACATGCGCGCGTTGACGATCATCATCGGAACGCCCCGCCTGTGGGTTTCGCTGATCAGCGTGGGCCAAAGCTCGCTCTCGCTCCAGACGGCGAGGTCGGGGCGCCAGTGATCCAGAAACCGGGTCACGAACGCGCGCGCGTCGAGCGGGACATACTGGTGGATCGCACCCTCGGGAAGGCGTTCTGCCATCACGACCGCCGAGGTGACGGTGCCCGTGGTCATCAGAACGGACACGTCCTCGCGTTCCTCGACGATGCGGCGGATCAGTTCCAGCAGCGCGAGGCTTTCGCCGACGCTGGCGGCATGAAACCAGATCAGCTTGCCCTCCGGCCGGGGCTGGCTGGCCTCGCCGCGCCGTTCGGCGATGCGGTCGGGGTCTTCCTTGCCGTCCTTCAGCCGCTCGCGCAGCTTGCGGTTGGCATAGGACAGCGCGCCCCGCCCGGACCACGCGAGGTAAAGGCCAAGTGCCAGAGAGTTACCCATCGTCCAACATGCCCCGCGCCACCCTTTGGAGGGTCGTTTGCCCCATCGACCGCGCCGCGCAGCCTAAGGGACTGCCGCAGGCGGTCAAGCCGCCCCGGGCGCGTCGGGTAAGGGGTTCCGTACTCACTTCGTTAACGCAAGCTCGCTAGAACAAGGTCATGGAAACCGTGGCGCACTCCGCCGCCATGAAAGCTGATGAACGGCCGATGACCCTTCGCATAAGCCTGCTGACCCTTGGTGCCCTGCTGCTGGTCACGGCCATGGCCAGCCTGTCGGCGGGCGCGTCCGGCTCTGCCCCGGTTCCGGGCATGTCCGGTGACCTCTCCGGCCCCATGTCTCAACGCCCCAACCTGTAGTCCAACAGCGACGCGTGCAGTGCGTCCGGCGCGGCGATGATCCCGGCGGACGTCGGGCGTGCCGCATTGAACCAGACGGACCGGCCCTCGGCGTCGGTCACCGTGCCGCCGGCCTCCTGCACCAGGACGGCGCCCGCGGCGATGTCCCATTCCCACGTGTCGCGGAACGTGAACATCGCGTCGAAATGCCCCTCGGCCACAAGGGCCAGACGGTAGGCGATGGAGGGGCGATAGACGCGCTGGAACGGCGGCACACCGCCTTTCCAGTGCTTCGGCTGAACGTTCGGTTTCGTCGCCAGCGCCGTCGCGTCCGTGGCACTGGTTTTCGCGGAAACCGAGATTCCAACGCTGTTGAGCGTGGCGCCATGCCCCCGCGCGGCGGCGTAAAGCTTGTCCTTCATCGGCAGATAGACCACGCCCGCCGTCACCTCGCCCCCGTCGACCACGGCGAGCGAATGGGCAAAGCTCGTCTGGCCGTCGATGAAGGCGCGGGTGCCGTCGATGGGATCGACGATGAAACAGCGCTCGGCATCCAGCCGCGCGGGATCGTCCTCGGTCTCTTCCGACAGCCAGCCATAGTTGGGCCGCGCCGCCAGAAGGTCGGTGCGCAGCACCCGATCGATGGCGATGTCGGCCTCGGTCACCGGGCTTTCGTCGGGTTTGGTCCAGATCTCGGGGTTCGACCGGAAATGGGCGCGCGCGATATCCCCCGCCGTGCGGGCCGCGTCGATCAGGAGGGCCAGATCGGCCTCAGGCCCCGGCAATCGTCAACCCTTCGACACGCAGCGAGGGCACGACGCGGCTCAGGTGGGTGCGCGCGTCGTTGGCGGGCGTGATCGTCGGAAGCATCTCGCGCAGGTTTCCCGCGACTGTGCATTCGTTCACCGGGTAGGAGATCGCGCCGTTCTCCACCCAGAAGCCGGACGCGCCGCGCGAATAATCCCCGGTCGTGGCGCTGATCGACGAGCCGATCATCGAGGTGATCAGCAGGCCGGTTCCCATCTCGGCCAGCAACGCTTCCAGCGTCCGGTCGCCCTGCGTCAGGGTGACGTTGCTGACCGAGGGCGATGGCGGCCCGCCGGTGCCGCGCGCGGCGCTGGCGGTCGAACTCAGGCCCAGTTTCCGCGCCGTGCCCAGATCGAGGGTCCAGCCCGTCAGCACGCCATCGGCCACGATGTCGCGACGGTAGGTCGCCAACCCCTCCGCATCGAACGGGCGGGAGCCGCCGACGCGGGGGCGCAGGGGCTCTTCGGTAAGGGTCAGGCCATTGGGCAGAATGCCCGCGCCCAGCAGGTCGCGCGCCCAGGAGGCGCCGCGCGCGATGGCGCTGCCGTTGGTGGCGGACAGGAGGTGCCCGATCAGGCTGGAGGCAATGCGCTCGTGATACACGACCGGATAGGCGCCGGTCGGCGGTTTGCGCGCCCCGGCCCGTTCGACCGTGCGTTCGGCGGCGATGCGTCCGACCTCTTCGGCGTCGATCAGGTCGGCGGCATGGGTGCGGCTGTCCCCGAAATAATCCCGCTCCATCCCCAGCCCCTCGCCGGTGATGGCCACGCAGGACAGGCCGTGGCTGCTGCGTTCGTAACCACCCGAAAATCCGTTGGTCGCGGCGAGGTGGATGCGCCGCCGCGAAAACCCGGCGCTGGCCGATTGCACCTGCGAGATGCCCTTGACGGCCAATGCGGCGGCTTCGGCGCGGAGCGCGGATTCTTCCAGCGCCTGAGGTGCCGGATCCTCGGCCGAATCGCTGAGATCGAGGCCGCTTGCGTCGCGCAGGGTCCCGAGCGCCTCGGGATCGGCAAGGCCCACGGTCGCGTCCTCGGGTGCAAGCCGCGCCATGCCGACGGCGCGTTCGGCCATCTCGCGCAGGGTCTCGGGCCGGATGTCGGAGGCCGAGACGCAGGCCTGCCGCCGACCGACCATGACGCGCAGCCCGATCTCGACGCCCTCGGCGCGCTCGGCCTGCTCCAGACGCCCGTTCAGCACGTCCACCGACAGCGACGTGCCGTCCACGGCAAGCGCGTCGGCGGCATCCGCGCCGGCGGCCTTCGCGGCCTCCAGCATCGCTTCGGCAAGGGTGGCGAGGTCGGTCGATCCGTCTGACATGTCGAGCCCATTCGGCCGGAATGGCCGTGCTCAGGACCTAGGGCCAAGCCCGGTCCTGTGCAAGGCGGTGAACCGCAGGCCGCTACTGCAGCGGAACCCCGTTCGCCGTGATCGTCCCGTCCGGTCCGAACTCGATGGTCGTCTCCAGCGTGTCGGGCATCGCGCCGGGCCGCGAGAACATGCCAGCGACGCCGCGCGCCATGCCGGCCTCTTCGGGGCCGATGACACCCGCACCCTGCAACTGGTCCAGTAGCGCGTTGCCGCCCACCAGTGACAGATCGGCCTGGCCCACCGGCTGCGGCACCACCTGCCCCGGCGCGAAGGTCATGTCGGCCGACCCGGTCAGGGAGGTGTCGCCGAAGCTCAGCTCCAGCTCCGACACCGTCAGCGCGCGCAACTCTCCAGGCGGGGCGTCCATCTCCATGGCATCAGCGCCCAGAAGATCGACCATCAGCTGGATTTGCGCCGTCGCGTCGAGGATGACCGTAAGCGGATTGCGCGGCACGCTGCCGGACGGGTCCATCAGGGCCCAGACCTCCTCGCTGACGGCGAGGTCGCGGTAGGACAGCCGGATCGCGGCGTCCGACGGCGTCGCGGATGCGGCCAGCGGCACGGTCAGCGACAGCTCGCTCGATGCGGCGGAAGCCTCCACCGGGACGGGGATCTCGCTTCCCGCGACGCGGGTCACGATGCCCTCTGCGGCGATGTCGTAACGCAGTTCGGCATTCGACAGGGCGACCCCGAAATCGCCACCTTCATTGGCGTAAAACAGGCTGAAGGCATCGCTTGAATCCTCGAAGGAAAACTCGAAGCGGGACCAGTCGTAGCTGGTTGTTCCGGTGATCTCGAACCCCTCGGGCAGGCCGGTCGTCGACTGCTGCATGGTGGCCAGCGCCACGATCGAGCCCGACGCGTCCGAGGTCATCTCGCCCAGCGCGAAGCTCGCCTTCATGCGGCCGTCCTCGTCCGGCGGCGGTTGCACGTCAAAGCGTGCCGCCACGCTGCCGGTGGTGCCGGTGCTTTCGAAGCGCTGGTCCGAGACATCCGCGCCAGACACGAGATAGGTCGCCGCGAGGTCGCGCGCGACGATCTCCATGTCGATGGTGGGCGGCGGATCGCCTTGATCGTTGCTGATCGTGCCCTCGCTGATCGTGATGACGTCGGCCAGATAGGTGTAGCTGCGTGCCTCTGGGGTGCCGGCCACCGAGATATCGAGGCCCTCGTGGCTCATCAGGATCTCGATCGTCATCATCGCGCCGCCCTCCTCCTCGGGGAAGGTGAGCGACGTGACATAGGGATCGGAGATTTCGACCGAGACGGTGCCGTCGGGCAACTCGGTCATGGTCACACGCTCCAGCTGTCCGAGGGTCGTCGACCCTTCCACCTCGCTGCGCGTCGTGAAGTTCTCGAGAATGAGGCCATCCGCCGTCTGCGTGACCTGCGCGGTCATCTCCTGGCCGATCGCGGCGGAGGTCGCCTGCCACTCCGCCCAGAGATCGACGGCGCTGACCTGCGCGAGGGCGGGGGACCACGCTAGGGCGGCAAGCGAGGACACGGCGGGCAGAAGACGGGACATGTGGATCACGGGCTCCGGGAACTGGGGTTGTCTCGGGCGCGATGTTCCGTCCGGGCACGGCATGAGGTCAAGGGAGGAAACCCGCAATTTGGCCGAAACCACGCGGGGCAGGGTGGCCCCCCGCGCCATGGCGCGCTAGCGTCCGCTGCGATCGACGACTTGCAACCGCAGACAGGCAACCCTTGGGGAGGCGCGCATGGCAGACCAACAGTTCCGGACATTCGACCTGAGCGGAAAGACCGCCATGATCACCGGCGCGAGCCGCGGCATCGGCGCCGCGACCGCGCGCGCCTTTGCCGCGCAGGGCGCCAATGTCGTCCTGATGGCGCGCAGCCGCGAGGCCATCGCCGAGCTTGCCGGCGAGATCGGGGAACGGGCGCTTGCCGTTCCGGTCGACGTTGCCCGCTACTGGCAGATGGAGGCGGCGGTCACGGCGGCCGTCGACGCCTATGGATCGGTGGATATCCTGATCAACAACGCGGGCGTGATCGAACCCGTGGCCCGGATGGACGAGGTCGACCCCGACGCCTGGGGCCAGGTGATCGACGTGAACCTCAAGGGCGTGTTTCATGGGATGCACGCGGTCCTGCCCGCCATGCGCGCCAAGGGTGGCGGCAGCATCCTGACCATCAGTTCCGGCGCGGCGCACAACCCGCTGGAGGGGTGGAGCCATTACTGCGCCTCAAAGGCCGCCGTCGCGATGCTGACGCGCTGCCTGCATCTCGAATACGGGGGCGCGGGCATCCGCGCGATGGGCCTGTCGCCGGGAACCGTGGCCACGCAGATGCAGAAGGAAATCAAGGCCTCCGGCGTGAACCCGGTGAGCGCGCTCGACTGGTCCGACCACATCCCGCCCGAATGGCCCGCCGTCGCCCTGTCATGGATGTGCACGGAGGAGGCGGACGCGCATCTGGGCGAGGAAATATCGCTGAGGTCGCCGGACATCCGGGCAAAGCTCGGGCTTGCCGAATGATTCGGCTCGACCGGGAGGGGCCGCTCTGGACGGTCACGCTGGACCGGCCGGACAAGGCCAATTCGCTGACGGGCGACATGCTCCGGCGACTGGCCGATATCGCGGCAGAGGCAGCCGAGGCGCCCGACCTGCGTGCGCTGATCCTGACCGGGGCGGGCGAAAAGGTGTTTTCCGCCGGCGCGGATCTGGAGGAGGCGCATGCGGGTCTCGCCACCGCGCCGGTGTGGGAGGAGGTGTCGGGCAATCTCGCGGCGCTGGAATGCCTGACCATCGCGGCATTGAACGGCACGCTGGCCGGCGGCGCCTTCGGGATGGCGCTGGCCTGCGACATCCGCATCGCGGTGCCCGACGCGCGGTTCTTCTACCCGGTGGCCAAGCTCGGTTTCCTGCCGCAGCCGTCGGACCCGGCGCGCCTGCGCGCGCTCATGGGACCGGCACGCACGAAGCTCTTGCTGCTCGGCGGGCAGAAATTCACCGCCGACGAGGCCTACGGTTTCGGCCTGATCGACCGCATCGTCGCGCCGGAGCATCTGCAGGACGCCGCGCGCGACATCGCCGCCGACGCGCTGGCCGGAAAGCCCGAAATCCTGCGCGGGATCAAGGCGATGAGCATGGGGTAGTGGGACTAGCGCCGCTTCCAGCCGCGCCGCGCGCCCGGGGTTTTCGAATGGAAATCCGGCGGCCGCTTCGCGACCCACGCGATGAAGGCGGCCAGCCGGGGATGCGCGCGCAACGCCTCCACCGTGTTGCAGGTCCGCGCAAGCTCCGCCTCGGACATCGTGGCGTGGATCTCGTTGTGGCAGATCTGGTGCAAAAGAACCGTCGGCCCACCCTTGCCGCCGCGCAGGCGCGGGATCAGGTGATGCAGGCTCTGTTTCGCGTGCGGCGGGATGGGCCGGTGGCACAGGGCGCATACGGGGTCGTCACTCATGGATGACAAGTCTGGCGCAACGGAACCGCATGGCAAGGTCGACGCGCTCGTGATCGGCAGCGGGCCGGCCGGGCTGATGGCCGCCGAGACGCTGGTGCGTGCAGGTCGGCAGGTGGTCATCGCCGAGGCCAAGCCGAGCGCGGGGCGCAAGTTCCTGATGGCGGGCAAGTCGGGACTGAACATCACCAGGGACGAACCGCCCGACGCGTTCAGGGCGGCTTACGGCGCGGCGGAGGACTGGCTTGCGCCGATGCTCGACGCGTTCGGGCCGCGCGAGGCCGTCGCATGGGCCGAGGCGCTGGGCCAGCCGGTCTTTACCGGCAGCACCGGGCGCGTGTTTCCCGAGGTCATGAAGGCCTCTCCGCTCCTGCGCGCATGGCTGCGGCGGATCGGGGCGGAGTTGCGGCTGGCTTGGCGCTGGACCCGATGGAAGGACGGCGCATGGGCGTTCGATACGCCAGGAGGCGCGACGGTGCTGACCCCCGGCGTCACCATCCTTGCGCTGGGCGGTGCAAGCTGGCGGCGGCTGGGATCGGATGGGGCATGGGCGCCGCTTCTGGCGGAGAAGGGCGTCGAAATCGCCCCGTTCCGCCCGGCCAACATGGGGCTTCGCATCGACTGGACGCCGCATATGGCGCCGCATCTGGGCCAGCCCCTGAAATCGGTGCGCCTTGTCGCCGGTGCGCAGTGTGTTCGCGGCGAGGCCGTGATCTCGGAGCGCGGGATCGAGGGCGGTGGCGTCTACGCGATCTCCGCTGCGGTGCGGGATGGCGCCCCCTTCGCGATCGACCTCGCCCCCGACCGCAGCGCGGAGGACATCGCCCGACGCCTCGCGCAGCGGCCGAAGAAACGAACGCTGATGAAGCATCTCGCACAGGCGCTGGGCCTCGACCCTGTCAAACGCGCGCTTTTGCAGGAATTCGGCCGTCCGCTGCCCGAGGGCGCGGACCTCGCCCGGCTGATCAAGGCGCTGCCCGTTCGCCACCTGGGTCCACGTCCCATGGATGAGGCGATCTCGACCGCCGGTGGCATCATGCGGGAGGCGGTCGACGAAGGCTTGATGCTGCGCGCCCTGTCGGGGGTCTTCGTGGCCGGAGAGATGCTCGACTGGGAGGCGCCGACGGGCGGTTACCTGATCACGGGCTGCCTCGCCACGGGGCTCTGGGCCGGTCGCCACGCGGCCGAGTGGTCGGGCCCGTGATTCTGGCCCGTGATTCAGGACCGTGATTAGGCCCGTGATTCAGGCTCTTGAGGCGCGCTCGAAGGATGGTAGTTCCCGCATCCGCATGGTGTGCGCGCGGAAGGGTTCGGTCACCGGGAATTTCGCGTTGATCGCCCAGCCCATGCAATGGGCGAGCAGGATGTCGGGGATCGTCAGGTCTTCGCCCATCAGGTAGGGGCCATCCTCGGCCATGCGGGGGACGAACTGATCCTGTGCGCGCTCGAATTCCCAGCGCAGGCTGTCCTTGATCTCGGGGATACGCTTGTCCTCGGGCAGGATGAAACTGTGCCTTGCGGCCATCCAGAGGGTCGCGTCGAACTCGTCGATGATGGCGTGGGTCAGGCTGTCCTGCCGCGCGCGGTCCAGCGTACCGGGCGCGTGCGTGAGCGCCCCGTGCCGGTCGCCGAGGAAGGTCATGATCGCCACGGAATCGGTGATGGGAACGCCATCGGCCACCAGAACCGGGACCTTTCCGGCGGGGTTGAAGCGCGTGACCTCCTCCGACCGGGGCGCGGCGGGGATGTGCTCGTAGGGCACGCCGATCTCCTCCAGCATCCAGAGCACGCGCATCGCGCGGCTCTTGACCGCGCCGATGATCTTGTAGGGTTCCGTCATGTGATAGGCCCTCCCCGGGGGTTTCAGCGCCCGCGCCGCGGCGGCAGCATCGCAAGGCGGATCAGCGTGCGTTCCATCATCGCCATCTGCGGCGCGGCGGTGGAAGAGCGCAAGGCCAGATCCGTTTCCACCAGCATCGAGATCGCGGTCTCCAGCTGCGGGCGGCCCCAGCGCGACAGCTGCCGTTTGAGGCGGTCCCGGCGCGGGCCGAAGACGGGCGGACGCTGCGCCGACAGCCCCGCCTCGGCGCCGCCGGGGTGGCAGGCGGCGGCATGAAGCGCCCGGAAATGACGCAGCGCGGCGATGCAGAGCGTCACGGGTGCCACGCCCTGCGCCTTCAGCCGCGACAGGATCGGGCCGATCGCGGCCGAGGCGGTCTCCGCCGTGGCGTGCAGGATGTCGTCAAGCTCCGCCTCGCGGCTCAGGGGTGCCACGGCCTCGAGATCCTCGGGCGAAACCGGTGTCGCGTCACCCCGCTTGTAGAGACCCAGCTTGTCGATGGTCTGCCGGAAATCGCCGGCCGAGAGCGTGCGGGCGAGCGTTTCGAGATCGGTCATCGCGGCGCGGTCCACGTTGGAAACGCCCGCACCTTGCAACAACTCCTCGATCTCGGCGCGCCCCGGCGGGTCATCGTAGACCGCCGCGACATAGGCCGATTTGGCCCCTTCGAAGAGCTTGCGGAGCGATGACTTCTTGGCCAGCACCCCGGCGGTCACGATGATCTGCGCGTCGCCCGGCTGCCAGTCCGACAGCGCCGCCTCGAATATCGGCGTCAATCCGTCCGTGGCCTGATCGACCTGCACGGCACGGGGGCCGGGGAAGAACCCCACCGCCTTGACCGCATCGAGAAGGAGCGCGTTGTCCGACCTCAGCTCCGCCGCCGTCAGCCGGGTCAGGCGCATTTCCTCGTCGGCATCGGGGCCGAGCAGCGCGGAGACAAGCCCCGCGCGAAACTGGCCCACGCGCACCGTGTCCTCGCCGTAGATCAGGCAGCCTGCCGCGTCGGGATCCGGTTTCCTGAAATAGGCGCCGGCATCGCGCGCGGAGAGTTTCATGCCCAGGCGTCGGCCCCGGCCAGCAGCCGCGCGACGATCTGGTCGGCCAGCGCGATCATCAGCCGTTCCTGCGCATCGCGCCGCGCCGCCGCCGTCGCAACGGGCGAGCCCGAGCTTGCGTAGGCCGTGAAGGTCGAGACCTCGCCCGCCTGTACCTGCATGTCGCTTGCGGTGTCCGTCACGGTGTAGGCGATGGCACCCGAAAGGTTGATCCGGTTGATGTCGTCCGTCTCCGCCAGCGCCAGCGCCGATTCCGAGGTTTCGATCCGGTAGGACAGAAGGTACGGCCCGCCACTGGCGCGGCCGATCCTGTCTTCCAGCCGCGCCACGAGGCTGAAGGCAAGCGGGTCGTCCGGCGCAGCGATGGCGACGCGGCCTTGCACGGCGCTGCCGGTGCCGCCCGGACCGTAGACCGGCGTGAAGCCGCAGGCCGCGAGAGGCGCCACGCCCAGAAGCGCGAGGAACTGGCGGCGGTCAGACAACGACATTGACGATACGGCCGGGCACGACGATCACCTTCTTCGGCGCTCCACCATCGAGCGCCCTGATCACAGCGTCGTCTGCCATGGCGATCTTTTCAACCTCTTCCTTCGAGGCGTCTCTGGCGACCGTGATCTCGGACCGCCGCTTGCCGTTGATCTGGATCGGCAGCGTGACGGTGTCCTCGACCAGCATGGCCTCGTCGGCGACGGGCCAGGCAGCCTCGGCGATCAGGCCCGCGCCGCCCTGTCTGGCCCAGATGTCCTCGGCCAGATGCGGGGTCATCGGCGACATCAGTTGCGCCAGCGTCATGACGGCCTCGCGCTGGGTCGCATGGGACGCCTTCGACCGCGACAGCGTGTTGGTGAAGGCGTAGAGCTTCGCGATCGCGGCGTTGAAGCCGAAGCTTTCGACGCCCAGCGTCACGTCGCGGATCGTCCTGTGCATCTCGCGCAGGAGGTCGGCATCCCCTTCGCCCGCCGCGCCGGGGTCCATCTGCGCGATCCGGTCCGACAGCGACCAGACCCGGCCCAGATGCCTGTAGGCGGCCTCGGCCCCGGCGGCGGTCCATTCCACGTCGCGCTCGGGCGGCGAGTCGCTCAGGACGAACCAGCGCGCGGTGTCGGCGCCGTAGGTCTTGATGATGTTGACCGGGTCGACGACGTTCTTCTTCGACTTCGACATCTTGGCCGAGGGGATGACCTCGACCTCCTGCCCGGTGGCGCCCAGACGCGCACCCGATTCGTGGACCTCCACATCCTCGGGGAAGTGATAGACGGGGCGGTCGTTCTCATCGCGGGTGACGTAGATCGCGTGCGTCACCATCCCTTGCGTGAAGAGCGCGTCGAAGGGTTCCTTGCACTTCTCCGGCAGATGCCCGGTGATGTGCATCGCCCGCGCGAAGAACCGCGAATAGAGCAGGTGCAAAATCGCGTGCTCGATGCCGCCGATATACTGGTCCACGTTCATCCAGTATGCGGCCTCTTCCATGTCCGTCGGCGTTTCGGCCCGGGGCGCGGTGAAGCGGGCGAAATACCACGACGAATCGACGAACGTGTCCATCGTGTCGGTCTCGCGGAGTGCCGCGCCGCCGCATTTCGGGCAGGTCGTCTGCCGCCATGTCGGGTGCCGGTCGAGCGGATTGCCCGGCACGTCGAAACTGACGTCGCGGGGCAGTTCGATGGGCAGGTTCTCCTTCTTCTCGGGAACCACGCCGCAGGTGTCGCAATGAACCACGGGGATCGGACAGCCCCAGTAGCGTTGGCGCGAAAGGCCCCAGTCACGCAGGCGGAACTTGGTGACGCCATGGCCCACGCCCTTTTCCTCGCAGAAGCGAATCGCGGCGTCGATGGCCTCGGTCCCGGTGGCCTCGGCGTCCCAGTTGAAGGGCAGGGTCCAGTGCACCTTTTCCGTCTTGGGCGGCACATAGGCGTCGCCGCCATCTTCGGGCTTCACGTGATCGCCCGACAGCGGCACGAAGGTGGACACCACGTCCAGCCCGTATTTCCGCGCGAAATCGAGGTCGCGCTGGTCATGGGCGGGACAGCCGAAGATCGCCCCGGTGCCGTAATCCATCAGGATGAAATTGGCGATGTAGACCGGCAGTTCCCAAGACGTGTCGAAGGGATGGCGGCAGGTCAGCCCGGTGTCGTAGCCAAGTTTCTCGGCCTTTTCGATCGCCTCCTCGGTGGTGCCGCCGCGCCGGGCCATGGCGCAGAATTCGGCGACCTTGGGGTCATGCGCCTCCAGCTCCCTGGCCAGCGGATGGTCGGGGGAAATTCCGACGAAGGACGCCCCCAGAAGCGTGTCGGGACGCGTCGTGTAGACCTCCACCCGGTCATGGCCCGTGGTGGCTTCGGTCAGACCGAAGGCGAATTGCAGGCCGCGCGACTTGCCGATCCAGTTGGCCTGCATCAGCTTGACCTTGGCGGGCCAGTCGTCCAGCCCGTCCAGCGCGTCCAGCAATTCCTCCGAGAAATCCGAAATCCTGAAGAACCACTGCGTCAGTTCGCGCCGTTCCACCTCGGCGCCCGAGCGCCAGCCGCGGCCGTCGATCACCTGCTCGTTGGCCAGAACGGTCATGTCGACCGGGTCCCAGTTCACCACGGCGTTCTTGCGATAGACCAACCCCGCCTCGAGAAAATCGAGAAACAGCGCCTGCTGCTGGCCATAATACTCCGGGTCGCTGGTGGCGAACATGCGCGACCAGTCCAGCCCGAATCCCAGCGGCTTCATCTGTTCGACCATCGTGTCGATGTTCTGATAGGTCCAGTCGGCCGGGTGGCCGCCGTTCTCCATCGCGGCGTTTTCCGCGGGCATCCCGAAGGCGTCGAATCCCATGGGATGCAGGACGTTGTGTCCGGTCGCCAGCTTGTAGCGCGCGATGACGTCGCCCATCGTGTAGTTGCGCACATGCCCGATATGGATGCGGCCCGACGGGTAGGGGAACATCTCGAGCACGTAGTATTTCGGCTTGTCGCCTGTGCGTGTCGCAAGAAACGTGCCGGCCTCGTCCCAGGCCTTCTGCCACTTCGGTTCCAGGGTCGCGGGGTCGTAGCGGGACATGCGCCATTCCTTGCGTAGAACGAGAAACGCCGGGCTCTCGGCCCGGCGCGTGTTTAAGATGCGACGGCGGAAGGGTCTAGAGGCGGCCGTCGCGGATGCGAAGCTGACGCGCGCGGGTCAGGATCGCGTCCTCGATCTGGCGCGCCGTCTCGCGGTTCACGGCCCCGCTCCGCGATTGCAGCGCGACGCGCAGGGACCGCGCCTCGAGCGCCGGGTCCGTCACGAAAACCGTCGCCCGATAGGCGGTTCCGCCGCCGGGGGGAGTGCCGTAACCGAATGAAAGCACGCCGGAAAACGGGTCCGCCGCCTCGATCGGCATGAAGTCGAGAATCTCCAGCGATGCGTTCCAGAGGTAGCGGTTGACCTCGACCGTGACGTTCGGGTTGTCGTTGTCGCGGAACAGGTCCCAGATCGTGTTGCGGTCGCGCGGGGCAAGCGCGCCCGCTTCTTCGAGCTGGCGGCGCGTCTCGGGGTCCATCTCGTTCTGGCCGAAGCCGCTGCCGCAGCCCGTCAGCGCCAGTGCCGCACAGATCGCCCATGCAGCTCCCGTATTAGAAATGCCGGTCTTTCCAACCATCGTCATCTTGCTCGTCATGGCGTGCGCCTCGCGTGCCCGGTCCAACGTCGCCCTAGCTACAGAAGCCTTGCGATGGCGGCAAGAGGAGCGTCTCACGCCTGCCGCGACCCCGGTCGCGCTGCGTTGGCGGGCGCACTCGCCCGAGCGGCCTTCATCGCGCCCGCACGCCCGGCAGCAGAAAGCGCGGCATGCGCAAAGCCCCGATTGTCCCAGTGTTTCAGGTGACATGGGGCGCGAAACGGGTGTGTGACATGTCTGCACCACGAGTCCCGCAAGATGCGCGGCGGCCTTGGGCCTTTCTTGCATTACGCGGCCCCACAAGCGAGACAGGGGCATACTCAATTCGGATGACCGTCTTGAGGTGCACCTTCTAAGTGAACACGAGGGAAAAACCATGAAAAAGGTTCTCTTCGCTACGACTGCCCTTGTGGCAACTGCTGGCGTAGCATCGGCCGACATCGCGCTCAGCGGTTCGGCACAAATGGGTATCCAGGGCGGCTCCGGCTTCGCTGATAACGACTCGGACGATGGAGATGTTGGAAACAACACCACCCAGTTCGTCCAGGACATCAACATCACCTTCACGATGTCCGGCACGTCCGACAACGGCCTGACCTTCGGCGCTGCGATCGACCTCTCTGAGGACGCAGGTGACGTCGACACCGACGACGCAGGCGTCGCGATCTTCGTCTCGGGCGACTTCGGCACCCTGACGCTGGGCGACACGGACGGCGCGTTCGACTGGGCCCTGCAGGAAGTCGACTTCGGCGGCGCGGCGTCGATCAACGACGACCACACCACGCATGCCGGCTTCAGCGGCAATGGCGGTCTCGACGGTACCTATGACGGTCAGATCCTGCGCTACGACTATTCGTTCGGTGATTTCGCAGTCGCCGTCTCGGTCGAAGCGGACGATGACATCAACGTCGATACGGCAAATGACGGGCTGACCGCAGACCCGGCTTGGGGCCTTGGCGCCAAGTACTCTGGTGCGTTCGCTGGCGGTACGTTCGGCGTTGGCATCGGCTACCAGACCGTGGACGACAGCGATGCAAACGACCCGGGCGATCAGGGTGTGAACGTCACTGGTCTTTCGGCCAATGTCGCTCTGGACTCTGGCTTCTCGGCGGCTATCAACTACTCGATGATCGATGGCACCGGAGCTGACGCAGACGAAGATGGTGTCCACTTCGGTCTCGGCGCAAGCTACACCTTCGATGCGATCACCGTGCATGCCAACTACGGCCAGTTTGACTGGGATGCCACGGCTACCACCGCTGATCGCGAAGGCTATGGCCTGTCGGCAGCCTACGACTTCGGTGGCGGCCTGTCGGCTCACCTCGGCTATGGATACAGCGACATCGACGGTACGCCCGACACGAGCACCTGGTCGTTCGGCCTGAACATGTCCTTCTGATCCACCCGGATCGAACGGAACGGAAAGAGCGGGCCTTGCGCCCGCTCTTTTCAGTTTGGGAAACCGACGCTAAGCTCGGCCCATAAAAACAACAAACCAGAGGCAGGCAGTGCCAATGACATCGTCAGACCCCGTCCGGGCGTTCTTTGGAACGGCCCTCTTTTCCATCGTATCGGCCCTCGCGCTCCCCGCCACGGCGCAGGAGCTCAGCTTCGGCATCACCACCGATCTGGAGCGTGGAGATTTCGGCGGCGTGGTCGAATTCCACGGCCCGCCGGTCCTGGGCGATCCCCGCGGCCTCTCCGGGTCCTGGGGCGTCGCGGCCCGCGCCGACCTGCAGGCCAACGCCTGGGTCGGTGCCGGTTTCGTCCTCGACGCCGCCATCGGCGACAAGGGCTTTGTCGAGGCAAGCTTCATGCCCGGCTACTACTGGCCCGGCGACACGGATCTCGGTCATAACCTGCAGTTCCGGTCGCTGATCGGTTTCGGCTGGAACATCGCGCCGGGCAGTGCGGTGATCCTGAGCCTCGATCACATCTCGAACGCCGGGATCGATATCCGCAATCCGGGGGCGGAGACCGTTGCGCTCCGCTACCGGATGTCGTTCTGATCGGACGCGACACTCACCGTCAGGACGGATCCGCACCATGCCGCTCCACGATATCAAGCAACGCGTCTCCGCCGCCCTGGCGGAGGCCGGCCGCGCGCCCGATGACGTGACGCTGATCGCGGTGTCCAAGGTGCAGCCCGCCGACCGGGTCGAGGCTGTCCTGCGCGAAGGGCACCGCGTCTTCGGCGAGAATCGCGTGCAGGAGGCGCAGGGCCGCTGGCCCGCGTTCCAAGCGCGCTACGACGGGATCGAGCTGCACCTGATCGGCCCGCTTCAGACCAACAAGGCCCGCGCCGCGGTCGAGATGTTCGACGCCATCCACACGGTGGACCGCCCGAAGCTTGCCAAGACGCTCGCGCGGCTGGCGCAGGAACGCGGGCAAAGCCCCGAGGTCTTCCTGCAGGTCAACACCGGGGAGGAACCGCAAAAGGCCGGCTGCCTGCCCGCCGATGTGGACGCGTTCGTGGCCGAACTGCGCGCGCTCGACCTGCCACTCAGGGGTCTGATGTGCATCCCGCCCGTCGAGGAGGAGGCGAGCCTGCATTTCGCGCTTCTGGCCAAGATGGCGGAGCGGAACGGCCTTTCGGGCCTGTCGATGGGCATGAGCGCCGATTTCGAAAAGGCGATCTCCTTCGGTGCGACCCATGTGCGCGTCGGCTCCGCCATTTTCGGAGAACGGGTGCCGCAGGCTTAACGCCCGGCTGTTCCCGCCTGCCGCTCGGGCACGATCAGGCGCGCGCCGAAGCCGATCTGCCCCGTGATCCGGCGCAGGTCCCCGGGCGCCAGCGCCACGCAGCCCTCCGTCGGCCGGCCCGGACCGCGCCAGCGATGCAGGAAGATCGCCGATCCCCGCCCCCGTTCCGCACGCGGCCAGTTCCAGTCCGTCAGCAGGATCAGGTCATAGAGCCGGTCGCCCCGCCACAGCCGCTCGGCCGAGGCCGGATAGGGCGCGCGCACCATCAGGTTGTAATCCTCGTGCCGCGGATCGTCGGACCACATGTCCCCCGGCCCGATCGGAACCGCCCAGTCGCAGGGGCGGGTCATCCGGTCCGGGCGGTAGAGGCAGCCGATGATTCGATGCACGCCCGCCGGGGTCGCCCCATCGCCCTCGCGCTTGTGCGCCGTGACGCCGCTGCGCCCGATGGAACACGGGTAATACCGTCCGCGAAACCTCAGGCCCTGCGGCGTCAGCACCATGTCCGTCGGTTTCACAGAAGATGCCCCGACTTGGATTTCTTGACGTCGAGATAATGGGCGTTGTGCCGATTCGTGCCAGTGATCAGGGGCACGCGTTCCGTCACGGCGATGCCCTCGTCCTCCATCATCTCGACCTTCCGGGGATTGTTCGTCATCAGCCGGACGGCGCCGAAGCCCATGCGGCGGAGGATGTCGGCGCCGATCCTGAAGTCGCGCTCGTCATCCTCGAAGCCCAGCCGGTGGTTGGCCTCGACCGTGTCGAAGCCCTGATCCTGCAGCGAGTAGGCGCGCATCTTGTTGGCGATGCCGATCCCCCGTCCCTCCTGGTTGAGGTAGAGCAGAACGCCAGCCCCCGCCTTGCCGATCTCGGCCAGCGCGGTGCGCAGCTGCGGGCCGCAATCGCATTTCAGACTGCCCAGAACGTCGCCCGTGAAACAGGCCGAATGGAGCCGCGCGAGCACCGGTTTCGCGCGGTCGGGGCGGCCGATCTCGATCGCGAAATGTTCGACGCCGCCATTGTCGGGGCGAAAGATGTGCAGCCGCCCCGCCTCGGAGGCTTCCATGGGCAGGCGCGCGGCGGCCACGGGCATCAGGTCGTGATGACGCGCCAGATCGTCGGCGGTGTCATCGGCGGCAAGGCAGGTCAGGCCGGCCGCGCGGGCCATGCCGCCGGGGTCATCCACCGGCACGGCCAGCACGCAGGGCAGAAGCTGCGCCGATTTCGCCAGCAGGACCGCGAGACGATGCAGCGTCGCGTCGCCCTCGCGCACGGTCTGCAGCGGCCCCTTCAGCGGCGCGATCAGGTCGCGCGCCGGATCGGCGATATCGGCCAGCCATGTGGCGTCGGCGTCCTCCGGCATCACGATCCGCGCCAGATCGCCGTCATAGGCCCGCGCCTTGAGCGTTCCCGCCCGCCACGACGTGATCGCTACCACCGGGCGCGCGCCGAGGCTGCGCAGGGCCGCGACGCGATCCGGGGCGGCGGTCTCGGCGGCAAGCACGAGGAGCCCTGCCCCGCCCGACGCGATGACGACCGGCACGCCCATGCGCATGTCCGCCCGCGCGCGCGAGACGCGTTCCGTGGGGCTGAGCAGGAGCTTCGGGTGGGGGTCGGGTGCCATGGCCGCAATCTCTAGCAGGCTGCCGAAGCGAATTGAAACATTCCCTCGCACCCTGACACGGCTGCGTGAGAAACTCTTTCAACGGCTTGTGGAAAAATGCGCATCGCCGCATGTCGGATGCAACAGTTCTCCGGGAGGACCCGATCCATGGCAAACCTGAAGAAGATCCTGCTTGTCGACGATGACGACGATCTGCGCGAGGCGCTTAGCGAACAACTCGTGATGTCCGAGGAATTCGACGTCTTCGAGGCCGGTACCGGCGCGCAGGCGATGGAACGCGCGAAGGAGAGCCTTTACGATCTCGTGATCCTCGACGTCGGTCTTCCCGATACCGACGGGCGGGAGCTCTGCCGGCTGATGCGCAAGCAGGGGGTCAAATGCCCGATCCTCATGCTGACGGGCCATGACAGCGACGCCGACACGATCCTCGGGCTGGATGCGGGCGCCAACGACTACGTGACCAAACCCTTCCGCTTCCCGGTTCTGCTGGCCCGCATTCGCGCGCAGCTGCGCCAGCACGAACAATCCGAGGATGCGGTGTTCCAGCTTGGTCCCTACACGTTCAAGCCCGCCATGAAACTTCTGGAGACGGAGGATCAGAAAAAGGTCCGCCTGACCGAGAAGGAAACGAATATCCTCAAGTTCCTCTACCGCGCGCAATCGGGCGTGGTGGCGCGCGACGTCCTTCTGCACGAGGTCTGGGGTTACAACGCGGGCGTGACGACCCACACGCTCGAAACCCACATCTATCGCCTGCGCCAGAAGATCGAGCCCGATCCGTCGAACGCACGGCTTCTTGTAACAGAATCCGGAGGCTACCGGCTGGTGGCCTGACAAGCCCGGGCAGTATCTTCTAAGTGGTTGACCCAGATCAAAGTGCAACCTCAGGTTGCTGAACTAGAAATTCTTCATTACCTCCCTGTTGGACTTGGCCTGAACTTCGGTTCAGGCCTTCTTTTTTCTGGATCGCCGGCGCGCGCCTGCTAGCGTCGGACCATGATCCCGGCACATGATCCGCAGACCGTCCTCGATTTCTGGTTTCCCGATGACGGGCACTGGACCAGCATCGAGAGCCATGCCGCCTTCTGGGAATACCGTATGCAGGGTGGCGTGGACGATGCCATCCTGCGCGACTTCGGCCCGATCACCGAGGCTGCCGCGCGCGGTGACCTGGATCACTGGGCCGAAACGCCGCGCGGGCGGCTCGCGCTTCTGATCGCGCTGGACCAGTTCCCGCGCTCCTACTGGCGGGATACGCCGGCGGCCTATGCGCAGGACATCAAGGCGAACCTGCTGGTTTTGGAGGGGCTGCAGAACGACCATTACGACGCGCTGAAAGAGGCGTGGGAACGACAGTTCTACATCATCGCGCTCGGCCATTGCGAGGGACCCGATCACCTGGCGCGGCTCGATCTGGCGCTGAAGCTTTCCGAGGCGCAGCGCGACGTCGTGCGGCCCGAGCTTCTGGCGATGGCCGAACGCCCCTTGCAGCAAGTGGCGCGCGTGCGCGGCGTGATCGAACGCTTCGGACGCCACCCCCATCGCAACGCGGTGTATGGCCGCCTGTCCTCGCCCGGGGAAGAGGCCTATATCGCCGCGGGCGATTTCCCGCACCATCGCAAGATCGATGTGCCGGGCCAGAACGCCGGTTGAGGCCCCGTCCCTGCGCGACTAGGGTCGCGGCCTGACCTCTGCCGGAGCCGCCTATGCCCTTCACGCTTGCAACATGGAACATCAACTCCGTCCGCCTGCGCGCCGATCTGGTGGTGAAGCTTCTGACCGAGGAAGCGCCGGACATCCTGTGCCTTCAGGAATGCAAGAGCCCCGTGGACAAGATCCCGGCCGAGGTTTTCGCCGGAGCGGGCTACGGCCACATGGTCGCGCGGGGGCAGAAGGGCTACAACGGCGTCGCGATCCTGTCGAAACTGCCGCTGGAGGACGCGGGCCACCGCGATTTCTGCGAGAAAGGCGACGCCCGGCACGTGGCCGCGCGGCTTGAGGATGGCACCACGATCCACAATTTCTACGTCCCTGCGGGGGGCGATGAGCCGGACCGGGAGAAGAACCCGAAATTCGGCCACAAGCTCGATTTCCTGACCGAGATGCGCGACTGGTTCCGGGACTCGCGACCCGAGAAAAGCATCCTCGTGGGGGATCTGAACATCGCCCCGCGCGAGGATGACGTCTGGTCCCACAAGCAGCTTCTGAAGGTCGTCAGCCACACCCCCATCGAGGTGGAGCACATGGCCGACACGCAGGAGGCAGGACGCTGGGTCGACGTCACCCGCGCCGATATTCCCGAGGGTCTGCTTTACAGCTGGTGGTCCTACCGCGCGCGCGACTGGGATGCGGCCGACAAGGGCCGTCGGCTCGATCACATCTGGGCCTCGCCGGACATCGCCAACGCCGCCCATGGCAGCCGCATCCTGCGCGCGGTGCGCGGCTGGACGCAGCCGTCGGACCACGCGCCGGTCTTCGCGAGCTTCGATCTGTGAACGGACCCTTGGCGCGAAGGGTCATCGCGCGCATATAGGGACCAAACGAATTTGACGGAGACAAGCGATGCTTGAGCTGGGACAGTCCCAAACACCCGGAACCGGCGCCGGAGACCTGATCAAGGACGGCACCGAGGCGAGTTTCATGGCCGACGTGATCGAGGGCAGTCGCGAGACGCCCGTGATCGTCGATTTCTGGGCGACATGGTGCGGTCCGTGCAAGACGCTGGGCCCGATGCTGGAGGCTGCCGTGATGGCCGCCAAGGGCAAGGTCCGCATGATCAAGATCGACGTGGACAAGGAGCAGCGTCTCGCCGGTGCGCTGGCGCAGCAGGGTCTGCCGCTTCAGTCCATCCCGACGGTCGTCGCCTTCTACGGCGGACAGCCCGTGGACATGTTCCAGGGAGCGATCCCGCAGAGCCAGATCGCCGAATTCGTGAACAAGCTTGCCGCGATGGCAGGCGATGGCGGACTTGCCGAGGCGCTGGAAGCCGCCGAGCAGATGCTGGCCGAGGGTGCCGTCGCCGACGCCGCGCAGACCTTCGCCGCGATCCTCGGCGAAGAGCCCGAGAATGCCGGCGCTCTCGGGGGGCTTGCGAGGTCGCACATCGCCATGGGCCAGATCGACCAGGCCGAGGCGCTTCTGAACAACGCGCCCGAGGCGATCGCGACCGCCCCCGAGATCGAGGCCGCGCGCGCCCGGATCGCGCTGGCCCGGCAGGCCGAACAGGCCGGGCCGCTGAGCGAGCTTTCGGCGGCCGTGGAGGCCGATCCCGACAACCACCAGGCGCGCTTCGACTACGCGCAGGCGCTGCATGCCTCGGGTCAGGTCGAGGAAGCCATCGACCAGTTGCTGGAGCTGTTCCGGCGCGACCGGGAATGGAACGACGGCGCGGCCAAGACGCAGCTCTTCACCATATTCGACGCGCTCAAGCCCACCGATCCGCTGGCCCAGAAGGGGCGGCGGCGTCTGAGTTCGATGATATTTGCCTGATGACCATGTCAGGCTAGATCGCATGGCATGATGACGGCTGCTGATCTTCCCGGAACGATCCCGGTGTTTCCCCTCCCGGGGGCGCTGATGCTGCCCCGTGCGCGCCTTCCGTTGCATATCTTCGAGCCACGCTACCTTGCCATGCTGGACGACACTCTGAAGACGTCCCATCGTCTGATCGGGATGGTCCAGCCTCGCGATGTGCCCGGATCGGAGGAAAAGCGCCTGCACACAATCGGCTGTGCCGGGCGCCTCACGCAGTTCTCCGAGACCGAGGACGGGCGCTACATGGTCACGTTGAGCGGGATCTCGCGGTTTCGCGTGCAGCAGGAGGTGTCGGGTTTCACCCCCTATCGCCGCTGCGAGGTCAGCTGGGATGGCTTTTCCGCCGACCTCGCCGGACCCGAGGAAGACAGGGGGTTCGACCGCAAGCCGTTCCTCGATCTTCTGGGCCGCTATTTCGAGGCCCTGTCGCTCTCCACCGACTGGGACAGTCTCAAGGAGGCGGAGGACGAGTTGTTGATCAACTCGCTGTCCATGCTCTGCCCCTTCGATCCCGAGGAGAAACAGGCGCTCCTGGAGGCGCCGTCGCTGTCGACCCGGCGCGAGACGCTGGTCATGCTGCTGGAATTCGCCCTTCACGGAGGCGCGCCGGAAGAGACGATGCAGTGAGCAACCGGCCCGACGTCATGCCTTCGCCCCAGGCTCATGCCATCGACCGCCGCATGCTGGAGGCGCTGGTCTGCCCCATGACCCATGGCACGCTCAGCTATGACGCCCATCGGCAGGAGCTGATCTCGAAGGCCGCGCATCTGGCCTACCCGATCCGCAACGGCATCCCGATCATGCTGGAGGAAGAGGCGCGGCAGCTCGACTGACCCGACCGTCGGCGCCGGAGGCAAGTGTCGCATTGCGTATTTTTGGAAAGATGAAGGGGATCGGGCGTGCCCGGTCTCAGAGCGGGCGGCCCTGCAAGAGGCGGGGCACGTCGCCCGTCAGCCCCGCCGCCTCGCGGATGAACCTTCGCCGCAGGGCCGGGGCAGCCTGAACGAGGCCCATTCCGGCGTCCCGCACCGCGCGCAGGAACGGGTTGTCGTTCGAGAAGAGGCGGTTGAAGGCATCCGTCGCCACGGCCATCGCCGTCGTGTCGAAGCGTCGCCATGTCTGGTAGCGCGCCAGCACGTCGGGGGCGGCGATATCCTCGCCCCGGCGGCGCGCATCGGTCAGCACTTCGGCCAGCGCCGCCACGTCGCGGAGCCCGAGGTTGAGGCCCTGTCCCGCGATCGGATGCACGCCATGGGCGGCATCGCCGACAAGGGCCAGGCGGGGCGCGACGAAGGCTTCGGCGATGCTCAGCGACAGCGGAAAGCTGTAGCGCGCGCCGGCGAGTTCGATCTCGCCGCGGAAGTCGCCGAAGGCCGGGCGCAGCGCGTCAAGATAATCGGCGTCATCCATCGCGGCGATCTCGGCGGCGCGCGCCGTGCGCTCGGACCAGACGATGGAGGACCGGTTGCCGGGCAGGGGCAGGATCGCGAGCGGTCCGCCGGGCATGAAGAACTGATGCGCGATGCCGTCATGGGGGCGCTCATGGGCGATGGCGCAGACCAGCGCCGTCTGTCCGTAATCCCAGCCGGTGCGCCTGATGCCGGCACGCTCCGCCGTGCCGCTGCGTCGCCCGTCCGCGCCGACCAGAAGCCGCCCGGAAAGGACGCGCCCGTCGTCGAGCGTGACCTGTGCAGCAGCGGTGGTGTCCTGGGCGATGACCTTCGCGCCGGGCATATGCGTGACCAGCGGTTCCGCCTCCATGGCGGCCAGCAGGGCGCGACGCAGGAAGCGGTCCTCGATCATGTGGCCCATCGGGCCTTCCTCGATCTCGGAATGGTCGAAATGCAGGAAATGGGGGGCAGCACCCTCGCCCGCGCGCCCGTCGGAGGCCTTGATCTCGAGGATCGGCTGGGCGTCGTCCGCCAGATCGTCCCAGAGGCCGAGCGCGCCCAGCATCCGCACCGAGGCCAGCGCCAGCGCGTAGGAGCGGCCGTCGAACTCCGCGCCCATGCGCGTTTCTTCGGGCAGGGCGTCGATCACGATCGAACGCAGACCCGATCTGGCCAGCGCGATGGCGAGGCTCGGGCCGTTCAGACCGCCACCGACGATCAGGATATCGGCGTCATGCGACATGCCACGGACTATGGGCCCGCGGCGGGGATTGTCCATGGGCCGCGGGGTCGCTAGCGTCCCACCGCGACAACATGACGGGGCGACGGGGGCGATATGGACGACTGGCTGTGGCAGAGCGCGAGCGAGCTGGGGCGGGGCATCGGCAAGGGCGAGATCGACCCGGTCGCGCTGACCGAGGCCTATCTGGACGCGAGCCGCGCCCATGAGCATCGCGACCGCATCTACACGGTGCTGACCCCCGATCGCGCGCTGGCCGAGGCGCGGGGAGCGGCGGAGCGGGCGCGCAACGGTGTCCGGCGCGGTCTGCTCGACGGTGTGCCGATCAGCTGGAAGGACCTGTTCGACAGCGCGGGCATCGCGACCGAGGCGGGATCGCGCCTGCTGGAAGGACGTGTGCCCGACGCCGATGCCGAGGTGCTGGCGCGGGCGACGCGGGCGGGGCTGGTCTGTCTCGGCAAGACGCACATGTCGGAACTGGCCTTCGCCGGCCTGGGCCTCAACCCGGCCTATCGCGGCACGCCCGAGGGGGCGACGCCGCCCAACGTGAACGATCCGGCCTGCGTGCCGGGCGGATCGTCGTCCGGTGCGGTCGCGTCGGTCGCCTTCGGTCTGGCGGCGGCGGGCATCGGGTCCGACACCGGCGGTTCCGTGCGCGTTCCGGCGGCGTGGAACGATCTGGTCGGGCTCAAGACCACCTCGGGCCGTCTGCCGCTGGAGGGTGTGGTGCCGCTGGCCGAAAGCTTCGACACGGTGGGGCCCCTGTGCCGGTCGGTCGAGGATTGCGCGCATCTGCTGGCCGTCATGGAGGGCGGAGCGGCGCCCGATCTGACCGGGGCGCGGCTGGAGGGCAGGCGGTTCCTCGTGCTGGAGCCCTATGTCTCCGACGCCGCGCCGGCTCAGGCCAGCGGTTTTGCCAGTGGCGTGGAGCGGCTCGCCAAGGCGGGCGCGCGGATCGAGACCGGCACCGTCGGGCCGATCGCCGATGCGATGGGGCTTTCGCCCGTCCTGTTCGCGGCGGAGGCCTATGGCACGTGGTCCGAGGCGATCGAGGCCGCGCCCGACAGGATGTTCGACCGGGTCCGCGACAGGTTCAGGGGCGGGGCGGACTTCTCGGGTCCCGACTACGTGGCCGCATGGCGCAGGCTGAGGGACCTCAGGCGGGCGTGGGCGGCGGAAACGGCGGCCTATGACGCCGTGCTGCTGCCCACGACGGCCAATGCCCCGCCCGACATCGCGCGGCTGATGGCGGACCCTGATTTCTACGTGGCGGAAAACCTGCTGTGCCTGCGCAACACGCGGGTGGGCAACCTCATGGGGCTCTGCGGTCTCAGCCTGCCCACCGGCGTGCCATCCGCCGGCCTGATGATGCTGGCCCCGCCCATGGCCGAGGAACGGCTGTTGCGTCTCGGTGCGGCGGCGGAGGCGGCACTGGCCTGAGCGCCACATCTTTCAGGGCCTGCTCAGCGTTGTTCTGGACAGGGACGCGGGCATCAAGGTAGGTTGCTGCAAAACCGGGACGAAACGATCCCGGGCTTTGAGGCAGACATGGTGTTTCCGGAGCGGTTTTCGAACCTGCCAGATTACGCGTTTCCGCGTCTGCGGAAGCTTCTCGACGTCCATGAACCGGGCGGCGAACCGATTTCCATGACCATCGGAGAGCCGCGTCATCCCTTCCCGGACTGGGTCGGCGACGTGATCGCGGGCAGCCTCGAGGGGTTCGGGCGCTACCCGGCCAATGACGGCACACCCGGTCTGCAGACCGCCATCGCCCGCTGGATCGCGCGGCGCTACGGCGTGAACGTTTCGGCGGACCGGCAGATCATGGCGCTCAACGGCACGCGCGAGGGGCTGTTCAACGCCTGCATGGCGCTGTGTCCCGAGCGCAAGGGCGGCAGGCAGCCCGCCGTATTGATGCCCAACCCGTTCTACCAGGTCTATGCCGTCGCCGCGCTGGCCGTGGGGGCGGAGCCTGTCTATGTCGCCGCGACGGAGGCCACGGGCAATCTGCCCGATTACACGGCGCTGCCACCGGATATCCTCGACCGGACCGCGATCGCCTATATCTGCTCGCCCGCCAATCCGCAGGGCGCGGTGGCCGACGCGGCCTATTGGGCAACGCTGATCGCGCTGGCCGAACGTCATGATTTCCAGATCTTCGCGGACGAATGCTATTCCGAGATCTACCGCAACGCCCCGCCCCCCGGCGCGCTTGCGGCGGCCGAGGCGAACGGCGCCCATCCGGAACGGGTGGTGATCTTCCATTCGCTGTCCAAGCGGTCGAACATGCCGGGGCTCAGGTCCGGCTTCGTCGCGGGCGGCCCGGAAAGCATCGCGCGCATGAAGCAGCTTCGCAGCTATGCCGGCGCGCCCCTGCCCCTGCCGCTTCAGGCGGTCGCGGAGCGCGCTTGGAGCGACGAGACCCATGTCGACGAGAGCCGCGCCCTCTACCAGGAGAAATACCGCATCGCCGACGAGGTGATGGCGGGCGTGCCCGGCTACCGCGGACCCGAGGCGGGCTTCTTCCTGTGGCTTCCGGTCGAGGATGGCGAGGCCGCAGCGCTCAGGCTCTGGCGCGAGGCGGGCGTGCGCGTGCTGCCCGGCCATTACCTCGCCCGCGAGACGGCGGAGGGCACCCCGGGCGCGGACCGCATCCGCGTGGCGCTGGTTGCCGAAAAAGAAGAGATGCGCCGCGGGCTGATCCGCCTGCGACAGACGATCTACGAGTGAGGACGAACGACAGATGGCCTATCAGACCCGACAGCGTGACCCCTTCCTGGATCAGGAAACGCATGCCATCCTTGTCCGCCGCGGACAGGAGATGCTTGGCCTCGTGCTCCTCGGTCTGGGGGTCGCGCTGGCTGCGCTGATGCTCAGCTACACGCCCGACGATCCCAACTGGATGGCGGCGACCGATACCGTGCCGCAGAACCTTCTGGGCCGCACCGGCGCTTCGGTCGCGGCGATCCTGATGATGATCGTGGGCTACGGTGCGCTTGTGCTGCCGATCGCCTCGCTGGTCTGGGGGGTGCGGTTCCTGCTTCATGCGGGCGCGGACCGCGCGTTGCCGCGCGTGTTCTTCCTGCCGATCGTTCTGGCGCTGGCCTCGATCTATGCCGCGAGCCACGTGCCGCCGCAGGAATGGACGCATTCCTTCGGTCTGGGCGGCTTGTTCGGGGATACCGTGCTTGGCGCGGTGCTGAATGCGCTGCCGATCTCGGCGCAGGCGGGGCTGAAACTGGTGGCGGCGGCCGCGTTCCTCGGCGGGGCCGCGATGCTGTTTCACGTCGCGGGCGTCAGCGCGGCGGAGTTCCGCGCCGCCATGCGGTTCCTGATCTATGGGCTGCTGGCGTCGTCGGCGATGGTCGCCGCTGGCCTCAGGGGCGTGGGCGCGGGTGCGGGACATGCGGCGGGGCGCGTACAAGCGGCGCGGATCGCCCGCCGGGAGGCCCGGGCAACTGCCGATGTGACGCCGGTTCAGGCGGGCGATGAGGCCGGCGTGGTTCCCCATCTCGCGGCTGAGGCCGACGACATGTCGCCGGTCCAGTTCAGGCGGCCGCAGGGCTTTTTCGGCCGTCTGGCGCTGCGGGCTCGGGCCGAAGACGATGACTATCTCGAGGCCGATGGCCTCGAGCCCGAATTGCCGGCGCGGACCAATGTGCTGCTGGATGACGATATCGAGGCGCCCGACGACGAACGGGTCCGCGCACGGATCAGCAATGCCATCCGCAGCCGCGTGCGCCGTCCCGACCCCGTCACCGCCGCCGCGCAGCGCCGTCTGGCCGCGGGCGACGCGCGGCCCATGGACCGTCTGCACCTGTCCCCCGCCATGCGCGCGGAACCGCCGCTGACGGCGGGCCATGCCGAAGCCGAGGAAACCTGGGCCGGGAACATCTTTGCCGAGGACGGCGTGCCCGGTGCCCTCAATGAGGATGACGGCCTCTACGCGCCGACCGCCATGAGCGCAGCGCCCGCGAACGAGGTCTTCAAGCGCCGCGTCGTGCAGCATGCGGTGCGCAAACAGGCCACGCCCTCGCGCCGCGCCATGGCCGATGCGCAGCCCTCCCTGCCGCTGCAGGCCGAGGCGGAGGCGTACGAATTTCCGCCGCTGACGCTTCTGACCAATCCCGACACGATCGAGCGTCATCACCTGAGCGACTCGGCGCTGGAGGAAAACGCGCGCATGCTCGAAAGCGTGCTCGACGATTACGGGGTGAAGGGCGATATCGTCAGCGTCCGTCCCGGTCCCGTCGTGACCATGTACGAGCTGGAACCCGCCCCGGGCCTCAAGGCCAGCCGCGTCATCGGCCTTGCCGACGATATCGCGCGGTCCATGTCGGCGCTGTCGGCGCGGGTGTCCACCGTGCCGGGCCGGTCGGTCATCGGCATCGAGCTGCCCAACCAGCACCGCGAGAAGGTCGTCCTGCGCGAGATCCTCAGCCACCGCGATTTCGGCGACGGAACGCACCGCCTGCCGCTGGCGCTGGGCAAGGATATCGGCGGCGAGCCCGTCATCGCGAACCTCGCCAAGATGCCCCACCTCCTGATCGCGGGCACCACGGGGTCCGGTAAATCCGTGGCGATCAACACCATGATCCTCAGCCTTCTCTACAAGCTGACGCCCGAGGAATGCCGGATGATCATGATCGACCCCAAGATGCTTGAACTCAGCGTCTATGACGGCATCCCGCATCTGCTGTCCCCCGTGGTGACCGACCCCAAGAAGGCCGTCGTGGCGCTCAAATGGGTCGTGGGCGAGATGGAGGAACGCTATCGCAAGATGTCCAAGATGGGCGTGCGCAACATCGACGGCTACAACGGCCGCGTGGCCGAGGCGCAGCGCAAGGGCGAGATGTTCAAGCGCACCATACAGACCGGCTTCGACGACGACACCGGCGAGCCCGTCTTCGAGACCGAGGAATTCGCGCCCGTCAAGATGCCCTTCATCGTCGTCATCGTTGACGAGATGGCCGACCTGATGATGGTCGCGGGCAAGGAGATCGAGGCCTGCATCCAGCGGCTGGCGCAGATGGCGCGGGCCAGCGGTATCCACATCATCATGGCCACGCAGCGCCCGTCGGTCGACGTGATCACCGGCACGATCAAGGCGAACTTCCCCACCCGGATCAGCTTCCACGTGACCTCCAAGATCGACAGTCGCACGATCCTCGGCGAGATGGGGGCCGAGCAGCTGCTGGGCATGGGCGACATGCTCTACATGGCGGGCGGTGCCAGGATCACGCGCGTGCATGGGCCTTTTGTCTCCGACGAGGAGGTCGAGGAAATCGTCAGCCATCTGAAAAGCTTCGGTCCCCCGGACTACGCCGCCAGTGTTCTGGACGGCCCCGACGAGGACAAGGAAAGCGATATCGACGCGGTCCTCGGCCTCAACACCGGGGGCAACACGACCGGAGAGGATGCGCTTTACGATCAGGCCGTGGCCATCGTCATCAAGGACCGCAAATGTTCGACTTCCTACATCCAGCGCAAGCTGGGCATCGGCTACAACAAGGCCGCGCGTCTGGTCGAGCAGATGGAGGAGCAGGGCCTCGTGTCCTCCGCCAACCACGTCGGCAAACGCGAGATCCTGGTGCCCGAACAGGAATGAGCGGTTCACTGCCCGGCGCGATGACATTCCCGTCAAACCCGCGCCGGGGCGTTTACGGCGGCGCTGCGGCTGCCTACATGAGCGGCATGAGACACCTTGCCCTGAGCCTTGCGATCGCGCTTTCGCTGCCCGCCGCGGCGGCCGCCGACATCGTGCCCCTGCCGGAGATTTCCGAGTACCTCAACGACATCGACTCGGCGCAAAGCACCTTCACCCAGATCAACGCGGACGGGACCGTGACGACGGGGCAGTTCTACATCCAGCGTCCGGGGCGTGCGCGGTTCGAATATGACGACGACGACCTGCTGGTGATCGCCGGCGGCGGGCAGCTTGCGATCTTCGACGGGCGCGGCAACACCATGGCCGAACAGTACCCGCTGTCGCAGACACCGCTTTCGATCATCCTCGACCGTTCGGTGGACCTGTCCCGATCGGGAATGGTGGTGGGCCACGAATACGACGGCACCGCTACCCGCGTCATCGCGCAGGACCCAGAGCGGCCCGAGATCGGCAGCCTGACGATGGTCTTCACCCGCGACCCGGTGGAACTTCGCCAATGGGTCGTCACCGATCAGGCCGGCACGGACACGACGGTCGTTCTGGGCAATCTCGACCAGGAGGAGCGCCTGTCGCAGATGCTCTTCAGCATCCCGATCGAGATCAACCGGCGCGGCGGCGAGTGACGGCCTAGCGCTTGCCGCAGGTGATCAGCTGCATCTCGTAGGTGACGGCACGCTCGGCCACACTGTCGGCCACGCGCAGAAGCCACGGCTTGGCATTGTAGCTGCCCCGGCGATAGCCCGCATGCCCCTCGTGATAGGCGAGGTACTGGTTGCGCGCGTCGTTCAGGGGGATGCCGTTCCGCTCGGCGCTGAGCGTCATGTACCAGCCCATGAAATCGGATGCGTCGCGGATATCCGTGCGCCGCGCCAGACGGTTGCCGGTCTCCTGCCGGTATTCCGCCCATGTGCCGTCCAGCGCCTGACTGTAGCCGTAGGCCGAGCTCATGCGGCCCATCGGGATGATGCCCAACGCATAGACATGCGGCGGCCGCGCATTGCCGACAAAGCGACTTTCCTGGTGGAAGGTGGCCATCTGCACGGGAACCGGAACGCCCCAGCGGCGTTCGGTCTGTTCCATAGCCCTGAAATACTGCGGCCTCTCATTGGCCAGAAGACACGCGTTGTCCAGATTGCGCGGGGCGCTGAAGCTGCCGCCGCCACACGCGGCGAGGAATCCGGCCGCGATGACAAGGAGGAAATAGGGTTTCATTTTTTCTGCCTGCTCGATGGCCGTTTTCGGCCTTGCGAACAGTATACGCCAGAAAACGCCTCAAGAAAACCTGCCTGCGGGCACGGGTGACCTTTCCCCTCGAAATCGTGATCGCATGGCTGCGGACCCAGCTGCACATCCTTGCGGCAGATCGACTGTCGGCCCTGTTTCCACAGTCTGTTTCCCGCGAATCGCAGTGCTGTCCATGGACAAGAACCCCACGCGGACGTTAGCAGTGACTGAGGGGCTTATGATAATGTTGAAGACTCACGCGAAATACAATCTCGGTCAGGTGGTGCGCCACAAGAAGCACCCGTTCCGCGGTGTCGTGTTCGACATCGACGCGGAGTTCTCGAACACCGACGAATGGTATGACGCGATCCCGGAGGGTGCACGCCCGCGCAAGGGTCAGCCGTTCTACCATCTCCTCGCCGAGAACGACCACACATATTACGTGGCCTATGTCTCGGAACAGAATCTGATCCCCGACGAAACCGGGGAGCCGGTGGATCATCCGGATCTGGGCGATCTCTTCGGAGAGTTCTGCGAAGGTCGCTATCCGCTGGAATTCCAGCTCAACTAGGTTCTGACGCGAGACTGGCCGCCAGACCGCAGCGCCCTCAGTAACCGAGGGCGCAGCCGTCCTTGCGCGGGTCCGATCCGCCTTCCAGCACACCATGGTCATGGATACGGATCGCCTGGGCGCCGCCGATCCCGGTCTCCGGGACCACGACGTCGTGCCCCATCTCCGCCAGGTCCCGGCGCACGGTGTCCGAGTAGCCCTTTTCCACCTTCATCGGCCCGTATTCGGTGAAGCAGCGCGGCGCGTCGATCGCCGCCTGCGGGTCGAGCCCGAAATCGACGATATTGGTGACCATCCGCGCGTGGCCGGTGGACTGGTACTGCCCGCCCATGACGCCGAAGGGCATGACGACCTTGCCGTTCTGGCGCAGCATCGCGGGGATGATCGTGTGCATCGGCCGCTTGCCGCCGCCCGCCTCGTTCGGGTGCCCCTCGTCGAGGCGGAACCCCGCGCCGCGATTGTGGAACAGGATGCCGAACCTGTCCGACGCCACGCCCGAGCCGAAATCCTTGAAGATCGAATAGATGATCGACACCGCCATGCGGTCGCGATCCACCACCGTCAGATACACGGTTTCCTTGTGCGGGCTTTCGGTGGGATGCGGCGGGCAGGGCATGGCACGTGTCGGGTCGATCCGTGCGGCCAGCGCCTTGCCGGTGGCGGGGTCCAGCATCTCCTGCAAGCCCGTGACGTGGTCGGCATCGCCCATGATCCGGTCCCGCGTGGCATAGGCGAGCTTGGTCGCCTCGGCCTCGATATGGGCGCGGAGCGTGGCCCAGGGGTCCATCGCGGCGATGTCGAACTCCGCCAGGATGTGGTTCAGCAGGATCGCCGTTGCGCCCTGACCGTTCGGCGGATGCTCCACCAGTTCGACGCCCTTGTAAAAACCGCTGACGGGCGTGGTGTAGTCCGGCCGGTTTCCCGCGAAATCATCCGCCGTGTGCACGCCACCGATGGCCTGCAGCGATGCGACCATGTCCTCTGCCACCTCGCCCTCGTAGAAGCCGGCGCGCCCCTCGGCCGCGATCTTGCGCAGCACCTCGGCCTGGCGCGGCTGTCGGAACAGCTGACCCGGGCAGGGAGGTTCGCCGTCGATCAGGTAGTAGTCGCGCGCCCGCCCGCCGAGATTGCCGTGGTGGTTCTTCCAGTCGAAGGCGGCGCGCGGCGCGACCGGAACGCCGGCCTCGGCATAGTGGATGACAGGCGCGAGCACCGCGTCGAGGCCCAGTTTCCCGTGATCCTCCGACAGGCGGCAGAACGCGTCCACCGCACCCGGTACCGTGACGGGTTCGGGCGCGCCGAAAAGCGGCATGTGGCTATGGCCGGCAGCCCGCATCCCGGCCGCGGACAGCGCGGCAGGCGCGCGCCCCGATCCGTTGAGCGCGATGATCTCCTCGCTTCCGGCGGGCTTCACCAGCGCGAAGCAATCGCCGCCGATCCCGGTCATCGCGGGTTCGCAAAGGCCCAGCAGAACGCTTCCCGCAATCGCGGCGTCCACGGCATTGCCGCCCGCCTGAAGGATATCGACCGCGACTTTCGCCGCCAAAGGGTGCGAGGTCGCGCACATGCCGTTTTCCGCGTAGACCGCGGACCGGCCCGGATGATGGAAATCGCGCATTCTGTCCCTCCGCTCGGATACCCGACGCGCAAACTACGGGTCCTGACGCCGACGGCAAGGGCGTGTTTCAGGGTCGTGTTGGGAAGGGGCTGGGGCAAAGACCTCGACGTCGCGCACTGGGTGGGGGCTTGATACACGCGACGCCGAGGGAAGCCTCTGCAGCTACGCCAATAGATATCGCAACGATTCGCGGCGGAGATTGGTGCGCAATATGGCATTTCCTTGTTCTGCCGGCAGAAATTGGCGGAAGGGTCTGTCCCCCAAGGGCCGCCATCCTTGCGGCTGTGCCGTGGGGCGGTCGCCATCGGTCAGGAGATCGTGAAGCAAAGCCGGTTCCAGCCGCCACGCCGGTGGTAGGTCAGATCGTCGGTCAGGCGGCGCAGCAGGGCCCAGCCGAACCCCCCCTCGGGCCATTTCTCGTGGGCGACCGGGTCCGTGGCGGGCAGGCTGCCCCCGGGCAGGGTGTCCCCGGGCAGCGGCGTGCCCCGATCCTCGATCCGGCAGCGCAGGCAAAGGGCGCTGGCCTCGAGATCGACCAGCACCGGAAGGCCGCTTCGACCCCCATAGGCATGTTCCTCGATGTTGTTGAGCGCTTCGGCCAGCGCGATGGTCGCGTCCTCCACCTTGTCGGAGGGAAGGCCCTGCAGGGCCAGGAACGCCGCCACGTCCCGCAAGATGTCCCGGACCGCACCGTTTCCCGAGGAGAAGCGCAGCACCGCACGCCCCTCGGACGGGGTTTCCATGGCGTATACGTTGTCCCCGGTCACCGCGGTTCTAGGCCCTTTGCCTGTCGTTCATGTCCGAAAGGAAGGCTTCCGCGTCCGCGTAGATGGGAAAGACCCGGTCCATATGCGTCAGGCGCAGGACCTTTTCGACGGCGGGCTGGAGGCCGGCAAGGGCAAGGCTGTGGTGCTTGCCCAGCAGCTTGCGCGCGGCGACGACGGCGCCAAGCCCGCTGGAATCGAGAAACTCCACCTCCGTCAGATCCAGCAGGACGGTCCTGTCGGCCGCAGATCCGGGCGGACCCGGCACGTCGCGATCCAGCTGTCCGGTGATGTCCGAGAAACGATCCTTGAACTGGATTGCGACGGCGGCATCGATCCGCTGCACATGCGCGCGTACGACGCCCAAGCCGTCGACGGTTTCAAACGACAAGTTCACGACTGCACTCCGACCATTTGCTCTGCTATCAGGTTAGACGCCGAGTCTTTCCAATTCGTGGACGCAAGCAGGGCCAGAGGGAGGTGCAGATCATGGAGACAGTCGTCATCGCGGGGGCCTCCCGCACGCCCATGGGCGGCTTCCAGGGAGACCTGTCGCCCCTCAGCGCCGCGGAGCTCGGCGGCGCCGCGATATCCGCCGCGCTCGACGGCGCCGGCACGCCTTCCGTTGACGAGGTCCTGATGGGTTGCGTCCTGCCTGCAGGCCAGGGACAGGCCCCCGCGCGGCAGGCGGGTTTCCTTGCCGGCCTTGGCGATGACGTCCCGGCCACGACGCTCAACAAGATGTGCGGCTCGGGCATGAAGGCGGCGATGATCGCCTGGGACAGGCTGGCTCTGGGTCAGGCCGACGTGATCGTCGCCGGCGGCATGGAGAGCATGACGAACGCCCCCTACCTGCTGCCCTCCATGCGCGGCGGCGCACGGATTGGTCACCAGAAGACCTACGATCACATGTTTCTCGACGGGCTCGAGGACGCCTACGACAAGGGTCGCCTGATGGGCACCTTCGCCGAGGATTGCGCCGAGGCGTTCCAGTTCACCCGCGACCAGCAGGATGACTACGCGCTGGGCTCGCTCTCCAACGCGCTGGCGGCAATCGAAGGCGGCGCCTTCGCGGCCGAGGTGGCACCCGTCACCATCCGCTCCCGCAAGGGTGAGGCGCGGATCGACACCGACGAGCAACCCGGAAAGGCGCGCCCCGAGAAGATCCCTCAGCTCAAGCCGGCCTTCCGCGAGGGCGGCACGGTCACGGCGGCCAATTCATCGTCGATCTCGGATGGCGCGGCAGCACTCGTCCTCGCCCGCGCCGAGGCCGCCGAAGCGCAGGGCCTCGACATCCGCGCCCGCATCCTCGGCCATGCCTCCCATGCGCAGGCCCCGTCGCAGTTTCCGACCGCCCCGGTCCCGGCCGCGCGCAAGCTTCTGGATCGCATCGGCTGGACCATCGACGATGTCGACCTCTGGGAGGTCAACGAGGCCTTCGCCGTCGTCCCCATGGCCTTCATGCGCGAACTGGGCGTGCCCCGTGAGAAGATGAACGTGAATGGCGGCGCCTGCGTGCTGGGCCACCCGATCGGCGCGTCCGGCGCGCGGATCATGGTGACGCTGCTCCACGCGCTCGAGGCGCGCGGCCTGAGCCGCGGTGTCGCGGCCATCTGCATCGGTGGCGGCGAAGGCACGGCCATCGCCATCGAGCGGACCTGATCCCTTCATCTTTCCAAAAATACGCAATCCGCCACCAGCCAAAGGCGCATCCATGCAGGTCGACTACCCCACGCTCGCCAAGACCATTGCCGCGCTGACGAAGGGCGAGACCGACGCCGTCGCCCTCATGGCCACGCTCGCCTGCGAGATCCATCACGCCGACGACCGGTTCGACTGGACAGGCTTCTATCGCGTCACGGAACCGGGGCTGCTCAAGATCGGGCCCTACCAGGGCGGGCATGGCTGTCTCGTGATCCCCTTCGACCGGGGTGTCTGCGGCGCCGCCGCGCGGACCGGAGAGACGCAGCTCGTCCCGGACGTGGACGCCTTCCCCGGCCATATCGCCTGCGCCTCCTCGACCCGGTCGGAACTGGTGATCCCGGTGCGGGACGGGTCCGGCGCGGTGATCGCGGTGCTCGATATCGACAGCGACCGGCCCGATGCCTTCACGCGGGAAGATGCAAGGCAGCTCGAGGCGATTCTCCAGGCGACCTTCGCGGCTCAGCCCGTCAGCGCCGAGACATGGCCCTCGCGGATCACGCCCGGGTCATAGGCCTTGCGGCCGAAGACCTCGCGTACCATCGGCTCGAAATGCTCAAGCGGCCGGCTGTCGTAATCCGGGTCGAAGCTCGACTGGTCCCAGCGTTCGCAGAACTCCGCGCAGCTGTCGAAACAGGGATGGTCGCGGAACCTGTCGCGCGCGTTGCGGTCCCAGCCATAATGATGCGCGTAGTAGAGCATCTGGAAGATCCCGTGATGCTCCACCACCCACGCCACGTCCCAGCGCACGAAGGGGCGGAGGACTTCCGCCGACATCCGGTCATGGTTCTGCGGCGCCAGCCCGTCGCCGATGTCGTGCAACAGGGCCGCCACGATCCAGTCGATATCCGCGCCGTCCCGTTCCGCCCGCGTGGCCGATTGCAGCCCGTGTTCCGCCCGCGTGATGCGGTAGCCTTCCAGCGTGACATGCTCCTGCCGCCGAAGCTCCTCCAGCACGCGATCGGCGGTCAGAGCAAGGAACGGCTTCTCCAGCTGGTGGAGCAGCTCGTACTCCTCCTTCGTGCCGTCCTTCATCTGGGTGAAACTGACCGTCTCGCTCATGGTGTGGTCCCCGGGCCGTGTTGATGCTTGGGGCAGTCTAACACGTTCGGGCCCCATGTCGCCCCGCCGGGCGACGCGCGACGGTCTCAGGTCGCCGCGATGTCGATCGCCGCACCCGCCTGCCAGCGCGCGAACTCGGCATCCAGACCGGCGAGACTCAGCGCGCCGGGGCCGGCGCCGCGCGCTGCGATCACCGCCATGAGATCGGTCAGGAACGCGTTCAGCGGCGCCTCCATCCCGTGCATCCGCGCCAGCCACGCGATTTCCCCGTTGAGATAATCGGTCTCCACGCGTCCGGTGCTGCGAACGAGGCTCTGCGAGGTGGACCCGCCGAAGCGTTCCTCGCCGGGGATCTCGCCCATCTGCATGAGCTCCTTCCGGCGGGGCATGTCCATGCCGACATCGTCCCACGCCAGACCGGCGGCCCCAAGCACGCCCTCCGCCTCGGCCCGGACCTTTTCGGGCCAGTCGCCGCGTTCCGTGCCGCGCCCGAGCGAAGCCTCCAGCGCGTTGCCGAGGTTCAGCAGAAGCTTGCCGCGCTTGCTGGCCATCACGTCGTCATGGACGAAGCCCGCCATGCCGCTTTGGTCGAAGGCCCGGGCCAGTGCCGCGTCGGCCGCGTCGTGACCGGACGGAAAGCGTCCGATATCGAACAGCCCCAGTTTCGGCGTTCCGTGGCAGACCACGACACCCGGCACGGTATAGGTGGCCGGCATCATCACCGTGACGCCATGCACGTTGGGAAACAGGCGCAGCGCCATCGGCTCGTTCGCGATGCCGTTCTGAAGGCAGAAGATCGGCTGCTCCCGCACGCCCGCTGCACGCAGCGCCCGCAACGCATCGCCCGTGTCCTGCGATTTCATCGTCAGGCAGATCAGGTCGTCCGGCCGGAAATCGATCTCGTCCGGATGGCCCACGACCGGCACCCGCACCGTCACGTCACCGCCCGGATGGCGCAGCGTCATCGGCGCGTCTTTCATCGCCTCCAGCATGCCACCCCGGGCGATGCCCAGAACGTCGCGGCCGGCCTCGGCCCGCGCTGCGGCGATCGTGCCGCCGACCGCGCCGATACCGTGAACGATGATGCGCATCAGTAGCGGTAGTGTTCAGGCTTGAACGGCCCGTCCTGCGGCACGCCGATATAGTCGGCCTGTTCCTTGTCGAGCGGCGTCAGCTTGGCGCCGATCTTGGCCAGATGCAGCCGCGCCACCTTTTCGTCGAGCTTCTTGGGAAGGACGTAGACCTTGTTCTCGTACTGCTCGCCCTTGGACCAGAGCTCGATCTGCGCGAGCACCTGGTTGGTGAAGGAGGCCGACATCACGAAGGACGGATGCCCGGTGGCGTTGCCGAGGTTCAGCAGACGCCCCTCGGACAGCAGGATGATCCGGTTGCCCGAGGGCATCTCGATCATGTCCACCTGTTCCTTGATGTTGGTCCACTTGTGGTTCTTCAGCGCCGCGACCTGGATCTCGTTGTCGAAATGGCCGATATTGCCCACGATCGCCATGTCCTTCATCTGCCGCATGTGCTCGATGCGGATGACGTCCTTGTTGCCGGTCGTGGTGATGAAGATGTCCGCGTCGAGGTTTTCCTCCAGCAGCACCACCTCGAACCCGTCCATCGCCGCCTGCAGCGCGCAGATCGGATCGGCCTCGGTCACCTTGACGCGCGCACCCGCGCCGCGAAGGGACGCGGCCGATCCCTTGCCCACGTCGCCATAGCCGCAGACCACCGCGACCTTGCCGGCCATCATCGTGTCGGTGGCCCGCCGGATACCGTCCACGAGGCTTTCCTTGCAGCCGTACTTGTTGTCGAATTTCGACTTGGTGACGCTGTCGTTCACGTTGATCGCCGGGAAGGGCAGCTGACCATCGCGCATCAGCTGGTACAGGCGGTTCACACCGGTCGTCGTCTCTTCCGACACGCCCTTGATCTGCGCCTTGATCCTGGTGAACCAGCCGGGGCTTTCGGCCATCCGCTTCTGGATCTGCGCCTTGATGACCTCCTCTTCCTCGGATTGCGGGACGGGAATGATCTCCTCGCCCGCTTCGGCCCGTGCGCCCAGCAGGATGTAAAGCGTCGCATCGCCTCCATCGTCGAGGATCATGTTCGGTCCGTCGGCGAACATGAAGGACTTGTCGAGGTAATCCCAATGCTCTTGCAGCGTCTGGCCCTTGATGGCGAAGACGGGGATGCCGGCCTTGGCGATGGCGGCGGCCGCGTGATCCTGCGTCGAGAAGATGTTGCACGAGGCCCAGCGCACGTCCGCGCCCAGCGCGGCGAGCGTCTCGATCAGCACGGCCGTCTGGATCGTCATGTGCAGGGAACCGACGATGCGCGCGCCCGCCAGCGGCTTCTCCGCGCCGTATTCCTCACGGAGCGCCATCAGACCCGGCATTTCGGTTTCGGCGATGTCGAGTTCCTTCCGGCCGAACTCGGCAAGTGAGATGTCTTTGACGATATAATCGGTCACGAGGCTCAGTCCTTGCAGGTGATCAAAGGTTTTCCGGCCACTTAGCACCGGGGCCCCGATGCGGCAATGCCGCATGGCAAACGGGGTTGATGGTTGGAAGGAATTCCACGGCCATTGTGTGTGCAAGGGCAGCCCCTTCATCCTGGAAGAAAACTCCGGGGGCTTGGGGGCTGGCCCCCAATCCGGCAGATGCTACAAGGCGGCACGGTCCCAATACCGGAGCCATACCCCGTGCCCAAAGCCCCGCCCCGCGCCTGGCAGCGGATGCTGTCGGGTCGACGCCTCGACCTGCTCGATCCCACGCCCGTGGATATCGAGATGGAGGATATCGCCCATGGGCTTGCCTTCGTCGCCCGCTGGAACGGCCAGACGCGCGGCGATTATCCCTATTCGGTTGCCGAGCACTCGCTTCTGGTCGAGGACATCCACACCCGACTGCACCCTCAGACGCCGGTGAAATGGCGGCTCGCGGCGCTTTTGCACGATGCGCCGGAATACGTGATCGGCGACATGATCTCGCCGGTGAAGGCGGCCGTGGGACCGGGCTATGGCGAGCTTGACGCGCGGCTTGCCGCGGCGATCCATCTGCGCTTCGGTCTGCCCGCCATCCTGCCCAAACCGGTGAAACAGGCGATCAAGAAGGCCGACCGTGTCTCGGCCTGGCTGGAGGCCGTGCAGATCGCCGGTTTCGCCGAGGCCGAGGCGGACCGGTTCTTCGGTCGTCCGGACGCCGCGCTGATCGACGGCCTGACCCTGCGCCTGCGTCCCCCGGCCGAGGTGCGCGCGGCCTTCACGGCGCGCCACGCGGCGCTTCTGGCCGACCTGTGAGCGGCGTCACGATCCGTCGCGCCGGCCCGGCCGATGCGCGCGACATCGCCGCCATGCTGTCCACGGTCCTCGCCTCCGCCGATACGTCGGCGATCCTAGGTCCCGTGGAGGCCGAGACGATCCGGGGGTGGATGGCCGCCGCCCCGGCGCGGTCGCGCTGGCTGGTCGCCGAAGGTGCGGCGGGAGAGATCCTCGGCCTGCAATGGATCGAACCGCATGCAGGGCTGCCCGACGAGGCCGCCAACATCGCGACATTCGTCCTTCCGGGCCGTCAGCAGCTTGGGATTGGCTCGGCCCTGTTCGCGGCGACCGAACGGGCCGCGCGCGACCTCGGCTATGTCTGGATCAACGCCACGATCCGCGCCGACAACGAGGGCGGGCTCGTCTACTATCAGTCGCGCGGGTTCCGGGTATGGACGCGCGAGACCGGGGTCGAGATCGCGCCGGGGCGGGTCGTCGACCGGATCTGCAAGCGGTTCGACCTCGACTAGACGCTACCTGAAGAAACAGGTGGCGCCCGACCACATCAGCAGGATCGCGCTTTCGGTTTCGTCCAGAAGCCCGCTGACGGGACCGATGTTGAACTCGTTGCCGAGCGTCGTGACCTGAAAGCTGACCTGCGGCATCTCGGTCCGGGCCTGACCGGGGATGAAGCCGCCATCGACCGGAAGCGTCGGGTCTGACGACACCCAGCCCCGGAAATCCTCGTCGATGAAGTTGAGCGACAGGCCGCCGTCCCACCGCGCGATGGTCATCGGACCCGCGCCGCATTCCTCGACCGTCGTGATCTCGACGGGTCCTTCCCGCAACAGCCGCGAGACCGTGTCGATCACGCCCACCTGCGCGCGGCCGAAATCGATGCTGAGCCGCGAGATCGTCGGATCGATCCCGGTGCCGGTCAGCGTGAAGGGCGGCAGTTCCGGCTCCTCGGGCGTGGTCACGCAAGCCGACAGCACGAAAGCGGAAACGATGAGGGCGGCAACGTGGCGCATCTGTATCGGATCGCTACCGGGGGCTGCGCTTGGCGAGGATGCGCTGAAGCGTCCGGCGGTGCATGTTCAGGCGCCGCGCGGTTTCGCTGACGTTGCGGTCGCACAGCTCGTAGACCCTCTGGATATGTTCCCAGCGCACGCGGTCGGCCGACATCGGGTTTTCCGGCGGCGGCGGCATCTCTTCTTCCTCGGCGAGAAGCGCGGCGGTGATGTCGTTGGCATCCGCCGGTTTCGACAGGTAATCCGTCGCGCCGATCTTGACCGCGGCGACGGCCGTGGCGATCGCGCCATAGCCCGTCAGCACCACGATGCGGCTGTCCGGCCGCTTTTCGCGCAGGGTTTCCACAACGTCGAGACCGTTGCCGTCCTCCAGCCGCAGATCGACGACGGCATAGGCGGGCGGCCGCGCGGTGGCGATGGCCTTTCCCGCGGCCACGGAACTTGCCGCCTCGACCGCGAAACCGCGTTTTTCCATGGCCCTTTCGAGCCGGCGCAGGAACGGCTCGTCATCGTCCACCAGCAAGAGCGACTTGTCCGGTCCGATGTCCCTCAGGGTGCGTTCTTGGCTCACGCGGCAATTCCTCCGGTCGTTTGATCCACTTATAGGGCAGTGGAGAGGATGGTCAATTTGTCGCGTATAGGTTGAGCGCGCAGGATTTGTCCACGCAGGAACCGAATTTGCCGGGCGTGTGGCGGTCAGGACCCGTTGGCGGCGGCCTCGACGAAACAGGCGGTGGTCTCGGCCATTTCCGCCGGAGTGACCTCGCGGTTGAAGAACTCCACGAACCCGTGTTCCGGCAGGACGAGATAGGAAAACGCCGAATGATCCACGAGGTAATAGGGGTCATCCCCCTCGCGGTTGATGCGGTAATAAACCCGATAGGCGCGCGCCGCCGCGTCGGTCTGCTCCGGCGTGCCGGTGAGGCCCAGCATGCGCGGATGCACGTTGGCGGTGAAATCGTCCATCACCTCGGGCGTGTCGCGCTCGGGATCGACGGTGATCATCACGGGCTGCACCATGATGCCCTCGTCCTCCAGCATGGCCACGGCCTCGGCGTTGCGCACGGTGTCGAGCGGGCAGACATCGGGGCAGAAGGTGTAGCCGAAATAGAAGAGGCTCGGCATCGTGACGACATCCTGATCGGTCACCGTTTCGCCCGTCTCGGACACCAGCGTGAAGGGTCCGCCGATCTCCGCCGTGCCGCCGGCGACGGACGTGGACCGGCATTGCGCGAACACGTCATCCGACGCGCCCCGCTGGCCCAGCCAGACCGCGACGCCGACCCCGGCGACGAGCACGCCGATCAAGGCGACGGATGCGAGTGCGTAGATGCGTGTCACGGCACGGAACCCCGATTTGGAAAACGTTCTGACGTTGAATACCTAAGGCCTTGCACCTATCAATTCACGATCCAGCAACTGCGACGGAACGCCCCTGATGGCCGGAGTGACGAATCCAGCGCTCGACCTCGTCAGTCACGACACCCGCAGTGACTGGGTCCGGCTGCGCACGCTGCTGGTGCTGCGCTGGCTCGCCATTCTGGGGCAGACGATCACGGTCGTCACCGCCAGCTTCTATCTTGGCCTTCGGGTCGAGCTGGGCCTGTGTTTCCTCGCCATCGGCGCGTCCGTCATCTCGAACCTGATCGCGATGTCGATCTTTCCGGAAAACCAGCGACTGAGCGACCGGGATGCGATGCTGACGCTTCTGTTCGACCTTGCGCAGCTGTCGTTCCTTCTGTTCCTGACCGGTGGGCTGAACAACCCGTTCGCGCTGCTGATCCTCGCGCCGGTCACCATCTCGGCCACCGCTCTGACGATGCGCTCGACCACGATCCTCGGCTCGCTGGCTATCGTTCTGATCTCGCTTCTGGCCTATTTTCACGTGCCCCTCACGCTGACCACGGGCGAGGTCCTGCAGCTTCCCGACCTGTTCATCCTCGGCTTCTGGACCGCCATCGCCATCGGGATCATCTTCCTGTCGGCCTATGCCCGCCGCATCACCTCCGAAAGCCATTCGATGAGCCAGGCGCTTCTGGCCACGCAGATGGCGCTCGCGCGGGAGCAGAAGCTGACCGACCTTGGTGGCGTGGTGGCGGCCGCGGCGCATGAACTGGGCACGCCTCTCGCCACGATCAAGCTCGTGTCGACGGAACTGGTCGAGGAGCTGGAGGGCCAGCCGCAGCTGGCCGAAGACGCGAAACTGATCAGCAGCCAGGCGGACAGGTGTCGGGATATCCTGCGGTCGATGGGGCGGGCGGGGAAGGACGACCTGCACATGCGCTCCGCCCCGCTGGGGGCCGTCGTGCGCGAGGCGGCGGAACCCCATGCCGACCGGGGTGTCGAGATCGTCATGGATTTCGCCGCCGGTCCCGGCGCGCCGGAGGGTCAGCCGATCATATGGCGCAAGCCCGAGATCATCCACGGGCTGCGCAACCTCGTGCAGAACGCGGTCGATTTCGCGGAGGGCTGGGTCTGGATCGACGGCACATGGGGCGATGGCAAGATCCGGCTCGTGATCACCGACGACGGGCCCGGCTATCCCACCGACCTTCTGGGCAGGCTGGGCGACCCGTTCCTTCGGCGGCGCGCTCGCGTCACCGACAGCAGCCGGCCGGGCTATGAAGGGATGGGGCTTGGCCTGTTCATCGCCAAGACGTTGCTGGAACGCTCGGGCGCCGAGATCGCCTTCGTCAATGCGACCGATCCTTTCCTCGGCCGCGAGGACATGGGCGCGCGCGCCGGCGCCCAGGTGGAGGTGACATGGCCCCATGACGCCATCGGCCTTCTGGAGGACGAGGCTGCGGGCCCCTTGGGTGAGAACCAGCCCATCGCCATCTGAGCGCTCCGACGCGGCGGCGCAGCGCCTCTCGGTTTAACCATCCGTTAACGTTTCTTTCGGCATCGTCGGGAGGGGGCAAAGCGCGCGCCTAGTCAAAGGATGGCCATGACCTTTCCGGAGGGCCTGCTCTATCTTCTGTTCGCCGCGATCAGCCTGCTGTCTGCGGCTGCGGCCGTGGTGCTGACGGGTTTCATCCAGAACGCGATCCGGCGGCGGTCCCGCGCGGACATGCCCGAGACCCGGCAGGACATACAGGCGGCCGGTCGCGCCCCGCCTGTCGGCGCGCCGATCCGTTACGCCTTCGCCGACGGGCGGCTCCTGTCCGAGGTGCGCGAGGACGACCCTTTCCTTGCCGCGGATACCGACCGGGAATACGCGCCGACCGCGCTGAGCGAGGCGATGGCGACGCTGCATCCCGATCTGCCGGACCGGATCGCCGACCTGATGGCGCGGGGCGAGCCCTTCCGGGTGATCGGCTACCTCGGGTCCGACGCCCTGTCGGTCGCGGGACAGGTCGACCGGGACCACCTGGCCGTGACCGTCGCGCCGGCCATCGAGGGCGAGGGCCGGTCCCTCGACCTCGTCGACCGCCAGATGCAACGGCTGCGCCGCGCGCTCTGCCTGTCGGCGGACGCCCAGTGGACCGAGGCCGCGGACGGGCGCGTGACATGGTGCAACGACGCCTATCTCATGCTTGCCGCCGAAATCGGCGGCGTGGCGCCGAACCACCTGCGCTGGCCGCCGTCACGTCTGTTCGGCGAACAGCTGGACCCGCCTCCGATCGACGGAAACCAGCGGCGCTGTCACCTCAAGCGGCAGGACCTTGGAACAATCCACTGGTTCGAGGTTACCGCGCTGCGTCTCGAGGGGGGCGACATCCTGTTCAGCGCGCGGCCGATCGACCGGCTCGTGACGGCGGAAACCTCGCTGCGGGACTTCGTGCAGACGCTCTCCAAGACCTTTGCCACCCTGCCCGTGGGCCTCGTGGTGTTCGACCGCAAGCGCGAGCTTGTCCTGTTCAACCCGGCGCTTGTGTCGGTCTCGACCCTCGATCCCGGTTTCCTGTCGCGCCGCCCCACCCTGCGCGCGTTCCTCGACCAGCTCCGCGAGGTTCAGCGCATGCCCGAGCCGCGCGACTATCGATCCTGGCGGGAGGAAATCGCGCTCCTCGAACAGGGAGCGGAGGCGGACCGCTATCACGAGATCTGGACACTGCCGAGCGGTGAGACGCTCCGCGTGACGGGCCGGCCGCATCCCAACGGCGCGATCGCCTTCGTGTTCGAGGATATCAGCCAGGAAGTGTCGCTGACACGGCGGTTCCGCACCGATCTGGATCTCGATCTCTGCATCCTCGACGACCTGCCCGCGGGGCTGATCGTGTTCGACCGGGACGGGGATGTCCTGCGCACGAACGCCGCCTACCGTGCGATGCTGCGCGCCCGCTTCGACGGTACCGTCGACACCCTGGCCGCCCTCGACAGGACGCAGGCCACGCTGACCGAGATGACGCAGGTCTGGCAGGAGGTCTTCCTCCCCTCAGGCCTCTGGGGCGAGATCCGGCAGTTCGTGCGCCACGAGACGGACCGCGCGGCATGGTCCGACGCGGTGACCGAAAGATCGGGCGCGCGGATGCATTGCCGCGTCGCGCCGCTCAGGGGCGGCAACACCGTCGTCTGGTTCCTTCCCGCCGATACCGGCTGGGGGGAGCTTCTGTCGGACGGGGCCTGGCCGGGCGAAACCGACAGCGGCTTGGTGGGGAATGCCGCTACGGCGGGCGCCGAACGCGGCGAAGGCGTCGCCTGAGGAGTTGCGGCCACGGCCCCCTGGGATAGAGTCGGGGGCATGGAGTTCGACGCGCACCTTCCCCCGGTCCCTGCCGCCACGTGGGACAGCCCGCCCGGCTGGGTGCGGCGGGCGCTTTTTCGTGCCGACACGCCTGGGACGACCGACGCGCTGGCGCGACGGCTTGCCGAAGCGACGGAACCGGGCGACACGCTTCTGCTGTCGGGCGAGCTTGGCGCGGGGAAAAGCCATTTCGCGCGCGCCTTCATCCGCCATGCGCTGGGCCCCGGATTGGCGGAAACCGACATCCCCTCGCCCTCCTTCACGCTGGTGCAGACCTACGAGACGGAGACGGGCGAGATCTGGCACGCGGACCTCTACCGCCTCGGCGGACCGGAGGAGAGCCTGGAACTGGGGCTGGACGAGGCGATGGTGACCGCGCGCTGCCTGATCGAATGGCCCGAACGCCTTGCGCCGGACTGGCCGGAGGCGGCGGTGATCCTGCGCTTCGAGGCCGAGCCGGACGACGACAAGGCGCGCCTGATCGCGCTCTGGTCGAAAGCCGACGGGCCTGCCGTGCGCCGCGTGCTCGCCGCATGGCCGGCGGGAGTGGACCAATGATGACGCGCGAAGCCGCCTTCCTCGACGGCGCGGGCTGGGCGGGGGCGCGTGTCGCGCCCATCCCCTCCGACGCCTCCGACCGCAGCTATCTCCGCCTGCACCGGGCCGATGGCGCCACGGCGATCCTGATGCAGGCGCCTGTCGCGACCTCGGACGCCGCCGCCCGCCAGTTCGCGGCGTTCCGGCGCGTGGGGGACTGGCTGCGCGGGCGAGGTCTCGCCGCGCCTACGGAGCTGGCTGCGGAGTCCGCGGCGGGCCTGCTGCTGCTGGAGGATCTCGGGGAGGTGCCGCTGTCGGCGCTGCTCGACCGGGGCGCGCCGGACGCGCGGGAAGCCTACGGCGCCGTCCTGTCCGTCCTGCTGCGTCTGGCGGAGGAACCCGGCCCGGACTGGATGACGGGGCCGGACGCGACAGGCATGGCCGCGATGGTCGACCTGACCTTTTCGCTCCTGCCCGGATCGGAGGCGCTGGCGCAGGAGACGCGCGGCGTGCTGGAGGAGCATCTCGGCGCGATCCGGGACAAGGGTTCCGTGTCGCTGCGCGACGTGCATGGCGACAACCTCATCTGGCGGCCCGACAGGACGGGACCGCTGCGCATCGGCCTGCTGGATTTCCAGGATGCGCTGGTCCTGCCCGAGGGCTACGACCTCGCCTCGCTCGTGGACGATCCGCGCCGGACGGTGCCCGAGGCATGGCGCGACGACCTGATCCGCGCCCATGCCGCCGCGCGTGGCCTGAGCGAGGCCGACATGTCCCGCCGGGTCGATCTCTTGTCGCTGCAACGCAACCTGCGCATCCTCGGCATCTTCCGGCGGCTGACCACGGAACTGGGCCGTCCGGCCTATGCCCGGTTCCTGCCGCGCACCCGCACCCTCTTGCTGCGCAGCGCCGGCCACCCGGAGCTGCGCCGGCTGCGCCCGCTGGTGGCCGAACTGCTCGACCGGACAGCCCATTGGCAGGTGGAGGCGGCGTGAGCTTTCCCTGCCTGATCCTTGCCGCCGGTTTCGGGACCCGGATGGCGCCCCTGACGAACGACAGGCCCAAGGCGCTGATCGAGGTGGCGGGCCGGCCGCTCATCGCCCACGCGCTGGACGCGGCGCGGCAGGCCGGCGCCGGCCCCATCGCCGTCAACGGCCACTACCGGGCCGAGGCGCTGCGCGCGTGGCTGGCGGTTAATGCGCCCGACGTGCGGTTCCTTCATGAGACCCCCGACATCCTCGACAGCGGCGGGGCGGTGAAGAACGCGCTCGGGGTTCTGGGCGACGGGCCGTTCTTCACCCTGAACGCGGATGCGGTCTGGTGCGGCCCCTCCCCGCTGGATGCGCTCGCCCGCGCGTGGGACGCGGCGCGAATGGACGCACTTCTGGCGCTGATCCGCCGGGACGCGGCCATCGGGCGGCAGGGGGGCGGGGATTTCTCTCGCGATGACACCGGACGGCTCGTTTGGGACAAGGGGCCCGGGGGGCTTGTCTACGTGGGCGCGCAGATCATCACGACCGACCGGATCGCGGCCCATCCCGAGCGCGCGTTTTCGCTGGTCGAGACATGGAACGCCATGATGGCGGAGAGGCGGCTGTTCGGCCATGTGCATGACCGGCGCTGGGCCGATGTGGGCCACCCCGAAGGCATCGCGGCGGCGGAGGCGATGGTGGGCCATGACGCAGCTCTTTGAACCGGAAGCCGGGGGCGCGCCGCGCCTTTACGCAACGCCACTGGGCGTGGATTTCTGCGCCGCGCTGATCGAGGGGCTGGACGACCGTCTTTCCGGGCAGCCGCCCGAGGCCATCGCGCGGGTCGAGATCCTTGTCGCCAACGCGCGCATGCTGCGGCGGCTTCAGTCGCTTTATCTCGCGCGCGGGCCGGGGTTCCTGCCGCGCCTCAGGACCGTGGCGGGCCTGTCCGAGGCCTCCGATCTCGCCGGTCTGGAGCCCGCGATGCCGCCGCTCAGGCTGCGCCTGAAACTGGCGGATCTGGTGCGGCGGCTGATCGACCGCGACCCGGAGCTTGCGCCGCGCTCCGCCATCTACCCGCTGGCCGACAGCCTTGCCGACCTCATGGGCGAGATGTTCGAGGAACGGGTCACGCCCGAGGCGATCGCGGGGCTCGACATGGGCGCGCAATCGGGCCACTGGGCGCGCAGTCAGGCGGTGCTTGGCGTGGTCGAGGACTTCTTCGGCGCGGACGCCGCCCTGACGGCGGAGGCGCGTCAGGCGCGTCTCGTCGACCGGTTGACGCGGCAATGGGCGGACGCGCCGCCCGATCATCCCGTCGTGATCGCAGGCTCCACCGGATCGCGCGGGGCGACGGCACGGCTCATGGACGCGGTGTCGCGCCTGCCGCAGGGGGCGGTGATCCTGCCGGGGCTCGACCGGGACATGCCCGCAGCGGTCTGGGCGCAGCTGACCGAGGGGCGGCGCAGGCCCGGTCTGGGCGGTGAGGATCATCCGCAATACCGGTTGGCCCGCGTGGCCGGCGCGGCCGGTCTGTCGCCCGCCGCCATTCCCGACTGGGCCCCGTCCTTCACGCCCGCCAGCGCCGCGCGGAACCGGCTTGTCTCGCTGGCGCTGCGGCCGGCGCCGGTCACCGACCAGTGGCGCGAGGAGGGGCCGAGGCTCACGGGCCTGTCCGAGGCGCTGCGGCCTGTCACCTACCTGGAGGCGCCGAACCCGCAGACCGAGGCCACGGCGATCGCTTTGGGCCTTCGCGAAGCCGCCGAGAAGGGCACCCGCGCCGCGCTGGTAAGCCCCGACCGAAACCTCACACGGCAGGTCGCGGCCGCGCTGGACCGCTGGAACATCACCCCCGATGACAGCGCCGGCGAACCGCTCGGCCTCACGGCGCCGGGGCGGTTCCTGCGGATGGTGGCCGAGGCGCTGACCGGCCCGCTCACCTCCGAGGCGCTGGTGGCGCTCTTGTCCCATCCGCTCTGCCATAGCGGCGCGGATCGCGGCGATCACCTGCGGTTTGCCCGCGAGTTCGAGCTGAAGGCGTTGCGCGGCAAGGTCGCCAGTCCAACGCCCGCCGATCTGAACGCCTGGGCCGCCACGGTCTCGGCGGCGGACCGCGACAACGCGGCGGCCTGGGCGGACTGGGTGGCCGCGACGCTTCTCGGGCCGCGCGCACCGGGTCCGCTGTCCTTCGAGGCGCGCGTCGCGGCTCATGTCGCGATGGCCGAGGCGCTTGCGGTCGGGCCGGGGCTGGCGGGGTCGGGTGAGCTTTACGAGAAGGATGCGGGCGCAGCGGCGCGCACGCTGATCGACGACCTGATGTCCGAGGCATCGGTCGGCGGGCCCATGTCCGCGCGGGACTACGCCGATTTCTTCACCGCGCTCGCCGCCGACCGGGAGGCGCGCTCCGTCCTTCGCCCGCATGCGCTGATCCAGATCTGGGGCACGCTGGAGGCGCGCGTGCAGGGGGCGGAGCTTCTGATCCTCGCGGGTCTCAATGACGGCATCTGGCCCGCCGCACCCGGCCCGGATCCGTGGTTGAACCGGTCGCTGCGCGATGCGGCGGGCCTGCGCCTGCCCGACCGGGTGATCGGCCTCTCGGCGCATGATTTCCAGCAGGCCGTCGCCGCGCCCGAGGTCTGGCTCTGCCGCGCGCGGCGCGACGCCGAGACGGATACCGTGCCCTCGCGCTGGCTGAACCGCCTGACCAACCTCTTGAGCGGGGCGAGCGCGGAGTCCGAGCAGGCTCTTGCCGACATGAAGGCGCGCGGCGACCTTTGGGTCGAGATGGCGGAGGCGCTGATGCGCCCCGCTGAGGCCGTCGCGCCCGCGCCGCGCCCGTCCCCCGCGCCACCCGCCGCCGCCCGGCCCACGGAGATCAGCGTCACCGATGTGGAGGACCTCGTGCGCGACCCGTACAAGGTCTACGCGCGCCGCGTCCTCGGGTTGCGCCCGCTCGACCCGCTGCGCCCGCAGCCGGATGCAGCACTTCGGGGGTCCGCCCTGCACGAGATCCTCGACCGGTTCACGGCGGCCTTCCCCGATGCGCTGCCCGAGGGGGCGGAGGGCGTGCTTCTCGGCCTCGCCGACCACGTGCTTTCCGAACAGGCGCCGTGGCCCGCGGCGCGACGGCTCTGGCATGCGCGGCTTGCGCGGGTGGTGCCGTGGTTCCTGCGGACGGAGCAGGAACGCCGCACCTTCGCCGCACCATGGCTCCGCGAGGCCAAGGGCCGCTGGACCGTGCCCGGCTTGCCCCATGCCCGCGCCGTGACGCTGGTGGGCAAGGCCGACCGGATCGACCGGCTGTCCGACGGGCGCATCGCGATCTACGATTACAAGTCCGGCAAGCCCCCCACCGAGAAGGAGGAGCGGAGCTTCGCCAAGCAGCTCTGGCTCGAGGCCGCCATGGCCGCCGACGGCGCCTTCGGCGAGACGGGGCCGCTGGAGACCGCGCGCATCGCATATATCGGGCTGGGCGCGAGCCCCGTCGTCGTGGCCCATGACCCGACCCGCGACCAGATCGAAACGCTGAAGGCCGAGTTCCGCCAGCTTCTGGCCCATTTCCTCGACCCGCAGACCGGTTTCCCGTCGCGCCGCGCGGTCAAGACCACCCGCTTTACCGGCGATTACGACCAACTCGCCCGCTATGGCGAATGGGACGAGACCGAGACCCCCCTGCGCCAGCCAGTCGGGGATCACACGCCATGACCGGGACGATGGACGACGCCACCCGCGCCCAGGTCGCGGCGGCGGCACCCGACGTCTCCACATGGCTCTCGGCCAATGCCGGTAGCGGCAAGACGCGGGTTCTGACGGATCGCGTCGCGCGGCTGCTTCTGGATGAGGTGCCGCCGGAGCGCATCCTGTGCCTGACCTACACCAAGGCCGCCGCGATGGAGATGCAGAACCGCCTGTTCGGGCGCTTGGGGAAATGGGCGATGACGCCCGAGGATGATCTGCGGAGCGCGCTCGCCGATGTGGGGGTCCCGGCCGAGCGGCTGACGCCCGAGCTTCTGTCGCGGGCGCGCACGCTGTTCGCGCGCGCCATCGAGACGCCGGGCGGGCTCAAGATCCAGACGATCCACTCCTTCTGCGCCTCGGTGCTGCGCCGCTTTCCGCTGGAGGCCGGCGTGAGCCCCGGCTTCACCGAGATCGACGAACGCGTGCAGGGCCGCCTGATCGCCGACCTGCTCGACGAGATGGCCGAGGACCCCGCCCGCAGCTCCGCCATCGACGCGGTCGTGCCCTATCTCGGCGACGAGGACGGCATCATGAAGCTTGCCCGCGACGTCGCCGGCAAGGCGGAGGCTTTCGCCCCGCCGCTGGACTGGGACGGTGTCTGCGCGGCGATGGGGATCGATCCGGGGCTGACGGAGGCGGGCGTTCTGGGGGCCGTGCTGAGCGGTGAGGAGCGCACGATCTGCGACGCGATCTGGCCGCAGTTCGATCCCGACAAGCGGAACGAGGCGCGGGTGCATGGCGTCCTCAGGGACATGCCGTGGGAGACGATGACGCTCGACGCGCTCGCCGATCTGGAAACCGTCTGCCTGAGCGGCGAGAAGACGAAGACCCCCTTCGCCGCCAAGGGCCAGAGCATCGGCAACAAGACCATCCGCGACGCCATTGGACCCGACGTGATGGAGGCCTTCGCCGACCTGACGGAACGGGTCGAGGCCGCCCGTCCCCTGCGCACCGGTCTTCTGAACGCGCGCAAGACCAACGCGCTCCATGTCTTCGCCACGGCCTTCCTGCCCGCCTATGCCGCCGCCAAGACCGAACGCGGCTGGCTCGATTTCGACGACCTGATCGGGCGCACGCGGCAGCTGCTCCGCGCGCCGGATATCGCGCAATGGGTGTTGTTCCGGCTCGACGGCGGCATCGACCACATCCTGGTGGACGAGGCGCAGGACACCAGTCCCGCGCAATGGGACATCGTCAAGCGGCTGGCCGAGGATTTCGCGGCCGGCGAGGGCGCGCGGACGGACGTGAACCGGACGATCTTCGTCGTCGGCGACAAGAAACAGTCGATCTATTCCTTCCAGGGCGCCGACCCCGAAGGCTTCGACCGGATGCGCGATCATTTCGATCATCGGCTGAAGGGCGCGGGCCTGCCGTTGCAGGCGGCCGACCTGCTCTATTCCTTCCGCTCCGCGCGGCCGATCCTCGATCTCGTGGACACGGTCTGCGGGCCCGAACGGCCCACGCAGGTCGGCGGGCATCTGGAGCACAAGGCGTTTTTCGCGGAGCGGCCGGGGCGCGTGGACCTCTGGCCCGTGGTGCCGCCTGCCCCGGGGGGCGAGGACCTGGCATGGTTCGACCCGCAGGACCTGCTGGGGGTCGATCACCACTTTGCCGTGCTGGCCAAGACGCTGGCCGACCGCCTGCACGTCATGCTCCATGACGACCGCCCGGAGATCGTGACCGACAAGAGCCGGCGCCCGGTCGAGGCGGGCGACGTCCTGATCCTCGTGCGCAGCCGTTCCCCGCTTTTCCGGCAGATCATCGCGGCGCTCAAGGCGCGCGGGCTGCCCATCGCCGGTGTCGACCGCAGCGCGCTGACAGCGCCTTTGGCGGCGCAGGACCTCCTGTCGCTGATGCGGTTTCTCGCCACGCCGGAGGACAGCCTTTCGCTTGCCGAAGTGCTCCGCTCCCCGATCGGTGGTTGGAGCGAGGATGACCTGTTCCGCCTGTCCCACGGCCGGAAAGGCTACCTCTGGGAGGCGCTCCGCAACCGCGCGGAGGAGCGTGTCGACTGGACCGAAACCCACGCCATGCTGCGCGATCTGCGCAACGAGGCGGAGTTCAAGCGGCCCTACGACCTGCTCGAACGGGCGCTGGTCCGCCACGATGCCCGTCGCCGCCTGATCGCGCGGCTCGGCGGCGAGGCCGAGGACGGGATCGACGCGATGCTGTCTCAGGCGCTGGCCTATGAGCGCATGGAGGTTCCGAGCCTCACCGGCTTCATCGGCTGGCTGGAAGCCGGCGAAGTCACGGTGAAGCGCGACCTCGCGCAGGCGAAGGGCCAGATCCGTGTGATGACCGTGCATGGCGCGAAGGGGCTGGAGGCGCCCGTCGTCATCCTGCCCGACACCGGCGTCGCGAGGGGCGGGGGGCGTGGCGCGCGGCTTGTCCGCGACGGCGACGGGCCCGTCTACTGGCCGACCTCGCGCGCGGAGGCGGCGGACCCCGTGCGTGCCGCGCTGGACGCGGCCGACGACCGCGACCGGGCCGAGCGCAACCGGCTGCTCTACGTGGCGCTGACCCGCGCCGAAAGCTGGCTGATCGTCGCCGCCGCCGGCAACCTGACCGACGATCCCGGGAAGCGAGCGGCGACATGGTACGGCGCGGTCGAGGCCGGCCTTCAGGATCTGGGGGCCGAACCGCTCCACGTGCCGGGGCTGGAGGGCGAGGGACTGAGGCTGCAGAGCGGCACCTTTGCCCATGCCGGGCCATCCGCGCAACGCCCTGCCTCCGAGGAACACGCGGCGGCGCTGCCCGAATGGGCCACGCAACCGGCGGCGCCCGTGCTGCGCGACACGCCGGCGCTGAGCCCCTCGGACCTTGGCGGCGACAAGGTTCTGCCCGGCGTCCCGGAGGCCGCGCTGGGGCGTGGCGCGCTGCGTCGCGGGCGGCTGGTCCACCTGATGCTGGAGCATCTGCCGAACGTGCCCCCGCCGGGATGGCGCGATGCGGCCCCCCGGATCGCCAAGCTCGAGGCACCGGACGTTTCCGACCCCGAACTGGCCGAGGTTTACGGCGAGGCGGAACGCGTCCTCACCGCGCCCCACCTCGCCCATGTCTTCGCGCCCGGCACGCTGGCCGAGGTCGCGCTCCATGCCGACAGCGCGGTGCTGGGCGGCACTGTGCTGGGCACCATCGACCGGCTGATCGTGGGGGACGGGCGCGTGCTGGCCGTCGATTTCAAGACCAACGCGGAGGTGCCGGTGCGGCCCGAGGACGTGCCCGAGGGGCTGTTGCGCCAGATGGGGGCCTATGCCGAGATGCTGCGCGCCATCTATCCCGGGCGCGAGATCGCCACGGCGATCCTGTGGTCGCGAACGGCGACGCTCATGGAACTTCCCGACACGCTCGTGATGGAGGCGCTGGGCCGCGCGGCACCGTGATCCGCGCCGCCTTGACGAGGTCTGGGGGGGTCCATAGGTTCTGACCCCGACAGTTACCCCTGAGGAGGGCCAGCGAGATGGCAACCGTATCCGTTACCGACGCCACGTTCGACGCCGAAGTGCGCCAGTCCGACATTCCCGTCGTGGTCGATTTCTGGGCCGAGTGGTGCGGCCCCTGCAAGCAGATCGGCCCCGCGCTGGAGGAGCTTTCGGCGGAATACGACGGCCGCGTGAAGATCGTGAAGGTCAACGTGGACGAGAACCCGAACGCGCCCATGCAGCTGGGCGTGCGCGGCATCCCGGCGCTGTTCATGTTCAAGGGCGGCGAGGTCGTGTCCAACAAGGTCGGCGCGGCCCCCAAGGCGGCGCTTCAGAAGTGGATCGAAGAAGCCGTCTGAACCGTCAACGGCCTGCCGGCATCATGAACGGGGCGTCTCCGTCGCAGGGGGCGCCCTTTTTTCATGACGGAACCCGTGCGCCGGTCTCTGCGTTCGGTTGACGTTGTACAACAAAAAGGAGGGACACCATGCCTGCCAAAAACCCGATCAGCAGCGTCAGCCCGTCCACGGGGCCCAACTCCCCGGAGGTCACGGGCATCTACGACAGGGACACAGGCTCCATCCAGTATATCGCGGCCTGCCCGGAGACGAAAAAGGCCGCGCTGATCGACGTGGTGCTCGATTTCGACCCCGAGGCCGCGCGCACCCGCACCGACAGCGCGGAGCACATCCTCGACCTGGCGCAGCGCGCGGGCTACACGATCGAGTGGGTCCTCGACACCCATCCCCATGCCGATCACGTCATGGCCTCGTCGTGGCTGAAGCAGCACACCGGCGCCCCGAACGCGATCGGCGAGAAGGTGCACCAGATCGCCGATCTCTGGCGTGGCTACTACAACCTCCCCGATGCGTTCGATCCGGCGGCCGATTTCGACCACCTCTTCGCTGACGGCGACACGTTTTCCATCGGCAACCTGGATGTTCGCGTCCTGCTGTCGCCCGGCCACACGCTCGGGTCGATCAGCTACATCGTCGGGCAGGACGCGGCCTTCGTCCACGACACCTTCATGCAGCCCGACGTGGGGACGTCGCGGGCCGATTTCCCCGGCGGGACGGCCTCGGACCTTTACGACAGCCTCATGGCGATCCTCGACCTGCCCGGCGACACGAGGCTGTTCATCGGCCACGATTACGGGGCGTCCGGCCGCGACGGGCCGGCTTGGGAATCGACGGTGGCCGAACAGGCGCGGAACAACGCGCATATCGGTGGCGGCACCTCGAAGGAGGACTTCATCCGCCTGCGCGATGAGCGGGACGCGACGCTTCCCCTGCCGGACCGCATGCTGCATGCGCTGCAGATGAACCTGCGTGCGGGTCGTGCGCCCGCGCCCGAGGATGACGGCCACAGCTACCTCAAGATACCGATGAACCGTTTCTGAACACGCGCCGCCGGTCCACGCAAAAGGGGCGCCCGCTTGGGACGCCCCTTTCCGATGTGCGGGCCCGGAGGGAGGATCCGGGTCGCACTGCAAGCGTGACGTTCAGCCCTTGGTGAAGTCCGGGTAGGCTTCCATCCCCAGTTCGGACACGTCGAGGCCCTCGAGTTCCGCTTCTTCGGAGACCCGGATGCCCATGACGGCCTTGAGGATGAACCAGACGATCAGCGACAGCACGAAGGTGGTGCCGATGATGGCGACCATGCCCAGGATCTGTGTGCCGAGCGCCGCCTCGCCGTGGTAGCCACCTGTCAGGACCACTGCCAGCGTGCCCCAGATACCGGCGAAGCCGTGAACCGGGATGGCGCCGACGACGTCGTCGATCTTCAGCTTGTCGAGCATCGGAACCGTCAGGACCACGATCAGGCCGCCGATGGCGCCGATGATGAGCGCCAGGCCCAGCGACGGCGCCAGCGGCTCTGCCGTGATCGACACGAGGCCGGCCAGGGCGCCGTTCAGCACCATGGTCAGGTCGACCTTGCCGTAGAAGAGCTGCGTCAGGATCAGCGCCGCGACGGCACCGGCGGCCGCGGCCATGTTGGTGTTGGAGAAGATGCGGCTGACGTCGGCGATATCGGCCGCCGAGCCCATGGCCAGCTGCGAACCGCCGTTGAAGCCGAACCAGCCGAGCCACAGGATGAACATGCCGAGCGTGGCAAGGGCAAGGTTGGAGCCCGGCATCGGGTTGACCTTGCCGTCCTTGTACTTGCCCAGACGCGGGCCGAGGACGATGGCACCGGCAAGCGCTGCCGCCGCACCACAGGCGTGAACGACCGTCGAGCCTGCGAAGTCCGAGAAGCCCGCTTCGGACAGCCAGCCGCCGCCCCACTGCCAGGAGGCCGTGAGCGGGTAGATGAAGCCCGTGAGCACGATCACGAAGATCAGGAACGGCCAGAGCTTGATCCGCTCGGCAAGCGCACCCGACACGATCGAGGCCGTGGCGGCGCAGAACATCAGCTGGAAGATGAAGTCCGACCCGGTCGACGCGTAGCCCGCGTCATCGGCGGCTTCGAGGCCCATGTCGTTCAGATAGACGGGCTCCAGCACGCCCCAGGACGGGAAGAGACCCGAGAAGTAGCCTTCGATGGCCCAGTCGCCCAGCGGGTACATCAGGTTGTAGCCGACCAGCCAGTACATGATCGCAGCAAGCGAAAAGAGGCCGACGTTCTTGGTCATCTGCATGGTGACGTTCTTGGACCGAACGAGCCCGCCTTCGAGCATCGCGAAGCCCGCGGCCATGAAGAACACCAGGAAGCCGCCGATCAGGAACAGCAGGCTGTTGAACATCCACACGAGTTCTTCGCTGACCGCAGGCGGCGCCTCGGCCTCCTGGGCGAAGCCCATCGTGGGCAGAAGCGCGGCTGTCGCCACGGCTGCCAGGGGAAGGAGATATGTCTTGTTCATGACGGATTGATCCTTTTCGTGGAAAGCCGCGCGTCAGAGCGCGTCGTCGTTGGTCTCGCCCGTCCGGACGCGCACTGCGCTTCCGACATCGAGAACGAAGATTTTGCCGTCACCGATCTTGTCGGTCTTGGCGGTGGTCTGGATGGTTTCGACCACCTGGTCGGCCATGCCGTCCGCCACGACGATTTCGAGTTTCACTTTCGGCACGAAATTCACGGCGTACTCGGCGCCACGGTAGATTTCGGTGTGACCGGACTGCGAGCCAAAGCCCTTGATCTCGGTCACCATCATGCCGCGCACGCCAATGGAGGTGAGCGCTTCGCGCACCTCCTCGAGCTTGAACGGCTTGATTGCTGCGATGATGAGTTTCACGTGTGTCACCCTTCCGGTTGCTGGTGTCCCCACCCCACTCCCGGCAGAAAGGCAAAGGCCGGGGGGGAACGTCACGCTGCTCAAGTCAGGCGTTGGACCGGTCAAGGGCAACGAACCGGCGCCTTTCAAAAAGGCCTCAGCCGGAAGATTGCAAAAATTTTGCGCAAAATTTGGCAAATGCCCGTTTTTTGAGCAAATCATATACTCGCGGTAAGGGCTTCCGCACTCCACAATCGACTCGATAATGCCTATGTTCCGGCAAAACGAGGCAGGCCCGCAAGGCGCCGGAAATGGGCGATCGTGATGAGTGGTTCAGGTCAGGGGCGCAGACCGCCCCCCCGCGGTAAGCGAACGCTGGTTGCGGACCGGCGCACGCCCCGTGCAACGAAACCGAAAGCAGCTACGTCGTCCAAGGCATCCGGCACGACGGCGGTGCGGCGGCGTCGCGCACCGGCGCGAAAGCGGCCGCGCGGGCCGGTCGGCTGGATCGCGGCGGCGTTCGGCTTCGTCCTGCGCGTCCTCTGGGGCCTGACATGGCGAGGCGGTGTCGCCGTCGTCCTGATCATCGCGGTGGCGACCGGTTATTACTACACGCAGCTTCCCGAGGTCTCGGCCGCCGTCGACACCCGCTCGCGCGGCTCGGTGACGATGCTCGACCGGGACGGCAACGTCTTTGCCTGGCGCGGCGACCAGTTCGGCGGCGTGATCGACCCCAACACGGCCAGTCCGCATCTCGTCAACGCCGTGGTGGCGACCGAGGACCGGCGCTTCTACCGCCATCTGGGCGTCAGCCCGCGCGGCATCGCGGGCGCCATCCGCATCAACCTGCGCGAGGGGCGCGGCCCGCTGGAAGGCCATGGCGGATCGACCATCACCCAGCAGGTCGCCAAGCTCATGTGCCTCGGCGTGCCCTACGATCCCGAGATCTGGGACACGGAAACCGCCTATGAGCAGGACTGCCGCCGCACGACGCTCTGGCGGAAGATACAGGAAATGCCCTTCGCTTTCGCGATGGAGCTGCGGTATTCCAAGGACGAGATCCTCACGATCTATCTCAACCGTGCCTATCTGGGAGCCGGGGCGCGCGGCTTCGAAGGGGCCGCGCAGCGCTATTTCGGTGTGTCAGCGACCGAGGTCGGGCCCGCGCAGGCCGCGATGTTGGGGGGCTTGCTGGTGGCGCCGTCCTATTACGCGCCGACCCGGAACCTCGAACGCGCGCAGCGCAGGGCGGCCACCGTCGTGAGCATGATGGCGCGGGAGGGTTACCTCACCGAAGCCGAGGCCGCGGCCGCCATCGAGAACCCCGCGACCCTGTCGGAGGCCGCCGACCAGAATGTCGGCGGCTATTTCGCCGACTGGATCATGGCCGAGGGGCCGGATTTCCTGACCAGCGACACCACCGAGGACGTCATCATCCGCACCACCTTCGACCCGGCCATGCAGGCCGCGGCCGAAGCCGCGCTGGACGAGGTGTTCGCCAACCAGGTGCGCGAGAGTTCGGAGGCGCAGGCCGCCATCGTGGTGATGAGCGCCGACGGCGCCGTCCGCGCCATGGTGGGCGGACGCGATACGCAGGGCGCGGGCCGGTTCAACCGAGCGACGCAGGCGATGCGGCAAACCGGATCGGCCTTCAAGCCCTTCGTCTATGCCACGGCGCTCGATCTCGGTTCGCGGTTCGACGACATGATACTCGACGCGCCGCTGACCATCGACGTGCCGGGCTCGGGTCCCTATTCGCCCTCGAACTTTTCCGATGAGTTCTATGGCGAAGTGACTCTGACCGAGGCGTTGGCCCGGTCGCTGAACATCCCGGCGGTGCGCCTGTCCGAAACGGTGGGCCGCGACCTCGTGCGCACCGTTGCCTCGGAATTCGGGATCGAAAGCGACCTCGCGGACGGTCCGGCGCTTGCGCTGGGGGCCTCGGAATCGACCTTGCTCGAGATGACGGGGGCCTATTCCGGCATTCTCAACGGCGGCTCCGCCGTGCGGCCCTACGGGTTGCAGGAGGTACGGATCGTGGGCGACGACCGCCCGCTTCTGGAACAGCGGACGGGTCTGCGCGACCGGGTGATCTCGGAGAATGCGGCGCAACAGCTGACGTACATGATGCATCGTGCCGTCGCCACGGGCACCGCGCAGCGCGCCGCCCTGCCCGGGCGCGAGGTCGCCGGCAAGACCGGCACCACGCAGGCCGCGCGCGACGCGTGGTTCGTCGGCTTCACGGCGGATTACGTGGCCGGCGTCTGGATGGGGTATGACGACAACACGCCGCTGTCGGGCGTCACCGGCGGCGGACTGCCGGCCGAGATCTGGCGCCAGACGATGGCGCGCATTCACGAGGACCTGCCGCCCCGGCCCCTGCCGATGATCGACCCCGCGCAGGAGGCGCGCCCGCCTCAGGTGATCGAATACCTTCCCGGTGGCCAGCAGGTCGGAGGGCGTGAGCCCGATCCGGTGGAAAGCCTGCTGATGGACGTTCTGGGCAGCATCTTCGGCCAGAACTGAAATCGTCGTACCGGCCGGCCGGGCGGGCAGGGGGCTCTGCCCCCGGCCTTCGGCCTCCCCCGGAGGTTTTCTTCCAGGATGAAGGGGCCGGGTTGTGCGCTTTTTCAGCCCATGGATCTCAGGTCGGCGGCAAGGCGCCCGAGATCGCCGCCGCGGGCGTCGAGCATGGCACCGATTTCCGAGCGCTCCGTGATCATCAGGTTCACGCCCTCGATGATCATGTTGAAGAACCGGGTCTGGCCCGAGCCGTCGGAGACCAGCCAACGCACCTCGAAAGGTGCTGTTCCCGTCACGCGCACGGTCGAGATGACCTCGACGAAATTTCGCACCTGCCGCGTGCCCGTCACCGTGATCTCGCCGCCGATGAACTCACGGAACCGTCGTCCGTATTTCCGCGCCATGTAGCTCTGGAACGCGGCGATGAAGGCGCGCCGGTCCGCGTCGCTGGCGCCGCGCCATTGCGGCCCGACGACGGATTGCGCGATGATCGGAACATCGGCGTAGTCGCGGAAGATGCGTTCGAACTCCCGCAGCATGGCGCTTTCGCTGCGGCCGGAGTTGATGATGCCGAGCACATCGCCAACGGCGCGGCTGACCAGCGCTGCGGCGGCGTCCGGGCTTTGCGCGGTGGCCCGCAACGGCAGGCCGCAGGCGAGCGCGGCCGTGCCCAGGGTGAACATCGCCACGCGGCGGGAAACTGCGGCCTGCGCCGCCTTGTCATGGCCGGTGCGTGAGGGGGAATGGGGTCGTGTCATGTCTGGCCGGTCCTGTCGTCTGCGCCCCGGGCCAGCCGGCATCGGGGTCACTGGCTGTAGGGGTCGAAATAGGGGTCCGAATACGGATCGGAGAGTGCCTCGCCCGTGGGGTCGGAGGCCACCGCTTCGTCCGAATACGGGTCGAAATAATCCGCATCGTCGCCGCGCAGCTCGAAACGGCGGTTCTGCAGGTAGAGGGAACGCAGCGCGGTGTAGCTGTCCTCGGACCGGTAGAGCACGTCCTCGATCGAGCCGGCGAAGTCGTGCCGGTCGCCGAAGCGGGCGAGCACGCGCGTCCCCGCCAGATACCCGGTTTCCGGAGGCTCCACCACGTGGCGCAGCGGATTGAGCGCGAAATCCACGACGAGGCCTACGGAATCGCGCGTCGTGGACGGCCCGAAGACCGGCAGGACGTGGTAATCGCCTTCGCCCAGCCCGTAGACATGCATCGTCTCGCCGAAATCGGTCTCGGCGGCGGGCAGGCCGATCTCCGTGGCTGGATCGAGAAGGCCGCCGATGCCGATGGTCGAATTGATCGCGAAACGCAGCGTGTTCTGCGCCGCGTCGCCGACCCGCAGTTGGAGCAGGTCGTTCAGGACGTATCCGGGCTGGTTCAGGTTGGAGGCGAAATTGGTCACGCCCCGGCGCAGCGGTGTGGGCACAACGGTGCCGTAGGCATCTGCGGCGGGCCCCACGAGCGCCCGGTCGAGCGACAGGTTGAACCGGTGCATGGCGCGGTTCTGAAACTCGCTCGCGTCATCGATGGAGTCGCCGGACGGCAGCGTCGCGGGACCGCAGGACGCCATGGCGAGCAGGCCAAACGTTGCGAAAAGGCGGAGAATGGCGCGGGCAGACCGATCGATGGCACGGTCACCGGCACGGGCCGGGCGCGACAGAAATCTTGCGAGTTGCAAAGGCAGCTTTCCCGAAACGGTCAGACGAATTCGCGTAACCTAGTCCGTGGCAGGCCGATCGGAAAGGCCCGTTCTCCCCTTTGGTCGACACGCTGCGACCACGTCCTGTCGATGTGGCGGAAACGGCCAAGGTGGCCGCAGTGCCGCGGCGCGGGCGGGTGCAGAAATCTGCGACCGTCGCGGCCAAAGGGTCTCTTCCCCTTTCACGCGAGCGGCGCTAGCCTTGCCGCGCACCGGCCGATCGGCGCCGGGAAATCACGACTTGGGGAGGACCGCGACGATGGGCGGACAGATCGAAAAACGGCTTGCGGAACTTGGTGTCAGCCTGCCGGACGCACCGGCGCCGGCGGCGAATTACGTGCCCCATGTCACCGTGGGCGACATCGTCTACATCTCCGGCCAGGTGTCGATGGCCGACGGCGCCTTCGTCACCGGCAAGCTGGGCGCGGACATGGATGTCGAGGCCGGCGCGGCGGCGGCACGGTCCTGCGCGATCAGCCTTCTGGCGCAGGTCAAGGCGGCCTGTGGCGGCGATCTCGACCGGCTGGTGCGTGTCGTGAAGCTGACCGGGTTCGTCAATTCCACCGGCGATTTCGGCGACCAGCCCAAGGTCATCAACGGCGCGTCGGACTTCCTCGTCGAGGCGCTGGGCGATGCCGGGCGGCACAGCCGCTCTGCCGTGAGTGCGGCGTCCCTGCCCTTTGGTGTGGCGGTGGAGATCGAAGGCGTGTTCCAGATCAGACCGTGAACGCGCCATGACCCTCCCGCCCGAATTCCTGTCCGCCCCGATCGCGCATCGTGCGCTGCACGATCTGGCGCATGGCGTCCCCGAGAACAGCCGCACGGCGGTGCAGCGCGCCGTTCGCGCGGGCTACGGCATCGAGATCGACGTGCAACTGTCGGCGGACGGGCGCGCGGTCGTGTTTCACGATTACACGCTCGAGCGGCTGACCCATGCCACGGGTCCGGTTGCGACCCGAACGGCCCGGGAGCTGTCCGATCTGACGCTGAAAGGCAGCGAGGACCGCATTCCGCTTCTGACCGACATTCTGGAGCTTGTCGGCGGGCAGGTCCCGCTTCTGGTCGAGATCAAGGACCAGTCGGGCGCGATGGTCGCGGGCGATGACCGGCTCGAGCGGGCGGTGGCCGAAGACCTTGCGGCCTATGCGGGACCCGTTGCGGTGATGAGTTTCAATCCGCATTGCACGGCCGCCATGCGCCGGCATGCCCCGGATGTGCCGCGCGGCCTCGTGTCCTGCGCCTTCATCCCGTCCAGATGGCCGCAGATCACGTCCGAGACCTGCACGCGGCTGCGGTCGATCGCGGATTTCGGTCGGGTCGGCGCAAGCTTCATCAGCCATGAGTGGACCGATCTGGGCAGCCCGCGCGTCGCGGAGCTCAAGGCCAACGGCACGGCGATCCTGTGCTGGACGGTCACCACGCCCCAGATCGAGGCCGAGGCGCGGCGCGTGGCCGACAACATCACCTTCGAGGGATATCTGCCGCCGATCCCGGACTGACGGTCCCGGGCCGCCCCGGGATTGACCGCGCCCGCGTGCGCCCCATCTCTGGTGTCAATCCACACTTGGAAGGGTAGCCGGAGGCCCCCGTGGACGGCAGCGCACAGATCGACATCGAGGTTCTGACCGGTCTGCACCAGATCGAGGCGGCGGAATGGGATGCCTGCGCCTGTCCCGAGGCGGCGGAGGGCGGGCGGCCGAACGACCCCTTCACAACCCATCGTTTCCTCAGCGCGCTGGAAACCTCGCGCTCGGTGGGCACCGGGACCGGGTGGCAGCCGCGTCACGTGGTGGCGCGCTGCAACGGCGAGGTCATCGCCTGCGCGCCCCTTTACGCCAAGGGGCATAGCCAGGGCGAATACATCTTCGACCACAACTGGGCCCATGCCTATGAACGCGCGGGCGGGCGCTATTACCCCAAGCTGCAGATGGCCGTGCCCTTCACGCCGGCGACCGGCCGGCGGTTCCTGACCAAACCGGGCTGGGAGGAGACGGGGCGCGCCGCGCTGGTGCAGGGGGCCGTGCAACTCGCCAGCGACAATGCGCTGTCGTCGCTGCACGTCACCTTCTGCACCGAGGGCGAGGCGCGCGACGGCGCGGCGATGGGCCTGATGCGCCGGTCGAGCCAGCAGTTTCACTGGTTCAACGACGGTTACGCGGATTTCGACGGCTTCCTGCAGGCGCTGAGCTCGCGCAAGCGCAAGAACATCCGCAAGGAGCGGGAGCGCGCCCAGAGCTTCGGCGGCGAGATCGTGGCCTATACCGGCGACGCGATCCGGCCCGAGCACTGGGACGCGTTCTGGGTCTTCTACCAGGACACCGGCGCGCGGAAATGGGGGATGCCCTATCTCACGCGGGCCTTCTTCGACACGGCGCAGGAGGTGCTGCGCGACGACATGCTGCTGGTTCTGGCCGAACGCGACGGCCGGCCGGTGGCGGGCGCGCTGAACTTCATCGGGCGCGACACGCTCTATGGCCGCTACTGGGGCTGTATCGAGGATCACCCCTGCCTGCATTTCGAACTGTGCTACTATCAGGCGATCGATTTCGCGATCGCCCATGGCATGGGCCGGGTCGAGGCGGGTGCGCAGGGCCAGCACAAGCTGGCGCGCGGGTACCTTCCGGTCACGACCCACTCGCTGCATTGGGTGCGCGACGCGGGCTTCGCCGAGGCCATCGCGCAGTATCTCGAGGCCGAGCGGGAAGCCGTCGACCAGGAGATCGAGGTCCTCACGTCGTGGGGGCCGTTCAGGAAGGCAGACGTGGAGGAACAGGAATGATCGAGGCGCACAAGCTGGAGGGTGAGGATCGGGACAAGGCGCTGGTCGCGCTCGCCGATCACGGCTGGACGGTCGTCGAGGACAGGGACGCGATCACCAAGCGCTTCGTGTTCTCCGACTTCAACGCCGCTTTCGGCTGGATGACCCGCATCGCGATGGTGGCCGAGCACATGAACCACCACCCGGAATGGTTCAACGTCTACAAGACGGTGGATGTGACTCTGACCACCCATGACGTGGACGGCCTGTCCAATCTGGACGTGGCGCTGGCCTCCAAGATGGACCGCATGGCGGCCAGCTGAGGCGCGGGCGTGTGCCCCGCGCCTCGGCGGTCGGTCAGGAGGCTGCGATCGAGGGCTTGCCACCGATGGCCGCGAGCAGCGTCTCGCCGGCCGAGATTTCGCAGGCGCCGGGCCCGTCCTCGACGTTCAGAACCTTGACGACGCCGTCCTCGGCATAGAGCGCGTAGCGGCGCGACCGGTCATAGAATCCCGCCGGTTCCGCCGTCCAGTTCATGCCGATGGCCTTGGTGAACTCGGCGCCCGCATCCCCGAGAAAGGTCAGACCCGCTGCTTCGGCGCCGGTATCCTTGGCCCAGGCGGCCATGACGAAGGGATCGTTGACCGAAACACAGATGATCTCGTCCACCCCGCTGGCGTCGAAATCGGCCTTGGTGCGGATGAAGCTGGGCACATGCGCCGCGCTGCAGGTGCGCGTGTAGGCGCCGGGCAGGCCGAAGATCACGACCTTGCGGCCCCTGGCCTTGTCGCTCATCTTCACCGGCTCGGGCCCTTCGGCACCGAAGATCAGGAGCGTGGCATCGGGCAGCGTGTCGCCGACGGAAATGGTCATCTGTTGGGATCTCCCTCGCTTGTGTATCCGTTCGCTGGCCATATAGGCTCCGCGCGACGAAGGGCCAACGCGAAAGGCGGGCGGCCAACGCGAAAGGTGAGGGCGATGGAGAGGATTGTAGTCGTGGGCGCGGGGCAGGCCGGCGCGTCCTGTGTCGCGAAGCTGCGGAGCGAGGGCTTCACCGGCGCGATCACGCTGATCGGCGAGGAACACGCCCCGCCCTACCAGCGCCCGCCCCTGTCCAAGGCCTATCTGCTGGGCGAGATGGCTCTGGAGCGCCTTTATCTGCGGCCCGAGAGCTACTACGCCGAGAACGGGATAGAGCTGATGCTGGATACCACCGTGCAGGCGATCGACCGCGCCGACCGCAAGGTGATCGCCTCGGGCCGCGCTATCCCCTATGACGCGCTTGTCCTGACCACGGGCTCCGTGCCCCGGCGCCTGCCCGGACGCATAGGTGGCGAGCTTGGCGGCGTTCATGTGGTGCGCACGCTCAAGGATGTCGACGAGATGGCCCCCGAGATCGCAGAGGGCCGCCGCGCCCTGATCGTGGGCGGCGGCTATATCGGGCTTGAGGCCGCCGCCGTCTGCCGCAAGAAGGGGCTCGACGTCACCCTGATCGAGATGGCCGATCGCATCCTTGCGCGCGTGGCCTGTCCCGAGACCTCCGCGTGGTTCCGTGCCTTGCACGAAGGCAAGGGCGTGACCGTGCTGGAGGGCGTCGGCCTGACGACCCTGACCGAAGCGGACGGGCATGTGGCAGGCGCTGTATTCTCGGACGGGTCCGAGCATCCGTTCGACCTCGTGATCGCGGGCATCGGCATCACCCCCGCCAGTGCGCTGGCCGAGGCCGCCGGGCTGACCATCGACAACGGCATCGCCGTGGACGCGCTGGGCCGCACCAGCGATCCCGCGATCTGGTCCGCGGGCGATTGCGCGAGCTTCCCCTATCGCGGCGAGCGCATCCGGCTGGAAAGCGTGCAGAACGCCATCGACCAGGCCGAGGCCGTGGCGAGGAACATCCTGGGCCACGGCGAGGATTACGTGCCGCATCCGTGGTTCTGGTCCGACCAGTACGACGTGAAACTGCAGATCGCGGGGCTCAACACCGGATACACCGATGTCGTGGTGCGCGACGCAGGCGATGCGCGGTCGCACTGGTACTACGCGGGCGACACGCTGGTGTCGGTGGACGCGATGAACGATCCGCGCGCCTACATGGTGGGCAAGCGCCTGATCGAGGCGGGCAAATCCCCCGCGCGGGATGCCGTGGCGGACCCCGAGGCCGACCTCAAGGCGCTGTTGCGCGCATGAGGGCCGCTTGAGGATCGTGGGCGGACGCTGGCGGGGCAGGGTGCTTGCCGATCTGGGCCAGGGCGATCCCGAGGCCCATCTGCGGCCCACCACCGACCGGGTGCGTGAAAGCTTGTTCAACCTTCTGACCAATGGTCGCTGGGGCGATCTGGTGACCGGCGCGCGGGTGCTGGACCTGTTCGCGGGGACCGGGGCGCTGGGGCTCGAAGCGCTGTCGCGGGGGGCGGTGCATGCGACCTTCGTTGACAATGGCGGCGCGGCGCGGGCGCTTCTGCGGGACAATATCGGCCGCTGTTCGGGGCAGGGCGTGACCAAGGTGTTCCGCCGCGACGCCACGCAGCTCGGCGAGAACCGGGGCGCGGCCTTCACGCTTGTCTTCCTCGATCCGCCCTATGGCATGGGTCTGGGCGAAAGGGCGCTCGCCTCGGCCGGCGAGGGCGGCTGGATCGCGCCCGGCGCGACAATCGTCTGGGAGGAGGAGGCCGCGCCGCTCCCGCCGCCGGGTTTCGAGACGCTCGATGAACGGCGCTACGGGTCCACCAGCATCAGCCTGCTGCGGGCGCCATGACCCCGGGCCGCGGAGAAACCACGCCCGGCCCTGCCGGATGACGAGGGTCTCGCACCATTGTCCGGCTTGCGGCGCGCCGCTTCCGGCCATGGCGCGCCACCCCTGGTATATCTGCGCGCTCTGCCGCGACAGGATCACCGACGCCGACGGCTACCAACTGGAGTTCGGCAACACCACGATCTCGGGCGGCTTCGCCTGGCGGCGGGCGGGGGAGGAGAGGTTTCACGAGGCGCTGGGCTTTCTCGGGCTTCTCGACGGCCGCCCGGTCCGCGTCAGCGGCGCGCGTTTCGGCGGGATCGTGGCCGAACCCTGCGCAAGCCCGCGCGAGGGCTTCGGTCCGATCCTCGGCGACGCGGAAGACGACCGCCACGATGGACGGCCGTCCCCCTCGTAAGGAGATACGTGCTGAAATCGGACCCACCGGGGCCCGATACGGACCCTGGACGGCCATCGCGTCGACCATCAGGGGAAAGCGACGTCTCTTTCCCCGTTACGGGCCCCGTTGCAGGGCAGATCGACATCTGGGGGGTCTTGTTAACGAAACCTCAATATGGGACCCTCACGGTCAATCGAGCATAAACCAAGAACCCAACAGGCTGCCCCCATGCTGGAGACCCGCCCGGACGCCTCCGCGCTCCTTTCTTCCGTTTTCGGTTTCGACGGGTTCAGGCCCGGACAGGCCGACATCGTGGACGCCGTGGCGGCGGGTCGCAACGTGCTGGCCATCATGCCGACGGGTGGCGGCAAGTCCCTCTGTTTCCAGCTGCCCGCGATCATGCGCGACGGCGTGACCGTGGTCATCTCGCCCCTGATCGCGCTGATGCGGGATCAGGTTCGCGGGCTGCGGGAGGCGGGTGTCGAGGCGGGCGCGCTCACCTCCGGCAACACGCCAGAGGAAACCGACGCCGTCTGGCAGGCGCTTGAGGAGCGGCGGCTGAAGCTTCTTTACATCGCGCCCGAACGGCTTGCGTCCTCCGGCACCGAGCGGATGCTCAACCGCGCCGGCGTCAGCCTGATCGCCGTGGACGAGGCGCATTGCGTCAGCCAGTGGGGCCATGATTTCCGGCCCGATTACCTCAAGATCGGGGCGCTGAGGCGTACGCTGGGCGTCCCGCTTGCCGCCTTCACCGCCACTGCCGACGCCGAAACCCGCGACGAGATCGTCGCGCGGCTTTTCGACGGCGCGGCGCCCGAGGTGTTCCTGCGCGGCTTCGACCGTCCCAACCTGAGCCTCGCCTTCGAGGTCAAGAACCAGCCGCGGAGCCAGATCCTCAGCTACGCCGCCGCGCGTCGCGGTCAATCGGGCATCGTCTATTGCGGCACGCGCGCCAAGACCGAGACGCTGGCGCGCGCGCTGTGCGACGACGGCCATAGCGCCTGCGCCTATCACGGCGGGATGGAGGCCGACGACCGCCGCCATGTCGAACACCGCTTCGCCACCGAGGACGGGCTGATCGTCGTGGCCACCGTCGCCTTCGGCATGGGCGTGGACAAGCCCGATATCCGCTGGGTGGCGCAGGCCGACTTGCCCAAGTCGATCGAGGCCTATTATCAGGAGATCGGCCGCGCGGGCCGGGACGGTGCGCCCGCGGACACGCTGACGCTCTACGGTCCCGACGATATCCGCTTTCGCCGCAGCCAGATCGACGAGGGGCTCGCGCCGCCGGAGCGTAAGGCCGCCGATCATGCGCGACTGAACGCGCTTCTGGGACTGGCCGAGGCGATCTCCTGCCGCCGCCAGAAGCTTCTCGGCTATTTCGGGGAGACGGCGGAACCCTGCGGCAACTGCGATCTCTGCGCCAGGACGCCCGAGACCTTCGACGCCTCCACCGCCGTGCAGAAGGCGCTGAGCGCGATTCTGCGCACTGGCGAATGGTTCGGGGCGGGCCATCTGATCGATGTCCTGACGGGAACCGGGACCGACAAGGTCATCGACCGGGGTCATGACCGCCTGCCGACCTTCGGCGTGGGCACCGAGTTCGACCGCAAGGGATGGCAGGCGGTGTTCCGCCAGATGATGGGCCATGACCTCGTGCGCCCCGATCCCGCCCGCCACGGCGCGCTGCGCCTGACCGAGGCCGCGCGCCCCATCCTGCGCGGGGAGGCGGGCATCACGCTCCGCAAGGACACGCTGGCCAGGGGTGGGCGCCGCCCCGCCGCCAAGGCGCTGGTGTCGGAGGAGGACGCGCCGCTTCTCTCGGCGCTCAAGGCCAAGCGCCGCGCGCTGGCCGAGACCGCCCGCGTGCCCGCCTATGTCATCTTCACCGACCGCACGCTGATCGAGATGGCCGAGACGAAACCCCAGTCGCTCGACGAGATGGCGCGCATCTCGGGCGTTGGCGCAACCAAGCTCGAACGCTACGGCGCGGCCTTCCTCGAAATCGTCACCGGCGAGGCCGAGGCCCCGTCCCATCCCGCGCGCCGCAAGATCGCAGGCCGCGAGGCGGGCGTCCTTTATGACCGGCTCCTGTCGGTGCAGGCCGATCTGGCGCGTGGCGACAGCGGTCTCGACAAACCGCTGTCCTGTTCCTCGTCGCAGCTTGCCAAACTGGCCGATCTGCGCCCGACCGACCGCGAAACCGTCGAGAAACTGCTGGGCGAACGCCGGGCCGACCGCTTTGCCGAGGCGTTTCTGGACGTTTTGCGCGCGGCGGGCTAGGTCGGTCCTGAACCCCGACATCAAACCAGGAGGCGCATCATATGCTGACCGTGATTTCCCCGGCCAAACGGCTCGACTGGTCCAACCGCGACGCCGCGATGACCGAGCCGCGCTTTCAGGATGACGCGGACGCGCTGGCCTCCGTCGCGCGCGAACTGTCGGTGGACGAGCTGATGAAACTCATGGGCATCTCCCGTGATCTCGCCGGGCTGAACGCGGAACGTTTCGCGCGGTTCGGTGAGGACCGGTCCGACCGCCGCCCGGCCGCCTTCGCCTTTGCGGGCGACACCTATGCGGGGCTTGAGGCCGATACGCTGGACGAGGACGCGCTGCGCTATGCGCAGGGTCATCTGCGCATCCTGTCCGGTCTTTATGGCCTCCTCCGCCCGCTCGACGCGATCGAGGCCTACCGGCTCGAGATGGGCAGCCGACTGAGGACCGAAAAGGGCCGCTCGCTCTATGACTGGTGGGGGCAACGGCTGGCGGATGCGCTCAACGAAGAGGCGCGCGCGCTAGGCACGGGCACCTTGGTCAACTGCGCCTCGGTGGAGTATTTCTCGGCCGTCGATGCCGGGGCGCTGGACCTGCAGGTGGTCACGCCGGTCTTCCTCGAGGACAAGCCCGAAGGCCCGCGCATCGTCAGCTTCTTCGCCAAGAAGGCACGCGGCGCGATGGCGCGTTTCATCGTCGAGAACCGGCTGACCGACCCGGATGAGCTTCGCGCCTTCGACACCGGCGGCTATGCGCATGAGCCATCGCTGAGCGAACCGGGCAAACCCGCCTTCCTGCGCCGTGCCTCGGCCGAGGCCGCCGCCTGAGCGGTGCGCTGCGGGTCCGTCCGCGATGCGGGCGGTCTGTGCCGTCCGCTCAGTGCCCGGGATTCGATTTCTCGAAGGCGGCCTGCTGCTCCGCGCTCGCCTCGGCCTGGAATTTCTCTTTCCACTTGGCATAGGGCATACCGTAGACCACTTCGCGCGCGGCCTCCTTGTCCATCTCGATACCCTTCTCGGCGGCGGCTTCCTGGTACCAGCGGCTCAGGCAGTTCCGGCAGAAGCCCGTCAGGTTCATCATGTCGATGTTCTGCACGTCCTTGCGGTCGTCCAAATGCGCGAGCAGCCTGCGGAACGCGGCGGCCTCGAGCTCGGTCTTCGTCTGTTCGTCCATCGCGATGTCCTCCGTTGCCATCGTCTCAGACCTCGGCAATCCGCAGCGCCGCGTCAAGCATCGGCGCAAGCCTTCTGCCCCACGCGGTCTGTGCGTCTTCCGTCCCGATCAGGTCGTTGCGGACCTCAACCAGCACATGGGGCAGGCCCGTCTGCACCCCGTGCCGGTCCAGCGCATCGCCGGGCAGATGGCCCGAATAGGGCTGGTTGTCGCCCACGCACAGGTCCGGCTCGGCGTTGAGCCGCGCGAGAAGCGGCAGGGCGAGGCGCGTGTCGGCGGCATAGAGCACGCCCACATGCCACGGCCTCGGCGGGCGGCCCAGGAATTGCGGCGTGAAGGAATGGATGGCCACCAGCACGGGGTTTTCCCGCGCGGCGATCAGCGCCTCGATCGCGCGGTGATAGGGGCGGTGATAGCGCGCCAGACGCCGCTCGACCTCCACGGCATCGGCATGGCGGTTCGCGGGGATGATCGACCCGTCATAGACCTTCATCAGCAGTGTCGGGTCATCCTCGCCCCGGTTCGGGTCGATCACGAGGCGCGAGAAATCCGACAGGATCACCGGCGCGTCGAGCGCTTCGGCCAGAGCGCGCGCGACGCCGGCGGCGCCGACGTCATAGGCGATGTGGCGGTCCATGTCCTCTGGCGGCAGCCCCAGATCCCCGCCGCCCACGTCCTCGGGCACCCGGTTCGAGGCGTGATCGCAGGTGATCACCCAGCGCGCGGGCCTGTTCGCGCCCTCGACATGGTAGGGGGCCGATTGCTGGGAGGCCGTCATCGCCCTGTCACCCTTGCGTGGTCCAGAGCCGGGAATAGGCGATGGGCCGGCGAATGCAAAGTGCCGCAAGGGCGCTCTCTCCGGTTGTCCTGATGCGACGAATGCGCCAAGACGGCGACAGCACGGATGTGAGCGGTAACATCGCCCCCCGGCCCACCGGCCGGCGCCGTGCACAGGACGCCAGTACGGAGAGGGAACGGCCCGCAATGAAACGCGCAAGACATGTCAAGATCGTCGCCACCCTCGGGCCGTCGTCGGAAGGCTACGACATGATCCGCAAGCTCTACGAGGCGGGGGCCGACGTCTTCCGCCTCAACATGAGCCATGGCGGTCATGACGAGATCCGCGCCCGCCACGCCGCGATCCGGCAGGTCGAGAAGGATGTGGGCCGCCCCATCGCGATCCTCGCCGACCTGCAGGGGCCCAAGCTGCGCTGCGGCACCTTCGCCAATGGCGAGGGCTACGACCTCGAGACCGGCGCATCCTTCCGTTTCGATCTCGACCCGACGCCCGGCGATGCGCGCCGCGTCCAGCTGCCCCACAAGGAAATCTTCGCCGCGCTCGAACCCGGTTCGCGGCTGCTGGTCAATGACGGCAAGGTGCGGCTTCGCGTCGATGGCTGCGGCCCCGACTTCGCCGAGTGCACCGTCGTCGCGGGTGGTCCGATCTCGAACCGGAAGGGCGTGAACGTGCCTGACGTGGTGCTTCCGCTGGCCGCGCTGTCCGAAAAGGACCGCAAGGACCTCGAATTCGTCTGCCAGCTCGGCGTCGACTGGCTTGCGCTCAGCTTCGTTCAGCGCGCCGCCGACGTGGAGGAGGCGCGGGTGCTCTCCAGGGGGCGCGCCGCGATCCTGTCCAAGATCGAGAAACCCGCCGCGGTGCAGGCCTTCGACGAGATCCTCGCCACTTCCGACGGGATCATGGTTGCCCGCGGCGATCTGGGCGTCGAATTGCCCGTGCACGCCGTCCCGCCGATCCAGAAGCGCCTCGTGCGAAAGTGCCGGACCGTGGCCAAGCCGGTGATCGTCGCCACGCAGATGCTGGAAAGCATGATCGAAAGCCCGATGCCCACCCGTGCCGAGGTCTCGGACGTGGCCACCGCCCTTTATGAAGGCGCTGACGCGGTGATGCTCAGCGCGGAATCGGCCGCCGGCGCCTACCCGATCGATGCCGTGACCACGATGCACAATGTCGCCGTCGAAGTCGAAAGCGACCCGAATTACCGCGACATCATGCAGGCCTCCCGCGTGGTGCAGCGCAATAGCACCGCCGATGCGATCGTCGCGGCCTCGCGCGAGATCGCGGAGACGGTGGATATCAAGGCGATCTGCTGTTTCACGCAGTCGGGCAAGACCGCCGCACTGGTGGCGCGCGAACGTCCGAACGTGCCGATCCTCGCGCTGACACCGCTGGTGGGCGTGGCCCGGCGCATGTGCCTGACCTGGGGGATCGCGTGTTTCATGACCGAGGAGCAGAGCCGCTTCAAGGGCGCGGTGGTCTCGGCCGCGCGCGCGGCCCGGTCGAGCGGCTACGCCTCCGAGGAGGATCAGATCATCGTCGTGGCCGGTGTGCCCTTCAACGTGCAGGGCTCGACGAACATCCTGCGCGTGGCTCCCTGTGCCGAGCGTCTGATCTACGCCACCGATCCCGAATGATCCGGGCTTGCCGCGGGCACTGGATCGCATAGGCTCGGCCCATGAACATCGGCGCAGACATCCTCATCGTCATCGGAACGGTCGTGACCGGCTTCGCGCTTTCTTCCATCGTCGCGGGCTGGGCCACGCGCACATGGCCGGTGATGGCGCTGGTCTCGCTGTTGATCGGGCTGGGCCTTCTGGTCTTCGTGCATCTGCAGCTTCCCGACGGCTTGTCCCCGATGGATATCCCGGAGGCCTTCATCCTCGTGGCGGCCCGCATCCTGAATTGAGAACTTGTCACGCCCCGCCAATGGCGGTATGCGACCCGCTCCACGGTGCGGCCGGCCAGAACGGCATGCCGAGTCGCGCCTGAACCGACCCTCGAGACCAGGAGACGGAAATGCCGAAGATGAAGACCAAGTCGAGCGCCAAGAAGCGCTTCAAGGTGACCGGCACCGGCAAGGTGATGGCGGCGCAGGCCGGCAAGCGGCACGGGATGATCAAGCGGACGAACAAGTTCATCCGCAGCGCGCGCGGCACCGCGGTGCTGAGCGAGCCTGATCAGAAGATCGTCAAGTCCTACATGCCCTACGACCGCTGAGGAGGCCGCACCATGTCCCGCACCAAAGGTGGAACCGTCACCCATCGCCGCCACAAGAAGGTTCTTGACGCGGCCAAAGGCTATTACGGCGCGCGGTCGCGCAGCTTCCGCACCGCGACGCAGGCCGTCGACAAGGCGAACCAGTACGCGACCCGCGACCGCAAGGCCCGCAAGCGCCAGTTCCGCGCGCTCTGGATCCAGCGGATCAACGCCGCTGTCCGGTCCCATGACGAGAACCTGACCTATTCGCGCTTCATCAACGGTCTGGCCAAGGCCGGCATCGAGGTGGACCGCAAGGTTCTGGCCGATCTGGCGATCCATGAGCCCGACGCGTTCGGCGCCATTGTCGCACAGGCCAAGGCCGCGCTCTGAGATTGCGCCACGGTCAGACTTCAAACCCCCGCCGGGCGATGGTCCGGCGGGGGTTTTTCGTCTCGGAACGCCCGGAACTGGCCCGCAGCCTCGACGAATGCCTTCACGCAGCGGCATGAGGCCGCGACGCGCGTCCTGAAGCATCGACGGAACTTTTCGTGCGCCAGTTCGTTTAGATCCCGGAGATCATTATCGACGGAGGACTGAAATGGCTGCCGCAAAAGGAACCGCCAGCGGAAATGGCGCAAGCGACACCTCGGATATCGCCGCGCAACTCGAGAGCGTGAAGGCCGACCTCGCCTCGCTCAGCGAAGCTGTGAGCGATTATGCCCGTGGCAAGGGCGACGAGGCCCGCGACCGCCTGCAAGCGCGTGCCGAAGAGGTAAAGAGCGCCGCGCGGCACACGGCCGAAAACGCCCGCGCAGAGGCCGAGCGTCGGGCTTCGCAGGCGACGGATTACGTCCGTGATCACCCCGGGACCGCGATCGGCGTCGCAGCCGGCGTCGGCTTCCTCGTGGGGCTTCTGACGGCCCGTCGTTGACCGGTCGTTGAGCGGACGCCCATGTTCGAACGTCTCTCCCGCAGGGTCGACATCGCCATCCGCTCCGCCGCCTTTTCGGGCGTCGGGGCGCTTTTTCTGATCGTCGGTCTCGGCTTTCTCACTGTCGCGGCGTGGTTCGCGCTGGCCACCGCGCTGCCACCTGCCGAGGTCGCGCTGATCATCGGCGCGGGGTATGTCGGGCTTGGCCTGATCCTTTTCGCCGTCGCCGCGTTCATCCGGGCGCCCGTGCGCCGCGCCCGCAGGAGCATCGCCGAGACTCCGGCCGTTGTCCCGTCCGCGACCGCGATGACGGGCGCGGGAATGGCGCAGGCGTTTCTCATGGGGCTGGATGCCGGGCGCGCGGCCGCCGACCGCCGCCGCCACTGACCGCCCCCTGTCCGTCTTGCAATCGCGCCCCTCCATGTTAGGAGAGGCGCGGTTTTTCTGTTTGACGGGACACGGCACCGATGGACGACTTGGACGCGCTGAAATCGGACTGGCTGGGCCGGATCGGTGCCGCTAGCGACGAGGCCATGCTGGAGGAGCTTCGCGTCGCCGCCCTCGGCAAGAAGGGCGATATCAGCCTGAGGATGCGCGAGCTGGGCCGCATGACCCCCGAGGAACGCCAGGTCGCGGGGCCCGCGCTCAATGCGCTGAAGGACGAGGTGAACTCCGCCATCGCCGCGAAGAAGGCAGCACTTGCCGATGCCGCGCTCGATGAGCGTCTTCGGGCCGAGTGGCTCGACGTCACGCTTCCCGCGCGCCATCGCCGCGTGGGCACGATCCATCCCGTGTCCCAGGTCACCGAGGAAGTAACGGCCATATTCGCCGACATGGGTTTCACTGTCGCCGAGGGGCCGCAGATCGAGACCGACTGGTACAATTTCGATGCGCTGAACATCCCCGGCCACCACCCCGCGCGGGCCGAGATGGACACGTTCTACATGCACCGCGCCGAGGGCGACGATCGTCCGCCGCACGTGTTGCGCACCCACACCAGCCCGGTGCAGATCCGCCACATGGAGGCCCATGGCGCCCCTTGCCGGGTGATCGCCCCGGGCCGCGTCTACCGCGCCGATTACGACCAGACCCATACGCCCATGTTCCACCAGGTCGAGGGTCTGGCCATCGACCGTGACATCTCCATGGCGAACCTGAAATGGACGCTGGAGGAGTTCTTCTCGGCCTATTTCGGCACGAAGGTCCGCACCCGCTTCCGCGCCTCGCACTTCCCGTTCACGGAACCCTCGGCCGAGGTCGACATCCAGTGTTCGTGGGAAGGCGGCACCGTGAAGGTGGGCGAGGGCGACGACTGGCTCGAGGTGCTGGGCTCGGGCATGGTGCACCCGAAGGTGCTGGAGGCGGGCAAGATCGACCCGGCGGAATGGCAGGGCTTCGCCTTCGGCATGGGGATCGACCGGATCGGGATGCTGAAATACGGGATTCCCGATTTGCGGGCGTTTTTTGACAGCGATCTGCGCTGGCTGCGGCACTATGGATTCAGCGCGCTGGAGGTGCCGACGGTTCACGCGGGGATGTGAGGGTGATGAGATGACTTCGCCTTATCTATTGATCTTGCTGACCGCAGTCTTTGTCGGTCCGATTTCATATGCCTTCGGTACAAGTCACGGGCGCGAAAAAGTCTGGCAGGAAGTGTGGTTTTTGCAGGGTGAGGTAAGTGCCGCGTGTTCCGAGGAAATTAATGGCTACTTGGACAGCTTGAATGCAATGGGTGAAGCGTTGAGTGAAATCGGCAACAACATGAGCAACACGAGATAATGTAACCCGCCCGAATAGCGCCAGCCCGTCCGGGCGAGCGCCTGCCCGCCCGGACGGGCTGGCGTTTTGGCGGCCGGGTGCTCCCATCACCGGTTGCAATGACTCAACGACCATAAAGTGCCCCGATCAAAGGTAGCTGCGCCATCCCACGGGCAGGCGCTCGCCCGGCTTGCGCTTTGGGGTTGGCGGGGTGCGGCGGGACAAGTCCCGCCCTACGGTTCGCGGCGCTCGGTCGATGGAGTGACCCGGCTGGCATAAGGCGCCACGCGCAATCATCCGGTGGGGTCCCGCCCCCCTTTCCCCGGGTGGACACCGCGCGCAGAGACGCTAGAACGCGCTGAACCCCGCGACGGAGCCTGAAGCGATGAAATTCACCCTGTCCTGGCTGAAGGATCACCTCGAGACCGACGCCTCGGTCGAGGAGATCGTCGAGACGCTGACCGATCTCGGCCTCGAGGTCGAAGAGGTCGAGGATCGCGGCGCGAGGCTGCGCGACTTCACCATCGGCCGCGTGCTGAGCGCCGAGCAGCATCCCGATGCCGACCGTCTGCGCGTCTGCCAGGTGGAGACCGACGAGGGCGTCAAGCAGATCATCTGCGGCGCGCCCAACGCGCGGGAGGGGATCACGGTCGTCGTGGCCAAACCGGGCGTCTACGTGCCGGGCATCGACACCACCATCGGCGTGGGCAAGATCCGCGGCATCGAAAGCTTCGGCATGATGGCCTCGGAGCGCGAGATGGAGCTTTCCGACGGGCATTCCGGCATCATCGAACTGCCCTCGGGCGAGGTGGGACAGAGCTTCACCGACTGGCTGGCCGAAAACGATCCCTCCAAGGTCGACCCGGTGATCGAGATCGCCATCACGCCGAACCGGCAGGACGCGCTGGGCGTGCGCGGCATCGCCCGTGACCTGGCGGCGCGGGGGCTTGGCACGCTCAAGCCGCACGCGCCGGAGCCGGTGAAGGGTAGCTTCCCCTGCCCGGTGAAGGTCGAGATCGCCAAGGACACGCTGGACGTGGCGCCGCATTTCGCGGGCCGCCTGATCCGGGGCGTGACGAACGGGCCCTCCCCCGACTGGTTGCAGGACCGGCTGCGTGCCATCGGGCTCCGGCCCATTTCGGCGCTGGTCGATATCACCAATTTCTTCACCTACGACATGAATCGGCCCCTGCATGTCTTCGATGCCGACAAGGTGCACGGAACCGTCCGCGTGCATCGCGCCAAGGGCGGCGAGACGCTGGAGGCGCTGGACGAGAAGACCTACACCTTCGCGCCCGGCCACACGCTGATTTCCGATGAAACCGGCGTCGAGAGCATCGCCGGCATCATGGGCGGCGAGGCTTCGGGCGTGACGGAAGAGACGGTGAACGTCTTTCTGGAAAGCGCGTACTGGGACCCGATCCACACCGCCTATACGGGCCGCGACCTCAAGATCAATTCCGACGCGCGCTATCGCTTCGAGCGGGGCGTGGACCCGGACTACACCCTGCCGGGGCTGGAGGCCGCGACGGCCATGGTGCTGGAGCTTTGCGGCGGCGAGCCCTCCGAGATCGTGGAGGCGGGCGCACCGCTGAAGACCGCGCGGAGCTATCCGCTGGATACCAAGCGGGTGATCAGCCTCGTCGGAATGGAGATCCCCCGCGAGGAGCAGGTGCGCATCCTGACCGCGCTGGGCTTTTCCGCCACCGGCGCGGGCGACGTGCTGGAGGTCTGGGTGCCGTCCTGGCGCCGCGACGTGCAGGGCGAGCCGGACCTCGTCGAGGAGGTCGCGCGCATGGCCTCGCTCACCAGGCTGGAGCCGAAGCCGATGCGCAGGCCCCGCCCCGGCGTCCCCGCGCCGGTGCTGACGGCGGGCCAGCTGCGTGAACGCGCGGCGCGGCGGACCACGGCGGCGCTGGGCTACAACGAATGCGTCACCTACAGCTTCATCGACGCGGCCGCGGCGGCGCTTTTCGGCGGCGGCGGGGAGGCGACGCGCCTTGAAAACCCGATCTCCTCCGAGATGAGCCATATGCGCCCCGCCCTTCTGCCCGGTCTGTTGCAGGCCGCGGCGCGCAACCAGGCGCGCGGCATGATGGACCTCGCCCTGTTCGAGGTGGGCCACGCCTTCCACGGCGGCGAACCGACGGAGCAGCATCTGCAGGCCGTGGGTCTTCTGGTCGGCCAGTCCGGCCCGCGCGATCCCCATGGCGCGCGGCGGCCCGTGGACGTGTTCGACGTCAAGGCCGACGCCGAGGCCGTTCTGGCCGCGATGGGCGCTCCCGCCAAGGCGCAGATCCTGCGGGGCGCGCCCGACTGGTGGCATCCCGGACGGCACGGGATGATCTGCCTCGGCCCCAAGAAGGTGCTCGGCGTGTTCGGAGAGCTTCACCCCCGCGTGCTCGCGGCGATGGATGTGAAGGGCCCGGCAATGGCCTTCACACTCTTCCCCGCCGAGATCCCGATGCCCAAGGACACGAGCGCCAGCCGCGGCGCCGTGACCCTGCCGGAGTTCCAGTCGGTCGACCGCGACTTCGCCTTCGTCGTGGATGCCGGGGTCGAGGCGGGCGCGCTGGTCAATGCCGCGCAGGGGGCGGACAAGTCCCTGATCGCGGATGTGCGGGTGTTCGACGAGTTCATCGGCGGCAGCCTCGGGGCGGGCAAGAAGTCGATCGCCCTGACCGTGCACATGCAGCCCACCGACCGGACGCTGACAGAGGACGAGATCGACGCGGTCGCGGCGAAGATCGTGGAGAAGGTCACCAAGGCCACCGGCGGCGTGCTGCGCGGCTGAGGGACGGCAATTCAAGGGCGAAGGAGGAACGCGAATGACGCTCAAGGTCTACTTGTCGGGAGAGATCCACACCGACTGGCGGGAGCGGATCGTCGAGGGCTCCGAGGGGCTGGACGTGACATTCGCGGGCCCCGTCACCGATCATGCCGCCAGCGACGATTGCGGGGTGGCGATCCTGGGTGCCGAGGACCAGAAGTTCTGGCACGACCACAAGGGGGCGAAGATAAACGCGATCCGCACGCGCCACGGGATCGAGACGGCCGATATCGTCGTCGTCCGCTTCGGCGAGAAATACAAGCAGTGGAACGCGGCCTTCGACGCGGGCTATGCCGCAGCACTGGGCAAGCCGGTCATCGTGCTGTCCATGCCCGAGCATCAGCACGCCCTGAAGGAAGTGCATGCCGCGTCGCTCGCCGTGGCCGAGGACCCCGGGCAGGTCGTGGATATCCTGCGCTACACGCTGACCGGCGCCCTGCCGTCGTAGGCGGGGCGCAACCGGCATCCGGAATGGTTGGTCGACCGGCCACCATTTTCCGTCAAATCGTCCTGCACGGGCCGGGCTGCCTTGAACGTCTCGCGCCGCTGGGTTTCTGTTTGGCCACGGAACGCCCACAATGCGCAAGCGCAGGGCGGTCGCGGTGTCTGTAAGGGAAAGCGAAACGACCAATGATCAGTGAGTTCAGGGATTTCATCGCGCGCGGCAATGTCATGGACATGGCCGTGGGCATCATCATCGGCGCGGCCTTCACGGCGATCGTCACATCGCTTGTGGGGGATCTGATCAACCCGATCATCGCGCTGTTCACCGGGGGTATCGATTTCTCCGGCTGGTTCTATGCACTCGACGGCGAAACCTACGCGTCGCTGGCCGTGGCGCAGGCGGCCGGAGCGCCCGTCTTCGCGGTGGGCAACTTCATCATGGCGATCATCAACTTCCTGATCGTGGCCTTCGTGGTCTTCATGCTGGTCAAGATGGTCAACCGGATCAAGGAAGCCTCCGAGAGGAAAGCGGCACGTGTCGAGGCGAAGGAGGAAGAGCAGAAGGGCCCGACCGAGCTCGAGGTCCTGCTCGAGATCCGCGACGCGCTCAAGAAGGCCTGATCCGGCAAGCGCAGGGGGGCGTTTTCCGAAACGGAAAACGCGGATTTCTCGAGAAATCCGTCACGGAAAACGCGCGTTTTCCGGCCCCCTCAGGCCTTCGCGACGAGAGCCGGCGACACCACGTCGATGCCCAGCGCCTTGCCGACCGCATAGTTCGTGAGCCTGCCCTCATGGGTGTTCAGTCCCGCCAGCAGATGCGCGTCCTGCTGCATCGCCGCGCGCCATCCCTTGTCGGCCAGCGCGATCATGAAGGGCATTGTCGCGTTGCCCAGCGCGATGGTGGAGCTTCGCGCAACCGCGCCCGGCATGTTGGCCACGCAGTAATGCACGACGCCATCGACCTCGTAGATCGGATCCTCGTGGGTCGTGGCGCGCGAGGTCTCGAAACACCCGCCCTGATCGATGGCGACATCCACGATGACGGCGCCGGGCTTCATGGTGGACAGCTGCGCGCGCGTCACCAGCTTCGGCGCAGCGGCTCCGGGGATCAGCACCGCCCCGATCACGAGATCCGCCGTCCGGATCAGCTGCGCCGTGGCATCTGCGCTGGCGTAGCGGGTCTTGAACGCCCCGCGATAGACCTCGTCGAGGTAGCGCAGGCGCGGCAGCGATCGGTCGAGCACGGTGACATCCGCCCCCATGCCCGACGCGATGCGCGCGGCCTGTGTTCCGACCACGCCGCCGCCGATGACGACGACCTCGGCGGGACCGACACCGGGCACGCCGCCCATCAGCACGCCGCGCCCGCCATTGGCCTTCTGAAGCGCCCAGGCGCCCACCTGCGGCGCGAGGCGTCCGGCCACCTCCGACATCGGCGCGAGAAGCGGCAGGCCCCCCAGCGCGTCGGTCACGGTTTCATAGGCGATGGCGGTCACACCGCTGTCCAGCAGGTCGCGCGTCTGGTCCGGGTCCGGGGCGAGATGCAGGTAGGTGAACAGGACCTGCCCCGCGCGAAGCTGCGCCCGTTCCGGGGCTTGCGGCTCCTTCACCTTCACGATCATGTCAGCATTCGCGAAGACCTGCGCCGCGTTTGCCGCGATCTCGGCCCCTGCGGCGACGTAATCCGCATCCTCAAAGCCAGCGCCGTGGCCCGCGCCGGTCTCGATCAGGACATGGTGTCCGTGCGACACGGCTTCGCGCGCAGCGGCCGGCGTCAGGCCCACGCGGAATTCCTGTGGCTTGATTTCCTTCGGGCAGCCGATCTTCATGGTCGTTCCTCCCTGTCCTCTTCCGCCGTCAGGATGCGCCCTTTTGGCAGAGATTGTTTTGATCTTTATCGCGAAACTTGCGAAGATTTCGAGAATTTCTCCGACAAACCGAGATTGAAATGGGAATTCGTTCTGAACAACCGCAGCTCGACGACATGGATCGGGCCATCCTGCGCTGCCTTCAGCGGCAGGGCCGCATGACCCATGCCGAGCTCAGCGAGCGGGTGAACCTATCGCCCTCGGCCTGCCACCGCCGCGTGCAGCGGCTCGAGGCCGCGGGCGTGATCCGCGATTACGTGGCACTTGTGGATGCGCGCGCGGTCGGGCGTGTGGCCACCGTCTTCGTCGAGATCCGCCTGTCGGGCCAGAGCGAGGAGGTGCTGAACGCCTTCGAACTCGCCGTGGCCCGCGTACCCGACGTGCTGGAATGCCACCTGATGGCGGGCACGGCGGATTATCTTCTGAAGGTGGTCGCGCGCGATTCCGAGGATTTCGCCCAGATCCATCGCAGGCATCTCGCGCGGCTGCCGCATATCGCGCAGATGACGTCGAGCTTCGCGCTCAAGACCGTGTGCAGGACGACAGCGCTTCCGGTCTAGTGTCAGAGGAGGGCACCGAGGCCCATGAAGGTGCCGAACCCGGCCACGATACCGAGGATCGGGTTTTTCAGGACGATCCCGACCCCGATCGTGACCGCCGCCGCGGCAAGGCGCGCCGGATCCGGATCGCCGTCATTGGCCTCCGGCCACAGGATCAGGGGCGCGACCATCGCGGGCAGGATCGCCACCGCCGTGTAGCGCAGGTGCCGCAGCAGCCATTCCGGCAGCTCCCGGTCGCCCACCAGACCGAGAAAGGAGAACCGGATCAGGAAGGTGCCGACGCCCAGAAGCGCGATGATGCCCCAGATCTGCGCATCGGTATAGCTCATCACGCCGGTCTCCGGGGGGCGGCGCCGGGCGGTGTCGTGCGGCGCTCGATCTCCGCGCCGACGATCATGCCCGTCACGCCGGCCACCAGAAGCCCGAGATTCCACGGCACCCATGCCAGCGACAGCGCCGCCACCACCGATGCCAGCGCCGCGCCGACATGGGCGCGCGTCCGAAGCGCCGGCGCGATGATCGCGAGGAAGGTGAGCGGCACGACGAAATCGAGCCCCCATGACGCCGGGATCGCCGTTCCCGCCAGCGCGCCGAGAAGCGTTCCGGCGTACCAGAGCGGCACGATGGGAAGGCTGGTGCCGAAGAAGAACGCGACCTTGGCCCGGGTCGAGAGCGGCGGCGCGGCCTCGTAACGCTGCACCGACAGGGCGTAGGTCTGATCGACGTTCATGTAGGCCACCAGCGCCCGCGCGCCCAGCGACGCGGGCCCCAGATGCGGCGACAGCGCGGCGGAATACATCGCCATGCGCAGATTGACCGCCAGCGCCGAGGCCACGACGATCAACGTGGGCGCGTTCTCGGACATCAGTTGCAGGGCGGCGAATTGCGATGCGCCCGCGATGACGCCGATCGAAAAGCCCATCACCTGCGCAAGGTTCAGCCCCGCCTCGGTGCCGACCACGCCGAAAAGCACCGAGAACGGCACCACCACGATCGTGAAGGGCGCCGCGTCGCGTGCGCCGTGCCGGAACGCCTGCCTCGGGCTGATGGCTTGGGTCATGGGAAGGGGCCTTTCACCGCGTCAGGCGTCGGGTTAGACCGGGCCGCGACCGGATGCAAATCATGTGCCGTCATCGTGCGGATCAGCATCGCTGAAGCAGGGGGAGAGCGCCCATCGTGGAGCAGGCCGCATGACAACCGACGCCGCGCGCCCCGCCTGCGTGATCCTCGCCGGAGGGGCGGGCCGACGCATCGGCGGGCGAAAGGCCTTCGTGGTGCTGGGCGAACGTCCCCTGATCGCGCATGTGATCGACCGGCTTGCGCCGCAGGTGGCGGGCATGGCCATCAACGCCACGCCGGATCCGGCGCTTGATGAGTTCGGGTTGCCGGTCCTTCCCGACGAGGTGCCGGGGCGGGGGCCGCTTGGCGGTATCCACGCCGCAATGGACTGGGCCGCCCGAAGCGGGGAGGTCCGGGTCATGACCGTTTCCGTCGACACGCCGTTCCTGCCCTTCGACCTCGTGCAGCGCCTGTCGGCATCGAGAGCGCGCGCCGCCGTCGCCGCAACGGCGGACGGCCTGCACGCCACGACCGGGCTGTGGTCCGTCGATCTGCAACCCTCGCTGCTGGAGGCGCTCGACGGGGGCGCGCGCAAGGTGCGGGACTGGACCGCCTCCATCGGGGCGGAGGCGGTCCCGTTCGACGACGCCTCCGCGTTTCTGAACGTCAACACGGCCGAGGATCTGCGGCAGGCCGAAGCGCGGCTGCTGCGGTGAGCGGTTTCGACACGATCGTCGTGGCCGACTGGTCGGCGCGTTCCGTGCCGTCGGCGGCGCGGCCCAGCAAGGACGCGATCTTTCTGGGGATCTGCCGCGACCGCCATGTGGCGACGCTGTACCAGCGGACCCGATCGCAGGCGATGCGTAGCCTGTCGGGCCTGATCGACGGCGAGATCAGGGCCGGCCGCCGCATCCTCGTGGCCTGCGATTTCCCCTTCGCCTATCCGCGCGGGTTCGCCCGTTCCGTCACCGGCGAGGACGACCCGCTGGCCTTGTGGGCCGTTCTGGCCCGCGAGATCGAAGACGACGACCGCAACGGCAACAACCGTTTCGCCGTCGCGGCGCAGTTCAATCGTGGTTTCGCGGATGAGGGGCCATTCTGGGGCCATCCGGTCGGTGCCGACATCCCAGGATTGCCCTTCCGCAAGCCGCGATACGACGCCTTCCCCTTCGCGGAGCGGCGGCGGATCGAGACGCTGGTCCCAAGGGCCAAGCCGTGCTTTCAACTGATGGGCGCGGGGTCCGTAGGATCACAGGCGCTGCTGGGGATCGCGCGGCTGGAGAAGTTGCGGCAGCGCTATGGCGGCGCGATTTCGGTTGCGCCCTTCGAGGCGCCGGAGACGCCGGTCGTCCTGGCCGAATGCTATCCGGGGCTGCTGGCCGCTGCGATCAGCGCCCGCACGCGCGACGGCGAGATCCCCGACCGCGCGCAGGTGCGTATCCTCGCCCATGCCCTGTCGCGACTGGCGCCGGGGCGTCTTGCGGCGCTTCTGTCACAGGGCGACGCGGCCGAGGGCTGGATCCTCGGACACGGTGCGGAGGCGGAGCTTGCCGCCGCGCTGCCCTGACCCCTACTGAAGGTCGGAAAATGCGTCCTGCAACCGGGCGACGGCCTCTTCGACGAGCGCGCGGCGCATGGCGAAGTTGAAGCGGTTGAACGTCTCGCCGCCCGGGCCGAAAGCGGGGCCGAGGTTGACGCCGATCTTGGCCACGTCGCGGACACGGTGCATGACCTCATCGCGCGACATGCCGGTGCCGGAGAAATCCACCCACGCGAGGAATGTGGACTCGAGCGGCATGGACCAGAGGCCGGGAATGGCGTTGATGCCTTCGTCGAACACTTTCCGGTTGCCGTCGAGATAGACCACGAGATCCTTCACCCATTCCGCGCCTTCGGGGGAATAGGCGGCCTTGGTGGCCGCGATCCCGGGCGTTGCGGGGCTGTATTCGGTCATGCGCATCCGCCGCTGATAGGCCGCGCGCAGGTCCGGATCCTCGATGATCGCATAGCCCGTGCGAAGGCCGGGTATGCCGAAGGTCTTCGACGCCGCGTTGATCGTGATGATGCGGCCCGCATGCTCCGGCGCGGCCTTGGCCATGGGGACATGTTTCGCACCGGGATAGATCAGATCGGAATGGATCTCGTCCGACACCACGATCAGGTCATGACGCGCCGCGAACTCGGCCACGGCGCGCATCTCCTCCCCGGTCCAGACGCGGCCCGAGGGGTTCTGCGGCGCGCAGAAGATCAGGACCTTCACGGATGGGTCCATCGCGGCCTTGGCTGCGTCGAAATCCAGCACGTAACGGTCGCCGTCCCGCGCCATGGGGATCTCGACCGGCCGACGCTCTCCCTTCTCGGTCTTTCCGCGGAATTCGTGATAGACCGGCGTGAAGAAACAGACGCCGTCGCCCAGCCCGGTGTAGGTGTCTAGGATCATGCCGATGGCATGACCGAGGCCCTGCGTCGGGATGATCCAGTCGGGATCGACTTGCCATCCGTGATGTGTGGATTGCCACCAGCAGATCGCGTCGCGAAAACCCGCGTCGTCGTAGCCGTAGCCGAACACGCCATGGTCGACCATGCCCTGCAGCGCCTCGAGGATCGGCGGCGCATTGCGGAAATCCGAGTCGGCCACCCACATGGCGATGCCCTCATCGGGGTCCACGCCACATGCGTCTTGAAGGCGGTCCCACTTGTAGCAATGGGTTCCGCGGCGATCGACGATTTCGTCAAACATGGTCATCCAGTTAGTTTGTTCCCGGCGCAGGTGACCCTAGCCGTTCCGCCACCGACCGCAAGGGGCCCGGTGCCGCGTTTCGCACGCGGCGCCCCGCCCGCGCCTTGCGGCACCGGGGCGGGGCCGCTAAATCCCTTGTCATGAAATTGCCGATCCTCATTCACCCCGATCCGCGGCTCAAGAAACTGGCCGATCCGGTGCCCGACCTGAGCGACGATCTTCGCCGTCTGGCCGACGACATGCTCGAGACGATGTACGACGCGCCGGGCATCGGTCTGGCCGCGCCGCAGATCGGCGTGTCGCAGCGGCTGATCGTTCTGGACTGCGTGAAGGAGGAGGGCGCGGCGCCCCGTCCGCTTGCCATGTTCAACCCCGAGGTTGTCGCAAGCTCCGACGAGACATCGGTCTACGAGGAAGGCTGCCTGTCGATCCCCGAGATCTATGCCGATGTCACGCGCCCCGCAGAGGTCACCGTGCGCTGGATGGATCGCGACGGGAACCCGGCGGAGGAAACCTTCGACGGGCTCTGGGCGACCTGCGTGCAGCACGAGATCGACCACCTGAACGGCAAGCTCTTCATCGACTACCTGACGGCCCTGAAACGGCAGCTGATCACCCGCAAGATGGTCAAGCTGAAGAAGGAACGCGCGAGAGAGCGCGAGGGCGCGTGAGCGGCCTGCCGATCCGGCGCTGGCCGGACCCGATCCTGTCGCGGCCCTGCGCGCCCGTGGCGGACCCGCAGGCGGTTGCAGGGCTCGCTGCCGACATGCTCGAGACGATGTATGCCGCGCCCGGCCGTGGCCTCGCCGCGCCGCAGATCGGCCATGCGATCCGGCTGTTCGTCATGGATGTCGCTTGGAAGGACGGCGCGCCAGACCCCTTCATTTGCGTGAACCCTTCCATCATCGCCCATGCCGCCGAGACGGTCGCGGGCCCCGAGGCGTGCCTGTCCATACCCGGGGTGACGGCCGAGGTGCCGAGGTCGCCCTGGATCGTCCTGCGCTGGACCACGCCCGAGGGCGTGCTGCACGAGCAGCGGCTCGATGGCGCGGCCGCCATCTGCGCGCAGCACGAACAGGACCATCTCGACGGGATCGTGACCTTCGACCGGGTTTCCTCCGAGGCGCGCCGCGCGCTGGAGGCGGATTATGCCGGTTAGGCCCTTCGTGCCATGGCCGGACAAACGGCTGCGCACCCCGGCCGAGCCGGTCGGCAAGGTCACCGACGAGATCCGCGCGATCTGGGACGACATGATCGACACGATGGAGGCGATGCCGGGCGTCGGCCTCGCCGCGCCGCAGATCGGCGTCATGCTGCGTCTGGCCGTCGTCGATTGCAGCACCGAGCGGGGCCGCGCCGTGCGCATGGCCGATCCCGAGATCATGGCGGCCGGGCCCGGCACCTTCGACTGGGAGGAGGGGAGCCCCAACCTCCCCGGCGTGAGTGCCAGGATCACCCGTCCCAATCCCGTCATCGTGACGTTCACCGACCATCACGGCATGCGCACGCGGCAGACCTTCGAGGATCTCTGGGCCACCTCGGTCCAGCACCAGATCGACCACCTGAACGGCATGATCTACGCCGACCGCCTGTCCAGGACGAAGCGCGACATGCTGCTGCGCCGCGCGCGCAAGGGGTCCTGATGCGCATCGTCTTCATGGGCACGCCCGATTTTTCCGTCCCCGTTCTCGACGCGCTGGTCGAAGCGGGCCACCAGATCGCCTGCGTCTATTGCCAGCCGCCCCGGCCCGCCGGGCGCGGCAAGAAGGACCGCCCCAGCCCGGTGCAGAGACGCGCAGAGGCGCTGGGCCTGCCGGTGCGCCACCCGGTGAGCCTGAAATCGCCCGAAGCGCAGGCCGAGTTCGCGGCGCTGGGGGCCGATGTGGGCGTGGTCGTGGCCTATGGGCTGATCCTGCCGCAGGCGGTGCTGGATGCGCCCCTTCATGGCTGCCTGAACATCCACGCGAGCCTCCTGCCGCGCTGGCGGGGGGCCGCCCCGATCCAGCGCGCCATCATGGCGGGCGACGCCGAGACAGGCGTCTGCATCATGCAGATGGAGGCGGGGCTCGATACCGGGCCCGTGCTGTTGCGCAAGGTGCTGGAGATCGGACCGGAGGAGACGGCGGGCGATCTGCATGACCGGCTGTCGGTGCTTGGCGCCTCCGCCATCGTCGAGGCGCTGGACAGGCTCGGATCGCTGACACCCGAGCCGCAGCCCGAGGCGGGTGTCACCTACGCGCAGAAGATCGACAAGGCCGAGGCGCGGATCGACTGGAGCGGGGATGCGGTCGAGATCGACCGCACGATCCGGGGCCTGTCGCCGTTTCCCGGGGCTTGGACCGTCTTCGACGGCAAGCGCGTGAAACTGCTGCGCACCCGCGTCGCGGAGGGGACGGGCCGGCCTGGTACTCTCCTGCCCGGAGGGGCGATTGCCTGCGGGACGGGTGCGATTTCGCTGATCGAGGTGCAACCGGAGGGAAAAGGGCCTATGTCTGCCGGCGACTGGCTGCGCGGCGCAAGGCTCCGGCCGGGTACTCTTGTGGGAGACGCGTGACTTGGGTTTCTTTTCGTTTTTCGGGTCTCTCGTGATCGCGGGCATCGTCGGCTATCTCTTCGAGAAATGGGAGTTCAGCCATAACGGCATCCTGCCCTCCATTGTCATCGCGCTGGGGGCCGTCATCCTCCTGTTCATGATCCGCGTGATGTTCGGCTGGACCTTCGGCTCTCCCGGGCTGGACGCGATCATCGGGTCCGCTGCGGCGCTTATCCTGATCCCGACCGAAGTCGCGTATCGCCGCCGGCAGAAGAACCGCCGCCGCTGAGACCCCCCCCGGGCGCGACGTTTCGCGGCATGCTGCGATGCAGCGGTTGCGCTTGCCCGCGCAGCATTCTATCGACAAAGGCGAGCATAACGAAACATCATTTCGCGAGACATGCCCCATGAGCTTCCGCATTCAGCCGCAACCCGTCGCCCGCCCCAACCGCTGCCAGCTGTTCGGCCCGGGCTCCCGCCCCGCGATCTTCGAGAAAATGGCCGCCTCGGGCGCCGACGTGATCAACCTCGATCTGGAGGATTCGGTGGCCCCCGATGACAAGGCGCAGGCCCGCGCCAGCGTCGTGGAGGCCATCGAGGCCGTCGACTGGGGCGCCAAGACGCTGAGCGTGCGGATCAACGGGCTCGACTCGCCCTACTGGTATCGCGACGTGGTCGACCTGCTGGAACAGGGCGGCGAACGTCTCGACCTGATCATGATCCCGAAGGTGGGCAATGCCGCCGACATCTACGCCGTCGATGCGCTGGTGACCTCCATCGAGGCGGCCATGGGGCGCACGAAGAAGATCGGCTTCGAGGTGATCATCGAAAGCGCCGCCGGCATCGCCCATGTCGAGGAGATCGCCGCCGCCAGCCCGCGCCTTCAGGCCATGAGCCTTGGCGCTGCGGATTTCGCGGCCTCCATGGGCATGCAGACCACCGGCATCGGCGGGACGCAGGACAGCTATTACATGCTGCATGAGGGCACGCGGCATTACTCCGACCCGTGGCACTGGGCGCAGGCCGCCATCGTGTCGGCCTGCCGGACCCATGGCGTCCTGCCCGTCGACGGTCCGTTCGGCGATTTCTCGGATGACGAGGGCTACCGCGCGCAGGCCCGCCGCTCGGCAACGCTCGGCATGGTCGGCAAATGGGCGATCCACCCCAAGCAGGTGGCGCTGGCCAACGAGGTCTTTACCCCGTCGGAGGCCGCCGTGACCGAAGCGCGCGAGATCCTCGCCGCGATGGAAGAGGCCAAGGCTTCGGGGCAGGGCGCGACCGTCTACAAGGGGCGGCTCGTGGACATTGCCAGCATCAAGCAGGCCGAGGTGATCGTGAAACAGGCCGAGATGATCGCGGCGATCTGACGCCTATCCGCGCTTGGGCGTCGCCCAGGCGTCGTCAACGAGAGCCCGGGGGCGCCAGTCGCGCCCCCAACGCACACGGTTCCAAAGCCCTTCGTGCACGATATAGAACACGAAACCGCTGACCGCGCCGGCCGCGGCCACGACACCGCCCTGCGCCACCGATCCGGTTATGAGAAACCCGATCAGCGTCATCGCGAAAAGACCGGTGACCTGCCACGTCACGGCCTTGGCAATCATTCTGGCCTTGCTTTCCATCTGTGCCTCCCGTGCTCCGTGTTCACTTCGCATCGTGATAGCTGCGGACAGCCGGCTTGAGAATTAAGTATTAACGCTCTATTTTTCCTGCAATAGGGATTTAAATCATCATGAGGTGGTATGGTGGACAAGCGGGAACGGGCGGCGATCTTTCGGCAACGGGTCGAGGGCGCCATGCAGCGCAACGGCCTCAACCGCAGTGATCTCGCGCGGGCGACCAACTCGGATCGGACCACGATCGGGCAATTGCTGACCGCCGGCGCGCCACGTCTGCCCAACGCCCATCTCGCGGCCGAGATCGCCTCGAGCCTCGGGGTCAGTTGTGACTGGCTGCTGGGGCAGACCGACAGGCCCGAGCGTCCCGGTGACCTGCTGGCCGCCGCGATGAATGTCACCGATGCCGACCGAACCACGGCCGATGCCCAAATCCTCGAATGGTATGTCGAGGCGGCGGGCTACAAGGTCCGCCATGTGCCCGCGACCTTGCCCGATATGCTCAAGACCGAGGCGATGCTGGCATGGGAGTACGAAACCCACCTTGGCAAATCCCCGGATCAGGCAATCCAGGCGATGCAGGACTCACAGAAACTGCTGCTCTCGGGGAGATCCGATTTCGAGATCGCCATGCCGGCCCACGAGATTGCGGCCCTTGCCGAAGGGTCCGGCTACTATCGCGATTTGCCAAGGACGACCCGACGCGAGCAACTCGGCGTCGTGGCCGATATCTGTGACCGGAATTTTCCGTCCCTGCGCCTGTTTCTGTTCGATGCCCGCAAGGTCTACTCCGCACCGCTGACCATCTTCGGACCCTTGCTGGCGGTCCTTTACGTCGGCAACGTCTATCTTGCCTTTCGCAGCACCGACCGTGTCCGGGTCCTGACCAAGCATTTCGACTGGCTGGTGCGCGAAGCCACGGTGGATGCGCGAAACCTGCCCGCACATCTGCGCCAACTCGACATGGCCTGAGCGTGTTGTTGCAAAACGACCCCGCGCGCTGCATACAGCGCGGCGTCAGACCAAGGGCCACCGCATGAATTACCTCGACTTCGAGAAACCCCTGGCCGAGATCGAAGGCAAGGCGGAGGAGTTGCGCGCGCTCGCCCGCCGCAACGACGAAATGGACGTGGAGCAGGAGGCCGCCGGCCTCGACCAGAAGGCCGCGGACATGCTGCGCGACCTCTACAAGTCGCTCACGCCCTGGCGGAAATGCCAGGTGGCGCGTCACCCCGACCGGCCGCATTGCTCGGACTATATCGAAGCGCTTTTCACCGAATACACGCCCTTGGCCGGTGACCGCAATTTCGCCGACGACCATGCGGTGATGGGCGGTCTGGCCCGGTTCGACGACAGCCCCGTCGTCGTGATCGGCCACGAGAAGGGGCACGACACCAAAACGCGGATCGAGCGCAATTTCGGCATGGCCCGTCCCGAGGGCTACCGCAAGGCGGTGCGCCTGATGGACATCGCCGACAGGTTCGGATTGCCGGTCATCACGCTGGTCGACACGCCCGGCGCCTATCCCGGCAAGGGTGCCGAGGAACGCGGCCAGTCCGAGGCGATCGCGCGGTCGACCGAGAAATGCCTGCAGGTCGGCGTGCCGCTGATCTCCATCATCATCGGCGAGGGCGGATCCGGCGGCGCCGTCGCCTTCGCCACGGCCGACCGGCTCGCGATGCTGGAACATTCGATATATTCCGTGATCTCGCCCGAGGGATGCGCGTCGATCCTCTGGAAGGATGCCGAGAAGATGCGCGAAGCGGCGGAGGCGTTGCGACTGACGGCGCAGGACCTGCACAAGCTGGGCGTCTGCGACCTGGTGATCAAGGAACCTCTGGGCGGCGCGCAGCGCGACCGCGAGGCGACGATCGCGGAGGTGGGCAAGGCCATCCGCTCGATGCTGGCGCAGCTCAAGGGGCGAGGCGGCGCCGATCTGGTCGCCGCCCGGCGACGCAAGTACCTCGACATGGGGTCTAAAGGCCTCGCCGCCTGATCCGATTCGGACGCGTTTGTTTCCGGTGAGACTGTAATCCCGGCTCAGATCGGGCCAGTGTTTCGGGTGTGTCCGACGTGACCGAGGCGATGCACAAGACAGACGCCGAATGGCCGTGCCGCCAAGGCGCTGAATTATAATCAGAAAAACCGGACTTGCCGGCTGTCCACAGGCGTCAACAGTCTGTTAACCTCGACAATCGCGCCCAGAGATTGCCCGATTTGCCGCGATTTGGCCATATTCGACCCACCGCGAATCTTTCAAGCGGTGCAGCATTTCAGAATTGGTATTCGCATGAGCTACTTTGAGTACAAGGTCGTTCCCGCGCCCACACAGCGGCGGTGGCGACAGCAAAGCGTCGACGGGATGGACAAATACGCCAGCACCGTTGCCGACCTCATGACGGAGATGGGGCTTGAAGGGTGGGACTTCATCGGCGCCGAGGCGCTGAGGGAACGGCGCAGGCGGTTCTTTGTCCTGATCTGCGACATCGAGCGAACCCTGATGATCTTTCGCCGCCCGGCCCAGATTGCCGATCTCTTGGGCAAGGATGAGGTATCGAAAGACGCCAAGGCGGCAATCCCCGCCGAACCGGTGAAGCCGCGCCGGGTGGCGCGTCCCGACCTTGTCGCCGAAGTCGCCGCCGGTGCCCGCAGAGTTCAGGTCAACGTGGTCAAACGTGTGGACGAGGACGCATCGGCCTCCGAAACCACGGGGAAAGAGGTCGACGCAACGCCGACCGAGGCGGCGGAACCGACCGGCAAGGCGCATATGCTGGAGCGTGCCGTGAAGACCACCAAGGCCGCGACGGGAGTTGCGGCGGAGTAACGGCGCCTGCGCCGCGCCGGGGGGCTTTTCAGCTCACCACATGCGCGGCGCGGCGTAGGCCTCGTAGCCCGTGTCGTAATCTTCGGCGTCGAAGCTCTCGTCGCGTTCTTTCAGAAGATCGCCCGCTGTCGGAACCTCGGCCGACTCGATCCCGGCCCAGAGCCCGGAGCGAATGAGCGCTTTTGCGCATTGGAAATACACCTCTCCGATCCGGATCACGACGACCGTGCGCGGGTTCTTTCCGTCTTTCTCGAAGCTTCCCGTCACGGCCCTGTCAGCGGTCAGGACCGCCGTGCCGTTCACGCGGATCACCGAGGTATTGCCCGGGATCATGAACATCAAGGACACGCGCCCGTCCTCGACGATGTTGCGCAGCGCGTCGAGCCGGTTGTTGCCCCGCCAGTCCGGCAGCCAGAGCGTCCGGTCATCCACGATGCGGACAACCGGCCCGTCATCGCCACGGGGCGTGGCATCCGTGCCCCCCGGGCCGACCGTGGACAGGATGCAGAAGCGCGATGTTCCGATCCAGCGCCGATACCCGGGTGTGAGCGCCGTCACCACCTTCAGCAGCGCAAGGCGGGACGGGCGGTCGTAAAGCGCCTCCAGCGTCGCGATATCGTCAATGGTCTGCATGAAACCCGGCCTCCTCGAGCAATCGGTCGGATGCGGTTTCGATCTCGCGCTCCAGCCGTTCCATGAATTCCGCTTGGCTCAGGCCCTGCTCGATCGGCGGCAGGAACTCCACGACGGCCACGCCCGGCTTGCGATAGATGCCGGTACGCGGCCAGAACACGCCCACATTGGTCGCCGCAGGCACGCAGGTCTGCCCGGTTTCCGCATAAAGGAGCGCCGTTCCGATCTTGTAGCTTTTCCGGACGCCAGGCGCCACGCGGGTGCCCTGCGGATAGATGATCAGCTGTCCCGGCGTCAGGGTCCCGTTCCGCACGCCCTGCATCATCTGGCGGATCGCCTCGGCCCGTTTGCCGCGATCCACCGGCACGCAGCCGATCCTCAGGGCGTACCAACCAAGGATCGGCGCCCATTTCAGTTGTCGCTTCATGATGAATTTCGGCCGCGGCACGACCGAGACGATCATGATGATGTCGAGAAAACTCTGATGCTTGGCCGCGATCAGAACCTCGCCCGTGGGTGGCGTGCCCCGCACCTCGGTCTTGAGCCCGACCATCCAAGAGGCGGACCACCGCACCCATCTTGTATAAGCATGAACGCCTGCAAACGCGCCCCGTCGGTCGAAAACGGCCCATGGCGTGAAGACCACGGCAAGGACGGCCATCATCAGGTACATCTGCCCGACGAAGAACAGCGATCGCAGCCACTGGATCATTGCAGCCCCCTGAGTGTCCGGTAGGCGGCGACCCGCGTCGCGGCGAACGCGACGAGCCCCGCAAGCGGCGGTATCGTCAGCGGCAGAAGCCACGCCGCCCCGCTGAAGCCCAGCCCGGTCAGGAACGACGCCGACGCCTCCGATCCGGGCAGAAGCGCGACACCCGCCATGCCCAGCGCCGTGCCGCCTGCCGCGCCGCTCAGCGCGCGGATCGTGAAGCGTCGGACGAAGGCGCGGGCGATATAGGCGTCCCGCGCGCCCACCAGCCGAAGCACGCCGATCACCCGCGCATTGGCCGACAGCGCGGCCTGCGCGGCCAGCGTGATCAGCGCCCCCGTGGCGCCCGCGATCAGCCCAAGCGACACCCATCCCAAAAGCCGCAGTCGACCAGCCGCCTCGACCAGCGGTTCACGCCAGCGCGTGTGATCGTCGAGCACCGCGCCGGGCGCCTCCGCCGCAAGGCGCTGTCTGAGGCCGGTGGAGTCGTAGCCCTGCGGCCCCTCGGTGATCTCGATCAGGCGCGGAACGGGCAGGTCCTCCACCGGCAGGTCCGGGCCGAACCACGGCTCCAGCAGGGTGCGCTGCTCGGCATCGGTGATGGTGCGGGCGCTTTCCACGCCGGGTGTCTGCTCCAGCACGGACAGGATCGCGGCGGTCTGCGCCTCGATCTCGGCGGCGGGCGCGGACAGGCGAATGGTCGAGGATTGCGCCAGCGCCGAGGACCAGCGGTCGGCCAGCCGGCCCGAGGCCAGCGACAGTGCCAGCGCGAAGACCGCGAGAAAGGCCATCGCCGCCGAGGTGAACACGGTCAGCCGCGCGGATTGACCCGAACGCGGCACGATGCGGTCGGCCTGCGCGTCCCGCCGCAGGAGCGAGGCGGCGTCGCCGACGACGCTCACAGGTCCGCCCCCGCGGTGGCGATCTGCCCGTTTCGGATGCGCAGGACGCGGGCCTGCACCTGGCTTTTCGCGGCGCGGATCAGACCGAGGTCATGGGTTGCGACCAGCACCGTCTTGCCCATCCGGTTGAGTTCCACCAGCAACTGGAGCAGCCGCACCGACATCTCCCAGTCGACATTGCCGGTCGGCTCGTCGGCAAGGATCAGGTCGGGATCGGTGATGATGGCGCGGGCAAGCGCCGCGCGCTGCCTCTCGCCGCCCGACAGCTCCGGCGGCAATGCCTTGGCGCGGGAAGAAAGCCCGACCCACTCCACCAGCTCGGACAGATCGCCCGCCGCGCGCGAGGTGTCGCGGCCCGTGACGGTCAGCGGTAGCGCGATGTTGTCCTCGGTGGGCAGGTGGTCGAGGAACTGGCAATCCTGATGCACCACGCCGATCCGCGCGCGCAGGTCCGCGACCGCGTCGCGCGAGATGGCGCTTGCGTCCTCGCCGAGGATGCCGACATGGCCCGAGGTCGGCAGCAATTCCGCGTAGCAGAGCTTCAGAAACGTGGTCTTCCCGGCCCCGGATGGCCCGGTGAGAAAGTGAAACGAGCCCGGAGCAAGTTCCAGCGTGAGGCCGGACAGCAACGGTTCGGCCCCGTAGCCATATGCGGCCTCCTGCATGGCAATCACGTGCGCCGCCCCTTGGGTTGTTGGGTCTGACATGCCCCCGCGCGTGTCATGCACGTTCTGGCGCGGGGTTGCAATCGTGCCGGGAAGGCACGCCCGGATCGGTGGAACGAATCAGGACTCTTGGAAAGAAATCATCCAGTTGGTAGAGTTTGCGTGAAACCGGCCATTGTCGGCCCGGCACCGATCCGCAGAGGGACACATAATGCCATGCGGCTGACATGCCCGAATTGCGGCGCGCGTTACGAAGTTGACGACGCCCTGATCCCTCCCGAGGGGCGCGACGTCCAGTGCTCCGATTGCGCGACCACGTGGTTCCAGGCGGGACCGCGCAGACCGGTGCCGGAGCCGACGGCGGCGCGTCCGCCCTTCCCTCCGCCGTCCGAGGCCCCCGAGCCTGAACGCGAGCCTGAACCTGAGCCTGAGCCGCAGATCGACGAGGCCGAGGCGTTCGCAGGCTCCGCCGTCCCCGACCCCGCGATGGCGGAGGCGACCGAGGCGGAGATGGCACGGCATGAAGATCGTGAGCCCGATACCGGGCCCATGCCCGAGCCCGAGCCACCGATGGATGAGCCCGAGCCGGAAGCGGCGCGATATCCCGAGCCTGAGCCTGAGCCTGAGCCTGAGCCTGAGCCCGAGCCGGCTGCGGTCGCGCCTGAACCGGAGGGGACGCCGGAGTCCGAGCCGGAGGAGCACGCGGCTGCGGCGACCGAGGCCCATGACGAGGCCCATGACGAGGCCCGTGACGAGACTCATGACGAGACCCTGGCCGAAATCCCGCAGAGCGCCGAAAGCGCGATGCGTGTCGTCGCCGAGAACGACGAGCCCGACACGGAGGCGTTCGACACGGAGAAGCGCGACGCCGCAGAGGACGACACCGCCGAGGCCGCCTCCGGCCCGGTGGGACGACGCGGGATGGACCCCGATGTGCGCGACATCCTGCGTGCCGAGGCGGAACGGGAGGCCCGCCTGCGTCAGGCGGCCCATCCGGTCGAAACGCAGGCCGAGATGCCGCTGGACGAAGCCCCGCAGGATGCCGAGCGCGCCCGGAAACGTGCCGAATTCGCCGATGCCGAGGATGCCTTCACCGTGGCTGCGGCGAGCGCGAGCCTTGCCGGCGGATCGCGGCGCGACCTGCTGCCCGATATCGAGGAAATCAACTCTACCCTGCGCGCCACCGAGGACCGCCGCGGCACCAGCGACGGCGACGAGGCCGTCGCCACGGAACGCGCGGATGCAGCCCGGCGGCGCAGGGGCGTCCGCCTTGGCTTTTTCCTGACGCTGGCGCTGACGGCCGGCCTGATCTGGGTCTATGTCAATGCCGACATGCTGAGCCGGAACGTGCCGGCCATCGGCGGCGCGGTCGAAGGCTTCACGGCGCAGGTGGACGGTGCGCGATACTGGCTCGATGACCTCGCGCGGGGTCTGGCGACATCCGGCGAAGGCTCCTGACGCCCTGATCGCTCAGAACTGGTCGAGCAGGCGGCGCAGGTATTCCAGTTCGACCTCGGGACGGTCCTGATCGGCTGACCGCCGCCGCAACTCGTCCAGAAGCTCGCGCGCGCGCCGGAAGGCCTCTTCGCGGGATTCGACGCTTTCGTCCGATCCGAAGGAGCCGGAATTGCCGGCCTGCCGCCCGAGCGGGTCTTCTAGCGGCCGGTCGCTGGGCATCGCGCCCTCCGCCTGACCTTGTCCAGGTTCGCGGCCCTCATCCTGGGCCAGCGCCCGGCCGAGGGCGGTCATCCCCTCGCGCATGGATTCCATCGCATCCGACTGACGGTCCAGCGCCCCTGCGATGTCGCCGTTTTCCAGCGCTTCGGCGGCCTCGTCCATCGCGCGCCCCGCCTCGTCGAGCTGGCGCAGGGCCTCGTCGCCCTCCTCCGTGCCGGTGCCGGGCAGGCGGCCGGCCTGATCCTCGAGCTGACGGCGCAGCGCTTCCTGCCGTTCGGCCAGCGACATGGAATCATTCTCACCGCCCCGGCCCTGGCCCTGCTGGGTGCCCTCCTGACCGGGGCGTTCGCCCTCGCCCTGGCCTTCGCCATCGGCACGATCCTGCGGTTGCTGTCCGTTCTCGCCCTGCTGGCCGCCCGGCTGGCCCTGCTGGCCGCCGAACTCTTCCTGAAGATCGCGGAAGGCATCGTCGCTCAGCTCCTGCTGACCGCGCAGGGTGTCCTGCAGACCCTCCATCGCCTCCTGACCCGGCGTTTGCGGACCGTCGCCGCCCTCACCTTGGGTGATCTCCATGTTCTCGAGCATCTGCTGCAGCGCGTTCAGCATCTCCTGCGCCTCGGCCATGCGGCCTTCCTGCATCAGTTCTTCGATCTGGCGCAGCATTTCTTCGAGATCGGCCATCGACATGTCGGTGCGTTCGCCCTGATCCGGCTGATCCGTCTCGTCGCCCGGCTCGGCGTTTTCCGCGAGCTGGCGCATGTAATCGTTCATCGCCTCGCGCAATTCCTGCATCAGCTCGGCGATTTCCTCGTCGCTGGCGCCTTGCCGCATGGCCTCGCTCAGCCGCTCCTGCGCCTGCCGGAGCCGTTCGAGCGCATCGTCGAGGTCGCCTTCTTCCAGCACCAGCGCGGCGTTCCAGAGGATTTCGGCCACCTGGTCGCGCGTCTCCGCTGAAACGGAGTCCACGCCCGATTCGAGGCGCCGGATCGCGGCGCGTAACTGCAGGTAGACGCCTTCGTCGAGCCCATCCTCCGGCCGCGCGGTCAGCGCGCGCAGGAGGTCCGCGCTACGGTCGGCGTTCTCCCGGCTCCAGAGAATGTCGCGGCGCAGCTCGACCACGGCATTGGCCAGCGGATCGAAGAAGCGGCGCCCGGGCAGGCGCGGGATATCGTAGCTGACGGTGCCGATCTGCCCGGCCTCGTCGGTGACGGTGAGGGTCAGCGTGACGGGCAGGTTCGCCAAGGGGTGCTCGGAGAGATCCTCGACCATCACCTCGGTGAAATCGGTGCGACTGCCGCGGAAGGGCATGGGCAGGTCGAGTGTCAGCGCCTCGCGCGGCTCCGGCTCCACCGCAAGGCCGAAACGGCGGTCGGCGGCGTCGGTATCGAGGCGAAAGGTCGCCGTGCCGGAGGACACGCCATAGTCGTCCGAGGCGGTGAAGGTCAGCTGCATCTGGCCCGGCGGTTCGCCGCCAAGCTCACCCTCGAGCGCCACGGCGGGCGCGGCATCGGCCAGCACGGAGATGTTCCAGGATTGCGTGCCGGAGGGCGCGAAGACGGTCAGGGCGCCCGACTGTTCGACGATCAGCGTCCGCGTCGCGCCGCCGTCATCGCCCGGCGGTGGCGGGCCGATGGTCGAGTCGACCGTGATATCCTCGGGGTTGCCGTAAAAGCGCAGGCTGATGCGGCTGCCTTGCGGGGTCTCGAACCCTTCGGCGGTGATGTCATTGAGGTAGAGCGACGGAAGCCCGGTGTAGATCGGAGGCTCCACCCAGCCTTCCCAGGACGGGCCCGAGGCCGACGCCGAGCCCGGTCCGAGCCCGACGGCGTCGCCCACCTCGGCCACGCGGCCCAGCGTGCCGAACAGAAGCGCCATGGCCAGCGCGGTCGCCGCGACATAGCGCAGGGCGTAGGGGTCGCGCGCCGACAGGCGCAGATCCGGCTCCGGCACCCGCGCCTCGGCCGCGCGAGCGGCCATGCGGGCGACATGCACGTCCCAGACCGACTGTGTGGCGGGATCGGAATTGCCGACGGCGACCGTGTCGCGAAGGGCGGTGATCGGCCGTCCCGGCATGGTCCGGTCCAGCCGGTCCATCGCATCCGCGCGGCTGGGCATGCGGAACGTGGCGATCCCGCGCACCAGCGTCCAGGCAAGGAGGGCGAGACCAATCCCCCCGGCGATCCACGTGCCGGTGGGGCCGAGTGCCGCGACGGCCCCGAAGGCGACAGCCGCGATTCCCGCGAAAACGAGCGACCAGAGCGGCCAGAAGGACCGCGTCAAACGCTCCGCCACCATTCCGGCACGGGTCAGGCGCAGGGGCCAGATCAGGCGTTTGAGCGCCTCTTGCGTGGTGCTGCCTTGGTCGGACATGCGACCTTTCGGGTGGTTTGCCGGATGCGCGCATCCGGACGGCACGGGGTCATACCCATGGTGGGACACTATCTCGGTTTATGATCTCGTCAAACGATGGCCGCGCCCGGATGACGGCGAATTGATCCTCTTTCACCAGAATCTCGGGGATCAGGGGGCGGGTGTTGTACTCGCTCGCCATCACCGCGCCATAGGCCCCGGCGGAGCGGAACGCGACCAGATCGCCCGCCGCGACAGGCGGCATCGGGCGTTGTTTGGCGAAGGTATCCCCGGTCTCGCAGACCGGCCCGACGATGTCGTAGGGGGCCTGTTCGACGCCGGGCAGGGGCTCGATGACGGGCACGATATCGTGCCAAGCGCCGTACATGGCCGGGCGAACAAGGTCGTTCATCGCCGCATCGAGGATCAGGAAATCGCGCCCGTCGCCCTTCTTGACGTAGATCACGCCCGCGACGAGCAGACCGGCGTTGCCCGAGATGAGCCGCCCGGGCTCGATCTCGACCTCCACGTCCAGATCGCCCACGGTGCGGCGAATGACGTCGCCATAGTCGAGCGGCAGGGGCGGCGCGGTGTTCGAGCGCTCGTAGGGAATGCCCAGGCCACCGCCGAGGTCGAGCCTGCGGATGTCGTGGCCGTCGGCGCGCAGGGCCCGCGTCAGCTCCGCCACCTTGGTATAGGCGATCTCGAAGGGCTCGAGCTCGGTCAACTGGCTGCCGATATGCACGTCGATGCCGATCACCTCGATCCCCGGAAGCGCTGCGGCGCGGGCATAGACCTCGCGGGCATGGGCGATGGGGATGCCGAACTTGTTCTCGGATTTGCCGGTGGCGATCTTTTCATGGGTGCGCGCGTCCACGTCGGGGTTCACCCGGATCGTGATCGGCGCCACCCGGCCGAGCGACGTGGCGACGGCCGACAGCGTCTCGAGCTCCGGCTCGCTTTCGACGTTGAACTGCCGGATGCCGCCTTCCAGCGCCAGCCGCATCTCATCGGCGGTCTTGCCGACGCCGGAAAAGACGATCCGCTCACCGGGCACCCCGGCGGCCTTCGCGCGCAGGTATTCGCCGCCCGAGACCACGTCCATCCCCGCGCCAAGCCCTGCCAGATGCGCCAGCACCGCCTGGTTGGAGTTGGATTTCACCGCGAAGCAGACGAGGTGATCGAGGCCTGACAGGGCCTCCTCGAACAGCTGGTAATGCCGGGTCAGCGTGGCGCAGGAATAGACGTAGAAAGGCGTGCCCACTTCGGCCGCGATCTGCGGCAGCGGCACGTCCTCGGCATGGAGGATGCCGTCCCTGTAAAGGAAATGATCCATCTCGGTCCCGTCACGGTCAGTCCGCGCGCAGGTAGCACCCCCGGAGGCGGTTTCAAAGGGCTGGACGCCGCCGACGGTGCCGCTAGGGTCCGTCACGAGAGCAAGGGGAGGCACGCACATGGCCAAAACAGCGATCATCGAGGAACCCGGCGGGCCGGAACAGCTCCGCATCGTGGAGCGTGAGGTCGGTGAACCGGGGCCGGGCCAGATCCGCATCCGGCAGGAGGCCTGCGGCCTGAACTTCATCGATGTCTACCAGCGCACGGGCCTCTATCCGCTGGAGATGCCGCACGCGCTGGGCATGGAGGCCGCCGGCGTGGTCGAGGCCGTGGGCGAGGGCGTGACGCACCTGAAGCCCGGCGACCGCGCAGCCTATGCCGCCGCCCCTCCCGGTGCCTACACGCAAGCACGCGTGATGAACGCCGCGCAGGTCTGCCCCCTGCCTGACGCGATCTCTTTCGAGGAGGGCGCGGCGATGATGCTCAAGGGGATGACGACCCAGTACCTGTTTTGCCGCACCACGCCCATCGCGCGGGGCGATACCGTGCTGTTTCATGCCGCGGCCGGCGGTGTCGGCCTGATGGCCTGCCAATGGGCGGCGTCCGAGGGCATCCGCCTGATCGGAACCGCCGGCACCGATGAGAAATGCCGCCTCGCGCTCGACCACGGGGCGTATGCCTGCATCAACTATCGCGACACCGACTGGGCGGCGAAGGTGCAGGAACTGACCGGTGGCAAGGGCGTCGACGTGGTGATGGACGCCGTGGGCGCGGACACGTTCGAAGGCTCGCTCAACTCGCTCAAGCCGCTTGGCATGATGATTTCCTTCGGCAATGCCTCCGGCCCCGTCCCGCCGTTCAACATCGGCATCCTGGGGCAGAAGGGTTCGCTCAAGATCACGCGGCCGACGCTTTTCACCCATATCGCCGATCACGACACCTGCCAGCAGATGGCGCGGGAGCTGTTCGACAAGGTGACCTCCGGCGCGGTGAAGGTCCGTATCGATCAGCGGTTCCCGCTGGAGGACGTCGCCGAGGCGCATCGCGCGCTCGAGGCGCGCAAGACGACCGGCCAGACGATCCTGACGGTCTAGGATGCGCTTCGCCGGGTCATCAGGAACAGCGCCAGCGGCAGGCCGGCGCTGACCCCGATGGCGTAGGTCGCGGGGATCACGGCAAGAAACCAGCGATCCCGGCGCACCAGCCCCTCCCACAGCGCCCAGACCGTGAGCGCGACGGCGGCGATGGTCAGGTCGTAGACAAGCCCGCTGGTCGCGTCGTTGACGTACCACGCGTCGATCATCGCCGAGAGCGACCAGCCGTTCGCTTCGAACCAGGCGTAGAAATAGCTCCAGGGCAGGAGGGTTCCGACGACGATCAGGGCTACATATATGAGGCGCAGAAGGGTCATGACGATGATCTCCGGGTTCGGGCTGTGCCAGCAGGTAACGCGCAAGGGGGCGCCTGACCAGCGGAGGGAGCGTTTTCCTCGCGGAGAACGACAGGGAAAACTGCAGGTTCCCGCCTGCGAAAAACCCGGGTTGTTGCGACTGCGGCCGCGCGAACACAGCGTCGAGATTGACCAAGCGGACCAGCTTCAATAGGCATCCGCGAAACATTGTTGCGCGACAGGCCGCGGCGCGCGGCCCGTTTCGGGAGCCAAGGGGAACCCAGATGTCCGAGATTGAACGCGAAAGCATGGAATACGATGTCGTGATCGTGGGCGCAGGCCCCTCGGGCCTGTCGGCCGCGATCCGCCTGAAACAGATCGACGCCGACCTCAACGTCGTCGTTCTGGAAAAGGGCTCCGAGGTGGGCGCGCACATCCTGTCGGGCGCGGTGCTCGATCCCGTCGGCCTCGATCAGCTTATCCCGGACTGGAAGCGAAAGGGCGCGCCGGTCACGGTGCCCGTGCGGGACGACCGCTTTTACCTGCTGGGCGAGGGCGGTAGGATGCGGCTGCCCAACGTCATGATGCCGCGCCTGATGAACAACCACGGCAATTACATCGTGTCGATGGGCAATGTCTGCCGCTGGATGGCGGAGCAGGCAGAGGAACTGGGCGTCGAGATCTTTCCGGGCATGTCCTGCTCCGAGCTCGTCTATGGCGAGAACGGCGAGGTGAAGGGCGTCGTCGCGGGCGAGTTCGGCAAGAACCCCGACGGCACGCCGGGCGATGGCTATGAGCCGGGGATGGAGCTGCACGGCAAGTACGTCTTCCTCGGCGAGGGCGTGCGCGGCTCTCTGACCAAGGAAGTGCTCGCGAAATACGACCTTCAGGCCGGAAAGGACCCGCAGAAATTCGGCCTCGGCATGAAGGAAATCTGGGAGATCGACCCTGAGAAGCACAAGGAAGGTACCGTCGTCCACACGATGGGCTGGCCTTTGGGCAAGAACGCGGGCGGCGGGTCGTTCATCTACCACCTCGACAACAACCAGGTCTATGTGGGCTTCGTCGTCCACCTGAACTACGAGAACCCGTATCTCTACCCCTACGCGGAATTCCAGCGCTTCAAGCACCACCCGATGGTGGCCGAGCTTCTGAAGGGCGGAAAGCGGATCGCCTATGGCGCGCGGGCCATTTCCGAAGGCGGCTGGCAGTCGATGCCCAAGGCCGTGGCGCCCGGCGTGGCGATCCTGGGCTGCGGCGTTGGCCTCGTGAACGTTCCGCGGATCAAGGGCAACCACAACGCGATGCTCTCGGGTATCGAGGCGGCCGAGGCCGCGGCGGCGGCCATCGCCGAGGGACGCTCGGGCGATGAGCTGAGCGCGTATGACACATACATCCATACCGACGGTCCGATCGCCCGCGATCTCAAGCCCGTGCGCAACGTCAAGCCTCTCTGGTCGAAATACGGGCTGATGGGCGGCGTTTTCCTTGGCGGGATCGACATGTGGGTCGGCAGCATCACCGGCTGGAACCCGTTCGGCACCATGAGCCACGGCAAGTCCGACGCCGAGGCCACCGGAAAGGCCAAGTCCTTCGAGCCCATCGACTATCCCAAGCCCGACGGGGTGCTGAGCTTCGACCGCCTGACCAATGTCAGCTTCTCGATGACCAACCACGAGGAAAGCCAGCCCGCGCACCTGACGCTGAAGGAAGCGAGCGTCCCGATCTCGGTCAACTGGCCCGAATACGCGGAGCCGGCGCAGCGCTACTGCCCGGCCGGGGTCTACGAAGTGGTGTCGGAGGAGGGCAAGGAACCGCGCTTCGTCATCAACTTCCAGAACTGCGTGCACTGCAAGACCTGCGATATCAAGGATCCCTCGCAGAACATCCACTGGACGGTGCCGCAGGGCGGGGACGGACCGAATTACCCCAACATGTGACGCGGGCAGAGGCCGAGACGCGGGTTTTTCGGTCCGGCCCGCGAAATGTTGATCGGTGGTTCGCGGGCGAGGCGTCGGGTTTCGTTGCCCTTGCCGGGGTCGCGGCCTACTGTCTGACCCGAACAGGCTGGAGACCGGAATGCCACTGGTGCGATCACTTGGACCTTTCGCCGTCGTCGCCGCGCTTGCCGTTGCGGGCGCTCCCGTCCCGACCCCGACCGTGGCGCAGGAGCTTTCGGATCTTGCCGGACCCTATCTCGCGGCCCGGATGGCGGTGCGCGACGGCGATCACCGGGAGGCCGCGGACTATTTCGAACGGGCCCTGCGCGCGGATCCGGGCAATCCGCTCCTGATTTCGAACGCGGTGTTCGCCAACGCGGCGCTGGGCCGGTGGGATGTCGCGGCCGTCATCGCCGAGGACCTTCCCGAAGACGCCACGGGTCAGGAACTGGCCGGTCTGGTGACCTTCGTGGACACGGTCAGCGACGGCGACCTGGACGCGGCGCGCGCGGCGCTCGAGGCCGGACGCGGTGGCGGGCCCTTCGTCGATGAACTCTCGATGGGCTGGATCGAGTTTGGAGCCGGAAACATGGATCGCGCGGTCGCGGTTTTCGAGGAACTCGCGACAGACCAAAGCCTGTCCGAACTGGCCTGGCTGCATCTCGGGCTCGCACGCGCGGCCGTAGGCGATTTCGAGGCCGCCGACGAGATCCTGTCGGGAGAACGGGCCGGACGGATCAGCCAGACCGAACGCGTCGTGCGGGCGCGGGCGGAAATCCTCGTCCAGCTTGGCCTGCGCGGGGACGCGCTGGACCTGCTCGACGGCTACACGCAGCGTGTGCCCGACCCCGCGCTCCTGGCGCTTCAGGCCCGGATCGGCGCGGGGGCGGAGGAGCCCTACAGCTTCGTGACCAGCTGGCAGGAGGGCATCTCGGAGGTGTTCTTCACCGTCTCGCAGGCCTTGGGCGCGGACGTCAACGGCCAGCTGCCCCTGATCTACGCCCGTGCGGCCTGGGCGATTTCGCCCCAGAACACCGACGCGCTGATCCTTGCCGGCCAGATCCTGACCGAGGGCGAGCAATACGCGCTCGCCGCAGAGGCCTACGACGCCGTTCCGGCGGAAGACGATCAGTATGTGGAGGCGCAGATGGGCCGCGCCGAGGCCCTCGAGCGGCAGGGCGATCTCGACGCCGCGCTCGCGACGCTTGAGGGGCTGGCAGAGGCGCAGCCCGATCTTGCGCCGATCCACGCGGCACTTGGCGACACACTCCGTCGGGCCGAGCGCTGCGAGGAGGCCATCGACAGCTACACCGCCGCGCTCGATCTCGTGGACACCAGCCAGTCGCGCTACTGGTTCCTGCATTACACGCGAGCGATCTGCTATCACGAGACCGACAACTGGCCTCCCGCCGAGGCCGATTTCCGCCGTGCGCTGGAACTCAACCCCGACCAGCCGCAGGTGCTGAACTACCTCGGCTATTCAATGGTCGAACAGCGCCGAAACCTCGACGAGGCGCTCGACATGATCGAACGCGCCGTCGCGGCAAGGCCCGATTCGGGCTACATCGTCGACTCGCTTGCCTGGGTCTACTACCGGCTCGGCCGGTTCGACGAGGCCGTCGAACCGATGGAGCGCGCGGCCGAGCTTCTGCCGACGGATCCGATCATCAACGACCATCTTGGCGACGTCTACTGGATGGTCGGGCGCAAGCGCGAAGCGCGGTTCCAGTGGCACCGCGCGCTCAGCCTCGATCCCGCCGAGGAGGACGCCGAGCGCATTCGGCTCAAGCTCGATATCGGGCTCGATTCCGTGCTCGAACAGGAAGGCGGGGTCGGAGAATCCCGGTGAAGTATTTCGCGCCCGCGAAAGTGAACCTCGCGCTGCATGTCACGGGGCGCCGGGGCGACGGCTATCACCTGCTCGATTCGCTCGTGGTCTTCGCGGATGTGGGCGACTGGATCGATATCCGCGCGTCGCGGGAGATTGCCCTGTCCGTGTCGGGACCGCGCGCCGCCGGCGTTCCCACCGACCGCAGCAACCTCGTGTGGCGCGCGGCGGAAGCCTTCGGCACGGACCGCGGCGCGACGATCCGTCTGGACAAGCATCTGCCCCATGCCGGCGGGATCGGCGGAGGCTCCGCCGACGCGGGGGCGGCGTTGCGCGGGCTGGCCGAGCTGTGGCGCGTGCCGCTTCCCGCCCCGGACGCGCTTCTGGACATCGGAGCCGATATCCCGGTCTGCGCCGCCAGCGCACCGGCGCGGATGCGCGGGATCGGCGATATGCTGGACCCGGTGCCGCCGATCCCGCCGCTCTGGCTGGTGCTGGCCAATCCCGGCGTGGAGGTGCCGACAGGCCCGGTGTTCCGGGCGCTTGCCAGCACCGACAACCCGCCGCTGCCGGAGCCCGACTGGTCCGATGCGGAGGGGCTTCTGCGATGGCTCGCCGATACGCGGAACGATCTGGAACATGCCGCCATGGCGCTGGTGCCCGAGGTTGGGACCGTGCTGGACGCGCTGGGGGCGACGGACGGCTGCCGGTTGGCCCGGATGAGCGGGTCGGGCGGCACATGCTTAGGTGTATTCACCGAAGCGGAGGCGGCGAGGGCTGCGGCCCGGCACCTGCAAGAGGCCCATCGCCATTGGTGGGTCGAAGCGGCTGCGGTCCTGACGCGCGCGCCCTGACGGGCGATCAGGTCAGCCGCGCGACCACGTAATCCGCAAGATCCGACATCATCCCGGTCAGCGCATGATCGGGCACCTCGGCCAGTGCCGCGCGTGCCTCGGCGGCGTGGCGATACGCCTCCTCGCGGGTCTCTTCGAGCGTGCCGTGGCGGCGCAGGATCTCCATCGCCTGATCGAGGTCGCCGTCCTGCTGGTCGCCCTTTTCGATCGTGCGCACCCAGAAGGCACGTTCGATGGCGTCGGCCTTCGCCACGGCGCGGATCACCGGCAGCGTCAGCTTGCGCTCGCGGAAATCGTCGCCGGTGTTCTTGCCGATCGCGCCCGAGGCGCCGCCCCAGTCGAGCAGGTCGTCGGCCATCTGGAACGCCACGCCCAGCCCGTCGCCATAGCGCGCAAGGGCGCTGACCACGGGGTCCGGCTGCCCGGCGATGATGCCGCCCACTTCGCACGCCGCCTCGAACAGCGCCGCGGTCTTGCCCCGGATGACCTGCAGGTAGATCGCCTCCGTCGTGGCGAGGTTCATGGCCGCCGTCAGCTGCAGCACCTCGCCCTCGGCGATGGTCGCGGCGGCGTTCGACAGGATGTCGAGCACGCGCAGGTTCTGCGTCTCGACCATGAGCTGGAAGGCGCGGGCGAAGAGGTAATCGCCCACAAGAACGCTGGACTTGTTGTCCCACAGAAGGTTCGCCGTGGGCCGACCGCGCCGCTTGCTGCTTTCGTCGACCACGTCGTCATGCAGGAGCGTGGCGGTATGGATGAACTCGACCGTCGCGGCGAGCTTGCGGTGATCCTCGCCCTCGTAACCGCAAAGCCGTGCCGCGGCGAGGGTCAGCATCGGACGGATGCGCTTGCCGCCGGCCTCCACCAGATGCGCCGTGACCTCGGGAATGCGCGGCGCGTGCTCGGACGCCATGCGTTCGCGGATCAGCGCGCCGGTCGCCTCGAGGTCCAAGGCCAGCGCGGCCTGCATCCGTTCATGGGGTTTGGTGCTGGCGTCGTCGAGGCTCATGGCGCTGGCATCCTTTCGGTTGTCTCGACAAGCGGCGACCCTAGGGCTACATGCCGACCATGCTTGAGGTCCTGCGCAGCAACGATCCCACCGTCATCGCCTTTGCTTCGGCGCTCCTGTCCGGCGAGGATATAGAGGTGTTCGAGATGGACGTCCATATGAGCGCGCTGGAGGGATCGATCGGAATCCTGCCGCGCCGCCTGCTGGTGCGCCGGTGCGACGCGTTCCGCGCCCGCGCGGTTCTGCGCGACAACGACCTGCCCGTTCTCGAGTGACCGACAGCGGCCTGACACGCGATGCGTTCCTCGGCGGGCGCGTGCATGTCTGGCAGCCGGCAGCCGGGTATCGCGCCGGCATCGATCCGGTGTTTCTGGCGGCCGCCTGTCCGGCACGGTCCGGCGATCACGTGCTCGAGCTTGGATGCGGGGTGGGCGTGGCGTCCCTCTGCCTTGCCGCGCGTGTCGCGGGCCTGACCCTGACGGGGGTCGAGCGGCAGGCCGATTATGCCGCGCTCGCCCGGCGCAACGCGCTCGAGACCGCGGCCCCGCTCCGGATCGTGGAGGCCGATATCGCGTGCCTTCCCGCGGAGCTACGGCAGTTGGCCTTCGATCAGGTGATCGCCAACCCGCCCTACTTTCGCGCGGGCGCTGGCACGTCGGCGCGCGATGCCGGGCGGGAGGCATCGCTGAGGGAGGACACGGCCCTTCGGGTCTGGGCCGAGGTCGCGCGCGCGCGCCTGAAGCCGCGCGGCTGGCTGACGCTGATCCAGCAGGTCGAGAGACTGCCGGACGTTCTGGCGGTGCTTGACGGGTTCGGCTCGATCTCCGTGCGCCCGCTGCAGTCGCGGGAGGGGCGGGCCGCGGGCCGCGTCGTCCTGCGGGCGCGCAAGGCCGGACGGGCGGCGTTCCGGCTGCTGGCGCCGATTGTCCTGCATGAGGGTGCGGCGCATCTGGAGGATGGCGAAAGCTACGCGCCCGGCGTTCAGGCGGTCCTGCGAGATGGCGCCGAGCTGCCCTGGCCCGATGGGCGATAGATTGCAATTGAAATATCCAATCCGTCGAATGGCGTGACACGACTCACAATCCGTGGTTGCCTGAGGACGTTGACCACAATCGAGAGGAGGACCATCGATGTCTCTTGGCGCCCATCTTCAGGAACTGAAGAAGAAGCACGCAAATCTCTCGGAACGCGTGGAACAAGCGCAACGCAGCCCAAGCATCGACGATCTCGACATTCGTGCCCTCAAGAAGGAAAAGCTCCGCGTGAAGGAGGAGATCGCGCGCCTCGAAGTCTGAGGCGTGCCTGGGGACGCCCCGATCCCGGCGGCGTTCCCGACGATCCATCCCGAGACCGCCATCCGGCGGCAGCTCTGAGCCGCATGCTTTCGAAGCAGGCGGACGAGCATTCCGTTGCCATTTTCTGCCAGCTGTCTGCGGGCTTTCGGCGCGCTGATCCCGTTCTGCTTGAGCCTCGACCTGCGCCGGGGCGCCCCAAGCCCTGCGCTGGGCGAATTGCGGGGTTTCCCGATTGTGCATGGTTAGGTCAGGTCAGCTGACCCATATAGGGCGCAAGAGGGAACAGGCAGACAAAAGGATGCTCAGGATGGAAAGCTTCGCACGCACGCCCGAACTTCGCGCCCGGATCGCGGCAGGCCGCGCCGAATGCGCCAGCTACTTCTGGAAATCGCTGGCCGACATGTTCCGCCGCTGATCCAGAGACAGCACAGACGAAAAAGGCCGGGGTGATCGCCCCGGCCTTTCGCGTTCTTGACCGGTCGCGATCAGACGAAGAATTGCGCGCCATTGGCGGAAATCGTCGATCCGTTGATGAAGCCCGCATCGTCGGAGGCAAGGAACACCACGCAGCGCGCGATTTCCTCGGGCTCGCCCAGTCGGCCCGCGGGGATCAGCGGGATGATCTTGGAATTCAGCACGTCCTCGGGGATGGCGCGGACCATTTCGGTGCCGATATAGCCGGGGCAAATCGCGTTCGCCGTGATGCCGGCGCGCGCGCCTTCCTGCGCCAGCGACTTCACGATTCCCAGATCGCCTGCCTTGGTCGCGGCGTAGTTGACCTGACCGGCCTGCCCCTTCTGACCGTTGATCGACGAGATCACGATGATCCGGCCGAACTTGCGGTCGCGCATGCCGGGCCAGACCGGGTGGATCGTGTTGAAGACACCGGTGAGGTTGGTGTCGATCACTTCCCTCCACTGCTCCGGCGTCATGCGGTGGAACATCGCGTCGCGCGTGATGCCGGCATTCGCCACCACCACGTCGATCGGGCCCAGATCGGCCTCGACCTGCTCGATCCCGGCCTTGGAGGCGTCGTAATCCGCGACGTTCCACTTGTAGGTCTTGATGCCGGTTTCCTCGGTGAACTTCGCGGCCTTTTCGTCATTGCCGGCATAGGTGGCGGCGACCTCGTAGCCCTCCGCCTTCAGGGCCTTTGAAATGGCCTCTCCGATGCCGCGGCTCCCGCCGGTGACGAGCGCTACTCTTGCCATGGTCTCCTCCAGTCTGGCGTCTGTCGTTGGAAACGGTGTTACGCGGAGACTGCCGGGGGCGCAACAATGTTGCGCATGTCATCTTGCCGCGTGGCAACGAAAAAGGGCGCCCGAAGGCGCCCCGATCCGGTGACTCAGGGGCGTTCGACGCAGAGCGCCACGCCCATGCCGCCGCCGATGCACAGCGTGGCGAGGCCCTTCTTGGCATCCCGGCGCTGCATCTCGAAGAGAAGCGTGTTGAGAACCCGCGCGCCCGAGGCGCCGATCGGGTGGCCGATGGCGATGGCGCCGCCGTTCACGTTCACGATCTCTGGGTCCCAGCCCATGTCCTTGTTCACGGCGCAGGCCTGTGCGGCGAAAGCCTCGTTGGCCTCCACGAGGTCGAGGTCGTCGACCTTCCAGCCGGCCTTTTCCAGCGCCTTGCGCGACGCGTAGATCGGGCCGACGCCCATGATCGAGGGATCGAGGCCGGCGGTGGCGTAGGAGGCGATCCGCGCCAGCGGCTCGATGCCGCGCTTCTCGGCTGTCTCCGCGCTCATCAGGAGCGTGGCGGCGGCACCGTCGTTGAGACCGCTTGCGTTGGCCGCCGTGACCGAGCCGTCCTTGGTGAAGGCGGGGCGCAGTTTCTGCATCGCCTCCATCGTGGCGCCGTGGCGGATGTATTCGTCGCTGTCCACGACGATGTCGCCCTTGCGGGTCGAGATCGTCACCGGCGAGATCTCGTTGACGAACTTGCCGGCCTTCTGCGCGGCCTCGGCCTTGTTCTGGGAGGCCACGGCGAATTCGTCCTGCATGTCGCGGGAGATCTGCCATTGCTCGGCCACGTTCTCGGCGGTCTGGCCCATGTGATAGCCGTTGAACGCGTCCCAGAGGCCGTCGCGGATCATCGTGTCGATATATTTCAGGTCGCCCATCTTCTGGCCCTGCCGCAACGCCGCGGCGTGGGGGCTCATGGACATGTTCTCCTGCCCGCCGGCCACGACCATTTCGGCATCGCCCAGCATGATGTGCTGTGCGCCGAGTGCCACGGCCCTGAGGCCCGAGCCGCAGACCTGGTTTATACCCCAGGCCGCGCTTTCCTTGGGCAGGCCCGCATTGATATGCGCCTGGCGCGCGGGGTTCTGGCCCTGTGCCGCGGTCAGCACCTGGCCCAGGATGGTCTCGGACACCTCGGACTTGTCGACGCCGGCGCGCTCGACCACCGCCTCGATGACGATGCGGCCAAGCTCATGCGCTGGCGTGTTGGCGAAGGAGCCGAGGAAGCTTCCGACAGGCGTGCGTGCCGCGCTGGCGATGACGACGTTGGTCATGGGGTCCCTTTCCCTTGTCTTTCATGCGCGAGTCCGGCCCGGCGCCATCGCCGGTATGCGGACCCATGGCCGGACAGTGACCTCGCGCACCCGCAGGGCGCGAAAACGCAGCCGACCGTTCGCGCAGATGTCTAAGGTCGGGGCGGATGCGGCACAACAGACAGGGTGTCTCAGGGTAAAGGCGCGCGGGCTCAGGACGGGGCGGGTGTTTCCCAGGGCGGCTTGAGCGAGGGAACGGCAAAGAAATACCCCTGCATGCAGTCGACCCCGGCCTGGGCCAGCCACTTCGCCTCGGCCTCGGTCTCGACGGATTCGGCCACGACCAGCATGTCGAAATGGCGGCCCAGCGAAATCAGCGCCTCGGTCACCACCTGGTTGTCGGGGTCGTCGTCCACGCTGCGGGCGAACTGGCCGTCGATCTTCAGGATGTCGAAGCAGAAATGCTTGAGATGCCGGAAAGCGGTGGATCCGGCGCCGAAATCGTCCAGCGCGAAGGTGACACCCTTGGCGCGCAACTCCTCCATGAAGACGGTGACGATCTCGGGCATCTGCATGGCCGAGCTTTCCGTGATCTCGAGGATCAGGCGCTCGACCACGTCGGGATGATTGCGGCTGAAGCGGCGCAGGATGCCCATCCATTTCGGGTAGCCGATGGACCGGGCCGACATGTTGATGGCAAGCCGCAGGCCGGGGTTCGCCTTGAGCGTGCGCAGCCCCGTCACCAGTGCCGCGCAGTCGATGCGCCGGCCAAGGTCGCGTTCTTCCACGTTGCTCATGAAATCGCGCGCCGGGATGATGCGGCCGGTGTCGTCGAGCACCCGGATCAGCCCCTCGTAGAAAAGCACGCCGGTTCCGTCGGCGCGCATGGCGGGCTGAAAGGCCAGTTTCGTGTCGCCCCGGTCCAGCGCGCGTTCCACCATCGAAAGCGTACCGCCGTCCCGTTGCGCAAGCGCCGCCTCCAGCGGGGATCCGAGGCCCGGGTCCAGTTGCGACAGGCGGCCGGTCCTGTTGCGCCGTTGCGGCCGCAGGGGTTGCGTGTCGCCGTCCATGGTGTCCTCCATCCTTCTGCCGCCGCGCGGTGTGGCCGGCGCGCCGTGGCCCGCCGCGATGCGGGTCGTGGACTTTCTGTCCGGGCAGCCGTTAAGAAGTTTTGAAATCCGGGTTTTCGTTCAATTGCAGGAGGTCTCGATGGCAGGCGAAGGCCGGTGCGAATGGTGCGGGACCGACCCGCTTTACGTCGCCTATCACGACACCGAATGGGGCGTGCCCGAGCGGGACGGCCGCGCGCTATGGGAAAAGCTGGTGCTCGACGGGTTTCAGGCCGGGCTCGCCTGGATCACGATCCTGCGCAAGCGCGACGCATTCCGGGCCGCGTTCGAAGGGTTTGACCCCGAGGTGATCGCCGGCTGGGGCGAGGCGGAGGTGAAGCGGTTGCTCTCGGATACGAGGATCGTGCGCCATCGCGGCAAGATCGAAGCCACCATCGGCAATGCGAAGGCCTATCTGACGATCGAACGGCAGGACGGTTTCGCCGATTTCGTCTGGAGCCATGTCGACGGCGTGCCGATGCAGAACGCATGGGCCGCTCAGGGCGAAGTGCCGGCCGCGACCGAGCTTAGCACGCGACTGTCGAAGGACCTGAAAAAGGCGGGCTTCAGGTTCTGCGGGCCGACCATCGTCTATGCGTGGATGCAGGCGACGGGCCTTGTGAATGATCACCTCACCGGCTGCCCGCGCCATGCGGAGATCGCGGGGCTGGGGCAGGAGGGGGCGGATTTCTCGCGAAATCCGTAACGGAAAACGCGCGTTTTCCGTGTCGTTTTCCGTCCGGAAAACGCGCCCCTAGCCGCCGGCCAGAATCGCCTCGATCACCGCGATCGCCTCGGGGCTGTCCCAATGCGCGTCGCCGCGAAGGCGCGCGATCTCCTCGCCTTCGGGGTTCAGGATAACGGTGATCGGCAGGCCGAACACGCCCATCTCGCGGGCGATCTGCTGGTTGATGTCGCGATACTGCTGCAGGTCCGTGACGCCGGTTTCCTCGAAGAATCGCCGGATGGCCTGCGGCTGGTTGAACCCGGTGGCCAGCGTCACCACGGCGAAATCCTCGCCGGCAAGCTGGTCATGGAGGTTCTGAAGCGACGGCATTTCCTCGCGGCAGGGCGCGCACCACGTCGCCCAGAAATTCAGGATGATGTGGCGCCCCTCGTAGTCCGCCAGGGTCCCCTCGGTGCCATCGACCCGCAGGAACGGCAGGTCCGAGGCGGGCTGCGGGGCGTCATGCAGCACAAGCCCCCGCATCTCGCCGGTCAGAAGCCCGGACATGTCCTGCGCGTTTGCACCGACGCAAAGCGCGAGGTAGAGGACGGACGCCAGAAACATGCGGAACATCTGAATTCCCTCCGAAAGGCGAGACGACATGACCAAGACGGGCTCCAACACGATGTGGGGCGGGCGCTTCGCCGCCGGGCCGGACGCGATCATGGAGGCGATCAACGCCTCGATCGGGTTCGACAAGCGACTGGCGCGCCAGGACATCGAAGGTTCCCGTGCCCATGCCGCCATGCTGGCGGCCACGGGCATCCTGAGGGATAGCGATGCCGAGGCCATCCGGGAAGGGCTTCTCACGGTGTTGTCAGAGATCGAGGGCGGCAGTTTCGCGTTTTCCACCGCGCTGGAGGACATCCACATGAACGTGGAGGCGCGCCTGAAGGAGATCGTGGGCGAACCCGCCGGGCGCCTGCACACCGCGCGGAGCCGAAACGACCAGGTCGCGACCGATTTCCGGCTCTGGGTGCGCGAGCAGACCGACGCGGCGATCGCGGGGCTCGAGTCTCTGCAGCGCGCGCTTCTGGCGCAGGCGAAGGCGGGCGCGGACTGGATCATGCCGGGCTTCACCCATCTGCAGACGGCGCAGCCCGTGACATGGGGCCACCACATGATGGCCTATGTGGAGATGTTCGGCCGCGACGCGGGGCGTTTCCGCGACGCACGGGCGCGGATGAACGAATGCCCGCTCGGGGCGGCGGCGCTGGCGGGCACGTCCTTTCCCATCGACCGGGAGATGACGGCGCAGGCGCTGGGCTTCGACAGGCCCTGTGCCAATTCGCTCGATGCCGTGTCCGACCGCGATTTCGCGCTGGAGTTCCTGTCGGCGGCCACCATCACCGCCATGCATCTCAGCCGTCTGGCCGAGGAGCTGGTGATCTGGACCTCGGCGCAGTTCCGTTTCGTGACGCTGTCCGACCGGTTCTCGACCGGCTCCTCGATCATGCCGCAGAAGAAGAACCCCGATGCCGCCGAGCTGATCCGCGCCAAGATCGGGCGCATCCTCGGGGCGAACGTGGCGCTTCTGACCGTGATGAAGGGGCTGCCCTTGGCCTATTCCAAGGACATGCAGGAGGACAAGGAACAGGTCTTCGACGCCGCCGACAGCCTGATGCTGGCGCTGGCCGCCATGGACGGTATGGTCCGCGACATGGAGGCCAACGTGCCCGTGCTGGAGGCGGCGGCGGCCTCGGGCTTCTCCACCGCGACCGATCTTGCCGACTGGCTGGTGCGCGAACTGGACATGCCGTTTCGCGACGCGCATCATGTGACAGGCACGCTGGTGGCCATGGCCGAGGCGCGGGGCTGCGATCTGCCGGACCTCACGCTCGAGGACATGACCGGGGTGGAGCCGCGCATCACCGGGGCCGTCTACGACGTGCTGGGTGTGCACAACTCGGTGGCCTCGCGCGTGTCCTACGGCGGCACCGCCCCGGACCAGGTGCGCGCACAGGTGGCAAGATGGGAGGAGCGTCTGGGATGAATGATCAAGGACATGTTTCGCCGTTCCGGCGCGTCGTGCCGGCGCTTGGGCTTCTGGCCCTTCTGGCGGCCTGTGGTGTGGATGGTGAGCCCGAGCAACCCACGCGCGCCATGCTCGCCCCGGTCGATCTGGTCGCAGCCGAACCGAGGCGCTGAACCGGGCCGTTATTTCGATTTGTTTCCGGGCCGAGATACCCGGTTGAACCCGCCGTCCTTCGTGCTTACCGTTCGCTGCTCATGGCCGCGAGGTGCGCGGTTTGGATGTGTTTCTGCGACAGGCTGACATGGAAAAGATTCCGATGACCCCCTCGGGGCAAAAGGCCCTGAACGACGAGTTGAAACAGCTCAAGTCCGTCGAGCGGCCGGCGATCATCCGCGCCATCTCGGAGGCGCGCGAGCATGGCGATCTGTCGGAAAACGCCGAGTATCATTCCGCGAAGGAAAAGCAGTCCTTCATCGAGGGCCGCATCAAGGAACTGGAGGGCATGATCTCGCGGGCGCAGGTCATCGACCCCAGGACCCTGTCCGGACCCATCAAGTTCGGCGCGACGGTCGTGCTGGTCGATGAGGACGACGCCGAGAAGACCTTCATGATCGTCGGAGAGGCCGAGGCCGATATCGAGAAGGGCCTTCTGAACATCAAGTCGCCGCTGGCGCGCGCCTTGATCGGCAAGGAGGAGGGCGATAGCGTCGAGGTGCGCACGCCCGGTGGCAGCAAGGACTACGAGATCCTGAGTATCAGGTACGAATGATCCCGTCCGCTCCGTTTCGGCGCGCCCGCATGTTCCGACGGAAGGTCCTGTCGCCCGATGCCCGACGACCGTAAGCCCTCACCGCTCGAGCTCGGCCTCTATGCGCGTGCCGAGGCGGAACCCCGCATCACGCTGATCGAGATCGTCGCAGGTGCGCTCACGCTTGTCTGGCTGCTGGCTGTGCTGTTCTTCGGTGTTGGCGGGGCCGAGGATGGCGGATCGGGCGGCGCGGGCGGCCTCGCGCGCTCCGTCCTTGCCGTTCTGGCGGTGCTTCTGCCCGTCGCGCTGATCTGGGTGGCGGCGGTGGCGGCGCGCACGGCGCGGAGCCTGCGCCAGGAGGCCAGCCGCCTGCAGGCCTCCATCGACGCCATGCGCATCGCCTATGTGGAGCAGCAGCAGAACGCCGCGCTCAACATCAAGCCCGAGCTTCTGCGCCGCTTCGAGGAATTGCTTGCGGCGCAGGGCGTGGCCGAGGCCGGGCGGCCCGCCACCTTCACGTCCCTGCGCGCGCTGGCGCCGCCGGAAACGCGTGCCGCCATGGTGGAGGCGGCCGACGCGACCGACGCGGACGTGCCCCAGCCTTCGCTCGCCTTCGCCCAGCCCGACCCGCGCGAGCCGATCTCGGTCGCCGAATTCATCAAGGCGCTGAACTTTCCCGAGAACGAGCACGACAAGGAGGGGTTCCGGACCCTGCGCCGTGCGCTGGAGGATCCGGGCACGGAGCGCCTGATCCGCGCCAGCCAGGACGTGCTGACCCTGATGAGCCAGGACGGCATCTACATGGACGACCTGCGGCCCGACCGCTCGCGCCCCGAGATATGGCGGCGTTTCGCGCAGGGCGAACGCGGGCGGACTGTCGCGGGGCTGGGCGGCGTCAATGACCGGTCTTCCCTCGTGCTTGCGGCCGGGCGGATGAAGAAGGACCCGATCTTTCGCGACGCGGCGCACCATTTCCTGCGCCATTTCGACCGGACCTTCATGGAATTCGAGCGCCACGCCTCGGACGAGGATATCGCGCGGCTTGCCGAAACGCGCACCGCGCGGGCCTTCATGCTGCTGGGGCGGGTGACGGGGACGTTCGACTAGGACGTGTCTAGCTGCGGGGCGGGCGCGGCCTGTAGACCGGCAGGCGCCAGCCGAAGGCAAGCGACCCCGCCCGGAGCGCGAAGGCCGTGAGCACGCAGGCCACCACCGGTGCCGCCGCGTGGGCCGAGATCAGCGGCGCCAGAAGGGCGGCGCCTGCGCCCGCCAGCGCGGCGGTGGCGTAAAGCTCCCCCTGTTTCAGGACCAGCGGCACCTCGTTGGCGACCACGTCGCGCATGAGCCCTCCGAAAGTTCCCGTCGCCACCCCCATCACGAGAACGATGGGCCATGACGCCCCCATTTCGGTCGCGGCCGCCACGCCTGCCGCTGCCGCGACGGGCAGGGCCAGCGCGTCGAGCCAGATCAGCACCCTCAACCGGCTTTCCAGCAGATGCGCGCCGAAAAAGACGATCAGCGCGACGCCGCAGGCCAGCGCGATGGGCATCGGGTCGGCGATCCAGAACACGGGATGGCGGTCGAGCATCAGGTCGCGCAGCGTCCCGCCCCCCACCGCCGTCAGGCAGGCGAGGAAGAAGAAGCCCACGATATCGAGCTGCGCCCGGCTTGCGGCAAGCGCGCCCGTGGCCGCGAAGATCATGGCGGCGGCGTAGTCGAGCGCGACCAGCGTCGTCATCTGAACGGCTTCATCCCGGCCCGCGCCAGTTCATCGGCACGTTCGTTTTCCGGGTGGCCCGCGTGGCCCTTGACCCATTCCCATGTCACGTCATGGCGCGCGGCGGCCTCGTCGAGGCGGCGCCAGAGGTCTTCGTTCTTGACCGGTTTCTTCGTCGAGGTCTTCCAACCATTGCGCTTCCAGCCGTGAATCCAGCCGGTCACGCCATTCTTCACGTAGGCGCTGTCGGTGACCAAGGTGATGCGCGAGGGACGGTCTAGCGCCTCCAGCGCCGCGATGGCGGCCAGAAGCTCCATCCGGTTGTTGGTGGTACTGGCCTCGCCGCCCTTCAGTTCGCGTTCCTTGAGCACGGTGTCGCCGCGCTTCGCCTGCAAAAGCGCGCCCCAGCCGCCGGGTCCGGGGTTCCCGGAGCATGCCCCGTCGGTATAGGCGAACAGTTCAGGCATCGCGGCGGCTCGTGATCAGGATGAAGGGATCGACGGTGCCGGCCAGCCCCTTGCCCGCGCCCTCGGTTGCGTCGGTGGGCGTCATTCCGGCTTCGGTCAGCAGGGCTTCGAGCTCCGCCCGGGTCACGTAGCTGTAGAACCGGCCCAGCGCGTCGCGCCCCTCGCCCTCGCCCAGCTTGAGCCCGAGGAACAGCCAGCCGCCGGGGACAAGCGCCTTCGCCATTGCCGCGATATGCACGGGATGCTCGGCCTTGGGCGTGTGCAGCAGGCTGAAGCTGCACCAGATGGCGTCGAAGGCCTCCGTTTCGGTCAGGCTGACGAAGGTCCGCAGATGCGCGTCGAGGCCCTTGGCGCGCGCCATCTCGACGAAATCGGGGCTCGCATCCCAAGCGCTCACGGCGAAGCCCATCTCCTGCATCGCCCGCGCATGGGTGCCGGGACCGCAGCCGATGTCGAGGATGCGCGCGCCGGGCGCGAGCCGCCCGAGAAAGGCGTCGAGCGCGGCGGTCTCCCTGTCCGTGGGCGCCATCGCCGCGTAGCGCCCGGCCTCGGCGGCATAGACTGCGAGGGTTTCGCGGTCGGCGTTCATCCCTCCGCGCCCAGTCCAACGATCAGGCAGGCCGCGACCACGGTCGTCAGCAGAAGGCGCAGACGCATCCACCAGTCGGGCGCGAGACCCGCCCGCGCCGCCGTCCAGTCGATCGGCAGCAGCGCCACGAACCCCACAAGCAGCGCCATGAGCGCCGGTCCCGTCGCGCCGGTGGCTGCGAAGAAGGCCCAGATCGGTGGCAGCACCGAGAGCGCGTAGAAGTATCCCGCGACCAGTCCGGTCGCCCGCGTCGCGAAGCCCCAGATGACGCCCGCCATGAAGGACAGGATGACGAGGCCGTAGATCTGCATGACCGCCGCGCCTTGGAACCGCCCTGGCAGGAAGCCCGAAGCCCAGTCCGTCAGGCCCGGCGCGAGTATGCCCGCGGCCCCCCACAGGAACGGGAGCAGGCCTGCAAGACCAAGCGCGAGGGCGGAGGCGGGGATGCGCGACATGCGCCCTATCTGCCCCGGTCGCGGCGGGGCGGCAAGGGTCCGTGCGGCGTTATCCGGCCGGAAGGTCGGGTTCGGGACAAGGGCAGGCGCGGCGCGCCGTCACTACGCCGGCACGCGCAGGACGCGGGGCACCTTGAACTCCACGTCTTCCTTGGCGGTTTCCACCAGCTCGACCGTCACGTCGTAGCGGTCGCGGAAAGCGTCGACGACCTCGTCCACCAGAACCTCGGGCGCGCTGGCGCCTGCGGTGATGCCAAGGGTCGCGATCCCCTCCAGCGCGCGCCAGTCGATGTCGCTGGCCCGCTGCACCAGTTGCGCATACTGGCACCCGGCGCGCGCGCCGACCTCGACCAGTCTCTTGGAGTTGGAGGAGTTGGGCGCGCCCACCACCAGCATCGCGTCGGCCTTTGGCGCCATTGCCTTGACCGCTTCCTGCCGGTTGGTGGTGGCGTAGCAGATGTCTTCCTTGTGCGGCCCGACGATCCCCGGGAACCGCGCCTGAAGGGCGGCCACGATATCGGCCGTGTCGTCGACGCTCAACGTCGTTTGCGTGACGAAGGCCAGCCGCTCGGGGTCGCGCACCTCGACATCGGCCACGTCATCGACGGTTTCAACAAGCAGCACCTCGCCCTCAGGCAACTGTCCCATGGTGCCGACGGTCTCGGGATGGCCGGCATGGCCGATCATGATCATCTGCAGCCCGTTCTCGTGATGCCGGGCGGCCTCGATATGGACCTTGGAGACCAGAGGGCAGGTCGCGTCCACAAACAGCATCTCGCGCCGCGCGGCCTCGGCCGGGACGGCCTTGGGCACGCCATGGGCCGAGAAGATGACGGGGCGATCCGCCGGGCATTCGTCGAGTTCCTCGACGAAGACCGCGCCCTTGGCCTTGAGATCGTCCACCACGAACTTGTTGTGCACGATCTCATGGCGGACGTAGACTGGCGCGCCCCATTTCTCCAGGGCCATCTCGACGATCTTGATCGCGCGGTCGACCCCGGCGCAGAAACCGCGCGGCGCGGCGAGATAGACGGTCAGGGGCGGCTTGGTCATCGGATCGCTCGAAGTCGAAGTGTCACGGTGGCATTACACCCAGAGGTAGGGCTTTCCCCGGCACGCGTCCAGAGCGGCGTCCCTGTCCCGGTCGCGTATCCCGTGTTGCCTGTTCCGCGCCGAGGGACCGACGCGGCTTCAGTCCTCGACGGTTTCCTCTTCGTCGCGGACGCGCTCGTAGCGCGGCTCACGGGGGGGGCGACCGATCACGTCCTTCAGCTCGTCCAGCTCGATGAAATTGTCGGCCTGCCGGCGCAGATCATCGGCGATCATGGGCGGCTGGGACCGGATCGTGGAGACGACCGACACCCGCACGCCCTTGCGCTGAAGCGCCTCGACCAGCGGCCGGAAATCGCCGTCGCCGGAGAAAAGGACGATGTGATCCACATGCGCGGCGGTTTCCATGGCATCGACCGTCAGTTCGATATCCATGTTGCCTTTCACCTTGCGGCGGCCGCTGGCGTCGGTGAATTCCTTCGCCGGCTTGGTCACCATGGTGAAGCCGTTGTAATGAAGCCAGTCGACCAGTGGGCGGATCGGGGAATAATCGTCATTCTCCAGAAGCGCCGTGTAATAGAAGGCCCGCAAAAGCTTGCCGCGTTGCATGAATTCCTGGCGCAACAGCTTGTAATCTATGTCGAAAGACAGCGCCTTTGCGGCTGCGTAAAGATTCGAGCCGTCAATGAACAGCGCCAGCCGTTCGTCCCGGTAGAACATTGTAAATTCCCATGTCCAATGTGGCGAAGCCGGCGAAATCCTCCTAGGGAGTGAGCCCAGGCAGCCGAAGACGCGATGGGCGAAAAATAAAGGATTGTGACAGAGGTGCAAGTAAACAAATGCGGGCCGGGTGAGAAACAGGCGCTTGTCGCCCTCGGGGCGAACCTGCCGATCGGGCGCGCGACCCCACAAGAGAACGTCACGGCCGCCATGGACATGCTGGAAAAGCGCTGTGCCACGAGCCTTTGCCGTAGCCGTCTGTGGCGCACACCGGCTTATCCCGAAGGCGCGGGTCCGCCCTTCGTGAACGCCGCCCTGTCGCTCGACTGGCAGGGCACGGCAAGGGAACTGCTGGCCCTGCTGCACGGCGTGGAGGAAGCTTTCGGACGGCAACGCACCGGCCGCTGGGAGGCCCGCAGGATGGACCTCGACCTGATCGGCCTCGGTGATCTCGTTCTGCCTGATCCAGACGGGTTCCGGACGTGGCACGATCTCCCCCCCGAAGAGGCGGCGACGCGCATGCCGGACGAGCTGATCCTGCCGCACCCGCGCATGCACGAGCGGGTCTTCGTTCTTGCGCCGCTCTGCGAGGTCGCGCCCGACTGGCGCCATCCGGTGCTGGGCCGGACCGTGCGCGAGATGCTCGACGCGCTCCCTGCCTCCGACCATGCGGGGGTCGCGCCTTTGGGGCCGCGGAGCGAAGGGACGGATGCGACCCCCTGATCGGCAGAATCGCCTTGTGTTTTCGCCCCGGCGCCCTTAGATCAGGCGCTTCTGACGAATTTGCATCCGATCCGGAGGATCAACATGGCACGCGTGACCGTCGAAGATTGCGTCGACAAGGTTCCGAACCGTTTTGAACTTGTCATGCTGGCAGGGCATCGCGCCCGCGAGATCGCCAAGGGTTCGCCCCTGACGATCGACCGCGACAACGACAAGAACCCGGTGGTGGCACTCCGCGAGATCGCGGAAGAGACCCAGAGCGCCGCGGACCTGCGCGAGCGTCTGATCGAAAGCCACCAGACCCAGATCGAGGTCGATGAGCCCGAAGAGGACGCGATGGCGCTTCTGCAGGGTGTCGAGCGCGACCGCCCTGTCGAGGACGACATGAGCGATGAGCAACTCCTGCGCGCCATGATGGAAGCGCAGATGCAGAAGTGACCGGCCGGTCGGTGCGGCCGGCCGCGAGGTGACGGCCAAACGATGATTGACGCCGACGACCTGGTCAGCCTGGTCCGCAACTACAATCCGAAAACGAACGAGGCGCTGATCCGCGGCGCCTACGACTACGCCCGGCGCATGCATGAGGGGCAGAACCGCCACTCGGGCGAGCCCTATTTCACGCATCCCGTTTCCGTCGCCGCGATCCTCACGGAACAGCGGCTCGATGACGCCACGATCATGACGGCGCTTCTGCACGACACGATCGAGGACACCAAGGGGACCTATTCCGAGATCGCCGCGGAATTCGGCCCCGACGTGGCCGAGCTGGTCGACGGGGTGACCAAGCTCACCAATCTGGAACTCTCCAGTCGCGAGACCAAGCAGGCGGAAAACTTCCGCAAGCTCTTCATGGCGATGTCCAAGGACCTGCGGGTGATCCTCGTGAAGCTTGCCGACCGGCTGCACAACATGCGCACGATCCGCCACATGCCGCCCGAGAAACAGGCGAAGAAGGCGCATGAGACGATGGACATCTACGCCCCGCTCGCCGGCCGGATGGGCATGCAATGGATGCGCGACGAGCTGGAGGACCTGTCATTCCGGGTCCTGAACCCCGATGCCCGCGCCTCGATCATCCGCCGCTTCGTCACGCTGCAAAGGGAAACCGGCGACGTCATCCCCAAGATCACCGACGACATCGAGACGGTCCTCGAGAAACACGGCGTTTCGGCGGATGTCTTCGGGCGCGCCAAGAAACCCTTCTCGATCTGGCGCAAGATGCAGGAAAAGCAGCTGGCGTTCTCGCGGCTGTCGGACATCTACGGGTTCCGCGTCATCACCGAGACCGAGGATGACTGTTACCGGGTGCTGGGCGCCATCCACCAGCGCTGGCGCGCCGTGCCGGGGCGGTTCAAGGACTACATCAGCCAGCCCAAGTCGAACGGCTATCGCTCGATTCACACCACGGTCTCGGGCCGCGACGGCAAGCGGGTGGAGGTGCAGATCCGCACCCGCCAGATGCATGAGGTGGCCGAGGCCGGCGTCGCGGCGCACTGGGCCTATCGCGACGGGGTGCGCACGCAGAACCCCTTTGCCGTCGATCCCGCACGCTGGCTCGAAAGCCTGACGGAACGCTTCGAGAATGCCGAGGATCACGACGAGTTTCTCGAACACGTGAAGCTCGAGATGTATTCCGACCAGGTGTTCTGCTTCACGCCCAAGGGCGATGTGGTCAAGCTGCCCAAGGGCGCGACGCCGATCGATTTCGCCTACGCGATCCACACGCGGATCGGCCATTCCTGCGTCGGCGCGCGGCTCGACGGTCTGCGGGTGCCGCTGTGGACCCGGCTGAAGAACGGCCAGTCGGTCGAGATCCTGACCGCCGAGGGGCAGACCCCGCAGGCCACATGGCTCGACATCGCCGTGACCGGCCGCGCCAAGGCCGCGATCCGGCGGAACCTGCGCGAGGTCGACCGCGAACGCTACATCAAGCTGGGGCGCGAACTGGCGCGCGTGGCCTTCGAGCAGATCGGCAAGAAGGCCACCGACAAGGCCATAGCGACGGCGGCCAAGATGCTGAACCTCGCCGAGGGCGACGAGGTGCTTGCGCGTATCGGTTCGGCCGAGTTGTCCGCGCGTGCCGTGGTCGCCGCGCTTTACCCCGAGGTCGGCCATGACGAGACCCAGGGCGAGGTCGAGGCGCGCCGCGCCGTGATCGGCCTGCCGCCCGGTGCCTCGACCCGGCGTGCGCAGTGTTGTCAGGCCGTTCCGGGCGAGCGCATCGTGGGCATCGCCTATCCGGGAAAGGGCCCTATCGTGCATGCCATCGACTGCGAGGCGCTGGCCGCCTTCGACGATGCGCCCGACCGCTGGATCGACCTGCACTGGACCGATGGCCGCCATGCCCCGGTCCACAACGTGACCGTCGATGTGACCATGTCGAACGAAAAGGGCGTTCTGGGTCGAATATGCACATTGATCGGCGAACAGAACGCCAATATCTCCGATCTGCACTTCATGGATCGGAAACCGGACTTCTACCGTCTCCTGATCGATCTGGATGTGCGGGACGCGGAACACCTGCATGCGGTGATGATGGCGGTCGAGGCCGACAGCGACGTTGCCACCGTGCAGCGGTTCCGCGACTTGGATCGCCGTCCCTGATCCCGGGGCGTCGGCAGGGTTGCAGGCGTCGTGGGGGCCACGAAGCCGCGTGAACGGTGGAAGGAACGGCTGGCGGTGGTCTTCAAGCGGCGGGACCAGAGAAGTTGGCTAAAGATCATCGCGCAGGCCCTGTGGCCGCGCGGTGGCTGGGCGCGTGCGTTCCAGTACGTGCAGCATCGGCTGCGCCGCCTGCCCGGAACGCCGGAACAGATCGCGCGCGGGATCTTCGCGGGTGCAGTGACCGTCTTCACGCCGCTCTTCGGGTTGCATTTCTTGGTCGCCGCGATCCTCGCCAAGATCATGCGCGGCTCGATCCTTGCGTCGCTTCTGGCCACCTTCATCGGCAATCCGCTGACCTATGTGCCGATCGCGGTCGTCTCGCTGCAGACGGGATACTTCCTGCTGGGAATGCGACCGCGGGAAGAAGTAGACGAATCCATCTTCATCAAGTTCAGCCGCGCGGCGGGCGACCTGTGGCACAACTTCGTCGCCATCTTCACTCCCGAGCGGGCGGAGTGGCACGAACTCGGGATCTTCTACAGGGACGTGTTCTTCCCGTGGCTGGTGGGTGGCCTGATCCCCGGTGTGATCTGCGGGCTGATCTGCTACTACATCAGCGTCCCGGTCATCCGCGCCTATCAGAAACGCCGTGCGGCGAAGTTGCGCACGAAAATGGACAAGCTGCGCCGGCAGGCGGGCGCGGTGGACTGAGGTCCGCGGGCAGATGACGACAGGACGGAGACGGCAATGACCGAACGGCTGAGACTTGGCGTGAACATCGATCACGTCGCCACCTTGCGCAATGCCCGCGGCGGCGCGTTGCCGGACCCGGTGCGCGCGGCGCGCGTGGCCCAGGCCGCCGGTGCCGACGGCATCACGGCGCATCTGCGTGAGGATCGCCGCCATATTCGCGACGCCGATATCGCCGCGATCATGGAGGCGATCACCATCCCGCTGAACTTCGAGATGGCGGCGACCGACGAGATGCAGGGGATCGCGCTGGCCCATGGGCCGCACGCCGCCTGTATCGTGCCCGAGCGGCGGGAGGAACGCACCACCGAGGGCGGGCTGGAGGTCGCGGGCGATCAGGACCGTCTGGCGCGGTTCATCGGGCCGCTTTCCGATGCCGGACTGCGCGTGTCGCTGTTCATCGCGGCCGACCCCGCGCAGATCGCGGCGGCCGCGCGCATCGGCGCCCCGGTGGTGGAACTGCATACCGGCGCCTATTGCGACCATCACGCCGAAGGCGACACAGCGGCCCGCGACGCCGAGCGCGCGCGGCTGATCGACGGGGCGAAGCTTGCGGCCGATCTGGGGCTCGAGGTGCATATGGGCCACGGGCTGACCTACGATAGCGTCGCCCCGATAGCGGCCCTGCCAGAGGTCGCCGAACTCAATATCGGCCATTTCCTGATGGGCGAGGCGCTGTTCGTGGGACTGGCCGGTGCCATCGCGGAAATGCGCCGCGCCATGGATGCCGCGCGCGGCTAAGGCACTGGTATTGGCCGCGTCCCGCCGCCTCATTGCCATCCTGGCAGCGATGGGCAACTTTCGCGCCGTCATCTCCGACCCAGACCCGGAGGCAGGTATGCGAACAATAGCGGAGGGCGCTCGGTTTCGGCGCGCTCCACCCATTATCCTTGGGAAGCAGCGCCCATGATCCTCGGTATCGGCACCGATCTCGCCAATATCGAGCGGATCGAACGCGCGCTCGATCGCTTCGGCGACAGGTTCCGCAACCGCGTTTTCACCGTCACGGAGCAGAACCGCGCCGAACGGATGAAGAAGCCGGCAGGCACCTACGCAAAGCGCTGGGCCGCGAAGGAGGCATGTTCCAAGGCGCTGGGCACCGGTCTTCGGATGGGCATCGCCTGGAAGGACATGGCGGTGACGAACCTGCCATCCGGTCAGCCGGTGATGGAGGTCACGGGCTGGGCGCGCGAACGGCTGGATCAGATGACGCCGGATGGCTTCAGGGCCACGATCCATGTCAGCCTGACCGATGATCACCCCTGGGCGCAGGCCTTCGTCGTGATCGAGGCCGTGCCGGAGGAAGAAGAGGAAACCCGCCCGCTCGTCGGCCCGGTGTCGCGCCGCACGCTCACCTGAGGCTCGCTTGACTTAAGCCCCGCCGCGCCCCATGAACCCCGGGGCCGAAAGGCAGGTCGAGACACGAGCAGGAGAGGCAGTGCGCCATGGCAGCGACGGCCAAGAAGGACGGCGTGTGGGAAACGGTGAAGACCGTGGTCTACGCGCTCCTGATCGCGGGGATCTTCCGCACATTGTTCTTTCAGCCGTTCTGGATTCCGTCCGGATCGATGAAGGACACGCTGCTGATCGGCGATTTCCTTTTCGTCAACAAGATGGCCTACGGCTATTCGCGGCATTCCTGCCCCTTCTCCATGTGCCCGTTCTCGGGGCGCATCTTGGGCGATGCGCCCGATCGCGGGGATGTGGTGGTCTTTCGTCATCCGGTGAACGGACAGGATTTCATCAAGCGCGTCGTGGCGCTGCCCGGGGACACGGTCCAGATGCGCGAGGGCGTGCTCTACATCAACGGCGATGCCGCGCAGCTGACGGCCGAGCCGCCGTTCGAGGAAACCTACGACCGGCAGGGCCCCGCCGGCCATCTGCCGCGTTGCTCGAACGCGCCGGTGGGGCAGGGCGGCACCTGCGAGAAGGAGCGTTTCACCGAGGCGCTGCCGGGCGGTGTGACCCATTCCATCCTCAACATCGAGGATGGCAGCCGCGGCGACAACACGCCCGAATTCACCGTCCCCGACGAGCACGTGTTCGTCATGGGGGACAACCGCGACAACTCCGTCGACTCGCGTTTTCCGCAGTCCATCGGCGGCGTCGGCTTCGTGCCCTTCGAGAACCTTCTGGGCCGGGCGGATCGCGTGATCTTTTCTTCGGCCGGGCAGCGGATGGTCTATTTCTGGACCTGGCGCTCCGATCGGTTCTTCGAGCGCATCGACTGAGCCCATGGCAGTGTCGCGGGAGCTTGCCGCGTTTTCCGAGCGGCTGGGGCATGTCTTCGACGACCCGGACCTGTTGCGCCGCGCGCTGACCCATGCCTCCCTGTCCTCTCCCACGCGGCCCGACAACCAGCGGCTGGAGTTTCTCGGAGACCGGGTCCTCGGCCTCGTGATGGCCGAGGCGCTGCTGGCGCAGGACACGGACGCGCGCGAGGGGCAGCTTGCACCGCGCTTCAACACGCTGGTGCGCAAGGAAGCCTGCGCCGATGTCGCGCGCGAGATCGATCTGGGCGCTGTCCTGCGCCTCGGCAAATCCGAGACGGCGACCGGCGGGCGGCGCAAGCAGGCGCTTCTGGGTGACGCGATGGAGGCGGTGATCGCGGCGGTCTATCTCGACGCGGGGTTCGACAGGGCGCGCGAGGTGATCCTGCGGCTCTGGGGCGCGCGCCTGACGGCGGTCGAAACCGATGCCCGCGACGCCAAGACCGCGCTTCAGGAATGGGCGCAGGCCCGCGGTCTTGCGCCGCCGAGCTACGTGGAGGTCGCGCGCACGGGGCCGGATCACGCCCCGACCTTTACCGTCGAGGCGCGCCTCGACAATGGCGAGACCGCCCGCGCCGAGGCGCGCGTGAAGCGGCAGGCCGAACAATCCGCGGCGCAGCAGTTGCTGGAGCGTCTGGGCGGCTAGGTGCCGCGGCAAGGCGGGAAGGGATGCGAATGGACCTCGACGGGCGCACGGTTCTGATCGTTCTGGCGCATCCCGAGCCCGCGTCCTTCACCGCCGGCTGGGCCCGCGCCAGCGCCGATGCCGCCAGGGCGGCGGGCGCCCGGGTCATCTGGTCCGACCTCAACGCCATGGGGTTCGACCCGGTCGAGGGGCCGCGACACTACCGGGCGCCGCCCGCCCCCTTCGACCCGCTCAAGGCCCATGAGGCCGCTGTCGCGAGCGGCACCGTTCCCACCGATGCGCAGGCCGAAGCCGACAAGATCGCGGCCGCCGACCTGATCGTGTTTCACTTCCCGATCTGGTGGTTCGGCCCGCCCGCGATCCTGAAGGGCTGGCTCGACCGCTGCCTGATCCATGGCGCCCTGCACGATGTCGACCACCGCTTCGACACCGGGCGGCTCCGCGGCAAGCGCGCGCTTTTCTGCGTGACGACCGGGGCGAATGCCGTCGAATGCGGTCCCGGCGGCAAGGAGGGGGACGTCCGACTGCTGCTCTGGCCGCTGGCCTACACGCTGCGCTACTGCGGGATGGCGGTGCATGAACCGGTGCTGATCCACGGCGTGCACGGCTATTTCGAGGGCGCGGAGGAGGCGGCGTTGAAGGCGCGGCTGTCGGCGGTGCTCGAAGATCAGGCGCGTCTCATCCGCGAAATCGACCGCCGTCCGCTCATCCCCTTCAACGCCGACACGGATTTCGACGAGACCGGGCGCCTCCGCCCGGACGCGCCCAGCCATTCGCCTTTCATCCGCCGGCCCTAGAGGCCCGTCGCCTCGTCCAGCCCCAGCATGATGTTGAGGTTCTGGACCGCCGCCCCGGAGGCGCCCTTGCCGAGATTGTCGAGGATCGCGATCAGGACGGTGGCCCCGGTCTCGGGGTCGCCGTCGACCGTCAGCTGCATCCGGTTCGTGCCGTTGAGGGATTGCGGATCGATCCGGGGGCCGAGCGTGTCACGTTCCACGACCTCGACGAAGCCGCCCTCACCGTAATGGGCCGCGAGCGCCGCGAAGGCCGCCGCCGGCCCGCCGGGCGCAAGGTGCAGCGGAACCTGCACGATCATGCCCTGGGCGAATTGCCCGACCTGCGGCACGAAGATCGGTTTCCGGGTCAGGCCGGTGCGCGCCACGATCTCGGGCAGGTGCTTGTGCGTCTGGTCGGTCTTGTAGACGAAGCCTCCGGTGACCTCGCCGGACTCGAACTCCGCGATCATGGATTTCCCGCCGCCGGTGTAGCCGGACAGCGCGTTGATCGTGATCGGGTCGTCCGCCGCGATGAGGCCCGCCTCCAGCAGGGGCCGGATCAGCGCGATGGCGCCGGTCGAATAGCAACCGGGGTTCGAGACGAATTTGGCGCCCGCGATCGCCTCGCGCTGGCCCGGAGCCATTTCGGCAAACCCGAAGATCCAGTCGGGATCGGTCCGATGCGCCGTCGAGGCGTCGATGACGCGCACGGGCATGCTCCGCAGGTCCGGCGCGATCTCGTGCACGGCCGCGTCGGGCAGGCAGAGGATGGCGATATCGGCCTCTCCGAAGGCCCCGATCCGCGAGAGCCGGGATTTCCGGTTCTCCTCGGGCAAGGAGATCAGCGAGATGTCCGGACGGGTCTCGAGGCGTGCGCGGATCTGCAGACCCGTCGTTCCAACCTCGCCGTCGATGAACACCTTCGCAGTCATGGCTCCGTTCCTTGTATGGATGACGCGCTCCCTTAGCGCTTTCCCACCGCGCCGCGCAACCGTCCCGTGTGGCCAAGCCCGCCGGGATCGGATATGGCGACGAGCCAACCCCATTCGAGAGTTTTCGCCCATGACCACCCGCGCCGGTTTCGTCGCCCTGATCGGAGAACCCAACGCGGGCAAGTCGACCCTGCTCAACCGCATGGTGGGCGCGAAGGTCTCGATCGTCACGCACAAGGTGCAGACGACGCGCACGCGCATCCGGGGCGTCGCGATGGAGGGCGAGGCGCAGCTTGTCTTCGTGGACACGCCCGGCCTGTTCCGGCCGCGCCGGCGGCTCGACCGCGCCATGGTCGCGGCGGCCTGGGGCGGGGCGGCGGATGCCGATGTCGTGGTCCTGCTGATCGAGGCGCATCGCGGGCTGACCGAGGGCGTGCAGGCGATCCTCGACGCGCTGGGCGAACGGACCACAGGCCGCCGCGTGGCGCTTGCCATCAACAAGATCGACCGGGTCGAGGCGCAGGTTCTCCTGAAGCTGACCGAAGCGATGAACGCGGCCTTCCCATTCGAAAAGACCTTCATGATCTCCGCCGAGAAGGGCTATGGCGTCGACGATCTGCGCGCATGGCTGGCGGGTGCGGTGCCCGAGGGGCCATGGCTTTACCCCGAGGATCAGATCGCCGATCTGCCGCTGCGCATGATCGCCGCCGAGATGACGCGCGAGAAGCTGACCCTGCGCCTGCATCAGGAGCTGCCCTACCAGCTGACGGTCGAGACCGAGAACTGGGAGGAGCGCAAGGACGGCTCCGTCAGGATCGACCAGTTGATCTATGTCGCCCGAGATGGCCACAAGGGCATCATCCTTGGACACAAGGGCGAGACGATCAAATCCGTCTCCAAGGCCGCGCGGGAGGAGATCGCCGCCTTCCTCGACCGCCCGGTGCACCTGTTCCTGCAGGTCAAGGTGCGCCCGAACTGGCTGGAAGAGGCCGAGCGCTATTCGGAGATGGGCCTCGATTTCCGCGACGGGAACTAGGCCGATGACGCGGCTGACGGCCGAGTTCTGGGTGCAGGCCTATCTGACGCGGCTGCGGCTGGCCGATATCCCGGCCTTCGTGGTGGCGCGCGGCGATGCGACGGCGGGCGCGGTGCTCGTCAAGCAGGCCACGCTCGACGGGCGGGCGACGGCCTATCAGCGCAGCTTTGACCCGATGACCGGGGTACGGACCTGGATGATGCTGGCCGAGGGGGCGGAGCCGGACGTGGACGCCGCCATTTCGCGCCAGCGGTCGTTCGACCCCGATCTCTGGGTGATCGAGGTCGAGGATCGCGCCGGGCGTCACCTTCTGGACGAGCCCGGCCTCGACTAACGGTCGGCGAAGCGGCCGATGCCGATCATGGCGACCCCGCCCAGCAGGACCAGTACCCCGAGGATGCCGAGCGTCGCCGCGACCTGCCAGACGCCGGTCTCGCCGGGATCCATGAACGGGTAGGGGTAGACGCCGTCCAACGTGGCCAGCCCCAGCGCATAGGCCACATAGACGGACGGCCACAGCGCGAAGGCCGGCAAGTCGGCCCAAACCAGCGCGGTTTTCGGCGCCTGCACCAGCCACCAGAGCAGCACGGCCAGCGGCACGATGGTGTGCAGGCCCCAATCGGCCACGATGCCGATGCCCGTGGGGTTCCAGAATTCGGTCAGAAGCGTGTGGTAGACCGCCCCCGTCAACACGACGGACAGGGTCAGGGCGGCCAGCGTCACCGCGCTCAGCCCGCGAAGCTTGCTCAACGCGACGGTGAGGAAGGCGATCACAACCAGCACCGTTGTCAGGATGGTGAAGAACCGCGTCATCTCGATCACGGTCTCAAGCGGCCCGGTGCCGCGCAGCTCCATCAGGTAGACCCATTGCGCAACGAGCGATGCCGCGGCGAGACCCGCGATGACCAAGGCCTGCAATCGGGCCGCGCGAGACAGGACGGCGAACATGGCGCGGAGCCTGCCACGGCCCCATCGCATGGACAAGGCGGGGCGGCGCGCCGATAGTCCGGCCATGGAATGGCGCGAAGATGGTATCCTCTTGGCCGTTCGCCGCCATGGCGAGACGGCGGCGATCCTCGAGGTCTTCACCGAGGGACAGGGCCGGCATGTCGGCGTGGTGCCCGGTGGCGCGTCCCGCAAGATGGCGCCGATCCTTCAGCCCGGCGCGCAGCTCGACGTGACGTGGCGCGCGCGGCTGTCCGAGCATATCGGCAGTTTCCGGGTGGAGCCGAGGGCCAGCCGCGCGGCCGATGTCATGGATGACCGCCTCGCGCTGGCGGGGTTGGGTGCGGTCTGTGCGCTCCTGTCCTTCTGCCTGCCGGAACGTGCGCCGTACCCTGCGCTTTACGCCCGAAGCCTCGCGCTTCTGGACGGGCTTGGCGCCGAGCGCTGGGGGGATGCCTACCTCGGTTGGGAAATGGCGCTGCTCACGGAAATGGGGTTCGGCCTGTCGCTCGAGACCTGCGCCGTGACGGGCGCCACGGAGGAGTTGATCTACGTCTCGCCGCGCACGGGCCGGGCGGTCTCGCGGCCCGGGGCGGGGGCGTGGTCCGACCGTCTTCTGCCCTTGCCGCCATGTCTGGCCGGTGTTCCGTCGCAAACGCCGGCGGAGCTTTCGGCGGCGCTGCGGACGACGGGTCACTTCCTGAGCGAGCATCTCGCGCCATCGCTGGGCGACCGACCTCTGCCCGCGGCGCGGCAGCGCCTGGTCGACCTGATCGCGCGCAGGGCTCAGCCGGCCAGCGGCGACAGCGGGTAATGCGCCAAAGGATCGTGCCGCGCGCCGGCGGATGACAGGGTCGAGCGGAACAGGACAAGCTCCGTCGCCGCGAATCCGGGGATTTCCACGCGCTTGCCCAGGGCGGCGGCGAGCCGGTCGCGCGCCGGTCCCGTCGGTTGCCGGTTCGCGCGGGAAAGCGTGACATGCGGGCGAAAGCGGCGGCGCGGCAGGTCCGCCCCCGCCATGCGCGCCACCTGCGCCACCTTGGCATGCAGCGCGGAGAGGCCCGCGTCAGGCAGGACCTGCGCGAAAACGAGGCCGCGTTCCATGTCCCCGAAGGTGCCCAGGCCGTCGAATTCCACCTGCGCAGTGGGCAGCGGCGTCGCCGACAGCAGGTCGTCGAGTTCCGCCAGTACCGCGTCGCTCACCTCGCCCAGAAAGGCGATCGTGAGGTGCAGGTTGTCTTCGGGCACCGGCCGTCCGACGGGGACAAGATCCTGCGCGGCGACGAGGGCCGCGAGGGTGGTTTCGGGGAGGGGCAGGGCAAGAAAGGCGCGCATGGCGCCTTTTCTAACCTTTGGCGAGCACCGCGTCAGCGGCCTTTTCCAGCGCGGCGAGCGGCGCGGTGAACTGGATGCCGAGCATGTCGCGCGCGCGGCTGTTGTCGAACTGCGGCGCCCTGCCGACGCCGGCCAGAATGCCACGGATCGACGGGTCGAACAGCGACAGCAGCCGCAGCACCGGCTTGGGCGCGATCCGGGTCGCGATCTTGCGGTCGGGATGACGTGCGGCGAGGTGTTGCGCCATCCGCGGCATGGTCATCGTTCCGTTCGAGCCGATGAACCTCTGCCCGACGCTCTCGGGGCGGTGCAGCGCCGCGATATGCATCGCCGAGATATCCGCCACGTCCACCACGCCGAAACCGACATCGGGCAGCATCGGGTCCTTGCCGCCGAGGATGCGCTCGACCAGTTCCAGCGAGGTTCCGTAATTGCCGTCCATGGGTTCGCCCAGCACGAGGGCGGGGTTGATCGTCGTCAGCTGCATCTCGGGATTGTCGGCGACGAAATCCCATGCCGCGCGCTCTGCCATCGTCTTGGACTTGTAATAGGCGTTGGATTTCGGGTGGCCCGGGTCCGACCAGTCGTCTTCGGTATAGGCGCCGGCCTTGTCCGTCGCCTCGATCGCGACGACGGAAGAGGTCAGGACGACGCGCGACACACCGGCCGCCTGTGCAGCCCGCATCGCGCGCAGGGTGCCGTCGACGGCGGGCCTGATGATGTCATTCTCGTCCCTGGGTTGCGACAACGGAAACGGAGACGCAGTATGGAACAGCGCATCGGCACCGTCCATCGCCTGCGCCCAGCCGTCATCGCGCGCGAGGTCAAGCTCGACGAAGCTCAGCCGGTCCAGCGCTGACGGATCGCTCAGCCGTGGGCGCAGCGCATCCCGCACCTCACCTTCGCGCCCGGCCGAGCGGAGGGACCCGCGCACGGAATGGCCCGCCTCGAGCAGGTCGAAGGCGATGCGCTTGGCGATGAAACCGGTGACACCGGTCAGGACGACACGTTTGCTCATGGGGCGAAGGTCTCCGGTTCATGTTAGAAATGCTAACATTGGCCATCGGGCACGGAGGTCAAGCCCGCCCTGCCCGCAATCGACGCGGCGCCCGTCCGTTGGCGCTATCCCAGCAGACGTCGCGCGATGACCTGCGCCTGGATCTCGGCGGCACCCTCGAAGATGTTGAGGATGCGCGCGTCGCACAGGATGCGGGAAATCCCGTATTCCAGGGCGAAGCCGTTGCCGCCGTGGATCTGCAGCGCGTTGTCGGCCGAGGCCCATGCGACGCGGGCGCCCAGAAGTTTGGCCATTCCCGCCTCGAGGTCGCAGCGCCGGTCGTTGTCCTTTTCCCATGCGGAGAAATAGGTCAGCTGCCGCGCGATCATGATCTCGACCGCCATCATGGCGAGCTTGCCAGAGACGCGCGGAAACGCGATCAGCGGCTTGCCGAACTGCTTGCGGTCCTGCGCGTACTGCATGCCGGCATCGAGCGCGGATTGCGCCACGCCGATGGCGCGGGCCGCCGTCTGGATGCGCGCGCTCTCGAAGGTCTGCATCAGCTGCTTGAAGCCCTGCCCCTCTTCGCCGCCCAGAAGGTTCTCGCCCTTCACCTTGAAGTCGTCGAAATTGACCGTGTATTCCTTCATGCCGCGATAGCCGAGAACCTCGATCTCGCCGCCGGAAATTCCGGGGTCCTGCCATGGCGCCTCGTCCGTTCCCGGCGTCTTTTCGGCAAGGAACATCGACAGGCCCTTGTAATCGGTCGTGTCGGGCACCGTGCGCGCCAGAACGGTCATCACGTGCGTCCGCGCGGCATGGGTGATCCACGTCTTGTTGCCGTTCACGATCCAGTCGCCGTTCTCGTCCTTCACGGCCTTCGTGCGCAGGCTGCCGAGGTCGGAGCCGGTGTTGGGTTCGGTGAAGACGGCCGTTGGCAGGATCTCACCGGAGGCGAGACCGGGAAGCCACTTTTGCTTCTGCTCCTCCGTGCCGCCGGCAAGGATCAGCTCCGCCGCGATCTCGGACCGTGTGCCGAGCGAGCCCACGCCGATATAGCCGCGCGACAGTTCCTCGGAGACGACGCACATCGACGCCTTGGACAGGCCGAAGCCGCCGTATTCCTCGGGGATGGTCAGGCCGAAGACGCCCATCTCGGCCAGTTCCGAGATGATCTCCATCGGGATCAGCTCATCCTTGAGGTGCCACTCATGCGCCTCGGGGATGACGCGGTCGACGGAATAGCGGCGGAACTGCTCGCGGATCATCTCGAGCTCTTCGTCGAGGCCGGTGGCGCCCACGGTCAGCTCGGCCGAACGTTCCTGCATCAGCTCCACGAGGCGCGTGCGAGCGGCTTGCGTGTTGCCCGAGCCGGTCAGTGTCATCACGGCGTCGGTCATCAGCCCGCGCTGATCCTCCTGCGTCAGGCCGATGTCCTGCGGGCGCAGGATCTCGTTCTGGCTCATCGGGATGCCGCCGTAGATCTGCCACAGGTATTCGCCGACGCCGATCTGCAAAATCAGCTGCTCGACCTCGCCGAACTTGCCCTCTCCGTTCAGACGCTCCGCCCAGGCGTGCATCTGGCGCAGCGATTCGACGTAGGTCGCCAGCCACGCAAGCCCGTGCGCCGCCGTCTGGTTCGCTTCCAGAAGCGCGCCGGAGACGCGGCCATCGACGCTGAGCTCGGCGCGCAGACGCTCCGTCGCGGTGGCCAGCAGCGCCTCCGCCGGCGCGACCGCCGCGCCGGTGAGGGCCAGCAGGTCGGGCAGGATCGCGCTATCGTCGGGGATCGTCTGTCCGTCACGGGGCATGGGCGTTCTCCTTCGCGTTGTCAGTGGCTTCGTGGTGGTTCCGGCTGGTGTCATCCCGGTTTGGCCGGGACTTAGGGCGTTTGCAGGTGCAGCGCAACAAAAATGCGGCGGAATCACGCAGGACGAACGAAAATGTCCCACGTCTTTTTGCGCTGCAGCGTCCCCAGGATCACGGTATCACACAGCCGAAAGGGACACGCATGTTTCAGGACACTCTAGCCTTGATGCCGCTCTGGGCCTTCGCGGGCGCCATCGGCGTGACGCTTTTCGCGGGCTTCGTGAAGGGCGCGACGGGCTTCGCCATGCCGCTTATCATGATATCGGGACTGTCGCTGTTCATCGATCCGCTGATCGCGGTGGCGGGGATCATCCTGCCGATCGTGATGTCCAACGCGGTTCAGGCCTTTCGCTTCGGCCCGTCCGAGGCGGGTGGGGTGGTCCGGGAATACTGGCGCTACATCCTGATCGTCTGCGTGACCATCCTCATCGTGGCGCAGTTCATCATGGTGGTGCCGACGCATGTCTTCTACCTGATCCTGGGCGTGCCGGTGGTGATCCTGTCGCTGATCCAGCTGTTCGGCGTGCGCTTTCACATCCCCGAGAGCCGGAGGCGTCTGGCGGAATGGGGCGTGGGCCTCGTCGCGGGCGGGCTGGGCGGACTGACCGGGACATGGGGTCCGCCGACGGTGCTGTATCTCATCGCGCTCGAAACGCCCAAGGCCAAGCAATTGCTGGTGCAGGGCGTGGTCTATGGCGTCGGTTCGATCAGCCTTCTGGCCGGGCATGTGCAGTCGGGGGTCCTGAACCTCACCACGCTGCCGTTCTCGGCGGCGCTGCTCATCCCCGCCTATCTCGGCATGCTCCTGGGTTTCCGCATGTCGGACCGGCTGAACCCGGAGATGTTTCGCAAGGTCACCCTGATCGTGCTGGTCGTGGCGGGGGCGAACCTCGTGCGGCGCGGCCTCATGGGCTGACGCGGTGCCGGTCAGGACGTGAACCCCATCTGGCACTCGGCCAGCACGGGCGCGGCCATGTCAGGCGGCACCACCTCGAACGTGACGTGGAACAGTTCCCGCTCGCCGGCATGGGCCGCGAAGGTCCAGGTGCCCGTCACCAGTTCGCCGGGCACGTCGAAGGAAAACCCGGTGAGGCTGAATTCCTCCCAACCCAGCCGCGTGGTCCAGCGTTCCACCTCGATCCCGCTATCGGGAAAGGGTGGATGCGTGACCGTGACCGTAACCGGATCGTGCACCATGCCCTCGGGCGCGCGGCTGAGGATGCCGAAGCCGATGTCGAGCGCGGCAGGCACGACCGTCGTTGCAAATCGGATCTGCGGCAGGTCAGGCACGATGTTGATGACACCCGAGGCGGTTTCCGGCGCCGCTTCGGTGCGAACCGGCTTCTCGGCGCAATAGACGCCAACGACAAGCTCCGCGATCAGGTCCGGATCGACGCGGACGGACGCGCCGGTTCCGTCCTGGGCCCGAGCGGTCGAGGCGAACCAGGGCATCAGGCAAAGGCAGGTGAAAAGAACGGTCGCGGTCTGTCGCATGATCGGGAGCTTAGCATCGCGCCGGGCCATCGCAACGGCGACCTTGTGAAAAGAAAAGGCTCTCCCAAGGCATGGGAGAGCCAATTCCAAGCGATGCGCTGCGCAAGGGTCAGCCGATGGCCGCCGCCTTCACGTCATCCGCGATATAGGGGACGTATTGCGCGAAATTGTCGGCGAACATGTTCACCAGCTTGCGTGCCTGATGGTCATAGGCCTCGGTGTCGGTCCAGGTCTGGCGGGGGTCGAGCAGCGTGTCGTCGACGCCATGGCAGCTGACCGGCACGTCGAAGCCGAAATGCGGGTCCTTGCGGAACTGCCCGGCATTGAGCGAACCGTCGAGTGCCGCGGTCAGAAGCGCGCGCGTCGCCTTGATCGGCATGCGTGATCCGGTGCCGTAGGCCCCGCCCGTCCAGCCGGTATTGACCAGCCAGCAGGTCGCGCCGTGATCGCGGATCTTGTTCTGAAGAAGCTGGCCGTAGACCTCGGGCCGACGCGGCATGAACGGCGCGCCGAAGCATGTCGAGAATGTCGGCTCGGGTTCGGTCACCCCGCGCTCGGTGCCCGCGACCTTCGAGGTAAAGCCCGACAGGAAATGATACATCGCCTGCGCGGGTGTGAGCCGCGCGATGGGCGGCAGCACGCCGAAGGCGTCGCAGGTCAGCATCACGATGTTCTTGGGATGCCCCGCAAGCCCGGTCATCGACGCGTTGGGAATCTGCTCCAGCGGGTAGGCGCAGCGGGTATTGGCGGTCAGGCTGTCGTCGTCGAAGTCGAGCTCCAGCGTCTCGGGATCGTAGACCATGTTCTCGATCACGGTGCCGAATTTCTTCGTGGTGGCGTAGATCTGCGGCTCGGCCTCTTCGCGCAGGTTGATGGTCTTGGCGTAGCAGCCGCCCTCGAAGTTGAAGGTCCCACCCTCCGACCAGCCGTGTTCGTCGTCACCGACGAGCGTGCGTGCCGGATCGGCGGACAGCGTCGTCTTGCCCGTGCCGGACAGGCCGAAGAACACGGCGGCGTCGGACGGGTCGCCATCCGCGTGATTGGCCGAGCAGTGCATCGGCATCACGCCCTTGGCCGGCAGGATGTAGTTCAGAAGCGTGAAGACCGACTTCTTGTTCTCGCCCGCGTATTCGGAATTGGCGATCAGGATCAGCTTCTTCTCGAGGTTGAGCGCGATCACCGTATCGCTGCGGCAGCCATGACGCTCGGGGTCGGCCGCGAAGCTGGGGCAGTTGATGACCGTGTATTCCGGCACGAAACCGTCAAGCTCGTCCCGCCCGGGACGGCGCAGCAGGTGCCGGATGAAAAGGTTGTGCCACGCCAGTTCGCTGACCACGCGCACGTCGAGGCGGTGCGCCGGGTCGGCGCCACCATAGAGATCCTGAACGAAGTATTCGCCGCCTTTCATGTGGTCCAGCATGTCGGCATGAAGGCGGTCGAAAGCCTCGGGCGCCATCGGCGCGTTGTTGTCCCACCAGATCTCACCCTCGACCGACGGCGTGCGGACCACGAACTTGTCCTTGGGCGAGCGGCCGGTGAACTTGCCCGTCGAAACCAGCAACGTGCCGCCCTGCCCGAGACGCCCTTCGCCACGGCGGATCGCGGCCTCGATCAGGGCGGGTTCCATCAGGTTGTAGTGAACGGTTCCAAGGCCGGAGACCCCAAGCTTTTCGAGGGTCTGTTCCGGGTTAACGCGTCCATCCGTCATGCTGAGTGCTCCTTGGCCCGAAATCGGCCACCACGTTCGAAAGGGTCAAAGTCGCCGGCACCGGCATGCCGACCTGCAATGGACGGCGTATAACATGACGCTTTCAGGTCTGAACAGGACGGTTATGTGCAGTTAGCGCAACCATCGTGAAATTTTCTTTCGCGAATTCGCGAACATGAGCCGTTGCGGCGCAAAATGCGGCGGCGATGTGTTCGGAACACGGTCGGATCCTGGCGTGCGCGGGGTCATTTCGCGGTCTTTGCCCTGCGAGGCTTAGAACGATCTTAAGGCAACAGAAGCCAGGTTTTACACTGGCCCGTCGAACGATTCGACAGTTTGAGATTGATTCTTGAATCCGAACTCACAACAATGCCCGAAAAAATAATGTATTCGGGCAGTACAAGGAAACAGCGATGCCAAGGATTGCACTTGTCGACGACGACAGGAATATTCTGACGTCCGTGTCGATGACGCTCGAGGCCGAAGGCTTCGATGTCGAAACCTACAACGATGGCCAGTCCGCGCTCGACGCGTTCAACCGTCGTCTCCCGGACCTGGGTGTTTTCGACATCAAGATGCCGCGCATGGACGGCATGGACCTGCTGCAGCGTCTGCGCCAGAAATCCAAGATGCCGGTGATCTTCCTCACCTCCAAGGACGACGAGATCGACGAACTCATGGGCCTTCGCATGGGTGCCGACGACTACGTGAGAAAGCCGTTCTCGCAGCGCCTTCTGGTGGAGCGTATCCGTTCCATCCTGCGCCGGCAGGAGGCGATCGCCTCGGATGCCGCCGGAACGCCCGAGGAAAGCGCCGTCATGCAGCGCGGCAACCTCAGCATGGACCCGCTGCGCCACGCCGTGACCTGGAAGGGCCGGGACGTGTCGCTTACCGTGACGGAGTTCCTGCTGCTTCAGGCCCTCGCGCAGCGTCCGGGTTTCGTGAAAAGCCGCGATCAGCTGATGGACGTCGCCTATGACGAACAGGTTTACGTGGATGACCGCACGATCGACAGCCATATCAAGCGTCTGCGCAAGAAGATGCGCGCCGTGGATGACGATTTCTCGGCCATCGAGACGCTTTACGGCATCGGCTACCGCTATAACGAGGAATAGGGGTCCGCACGCGTGCCGGCAGACTTGTCCATGACAAACCGGCGCGCGCGCGACCGGGCCGACATCGTTCTCGGTGAGGACTGGGACCGTCCGGCGGGCACCGTCGAGTCGGAGCTGCGCGCGGCGCGGCAAAGGCGGAGCCTGTTCACGCTGAACCGGTCGCCTCTGGCCCGCAAGATCATCATGTTCAACCTGCTGGCCATTGTGGTTCTGGTGGCGGGCGTGATGTATCTGAACCCGTTCCGCGACAGCCTCGTGCATCAGCGGGAACGCGCGCTTGCCGTCGAGGCGCAGCTGATCGCCGACATCTTCGAGGCGAGCCTGCCGCGCAGCGCACCGGCAAACCTGCTGACGGGCGATGGCATCGACCCGGTCGACGTGCTCGGTCGGATCGGTCTGGCCGAGGGGATGGATGTCTTCGTCTACGCCGCCCCCGACACGCTCGTGGCCTCCACGCTCGACGGAACGCGCGGGCCGGCGCGTCCGGTGCGCGGCCTCGCCCCGCAGAGCGAGGAACGCCTGCTGATCACGGATTTCCTGAACTCGGTCTGGTCGGGTCTGTCGCGGCTGGTGGGATCCGACCAGTCCATCCCGGAACGCGGCACGCCGGAGGTTCTGGCACGCTCCCTCGTGCCCGCCGCAAGCGAAGGCGCGACCGTCCTGCGTCGCAGCACCGGCGTCGCCGGTGCCTCCTTCGCCGCGGCCACCCCGATCGAAGGGCCGACCGGCCCGCTTGGCGTGCTGGTGGTCACCACCGCCGCGGGCGAGATCGACCAGCTGGTGCGTAACGAGCGCGAGGAATTGCTGCAGATGTTCGTCGTTGCGCTCTTCGTGTCCATCGGCCTGAGCTTCGTTCTGGCCTCCACGATCGCCAATCCGCTTTCCGACCTTGCCGCCGCCGCCGAACTGGGCCGCGACAAGAACGCCCGCAAGATGAGCCCCACGCGCGTGCGCATCCCCGACCTGACCGGCCGCCCCGACGAGATCGGGCGCCTGTCCGGTGCGCTTCGGGGCATGGTCTCGGCGCTTTACGACCGGATCGACGCCAACGAACAATTTGCCGCCGACGTCAGTCACGAGATCAAGAACCCGCTTGCCTCCCTGCGGTCCGCCGTCGGCACCATGCGCGTCGCGCGCACCGACGATCAGCGCAACAGGCTTCTGGAGGTCATCGAGCACGACGTGCAGCGGCTCGACCGGCTGGTTTCCGACATTTCCAACGCCTCGCGTCTCGACAGTGAACTGGTGAAGGAGGAGGAGGAGGAATTCGACCTCGTCCGCACGCTGGAGAACCTGTCGCAATATCATGGCGAGGAAGCCGCCAAGAAAGGCGTCGATTTCATCACCGACCTGCCGTCGGAACCCATCCGCATATCGGGGTTGGAAGGGCGGCTGGCGCAGGTTTTCGTCAACCTGCTGTCCAACGCCATCTCCTTCTGCGAGGAGGGCGACGCGGTGCGCCTGTGGACCCGCCGTCGCGCCAACCGGGTGCTTATCGTCGTCGAGGATACCGGCCCCGGCATCCCCGAGGAGGCGCTGACCAAGGTGTTCAACCGCTTCTACTCGGAACGGCCGGTCAAGCAGTTCGGCAACCATTCCGGCCTCGGGCTCGCGATCTCCAAGCAGATCGTCGAGGCCCATGGCGGCGTGATCTGGGCCGAGAACATCCGCCCCACCGATCTCGACATCATGTCCGAGCCGCTGGGTGCGCGGTTCGTCGTCGGCCTGCCGATCTGAGACGGGGATGGCGGCGGCGTCCCCCGTCCCGCTTGCTGCCTGGGCGGACGCACCGGGACCGGAGCACCTCTATATCAACGCCAGCGCCGTCGCGGTCGATGGCAGGGGCGTGATGATCTGCGGCGCCCCCGGAGCCGGGAAATCCACGCTCGCGCTCGAGCTTATGACGCTCGGGGCCAATCTGATCGCCGATGACGGGATCAGGGTCGACCTTGGCGATGGCCCCGGCACCCGGCCGTTCCTCCAGCGGCCGGACACCGCCACCGACCTGATCGAAAGCCGGGGCGTCGGGCTGTTGCGCGCGGGCGCCGTTTGTGGGCGGGCGCCTCTGTCGCTGGTCGTCGATCTGGACCGGGCCGAGCCCGACCGCCTGCCGCCGCGACGGAACGTCACGACCGGAACCGCCGAGATACCGTTGATACTCGGCGCGGGACATCCATCCTTGGCCCTGTCCGTGGTTTGGATGCTGCGCCACGGCCGCGAGATGCCAGAGGGTGATCCGGCATCCTGAGCGGCATCCAGTGACTGCCAAGACAACGTTTGCTGAGCCGGAGCGCAATGAGACCATGACGCCAGAGTCCGATGACACCACCACGCGGCGCGGCCCACGCGTCGTTTTCGTGACCGGACCCTCGGGCGCGGGGCGGACCACCGCGATCAACGCGCTGGAGGACCTTGGCTTCGAGGCCATCGACAACCTCCCCCTCAGCCTGCTGCCGCGTCTTCTGGAAGGACCGCCGCCCGACCGGCCGATGGCGCTGGGCACGGACGCACGCAACAGGGACTTTTCCGCCAAGCGCCTGCTCTGGGAATACGAGCGTCTGTCGGCGACGCCGGGGCTAGAGGCGGACCTGCTTTACCTTGATTGCGAGCCGCTTACGCTGCAGCGGCGGTATTCGGAAACCCGCCGCCGTCACCCGCTGGCACCTGATGACGACCCGGCCAACGGCATCGCGCGGGAGCTCGACCTGCTGGGTCCGCTGCGGCGCCGCGCCTCTGTCCTGGTCGACACCACCACGCTGTCCCCCCACGAGTTGCGCAAGGAAATGGAGCGGCTTTTCGCGGCGCGCGACGGCGCGAAACTGTCGGTCACGATCACCTCGTTTTCGTACCGGCGCGGCCTGCCCACGGGGGCCGATCTCGTCTTCGACTGTCGGTTTCTCCGCAATCCCCACTGGGAACCCGAGCTGCGGCCGCTCGATGGCCGCGACCCCGCCGTGCGCGACTACATCGAGGCTGACCCGACTTTCGCGGCATTCGAGACGCAGGTCTCGGGGATGCTCGACCTGCTGCTGCCGGCCTTCCGCGACAGCGACCGCAGCCACCTGACCATCGCCTTCGGCTGTACCGGCGGAAAGCACAGGTCCGTCGCGATGACGGAAAAGCTCGCCTCTCACCTTGCGGAGGCCGGATGGCAGGTGTCTAAAAGGCACAGGGAAGTGGATCAGCGGCGCACAGGCGTCTGAGCCGGAACATCGGCGCCGCCGGTTCAAAGGGGATTGAAAGGCCAGACTGAGGTGATCGGCATCGTGATTGTCGCCCACGGGGGGCTTGCCGCCGAGCTCAAGCGCGCGACCGAGCATGTCGTCGGCCCGCAGGTCGGTCTTGTCGCGATCTCGGTCGGCCCGGAGGATGACCGCTCCGCCCGCACCGCCGAGATATGCCAGGCCGCCGATGGCGTCGATACCGGGGAAGGGGTCGTCGTCGTGACCGATATGTACGGTGGATCGCCCTCAAACCTGAGCCTCAGGGCGTGCCGCCCGTCGAACCGCCGCATCCTGACGGGGGTGAACCTGCCGATGATGGTGAAACTGGTCAAAAGTCGCCACCTTCCCGTGGAAGAGGCCGTTGCCCGCGCCGAAGAGGCCGGGCGGCGCTATATCAACTCGTTCGACGGAGGGCCGGAATGAGCGAGGACGCCACCGTCACCCGCACGTTCGAGATCGTGAACGTCAAGGGTCTGCATGCCCGGGCCGCCGCCCGCTTCGTCGAGGTCGTGGAGGCGCATGACGCCGAGGCCACGGCCCGGCGCGACGGGCTGAGCGCCGCCGGGGATTCGATCATGGGGCTTTTGATGTTGGCAGCATCCATGGGAACCACTATTGAGGTCGAAACGACAGGTCCGCAGGCGCAGCACCTGGCCGACGCGCTCGAGGCCCTCATCGCCGATCGCTTCGGCGAAGAGTCCTGAGCCGCCCGGGGTCGCAGAAGACGGACGGGATGGAACGAAGGCGTGTGACCGATACCACCGAGCGCAATATCGCGGCCCCTCGGCCGGCCCTGCTCCAGTCCGGTGCGAACCGCGTCTACGACCGGCGGTCGCTGACCTATGCCAATTCCTTCCCGAACCCCTGGGTTCGCGGCACCATAAAGTCGATCGAGTGGATGACCGGCAAGGTCACGATCCTGCGCCGCGTCCGACAGTTCGAGCGGCTGGGCGAGGTCTCGGGTCAGGAGTTCTGGGGCGCGACCATGAAGGTCATGGGCATCGACCTGCAGACGCCTCAGCATCAGCTGGAGCGCATCCCCTCCGAGGGGCCGGTGGTTCTGGTGGCCAACCACCCCCACGGCCTCGTGGACGGGATGATCCTTGCCGACATGATCGGACGGCGCCGGCCGGATTACCGCATCCTGACGCGGGCGCTTCTGACCGGCCTCGACGAAAGCGCGGCAGGTTACATGATCCCGGTGCCGTTCCCCCATGAACCGGACGCACAGGCCAAGATGCTCGAGATGCGGGCCGAAGCGATGGCGCATCTGGAGAAGAACGGACTGATCGCGCTGTTTCCGTCCGGCTCCGTCGCGGCCTCCGAGACGATGTTCGGACCGGCGATCGAAGGCGAGTGGAACGTGTTCACGGCCAAGATGATCCGCACCTCGGGCGCCACGATCGTACCCTTCTGCTTCACAGGCTCGAATTCACGCTGGTACCAGATCGCCAACCGCATCTCTCCGGTGCTTCGTCAGGGTCTCCTGATCCACGAGGTCGTGCACAGTTTCGACAAGCCGCAGGCTCCGATCATCGGACATCCCATCACGCCCGACGAATGGGAGGGACGGATCGGCAAGCCGCGCGAGTTCATGGCGTGGCTGCGCGAGCGCACGCTGTCGCTCAAGCACGATCCGGACGCGTAGCCCGCTTCAGCGGGTCGGCACCGGCGCCTCTCCGCGATAATCGTAGAAGCCGCGGTCGGTCTTTCGGCCGAGCCATCCCGCCTCGACATATTTGGTGAGCAGCGGGCAGGGCCGGTACTTGGTGTCCGCCAGCCCGTCATGCAGCACGTTCATGATGGCAAGGCAGGTGTCCAGCCCGATGAAATCGGCAAGCTCCAGCGGCCCCATCGGGTGATTGGCGCCCAGCTTCATCGACTGGTCGATCGATTCGACCGATCCGACGCCTTCATAGAGCGTGTAGACGGCCTCGTTGATCATCGGCATCAGGATGCGATTGACGATGAAGGCCGGGAAATCCTCGGCCGTGGCCGCCGTCTTGCCCAGCCGGTCGACGACGCCCTTGCAGGCCTTGAAGGTGGGTTCGTCCGTGGCGATGCCCCGGATCAGTTCAACCAGCTGCATCACCGGAACCGGGTTCATGAAGTGGAAGCCCATGAACCGCTCGGGCCGGTCGGTGCGGCTGGCCAGCCGCGTGATGGAAATGGACGAGGTGTTCGAGGTCAGGATCGTCTCGGGCTTCAGATGCGGCAGCAGGTCCTCGAAGATCGCGGTCTTGACCGTCTCGCGCTCCGTCGCGGCCTCGATGATTAGGTCCGTCGGCCCGACATCGGCAAGCTTCAGCGTGGTTCGAATGCGCCCCATCGCTTCGGATTTCGCGTCTTCCGTGATCTTGCCGCGCCCGACCTGCCGGCCGAGATTCCGATCGATCAGCGACACGGCACTATCCAGCGCCTCCTGGCTGATATCGGTCATGATGACGTCATAGCCCGCCAACGCGCATACATGCGCGATGCCGTTGCCCATCTGGCCCGCACCGACGATGCCGATCGACTTGATCTCCATAACCGTCCTTTCGCTTCCGCTGGCTTGCGCACAATAGGCCTGCTGCGCGCAGGCGCACAAGCGGTCTGACCGCGCCAAAGCGGCGCGCCGGGCCCGGCCGGGCAACCCTTCAAGTTTCGGAAAATCAGACGTTTAGCTTTTCCTTAGCGGCTGGGCGCGATGGTCGCGCGCAGCAGATGAGGTATCGAGCGGTCGCATGAGTTTCGAGACGCGCGGCGCCGTGGCGCCCGACCATCCAACAATGTCCTACCCGGGCTCCGTGCTGCGTTTCCGCGCCCCCGGCGGCGATCCGACGCGCGCGCATGTCCTGTGCCTGGGCGGCACGGAAACCTTCGGGCGCTTCGTGGCCGAACCTTACCCGAGCGGTCTGGCCGATCGTTTGCGGACACCCGTGATCAACATGGGCGTCGCGGGCGGCGGGTTGGACGTGGTGTTGAATGACCCGGCCATTGCCGATGCGTGCCGCGCCGCGACAGCCATCGTGCTGCAGGTTCAGGGTGCCCAGAACCTGAGCAACCGGCTTTATACCGTGCATCCGCGCCGGAATGACCGGTTCGTCAGCGCCTCCGCCATGCTGCGCACGATTTATCGAGACGTGGATTTCACGGAATTTCATTTCACGCGGCACATGCTCGACCACCTCCGGACCCTGTCGCCCGACCGCTTCGCCATCGTGCGCCACGAGTTGAGGCTGGCGTGGCTGGCCCGGATGAAGCGGTTCCTGTCCGATATGCCGGTGCCGGTACACCTGCTCTGGCTGTCCTGCCGCGTGCCCCGGCCCGAGGATCCTCTGGACGATCTGGGCGCGGAGCCGCTTTTCATCACGTCAGACATGCTGGAGGAGGCGGCAGAGCAGGCGGCATCCCTCAGCGTGGTGGCGGTGCCCAACAGACCGGAAAGGCCCATGGCGGCGTCCATGGCCGCCGAGGCTGCCGCGGCGCGCATCCTGCCGGGTCCCGACGCGCACGCGGAGGCCGCCGTGGCCCTGGCCCGGGTTCTGGAGGGCCCGTGACGAAAAAGGCCCGCCGCGGTCATGCCGGGCGGGCCGAATTTCGCGCAACCCGAGGCGTCAGAGCTTGGAGGTCAGCTCCGGCACCGCATCGAAGAGGTCCGCGACAAGGCCGTAATCGGCAACCTGGAAGATCGGCGCCTCTTCGTCCTTGTTGATCGCGACGATGACCTTGCTGTCCTTCATCCCCGCGAGGTGCTGGATCGCACCCGAGATGCCGACCGCGATGTAGAGGTCCGGCGCCACGACCTTGCCCGTCTGCCCCACCTGCCAGTCGTTCGGCGCGTAGCCGGAATCGACCGCGGCACGGCTCGCGCCGACGGCGGCGCCGAGCTTGTCGGCAAGGCCTTCGATCAGCGCGAACTGTTCCGAGGAGCCGAGCGCGCGTCCGCCCGAGACGACGATCCCCGCGGAGGTCAGTTCGGGCCGGTCGGAGGCCGCGACCTTGTCCTCGACCCACGAGGACAGGTCCGAGGCCGCGGGTGCATCCACCATCTCGACCGGTGCGGAGTTGCCCGTCCCGGCCGCCTCGAAGGTCGAGGTCCGGAAGGTCACGACTTTCTTCGCATCGGTGGATTTCACCGTCTGGACGGCGTTGCCCGCGTAGATCGGACGCTCAAACGTGTCGGCATCGACCACGCCCGAGGCGTCCGAGATCACCATCACGTCCAGAAGTGCGGCGACGCGCGGCATGATGTTCTTGGCATCCGTCGTGGCCGGGGCGCAGATGTGGCTGTAATCGCCCGCAAGGCCGACGATCAGCTCGGCCGTGGCCTCGGCCAGACGGTGCCCGAGACTGTCGCCCTCGGCGCAGAGCACGCGTGCGACGCCATCGATCGTGGCGGCCTCGTCGGCGGCGGCCCTAGCCGAGGCTCCGGCGCAAAGCACGGTGACCTCGCCAAGCTTGGCGGCGGCGGTGACGGCCTTGGACGTGGCGTCCATCGCCAGTTCGCCATTCGTCACTTCGGCAAGAAGCAATACAGACATCAGATGACCCCCGCTTCGTCCTTGAGTTTCGCGATCAGCTCGTCAACCGAGCCCACCTTGACGCCGGCCTTGCGCGCCTCCGGCTCGGCGGTGGAGACCACCGTGAGCCGCGGCGTGACGTCGACGCCGTAATCGGCGGCGGTCTTTTCATCGAGCGGCTTCTTCTTGGCCTTCATGATGTTGGGCAGGCTCGCGTAGCGCGGCTCGTTCAGGCGCAAATCCACGGTGACGATGGCGGGCATCCTGACCTTGATCGTCTGCAGGCCGCCATCGACCTCGCGCGTGACCAGCGCATGGTCGCCCTCGACCGAGACCTCCGAGGCGAAGGTCGCCTGTGACCAGCCAAGCAGCGCGGACAGCATCTGACCCGTCGCGTTCATGTCGTTGTCGATCGCCTGTTTGCCGGCGAGGACGAGGCCGGGGGCCTCTTCCTCGACGACCTTGGCGAGGATCTTGGCGACCGCCAGCGGTTCGATATCCTGATGCACGTCATCGGTGGCGACCACGAGGATCGCGCGGTCCGCACCCATCGCCAGCGCGGTGCGGAGCGTTTCCTGCGCCTGTTTCACGCCGATGGAAACCGCGATGACCTCTTCGGCCTTGCCGGCCTCCTTCAGGCGGATCGCCTCTTCGACGGCGATCTCGTCGAACGGGTTCATCGACATCTTCACGTTGGCAAGATCGACACCGGACCCATCCGCCTTCACGCGGACCTTCACGTTGTAGTCGATCACGCGCTTCACGGGCACGAGCACCTTCATGGGCTATCTCACTCCTCTCGCAATCTCTCGGCAATCCCTTCGACGGAGCATAGGGCGGCTCCGCGTCAGGGGGAGTGTTAGACCGTCGCAGGCCTCTGTGACAGGTCAAAATCGACGCGGAATGGTCCGGGGACGCCGCGTCACGGCCCTCAGGGGCCGGGAACGGCGCCCATGACCTCGACCGCGATGGCGGCGTAACAGACGCAGGTCGCGGCCAATACGAAGACGTGCCAGATCGTGTTGTGAAACGGCAGGCGGTGCCACAGCAGGAAGGCGATACCGCCTGTATAGAGAAGCCCGCCAGTCACCAGAAGCGCCGCGCCCGCGCCGCTCAACCCGTCGATCAGGGGCTGGCCGAGCGCGTAGCCGGCCCAGCCGAGCCCGAGATAGAGCGTGATCGCCAGCAGCGTGCGGCGCCGCGCGCTGAACACGATCAGCGACGCGCCGGCGATGGCCACCGCCCAGATTCCCGCCAGAAACCCCGGGGAGCCGGGGAAGAGTACGACGAAGGGCGTGTAGGTGCCGGCAATCTTGAAATAGATCGCGGACTGATCCAGCCGGCGCAGACGGTCGGCCCAATGTGGCAGCCGGATCATGTTGTAGAGCGCCGAACAGGTCAGCATGGCCAGAAGGGTCAGGGCGTAGATCGACAGCGCAGTGACGGTCGTGACATCGCCGATGCGGATGGCGGCGATGGCCACAAGGGCGGGCCCGGCGATGAGGGCGAATCCTATGCCAAGCACATGGATCGCCGCGTCCGAGAGATACTCTGCCCGGGAATAGTCGCGCGATCCGTTGACGTGGCTCATGACGCAAGGATAGCGCAAAGATCGTCGGGGGCCAAATGATACCCAACGTCAATCATCCCGGCGGCGCGGTTTCGATGCGCTTCGGGCCGGGGCTCCGCCCTCCCGGTCGCCGGTCCTGCCACTGGCAGGCCCGCCGCTTTCAGCGGTTCGCTCCCGGGACCCACAAGACGTCGGCGCGGCCGTCGTCATTGGCGATGCGTCCGGCCACGAAGAACCAGTCCGACAGCCGGTTGAGGTATTTTACCGCCTCCGGGTTCACCGACTCCATCGTCGCCAGTTCGACGACGTTCCGCTCTGCCCGGCGCGCGACCGTCCGGCAGATATGCATTTGGGCCGCCAGCGCGGTGCCGCCGGGAAGGATGAAACTGCGCAGCGGTTCGAGACGGGCGTTCATCGCGTCGATCTCGGCCTCGAGGCGGTCGACCTGCGACGCGACGATGCGCAGGGGCGGGTATTCGCGCTCGGCGTCCTTCTCTATGTTCGGCGTGCAGAGGTCCGCGCCCAGATCGAAAAGATCGTTCTGAACGGTCGAAAGCTGCGCGCCCATATCGTTGCCCGCGTGCAGACGGGCCAGACCGAGCGTCGCGTTCAACTCATCGACGGTGCCGTAGGCGGTGACGCGCATCGAATGCTTGGCCACCCGGCTGCCATCGCCCAGTGCCGTTTCACCGTGATCGCCGGTCTTCGTGTAGATCTTGTTCAGGACCACCATGGGTCAGCCTCCAGCCTGTCCGCGCGCGTAAACGAATGCGAGGATCAGCAGGACCGCGACGAATTGCGCGATCAGGCGCCATCGCATGAACCGGTTCGAGTTCGTGCGCGCGTACTCGCCGCCGCGGCGGAACGAATTGATCCCCATCAGGAGAATGACGAGCACCGCCAGACAGGCGAGCATCGCGATGATGAAAAGCGGGTCGTTCAGCATTGGTCTTCCTTCCTCGTCCCCCGCGATCTAGGGGGCCGCTCGCAAAAGGCTATAGCCGCGCGCCGATCCAGTCCTGCAGGCGATCGGGCAGGACCCGCGTCAGGACGGCGGCGACATGGGCATGTGGGGTGATGAGGTACCGCGTGCGCGGACGCGGCGCCTCGACGGCATGAACGAGTTTTTTCACGACGTGGTCGGCGGTGCCCTCGAAGAGAACCGGCGCGTCGCTGTCGCGCTGGGCCATGAACTCGTCCCTGTAGAACCCGGCATGGCGCGAGGCGTCGATATCGATCCAGCGGTTGAAAAGCCGCACGGAGTTCTCGCGGAACCCGGAGGCGACGGGGCCGGTATTCAGGATCGAGACATGCACGCCGGTGCCGCGCAGCTCGACCCGCATGGTTTTCGCCAGCCCCTCGACCGCGTGTTTCGTCGCGACATAGGCGGCCCGCCACCGGAGCGCCGTGTAGCCCACGACGGAGGAATGCATGACGATCCGACCGTGCCCCTGCGCGATCATCATGGGCAGGGCGAGGCGCGTCAGCTGGTGCACGCCGAAAACGTTGGAGGCGAAGACCAGTTCCAGCGCCTCGCGCGGGACATCCTCGGCCGCGCCGGACATGCCGTGCCCGCCATTGTTGAACAGCGCGTCCAGCCTGCCGCCCGTGATCTCCATGGCCTTCGTCCAGCCGGTCTCGACGCTCGCGGGGTCGCCATGGTCGATCCGCACGCTGTCGAAGCCGTCCGCGATGCGCGCGGCGACATCCTCGGGCTTGCGGCAGGCGGCGATCACGTGCCAGCCGCGCGCGCGCAGCGTATGCGCGGCGGCCAGGCCGATGCCGGAGGAACATCCGGTGATGAGAATGCTGCGCGTCACGCGGGTTTCCCTGTCCTGCGGCTACTGACCACGGCTAGTCCGCGGGCTCAAGGAAATCCTCGGACATGTATCCCGTCAGCCCCGTGTCGGGGACGCGGAGATGCACCCATCCATCGGCGACACGTTCGATCACCTCCACCTCCGTGCCCAGCGTCAGGGCCGCGAGGATCTCGTCCCCGGTGGAGGGTCCGGCGCGGAAATTGACCCGGTCGCCCGTGACCCGGAGGCGCGTTCCATCGGTCGCACCGGGGGGGGCGGGCGCCTCGGCGGTTTCGGTGTCCTGCGGGGCGTCTTCGGCGTCCTCCGTCACGAGCGGCGCGACGCCGCCCGACGCTTCCGCCGGGGCGAGGTTCACCTCCGCGTCGGCCTCCGTCAGGGCGGAGGGCTCGATCACGCGGTCGATCGGCAGTTCCTCGCCCTCGGCGGTGATCAGCACGAGGCCGCCATCCTCCGTTTCGACAAGCGCGTCATCCGACAGGTCCACGCGGGGCGGCCGGTCCGGCGCGGACGCGGTGGGTGCGTCGCCGGGTCCGTTCGCGTCGGGCGGCAGCACGATCATGGCGACCACGATCAAAACCGCAAGGATCAGCGTCAGTCGGATCATCTGTGGGGCCTGCCTCCTGTTTCGGCTGTGTCTACACGCGCGGGCGGCGATTCGACGAGGCGGGGATTTCCCGTCGCGCCACGATCCCTGCGCGGATGAGCGCTTGCTGGCCGGCGCGGTGCCTTGTATCACAACTATTGGTATGAGCGAAGCTGACCCACCACAAGATGACAGCCCGGATTCGGCCGGTAACCCGCCAGAGCATCTGAGCGCGGAGCCGCTGTCGCGGGCGATTTCCTCGCGTTACCTGCAATACGCGCTGTCGACCATCATGCACCGCGCGCTGCCCGATGCGCGCGACGGGCTGAAACCCGTGCACCGGCGCATCCTCTACGCGATGCGCGAATTGCGGCTGTCGTCTAATGGCGGCTTCCGGAAATCGGCGAAGATCTCGGGCGACGTGATGGGCAACTATCACCCCCATGGCGACGCCGCGATCTATGACGCCATGGCGCGGCTCGCGCAGGATTTCGTGATCCGCTACCCGCTCGTGGACGGGCAGGGGAACTTCGGCAATATCGACGGCGACAACCCCGCTGCCTCGCGCTACACCGAGGCGCGGATGACCGCGATGGCCGAGGCGCTGATGGAAGGCCTCGACGAGGACGCGGTCAATTTCCGGGACAATTACGACGGCACCCTGCGCGAGCCCGAGGTGTTGCCGGCCACGGTGCCGAACCTTCTGGCCAACGGGTCGAGCGGGATCGCCGTGGGCATGGCCACCAACATCCCGCCGCACAATCTCGACGAGCTTCTGCGCGCCTGCGAGCACCTGATCCGGACGCCGGACGCCCGCGACGACACGCTGCTGAACTACGTCCGGGGGCCGGATTTCCCCACCGGCGGCGTGATCGTGGAGCCGCCCGACCGCATCGCCGAGGCCTACCGCACCGGGCGCGGCGCCTTCCGCCTGCGCGCCCATTGGGAGGTGGAGGATATGGGCCGGGGGACGTGGCAGATCATCGTCACGGAAATCCCCTACCAGGTGCAGAAATCCAAGCTGATCGAGAAACTGGCCGAACTGATCCAGACCAAGAAGGTCCCGATCCTTGCCGATGTGCGCGACGAAAGCGCCGACGATGTCCGCATCGTGCTGGAGCCGCGATCGAAGAACGTCGATCCGCAGATGCTGATGGGCACGCTGTTCCGCCAATCCGACCTCGAGACGCGGTTCTCGCTCAACATGAACGTGCTGATCGACGGGCGCACGCCCAAGGTCTGTTCGCTCAAGGAGGTGTTGCGCGCCTTCCTCGACCACCGGCGCGACGTGCTGATCCGCCGGTCACGGCACCGGATGGCCAAGATCGACCACCGGCTGGAGGTTCTGGAAGGCTTCATCATCGCCTTCCTGAACCTCGACCGCGTGATCGACATCATCCGCTACGACGAGATGCCCAAACCCGCGCTGATGCGCGAGGACTGGAGCCGGAAGGTTCCGCGCGCCACGTCGGAGGCCGATTATGTCAGCCCGGCGCCCGGCCTGGGCGAGCTGTCCGAGGTTCAGGCCGAGGCGATCCTCAACATGCGCCTGCGCAGCCTGCGTCGGCTGGAGGAGCTGGAGCTTCTGCGCGAGCGCGACGCGCTGATGGAGGAACGCGCCGGTCTCGACGACCTGCTCGCCGACGAGGACCTGCAATGGGAGCGCATCGCATCGGAACTGCGCGAGGTGCGCAAGGCATTCGGCGCAAAGTCCGAGGGGGGCGAACGGCGGACCCGCTTCGCCGAGGCGGGCGACGTGGAGGACGTCCCGCTGGAGGCGATGATCGACCGCGAACCGGTGACGGTGGTCTGTTCCTCCATGGGCTGGATCCGTGCCATGAAGGGCCATATCGACCTTGCACAGGAGCTGAAGTACCGCGACGGCGACACCGGGCGCTTCGTGCTCCACGCCGAGACGACCGACAAGCTGCTGCTGGTGAGCGCGCAGGGCCGGGTCTACACCCTGTCGGCGGCCGCCCTGCCTGGTGGTCGCGGTCTGGGAGAGCCCGTGCGCCTGATGGTGGATCTGCCCAACGAGGCGGAGATCGTCGATCTTTTCGTTCACCGCCCCGGCGCGCGCCGCCTGATGGCCAGCAGCGCGGGTGACGGTTTCGTCGTGGCCGAGGACGAGATCGTGGCGCAGACGCGCACGGGCAGGCAGGTGCTCAACGTGCGGGACGGTGTCACGGCCCGCGTCTCGGCGCCGGTCGGAGCGGAGGACGACGCCGTGGCGGTCGTCGGTGAAAACCGCAAGCTTCTCGTCTTCCCGCTGGATGAAGTGCCGGAAATGGCGCGCGGCAAGGGGGTCCGGTTGCAGAAATACAAGGATGGCGGCCTGTCGGATGCGCGCACCTTCCGGCTGTCCGAGGGCCTGACGTGGCTCGATCCCGCCGGGCGGACCCGGACGGAGGCCGACCTCGCCGAATGGACCGCGAAGCGGGCGACCGCCGGACGCATGGCGCCGCGCGGCTTCCCTCGGGACAATCGCTTCACCTGAGGCCCCGAGGCGTGACGGGTTCAGACCCGTTCGACGTTCAGCCACACGCCGCCCTCGGGACGGGTCGTCAGGATCATCACCGGTTTCGGCGCGCGTCCCGGAACCGGCGTGAGGCGGTACCGCGCCAGAAGCGTCGCGAGAATGATCGTGGCCTCCTGCAGGGCAAAGCGCATCCCGATGCAGATCCGGGGACCGTCGCCGAAGGGCAGGTATTGCCAGCGATCCGGCCTCGGGCCCTCCAGCCAGCGCCCGGGCCGGAACGCATCCGGTGCGTCCCAGAGCCGACGGTGCCGGTGCAGCGCCCAGACCGGGATCATCACCGTGTCGCCGGGGCGGATGACGGCCGCGCTCAGCCGGTCCGTGGCTTGCGCCGTCCGCGACAGGAAGGCGCCGGGAGGATAGAGCCGCAGCGCCTCTTCGATAACCGCCCGCGTCAGGGGCAGCCCGCCGATATCCCCCGCGCCGGCGGCCCGGTCGCCAAGCGTGTCCGTGGCCTCCCGGCGCAGCGCGTCTTGCACGTCGGGGTCGTAGGCGCAGAGGTAAAGCGCCCAGGACAGCGTCAGGGCAGTGGTCTCATGGCCCGCCACGATGAAGGTCAACAGGTTCTCGCGCAGCGTGGCGGCGTCCATCCTGCGGCCCGTCTCGCCATCCTCGGCGTCGAGCAGGCGGTCGAGGAGGTCGGGCACCGGGCCTGGCCCGCGCGCGGTGCGGCGCGCGATCGCGGCGTCGGCCTCGGCCTGCATCTGGCGCAACTGCCCGGCGGCGACGGCGCGGGCCGGGCGCGGGACCGAGGCGGGAACGCCGAAGACGTCGAGGATGCTCATCCGCGCGGCCTCGTCGACATAGGCCTCCAGCGCACGGACGACGCCCGCGCGGTCCACGCCCGGATCCTCGGAAAAGGTCACGTCGGCGATCACGTCGAAGGTGGCGGCGGTCATGTGCTCGAGCATGTTGGCGGCGCGACCGACCGAGGGCGCCAGCCGATCCACCGCGGCCGCGGCCGCGCGGGTCATCACGGGCGTCAGCGCGTCGATGCTCCGCGCCGAGAAGGCGGGCGCCGTGGCGCGACGCTGCCAGCGCCAGTGGTCGCCCTCGGCAAGGAACAGGCTGTCGCCGATGGCCGGTTCCAGCACGGCGCGCGTCGCGACGGATTTCGGATAATCCTCGACCGCCTCCAGCATGACGCGCCGGATCGCGGGCGGGTCCATCAGCATGTGCCAGCGTTGCGGCCCCGTCCGGCCCGACAGCACCGGCTGATGCAGCGCGCGGCGCGGAATGATCTCCAGCAGGTTGCGCCGTGCCGCGCGGTAGCTCTCCAGAAGGCCCATCGGCGCCTCGGGCAGCGTCGCGCGGACCGGGACGTCGCCGGACGGCCCCGGGTGGCGGTGTGGCTGGTCGAGGGTCTCGGACATGCCGGGCTGCTCCCGATGTCGCGGCATTGCGTGCTCCTGTCTGAAATAGGCACCAGTCCGCCACTGTCCAAAGCCTTCGGTCATGTCCGGGTTTGCATGGCGGGCCCGCGTGAGGTATCCCCGGGGTGAGCAGTATCGTCCGGGATCAAGGAGACGAAAAGATGCGCCGAGACGCGACGCGATCCTTCGCCGTGACCAATATCCTGAACAAGCTGTCGAGGCTTGGCCTCGTGGCGATGATGGGCATTCTGGCGGCATGTGCCGCGCCCGACCCGCTGGAAGAGGACCTTCCGGACATGGGCGATTTCCGGCTCTCCCACAACATCGTGGTGGCCGAGAACATGCAGCAGGTGCCGCCCAGCCGGAACGCCACCCCCGAGGAGTGGCAGGAGATCATCACCTCCGAAATCGACCGGCGCTTCGGCGATTACGAAGGCGAGCGGCTTTACCATATCGGCATTAACGTGGATGGTTACGCGCTTGCGCCTCCGGGCATCCCGATCGTGCTCAACCCCCGCTCGGTGCTGGTGCTGTCGGTCAATGTCTGGGACGACGCGCTTGGCGAGAAGCTCCACGAAGAGCCCGAGCAGATCGTGATCTTCGAGGGATCGAGCCCCGAGACCTTCCTCCTCGGCTCTGGCCTGACGCGCACCCGCGAGGAACAGATGCAGGTCCTGGCGCGCAACGCCGCGCGGCGTATCCAATTGTGGATGCTGCAGAATCCCGACTGGTTCAGTATCGATCCGGACGCCGCGGAAACTGCAGCCGCCGAGGTCGAAGAGATCGCCGAGGCCGTCGAGACGCCGGTCGAGGTGGACCCCGAGGCCGCGGCGGCCGATCCCGATGCCGCTCCAGTCGACCCCGAGACCTGCGTTCCGACCGAGGATGCGCCTTGCCCCGAGCCGCTGACCAACTGACCGCTTGATTTTTCTGCACTCACGCAATACCTCGCCCGCGATGTTGAACCGGGCGAGGGCGCGACTGCGTCCGACGCCCCCGAACGGACAGGGCGCCAGACGAGATGGCAAAGGCAAAGTTTGAACGTAACAAGCCGCATGTGAACATCGGCACGATCG